>CDZT01025219.1_pt1 | contig 416851 bp, 310 predicted proteins | sample 557531 | NCBI WGS metagenome assembly CDZT01 (sample SAMEA3182066, study PRJEB8094) | gut metagenome | biome: human; feature: gut; material: Stool; isolation source: human stools | place: Canada | collected 2013-03-05
CCCCCATGTTGCCATCCTTAACATCCGGGTGTAGAGAACTGGTACACCCGGGTGTAAGAGGGGGCAACATGGGGGTGTCCGGCAACTAAAGTACCGTGCCGGACAATGAAAACCACCCGGTTTTACCTATTTTATAGCCGTTTTTACATAAAATAATCGAGTGATTTGCAGGGATGGAAATAGGGTGTTTATCGTTTGTTTTATTTGTAATATGTTAATATGCAGATATGTATAAGCGGAATACCTGTTTCCTATCCAAGTTGCCAGTGATAGGATTGTGATACCGTAGTGATAGAGAAAACGGGCATATATCACTAATCAAATAAGTTGAATATCAATTGGTAAAAAGAAATCAGTGATACAGTGACAGAGAAAATGGGAAACATAGTTCTTCGTCACTTTCGGGGCAGGTCATGTGTTAATGCTAATAAGTTTATTGCATAGCAAGGTAATGCTTGCCCTGTTGTCTTTATGCATGTTTAGGATTTAGATAAACAAGTTTTGGTCGCACCTAGCTATTTTCCATCAGTCTTTTGTTGGAGGAGCGGAAACTCCGAAGGTCTTGAATAGGGATTATCTGGGTAATAAAAGAAGCCGGAAAAACTCGTATCCGGGGGCAATCGAGTTTGAAAAAGGAGGCATGCAAAAGCTTAAGGTCTACTGATCGGCTGCCGCGTCTGGGAGCAGTTCCGTTTTGTGTTAGTTTTCCTGTTTTTTGTTCCTGGCAGGTGTGTACTCAATTAGAATAGAGAGGAGAAAGATGTTGGGATTGTCCGTACTTTTGCATATCAGATAATGTAAATATAAAACGAAAACCAATATGCGTATGGTCAATCTATGTAAAAACAAGCTGTTCAATACCGGGCTTATGCTCTTTTTGTGCCTTGGCTTGCAGGCCCAGAACAAGGAGATGCGGCGGGTGGCTACGAACGACTGCGGAGTAACGAATACACAAGCTTTCCTGATCAAGGGGGATGACTATACATTACCGGATTCTTTCACGGGAAGCAAAGAGGCGAAAACCTGTAATTTCGGCGGGACGGTCATCTATGCTTTCGATCAGATGGATATACAGGCCGATTACCGGATGGAGGTGGTCTATCTGGCTGACAACCGGAGGGAACAGCGTATCGTGGCTGACGGCAGCGAAGTGCAGGGGCCCGTCGTACTTGAAAAAGGGAAGGAGCAACGCTACATGATCGACCTGCCGAAGAAAGCCTACGCCTACGGACAATTGGTCTTGGTGTTTGAAGCCTTGAAGGGAGATAATGCGATTGTTTCGGAGCTGAACCTGTATTCGTCCAATCCGGCTCAGCTGAAACCTTTCGGGGAAGAACGTAAAAAGGAATTGGTGCATACCCAGGCTTATACGGTGGATACGACTGTTTGTGCGGAAAAAGTTTTACCTGTATATACCATCAAGCCCCATCAGGTAGCCGGTGTCTATAATCCGGTCCTGTCCTTAAACGGGACGTGGTTGTTCAATGAAAAGCCTGCTGCCCGTTTTTATGAACAGAAACAGAACGGGCGGGACTGGAAGCCGATCGTAGTTCCGGGACAGTGGTCCATGCAAGGCTTTAAAGTCGATTCTGCCGGTTTCGGAGGCTATCAGACTACATTCACATTGCCGGCGGATTGGCAGGGAAAGCAGGTGAAACTGCGTTTCGACGGTGTCTCCAGTGAGTCGGTCGTGTATCTGAATGGAAAGGAAATCGGTTCCCATATGGGAGGAATGACTGCTTTTGAACTGGATGTCACGAAAGGGCTGAAGGCGGGTGAGAACCTGTTGGCCCTGCGGGTTCGCAGCGAGTCGTTGGCAGACATGTTAGGGAGCCTGACTCAATATGCGGCACATCAGTTGGGAGGCATAACCCGTAAAGTGACGCTCTTTGCCGTTCCGGATATCCATTTGTCGGACCTTCGTATCGTGACGGAGCTGGACGATGACTATAAAGATGCAGACTTGAAAGTCTATCTGTCGGTAACGAATAGCTCGGATGAGATACAAAAAGATGTATCGGTTCGCCTTTCCCTCTCCGGACTGCCTGTTGTCCTGAGCCGGCATATTCCGGAGATTGCCGCCGGGTCTTCCTGGAGCGGTTGGCTGACTGGCAAAGTCGTTTCTCCGGATAAGTGGGATAACGAGCATCCATCTTTATATACGATGAAAATCGAAGTCGGAACCTCGGACAAGGTTGTCGAGCAGATAGAGAAACGTTTTGGCTTCCGCGAGATCCGGATACAAGGAAACCGTTTGCTGGTAAATGGCAAGGCAGTCAAGTTGAGAGGGGTTTGCCGACATGAAATGCATCCGTTGACCGGACGTGTGATGAATCCTGCCCTGGAACGGAAGGATGTCGAGCTGTACCGGGATGCGAACTGCAATTTTATCCGTACTTCCCATTACCCTCCTTGTGAAGAGCTGCTCGAAGTCTGTGACGAACTGGGCATGTTCGTGGAAGTGGAAGCACCGGTCTGTTGGATCGGCCATCATGCGAATGAGAACTGGAAGGTGCTGAACTACCGCGATCCTAAATACTATCCGTATGTATTGCAGGCGAATATGGAGATGATCCAGTTCTACCGGAACCATCCTTCCATCATCTTCTGGTCGATGGCGAACGAATCGTACTGGAATAAGGAATTTGCACAGGTAGAGGTCTATATGGAAAAAGCCGATCCTACCCGTCCGTTCACTTTTCACGACCAGGCCTATGGCGGGTTCAACAACCAAGGCAGCACGGCCCCGATCGCGAATATCCATTATCCGGGTCCCAACGGATATAAGGTCGCCGCCAAAAGCGACCGGCCGATGACGTATGGCGAATACTGCCACCTGAATGTCTATAACCGGAGCGAGCTGGTGACTGATCCCGGCATCCGTAGCGATTGGGCATTGGCGCTGGCTCCTACGTGGGACAATATGTATAAGACACCGGGCGTTTTAGGCGGTTCTATCTGGTCTGGTATCGACGATATTTTCCAGATGCCTAACGGGGATGCAGTCGGTTATGGTCCCTGGGGACCGATCGACGGCTGGCGTCGCCCGAAACCGGAGTACTGGGATATGAAAAAGATATACAGTCCGGTCCGTGTGACGACCGGGGCGCTATCTCCTGCCAACGAACTGGTCATCGATCTTGAAAACCGGTACACCTATACAAACCTAGATGAACTGCGTATCACGTGGACGTACGGAGAGGAGAAGGGAACGGCCTTCGCAGACCTGGAACCCGGTGAAAAAGGACAACTTCGCATCCGGCTTGCCCATCCCGAAAAGGCGAATGAGCTCTATCTGTCTTTTGCCGATCCCCGCGGCTTTACTGCCGATGAGTATTTGATCCCTGTCGGCAGACAGGTACAGAACGAATTGCAGGCGTTGCCAACTGCTTCTACCCGCTTGAAAGAAAAGAAAGACCGTTATGTCGTTACCGGAAAAGATTTTAGTTGTGAGATCAGCCGTGTATCCGGCCAGATACTCTCGGTGAAGAAAGGGAAAAAAGAAATATTGAACGGTGGACCGTGGCTGATGGCCTTGCCGTTGACAGGTGGCGGATGCTACCCGAATCATAATGCCAATACGCCTGTGTTCAATGACCTTTGCTCGGACTGGAAGGTAGAAAAAGTAGAGGCGGTTCGACAGGGTGATGACGTCTTGGTAAAGGTGGCAGGCGCTTATAAAGAGTTTTCCGGCTCTTATGACCTGAAAATAAATGCAGGAGGCGAACTGTCGGTAACCTATTCGTTCGATGCCCTTGAAGAGGTGAATCCGAGGCAGTGGAGACTGGTTTTTGAAGCTCCTGTTTCTTATGATAAGACCTTCTGGCGCCGGGATGGCATGTGGAGCGTTTATCCGGCCGACCATATCAGCCGTCCGGTAGGTGAAGCCTGTCTCTTTTATGAAGGACTCCCTGCGAAAGTCGATCCACGTACGGAACCTGCCTGGTCTTGGAGTATGGATTACAACGAACTGGGAAGTAATGATTTCCGTTCCACCCGCCGGAACATTTGGTATGCCGGTCTGAAAGACGGAAACGGTAGTAAGATTACCGTCCCTTCCAATGGCAAACAGCACTGGCGCTCCTGGTTGGAAAAAGACAAGATCCGCTTCCTGGTTGCCGACTTTGTGACGGCAGGAAACGAGATGTTCCTCAGTAGCTATTATGCTCCTTACCGCAAGCCGTTGAAGAAAGGAGACCGGATCGGTGGAGAGATTGTGGTGAGAGTGGAATAACCTCTTAATTTACCCTATAACCTGTATCTTTACAGGCTATAGGGTATTGTCCGACAGCCCGTAAGGAGACTAAAATACCTTACGGGCTATTGGGCATTACCGGTATTTTTGCTAACTTTGTAAGCATCAATCAAATGCAGAGCCGTATGGAACAACCGTCTGAACAATCGTTATGGGGAATGCTGGAAGGCATCACCGAGAATCTGAAGCACAAGCGGCTGGCGGATGTGTTTCGCTTTGTGTCGTTCCGCCCGTTCGAGACATTCGGGCCGCATAAGCATCTGCGTATTGAGATCAACTATGTGAAGAAGGGCAATTGCATCCTGCATCTGGAGAACGAGAGTATCAGCTTCAGCGAGAACGAGATGATGGTGATCTGTTCCAATGTCGAGCATACCTTCGAGGCCGGTTCCGAAGATACGACCCTGATGCAGTTGGAGTTCCTGCCGGAAGTCTTCTCCCGCTTCAATCCGGACGGGCACGGGCAGACGAAGGATCTGGCGCCTGTCACGATCTTTTCCGAAGAGAACCGGTTGATCAAGATTGTGAATAACGTTCGGATCATGCGCGCCGTGCAGCGTATTGTCAACGAGATGAACCAGAAGAGCAAATACTACCAATATCTGGTTGTCATGTACTATGCCGAACTGCTGATCCTGATTTACCGTTATCTCGATGAGGCCTATCTTCCGATTTGTACAAACGATTCGTTGAAAAAGGCGATCTCCTATATCCGTTTGAACTACCAGTCCGATATCACGATCAGCGATGTCGCGTCGCAAACCGGAGTCGGAGAACGGTACTTGCGCAAACTGTTCTCCCAGTACCTGAACCTCTCCCCGCTGGACTACCTGAACCAGATCCGGATCAACAAAGCGATCGAGCTGCTGCGGAACACGGAGATGTCCGTCAAGGAGGTATGCTTTGCCTGCGGTTTCCAGTCCCCCCAATACTTCTCCCGTATCTTCAAACAACAAATGGGCATCTCTCCGCGGGAAGTGACGAAATAGAGAGTGCCGTTTTCTCTACTTTTTCCCTTGTTCTGTTCCTCGTAGCATAAGCAACCGGGAGCTTTACTGCCGTATCTTCTTCCCTCCGGGCTCTATCTTTGCAGGTAGAAAGACGAACTGTAAAAAGGAATTGACAATGAAAGAATGGAAAGACGATAAGGCCCTGTTTGCTTTGATAAAGGAAGAACTTTACACCGCAGTGGTCGGTGATATTATGGATAAGATGGGCTATACCCGCCAGTTTTTGCCTCCCCGTATCCGTCCGCTTCGTGACGACATGCTGGTGGCCGGACGTGCCATGACGGTATTGGAAGCCGATGTGCTGGATGCCGGAAAGGAGAAAGGGATGAACCCGGTGCTGAAACGCTCCTTCGGCCTGATGCTCGAAGCGTTGGACGACTTGAAAGAAGGCGAGGTATATGTTTGTTCCGGCTCTTCCCCTGCTTATGCCTTGTGGGGCGAGCTGATGAGTGCCCGTGCGATCCAGTGCAAGGCGGCCGGAGCGGTTGTCAACGGATATTCCCGTGACACGAAGGGAATTTTGGCATTGGATTTCCCTTGCTTCTCCTACGGTCCCTATGCACAGGATCAGGCTCCCCGTGGAAAGGTGATCGACTACCGTGTGCCGATCGAAATGGAGGGCGTACGGATCAATGACGGAGATATCCTGGTCGGCGACATCGACGGCGTATGTGTCGTGCCTCGTGAGATCGAGGAAGAAGTATTCACCCGCGCCTTGGAGAAAGCCCGTGGCGAACGGATGGTCCTGAAGAAGATACAGGAAGGGATGAAAGCCCGTGATGCTTTCGATAAATACGGAATTATGTAAAATACGATAAAAAGGTAGGAGACAATACAATGAAGATTACAGACGTAAAAGTATGGTTGGTCCAGGGCATCAAATATAACTGGACATTACTGAAAATCTATACCGACGAAGGCTATACCGGCGTAGGCGAAGCTACCAACTGGCCCGGCAGCCCGATCGTTTTCGAAGCCGCCAAGCATGTCGGACAACGCATCATCGGCCTCGACCCGATGAAGACCGATTTTATCTGGACGAAGCTTTACCGCGATCTGAACTGGATCGGCCCGTACGGAGCCAGCCTGTGTGCGATCAGCGGTATCGACATGGCGCTGCTCGACCTGAAAGCAAAGGTGTTGGGCGTTCCCTGCTACGAACTGTTGGGCGGGGCTTACCGGAAAGATATCTTGCTCTATGCCAACTACTGGTTTACGGGCGGCGGACACAACGAGGCGGACTATGCCGCCCAGGCACGCCGTGTCATGGACGCCGGTTTTACGGGGCTGAAGTTCGACCCCTTCGCCCACACGAACTATTTCTATGGCGAAGACCTTGCCTCCAACCTGACCCTGACGGCGGAACAGCAGGACTTGGCGTTCAACGTCTCCAAAGCCGTGCGCGAGGCTGTCGGTCCGGAATGCGACATCATGATCGAGACACACGCCATGCTGAACTACCGGGTTGCCGTCAAGATGGCGGAACGCTTGGCAAAGCTTGATATCACCTGGTATGAGGAACCCGCCGGCCCGGAAAGTTCGCAGACGCTCCGTGCCATGCGCGAACGCATCCCGTCGGATGTCGCTATTTGTGTAGGCGAGCGCCATTACACCCGTTTCGGCATCCGTTCGCTGCTGGAAAAGCATGTGTGCGACGTGATCATGCCCGACATCACCCGTTGCGGCGGACCGTCCGAGATGAAGCGGATGGCTACGATGGCGGAGGCCTACAACGTCCTGATCGCCCCGCATAACCCGAACGGCCCTCTCTCGACACTCGCCTCTTCGCATGTATGCGCCGCTATCCCGAACTTCTTCCGTCAGGAGTTTATGTTCAACGATGTTCCCTGGCGTGACACGGTGATCGATCATCCGATAGCCGAGATGGTCTATGACGGCCACCTGCACCTGTCCGACCGTCCCGGCCTAGGCGTGGACCTCGTTGAAGAGGAGATGGAGAAACACCCCGGCATCACGACGGATGCTCCCGATAACTTTTATATCTGATCCCTATGAGCTTTGTACTCGATTATAAAGATAAGGTAGTTCTGGTCACCGGAGTCTCCTCCGGGATCGGGTTAGGTGTCGCCAAGGAGTTCGCACGGGCGGGCGCCCATGTGGCAGGCTGTTCGCGCAAGTCTCCGGACGACGCGAGCGTGCAGGCTTTCCGCGAGGTGGTAGAACAGGAGGGCGTACGCTCGTTCTACCGCCCCGCGGATGTGACGGATGCGGAGGAGCTGAAAGGCTTCGTCGAAGATACGGTCCGTACCTTCGGACGTATAGACATGGTTGTCTCCAATGCCGGCATGAACGTGTTCGAGGGAGCCGAAGGTTGCACGGAGGAGCGTTGGCATTACAACCTCGATCTGAACTTAGCTTCCCACTGGCGTCTGGCCCGGCTCTGCAAGCCCTATCTCGAAAAGAGCGGCGAAGGCGTCCTGCTCCTGATGACCTCCAACCATGCTTTCAGCTCCATCCCCGGTTGCTTCCCTTATAACGTGACGAAAACGGCTATCACCGGCCTGGTGCGCAGCCTGGCGATCGAGTGGGGGCCGGCTGTCCGTACGGTGGGGGTGGCTCCCGGATTTATCGATACGGCGGGCAACGACACTTGGTTCGACTCTTTTCCCGATCCCGAAGCGGAACGCCGGCGGACGATCGACCTGCATCCTGTCAAACGGATCGGGACGGTCGAGGAGGTAGGGGCGTTATGCGTCTATCTCGTCTCCCCGTATGCCCGGTTTATCAGCGGGACGACGATCCTGATGGACGGTGGGCGCTCGGCGTTGATGCAGGATGAATAAAAAACAGATACCATGAACACGATCGACTTAATAATCTTTATAGCCTACTGCCTCCTGATCCTCAGTGTCGGCCTTTTTGTCTCACGCGGCAAGAAGGGGGACGAGCGGGATGCCGGCGATTATTTCCTCGCCGGGCGCGGGCTTGCCTGGTGGGCGATAGGCGCTTCCATCATCGCTTCCAATATCTCCGCCGAACAGTTTGTCGGCATGTCCGGCTCCGGCTATGCCATCGGGCTGGCGATGGCGACCTACGAATGGATCGCCGCCCTCGGGCTGATCCTCGTGGCGAAGTTCTTCATCCCGATCTTCTTGGAGAAGAAGATCTTCACCATGCCCCAGTTCCTCGAAGAGCGTTTCGACAAGCGCGTCAAGACGGTGATGGCGGTCTTCTGGCTGGCGGTCTTCATCTTTATCAATCTTACTTCCATCTTGTACTTGGGAGCCTTGACGATCGAGAAGGTGATGGGGATCCCGATGCTCTACGGCATAATCGGGCTGGCGGCCTTTGCCGGTATCTATTCGATCTACGGAGGATTGAAGGTGGTGGCGCTGACGGATGTGGTCCAGGTCGTGTTCCTGGTTGGCGGCGGGCTGGTCACGACCTATATCGCCCTCGACCTCCTCGGGGAAGGCGACGGCGTGTATCAGGGCATGGCCAACCTCTATGGCGAGGCGAGCGATAAGTTCCACCTGATCCTCGACAAGTCGCATCCCGGTTATAAGGACCTGCCGGGCATCTCCGTGATCCTCGGCGGACTCTGGGTGGCAAACCTTTATTACTGGGGATGCAACCAGTATATCATCCAACGCGCGTTGGCCGCCAAGTCGGTGCGGGAGGCGCAGAACGGGATGCTCTTCGCCGGTTTCATCAAGCTGTTCATCCCGCTCTTGGTCGTGATCCCGGGGATTGCCGCCTTTGCGCTGGATGCTCCGTTAGGGAAATCGGACGAAGCCTATCCGTGGTTGCTCGGCAATCTGCTTCCGGTAGGGGTGAAGGGGGTGGCGTTTGCTGCTTTGACAGCCGCGATCGTCAGTTCGCTTGCTTCGATGATGAACAGTATCTCCACGATCTTTACGATGGATATCTACCGTTCCTATTTCCGAAAGGAGGCCGGGCAGAAAGAGCTGGTTCATACCGGACGTTGGGCGAGCTTCGGCTCGTTGCTGGTAGCCGTGCTGATCGCCCCGATGCTGTCAGGGCTGGACCAGGCTTTTCAGTATATCCAGGAGTTTACCGGCTTTGTCAGTCCGGGCGCCTTGTCGATATTCCTGGCCGGTTTCTTCTATAAACGGGCGACGGCAAACGGGGCGTTGGTGGCGGCATTGGGCTCGTTCGTCTTCTCCTTCGGCATGAAGTTCCTCTTCCCCGGATTGCCCTGGATGGACCGCATGGGGCTTGTGTTCCTGATGTGCTGCGCGCTCATCGTCCTGCTGGGGAAAAAGGGCCAGCCGGCCAACGCTTATACGCGCCATGACCCGGCTTTGTTCCATACTGGCCGGATGTTCAATGTAATGTCGGTAGTCATACTGGCGATATTAATAGGCTTTTACTACTTTTGGTGGTAAATTTATACACATGTAATAATAGGCACATAAAATGAAACAGATAAAGACAATCCTATTCGCTTTCGGTTGCAGCTTCCTGCTGTCAGGCACGAAAGCATTCGCACAGGTAGAGAGGCTTCCCGATGAAGCCTCCTATCCTGTCTTGCAGGAATTGGCCGGTGTCGAAACGCCTGCCGTCCTGCTGAGTGGAACCTGGCAGTTCCGGTATTCCCCGGATAGCAAGTGGGACAAGATACAGGTTCCCGGCGAGCCTGCTATGCAGGGCTATGCCATCGAGCACGACAAGCCGTTCACCTACCGGAAGTCGTTCACCGTCCCGGCCGATTACGCCGGCAAGCATACGATCCTGCGTTTCGACGGCGTCTACAGCCATGCCCGCCTGTTTGTGAACGGCACGTTCGTCCGCGAACATCATGGCGGCTTTACCCGTTGAGATACGGATGTCACCCCCTTCGTCCGTCCCGGAAAGAAAAACGAGATTCGCCTCGAAGTGACGGATCGCCTGGACGATATTTCCTATGCCTCCGGCTATGCCCATCATCCGATCGGGGGAATCCTGCGCGATGTAACCTTGTTCGCATTACCCGAAACCTGCTTGTATGACTTCTACGCCGAGACACATCTGGATGCTGCTTACGAGGATGCCGTCCTGAAGATCGGCTACAGCAGCCCGGTTGTCGGAGGTGCGGAAGTCGCCTATACGCTGGCCGACCCGTCCGGCAGACGCTATCCGTTGGCGCAATCCCGGTTCCCCCTAAAAGAGGGCGGGAACATGAATGAACTGCCTGTGAAGAACCCTTTGAAGTGGGATGCCGAACATCCGAACCTCTATACGCTGACCGTAACCCTCAGCAAGGACGGAAAGGAGATCGGTCGTTTCGACCGCCGTATCGGTTTCCGTGACGTGAAGATAGAGAAAGACCGCATGTTGGTGAACGGCATGCCGGTGAAGTTGCGCGGAGCCTGCCGGCATGATATCCACCCGACACTCGGCCGCACGACGACTGCCGAACTGGACAGCCTCGATGTGATCCTCTTCAAACGTTCCAATATGAACTTTGTCCGTACCTCGCATTATCCTCCTACGGAACGTTTCTTAGAGTATTGCGACCGCTACGGCATCTATGTGGAGAGCGAGACGGCTGTCTGTTTCGTCGATACCTACCGGCAGAAGAACTATGCGCCGGGCAAGACGCAGGACAGTGCCGGGTTTACGCCCCGCTATCTCTCGCAATGCCGCGAGATGGTGAAGTCGTTCCGTTCCCATCCCTCCATCCTGTTCTGGTCGATCGGCAATGAAAGCGTGTACGGCACGAACTTCCAGCAATGCTGGGATTGGGTGAAGGCAACCGACAAGACTCGCCCGGTTATATTCAGCTATCCCGGATCGGTCGGCGAGAAGGAGCCTGTCTATGATATCCTGAGCATGCACTACCAGGATGTAAACGGCAACCTGAACCAATGGAACCGCTCTACCCGTGGTTTCCAGGGGGAAGGGATACCTGCCCTGTTCGACGAGTGGGCGCACCCGGCGTGCTACACCTACGCTACCTTGCAGGAAGATCCGAATATCCGCGAGTTCTGGGGGCATTCGATCGAAAGGATGTGGAGCGGCCTCTTTGATGCTCCCGGCGGCTTGGGTGGTGCGATCTGGGGATATGTGGATGAAACGTTTATGCTGCCCGAACCGAAAGTAGGGACTGCCTTCTGGAAAGAGTTTGCCCGTACCGCCAAGCCGGAGGATTATCAGGGTAAATGCGTTGGCTACGGAGAGTGGGGGATCGTCGATGTCTGGCGCCGTGAGAAACCGGAGTTCTGGGCTACCAAGAAAGCCTATTCGCCCGTCCGCCTGATGACGACCGAGGTGGCTTCCTTCCTGTCCGGACAACGTTTGTTGCTTCCGTTGTACAACCGCTTCGACCATACTGACCTGGATGAGATCAAGATACGTTATACCTACAAAGGTGTGGAGAAGGAACTTCCCGCTCCTTCCATCGCTCCTCACCAAAAAGGACTGTTGGTAATCCCTGCCGAGACTTGGGAGGAAGGCGAACTGTTGTCAATTTGTTTCTATACAGCTACGGGTGAGTTATTGGATGCCGAACAAGTTTCATTGGGCAGCGATTACCACGTTCGCCTTGCCGATTCGGAAGCATCTCCGGTAAACGGTGTGTTGCAGGTAGAGGAAACCGCCGGTATGATGACGATTAAAGGAGACGGTTTCGAGATCCCTTTCTCCAAAGAAACCGGCCTGATCAGCAACGCGACCTCTAAGGGACAGGTCATCATCGAGAAAGGCCCGTTCCTGCATCTCGACATCAACCTGAACCATCTGACTGGAGCCGAAGTGCGTAAGAGCGCCCGGAAGTTCCTGACCTCCGACAGCGACTGGAAGAAGCAGAGCCTGACCTATACCCGCAAAGAGGGTACGGTCGAGGTCGCCCTCTCCGGCTTCTATCAGGATGTGCAAACGGATATCCTGATCCGGATATCTCCCGCCGGGGAAATGAATGTCAGCTATGTCGTTGCGGGACAGCCGAACGGATATCTGCGTGAGACGGGCTTGTCTTTCTACCTGCCCGAACGTCTGGACTATCTGCAATGGGAGCGTAAAGGTATGTGGAGCTGTTACCCCGAAGGTGCTTTTGCCGGAAACACGGGCGAGACTTCCCTTTATAACCCGAAGCAAGTGCGATATGGCGAGAACCCTGCTCAACCCTGGTTGGCCGATACGCACAACTATTACTATTGGGCGGATGCCGGTACAAACTGTGACCGTCCGTTGACGCAAATGGCAAAGGGTATGAAGGAGAACATCTATCGCTATACCCTTTCCGCTACAGGGGGAGGAGCAGGGCTTACGGTTTGCTCATCGGACGCATCCCTGGCTTGCCGCACCTCCAAAAGAGGAGACGGGCAGTTGATGCTTTACATTAATAATCGTTGGGATTATCCGGAGATTGCCTGGGGCAACTATTGCAAGACGTTGGAGGTGGTGCCTTGCTATGGCGAGATGAAGATTCGGTTCTGATTAAATTAATAAGAGAAGATAGCATGGAACTGTGTCAAAACTGCCTTGTCCCTGCGCTTGACGCGGGGTCGCAAAAGAACAGGCCTTATTAATCAGATATTTATAGGGTCAGTTCTAATGCGATCCCGCGTCAAGCGCGGGAACGGGGCAGTTTTGACACAGCTCCACGTATTGTTTAAAGATGGAGTTTCCCCTTGATCGCCTTCGGTATCGCGTCCTTATGGACCATCACATAGATGGTTTTGGCGCGGACGAAGCTCTCGGACATGTTCAGGTAGCCGCCGAACTTGTTGCGGTCGGTTCCCCATGAGTTCTTGGTGATGTAGTATTTCGTGCCGTTCTGGTCTTTGGCGATGCCGGTCAGGTGCATCAGGTGGTCGTCGGTGGTCACGAATGATTCGAATCCGGCCTGGCGCACTTCCGGGGTCACGTTGATTTCCGGGTAGGGACGTTCGAACTTGAAGACCTCTTCTAAGCGTTCCTTCTCCCCTAATTTCTCGAAGCGTGCGCGATCCGTATTCGACAGGTCTTCCACCTTCTTCACTTCCGGGTTGATGGCGACACCGTTCGTAAAGGAGAAACCCTTCTCGCTCACATCTCCGTCCCAGCAGACCGTATAACCGTTGTTCAGGGCATAATCCACCGTTTGCATCATCTCGTCGAGCGGCAGGTTATACATCAGGGAATGTTCCCAGTTGTCCGGCACTTCCACGTCGAACTTCACATAATACGGATGATGCGTGAAGCTGGTCAGTTCGATATAGTCGTCCATATTCAGCCCTAAAGATTCGGCGAACGACTTCGGCGTATATTCCTTTCCTTTATACGTGAACTTCTCCGGCAGCTTTCCCAGGTAGGTGTCGAACAGGTTAGCAATCAGCTTGTCATATTCCGGACTGCGCTGTTTCGCCTTCACTGCCACATCGGCGATGGCGTGCATGTAGCGAACCATCTCGCTGTGGTTATGCTTCTCGGAGTCGTAGTTGATACCCGTATATACCTCTTCCGGTACGATCCCTACCTGGCGGTACGCATTCATGAAAGTATGCGAAAGGCTGCCCTGCCCGATATTACCGTCCCCGCGACGCAGGTAGTTGTCCTGCAACTGGTTCATGTATTTCTGGCGGACGATGAACATCTCCGAAAGGTCATACGTGCCTTTCCCCATACGAAGCAGTTCGGATTCCATAAACGACGTAGTGGCAAAGCACCAGCAAGTCCCTGTTGCCGCTTGGTTCTTAACCGGGGTAGCGGGAACCGTTACCACTTCCGTAAACTGGTACCCCTGACCGAACGTTGCCGAAGCAGAGAAAGCCAGCATGCAAGATAGAATAAGTAATTTCATAACATCCATTATTTTTTAATTCTTAATTCTTAATTTTCAATTAATCAAAATCCCCTCGCGAACATCTTCCAGAACTCATCCGCCATCTCCTGCCAGCGCAGGATTGTCGCTCCTGCGAAGTCGGCCGTGTAGCCGGTCAGGAAAGCCCGTGCGGTCTCTTCCCCTTTGCTGTCCTGCAACTCTTTGTAGCGGTTTTCCACGAAAGGCATTTCGGATAAGCCCTTTTCCTCGAAATGGGCGACCGCGCCGTTGATCTTCTCTTTGGTCAATCCCCAGCGGACCGTAGCCAGTTTGTTTGCCGTCCGGTATTTCCAGACGATGGCATCTTCACGGTGGCGGTGTTGTCCGCAGATACCGAAAGCAGCCGGCAGGTCGGTCGTACCGGAGAAGATCGGGATACGCGGGCTCTGCCCCGGATTGTCGAACGACAGCCAGGCAACGCCGCCCACTGCATCCGGCAACCAGTTGCGAAGCTGTATCACGTGCGAGTAGGAACATTGCGGAACCGCCACTAAGCGATTGCGTGTCACCGTCCCTTCCTTCACGCCGTTCAGCATATTCAGCATATCTGTTCCCATCCAGGGGTTAGCCGCCGGACTTGTGATCGTATCCGTTTCCTTCGTCTCCTTGTTCTTGACAGCCACTTTCAGATTCTTCGTCATGTCCCATTCCGTCCCTTCATACGTCTGGCGTAGCAATGCCATCACATCCGTTACGGCAACCGGCTTGTCCGGCTTCACGCTGATCGGCAGTTCTTCCGAGTCGTACGACAGTTTGAGCGAAGGAGCCAATGCGTTCAGGATGAAATATTCGCGGATGCTGAATGCCTTCGGTTCGCCGAAATAGTTGCCTCCGCTATAGGCTTTCCAGAATTTAAACGGCTCTTTGCCGTCCCAGAACCCCATTTTCTTAGCAACAGAAAATACGTTTTCGGAAGCCATGTAACGATCCTTGTCCTTCAGGTCGAGCGTCGAGATACGCGAGATATTGGCCGATACCCCCACATGATCGTCCGGGATGCGGACAGCCGCCCATACACCCCCGATCTTGTCCGGCCCCTCGCCGAACACCTCGAAATGCCAGACCTCATTCGGGTCGGCGATCGTCAGGCATTCGCCCGAATCCCCGTATCCGTATTCGGCAACCAATTGTCCGATCAGCCGGATCGCTTCGCGTGCCGTCGTGCAACGCTGCAAAGCTATCTTTTCCAGTTCTTCGATCATGAACATCCCTTTCTTGTTTTGCAGCTCTTTGCGCCCGGAGATGGTCGTTTCGCCGATACCCAACTGTTTTTCGTTGAGGCAAGGATAGGAGGTGTTCAGGAACTGGTAGGTCGAGCGGGCTTCCGGTATCGTTCCTTTCAATTCCATATTCGTGCGGTCGGCAGGATATTCGGTGTGCATGCGGCCGTTATAGATGGCGACTGTCGTGTCGCGCTCGTAGCGTGCCGCCGGGACGATCTCCATCCAGGTGCGATAGTTCCCGTCGCAGGTGTGACTGGTCATGACCGAACCGTCGGCCGATGCTTTCTTGCCGACCAGGATGCTTGTACAACTTTCAGGAGTGTTGACCGGTCGGGAGTATTCGATTTCCTGGGCCCGAAGGCTGTTCCCGTAACAGATAAGTACAATAAGAAGGATAATTAGTCTATTCATGGCATTGTCTTTAATTTTGTGGCTAAAGATATGAAATTTTCATATATTTGCTACCCCTTGCCGGGGCTTAATCCCCTGGCAAAAGAGGAATATCCCTGTAAAGGGAATAATTAAATATAAATATGCCATGAGAAAACTGATTTATCTGAGCACCCTGTTGCTCCTATTTGTGTTGCCGATGATGGCACAACACCCTTTGTTCCCGACCCCCGCAAAGGTGCAGAACGGGAAAGGCTCTTTTGTCATAGGAAAGAATCTCCAGGTACAAGGCAATGGCGGATATGCCGACAAGTTAGCCGCCGGACTGCAAACCGAGTTGAAAGAAGCCGGTTTGCAATCGTCACCCGCCAGTGGAACCATCCGTCTGGAACTGACAAACGATTGCAAGATGGCCGATGAAGCCTATACGCTTGTCGTCGAACCGAACAGCATCCTGCTGCAAGCCTCTTCCGAAGCCGGCCTGTTCTATGCGAAGGAAGCCCTTCTGCAACTTTCCCGTTTCGGCAAAGGTAACGTGCGTGCCTGTAAGATACAAGATCAGCCCCGCTACGGCTGGCGCGGTTTCATGCTCGACGAGAGCCGCCACTTCTTCGGTAAAGAGAAGGTAAAACAATATCTGGATATCATGGCGTCCCTTCGCCTGAACGTCTTCCACTGGCACCTGACCGACGAACCGGGCTGGCGCATCGAGATCAAGCGTTATCCGAAGCTGACCACCGAAGGAGCTGTCGGCAACTGGCACGACCCGAAAGCACCCGCTACGTTCTACACCCAGGAAGAGATCAAGGAGATCGTTGCCTATGCAGCCGATCGCCACATCATGGTCGTTCCCGAATTCGACATGCCGGGCCATGCTACTGCTGTCTGCCGTTCCTATCCTGAAATCTCCGGCGGAGGCGAGGGCAAATGGCAGCATTTCACGTTCCATCCCTGCAAGGAAGAGACGTTCGAGTTTATCAGCAACATGCTCGACGAGATCGTCGCCCTGTTCCCGTCTCCCTATATCCATATCGGAGGCGACGAGGTGCACTACGGCAACCAAAGTTGGTTCACCGATCCCGAAATCCAGCAGTTTATCAAAGATAAGAACTTAGGCAACGAAACGGGCCTGGAACAGTATTTTATCCGCCGTGCTGCCGATATCGTGGCTTCCAAGGGCAAGACGATGATCGGCTGGGACGAGATGATCGATGCCGGTGTCTCTCCCGACAAGGCTGTCATCATGTGGTGGCGCCACGACCGCAAACACCAGTTGGTGAAGGCGCTCGAAAACGGCTACCGGGTGATTATGACCCCGCGCCGTCCGTTGTATGCCGACTTCGTCCAGTACGGCGGCCATAAGGTGGGCCGTGTGTGGGGCGGTTACAACACGATCGAGGACATCTACCGTTTCCCTGAACCGATCATCCATCTGACACGCGATTATGAAGACCAGGTGATGGGCCTCCAGTTCTCCCTTTGGACGGAACGGGTCGCTGATGCCAAGCGTCTGGACTATATGACTTTCCCCCGCCTGGTAGCTGTCGCCGAATCCGCCTGGACTCCTGCCAAGTCGAAGGAATGCAGCCTCTTTATGCAGAAGCTCCCTTACTTCCTGCGATTCCTCGGTGAAAAAGGCATCTACTACTTCAACCCCTTCAACCCCGAATCTACACCCGAACCCAGTGCACCGGACAAGGACGATGTGTTGAAGAATGGATAAGATATAAAGCACTGTCTTTTGCTGTCTGCTTCAGCAGACGGATGAATAAATATCCGGCTTTTCCAGTTCCTCTGTGGGGTTTACCCTCCTTTTTGGAAAAAGTGCAAAAAAGGGACAGGTCGGGGCTTGCCGGAAAATGTCTCTAAACAATTGATTACAATATATATAGTAAAGTCTTTTATCTACTGGTGGAAAGTTCATTTTCTGCCCTGTTTTTAGGGGTAGCTTTTGTCCTGCTTTTGCTTGTATATTATTGGGAATAAATAAGATAGGAGGCTTTTTCAAAATGACAAAAAAACGTACGTTTAAATTCGTCATAATTATATAACAAAGTTAGCAATAATCGGCGAGATATGGAAAAGTAGAGCAAAGTTATTGAGAAATAGGCTTTTGAGAAAATAGTTTCTGTAACCAGATGACGGGAAAAGTTAAGTCTGAACCAAGTTAAGACTTTGCTACGTTACCGATTCGTCATCCTGCATAATTGGTGGTATCGGAGCTTGGGAAGAATAGCGAAATACACTATTATATAGTGAGTTACTGACAACTTACGCAACAATTCCGGTAACGGATGATAATTGCGCCGTTCCTCTGCGATTTGCGTATTGACGAAGATGGTGGCATGAAGATACAAATGATGTCTTTCCCTTGCCGGGGCATCCCCCGGCAAGGGAAAGAAGTAATGAATCATCAAATCATCAGTCATCAGCGATTGTGCAACCCGCATTGCCTTCGCTTGTACCTGATGGTATTGGGCCTGCTGGCTTTGTGGGAGGGCCGTTCGGAGGTCGTGTTGGGGTGTTTGGGAGCCCTGTTGACACTCTCGGGGTACGGGGATACGGAGAGAGACATGACGGGAAGCGGAAACAAAAACAGCAACTCCCCGTCGTTGCCGGCTGGGGGTTGCTGATGTATGCTGCGGTCTCCTGTTTCTGTTAGCGTGAGGGAGGAGGATTAGAAACGTCTTTTCTTACGAGCGTCGCGTGCGGCGGCAGTCCGTTTCCACGGGCGGTCGCTGTCGCGTTCGTCTTTGCGGAAGGTGCGGTCCGAACGGTCTCCACCCCGGCGTCCACTGTCTTTGGAACCCCGTTTGCCTTTGTAGCCGTCATCGCTGCGCCGTCCGCCGTAACTGCGTTTGCCACCGCGTCCGCCTTCTTCTTTTTTGCCCTGTGCAGGTTCGACGGAGATGCGCCGTCCGTCCACTTCGAACCCGTTCATGCTGTCCATCACGCGCTGGGCTTCACCCTCTTCCACTTCGAAGAAAGAGAAGTTTTCGCGCAGGTCGATCTTGCCGATGCGCACCTTGCCCGGCACACATTTGTTGACCAGTTCGATCAGCTGGTTCGGATATAGGCCGTCGGCCTTGCCGAAGTTGAGGAAGAAACGCGAATAGCCCTCTTCGGCCGCATGTGCACGGCGTTCGCCCCGTTCGCTGCGAGAGGAACGTTCGTCTACCTGCTGGATCTCGTCGGCATCCTTGTAGTAATCGATCATACGGTTGAATTCGAGCGAAACGACACGTTTGATGATGTCTTCCTTGTCCAGCCATTCCAACTTGCGGTAGATTTGGGGCATCAGGGAGGCGATCTCCTCCTCGTTCACCTTCACCTTTTCGATCTGGTCGACGAGGTTGAAAAGCTGCTTTTCGCAGATAGCATGTCCGGTAGGCATTTCGCCTTTCTCGAATTTCTTGTTGATGATCCTTTCGATCTCGCGGATTTTGCCTTTCTCCTTCACGTGGCAGATGGAGATGGAGATACCCGTCTTTCCCGCACGGCCCGTACGGCCACGGCGGTGCGTGTAGGATTCCACTTCATCGGGCAGGCCGTAGTTGATCACGTGTGTCAGATCGTCCACATCCAGGCCGCGGGCAGCCACATCGGTAGCAACTAAGAGTTGGATGTTTTTGACGCGGAACTTCTGCATCACGTAGTCGCGCTGCGCCTGGCTCAGTTCGCCGTGCAGCGAGTCGGCGTTGTAGCCGTCCTGTATCAGTTTGTCGGCGATCTCCTGCGTCTCTTTGCGGGTACGGCAGAAGACGATGCCGTAGATGTTCGGGTAGAAGTCGGCGATGCGTTTCAGAGCCAGGTACTTGTCGCGTGCCTGTACCATATAATAGATATCGCGGATGTTCTTGTTTCCTTCGTTCTTGTTGCCGATCACGATCTCCTTCGGATTCTTCATGTACTTCTTCGTGATGTTGGCGATCTCTTTCGGCATGGTGGCCGAGAAGAGCAGCATGTTGCGGTTCTCCGGCACTTCGGCGAGGATGGCGTTGATGCTGTCGGTGAACCCCATGTTCAGCATCTCGTCCGCCTCGTCCATGATGACGTTCTTCACCAGGCTGAGGTCTACCGTCTTGCGGTTCATCAGGTCCAGGAGGCGTCCCGGAGTGGCTACGACCACGTGCACGCCACGCTTCAGCGTCTTGATCTGGCTCTCGATGCTGGAACCTCCGTACACCGGGAGGACCTTCAGGTTGTCGATATACTTGGAGTAGTCGTTCAGGTCGTCGGCGATCTGTAAACATAGCTCACGAGTGGGACAGAGTACGAGTGCTTGGGGGTGGTATGTAGTCACATCGATTTTTTGCAGGATCGGAAGGCCGAAAGCGGCTGTCTTTCCCGTACCTGTTTGTGCTAATGCAATTACGTCGTTGTCATCTCCCAGTAGGAAAGGAATCACTTCCTCCTGTACCGGCATGGGCGATTCGTAGCCCATTTCTTGAATTGCCTTCAGTATTGGTGCGGCAACTCCTAATTCTTCAAATGTTTTCAAAATGTGATATATGTATATATAATAAATTCAGAGTGGGGACAAAGGTACGCAAATAATTTGGATACCGGTTAGTTTAGTATGATATCTTTTAATGTATCGCGCTCTTTTTCCGTGAGATGCAATCCTTTCGACAGATATTTGTCGGTCGAACCATATTCTTTCTTTATTTTATGGAAGGCCAGATCCAGCCATGTCTCGTTTGCACCGAGCAGCACGGTGATGGTTTCCTGGGCGTCCGTATTGAGGTTGCGTGCCATATAGGCAAGGCTGCGCAGGTCTATGTGGTTGTTGGAAGCCATATAGTCTTTCATGATCGTTTCTTCCGGCACATCGAGGGCTGTCAGCAGCATGGCCGTCAGGAAGCCGGCACGGTCTTTTCCCATCGAGCAGTTCACGAGGATCGGGTAGTTGTCCTTGTCGAGAAAGACTTTCAGGGCTTTGCCGAATTGTTCGCTGTTGTCCGTCACATAGCTGATATAGGTGTCCTGCATATACACGAGCCCGTCGCCTTTGCGTATGCGTCCTTCTTCCAGGCGTCGGGTGATCTGTTCTTTGCCTTTTACCGGGATCGGGATGGAGATGATGTTCGCCCCTGCATATTTTTCCGGAGCGAGGGCTATTTCGTCTTCTCCCCGTAGGTCGATGACAGTTTTGATCTTCAGGTTATCCAGCCGGATCGTGTCGTTGCGGCTAAGTGCCTTGAGCTCGCCCGAGCGGAATATCTTGCCCCAGCCAGTCATACGGTTCCCGTGTTCGCTGAAGTAGCCACCTATGTCGCGCAGGTTCTGGACGCTGTCCATCTGTACCGAGCGGGCGCCGACAGTGCGGTAATATTTGTCGTTGAAAGACAGTAGGAAATATTTGCGGGTGATGTTGTCGTTCGTGATGTAGGTCACTCTCCCGTCATTGATGTCGGCATAGCTGCACGGTCGCGACATGTCGAAGGAGTTGGGGGTGTCGGATACATAAAGTTTCATCGTCCCGTCGGTATGGGGGGCTGTTTCCCATTTGATAATATAGTTGCCGATGTCGTCACGCAGGCATATGGCACGAATTTCAGGTGCTCTGCCGGAGCTGCATCCTGCCAATAAGGCCACACTGGTGAACAAGAAAAGAATCCGTTTCAATATCATACTTCTACTACTCATGCAAAGCAAAGATAGTGAAAAACACGTGTCTTTATACCCCTTTATCTTCCCGGTTAATGATATTTAAGACTGGGAGAGGTAGGAGGTTGCGAATTCTTTAGAAATGTAATTGTCGTAGCTGCGGCAAACCTCGGTTGCCAGATCGATCCCGCACCGGATGATATTCGCCCATGTCTCTTTCGGGAGGGTGGCGAGGTCACGGTGACGGACATTATTTTTTAACAGACCGTAGAGGATGCCAGCATTGAAGTTGTCGCCGGCTCCGATCGTACTGACCGGGCGGATGGAGGGCGAGTCGAAATGAAGGCGCAGGTCGCCGTGGTAGAGGTTCACGCCTCCGGCTCCGTGAGTGGTGATGAAACGGTCGCAGTAGAAACGGATATGGTCGGTGTAGACTTTTTCACTGTCGGCCTCCCCGAAGATATTGAGGAAGTCCTCGTCCGAGCCGCGTATGATATCGGCATATTCGAAGTTTTCGAGCAATGTCGGGGCGAGGTGTATCGCTTCATGGGCGTGCGCCTTGCGGAAATTCGGGTCGTAGTAGAGGATCGCCTTGCGCTGGCGTGCATAGTCGAGAAATTCCACCATCCGTTCCCTAAGCGCCGGGTTCAGTGAGTAATAGGAGCCGTAGATGAAGATGTCGTCTTCGTTGATCTCCGGCAGGGGCACGTCGAGGCGTTGCTTCGGATAATCCTTGTAGAAAGTGTAGTCGGCATTGCTGTCGTTGTCCAGGAACGCGAGCGAAATCGGGCTTTTGCCATCCGGGAAACGGTCGACGTAGCGGGTGGAAATGTTGTTTTCCTTCATGAAGTCGCGTATGATGTCGCCGACATGGTCGTTTCCCACTTCGCTGATGAAAGAGACAGGTACACCCAGGCGTCCTAACGAGATGAGGCCGTTGAAGGTCGATCCGCCGGGCACTGCCGTATGGGGTCGGTTGTTCCTGAAGATGATGTCGAGAATGGTTTCCCCGATGCCGATTACCTTCCTCATGCTCTTTATTTGTTTACGGTTTTACACTGTTCGCGGCTTTTCGAACCCAGGTAACCGCCGTGATGCCGTTTGGCATAGTCGGGATAGCCGAAGTTGATGCGTTTCATGGTGCCGACTACCAACAGGTCGCCTATCACCGTCATGACCGTGGTCGATGTGGTGGGGGTGAGGCCTAAAGGACACACTTCTTTCGGCGCACCGGTCGGCAGGCAGATCGTCGCTTCGGCTGCCAGCGGGCTGTCGGGGTTGCCGGTGATAACGATAAACTGCATCTCCGGTACGAGACCGCGTGTCAGCTCCACCAGTTCGAGCAGTTCGCGTGTCTTGCCGGAGTTGGAGATGAGCAGCATGACATCGTTCTTGCGGACGATGCCGAGGTCGCCGTGTTGTGCTTCGCTGGGATGCAGGAAGTAGGCAGGCGTGCCGGTCGAACAGAAGGTGGTCGCGATGTTCATGGCGATCTGTCCTGCTTTTCCCATACCGCTGGTGATCAGATTCCCTCCGAGTTCGTGTACATGTTTCACAATGAGTGTCACAGCCTCTTCATAGCCGTCGGTTATCGGAATATTGCGTACTGCTTCAGCTTCCTGTTGCAGAATGGATGAGATTGCTTCGTTTATCATAGCCTTTAAAATGATTCTATATGGTGTTATGAACTTAACAAAGTGCAAAAGTATCTATTTTAATGATACCTGCACATGGAATGACCTATATTTTTGTACTTTTGTGCCTCCTAATGAATGGATCATGGAAAAAGATTACTTCTCACATATTTTACCGAACGGTTTGCGTATCGTACATCTTCCTTCTGCATCCCCGGTGTCGTATTGCGGGTTTGCCGTGAATGCCGGGACACGGGATGAGGAAATGGATGAATTTGGCTTGGCTCACTTTGTCGAACACATGATATTCAAGGGGACGGAAAAGCGTAAGTCCTGGCATATCCTGAATCGGATGGAGAATGTGGGAGGGGAGCTGAACGCCTATACCACAAAGGAGGAGACTTTCGTCTATTCTATTTTTATGGAAGAGCATTTCCGGAGGGCTTTCGAACTGCTGTCCGACCTGGTGTTCCATTCGCAGTTCCCGGAGCAGGAGATCGAGAAGGAGGTGGATGTGATCCTGGACGAAATCAATTCATACGAGGACAGCCCTTCGGAACTGATCTTCGATGAATTCGAGAATTTGCTGTTCGACGGACATGCGTTGGGACATAACATCTTGGGAGACGAGCAGTCGCTGCTCGGTTTCGGCAGCGAGTCCGGCAAGTCGTTTATGAGGCGGTTCTATGCCCCCGAAAATATGGTGTTCTTCTCGATGGGCCGGATTCCGTTCAAGAAGATCGTGCAGATGGCGGAAAGCACCCTGTCGGATATCGCTTTCCCGATGGCGGCACGTAACCGGACGGCACCCGGCGAGCTCCTTCCCGTCAGCCGCCAGATACACAAGGATACCCATCAGGCGCATGTGCTGATCGGGGGACGGGCATACAGCATGCACGATGAGAAACGCCTGCCGTTGTTCTTGCTGAATAACCTCTTGGGAGGGCCGGGCATGAACAACCGTTTGAATGTCTCTCTCCGGGAAAAGAACGGGCTTGTCTATAACGTCGAATCGAACGTGACTTCTTATACCGATACGGGGCTGGCAAGCATCTACTTCGGGACTGATCCGAAGAACAAGGAGAAGGCGATCAGGCTTGTTTACAAGGAACTGGCGAAGCTGCGTGAGGTGAAGCTGACCGCGACCCAGTTGGCGGCGGCCAAGAAGCAGGTGATCGGACAATTGGGCGTCTCCGGCGATAATCGGGAAGGCCTGTTTTTGGGGCTGGGTAAGAGCTTTCTCCATTATAACCGCTACGACACCCTGCCGGAAGTCTTCGCCAAGGTGGAGAAGCTGACCGCCGGAGAGATACGAGAGGTCGCCAACGAGATCTTTGCACCTGAACGGTTGTTCAGTCTGATCTACCAATAAGAAGCGTTTACCAGCATTCCGCCTTGTCCTTCAGTTCCGGCAGCTTGTTCTTGTCGAACACAGGGCTCTTGATCCCGCTACGTTTTTGAGCAATGTAATCGTGCAGCAGCAGGAAGGCCTGTTTGCTCAGTAACGAGATGGCGAACAGGTTGCAGATCGTCATGAAAGCCATCGTGATATCCGCCAGGCTCCAGGCGAGTTCCAGGCTTGCTAACGCCCCGAACATCACCATACCGCCGACCGCCAGACGGTAGATATAGAGCACGCTTTTTTTCGGTGTGATGAAACGAATGTTCGCTTCCCCGTAATAGTAGTTCCCGATAATGCTGCTGAAAGCGAACAGGAAGATCGCTACGGCAACGAATATCCCTCCGGCTTTTCCCACTTCGAGCGTCAGGGCATGCTGTGTCAGTTGTACCCCGTTTACCGAACCGTCCAACGGCGCCCCGCTGAACAGGATGATAAAAGCCGTGCAGGTACAGATCAGCAGGGTGTCGGTGAAAACACCCAGAGTCTGGATCAATCCCTGTTTGACCGGATGTGTGACGGATGCCGTGGCCGCTACGTTCGGAGCCGATCCCATACCTGCCTCGTTGCTGAACAGGCCGCGCTTGATCCCTTGCATCAGAGCGGCGCCGATCGTACCGCCTGCCGCCTGTTCCCATCCGAAAGCGCTGCTTACGATCAGTTTGATGACGGCCGGCAGTTCCGTTATATTGAACAGTACGATCCCCGAAGCGAGCGCCACGTATCCCAATGCCATTACGGGGACGATCACGCTGCTGACTTTGGCTATTCGCTGGATTCCTCCGAAGATAATGGCAAGTGTCAGTACGGTCAGTACCGCACCCACGATCCTCGGATCGAAACCGAACGAGCCTTGCATGGCGGCGCAAATCGTGTTGCTTTGTACCGAGTTGAACGCGAAACCGAAGGTGACGGAGATCAAGATGGCGAACAGTATGCCCATCCAGTTCAGTCCCAATCCGTATCGCATATAGTAGGCAGGCCCCCCGATGAAGGATTCTTTTCCTTTCCGTTTGTAAAGCTGTGCGAGTGTAGATTCGACGAAAGCGCTGGCCGAACCTAACAGGGCGATGATCCACATCCAGAACACTGCTCCCGGACCTCCTACGGCTATGGCTGTGGCTACTCCCGCCAGGTTGCCTGTCCCGACACGGCTGGCAAGCGATACGGCGAATGCCTGGAAGGATGAGATGTGCTTTTCACCTTCATGGGCTTTGTTGGCGGAGTCACCGAGCACACGTATCATCTCCCGGAACATACGGAACTGGACGAAACGGGTTTTGAAAGTGAACCGGAAGGCGCATCCTAACAGCATGATAATTAAAACATACGACCATAGGAGGTCGTTAATCCCGCTGATCCAGTTGTTCAGTATTTCCATTTGGCAGTTTATCGTCTTGATAATTACGTGAATATTGAGATGCAAACCTAAAGAAAATATTCTGTATGGACAAGAATATTAAATTTTGCACACACAAATAAATATTTTCGTATCTTTGAAAGATTATTAACTAAGGTGTGAAATTATGAAGGCAATAGAACCGAGTCTGGTCAAAGACAATTTTATAGAGATCATCGGAAAAGAGTGGATGCTGGTAAGCGCCGGCGACAAGGACAAGTTCAACATGATGACGGCGAGTTGGGGGGGCGTAGGCTTCCTGTGGAACAAGCCGGTAGTGTTCGTCTTTATCCGTCCGGAACGTTATACCCGCGAGTTTGTCGATGCGAAGGGAGCTTTCACGCTGTCCTTTTTAGGAGAAGAGCATAAAACTGCCCATAAGATTTGCGGGGCGAAATCGGGACGGGATATCGACAAGGTGGCAGCGACAGGTTTGACGCCTTATTTTACCGATCTGGGTAATCCTTGTTTCGAGGAATCGCGCCTGACGCTCGAATGCAAAACCCTTTACGTGACTAAGATGGATAAGGATCATTTTGTTGATCCTGCCTTATACGAGAAATGGTACAGCGCAATGGCAGGGAATCCGCATAACGTCTATGTGGCGGAAATCTTAAATGCTTGGGAGAGATGATCTCCCGTTCGTATGGATATCCGGATTGATTAGTTTGATTTGCTTCAGATAAACCATGGTTCTCTATTTTCAATTAAATTGTCTTTCTCTTGTCATATCTTTGCAATATGTATGCTTTTCCTTTGCCCGCGGAAAATAAAAAGAGTATACTTATAGACACAATAAATAACACTGCTTCGTTTTTTATAATAACTGATTTACGTGTTTAGGCTTTATGTCTCAGGGATGAGGGGTAAAGCTTGTTTTTGTGTGTTGCATTTGGCACTTGTCATGCTTCGATGAGCGACAGGAGGACACCTGTGTCAAAAAGTTGGACGTTTGGGCGTCCAAAAATTGGACGGTTGGCGGGAGGTGTTTTTGAAATGCTTTTGATAGTCTGAATGTTACATTTCTGGCACGTCGTTTGCTTTCTTTCTGTCATGATGAATGCACAGATAACGATCAAACGAGGTTTGTCTCTTTTTCTTTTCGTCTTCCTGGCTTCGCCGGGAAACCTGCGGGCGCAGTCCGGCTGGACGGTGGACGACTGCATGCGCTATGCCGTCGAACAGAACTACCGCGTGCGGAACAGTCGCCTGGATACACGGATTGCCGGGGAAGACCTTGCTGCCGCCTATGGTGATTTCCTGCCCTCAGTAAGTGCTACCGGCGCATTGGGCAAACGTTTGGGGCGTTCGGTGGACCCGAAAACGAACCTCTATACTTCCTCTTCCTTTTTAGAGAGCACGATGGGGCTGAATGTCTCGCTTCCGGTGTTCGACGGCTTTACGCGCGTCAACCGGTTGCAGTTCCGCAAACTGAACAAGCAGATCGGCGGCCTCACGGAGCAGATCGAGGAGAACCGGATTGCCTTCGAGGTGATGGATGCTTTCTATCGCCTCTGCTTCGATAAGAAGATGTACGAGCTTGCTGTCGAGCAGCGGAAGTTGAGCGAACGCTATCACGATCAGATGCTCGAATATGTGGATCTTGGCATGCGTTCCTCTTCTGATTTGCAGGAGGTGAAGGCGCGCCTGCAATCTGATATTTACCAGGAGACGGTGAAGGCGAACGGTTGCCGCCTCTCGCTGCTTGCCTTGAAGGAACTGCTGAATATGCGGGATACCGATACGCTGGCGATCTCTCCCGGCGGGGAGGGCGAATTTCCCGTGCTTCCTGTACTGGAATCCAACGAGATCTATGCCGCCTCCGAAACATCCCTGCCGGAATTCCGGGCTATGGAACTGAGGGAGAAAGCTTCCCGCAAGTCACTGGCAATAGCGTCCGGGGCTTTTTCTCCTTCCATCAGGGCGGAATTCAGCCTCTATTCCGGTTGCTACGACACGGAACGGGATGACCTGGGCGAGATCATCCCGATCAAAGACCAGTTGAAGAATAACATGAACAAATATATCGGCGTGAGCGTCTCGCTGCCTCTGTTCTGCGGACTTTCCCGCCTGACAGATGTCCGGAAGGAACGTTTCCGCCTGCAAAGGATACGGAACGAGAACGAGCAGCAACGCCTCAGCCTCTACAAGGAGATAGACGACGCCTGCCTTTCACTCCGGGCTGCCGCCGAGGAACACCGTCAGGCGGTCGAACAACTCCGCACTTCCACCGTCACGCTGAAAGAGAGCGAGGAGAAATGGGAGGAGGGGATGATCTCCGTGTTCGAACTGATGGAGAAGCGGAACCTCTATATACTGGCCAAGGCAGAACTGTCGCGCACCCGTTTGCAGTATGAGTTGAAAAGCCGCACGGTAGACTTCTACCGCACAGGCTCATTTTTAGGAACCGAATAAATACAACAAGAATGGCAATCAATAGCATGGACACCCGTATTGAGCGGAAGTCCCGGTTTAAGAAGAAACACATCTATTCCTTGATAGGAATTGCCGTCGGGCTGCTTTGCCTGCTTTGGCTTCTTTTTCGTGATACTTCCTCTTCCCTGAAAGTGGAGAAAGAACGCATTACGATTGCTACCGTGCAGAAAGGAGAGTTCAACGACTACATCCGGGTTATCGGGCAGGTACTGCCGGATCGTATCATCTATCTTGACGTCATCGAGGGTGGGCGCGTCGAAGAACGCCTGATCGAGGAAGGGGCGCAGGTGCGGGCGGGCGACGTGATCCTCCGCCTCAGTAACCCGTTCCTGAACATCGGCATCCTGCAAAGCGAAGCCGACTTGGCCTATCAGGAAAACGAACTTCGCAACACCCATCTCAGCATGGAGCAGGAACATCTCCGGCTGAAACAGGACCGTATCGGCCTGAGTAAGGAATTGGTGCAGAAGGAACGCCGTTTCAGGCAATACGAACGCCTGTATAAGAAGAACCTGCTGGCCCGCGAAGATTACTTGCAGGCTAAGGAAGATTATGAGGCTGCTCTCGGACAGTTGGCCGTTGTGGACGAACGGATCGAGCAGGACGACCTGTTCCGCAGCAGCCAGCTACAGAGCCTGGACGAGAACATCCGGAATATGAAGAAGAGCCTTGCCTTGGTTCGCGGGCGACTGGAAAACCTGAAAGTGAAGGCTCCCGTCGACGGGCAGTTAGGAAACCTGGAGGCCCAGATCGGCCAGTCCATCGCCCAGGGCGAACGTATCGGCCAGGTGATCACGCCCGAACTGAAGGTGGAAGCCAAGATCGACGAGCACTATGTGGAACGTGTCATACCCGGTCTCCCTGCGAGCTTCGAACGTGAAGGAAAGAAGTACGATATGGAGGTGACGAAAGTCTATCCCGAAGTGCGGGAAGGACAGTTTCGCACCGACCTGCATTTTGTCTCCGGCCGGCCGGAGAATATCCGTGCCGGGCAAACCTACCACCTGAACCTGCAACTGGGCGATCCCGTGCAGGCAGTGATCGTCCCACGTGGTAGCTTCTACCAAGCAAGCGGCGGCGAGTACATGTATGTGGTGGATGAAGAAGGAAAGACAGCTCGCCGCCGCCCTGTCCGTATCGGTCGTCAGAACCCGCAGTATTACGAGGTTGTGGAAGGGTTGCAACCGGGAGAGAAGGTGATTATTTCCGGATATGACTTGTTTGGTGAGAATGAACGATTAATTTTACGCTGATGGAATATTGGTCTCAAGTAATCAAAAGCCAACGGGCGCGGAAGTCTCTTTCCGCCCTGAATGTGTTCGGTCTTTCCGTTTGTGTTGGCGCGGCGCTGCTGATTATGCTCTATGTACGGTTCGAATTGAGTTTCGATTCGTTCCACGACGGGGATCGCATCTACCGTGTGGAGAGCCGTCTTTATGAAGGGGCAACCTTGACGGATAATTGGGCGACGACTTCTTTCGGGCATGCTCCCGCCATGTATCGCGAGATTCCGGGCATAGAGCAGTATGTACGTGTGACGGCACAAGATCGCGGACAAGAGGTGACGTTCGGTGACCGGCAGTTTATCGAAGAACAGTACTGTTATACCGAACCGGCTTTTTTCGATCTCTTCAATTTCCCGATCCTCAAGGGGGAGAAGGGTGGACAGTTGGTCCGTCCGAATACGATGGTGATTACCGAAAGTGCTGCACGTCGTTATTTTGCCGGTGGTGATCCTATCGGCAAAGTGCTGACTTTCCGTACATCTTCGTCCGAACAGCATTTCGAGGTGACGGGCGTGATTGCCGATATGCCTTATAATTCGCATCTGCATTATGACTTCCTGTTGTCTTATTCGACTATTCCGGAGGCAAGGCGCGATATTTGGTATATCCACGGTGTCTATACGTATGTCCGGCTTGAACCGGGAAAGAAACCGGGCGATATTGAAGTGGCTTTCCATTCCATCTCTGAAAAATATAAGACGGCGGCATTGAAACATAAGGACTGGAGGGTCGAACTGGTTCGTTTGCGGGATATTCATCTGACTCCCCGTAAGTCTTATGAGAAAGAGGCGAAAGGTAGTCGTATGGCTGCACGTATCCTTTCGGTGATGGTAGTCGCCCTTTTACTGATCGGCTGGGTGAACGCGCTGAACCTGACGGTTGCCCGTTATCTGGAACGTGGCAGGGAGTTTGGTATTCGCAAGGCGTTCGGGGCTTCCCGCCGGCAGGTGATCCTGCAAGGATTGCTGGAAGCAGGGTTGTTGAACTTGTCGGCTTTGATCTTGGCTCTCGGATGGGTCGAGGTACTGTTGCCTTTTGTCTGCCGTTGGGTAGGACTGGATTTTGCTGCCGGCGCGTTCCGTTTGCCGGAATTCTGGAGTATGGCGGCAGCGTGTTTTATAGGGGGAACTTTGTTTACCGGACTGTATCCTTCATTCCTGCTGACACGCATCCGTCCAGCGGATATCATGCGAGGAAAATTACTGCATGGCCGTAAGGGAAACCGGATGCGGAAGATGTTGATTGTGGCTCAGTTTCTTGCTTCTTTCGTTCTGGTTTCCGGTACGTTGGTGGTGATCGGACAGGTTCGTTATATGCAGCAGGAGACTTCTTCCGCTTCTTCGAACCGGGTACTGGTGGTGAAATATCCGGCTTTTACCGATGATATGTCCGTCAAAATGGAGAGTTTCAAGAAACGGTTGGGACAGATACCTTATGTTGTCCGTGTTTCTATTTCCGGTGCTGTGCCGGGCGTTGAGGTGGCGAACTACTTTACCAATCGTCCTTACGGCAGCGATCCATCCGAAGTGAAGCTGATACAGATGTTTGCTGTCGATTATGATTCTCTGGCGCTTTATTCGCCGGAAATGCTTTGTGGACGTGGTTTCTCGGAAGCATACGGCAATGAACGGAATAAGGTCGTCCTGAACGAAGAGGCGGTGCGTCTGCTTGGTTATCCTTCTCCGGAAGAGGCGTTAGGAAAGCAGTTGGAGATGGAAGTGCTGGAAGATCCACTCGAAGTTGTCGGGGTTGTGAAAAATTATCATCAGCAGTCGCTTGCGGAACCGTATAAGCCGATCCTCTTTTTCCTGAAAGAACGGGTCCCGTTTATTGCGACTCCTTATATATCCGTCAAGATGGATGGTCCGGTTAATTCTGACTGCTTGACTGAAGTGGAACAAATGTACCGGACTTATTTTCCGTCCGCCCTTTTTTCTTATTTCTATCTCGATGATTATCAGGATAGCTTGTATAAGTCGGATCGCAATTTCGGTTGGATTTTTGCCAGTGCGTCATTATTGGCAGTCTTTGTGGCCTGCTTGGGATTATGGGTCGTGACGTTTTTTTCTACTCTGGCACGAGTGAAAGAGGTTGGGATACGGAAGGTTTTGGGAGCCGGTAAAATAAGTCTTTTTGTTGTTTTGACACGTGAACTGCTACTTCTTACGGTGCTGGCCACTGTATTGGGACTTCCTGTTTCTGTGGTTTTGATGAACGGATGGCTGGAGAGTTATGCTTTTCATATCGTGTTGCCTTGGTGGGTGTACGGAGTCGCATTTGTGTTGTTGATGTGTGTCGCTTTCTTGACGGTAGTCAGACAGGTGTGGCGTGTGGTTCGGTTGAAGCCGATGCGTATTCTCAGGAACGAATGATTTAAATGAATATAATATGATTAAAACAGAGAATCTGTCTATGGTCTTCACCACCGAGGAGGTGCAGACGAAAGCATTGAACGAGGTGAACATCGAGGTCAAACAGGGTGAGTTTGTGGCCATTATGGGGCCTTCTGGCTGTGGCAAGTCGACCTTATTGAATATCTTGGGAACGCTTGATTCGCCGACTTCCGGCAAATATTTCTTTAACGGCAAGGAGATAGACAAGATGGGAGAGAGCCAGTTGACGGCTTTCCGTAAAGGGAATATCGGTTTCGTATTCCAGAGTTTCAACCTGATAGACGAGCTGACAGTCTTCGAGAACGTGGAACTGCCGTTGGTTTATCTTGGCTGCCGGAAGGCCGAACGCAAGCGGAAGGTGATGGAAGTCCTCGACCGGATGAATATCGCCCATCGTGCCGGACATTTTCCGCAGCAGCTATCCGGCGGACAACAGCAACGTGTGGCGATAGCGCGCGCCGTGGTGACGGATTGTCCGCTGATCCTTGCCGACGAACCGACGGGAAACCTGGATTCGACAAACGGGGCGGAGGTGATGGAATTACTTCGAGAACTGAACGGGCAGGGGACGACGATCGTCATGGTCACGCACTCGGAACGGGATGCCAGCTTCGCACACCGGATTATCCATCTTTTGGACGGCCGGGTCGTTTCCTGAATATTCATCTTTGAAAATCTTCATCATAATGATAGTAACAAACTATTGGAACTGTGCGTGGCGCAGCCTTACTAAAAAGAAAGGTTTTAGTGTCGTCAATATAGTCGGTCTGGCGATCGGCATGGCGGCAGCCTTGCTGATCCTGACCTATGTGGCTTTCGAATACAGCTACGACGATATGCACAGCCGGCAGGATCGTATCTTTAGGGTTGAAGCCCGGTTTTATGAGAACGGGGAGCTGACGGATGATTGGGCCAGTTCGTCTGCCGGCTATGCTACGGCTATGAAGCAAAACATGAGTGCTGTCGAGGCTTATACACGTGTCGGAAGCCAGTATTATCCGGAGCAGGTCGTGAAATACAACGAACTGCTATATCGGGAGACAGGTATAGGCTATGCGGAAGCTAACTTTTTCGATTTCTTTGACTTCAAACTCTTGAAGGGAAATAAAGAAAGTTGTCTGGACGGACCGAACAAGGTAGTTATCACCGAACGTATTGCCCGGAAATATTTCAAGGGAGCGGACCCGATCGGGAAAATCCTGATCTTCCGAAGCAATATAGGAGAGGAAGCTTGCGAAGTGACGGGTATAATGGAAGATATGCCGATCAATACGCATATTCGCTATAATCTGCTGATCTCCTACAAGACGCTCCCGAAGTGGATGGATGAATATTGGTATCGCCACGAAGTCTATTCGTATGTCTTGCTGAAGTCGGCGAACCTGAAAACGCAGGTGGAAGAGGATTTCCCAGTAATGGCGGAGAAGTATAAGACGGAAGAGGCATTGAAGAATAAAACTTGGGCGATCCAGTTGACGAACCTCCGCGATATCCATCTGAATCCGCAGAAAGCTTATGAGCCGGAGGTGAAGGGGAATCGTTCTTCTATCTGGGTGTTGATCTGTACGGCACTTGCTATCCTTTGTATTGCTTGGATCAATTATATCAATATGACGGTAGCCCGTTCGATGGAACGAGCCAAAGAGATCGGTATACGTCGGGCTTCGGGGGCAAGCCGGAGGCAGGTTATTTCACAGTTCCTTTTCGAATCGTTGGTGACGAACAGTATTGCTTTTATCCTGGCTATCGGGCTGATGGAGGCGTTGATGCCTTCTTTCAATAATCTGACGGGACGGGATCTGAGTTTTTCCGTCTGGTTTACGACTTCACTGGGGTGGTATCTGTTGCTGATCTTTGCTGCCGGTGTGTTTCTGTCCGGCTTTTACCCGGCGACGGTTTTGTCCGGCATCAAGCCGATCCGGATGTTGAAAGGAAAGTTTACCCATACGCATGGGGCGACGGTCACCCGCAAGGTTTTGGTGGTGTTGCAATACACGGCTTCTCTGGTGTTGCTTTGCGGGACGTTGATCGTGTACGCGCAACTTCAATATATGCGGAATGCTTCTTTGGGGGTACGGGTGGACCAGACGCTGGTTCTTAAGTTCCCGGCGCAATGCGAGGAACTGGCTATGAAGTTGGAGGCATTTAAGAAAGAGGTGGCGTTATTGCCCTCCGTCAGGGCGGTGACGGTTTCTGGTGCAGTTCCCGGAACGGAGGTAACCGACTTCCTGTCCATCGTCCGCGAAAGTGATGTGACGAAGCAGACGCGCCTGTTGGAGATGTTGAACTGCGATGAGTTTTTTCTGGAAGCTTATGATCTGAAGTTCGTTTCCGGCCGTGGTTTTTCCGAAGATTACGGGGGAGATGTTTATAAGATCGTCCTGAACGAATCGGCTGTCCGTACGTTGGGATTCGAATCGTCCGATGCCGCTTTGGGGCAACGCTTGTCTGTCGAAACCGTCGATCAGCCGATGCAGATTATCGGGGTCGTGAAGGATTATCATCAACAATCGCTTAACAAAGATTTTACGCCGATCTTGTTTGCCCTGCATGAGAAATTGAGTTGGATGAAACAACGTTATATCTCTGTCGTTATGGAGAACGGTAACCCGCGTGATCTCGTGAAACAGGTCGAAGGAGTGTGGGAACGTTATTTCCCGGATTCCAGCTATGATTATTTCTTTCTCGACCAGTTTTTTGACCAGCAATACCGACAGGATGAAGTGTTCGGGTTGATTGTGGCGCTTTTTGCGATATTGGCGATCTTTATCTCTTGTATGGGATTGGCTGTTCTGGTTATGTTTTCTTGTTCGACTCGTATCCGGGAGATGGGAATCCGGAAGGTTCTGGGAGCTTCCCGGAGGCAGCTTTTCTTTGAATTGGGGCGAGAGTTCTTCCTGTTGATTGCTATTGCTGTTGTCATCGCCCTTCCGCTTTCGGGCTGGATCATGGGGGATTGGCTGAATCATTATTCGTTCCGCACGGACTGGAAAGCGTGGTTCTTCCTCGTTCCGGTCGTTTTATTGTGTGTGATCTCCTTGCTGACCATCGGTTGGCAAACCGCCAAAACCATCTTTAGCAAACCGGCCCGGTCTTTGCGTTACGAATAAAATACAAATGTACGCTATTTGCTCATCTGACGGCGATAGCGTACATTTAATTTATTATTATATCAAGGACAATTGCATCAAAGTAGCTTTACTTTGGGGCCGTGGACAAAATCTGCAGCGGTTGTTCGATAGGTTTAGATAAATCATTCTATTGGGGCAAACGGCAGTTCCGTATCTTTTCTGTAGCCTGTTCCGTTGAAGGTGGCGATCAGGTCGCCGGTTTCATTGGTGATCCGCACTTCACAGTTGGCGAGCCGCTTGTGGCTGAATGCTTCACGAGCTTCGGCATAAAGGAACCCTTTGCTTTCGGCTTTGAAGAAGTTAATGCTGGATGTAATAGAAAGTGTCAGGCGTGCATGACTGTTTGTTGCTGCTGCAAAAGCCAGATCAGCTAAAGTGAAGATAGCGCCGCCTTGGCATACACCACCGCCGTTGAGGTGTTCCGGCTTTATTTCCATACGGGCTTTGGCATAACCGTTGCCCGTTTCCAAAAGTTCGACACCAGCCAATAAGGCGAACTTGTCGCCTTGAAGAAATTCGTTTATTGTCATGATTATAAAAAATAATGTGCCAATGATAAGAATGAGTGAAGCAGTAAATCATCATTTATGCTTCCTTTCTGTCAAATATCGAACGCTCGTCTTACTTGCTTAACTTCCATTCGGCTCCGTCTTTCGTATCTTTGATATCGAAGCCGATGGCTGTCAGTTCGTTTCGGATCTTGTCCGATGTAGCCCAGTCTTTATTGGCTTTTGCCTGTTGGCGGATGGTCAGCAGCAAATCCATTGCTTTGCCGAATGCCTCGTTGTTGTTGCTTCCGCCCGAAGCTGCTTCATCTTTTATTCCGAGAATATCGAAAACGAAGGTATGGAATACATCCTGTAGCTCTTTCAGGTCTTCGGCCGAGATCGTAGCCTTGCCATCCTTTACGGAGTTGATCGCGCGGGCTGCGTCAAACAGATGGGCGATTACAATCGGCGAGTTCAGGTCGTCGTTCATCGCATCGTAGCATTTGCGGCGCAAATCCTTCACATCTACAGTAGAAACGTCGGAGGCTTTCAGCTTCATCAAATGATTATAAGCGTCCATCAGACGTTCCAACCCCTTTTCAGCTGCTTGCAGGGCTTCGTTGCTGAAGTCTACCGTGCTGCGGTAGTGAGCCTGGAGGATGAAGAAGCGGATGGTCATAGGCGAATATGCCTGGCTCAGCATCTTGTTGTCACCAGTAAAAAATTCCTCCAGCGTGATGAAGTTGCCCAATGACTTGCCCATCTTCTGCCCGTTAATGGTAATCATATTGTTGTGCATCCAGTAGTGAACCATATCTTCTCCCTGTGAAGCAACAGCCTGTGCAATCTCGCATTCGTGATGTGGGAAGATCAGATCCATGCCGCCACCGTGGATATCGAAATGTTCGCCCAGATACTTTTTACCCATAGCCGTACATTCGCAGTGCCATCCGGGGAAACCGTCGCTCCACGGAGAAGGCCAGCGCATGATATGTTCCGGTTGCGCGCATTTCCAGAGAGCGAAGTCGATCGGATTACGTTTTTCATCCTGTCCGTCCAGTGCGCGGGTAGTATTCAGCATATCGTCGATGTTGCGTCCGGAAAGAACACCGTAATTATGATCCTTGTTGTATTTCTCCACGTCGAAGTAAACGGAACCTTCGCTTTCGTAAGCATATCCGTTATCCAGTATTTTCTTTACCAGTTCGATCTGCTCGATGATATGGCCGGACGCATGCGGTTCGATGCTGGGCGGTAGAACGTTGAGCGCTTCCATAGCGTGATGGTAACGGTTCAGGTAATACTGCACCACTTCCATCGGCTCGAGTTGTTCGAGACGGGCCTTCTTGGCAATCTTGTCTTCACCATCGTCAGCATCATGTTCCAGGTGGCCGACATCTGTTATGTTGCGTACATAGCGTACCTTGTATCCTATATGAGTCAGATAACGGAACAGCAGGTCGAAAGTGATAGCCGGCCGTGCGTGGCCCAGGTGGGCGTCACCGTAAACCGTAGGACCGCAAACGTACATACCCACATGCGGTTCGTGCAGCGGGATGAACTGTTCCTTTTTTCTTGTGAGTGTGTTATAAATGCTTATTGGATGTTCCATATCTATTTATATTTAAGAGGGGCAAACTTACAATAAAATCGGATAATTTTGAGTAAGTTTGCCCCTAAATAATTGAAAATATAATCAACGAAAGATGTAAGCCATGAAACTAAATTCTGTTTTGACACTTTTATTTATCGCTTTGTTTACGGCATGTAAAGGCGGCGCGTATGACCTGTCCGGATATGGTCTGAAACCGGATACCGGGGAAAATGCTTCTCCGTTGATTGCGAAAGCTCTTCAAGAGATTGCGGCGGAAGTGAACTCCGATACGGTCCGGATACTGTTGCCGAAGGGACGTTATGATTTCTATCCCGAAGGTGCTTCCAAACGTGAATACTTCATTTCCAACCATGACCAGGATAATCCGAAACTGGTGGGACTGGCTTTTGAAAATATGAAGAATGTGATATTTGACGGACAAGGTTCCGAACTGGTTTTCCATGGGCGGATGCTTCCGGTTTCTTTGGTCGGTTCGGAGAACTGTACATTGAAGAACTTTAGTATCGATTTTGCGAATCCACATATCAGCCAAGTGAAAGTGTTGGAGAACGACACGGTCGGAGGCTTGATCACCTATGAGGTCGCTCCCTGGGTGGAGTACGAAATACGCGATAGCAACTTTGTCGCTAAAGGGGAAGGTTGGGAACATGTCCCTGCCTGGGGCATCGCTTTTGAAGGAGATACAAAGCGACTGGTCTATACCACCAGCGATATTAGTGTGGGCAGCAAGCATGTCGCAGAGATTGCTTCCCGCAAGATTCTTGCGCCTTGGAAGAACAAGAAACTGATACCGGGAACGGTCGTTGTGTTCCGTGGATACGGTCGTCCGACTCCGGGTGTATTTATGTATCATGATACGAATACGACACTCGAAAATATACAGGTTCATTATGCTGAAGGAATGGGTCTGTTGGCCCAGATGAGTGAAAATATCACGTTGGATAAATTCTCGGTCTGCCTGCGTGGCAAGGACGATCCACGTTATTTCACGACACAGGCCGATGCGACTCATTTCTCCGGCTGTAAGGGATTGATCCGTTCGGTCGGTGGTCTGTATGAAGGTATGATGGATGATGCCATCAATGTGCATGGAACCTATCTGAAGGTGCAAAAGCGAATAGACAACAAGACGTTGGTCGGCGAATATATGCACGGGCAGTCCTACGGTTTCGAATGGGGGCGTCCGGGCGATGTCGTCCAGTTCATCGAGTCCAAAACGATGGAGGTTTTAGGTGAACAGAACAAGGTGGCTGCGATTGAAGCAGCCGACAAGCCTGACGGCCATGGTGCAAAACAGTTCCGCATTACGTTTGAGAAACCTGTCGATCCCGCCATTAGTGAGGTTGGTACTTACGGTATCGAGAATCTGGAATGGACGCCGGAGGTTTATTTTGCCGATAATGTGATCCGTAATAACCGTGCCCGTGGTTCCCTGTTCAGTACTCCGAAGAAGACTGTGGTCGAGAAGAACGTTTTTGATCACACATCCGGTACGGCAATCCTACTGTGCGGCGACTGCAACGGGTGGTTCGAGACGGGTGCCTGCCATGACGTACATATCCGGAATAACAAGTTTATCAATGCTTTGACAAATCAGTTCCAATTTACGAACGCCGTTATTTCTATATATCCGGAGATACCTGATTTGAAAAGTCAGAAGAGATATTTTCACAGCGGAATCGTGATTGAGGACAACGAGTTCGAAACCTTTGATATGCCGATCCTGTATGCAAAATCTGTGGACGGCCTAGTCTTTCGCAATAATGTGATTAGACAAAATCATGATTATCCGGCTTTCCATTGGAACAACCATCGTTTCTTCTTCCAGCGCGTTGTTAATGTCGAGATCAAGGATAACCGGTTCGACGGAGGGTTTGATGAGGAGAAAGATATAAGGTCTGAGGAATAAAAACGTATAGGCAAGATTAAAAAAGGATTAAGGGGTGTGTAAGATACGGACATATTGATTTCAATATAATTTGTATCTGACACACTCCTTTTCAATTATACTCAATGATCCGTCCAATCTCCACTTTCCTTTATCAACTGGACTAATCGTTCTACAGCTTCTTCTTCGGGGATATTTTTCAGGACGCATTCTTTACCTTTATATAGGCTGATCCGGTTCTTTCCGGCGCCGACATAGCCATAATCAGCATCTGCCATTTCGCCGGGACCGTTCACGATACACCCCATGATACCTATTTTCAAGCCTTTCAGATGAGAAGTGGCTTTCTTGATACGGGCGATTGTTGTTTGCAAGTCGTATAAGGTACGTCCGCAACTTGGGCAGGAGATATATTCCGTCTTGCTAATGCGGGTACGGGTTGCTTGCAGGATGCCGAACATACAACTGTCCGTTACCATCGTTTCGTACCCTTCGTTGTGCAGCATGATCCCGTCGCCGAAGCCATCTAACAGCAAAGTTCCGAAGTCGACGGCCGCTTTCAGTTGCAACGCTTCAATATCTGTCTCTCTATAGTCGCGATGCAGGATGATCGGCACATCACAACCGGCTGCCAGCAAGTGATGCATGGCGGCACGTTCGGCAGCGATACCGTTCCGGTGATGTGTGCTCAGGATGACAATTACGGACTTATCCTGCTTCAGCACTTCGATCACGCGGTCGGTCAGATCTCGGTAGGTAAGGCGGATAAATTTCAAGGGAACAGAATAGTCTTTTAACTCGTCTATTTCCGATGCGATAAAAAAAGGATAGGCGTTCGGACGTTCTTTCCAGAAGTGGGCGTCTACCAAAAGACGAAAGTTGTCCGGCAGGTTCTCCGGATCTTCCTTGCCTATGTATATATAGTCCGGCTGTGACGCATGATCAAACTCAAAATCACCGTTGCTACGGTCAGAAATGACAACCGGCGGGAAATTTCCCCCGATTCTTTCCGTCACCCGGCTGTGACGACGATCGGCTGTAACCGGATCATAACCGGGGGCAGGTGAGGCCTCTACAGGTTCATGTCCTTCGCGTTCGAGTATGTAGTCAACCAGCTTACGGGCAACAGGGATTTCAGCCTCCGGATCTTCGCTCAAAGAGACGCGGATCGTGTCGCCGATGCCATCGGACAATAGGGCCCCGATTCCGACAGCGCTTTTGATGCGTCCATCTTCGCCATCGCCAGCTTCCGTCACACCGAGATGCAACGGGTAGTACATATCTTCGGCTTCCATTGTTCGGACTAATAGGCGGACGGTTTTCACCATTACAACCGTGTTCGAGGCTTTAATGGAGATTACGACGTCGGGAAAATTCTCATCCCGGCAAATACGCAGGAATTCCATGCATGAGGCAACCATGCCTTCTGGAGTGTCGCCGTACCGGCTCATAATTCGGTCGGACAGCGAACCGTGGTTTACGCCAATACGAATGGCGGTTCCGTGTGCTTTGCAGATGTTAAGGAATGGTATGAAGCGGTCGCGTATCTTCTGTAATTCTGCGGCATATTCCTCGTCGGTGTATTCCTGCAGATCGAACGTCTTTACCTTGTCCACATAATTTCCGGGGTTGATACGTACTTTTTCCACCTCTTCGGCAGCAGCATCGGCCGCGCGTGGGTTAAAATGGATGTCGGCGACTAACGGAGTCGTATATCCGGCTTCGCTAAGTTGTTTACGGATTACACCTAAATTACGGGCTTCACGTTCTCCTTGGGCGGTGAAACGTACATATTCTGCACCGGCTTCGATCATTCGGATCGCCTGGCAGACGGCCGCATCAGTATCCATTGTGGAGACGTTTGCCATCGACTGGATGCGAATCGGATTATCGCCCCCTAACGGAGTATTTCCTATGTTGACAATAGACGATTTGCGACGACGATAGTTAAAAAAATCTTCCATCTTTTTTAGTTGAAAGGTGAAAGTTGAAAGGTGAGAGTTGAAAGGTGAGAGTCAACAAGGGAGGCAAGCGGTATCGAATACTTTGCATTTTTGTTGACTTTCAACTCTCACCTTTCAACTAATTCATTTTATATTTGAAAGAAACCTTAGCCAGTTCTTCATTCGCTTTTACGATTTTCTTTTTAAGGTCTTCCTTATAAGCGGCAAGCTTATCCTGGAGTTGTTCGTCTCCGACGGCGAGCATTTGGACTGCCAGTATACCGGCATTCAAAGCACCGTTGATACCGACGGTGGCAACCGGGATTCCCGGAGGCATCTGTACGATGGCTAGCAAGGCATCCATACCGTCGAGCGTTGAATTGATAGGCACTCCAATCACAGGGACTGTTGTCATTGAAGCGATCACTCCACAGAGATGGGCAGCCATGCCGGCAGCCGCAATAATCACTTTGATACCGCGCCCTTTGGCTCCTTTGGCGAATGCTTCCACTTCGGCTGGTGTACGATGGGCAGACAGGGCATGCATTTCGAATGGAATCTCCATTTCGTCAAGCAGTTTGGCCGCTTTTTCCATTACGGGCAGATCCGAAGTACTGCCCATGATAATACTGACTACAGGTGTCATTTCGCAATCATTTGTTCGTATTCGGCGGCAGACATCAGTTCATCCAGTTCAGAGGGATCTGAAACAGATATCTTGATTAACCATCCGTTGCCATATACATCTTCATTCACCAGTTCAGGTTTGTCATCCAACTCGGCATTCGCTTCGATCACTTCACCACTTACCGGCATGAATAGGTCTGAAACGGTCTTTACTGCTTCGATTGTACCAAAAACTTCTTCTTTGGCAACAACTTCGCCTTCTGTCGTGATGTCAACGAAAACGATTTCACCCAGTTCGCCCTGAGCATAATCTGTAATACCAACGTAAGCGACATCGCCATCTACACGGATCCATTCGTGATCCTTTGTGTACTTTAAATCTGCAGGGAAATTCATAATTTTAGTGTTTTTATTAGATGAATAAATAGATATAACTCAAGAATGAGGCTACAAAGGTACATATAAATCCGAGACAAAACCCGGCATATACCTGCATAGGAGTATGTCTTTTCAGAAAGATACGCGAAGTACCGACCAATCCTGCTATTAGGATTACGATGATAAAGGCCCAGTAAGGGTTTATCAAATGGATCCGGGCTACTCCCATAATACCACCTAGCAATCCACCTGTCCCGATCGCATGGGCACTGATCTTCCAGAAAAAATTGATGAGTAGTGCCAGGATTAACGCCACGCAGGCGCCCAGTAACAGGGAGATGAACCAGAACGGCAGCATCATTTTATACATATAGAAAGCGCAGACCATGATTGATGTGATAAAGATCAGATACGGAACCACGCGTTCATGTCTGTCCGATAGCTCCATATCGACCGCCGCCCCGTTTTTTACCATCATAAAGATAAATGCTCCGGGGATAACCGCCGTAGACAGGAACGCTCCGCCTGCGAGCAATAGTTTCATTGCTGGCGGATAAATTGCCAGATATGTGAAGGTGAGAGCCAGCACAACTCCATACGTCACCATCAGCAACGGATGGAACATGCCGGATATGATATTTGAAAATAACCTCATAGCGCTTCAAATTTATATTTCTTTTCTGAGACGTGCAACCGGAATACCCAATTGTTCGCGGTATTTGGCTACCGTACGGCGTGCGATGATATATCCTTTTTCTTTTAGGATGGAGGCCAGTTCTTCATCGGTAAGTGGTTTGCGCTTGTCTTCGCCGTCGATATGTTCTTTCATGATCTTTTTCACCTCGCGGGTGGAAATTTCTTCACCGCTGTCGGTTTGCATCGATTCGGAGAAGAAGTATTTGAGCGGATAAATACCGAAATTTGTCTGCACGTACTTGCTGTTGCTCACACGTGAGATCGTCGATATGTCATATCCGGCCCGTTCCGCTACATCTTTAAGGATCATAGGCCGTAAAGTCGCTTCATCACCGGTGAGGAAAAAGTCGCGCTGCAAAAGGATGATTGTTTCCATCGTGCGCTGCAAAGTCTCTTGACGTTGTTTGATGGCATCGATGAACCATTGGGCGGAATCGAGTTTCTGCTTCACAAACTGAACGGCCTCCTTCATCTGGGTCGTCTGGTTCGCTTTGTTGCCGGCATAATCCTGAAACATTTCCGCATATTCACGGTTGATGCGCATGTCGGGAATTCCTCGGTTGTTCATGCTTAGGATCAGTTCGCCGTTGACTGCTTCCACCACAAAATCGGGAATGATCTGGCTCAGAGCTGTTTCCATAGAACTGCCCCAACTGGCGCAGGGTTTAGGATCGAGGGTTGTGATTTCACGGATGGCCCTTTTTAGGGCGGTTTCGTCGATATCCAGTCCTTTTATGATCTTGTCGTAATGCTTGCGGGTGAACTCTTCAAAAAAATCGGTTAACATCAAGGTGGCCAACCTCGTCTCAGATGTTTTTTCCCGGCGGGCCAACTGGAGCAGAAGGCATTCCTGAAGATTACGGGCACCGACTCCTGCCGGATCAAAGTCCTGTATGATTGCAAGAACTGTCTCTATTTCTTTTTCCGTCACATCCTGTCCCGCCTGAAACACCAAGTCATCGGCTATGGCGGACAGGTCACGGCGTAGATAACCGTCATCATCTATATTCCCGATGATATATTCAGCGATCTTCACCTGCTTCTCCGGCAGATCCCGCAGTCCGAGTTGTTGGAGCAGATATTCGTTCAAGGATTCGCTGACCGAGAAAGGAACGTCCTCTTTCTTTTCCGCCCGCTCGTTCAGTTCACGAAGTTTGTAATCGGGTATGTCGTCCTCACTCATGTAGTCACCGAGTGAAAGGTCGGTATCTGTCTCGCTTTCTCCTTCCATCTCGTTAGCTGCCAACTCCTCACCACCTTCGTCAGTACGGTCAAAGTCATCCGCAATTTCCTTTCCTTCTTCCAAAGCGGGATTGTCTTCCAGTTCATGCTTTATGCGTTCTTCCAGCTCTATGGCGGGGAGTTCCAGAAGCCGGATCAACTGAATCTGCTGCGGAGAGAGTTTTTGCTGTAACTTTTGTTGTAACTGTTGCTTCAACATAATCAAATTCAATAATGAAAGGACAATCACCAGACCGTCCAATGTTAGAACATGCAAATATAACTTTTTACACGGAATGATCTCGACATTCAAAATATAATAGTTCTAAAGGAGGATAGATTAAATTATTATTATTGCCGAAAAGTATTAAAAATCAAAACTATTTTCTACTTTTGCGATCAGATAAAGAATCTTATATGACTCTTAAAGCATCCCTATACGATCAGTTGCCCCGGGAAGAATTAATACGATTACTGGAAGCCAGAGATAATGAACCTGACAATGCCGAGATTTATATATCTTCGGAAACGCCGACAATCAAACGTATTATTTCTGAAGTCTTGGCGATCCTTTTCAACGAAGAAAACAAGCCTATCGAAAAAGCAATGAATTTGTTACTGGACTATTTCAATGCTGATTGGGGCTATGTTGCCATCTTTGAAGAAGACGGTTTTTCGGCCAATTTCACGTGTGAAGTAATGAGTTCGTGGGTAAAGATCCCTAAGGATGATCGGAATAAGTTGACATGCGATACAATCCCGTGGATTATTGACACTGTTAAAGCCGGACACGATATCGTGCTGGGAGATATCGCCGGCTTACCTGCCGAAGCGGATATCGACAAAATCCTGTTGACTAAACAACAGCTGAAGTCCATGCTGATCGTCCCGCTTACCTTCCATAATAAAGTACAGGGGTTCATCGGTTTCGATTCGATCCGGACGAGCCGTTTCTGGACTGCTTCGGAAGTGGAAGACATGCATATCATTGCTGGTATTTTCTCCATAATAATCGAACGCTGGCAAACCAATTACAACCTGGAGGAATCGAGAAAACGTATCTCCAAGCTGAGTACAAAGTTTCAGCAGTTTTTCAATAATCTGCCGATCGGGGTGGAATTATATGATGCAGAAGGTTATCTGATCGATATAAACGATGCCGACACTAGAATCTTTGGCAGTTCCCGGGAATACTTATTGGGAGTCAACCTGTTCAAGAATCCGGCTGTCCCAGAGAGAATCCTTAATCAGATCAAGAAGAAGAAGGCATTCAGTTTTCCACTTGCATACGATTTCAATTGTATCCGGGATGCCCGTTACTATAATTCCAGCATTTCTGATGAAACCAAATATCTGATGGTGAAAGGAATTGGGTTGAACGACCGGGAGTTCGGTCATATCGGCTATTTGCTGATTATCTCCGACGAGACAGAAAAACGGGTCAAAGAGGAGCAGACGCAAAACAATTTGGCGATCCTAAAAGCAGTTCTCTTGTCCGGTCATTCCCTTATTGTCGAATATGATATCGGAAAGAAAGAATTGTTTGTCAATCCACTCCTGAACGAAACACCGGAAGATAACAAGCTCTTCAACTACTTGAGAAGTAATAAGTACATGACGATTGGAGGTGTACAGCAGATTGTTCGTTCGGCCGATAATGTCAACCTGCTTTTCCAGGTGATAGAAGGGAAGCAGGATCATTGCAGCTTCGAATGTCGTACCGCTATTGAAAACGAAACGATCTGGATCCGCATCAATGCGCAGGCTTATAAGACGAAAGGAAGCAAGCGGCAGAACAAAATGATCTGCCATATTACTAACATCACGGAAGAAAAACTGTTGGAAGAGAAACTGCACCATGCGGAATATGAAACCCGGCAGTCGGAACTGGAGATACAGAAGGTGCGTGAGGCGGACAAACTGAAATCAGCCTTCCTTGCCAATATGAGCCATGAGATTCGGACGCCGCTCAACGCCATAATCGGATTTTCCAATATCCTTGCCGAGACTGACGATAAAGAAGAAAAAGAAGAGTTTGTCAAAATAATCAATAAGAATAGCGATTTGCTCCTTCGTTTGATTACTGATATACTTGATTTTTCCAAAATAGAATCGGGCGTTTTGGATTACTCGCTTTCCGATACCAGCCTGAAAGATATCTTCCATGAACAGTTTCAGGTACATGCGATGAAAATGCCTGAAAAGGTTTCTTTGATCTGTGACTTCGATGCTCTGCCGGACATCTTCGTTCATACCGATCCGAAACGAGTCACGCAGGTGCTTTCGAATTTGATCTCGAACGCGGTCAAATTTACAGAGGTGGGAAGCATCAGGTTTTCCTACCGTATCGTAGAAAAATATGTATTGGTGGAAGTAATCGATACAGGTATCGGAATATCACCCCAGCACCAACAGGCAATCTTCGACCGTTTCGTGAAAGTCAACTCGTTTAAGCAAGGAACCGGTTTGGGCTTGACAATCTGCAAAACCATCATCGAAGCTCTCAATGGGACAATCGGTGTCGATTCGAGGCCGGGAGAAGGTGCGCGGTTCTGGTTTACGCTCCCTTACAACGGATAGCTTCCTGCGTTTCTCGTAGGACGGAAAGGAGGTGCAACCCTAATCCGGCATGGAAAGCAGGGTTCAACCCTTTCGCTTCGCCGAAAAAGAGCATGGCCAGGGTAATATTGCAAACCGGTTCCAGGTTGTAACTATGAATGCGGACACCTGTTTCCCACCTATGAAAATTTATTTCCCCGCAAGAGAAAATAAATTTTCATAGGTGGGAAACAGTATTTTCATAGGTATGTAACTTTTATTCCTCCCAACGAAAGCATTCCGTTGTTGCAGATCAATATCGGAAACTGCCGCCTCCGAGGAACTCACGCAAAAGGGAAGTGCCCGGAAGCCCGACATCGGGGATGTAATTAAAGTAACGGAGGAAACGGAGCAAACGGTACGCCTCGGCATTCTCCGGATCGCATTCGCGCACTTCGCCCAAGATCGGTTCGGCTTCCTTGCGCAGGGCGGCCAGTTCATACAACATGGCGCTGTTGAACATCGCATCCGCATTCTCCTGATACGGGAATATCCATTTGTCCTCACCTCGGCGTACGCTGGGCCAGCGTGCGATCGTGTCACGGGCGGAATATCCGCGGAACCGGTAATCGCGGATGATGCGGCGTAAGAGACGGTTGTCCGTTGTCGGAATCCAGTTATGGTTGTCCAACGAGATGGAAGTCAGCACGGATACATAGATCCGGTATTTATAGCAGTCTTCGATCATGGAAGTCAGTTCGGGGTTCAGGGCGTGAATGCCTTCTATCACCAGGACGGAGTTTTTCTGCATCTTCAGTTTCTTTCCTTTGAAAACGCGGCGACCTGTCTCGAAATTAAAGCTCGGCACTTCGATCTCTTCACCTGAAAGGAGTTTCTGCAATTCGCTGTTGAAATAAGGCAGGTCGAGCGCATACAACGATTCGAAGTCATATTCGCCGGATTCGTCCTTCGGCGTATCTTCACGGTTCAGGAAATAATCGTCCAATGAAAGTCCGACCGGATGGATCAGGTTTGTAATCAACTGAACCTGCAACCGTTTGCAGAAAGTCGTTTTCCCCGAAGAAGACGGTCCGGAAATCAACACGATGCGGACGCCGTTATCGTAGCGGGCGGCAATCTCCTCTGCGATCTTGGCTACCTGCTTTTCCTGCATGGCTTCGGAGACCATGACGACCTCGGATGTCATGCCTTTTTCTATCGCCCGGTTCAGGTCGCCGACGTTGTCCAATCCGACCGTGCGTTGCAGGGTCAGATGCTCCTTATAAACCTGAAACATTTTATCTTGGCGGATGACCGGTTCCAATTCCGTCGGATTCGTCCTTTGAGGCACACGCAACAACACGCCGTCGAAATAGGGAACCAGGTCAAAAACCTGGATGTAGCCGGTGGAAGGAGTCAGGCAGCCATAGAAATAATTGATGTAGCCATCCAATTCGTAATAAGACGTATAAGGCATACCGGCGCTTTCGATCAGACGGGCTTTGTCGTTCATGCCCCTTTCACGGAACAAGACTGCGGCATCGATCGTGCGAATCGTTTTCAAATGGAAAGGAAGGTCTGCGTCGATGATTTCACGCATCCGTTTCTTGATCTTGCCGATCGTCTCCTCGTCTATGTCTTTACCGTTGTGAATAACGCAATAATAGCCTTTCGAGATGGGATGCTCCAGGTTCAGAGTCGCTGAAGGGAGCACGTCGTTCACTGCTTTCGAGAAAATATGACAGAGGGAACGGACATATGTCCGCATTCCCGAAAGTTGCGTATAGTCGACATATTCAACATCTTTCGGATGCCAACAACGGAAGGTAAGCCCCTCTGTTTTATTATTTACCTGTGCATTCATCGGTCGTAACCGGAGGGGAGCACCAACCAGTGAATAGATGTCCAACAGCGAAGAACCAATGGGAACTTCTTTGTAAGTATTGTTATTTTTGCAATAAATTGTAATAGTTTCAGACATGGTATCTCAGTTATTATTTATACTTTTGTCCCCTAAAGTTAGGAATATTAATCGGATATACATCCACTTAAACGTATTTTAAATGGACTATTCATTTTTTGATTTTCTACGCCTTATAGGTTCCTTGGGTTTGTTCCTGTACGGTATGAAGATCATGAGCGAAGGTCTGCAGAAATTTGCGGGGGACAGTTTGCGCAGGATTCTGACGGCCATGACGACCAACAGGGTTACCGGAGTTCTTACCGGAGTTTTAATTACCGCCCTGATCCAATCATCATCCGCCACTACAGTCATGGTGGTCAGTTTCGTAAACGCTGGTCTGCTCACTCTTACCCAATCCATCGGTGTCATAATGGGAGCCAATATCGGTACGACCGTTACCGCGTGGTTGATCTCGGCTCTCGGATTCAAAGTCGACATCGCGGCTTTCTCCCTTCCTCTACTCGCATTCGGCATTCCACTCCTCTTTTCCGGCAAAAGCTCACGTAAGTCGGTCGGGGAGTTCATTTTCGGTTTCTCTTTCCTTTTTATGGGGCTTCAGGCCCTGAAAGCCAATGCTCCGGATCTCGGAGCCAATCCGGAGATGCTTGCCTTCGTGCAGAATTATGCCGATATGGGATTTTTCTCTATCATCCTGTTCTTGTTTATCGGGGCTATCCTGACCATGATCGTGCAGGCTTCAGCTGCAACGATGGCCATTACGTTGATTATGTGTGCCAACGGCTGGATCGACTACCAATTGGGTGTGGCACTCGTATTGGGTGAAAATATAGGAACAACGATTACGGCCAACCTGGCGGCTTTGACCGGTAATACGCAAGCCAGACGGGCGGCTTTGGCACATCTTGCCTTTAATATATTCGGTGTGATCTGGGTGTTGATTTTGTTCTATCCGTTCACCAATGCCGTTTCTTGGTTCGTCACGAATGTAATGCGCATTTCCGATCCCTCGGTAGCAGTATCCTTCAAACTGGCCGCTTTCCATACGGCTTTCAATATCAGTAATACATTTGTTATGATCTGGTTTGTCGGGTTGATAGAGAAGACGGTTTGCTTCCTTATCAAAGGAAAGAAAGATGAGGATGAGGAATATCGTTTACGTTATATTACGGGGGGGATGCTGTCGACTGCCGAACTTTCGATCTTGCAAGCACGTAAGGAGATCACGCTGTTTGCCGAGCGTACGGGCCGTATGCTGGATATGGTGAAAGCTCTGTTCTATGAGAAGAACGAGGATGCTTTCCTGAAAACATATAGCCGTGTCGAGAAATACGAAAGTATCAGCGACCGGATGGAGATCGAGATTGCCAATTATTTGACTTGCGTGGCTGAAGGCCGCTTGAGTTCGGAAGGGAAGGAAGAAATCCGTATCATGCTGCGTGCCGTATCGGAGATCGAAAGTATAGCAGATTCCTGCAATAATATGGCGCGAAGCATCAAACGCCGCAACGAGTTTAAATCGATATTCACAGACGAGCAGAACCATAATGTGGACCAGATGTTGGCACTTACGGAGAAGGCTTTGCATCGCATGATCGAGATACTGAAGAAATCGGAACTTGTACGCGACGATGTCAACCCATCTTACAATATCGAAAATGAAATAAACAATTATCGCAATCAGTTGAAGATCCATAATGTGGAAGACATCAACAACAAGAAATACCAGTACCAGGACGGTGTCTACTACATGGACATCATCGGTGAGGCCGAAAAGTTAGGCGATTATGTACTGAATGTAGTACAGGCGGTTATTGAGAAGAAGATTTAATAGTAAGGAGTGTCGAAACAAAATCCTGCTTGCAAGAGATATAATTTAGGCACGGATTACACGGAAAGAAAATAAATTTATCCGTGTAAATCCGTGAAATCCGTGCCTAAAAGATCATGATAAAGGAATTTTGATATCTCCATGAATCAAAGTGTTACTCCGGATTTGAAGATTGCAATCTCTCTGTAATCATTCTTTTCATTGTTTGTCGGGTTACCACTTGCGATACCAATGATGAACCGTATAAAGCGTTCACGAAGTTCCTCCATGCTTTCGCCCTCTAAAAGAGAACCGGCATTGAAGTCAATCCAGTTTGGCTTGCGGGCATTTAGATTACTGTTGGTCGAAACTTTGACTGTTGGAACAAACGTTCCGAACGGAGTCCCTCTTCCGGTTGTAAACAAAACCAGATGACAGCCGGAGGAAGCAAGAGCCGTACTGGCCACGAGATCGTTTCCGGGGGCACTCAATAAATTCAGTCCCTTTGTCTTTAGCCGTTCACCATAAAGCATAACATCCCGAACAGCTGAAGTTCCGGCTTTTTGCGTACAGCCTAGCGATTTTTCTTCCAGGGTGGAAATACCTCCCGCCTTATTGCCGGGAGAAGGGTTTTCGTAAATCGGCTGTTTGTTCTCTATGAAATAGGATTTAAAGTCATTTATCAGATGAACAGTCTTTTCAAAGACAGCCTTCGATTCGCTCCGGTTCATCAGGATCGTCTCGGCGCCGAACATCTCCGGGACTTCCGTCAGGACAGTTGTTCCTCCCTGTGCTACCAGAAAGTCGGAAAAGACACCCAACAGCGGATTGGCCGTAATACCGGAGAATCCATCCGATCCTCCGCATTTCAATCCTACGCGCAACTCACTTAAAGGAATATCCGTCCGTTTATCCTGTGAAGCGATCGCATAGAGTTTACGCAACAGTTCCATTCCCGTTTCCAGTTCATCATCCACTTTTTGCGTTTCCATAAAGCGGATGCGTTCGGTATCGTAATTGCCAAGCATTTCTCGGAAAGCACCGACTTGGTTGTTTTCGCAGCCTAACCCGACAACGAGAACTGCACCGGCATTCGGATGCAGAACCATGTCCCGTAAAATCTTCCGGGTATTCTCATGGTCGTCTCCCAGTTGGGAACAGCCGTAATTATGAGGGAATGCGACGATCGCATCGACTCCGGTGCCTTGTGTCTCCTGTCGTAACCGATCTGCCAACCGGTGCGTGATGCCGTTGACGCAACCGACAGTCGGAATCACCCATATCTCGTTCCGGATTCCCACTTCTCCATTTTTGCGGCGATATCCTTTAAAAGAAAGTGACTTTCCGGATGGCTGTTCCGGAATAGGTTGCGGATTGAATTCATATTCCCGTAACCCTTCCAGGTTGGTCTTGATATTTTTTTCATTCACCCAGCTTCCGGTAGTTATCACTTCACGTGCATGTCCGATGGGAGCACCATATTTGATGATATGGTCTCCTTCTTTAAAATCCTGTAAGGCTACTTTGTGCCCTGCAGGGATATCCTGCAGGACAACGATTGTTCTGCCGTTGATATCCAAAGATGCGCCGGTCTGTAAATTCTTTACGGCGACCACGACGTTGTCTGCCGGATTTATTTGTATATAAGTCCGCATCAGCAAATTTCTTTAACGACATTAAGCATTCCTTTTTCTTCAATGGCATCCAGGAAACCTTTTACCATATTGGTCAATCCCGGAATGCGGTTCAGGTCTTCTCCCCAAATGGAAGTTGCCGCTAATACGCCTTCGGCGACCTGCCTGGTCGAGCCGGTAGCCCAAAGATTCTGCAACAGTTGAAGAATTTCGGCGGAATCATTCGGTTCGGATTTTGTTCCATCGGCACGGACGTATCCCTTATAATAGGTAATAATGGCAGCCAGACCTAACACCAGTCCTTTGGGTAACTCGCCTTTCCGTTCCAGATAGACTTTCAAGCCTGGCAGGTCGCGTGTTTCATATTTAGGAAATGAGTTCAACATGATGGATACGACCGAATGGTCGACGAACGGGTTGTTAAAACGTTCCATGACGTCATTGCCGAACTTCACCAGTTCTTCTTTCGGCAGATTCAGCGTTTCCAACAATTCCTCGAACATTACCTTGTGGATATATTTCTCCAGCACCTCGTGCTGGCAGGCATCCCGCACGATATTCACTCCGGAAAGCCAAGAGACAGGTGCTAAAACTGTATGAGGGCCGTTCAAAAGGGTTACCTTCCGCTGGTGGTAAGGTTCCTCGCTCGGAACAAACAGCACATTCAAGCCTGCTTTGTCTGCCGGGAACTCTTTGGCTACCGATTCGGGTGCTTCGATTACCCATAAATGGAATATTTCCGCCTGTACGACTAGATTGTCGTTATATTGCAGTTCCTCTTTAATTGAATCGATCTCTTTACGTGGAAATCCTGGGACAATACGGTCGACCAGTGTCGCATATACACCGCAGCATTCCGTAAACCAGGTTTTGAAATCTTCTCCTAATTGCCATAAATCGATGTACTGGTAAATGGTTTCTTTCAGTTTATGCCCGTTCAGGAAGATCAACTCGCACGGAAAGATAATCAAACCTTTGTCTTTTTCTCCGTTAAATGTCTTGTAGCGGTGATAAAGCAATTGCGTCAGCTTGCCCGGATAGGAAGAGGCAGGCGCGTCCTCCAACTTGCAAGCCGGATCGAATGTTATTCCTGCTTCCGTCGTATTTGAAATGACGAAACGTATCTCCGGCTGTTCTGCCAGTTTCATAAAAGCGGAAAAGTCCGCATAAGGATTCAATGCGCGGCTTATCACATCGATCCGGGTAAGGCTGTTGACTTTTTCACCTTTGTCCAACCCTTGAAGATTGACATGATACAAGCAATCCTGTGCGTTCAACATGTCGACCATTCCCCGGTCGATGGGCTGGACCACCACGACACTGCTGTTAAAATTTACATTCTCGTTCATTTTCTGGATAATCCAATCCACGAATGCCCGGAGGAAATTGCCTTCTCCGAACTGGATGACCCGTTCCGGATGCAGCATTTTACCGGCAGTTTTTTCATTCAACTCTTTCATTTTACTATTTATTTAAAATCTGTTCATTAATGGCAATCAGAGCCGATTATATAAATTCGGGGCCTAATTTAAAAGAAATATCGGATTTATTTAGTATGTTTGCATAAAACTTATCCATAACTGGCAAGAACAGTCTTTTTATACCATGAAACATTTTCTTATTAATGCATTTATTTTATTATCAATTTCAATTATGACGACATCCTGTTCACCAAAGGTCGAAATGATTCCAGCAGAGTTAGCTTATCAGGCTGAAGCGACTACCGGAGAAGGTTCTATCTGGCACCCCGAACGTCACACCTTATTCTGGGTGGATATTGAAGGGCAAACATTATACGAATATCATCCCGATACAAAAGAATGCAGTTCCTGGAAATTCGACCGTATGGTATCGACCGTGGTTCCTGAAACGGACAGTACGGTCATCATAGCCTTGCAAGACGAAATTGTACGGGTAAACCTGCATGACGGCCATACCACTTCCATTGCTCCGATACCTGACGAAAACGGTAAAGTGCGCTGCAATGACGGTAAATGCGATCCGGCCGGACATTTATGGGTCGGAACGATGGGGTTCGGTGCGCCTAAAGGTGCCGGAACTTTGTACACTGTTTCGCCTGCCGGAACCGTCACTACGAAATTGAAAAAGGTCACGATCTCAAACGGGATCGTCTGGTCGTCCAACAAGAAATTCATGTATTACAACGATACACCTACCGGCAAAATAGCCCGTTATCGCTACGATGCCGACAACGGGGATATCCTGTTCGACGGTATAGCCGTTACCTTACCTGGTGGAACGGGAGTGCCCGATGGTATGGCGATCGATAGCGACGACCATCTTTGGGTAGCCCAATGGGGTGGTTATGGCGTTTATTGCTACAATCCCTACACGGGAGAATTGCTGGCAAAAGTAGAGGTCCCGGCGCCGAATGTCGCTTCCTGCGCTTTCGGTGGTAAGAAAATGGATACGCTTTACATCACGACAGCCCGTGCTGGCTTGTCCGAAGAGCAGCTCCGGGAATACCCGTTAAGCGGCAGTGTGTTTTGCTGTAAACCGGGGGTTAAAGGAATAAGGGCCAACTGTTTCGGAGAATAAATCTCCCGAATATTATTTATCACAAATGTAAACAGCTTCTTAAAATTTATTGTTTACTTTGTAAAACATAGGAAAAGAAAATATGACTAAGAATAAATCTGAAAAGAAAAGTAATAAACCGGGGAAGAAGAAAAGCAGCTCCAAAGGCGAAAACAAACGGATGAAGAAAGAGGCTATGATCAATGCCATCATCAACGTTTTCAAGTCTTCTCCCAAAGAACCTTTTAACTATCGGCAAATCAGCAGTATGATAGGAGTTACCAATCAAGTGCAGAAGTTGCAGGTAGTGGATATCCTGTATGATCTTTCTTCCGACAACTTCATTTCTGAAATAGACAGGGGACGCTACCGTTACAATGATTGGGGAACGACTGCTGTCGGAACCTTTATGCGTCGTCAGAATGGTAAGAACTCTTTTATCCCCGAAGATGGCGGGACACCGATTTTTGTGGCAGAGCGAAATTCCGCACATGCGCTTAACGGTGATAAGGTGAAAATACAACTTCATGCCAAGAGGAAAGGGGCTGACCCGGAAGGCGAGGTTATCGAGATACTGGAAAGCCAGCGACGCTCGATCACTGGTAAACTACAGGTGACCAAAGGTTTTGCTTTCCTTATTACGGAAGATAAGACGCTTGCAAACGACATCTTTATTCCGAAAGACAAACTGAAAGGCGGCAAGACCGGCGACAAAGCGATTGTCCGTATCACCGAATGGCCGGAAGAGGCCAAGAACCCGTTGGGTGAGGTGGTCGATATCCTGGGGACGGCCGGTGACAACAATGCGGAGATGAATGCTATCTTGGCTGAGTTCGATCTACCATATAAATATCCGGCAAACGTTGAAAAGGCCGCAGAAAAGATATCGGATGCAATCCCGGAAGAGGAAATAGCCAAGCGTGAGGATTTCCGTGGCGTCACGACTTTCACGATCGATCCGAAAGACGCTAAGGATTTCGATGATGCCCTTTCCGCCCGTCAGCTGGATAATGGTAATTGGGAAGTTGGCGTTCATATCGCCGACGTGACCTACTACGTTAAACCGGAAAGCCTGATAGACCGGGAAGCTTTCAGCCGTGCGACATCTGTTTATCTCGTGGACCGTACCATCCCGATGTTGCCGGAACGCTTGTGCAACCAGATCTGTTCGCTCCGCCCGAATGAAGAGAAACTTTGTTTTTCCGTGATTTTCGAGCTGAATAAGAATGCCGAAATCCAACAGTCTCATATCACCCGTACCATTATCAAGAGCGACCGCCGCTTCACTTATGAAGAGGCTCAGGCTGTCATCGAAACCGGGGAGGGTGAATATAAAGAAGAAATCCTGGCACTTAACGGCCTGGCACAAAAATTGCGCGACCGCCGCTTCAAGGACGGAGCAATTGCTTTCGACCGTTACGAAGTCAAATTCGATATAGATGAGAACGGTAAGCCGTTGGGAACTTACATTAAAGAATCGAAGGAAGCCAATAAACTGATCGAAGAATTCATGTTATTGGCAAACCGTACGGTAGCCGAGTTTATTGGAAAGAGTAAGAATAAGACAAAGAAAACGTTTGTCTATCGTATCCATGAACAGCCGGACCCTGGGAAACTAAGAGATTTTTCCGCATTCATTAGCCGTTTCGGTTACAAAATGCGTACGGAAGGGACGAAAACGGATATATCCAAAGGGATCAATAAATTGTTGGATAGTGTACAGGGTAAACCGGAAGAAAATCTGGTGGAGACTTTGGCTATCCGTTCCATGCAGAAAGCCCACTATACGACGGATAATATCGGTCACTACGGGTTGGCAATGGATTATTATACACACTTCACTTCTCCTATCCGCCGTTATCCGGATATGATGGTGCACCGTTTGCTGGAACGCTATCTGGCAGGTGGCCGTAGTGTGATAAAGAACAAATATGAAGAGTATTGTAAACATTGCTCCGAGATGGAAATGGTGGCTTCAAATGCCGAACGTTCGTCCATCAAGTACAAGCAGGTCGAGTTTATGAAAGATAAATTGGGACAGGTATTCGACGGTGTCGTATCCGGTGTCACCGAATGGGGATTGTACGTGGAGCTGAATGATAACAAATGTGAAGGGCTTGTCCCGATCCGTGACCTCGATGACGACTATTACGAGTTTGACGACAAGAACTATTGTCTGCTCGGTCGTAGAACAAAGCGCATTTACCGGTTAGGAGATGCCATCACTGTAAAAGTAGCACAAGCTAACCTGGAAAGGAAACAGCTGGACTTTGCACTGGTCTGAACAATTGACCATTGACAATTTTGTTCGACCTTTGGCCGGTTCGTTACATTTCGAATTGTCACTGGTCAATTGCCCGTTATCAATTCCAGAAGATAAGTCCTGCCACTCCACAAGCAATCAATCCTAATCCCAAAAGAGCATAGAAAATACGGGCGCCTTTGCGTCCTAGCCACCTGACGAATGTCATGGCTCCGCTGGTCTGGAAATACCAGTCGAGATTCAGGATCGCAGCGATAACCGAGAATATCCCTAATGCGATAAAGAGTATCAGGATAAAATATTCGGTAGGTTCCATCTTATTTCACTTCTACGGTGCGGGAACCGTCAGGGCTTTCTGTGATGGCAACTTCCACGACGTCACCCGGCAATAAATCTTCGATCTTTTCCGGCCATTCGATAAAGCAGAGGGCACCGCTATAGAAATAATCTTCCGTGCCTATATCTTCCGCTTCGCTAGGTTTGTTGATGCGGTAGAAGTCAAAATGATAGATCAGTTCACCGGTTTCGCTACTGCGATATTCGTTGATAATGGCGAACGTCGGGCTGTTGATGACATCCTCCACACCTAACTCTTCACAGATAGCCTTGATGAAAGTCGTTTTCCCTGCTCCCATATTCCCTCGGAATGCGAAAACGGTACGGTCGTCCATCCCGGCAATAAACTCTTTGGCTGCTTGGCGGATCGTATCTAAACTTTCGATTTTAATTGTACGCATAGCTTTGATAATTGGCAATTGACAATTGCCAATTCAGAGAGAAAGAGAATTGGCAACCGGCAATTGGTGTTTATGGTTGCAAAGTTAAAACAATTGGCAATTAACAATTGCCAATTGCCAATTATTTTGCAGTTGTCAATCATTTTACCGTCATCGTGATGAAAGGAATCAGCATTTCCTCCATTGAAATACCACCGTGCTGGAATGTATTCTTATAATAAGAAACGTAATAGTTATAGTTGTTCGGATAAGCGAAAAAATCGTTGTTCATCGCAAAGATATATTTGCTGCTCAGGTTTGGGGAAGGTAACCCCGCTTTGTCGGGAAAGCGGATGTCAAACACGTCCTTCGGATTATAATTCAAGTTCTTGCCCACCTTATAGCGCAGGTTGGTATTTGTATTCTTATCACCTATCACTTTCTCCGGATTATCGACGCGGATAGTACCGTGGTCGGTCGTAACGATCACTTTATACCCTTTTCCGGCGATACGCTTGAAAAGTTCCAGCGTGCCCGAATGCTGGAACCAGGAGCGTGTCAGGCTGCGATAGGCCGCTTCGCTCTGGGCCAGTTCGCGGATCATCTTGTTTTCGGTACGGGCGTGGGACAGCATATCGACAAAGTTCAGTACCACCACATTCAGCTGGTTATGAAGGAGGGAAGGGACGATATTCAGCAATTTGTCGTTATACTGCGAATCATGTACCTTATGGTAGGAGAACGTATATTTCTTACGGAACCGCTCGATCTGCGTTTGGATAAGCGGTGCTTCATTCAGGTTTTTCCCTTCCTCGCTGTCCTCGTCCACCCAAAGTTCCGGAAACATCTTTTCGATCTGCAAGGGCATCAGCCCGGAGAAGATCGAGTTGCGGGCATACTGTGTGGCGGTCGGAAGGATGCTGTAGTACAGGCTTTCGTCGAACGTATAGTATTCGGCAAGCAGATCTTTTACTTCGCGCCACTGGTCGAGACGGAAATTATCGATCAGGATGAAGAATACCTTATCCCCGTTGTCGAGCATCGGGAATACTTTCTTTTTAAACAAATCCGGGCTCATCAGCGGACGGATTTCAGGATGCTGAATCCAGTCCACGTAATTCTTTTTGACAAATTTACCGAATGCGTTGTTTGCTTCCTGTTTCTGCATGCGCAGCATGTCGGTCATCGGAACTTGGCTGTTTTCCAATTCGATTTCCCAATAGACGAGCTTCTTGTATACCTCCATCCAGTCATCGGTTGTCAGTGAGTCGTTGATCTGCATGCCGATACGCCCGAACTCCTGCTGATAGCCGACAGTCGTTGTTTCGGATATGATTACGTTCTTGTGGACATTCTTCTTGATAGACAAGAGCAGCTGGTTCGGATTGACCGGTTTGATCAGGTAATCGGCGATCTTGTTACCGATAGCCTGGTTCATGATGCTCTCTTCCTCGCTCTTGGTCACCATGACGACAGGGACATCGGGATTGATCGCCTTGATCTGCGCCAATGTTTCCAATCCGGTAAGCCCCGGCATATTCTCGTCCAGAAAAATAATGTCGAACGATTCTTCCTTACAGCATTCGATGGCGTCCTGCCCGCTGATTACCGGAATCACTTCATATCCCTTGTCCTGCAGGAAAAGGATGTGGGGCTTTAACAAATCTATCTCATCGTCTGCCCAAAGCACTCTGTCTTTCTTTGCTGCCATAGTTTTATCTTTCTTTTTTGAAGATGAACAAACCGGGTTCATCCCTACAAATGTATGATATTATAACGATATACCCCTTTATTTTGTATGTTCTTCCCTCATTTTTTAGTCTCTTTTGTATTACCTTTGTATAATATAAACGAGTTAACTGTACACGTATGAGACTATCCGTATTTGCCTTGGTCTGTCTGTTCCTTACTGCATGTGCCACACGGGAAAAAGGGCGTGAAAGAATATCCTTCAACAAAGAATGGCGCTTTGCCCTGACTGAAAAACAAGCCAATGCGTCCGCTCCCGATACGGATGACAGCAATTGGCGAGTCCTGAACTTGCCTCACGACTGGAGCATCGAGGCGGATTTTTCTCTCGATAACCCGGCAACTCCCGGAGGCGGTGCGCTGCCCGGTGGAATGGGGTGGTACCGGAAACACTTCAAACTGCCTGAAAGCGACAAGGGAAAAGTGATCTATATTGATTTCGACGGCGTTTACCAGAACAGTAGAGTCTGGCTGAACGGACATTTGCTAGGTTTTCGTCCCAACGGATATGTTTCGTTCCGTTATGATCTGACACCGTATCTGAATTATGGAAAGGAGGAGAATGTTTTGGTTGTCCAGGCCGATAACAGCGACCAGCCTAATTCCCGTTGGTATTCAGGGTCCGGCATTTACCGGAATGTATGGTTGGTGAAAACCGGACAAGTCCATGTGGACAATTGGGGGACAAACATCACTACTCCGGTCATGAATGCGGACAAGAGTACGGTCGAGATTGAAACGACTTTGAAAAACGAGGCATCCGATGTGACCGTGGAAGTTTCTACCCTGATACAAGACAAGGAAGGAAAGACCCTCTACCGGATATCCTCCCCGGTCGAGATAGCCGCAGGAGGAAAGAAAACCGTTACACACACGATAGAAATGTTCTATCCTGAACTATGGAGCGTCCGGAATCCTTATCTGTACACCGCCATAACCGAGGTGAGAGTCAGCAATAAATTGACGGATCGCTATCGAACCACATTCGGCATACGCAAATTCGATTGGGACGAGCATACGGGATTCTCCTTGAACGGAGAACCGACCAAAATATTGGGCGTCTGCCTGCATCATGACTTGGGATGCCTCGGAAGCGCGGTCAATCCGAGGGCGCTCGAACGTCAGCTGCAAATAATGAAAGACATGGGTGCCAATGCCGTCCGCACCAGCCATAACCCGCCGGCACCCGAATTGCTCGACATCTGTGACCGGATCGGATTGCTGGTGCAGGACGAGGCTTTCGATATGTGGCGGAAACGGAAATCACCGTACGACTATGCCCGATATTTTGACGAATGGCATGAAAAAGACTTGACAGACCAGGTCCTGCGCGACCGTAACCATCCGTCTTTATGTGGAGCATCGGAAACGAAGTACTGGAGCAATGGTAACATGCCGATGCCGACACGCTCAGTCTCGAAGCCGCCAACCTGATCCTCAATGCAGGCCATCCGGTGGATGACAAGATCTTGTCCGATACCGCCATGAGCGTACAGGGATTGATCGCCCATTCGTTGGCAGCGATCGTCAAGCGCCTGGATAAGACGCGCCCTGTCACTGCAGCCAACAACGAGGCGACACCGGGTAACCTGATCTTCCGTTCGAATGCATTGGATGTATTGGGATTCAACTATCACGAAAAGAATTACGAGCCGTTTCCGCAGAATTTTCCGGGCAAGACGTTAATTGTAAGCGAGTCTACTTCCGCCCTGATGACACGCGGCTACTACCAGATGCCGTCCGATTCGATGTATGTCTGGCCGAACACCTGGCGGGAACGGTTCGATCGTCCCGAACACCTTTGCTCGGCTTATGACAACTGCCATGTGCCTTGGGGCTCGACCCACGAGGTGACTTGGCGGGAAGTCAAACGGTTGCCTTATGTTTCAGGTATGTTTATCTGGACGGGCTTTGACTATCTGGGTGAACCGACACCTTACTGGTGGCCGAGCCGTAGCAGTTTCTTCGGTATTGTCGACTTGGCAGGTATTCCGAAAGATGTCTATTATATGTATCAGAGCGAATGGACCGACACGCCGGTTCTTCACCTTTTCCCGCACTGGAACTGGAAAAAGGGAGAGACTGTCGATGTCTGGGCCTACTATAACCAGGCGGACGAAGTGGAGCTTTTCCTGAACGGTGAGAGCCTGGGTGTCAAAAGCAAGCCGGACGATGCTTTCCATGTCTGCTGGCGGGTCCCTTTTACGCCGGGTACGTTGAAAGCCGTTTCCCGTAAGGACGGTAAGGAAGTGCTTACACGTGAAATCCGTACGGCCGGCGAACCTGCCCGGATCATGCTGATTCCCGATCGTTCCGCCTTGCACGCCGATGGCACGGATCTTTCATTCGTGACCGTGGAAATACAGGACCAAGACGGAAACCTGGTGCCGGATGCCGACAACCTGCTTCGCTTTACGGTTGAGGGGGACGGCTTTATCGCCGGGACAGATAACGGAGATCAGAATGATCCCGTCAGCCTCAAGAAACCGGAACGTCACGCTTTCTACGGAAAAGCAATGGCGGTCGTACAAAACACGGGCAAGGCGGGAACCATCCGGTTGAAAGCTACGGCGGAAGGCCTGCCGGATGCAATCGTGGAAATAAAGGTAGGAGAATAAGAGGGACAGGGCTTGGTTGCAGAACTTGTTTTTGCGGAATCCTCTGTCACTCTATCACACTTTACCATGCGGGTTTTGATAATCATGGTGCGTAGGAGTGATAGATGCCATATTTGTCTATCACTTATGTATCACCGGTTTTCTGAAAGTCATAGTCTTTGTTTTGCAATATAAGCATAGATTAATCAATTAGTTGGTATGTTTTGTTTCCATACATCCGGGTGTCCGGAGCAGAAACATCCGGGTGTAACCGCCCCATACACCCGGATGTTGAAAGGTGCAAGATGGGGGTGTCTGTGATCATTTCTGCTTGTTTTCGGTACTTTTCTTGCTTGTTTTGAAGAAAAAGCATCATAAGGGAATCAAAACACTCCGGTGTGGATGCATATAGGTGTACTTAGTATAATTTAAAGAATAATGGAACTTCCGGGAGATGGTAATCAGGGATATTTATGTAAATTTGCCCGGAAATAAAAGAGTTTATGGAAGTAAAGATCATAAATAAGTCACACCATCCGCTGCCGGGATACGCGACTCCGCTGTCGGCAGGAATGGACATTCGTGCAAATCTGACGGAACCGGTAGTGTTGAAACCCCTTGAACGGAAACTGATACCGACCGGATTATATATCGCGTTGCCGGAAGGCTATGAGGCACAGATGCGCCCCCGTAGCGGCCTGGCATTGAAGCATGGCATCACATTGCTGAACACGCCGGGTACTATCGATGCGGACTATCGCGGCGAGATCGGCATAATCCTGATAAACCTCTCTTCCGAATCGTTTACCATCAATGACGGGGAGCGTATTTGTCAGATGGTGATCACGGCTCACAGCCAGGTCGTCTGGCAGCCGGTGGAAGTGCTGGACGACACCGAACGGGGAGCCGGCGGTTTCGGCCACACGGGGAGATAATTAAAAATTAAGAATTAAGAATTAAAAAATATGGGAGGGATGCTAAAGTCTCTGATCTCGATATCTTTTCTATTATTCCTGATCGGGAGTCCGCAATCGTTGAGGGCACAGGATCAGGAGGCGAAGGTGGAAATATCGTCGAAGCCGAATAAAGTGAGTGCCGGGGATCAGCGGAAGTTCGATTACTTCTTCTATGAAGGGCTGAACCTGAAGGCAGCCGGGAAATTCGATGCCGCTTATGATGCCTTTAACCATTGTCTGGCGATCGATTCGACCGCCTCGGCCGTCTTATACGAACTTTCTTCGTTTTATGCCCAGCTGAATCGTCCGGAAAAGTCGCTGGAGATGTTGCGGCGTGCGGTGGCTTACAGTTCCGATAATTTTACCTACCGGCTGGCGTTGGCGACAATGAGCCGCAACCTCGGTATGTTCGGCGAGGCGTCGGACGAGTATGAGAAGCTTGTAAAAGATTATCCCGGAAAACCGGAGTTGAACTATTACCTGGCGGATGCGCTTACGCAGGAAGGTGAAATCGGGAAGGCGATCGATGCTTATGACGCCCTCGAATCGTCCATAGGCATGAGCGAGGCGCTTTCCATGCAGAAATATAAATTGTATAATGCGTTGGAGCAGAACGATAACGCGTTCAAAGAGGTGGAAAAGCTTGCCGCCAAATTCCCGATGGAATCCCGCTATCAGATCATTTTGGGGGATCTCCACTTGGAAAAGAATGATACGGTCAAAGCGTTGAAATATTATCAGAAAGCACACGAAATCGATCCGGAAAGTCCCTATTACATTGTCTCTATGGCGAACTATTATGAAGTCGTCGGTAATAAAGACGCCGCCGAGACGCAGATACGCAATGCATTAGTGAACGAGAAATTGGATGTCGAGACGAAAGTCGGTATCCTGTCCCGTTATATTCTCAAACTGCAGCAGACGAAGAAGGGGACCGAGAGTGCGAATGCCCTTTTCCAGACATTACTGGAACAGCATCCGGAAGATACCGATCTGAAACAGATGTACGGCAGTCTGCTGGTTGCGCAGGGGAAGACTGATGAGGCCCGTTTCCAGTTTCAGCTGATTACCGAGATGGAACCTTCGAATGCTGCTGCCTGGCAACAACTCTTGAATCTGGCGTTGAAGTCGGAAGACATTCCCGAAGTGATCCGTATCTGTACCCGTTGCCAGGAGCTTTTCCCCGATGCACCGGAGTATTACTTTTATCTTGGGATCGCTTATTTCCAGCAGGAAAAGTATCAGGATGCACTGGATACATACAAAGCCGGCCTGGAGATTATCCCGGAGACGAACGTCGGGTTGAAGTCTGATTTTTACGGACAGATAGGCGATATCTACTATCAGATCAAGAATATGCCGGAAGCCTATAAAGCGTATGATGAAGCGTTGAAGTACAACGACAAGAACGTGGTCGTCCTCAATAATTACGCCTATTTCCTCTCGCTGGAAAAGAAAGATCTGAAAAAGGCGGAACGGATGAGTGCATTGGCAGTCAAACTGGAACCGAACAATTCGACATATCTCGATACGTATGCCTGGATATTCTTTGTACAGGGAAACTATACGCTTGCCAAGATATACATAGAGAGCGCGCTTGCCAACGATACGACCAAAAGCTCCGAGCTGGTAGACCATTACGGCGATATCCTCTTCATGAGCGGCGATAAGGAAAAGGCGCTTGAACAATGGAAGAAAGCGAAGGAGATGGGAAAAGAAAGCGATGTGCTGGATCGCAAGATCGCAGAGGGAACCTATATAGAAGAGGAGGTCAAGAATGAATAAGATAAGCCTTGCCTTTGCGCTGGTCTTTTTTATCGCCCTGTCGTTCACAGGTTGTAAATCGACCAAGAAAGTCGGTACGGTCGAAGCGGGCGGGGCGAAAGCGCATAACGAGTTCTTTACGCTTATGCAGGAGCAGGCGTTCAAGTATGAAACCCTGACTGCACGCCTGAACGTGGACTTGAACTTGCCGGGCAACAATATGAGTTCGCGTGTGGATCTGAAGATGGTAAAAGACAGTGCTTTCCAGTTATCCGTGCAACCCTTTTTAGGTATCGAGGTTTTCCGCGCCGAGATCAGTGTGGACAGCGTAAAGGTGATCGACCGTATGAACAAGCGCTATGTGGCTGACAATTATGCCAACCTGAAAGGGCAGACACCGATCGAGTTCAATTTTTATAATCTGCAGGCACTTTTCACCAACCGTCTGTTCCTTCCCGGACAGCAGGGGATCAGCCCGAAGCTGTACAACCGCTTTAAGCTGAAGCAGGACGGGCCCACAGCCGAAATACAGGTAAAAGACGTGATGGGGTTGCTGTACACCTTTATGGCGGACGGGGAGGAGAAGATTCTCTCAACCTGTATTTCCGAACCTTCGGACCGTTACGCCTTGCAATGGGATTATGCTGATTTTCGCTTGGCAGACGGACAGCCTTTCCCGATGAGAATGGATGTGCAGGTGATGAAGGATGGCGCTTCGCAAGGAGGAGTCACGTTGCATTTCTCCCGCATGCAGACGGATGTCCCGGTGAAAATGGATTTTTCCATTCCTGCCAAATATAAACGTATCACGTTGTCTCAGATCATCAAATCGTTGAGTAGTAATAAAATGTAAGATGAGATACTTCTGGCTCGTCATATTCGTGCTGTCGGTCGGTTCTGTTTCCGCACAGAACTCGGCAAGAGTACGCGAACTCGAAAAGCAGCGTAAAGCCGCACTTGCCGAGATCGAGATGACCAGCCAGCTATTGGACGAGACGCGGCAGACGGCGCGTAACTCGCTGAACCGGCTGAACCTGCTCTCCAAACAGATCCTTTCTCGTAAACAGGTCATCAGCCTCCTGAACCAGGAGATCGGGGAAATAGACAAGCAGATAGCCGCTTCCCGCCGGAACATTTCCCAATTGGAAAAAGAGTTGGGGAATAAGCGGCAGAATTACGGGAAATCGGTTCAAAGCATATACAAACGCCGCAGTTCGCAGGATAAGTTGTTGTTTATCCTTTCCGCCGACAATTTTGCCCAGTCCCTTCGCCGTATGCGTTACCTTCGCGAGTATGCCGACTGGCAGAAGAAGCAGGCTTCCGAAATTATCGGTAAGCAGAAGGAAATTGTCGGCAAGCAGAAAGAACTGGAAAAGACACGTGCCGAGAAGAACGCCTTATTGGGTGCGCGGGAGGATGAAAGCCGTAAGCTCCAGACCGAGGAATCGAGCCAGAAAGAGGAGGTGCAGCAGTTAAACAAGAAACAAAAGCAGTTGCAGGCCGACCTGAAAAAGAAGAAGAAGCAGGCTGATGCTTTGAACCGCCAGATCGAAAAGCAGATAGCCGAAGAAATCGCCCGCGCCGAAGCCGAAGCCAAAGCTGCCCGCGAACGGGCGGCCCGTGCTGAAAGGAACCGTTTGGCACGTGAAAAGGCGGCTGCTTCAGGAAAGAAAGTCCCTGAAACAAAACCGGAGACGGAGCCGGTCCGCGAAGAACGTGTCGCCGACACCAAAGGCGGGTATGCCATGACAAAGGCCGAGAAGCGCTTATCCGATGATTTTGCAAGCAATAAGGGGCGTTTGCCTTATCCTGTGTCCGGCCGCCATACGATTGTCGCTGCCTTCGGCGAACAGCAGCACCAGGAATTGAAGTATGTCCGTACGAATAACAGCGGTATAGACATCCAGACCGCTCCGGGTACGGATGCCCGCGCCGTGTTCAATGGTGAGGTGACGCGTGTGTTCGTTGTTCCGGGATATAACAATTCGGTCATTGTCCGCCATGGTAACTATTTGACGGTATATAGCAACTTGAGCCAGGTCTATGTGAAGGCAGGCGATAAGGTGAGTACCCGCCAGGCGATCGGAAAGATCTTTACCGATACAGAGGACGGCAATGCCACGATCCTTCATTTCCAGCTTTGGAAAGAAAAGACGAAACTGAATCCGGCTCCGTGGCTGGATTGACGAAAAGGCGCATTGAGGCTGACCGGGGGCGCGTCACGACGGATGTAGCAGGTGTGTCAGGGCTGATCGTCGTCATGTGTCAACCGGAGTTTCCGGAGTGCGAACCTCACATCCTCTTTATTGATCAGAAAGTCCTTTGGGCGAGTTCCTGTTTTCCTGCAGAAAATAATCATGGAGAATGCCAGCATGGTGCTGAATGCGATACTGGAACTGATGGCCGATCCGAACACTCCGTAGTGCGGGATCAGCAGGTAGCCCGAAACAAGCAGGCTTATCAAACCGACAAAAGAACTGCCCGTGCTGTAACGTATTTTGCCGCTTCCGGTAAAATATTGGCATAGTATGCTGTTGCAGGCCAGTGCTATGATTCCGGCCGACAACCCTGTTATGACGTTGTGCATCCCTACGAACTCGGCGCTGAACAGATAATCCGTATAGATCCATTCCGGTATCAGAAGAATGCAGCCGGTCGCAAGTGTGATGGCACAAAAAGTTAGTTTGAAGAACCGGAGCGTGATTTGTTTTTGCTCGCCGGGTTTATGTGTCCGGGCAACGCGGCTGTATGTGATAAAGCCGATGCTGCGATTGATATGCCAGACGCTCTCGGAAATCTTGGTTCCCGCATCCAGCAGTCCGACGCTTCCCAACCCGGCAAACCGTTGGATCAGGAAATAGTTGAGGCGGGTAGTCAGGATCTCGGCAATATTGTCCGCACTTCCCCAAAGCCCGTAAGCAAACATCTCTTTCAAAAGAGCGTATTGGGAGCGTCCCTTCCGGGGATCTGCCTCTTTTTTGTTCAGAAACGGCAGGAGTAGGAAAAGGCTGACGAGAAACGCGATACCGTTTGTGAAATACATTCCCCACAGGTAAGCGGTTACGTTCCGTATCTTCAATCCGTAATAAAGGAATAATAAGACAAAAAATAGTAATCCTCCTTGCAAGACAAAGGTCAGGTTGAACCCGAAAATCTGATTCTTTCCCAACAGGAAACGGGAGTTTGCGGCAACGAGGGAGGTCAGAATGGAAAGAATATAAATATCAAGGGCGTGCCCTTCGGGAAGTATTCCGAGGATGGCCATGCTGCCGCAAGCGATGCCAGCTCCGATGGGTGTCCAGCAGTAGGAAGGCAAAAATACGGCTTGCATGGAATAGCGGTTCATGAAATAGACGATCGTATTTCCCGCCAATATTCCGCAGAACATGGTGGCAATTCCTACTATCGCCAGAATCAGCCCGACCAGTCCGACTCCTTCGACACCCAATACCTTGGCATTGACAAAGATCAGTGCCAGGTTCAGGATGGCGATTAGGTAACGTGTGCCGATGGTTGTGAAGAGGTCCCTCATATTAATTGAAAGTTTGAAGAAAGAGAGGATGCGGTAGAATGATCTTGCTCTTTTTCAATTGTCAATCGTCAATCGTCAATTGGTCGAGCAGCTTGATATACATATCGATTGCTTCCCGTATCTCCATCAGGCCGATATATTCGTCGGCGGCATGGGAACGGGCGGAATTTCCCGGTCCGATTTTCACGGAAGGGAAGTGCATGAGGGCCTGGTCGCTCAAAGTAGGCGAACCGAAAGGCTCTTTTCCCATCATGACGGCACGGCGTACGAACGGATGTTGCAAATCTGTACGGGTGGAGTTGAGGCGGAAGCTGCGGGCCTTTATTTCGCAGCCGACCTGCGATTTGATCAGTTCGAACAGTTTTTCGTTGGGATAGAATTCGTTTGTCCGGATATCGACGGTGAATTCGCAGCGGTCCGGAACGACATTGTGCTGTGTCCCGGCATGGATAATCGTGACGCTCATCTTTACCGGTCCGAGGAAATCGCTTTTTTCCGGGAACTGATAGGTGTTGAACCACTCGATGTCTTTCATCGCAAGCGTGATCGCATTGATCCCCTCGTTCCGGGCGGCATGTCCTGCCTTGCCGGTGCTGACACAGTCCAGGACCATCAACCCTTTTTCGGCTACGGCCGGTTGCATGCCGGTCGGTTCGCCGACAACGGCGAATGCGATAGGGGGAAGGTCGGCAAGAGCGCTTTCCAGCCCGTTCTTGCCGGAAACTTCTTCTTCGCATGAAGCCAGGAAGATCAGGTTGTAGGGTTGTTCCTTCCCTGATAACACCCTGAATGCTTCATAAAGAGAGACTACGCTCGCGCCGGCATCATTGCTGCCAAGGCCGTACAGACGCTCGTCTTCCGTCTCCTCCGGATTGAACGGATCTTTCGTCCAGCCCGAAGCCGGTTTGACAGTGTCGATATGGGAGTTGAGCAGCAGGGTAGGCTTGTCCAGATCAAAACCGGGAGCGATCAGCCACAGATTATTCCCTTTGCGGTTCACCTTATACCCGGCTTTTTCCCAGCTCTGCTTGAGAAAATCAGCCGTTTCTCCCTCCTCCCTGCTGAAAGAAGGACGTGAAATCATCCCTTTTAATAGGTCTATTGCGTCGTAGTACATGATTATGTTTTATTCCGTTAATATTCTATCCACCGTCTCCCTGTCTTTTTTCAGTTGGCCGATCAGTTGGTCGAGGGTGTCGAATTTGATGTCGCCTCGTACGTGTTGTATGAACGTGACTGTTATTTCGTTATTGTAGATGTCGCCGGAGAAATTGAGGATGTTTACTTCCAGTGTGATGTTGTCTCCGTTGTCCAGCGTCGGTCGATTACCGATGTACAGCATTCCCTTGTAGCGCAGTCCGTTCAGATATACCCGAACGGCATATACGCCGATACCCGGAATGATCTTGAAAGGCTCGTCCACTTGGATATTGGCGGTCGGGAAACCTAATTTCCGACCGACCTTATAACCGCTGACGATACTTCCCCTCAGCCCGTAAGGATAAGTCAGCAGATGAGCCGCCTCCTCCACCCGGCATTTCGCAAGGAGTTTCCGTATTTCGGAAGAACTGACGGCCGCCTCTCCTTCGCTGTATTGCGAAGCTTTGATAACCCGCATGTCGCAAGCCTCGCCATACGTTACATACTGCTCGAAGCCATCCTCGCGGTTATGCCCGAAACGGTGGTCGTAGCCGATCAGCAACGTGTCCACATGCAACCGGTCTGCCAATACGGTAGTGATAAACTCTTTTGCCGTCAGGCGGGATAGTTCGAGGGTGAAGTCCAGCACGATACAATAGTCGATCCCGGTGGAAGCCAAATGTTTCAATTTCTCTTCGAACGAATTGAGCAACTTCGGCTGATAGTCGGCATGCAGGACAGCACGGGGATGTTCGGGAAACGTGATGACGGCGGAAGGCAATCCGGCGGCTTCGGCCACCTGCTTCAGTTCGTGAATCAGAAAACGATGTCCCAGATGAACTCCGTCGAAAAAGCCGATAGTGGCTACCAGCCTTTTCCCTTTCAATGTCTCCGTGTCTCTTACAACTATCATCTTTTCAGTCTTAGGTGCTTATAATTATATCTACAAAAGTACATAAAAACTGCGAGTAATAATAATACGGAAATAAATCGTACATTTGGAAAGTGATTTGAACGAAAAACATTTGTATTAAGTTTATATGAAAAAAACATGTATCTCCCTATGCCTGATCGTCTTTGCCGTACTTCAGGCATACGCTGCATCTTCCTGGAAAGAGACAAGAACGGTCGTCTTTACTCCCGCAGGAAGTGAAAAAACACATCTGCTCCAACCCGATCAGAGTATCTCCGAAACCGTTACCTTCGGACAGTCCGAAATCCCGACGCGAAAATTTTTGCGTGTGATCGGAGGGGTGAAGATGCCTGCTCCTTTCCAGAACAGAGGTGAAGAAATGTTCCGCCGGTCCGAGTTTTATATTGACGACAACTTGGATTCGGTGATCCGTAAAAAGGACCGTTATTCGCTTTATTTCAAAGGCGAAGACGATAATTTCGAGCGCCATGCCTATTACCGCATTTCCGGTAAGTTGCTGAAACCGGGTGAACTGACGGTAACGCTGCCGGTCGTGAAGAAACAGGGTTTGACTGTTTCCGGGAATGGTGATTTCGGAGTCGAGATCGAATTGTTCTACCGGAAACCGGGACGGGCGGCTGACGATATCTATGACAAGCCGGATTCCGTGCTTTACATGCCGGTCCCGGAAGGTACGGGAAAATATCAGACGGTGTCTGAGACATTCACATTGCCGGAAAATGTGGCTTGTGCTTTCCTGCGTATCGGCGGGACGCATTTCAGCGGCGAATGTTGGGTGGAAGCTCCGCGCCTGATACAAAACAAGAAAGCGGTTTGCTCCATACCGTTCACCAAGTTTGCCCAAAAACCGGACAACTACAACTACTGGATCGGCTGTAACCTCTCAACCCGCAGCTGGCCGATGTGGAAGCTCGAATTTAACGGGGAGACGCTTTTCGAAGGAAACATCTTCGACCGCGCTTCCAATGTGGCGGACTTCTATATCCCGCTTCCGTCTTCCTTGCATGGCAGTGGAGAGATGAAGCTGACGCTCCGGAAAGAGCCGCATCACGCTGCTTATCCGTATGAACTGCGCGGCCTGGAGATCATCGAAGAGACCGCACGCGATTTTGAAGTCGTTTCCGTTCCTGAATATGTTGCCAAAAACGCCTCTTTCGGTATATTGGTAGAAACGAACAGGCCGAATGTCAGCCTCAAAGTGAAGGCAAACGGTGCTGCTACTCCCGCCGAGCAGGAATGCCTGTTTGAAATCCCCGGCCTGCATGTCGTGGAAATGCGTGCAGGCGAGGCCGGTCACGCCATCCCGCTGGTGTTTGACGACGGCAGCCGTACGGAACAGGCGCAAATCCGCCAGGTGATCGACAAGGAGGCTGAACAGATCTACCTTTCGTCTGGTGACGAAATTTATATCGACAAGCAATATACGCCGTATGATTATTTCTTCAAATGGTATGTTTCCAACCGGATCGGTAACTGGTATCAGTTCCGTCCTTCCTACCAGTGGAGCGGTTTCCGAGTAGCTGATCCTGCCGTCATCGGCCATTACACCCGGTTGCTGGACCAGTTGAAAATCCCGTATGCCTGGCAAGTCGAAGGACGTACGCTGGCAGGAAGCCGGATCAATCCTTCTTTGGAAACATTGGCTACCCCGATGTTCCGTGGCAAGCAGGCGCATGAGAATGACGGCGGCTACTATTACTGGCAGCATTTCCAGTATCAGGGAGTCTTCTCCGATATGGCGGCACGCAACCGCCCTTATGGTGGAATCTTTGCCAAACATCGTCCGATTTATACCGACCACGGCGTCTTTATCCATTATGATCCGGAAGGGGTGACGGACATGGCCGACGGCGCCCGCAAGCTCGTTGCCAATTTCCGCTATTCCAAAGGTCCGAGCACGCGCCATACGGGACCGTCCACGCTGTTCCGCTATCTGTATCAAGCCGGTTACGACTGGCTGGGAGCCGAACAGATGTACGGGCCGGAAGAAATCATACTCTCTTCCCTGCGTGGTGCATCCCGCGCCTACAGCCGTCCGCTTTACGGGACGCTTCATGCCATGCAATGGGGCTCAGGGCCGTTTACTGATCCGAAACATTCTCTGCGCCTGTATATGTCGTTGGCCGTTGCTTATATGCACGGTTCTTCCCATATGAATACGGAAGAGGCCTTGTGGACGGATGAATATATGAACGACCGTTATTCCGTTTCCGGCAAGGAACACTTGTTTGCCCAGCATCAGATGCTCGATTTCGTGGAAACGCATTCCCGCCGTGGCGACTTGAGAAGCAATATTGCCGTGATCCAGGGGCGTAACGACGCCTGGAAGTCGTTCGGTCGTGGCAGCCTGTGGTCGCAGAAAGGTGATAAATGGAAGTTCAATAAGGCATGCGAGAGTTTCGATCTGCTGAATGTCTTCTATCCGGACAATATCGTGGATGGCTGCGGGCCGGAAGGTTGGTTTACTTCCACCCCTTACGGTACGGTTGACTTGCTTCCTGTCGAAGCGCCGCAAGACGTGATGGACCGGTATAAGGCGATGATCTTCCTCGGATGGAACAGTTACGACGCGAATGACTTCCTGCGTATCCGCGATTTTGTATTCAAGGGCGGAACGCTTTTGCTCACGGCGGCCCATCTGAACGAAGAGTTGCAGCCCGACCAGCCGGTCCGTTTCCCTGCCGACGATGCGGTTATCCGTGAGATGTTGGGAGAAAATTACCGGCAACTGACCACTAAGACGGAGATCGCCTGCGGTTCGGGAAAAATCATCTATTTCCCCCAGAAAGCCTATCCCGCCGAAACGATGTTGAAAGCTGATTATGTGGAAGCCATGAAAGAAATTGCTGCCAAGGCTGCCGGTGAGGAAACCTGCCAAGGCTGGATGGAGGCGGCTCCTTCAGTCGGTTTCACGGTTTGGGATCATTCGGACCGTCGTACGATCTATCTGTTGAATACCGATTGGGCGAGCGACCAAGACCAGCGTCCGGCCACCTTTATCTATAAAGGTAAAAAGTTTCCGGTTGTTGTGCGCCGTTATCATATTGAAACCATCCATTGCGCTGACGGCTTGGCTGTCATGCCGGCTTCCAATACGACGGATATCTTGTCTGTCTGCAAGAGAGAGAACGGCTGGGTGATCAAGGTCCAGACTACCGGAAACGATGTAGTTCAATGTATGAATGCCGTCACCGGAAAGGTCGAACCGATAAAATTCGCTGAACCGGGTGTACATGAAGTGTTTGTTAATGAATAATTAGATTTTTTTCTATATTTGTAAATATGGGGAATACATCTTTGGACATAGATCAATATCGGCATATTTATACGGAGTATGCCCCGATGTTGATGCGCTTTGCGGAGAAGTTCGTTTCCGGTTTCTTTGCCGAAGATATTGTCCACGATGTATTCCTGAAATTGTGGGACAAGCAGGTGTTCCGCCTTCCGGAGAATGACCTGAAACGGGTGCTTTATGTCTCCGTCCGGAATGCCTGCCTGGATTATCTTCGCCGGATAAATATGGAGCAGGAGATCATCGATCATCGCGCCCTTCAGTTAAAATTGGAAGAGCTTGACTTCTTTGAGGCATCCGACGAACTTTTCATGCGAAAGGATTTGCTCGATCTGCTGATGAAAAAGGTTGCCGAACTGCCTGAAAGAAGCCAGCAAATCTTCCGTATGTCCTATCTCGAAGGTCTGAAAGCGGCCGAAATAGCAGAACGTCTGGATCTCTCTGTCCGTACGGTCGAGAACCAGCTTTATCGTTCCCTCCTTTATCTGCGTAAGAGCTGTTCGAATCTGTTCCTACTGATATTTCTTTTATAAAGAATTTGCGCGTTGGCTTCACCCTGTCTTGCTATACGTTGAAAATCAATGTGTAAAAGAGTGAATGCAAGCATCTGGACTGCCTTCACCTTAAAGATCTGCTTTCACTCATTGGAGTGACGAATCTGGCCAAAGCCATCTTAATTCATGAGACGAAAGAATCAAAACAATCTCTTAAGTGAAAAAATAAAGGAATTATAGAAGCTTTTTAATGTCCTAATATACAAAAAATTAAGGCCTGTATTATAGCTCCTTGTATTTTTGGCCTAAGTCGAAAGCCTTTTTGCCTAGTGTCAAAAGCCTTTTCGACCTTAGTCAAAAAGGTATTCGACGTAGGTCAAAAGCTCTATGACTTTATAGCCTGACGATAGAAGTATGGCAGTTGCCACTCTATGATACTTTTCGTCCCCCCAACTCATTTACTGGTTTGTCTGTTTTTTTACTTTTATAGACCACCTATAACAGGATTTTTTAATACACAGTCAACCCAAATTAGGACGAGACACACATGGTGAAGGCAATTCCCGGATTATGACGAAAAAATTGTTTTTCTTGTGAGTATTTTTTCTTTCCCGTTCGTTGTGTATATGTAAGAACCAAGTTAACCATGTGTCGACTTTGTATCTACATCTAATAATTAAGTGAAAATGGAAAACGAACATTCGGAATTAATCATCGGGTATTTGCAAGGACGGCTGCAAGGTCGGTCTTTGGACGATTTTTATGCCTGGGTGAATGAAAGTGCAGACAACAAAAAATTGTTTTTCGAGACCAAAGCACTTTATGAAGCCTGCGCTCCTTCCCGTGGTGCTTCTGAAATACACGATAGTTGGCTTCGCCTTCTCGATAAGAGAAAGTCCCGCCAGCGTAAAAGATATTCCTTATTGACCCGCATAAGTACTTATGCGGCTGCGGCAATGTTTGCCGCAGCCATTACTTCTACTGTGTTTATCTTTTCTTCGAGGGAATATGACGACCGGATTACCAGTTATGTCGGTGGAGACGGGCTTGAAGCGGATGTTGTTGTGTTGCCGGACGGAACCCGCGTCAGTCTCGGAACCCGGACTTCTTTCTCTTATGATTCCCGTTATGGTAAGTCCGAACGTATCGTGCAACTGGAAGGAGAAGCCTATTTTGAAGTAGCCAAAGATAAAGATAAGCCATTTATTGTCAAGACCAAAGAACAATCTATCGAAGCGCTCGGGACGAAGTTCAACGTTTCCGCTTATCCGACCGATTCGCTCCTGACTACGACACTGCTGGAAGGTTCTGTCCTGCTGACCACGCAGAACCTGTTACATCCTATGGTCTTAAAGCCGAACGAACAGTTTGTCTATAACAAAAGAACGCGATCAGCCCTCCTGCAACAGGTCGACGCCAACCGGTTTGTTTCGTGGACGACCGGATATTATTATTTCCCCGAACAAAGTCTTGAAGCTATTCTGTACCGGTTGAGCCATGTTTACGGCGTGCAGTTCACTGTTAAGTCGGAAGCACTGAAGCGCCGGACATTTACCGGGACTTTCTATCGGGGGCAGAGTATCAAGGATATCATGGAGATTATCCATCTGTCAATCCCGGTCCGGTATAAGATCGACGATCATCACGTGACAATATCAGAAATCTAAATAAAAACAAATTGCTAATCTTAGTAGGAAATATGAACACCAGTTAGTCTTAAACCAAAAAGAAGAGAAAATCTTGCCGGATCTTCTCTTCTAAAAGTGTGAACAATTAAACTCCCATTGCCGTGGGATCATGTTTAATCTTAAAAACATTCAAAAGTATGAATAATCAACGTATAGTTGTTTCTCTTAACCTGAAAAGAACTATAAAAATCATGAAATTAACCGTGTTAATGTTGGCTGTTTGTCTGTCAAGCGTGGTTGCTTCCACCTATGCGCAAACTGCTACTCTAAATGTTTCAGCTAAGAATGAAACTTTAGAAAAAGTGTTGAAACAGATCGAAAAGCAGTCCGAGTTCCTGTTTTTCTATAATCTGGAAGAGATCAACAAGAACGAAAAGATCTCTATCAATGAAAAGAATGCTAATATTCAGACTGTGTTGGATGCTATTGCAGCTAAAACAGGTTTGAAATACACTATCAAGGATCGTCACATTGTCCTGACTTCCGAGGCAGCTCCGGCTTCTACCGCCGCCACGCAGCAGAATCGTAAGGTGACCGGTACTGTAAGCGATGCATTCGGCCCTGTCGCCGGTGCAAACGTTATCCAGAAAGGTACGACTAACGGTACTACTACCGACATGGATGGAAACTTTTCCATCGAAGTTCCGGCTAACGCGACTTTGCAGATTTCCTTTATCGGATACATCCCTCAGGACATTGTTGTGAAGAACCAGAATGTGATCAACGTTCTGTTGAAAGAAGATACACAGGCTTTGGAAGAAGTGGTTGTTGTCGGTTACGGTACGATGAAGAAGAAGGATATGACAGGTGCAGTTTCTTCTGTCAAGATGGATGACAGCCCTGTGGCAACAGTGTCTACAGTTAGTCATGCTTTGGCTGGTAAGGCTGCCGGTTTGCAGGTCAGCACGATTAGTGCCCAGCCGGGTGGACAATCAACTTTCCGTATTCGCGGTGCCGCTTCTTCTGATAAGGCGGGGAATGACCCGTTGATCATTATTGATGGTTTTCCTGTGAATTCTCCGGGTTCATTGGATAGTGGTAATCAATATTCAGGAGGTAATAAAGATAATATCCTGGCTTCTATTAATCCAAACGATATTGAATCTATTGAAGTGCTGAAAGATGCAAGTTCGACAGCTATTTATGGTGCTCGTGCCGGTAACGGTGTGATCATCGTGACGACAAAACGAGGTAAGAGCGGGGCGGCTAAGGTACAGTATTCCGGATCGGCTTCTGTACAGCAGATAGCCAAATCTTACGAGATGTTGGACGCTTCCGGTTTTATGCGGGCAACAAACGATTATACTCGTGAACAATGGATGCGTACGAACGGTGTTGGCATTTATGGAGGAAAAGAGGCGACAGACCCTTCCCTGCCGGCTTTGACATTGCCTTATACAGATGCTCAGATTGCCAATCCGGCTAATAATACGAATTGGTTTGATGAAATATCCCGTTTAGGTTTTCAGACTTCTCATAACTTATCTATAACAGGAGGTAACGATAATACGAAGTACTTGGTTTCTGGAAACTATTTTAATCAGGATGGTGTGATTAAAAATAATGGAATGACAAGATACTCTCTTCGTGCCAATTTGGACCAGAAGTTGAGCAAATATGTAAAGATGGGGATTAATTTGACGGCGACACGTAATGAATATGACAACGTGCCTTTAGGTAGTGGCCAGAATGAGAATGCAGGAATTTTGGTTTCTGCGGCTCAGTTTAATCCGGCTTTGCCCATTCGGGATGAGAATGGCAATTATTCGATGAACTCCGATGCTTCTTTCTTGCCGAATCCTGTTTCATTGCTGGACATTACAGATAAGACGACTCAAGAGCGTTTATTGGCAAATGCATTTTTTGAAGTTCGCCCGATAGATGGCTTATTGTTGAAGGCAAATTTCGGTATCGACCGTAACTATCAAAAACTGAAACAATATTTGCCAACGACAACGCTTTATGGACAACGTGAGAATGGTGCGGCCTCTATTGCGCAGGGTGATAATTCCGACTACTTGATGGAATTGACTGCTAATTATACGAAACAGGTAGGCGACCATAACTTCAACGCTTTGGTTGGTCATTCTTATCAGTTGTTTACATATGAAATGTTTTCAGGAAAAAGCAATGACTTCATTACAGACGGTTTCTTGTATAACAACTTGGGCGCGGGTAATGCAAAACGTCCGACTGTAGGATCGAGTGCGACCAAATCTCGTATGGCTTCATTCTTCGGTCGTTTGAACTATACGTTTAAAGACCGTTATCTGCTGACAGCGACATTGCGTGCCGATGGTTCTTCAAATTTTGCTTCGGGTGAACGTTGGGGATTCTTCCCTTCAGTTGCTGCCGGATGGCGGTTTACGGAAGAAGAGTTCTTGGCTCCTTTGAGAAATGTATTGTCTAATGGTAAATTACGTTTGAGCTATGGTGAAACAGGTAACTCCAACGTAGGAGATAAAGCTTATAGCTATTATAAAGTAGGTAACAATAATATCTTTGGCAATTCCATGATCAATGGTGTCTATTTGAGTCAACTCGGAAACAATGTTTTGACTTGGGAAACAGCCCGTGAATGGAACGTTGGTTTGGATTTAGGTTTCTTGGATGGACGTGTCAATGTAACTGCTGAATATTATCATAAAGTCGTTTCCGATTTGTTGAATGAACAGACTTTGCTGTCTTATAACGAGGTGAATAAAATCATTGCGAACGTGGGTAAGACTCAGAGTCAGGGTTTTGAATTGACGATCAATACGACTAATATCCGTAATAAGGATTTTGAATGGACATCAGACTTGACATTCTCTCTCTATCGTGACAAGTGGAAAGAACGTGATCCGAAATGGAAACCGAATGCTTATGATGAGTATAACGGATGGATGCGTTACTATTCCGGTTATTTGTCAGATGGTTTGGTTCAAGTAGGTGAAACGATCGACCATATGCCCGGTGCATTACCCGGACAGGTGAAGATCAAAGATATTGACGGATATGTTTATGAATCCGATGGTTCCATTAAAGTTGATAAGCATGGCATTCCGATGAAGACCGGAAAGCCTGATGGTAAGTTGGATGATGCAGATAAAGTGATTTACGGATCTGCTGACCCTGGATATTTATTTGGGTTTAATAATACTTTGCGTTGGAAAAACTTTGATCTCAATGTTTATTTCTATGGACAGTTTGATAAGCTTTCTGCCGGAAGTTATAAGAAACAATGGTTGAGTAATAACGTTAATGACTTGCGCCGTGGTTATAATCAGCCTACTTCAATATCGGATCTTTGGTCCTCCAGCAATCCGAACGGTACGTTACCCGGATATTTCCAGACTGAAAGTGCCTATGGGGTCGGTGACTATTATTATGAAAAGACTTGGTTCATCCGTTGTCGTAACATTACTTTAGGTTATAATATTCCTATTAAGACCAGCAAACATATTCTGTCTAACGTACGTGTGTATTTCGACGTGAACAATCCGTTTACAATCACTCCGTATACAGGTCTTGACCCGGAAACTGACATTTCAAGTTCAGAAAGTGCTCCATCTCAGTTGCAATGGGCTTACCCGAATGTTCGTACTTACAGCTTCGGTTTGGATATTACATTCTAATAGTATAAACAGTTAAAAATAAAGATAAAGTCATGAAGAAATTATTATATACAGTAATGTGCTGTTGCGCATTGGCCTCATGTACTAATTTGGATTCGGAAAGATATGATGCGATCAATCCGGATTTTTTCCCGACGAATGAAAAGGATGCGGAGGCGCTTGTTGTGGGAGGTGTTTATGCTCCTTTCCGTAGTGCGGAATATAGCGGTGTATTCAGTACGGCTCACAGTTTCCAGGTTATTGGTGATATGTCAACCGATATTGCTGTTTGTTGTTGGGTGAATGATAGCTGGATTCCGCTGACAACTCATAACTGGACTCCGAATCATTCTTATACGACTCTCAATTATACGGATTATGCCAAATATTTGGGTACAATGACATTGACATTGGATCGTATCTCAAATGTAGAAATGAGTGACGAGAAGAAGGCTTTACTGATGGCTGAAACTCATTTAGGCCGTGGTTGGCTGGCATTTTTATTGTATGATTTCTATGGGCCTATTCCAATTCCGACACTGGAAGATTTGAAGAATCCGTTGGATGAAGTAATTGAGCCGCGTGCGACTCAAGAAGAGATGACAAATTTCATTGAAACGGAATTGACTGAATCATTGAAAGGCTTGCCTACCCGTACGACACAGTTCGGACGCTTTGATAAAGGTTTGGCGTATACGATTCTAATGAAGTATTACATGCATGAGAAGAATTGGGCGAAAGCGGAAGAATGCGGCCGTGAATTGTTGAAAGCCGAATACGGTTATGGATTGATGGACAGATATGCAGATATCTTTACGCTTGAAAATGAAGGGAACAAGGAAATTATCTTTGCTTGTACGGAAGAAAGAGGTACAAATCTTCAGTTGTGGCATGACCATGCTTTACCGGGAAACTACCCGACTAAGAATGCTTCTATCCAGAAATGGGATGGTTATAAAGTCCCTTGGCCTTTCTACCGTACTTTTGAGGAAGGTGATGACCGTCTGTCTGTTTTGGTTGGCGAATATGTAGGTACTGATGGTGTATTGTTTAATGAAGAGTCTGATATCGCCAAACATGGTAACCTTTATTCTGGAGCTGTACCTGTAAAATATGGTGAAGACCCCGAATCTACAGGAGACGGCAGCCAGATCGACTTGGTTGTTTACCGTTACGCAGACGTCCTGACTTTGCTTTCTGAAGCAATTGTTCGTAAGGGAAATGCCGTAACTTCCGAAGCACTGGATCTGTTGAATCAAGTTCGTGTACGTGCCAAGCTGAATCCATATACAATGGGTGATGTAAAAGGAGTAGACGATTTCTTGCAGAAAGTATTGGATGAAAGAGGGCATGAGCTTTGGTTCGAAGGTGTCCGCCGTTCCGACCTGATCCGTCACGGACAGTTTATCCAGAATGCAAGAGACCGTGGTTGTACGACGACTAAAGATGAGTTTGTTTTATTCCCGCTGCCTCAAGCTGTAATCAACGAAGGTAAGGGCAAAATTGTTCAGAATCCAGGTTATTGATCCGATTCTTTTAGAGTCTATATTTAAATTGAGAAAGGGCCGCTTCATTTGCGGCCTTTTTTCTCTCCGTTAACAAATAAATATCATGAGCAATAAATATCTATTCAGTACACTTCTTGCCTGTTTCCTTTTGCAGGTCGGCTTACAGAACATACAGGCGCAGGATTATCCCGCCAGCCCGTTGGAGAAAGAGGGTTACCGTTTGATTTTTCACGATGAGTTTGAAGGGAAAGAGATCGACCGGACGAAATGGATTCCTGAGTATCTGCCTTCTTGGCCGAAAGACCGGACTGTCTGTACACCGACGTATGAGATGAAAGACGGGGTGGTCCGGTTGACGATCGACCGGGATTCAAAAAATGAGTTTGATAAGGGAATGTATATATCAGGTTTTATGAGTGCCAGCCGCACCGGTATGCATCACTATGATCCGAAAAGGAAAGCCCTTCATTCGATCAAGACGGAAGCTACACAAATAAACCAGTATGGCTATTATGAAATGCGTGCCAAGATGCAAGCTGGGGGCGGGGTGCATTGTGCCTGGTGGTTGATCGGGTTTGAAGATGATCCGAACCAAAGTTGCGAGATCGATATCTTTGAAATATTGGGGACTGATGTCAATCGTATCTGGTCTACCGTACACAGCTGGAAAGACTCGACGATCCAGTATCACACGGAACATCCTTGGTTCGCTAATAAGAAATTGGCGGAAGAGTTTCATGTATATGGCTTCGACTGGACACCGGAAGGTGTGACTGTGTATGTGGATGGCATACAGGTGATGACGCATAAGGCGACGATCACTTATCCGCTGGTTCAGATTATCTCTTTCTATGACAATCGGAAAGCGAAGAACGGCTGGACAGGGACTTACGATCCTTCCGTCCCGTATCCGAAGAGTTTCGATATCGACTATATCCGCATGTACAAGAAGATACCCGAAGGCTGTCAGGCAGTACCGGAAAATGAGTTACGCATCACTTCTATCGAGCCGGCACGCTTGCAGGTATCCGAAGGAAAAGCTACCTTGCGCGATATTGACGGACATGTGACACGCGAGTTGTTATACACGCCTTCGTTTGTAAATGTGCATTATAACGACGGGACGGTAACACAGCAGTTTGTGGAATGGGAACCGTTGGATGATAAAGCTTTGCGCTTGGTTCAGGATGCCGGAACAGTTATCGTGAATGGGAAGATTACCGGTCTGCCGGATGGCTTGCTGAAAGGGCAGGAGGCTACATTGATTATAACAACAACTAAAAACGATTGATATGAAAAACATTGCGACCTTTATGCTGGTTTCCGCATTGATGCTTGGATTTTTCACCTCTTGCGATTCCGGGGTGCAGCATCGTACTTTCCGGGGTATTTATGCGGATGATCCGGCTGGAATGGAAGGGCTGTATAACCCCGAAAGAGGATTCCGACTTGAAGTGGCACTGGATGTAACGGAAAAGAACTATGTCTGGGCTCCCGAAGAATATCCTGATATCACTTCTTATCTGGAAGAACAGTCCGAACTCTATGCTTCCGATAGCGTATCACTGGTTCAGACCTACTTCTATTTGACGGGAGCAGTCGGAAAAGAGTTGACAGGAGAGGATTTTCGGACAATGGGTATTTTCTTTGACAAATTAAGGTCCTTAGGCAAGAAAGCGGTCCTCCGTTTTGCTTATGAAACCCAGTTTTTGGGGCGGGCGGCTACTGGTCCTACATTGGAAGACATCATTCGCCATACGGAACAGCTCAAGCCTTTCCTTGAAGAGAATAAGGATGTGATTCAGGTTGTACAGGCTGGCATGATCGGTGCTTGGGGAGAATGGCACAGTTCTTTTCATGGTCTCGAAAAGTCGGACGATACGAAACGGACTATTTTGCAACATATCTGCCGGATGACACCGGAAGGACGGGCTGTCCAGATACGGGTTCCCGAATATAAGAACCTGCTGGATACGGCTTCTAATGATTATAAACGGATTTCTTTCCATGACGACTTTATTGTGATCAAAAAGCATCAGTGGGATGGCGGAATGTCAGAAGGTACGCCTGCTTATGAGCAGATTGTGCGTGAGTCTCCTTGTTTTCCGGTCGACGGAGAATTACCTTGGGGAACCTGGAGCATGAATGAGGACCCCGATAATCCTGAAGCCGGGTGGATCATTGATGGATTGCAAACGGCACGCCGCCTGTTCCTGCAACATTTCACTTCTCTTAGCGTGATTCATAACTATAAGGAAAAGAATACGAAAGATAAGTATTCGATGATGTACTGGAAGGAAACTCCTGTTTCCACAGAATTCCTGCGGGAGAACAAGATGCCGGTGTCGGATGGGTATTTCATCAGGAAAGATGGCTCTGTAGCGGAACGGAATGTATTCGATTATATCCGGGACCATCTCGGTTACCGTATCGAGTTGCAGGAGATGACGGCTCCGGCGGTTTTGCTTGCCGGACAGGCTAATCCTGTCGAAATATCTTTGATAAACCGCGGTTTCTCGACTTTGTTTAATGAACATCCTGTCTATCTGGTCTTGATTGACGAGTCCGGTAAGGTTTGCCATGTCGCCTTGACGGATGCGAATGTGAATGACTGGCAACCGTATGAAACGGGCGACAGCTCCTGCACTCCGCTCCTGCATACGATTTCTACCGACTTGCAGATTCCGCTTGGTCTGGCAAAGGGAATGTACAGCCTCGGCCTATGGATTCCCGACGGCTCCGCCCGTTTGCAGTATGACAATCGTTTTGCGATCCGTTGTGCAAACGGCGATACGCAGTGGTGGGTGTCTCCTGACGGAAAGTATGGCGTCAATATCTTAATGAATAAAATCTCTGTCAAATGAAAATCATCCATATCCTCGGCATGTTGCTGGTTGCGCTTGTCGTAAAAGCGGCTTCCCCTATCGAAGGGTTGCTGGAACGTATCGACAAAGGTGCGTCGCGTAAATTTATGATTGAACAGGTGAAATCTCCTGTCGATTTTTTCGAACTCGACCAGAAAGGTGACAAGGTCGTGATCCGGGGTAATAATTATGTGAGTATCGCGACCGGGCTGAACTGGTATCTGAAATATCATGTCGGAATTCATCTTTCCTGGAATGGCATGCAGGCCGAATTGCCGGAGGTATTGCCGGCAGTGAAGCAGAAAGAACGTCATGAGACGGATATGAAATACCGCTATGACTTCAACTATTGTACCTTCTCTTATACGATGGCCTTTTGGGATTGGACGCGTTGGGAGAAAGAGATCGACTGGATGGCGTTGCATGGCATTAACTTGCCATTGGCGATGGTCGGGACGGATGGCGTTTGGTACAATGTGCTGAGCAAGTTAGGCTATACGAAGGAAGAAATCAACGATTTTGTAGCCGGTCCCGGTTTCCAGGCTTGGTGGTTGATGAACAACTTGGAAGGTTGGGGCGGCCCGAATCCGGATAGTTGGTATAAGCAGCAGATCGCTTTGCAGAAACGGATCGTGAAGCGGATGCGTGAATATGGTATCGAACCGGTATTCCCCGGATACTCCGGTATGGTTCCTCATAATGCAAAAGAGAAGTTAGGTTTGAATGTCTCTGATCCGGGATTATGGAACGGATATCGCCGTCCGGCATTTTTGCAACCGACAGATCCGCGTTTCGAGGAGATCGCTTCCTTATATTATAAGGAGATGAACAAGCTGTACGGCAAAGCGGACTATTACAGTATGGACCCGTTCCATGAAGGCGGAAGTGTGGCCGGCGTGGATCTGGATGCAGCTGGAAAGGCCATTATGCAGGCAATGAAGAAAAATAATCCGAAAGCTGTCTGGGTGGCTCAGGCATGGCAGGCGAACCCGCGTCCGCAGATGATCGGAAATTTGGAGGCGGGAGATCTGATCGTGTTGGATCTGTTCGCGGAAAGCCGTCCGCAGTGGGGAGATCCTGCATCTACTTGGTACCGGAAGGACGGGTTCGGACAGCATGACTGGATTTATTGTATGTTGCTGAACTATGGTGGGAACGTTGGATTACACGGGAAGATGAAGCACGTGATCGACGAGTTCTATAAGGCGAAGGAAAGTCCGTTCGGTAAAACGCTGAAAGGAGTCGGCATGACGATGGAGGGGAGCGAAAACAACCCGGTCATGTTCGAACTGTTGACGGAACTGCCTTGGCGTCCGCAGCGTTTCGACAAGGATCAGTGGTTGAGGGAGTATACGGTTGCCCGTTACGGAAAGAGCAATCCCACGGTGCAGGACGCTTGGATACTGTTGAGCAATTCCATCTATAACTGTCCGGATGCAAATACGCAGCAGGGAACTCATGAATCTGTATTCTGTGCCCGTCCTACCGAACATCCGTATCAGGTTTCAAGCTGGTCGGAGATGAAAGACTATTATGATCCGAACGATGTGATTCGTGCTGCCGCCATGATGGTGTCTGTAGCCGATGAGTTCAAGGGAAACAATAATTTCGAGTATGATTTGGTCGATATCGTCCGCCAGGCGATCGCCGAGAAAGGACGTCTTACGGAGAAGGTTGTTGAGGCCGCTTTTGCCGCTGGCGACAAAAAGTTGTATAAGGATGCTTCCGACCGTTTCCTGCGTTTGATCCTGTTGCAGGACGAATTGCTGGCAACGCGTCCTGAATTTAAGGTTGGAACCTGGATCGCTCGTGCCCGCAGCCTCGGAGATACTCCTGAAGAAAAGGAATTGTACGAGTGGAATGCCCGTGTACAGATTACGACTTGGGGTAACCGATTGGCGGCCGACGAAGGCGGCTTGCGCGATTATGCCCATCGCGAATGGAATGGTATCCTGAAAGATTTCTATTATATGCGCTGGAAAACCTGGTTCGATTATCAGACTCGGCTTTTGGATGGCAGAAAAACGGCGGCTATCGACTTTTATGCAATCGAGGAACGCTGGACGAAAGCAACAAATGTTTATTCGAGCGAACCGGAAGGAGATTGTATTTCGACAGTAAAACGTATATTTGTGGAAATATTCGGCAAATAACATAACAACATTGAATATATTATGACACGTAAATCAATCTGTCTCCTTTTCTTGGTTCTCTTGGCATTGCCCTGCTTTGCTGCGAGCAAGTACGAATCGAAAATAACGTCTCTCGAAGGAGAGAAATGGTGGGGCGGTGCAGTCGGCTTGGGATCGAAGATGCCTTTTGAAGGTGACTTGCGTTTGTTCGACCTCTCTGCCGAGAACCTGAACAATCAGAACGTGCCGCTTCTGCTTTCTTCGGAGGGACGGTATATTTGGAGTGACAAGCCGTTTTCTTTTCAGGTAGAGAATGGAGAGTTGCGTTTGTATTCCGATTATGAGAAGATGGAGCCGGTATTGGCGGGCCGTACGTTGAAGGATGCTTATATGGCTGCTTCTGCCAAACATTTCCCACCTTCCGGTGATTTGCCGGATCCGTTGTTCTTTTCCATGCCGCAGTATAATACCTGGATCGAACTGATGTATAACCAGAATCAGGAGGATATCCTGAAATATGCGGATCATGTATTGGAGAATGATTTTCCGGTCGGCGTGTTCATGGTGGATGACAACTGGCAGAAATATTATGGCAATTTCGACTTTAAACCCGAACGTTTTCCTGATCCGAAAGGAATGATTGATCGTCTGCACAGACAGGGATTCAAGATCATGTTCTGGATTTGCCCGTTCGTCAGTCCGGATAGCCCGGAGTTTCGTGAGCTTCAGCAGAAAGGATTCCTGATCAAAAAAAGGGGGACGAATGAAGCGGCCATCATTCCGTGGTGGAACGATTATAGTGCCTGCTATGACCTGAGCAATCCGGCTGCTGCCGAACATCTGAAACAACAATTGCGCGGCATGCAGGAGAAATATGAGGCGGATGGTTTCAAGTTCGATGCCGGTGATATCGGTCATTATAACGATCCGGAACTGGAGTTTTACGATAAGTCGGCTACTTCAGTGGATATGTGTCGGTATTGGGCGAAGATCGGGTTGGATTTCCCGTTTAACGAATATCGTGCCGGATGGAAGATGGGAGGTGAAGCGCTGGTTCAGCGTCTAGGTGATAAAGATTACTCTTGGAATGCGGTCGGCCTGCTGATCCCTGATATGATTGCTGCCGGTTTGCTGGGATATGCCTATGCCTGTCCGGATATGATCGGCGGAGGCCAGTTCGCCTCTTTCCTGGGAGTAGACCAGACGAAGCTCGATCAAGAGCTGATCGTGCGTTCCTGCCAGGTACATGCCTTGATGCCGATGATGCAATTCTCGGTGGCTCCTTGGCGCATCCTCGATGAAAAGCATCTGGCGATTTGCCGTGATTATGCCCGTCTGCATGAGAAGATGGGAGCATATATTCTGGAACAGGCGTATCATGCCGCAAAGACCGGTGAGCCGATCATCCGGCATATGGAATATGCGTTTCCGCACCAGGGATTCGTTGATTGCAAGGATCAATTCATGTTGGGTGACAGATATTTGGTTGCCCCGGTACTGACCAAGGAACACACGCGCAAAGTGATGCTGCCAGAAGGTGTATGGGTAGACGATACGGGTAAGAAGTTCAAGGGACCGAAAACGATTGAAGTGACAGCTCCTCTGGAACGCCTGCCTTGGTTCGAAAAAGTAAAATAAGTGGTTGAAAACATGGGTTTCTGATTCGCATAAACGAGAGAGGAGATATAAACGCTGTTTTCAGATTGTTTTTCTGAAATAACAGTCTGGAAACAGCGTTTTTTGTACTATCTTTATCGGCGAAAAGAGACATTATGGAAACAGCCTCGGAGATAAAAGCTTTTAATAAATTGTTTGCCGATTACCACGGATTGTTTGTGCGTTTCGCCAATACGTACCTGCAAGATGAAGCGGCAGCGGAAGATATTGCTGTTGAGGGAATCATGTATTATTGGGAAAATCGCCATTCTCTTTCTTCCGATTCGAATATTCCTGCCTATATCCTGGAAGCGATCAAACATAAATGTCTGAATTACCTTCGTCATCTTCGTGTCCGCGAAGATGTGGAACAACGTATCCAGGAGCATCAGCAACGGGTGAATAGTCTGAGGATTGCCACCCTTGAAGCCTGCGATCCTCAGGAAATTTTCAGTTCGGAGGCCGGACGGCTCGTGGATGAGGCATTGGCAATGATGTCCGACAAAACCCGCCGGATCTTTATCATGAGCCGCTATGAAAATAAAACATACCCGGAAATCGCTGCCTATTTCTCGCTTTCCGTCAAGAGTGTGGAGTTCCACATATCCAAAGCATTGAAGATATTGAAAGTGAAGTTGAAGGATTATATGACGATTGTTTTGTTCATGTGAAACAAAAGTATTTCAGAAAAAATGATATTTTTTTAGGGGATATCTCTTTTGAGGTGCTTATTATAAAAGAAATTTGAAAAACACATTATTGATTAAGTAACATGAGAAAACAGATTTACTGCCTTTTATCTTTTTTATGGATTAGCTGCCTCTCCGTATCGGCAGCCGATCGCTGGGCTATTAATTCTGCCGGTGGTATTACCTGGCAGGTGGATGAGCGGGTTCCGCATGAGGATCATATTGAAATGAGTGGGTTGAGAGTTTCGACCGTGCTTCGCTACGGAGTCGATGCAAACGGCGCCTTTATGCTGAACAGAAGTATGGTATGGCCGATGCTACGCACGATTCCGAATAATACTCATGCTAGCTTGATGCGTCGTTTTGCCTGGAACGTGACGGATATGGTCGAGGTAAACGGGCAGTCTTTGCTGAATGAGAAAGTAAAGGAGGTTACGTTGAACGGCACGATGGTCGTCCAGAGCGAATACACACTTCCCCGTAAGGGAAAACTCGGCTTGACACGTATCTTGTTTCCTTCCGTTTCGAATCCGGCTTTTTGTGAAAAATATATTTTACGGAATATAGGTGAATCTGCGATATCGGTGGAAATCCCTTCTTCACGCTCTGTTGTCGAGACAGATGCCGCGAAAGGGGTGGATGGCAGCTATAAATTAGTTTCGACTATCAACGGACAGGTGGCTCGTCAGTTGCAACCTGGTGAGGAGTTGACGTTCAGTGCGACTTTTGCCGGATACAAAAAGGATGAGCGCGAGCTATCGTTAGATATTGACCGGGAATTACAGGCCCGGCAGGATTTGATTGCCGGATTCTGGGATAACCTGGTTCTGGATACGCCCGATCCTGTCATCAATACAATGTTCGCCTTTGCAAAAATCCGTGGAGCGGAAAGTATTTACGATACGAAAGGAGGCCTTATGCATGGCCCCGGAGGCGAATCCTACTATGCTGCTATCTGGGCAAACGACCAGGCGGAATATATCAACCCTTTCTTCCCTTATTTGGGATATGAGGTCGGAAACCGTTCCGCACTGTGCTCGTATGAACATTTTGCCCGCTTCATGAATCCGGAATACAAGCCGTTGCCTAGCTCGATCATAGCGGAAGGCATTGATGTTTGGGCAGGAGCCGGTGATCGTGGCGATGCGGCGATGGTCGCTTATGGTGCTTCCCGTTATGCTTTGTCCAAAGGAGATAAGGCAGAAGCCGAAAAGTTGTGGCCATTGATCGAATGGTGCTTGGAATATTGTCGGCGCAATTTGAACGAGAGTGGTGTTGTGGCTTCCGATGCGGATGAACTGGAAAACCGTTTCCCAGCAGGGAAAGCAAATCTTTGTACCTCTTCCTTATATTATGATGCTTTGATCTCAGCAGGTTATTTAGGGAAGGATTTAGGTAAGCCGGTTGCTGCCTATGCTCGCCAGGCTACAGCCCTGAAGAAAAATATCGACCGCTATTTCGGCGGGATCGTCGAAGGATTTGATACCTATAAATATTATGAAGGAAATGATGTCCTGCGTTCTTGGATCTGCATTCCGCTCACGGTCGGGATACAGGATCGGAAAGATGCGACCATCCAGGCGTTGTTCTCTCCGCGCCTGTGGACGGAGAACGGTTTGCTGACGCAGGCCGGAAGTGAAACATTCTGGGATCGCTCCACCTTGTATGCGTTGCGTGGCGTGTATGCTTGCGGTGAGACGGAGAAGGCTACCGATTATTTGAGATTCTATTCTTCCCAGCGTCTGTTGGGTGAACATGTCCCTTATGCAATCGAGGCATGGCCGGAAGGCAACCAGCGCCATCTGTCTGCCGAAAGCGGTTTGTATTGCCGTATCATTACGGAAGGGATGTTCGGTATTCGTCCGACCGGCCTGAATTCGTTTGTCTTTACTCCCCGCCTGCCGCAAGAGTGGGATCATATGAACCTGCGTAAGATTTGCGCGTTCAATCAAGTATTCGATATTGAAGTGAAGCGTCTTGGCGATCAACTGCAAGTTGCCGTTATCGCAGACGGAAAAACGATCAGCAACCGGAAAATAAAGGAAGGTGAAAATATTCGGATAAAATTTTAGGGGGTTGCTTTCGAGAGGTGCTTATATAACGTATGGACAGAAATGTATTACATCGATTTTTTGCAGGAACAGCCTCTTTTGAAGAGGAAGAGGCTGTTTGCGATTGGGTGGATGCTTCTGATAAGAATCGGGAAGAGCTGATAAGGGAGCGGAAATATTTTGATGTGCTGTTGTTGCATAAGACGAAAAATAGCAGCATGGTGCAATCCGGTCACCGTTTCAGCCTGCCTTTTGTTATCAGAGAATCGCTGAAGATCGCTGCTGCAATTTCTGTATTGCTAGTGTCTGCCCTATACATATCTAATAATGTGGGAAAATCGGCTCCTGTATTGGAGATGAACAAGATCGTCGTTCCTCCGGGGCAGCGGGCGAACCTCACCCTGTCCGACGGGACGAATGTCTGGCTGAATGCTTGTAGTGAAATGACTTATCCGGCCTCTTTTAGTGAGGATATCCGCCGTGTGTCGTTGAAAGGTGAAGCCTATTTTGATGTATCTAAAGATGTGGAACATCCATTTGTCGTACAGACAAAGAAATGTGATATAAAAGTTTTGGGGACGGAGTTTAATGTTCGGGTGAATGAGGCGGAGTCGGATTGCGAATTTTCAGCTGCCCTGCTGGAAGGTTCCATTGAGTTAACAAATAAAATGGAGCCTGGTCCTTCCATCCGGCTTGCTCCGATGCAGAAAGCGGAATGGACGGGAGGTAAAATGGTGGTGGAATCGATCCGTAACTTGGATGATTATCGTTGGAAAGAGGGATTGATTTGCTTTGAGGATATCCGTTTTGCCGATTTGATGAAACGCTTTGAGAAGACGTATGATATCCGTATTGTAATCCAAAACAAAAGTCTGCATGACTATAAATGTAGTGGTAAATGTCGTGTTTCGGACGGGGTGGATTTCATTTTGCAGGTGTTGCAACGCAGTACGCGTTTTACTTTTTCCCGCAGCGACGATAATACGATTATCTATATAAAGTAAATGTGTAACCTTAAATTAAAAACGAAAATGCCTATGGAATGAAGTGGAACACGAAAAACAATGTAAAAAGGCGATGAATGTGCGAGATTCACCGCCTTACAACTAACACATGTCTAACACAAGTATTAATCTTTAAATATCACAAAGTTATGAATAAAATACCTTTGTCGGGGTTTTGTCTCTTATTAAAATCACGACATAAACATTTATTTAGGATTATGAGAATAACCTATATGTTATTATTTGCAGCCATTTTCTGCTTGCATGCAGAGAATGCGATATCGCAAAAGATCACCCTGCAGGGTGATAATCTTTCAGTGAAAGATTATTTGAATACTATTGAAAAGCAGACGGATTATCTTTTCATTTATGATGCCGGTGTAAATGTAAATAAAAGGATATCCGTTAATATGGTCGGTAAGTCCATCAAGGAAGTTTTGGATAACCTCTCTACCCAGTTAGGACTGAATTATTCCCAAAAAGGTTCTTATATTGTCCTGTCGAGTTATAAGGCAAAGGAAACATCTGCTCCGGTTATTGCTCAGCAGAAGAAAACGATTACGGGTGTCGTTACGGACGATCTGGGTGAACCTATTATTGGCGCCAATGTGATTGAAAAAGGAACTACAAACGGCATTATCACTGATATCGATGGCAAGTTTACACTGGAAGTCGCTCCGGGTGCGGTTGTACAGGTATCCTATATCGGTTATAATACGCAGGAAGTAAAGGTAGGTAACCAGTCGACATTGGCTATCCAGTTGGTTGAAGATACCCAAGCATTGAGCGAAGTTGTTGTTGTCGGTTACGGTGTTCAGCGTAAAGTGACGACTACTGGTGCCGTTACAAAGCTGGAAGGTGATGAAATCAATAAAATGACAGTGGTAAATGCTACAAAAGCTTTGCAGGGTTTGAGTCCCGGTATCACAGTAGTCGACCGTGGTGGTGCTCCAGGTAGTGACGATCCTGAAATCTACTTGCGTGGTGTCGGTACGACTGGCAATGCCAAACCGCTGGTATTGGTGGACGGTATCGAAATGTCTTTGAGCCAGATTCCTTCTTCCGAAATCGAGAATATTTCTGTTTTGAAAGATGCCGCATCTGCTTCTATCTACGGTTCACGTGCTGCTCACGGTGTAATTCTAGTAACGACCAAACGCGGTAAGGAAGGTAAAGTGAAATTATCGTATGACGGTACTATCGGTTTCCAAGACCGGGCGGTGAGAGCCGAGCAGGTTTCCGCACGCGAATATATGACGATGGTTAATGAAGCATTAGTCAATTCCGGTGGTTCGATCAAATATTCGGAAGATGATATTCTGGCAACGGAAAGAGGCGATGATCCGTATAACCATTCTTATCTGAACTGGGCGAATGAGGTGTATAAACCTACTTATATCACACAGCATACATTAAACCTGACGGGTGGTAGTGAAGTCGGACGTTATTTGGTTTCGTTTGACTATCTAGATCAGCCTGGTTTGGTTAAAAATACGGAATATCAGCGTTATAGTTATCGTGTAAATACAGATTTGAATATTGGCAAAATGTTGAAGGTGAGTAGTGACGTAACATATCGTCACGTTGACCGCCTATGGCCGGAATCTTTAGGTAGCGTGCAGTATGATGTATGGAGCATGCAGCCCACATCGCCGGTCAGATATGAAAATGGCGATTACCGTTTGGATAAACAGAATAGAAATGCCATCTCTCTTATGGATTTGGATGTCGTAGGGGAAGACCGTTATAATATGGATGTGGTTTATGGGCAGGTAAAAGCCGATTTCGAACCGATCAAGGATTTGGTGTTTACGGGTATGGCTTCTTTGAACGGTTCCTGGGACAGAAGAAAGATCCATTATAAGAATTATAAATATTACAATGAAGCTGGTGAACTGGTTACACAACGTAATAATCCGAATAGTGTAAAAGATTCACGTAACAACAGTTACCAGATGACACTTCGTTTCCTGGCCAATTACAAAAAGCGTTTCGGCGACAACCATGATTTGGCGTTGCTCTACGGTATGGAGCAAATCTCTTACCGCAACTATTATTCAATGGCTCAGCGTAAAGATTTGATCTCTGATGCTTTACCGGACGTTTCTTTAGGTTCGGCCGGTAGTCAGTTTGCGGAAGGATATCCGACCAAGTGGGGTATCAACTCTTTCTTCGGACGTGTAAACTACGGATTTAAGGATAAGTATTTATTTGAAGCGAATATCCGTACCGATGGTTCTTCCCGTTTTGCTAAAGGCCATAAGTGGGGTGTTTTCCCGTCTTTCTCTGCTGCATGGCGTATTTCGGAAGAAGGGTTTATGAAAAATCTGGGATTTGTGGATAATCTGAAACTGAGAGCCTCCTGGGGGCAGACCGGTAACGAGCGTATCGATGCCTTCATGTATCTGCCTCAGTATAACACCTCGAATGTGGTCATGAACGGTAGCCTTGTTTCTGCTGTTTACCAGAAGAAGATGGCGAATCCGGATGTGACTTGGGAAACAGTGGAACAGACTAATATCGGTTTGGACTTTGGTTTCCTAAATAACACGATCTATGGTGAATTGGACTGGTACTCAAAAGATACGAAAGATATTTTGTTAGCACTGGGTATCCCTCATTTCATTGGTCTGGATGCTCCTGAACAAAATGCCGGAGTGGTTCGTAACTCAGGTGTAGAAGCTATGGTCGGTTTCCGTAAAACATTCGGAGAGTTTACATTCAACACTTCTTTCAACTTGGCTTATAACAAGAACGAATGGATCGACCGCGGTGGTGATGACAAGAATATCAGCGGTTATAATATTCAAACGATCGGTTCGCCTTTGAATGCTTTCTACATCTATCAGGCAGACGGTTTGATCGCGAACGAACAGGAATTGGAAGAATACCGTGCCAAATATAAATCGGACCCGCGTGGTATGTCTGATCTTCATGCCGGCGATGTGAAACTGGTCGATACGAATAACGATGGAACGATCGACCCGGACGACCGTCAGATCTTTGCCTCCAATATCCCTAAGTTCACATATGGATGGAATATCAGCGGCGAATATAAAGGTTTCGATTTGAGTTTGCTGTTCCAGGGATCAAGCGGCGCGAATCGTATGATGTATGGGGAATGGATCGAAGGACCAAGCTATGAGGCCTTCACCGGTGTACATTTCCGCGACAGATGGACGGAAGAGAACCAGAATGGAAATGCCGAAATGCCTCGTTTGGAAGCAGCCAATAACCGGAATGCATCTACCTACAACTCGTTCTTCCTGAAAAAGACAAATTATCTACGTCTGAAAAACGCCCAGTTGGGCTATACCTTCTCAAAGGGTATCACGGACAAGCTGAGAATCACAAAGCTGAGATTGTATGTTTCTGGCTCGAACCTGCTTACATTCAGTAGTTTGTATCAAGGTCTGGACCCAGAAGGAAAAAGTGATAGAATCAATGATTTTCCTCCGTTGAAAATCGTAAACTTCGGTGTAAACATTATCTTTTAATCTAAACTAATAAATAGAGCATTATGAAAATATATAAGAAATCGTTGCTGTATGGGGCGTTGGCTTTTACCCTTTGTATGGCAGGCGGTTGTAACAGTAATATTGATCTGGAACCGGAAGGTATTATTACGGCGGACGGTTATTTCAAGTCGGCAGAAGACTATGAAAAGGCGTTGACCGCCTTGTATGAGAGACTGAACGTCGAAAGTTATGATTTGTGGATGGATGGCGTGACAGATAATGGTTTGGTTACGCATAGTTGGAATAGAGGATATGACTTGGGGCGAGGCATCGGGAGTACAGCCTCTTCTTTCCCGGCTGACAAATGGGATAAGGGATATATTTCCGTCCAGCGTGCGAATAACGTAATCAACAATATTGATAAGTACCAATGGCCGGGCGGGGAAAGCGATGCTAACCGGAACCAGGTTTTGGGTGAAGCTCGTACATTGCGTGCCTATTTTTATCTGGATTTGGTTTCTATCTTCGGACATATCATGTTTTATACCGAGAATCCGGCTACAGTAGCGGAAAGTGAAAACGTTAAGCAAGTACAGGACCCGAAGGAAGTGTTCGATTTTATCCTGGATGACCTGGACAAGGCAATTGCCGGATTACCGGACAAGCCAAGCAATAAATCGAAGATCGGAAAACCGGCTGCCCGCTTGCTTCGTGCACGTGCTGCTGCTTATGCGGCCGGTTATCTGAATGATAAATCTTATTTCCAGATTACGTTGGATGAAACGGCCCAATTGGTTGCATCTGCTCCGCAGCTGGCCGATTTTGACAAGTTGTTTGTAACTGGTTGTGAAGACTTGGATGAAGTGATCCTGGTAAGACGCTATTCATTGGATGCGACGAACAGTTGGGGTAATTGGTATAATCAGTCTATCGGTGGTTATTGCGTGACAACTCCGGTGAAGGCATTAGCTGATGCATTTGAATATGTGGGCGAGAGAAATGAAACTATGCCGTATCTGAATAAAGATCCCCGTTTTTACCAGACTATCTATGCTCCGGGTATGGAAATGCGTGGCAAGTATTTTAATACGATTCCGAACAATGTGGTTGAAAAAGATGGTAAAACTTATTTTGATCCTAACAAGGATTACGGGGCTTTGCAAGACAAGGAAGTCAGCGTAGGTGATGTCTTGGCAGAAGGCGGCGGTGGCGAATGGAACAAGACGCCTACCGGCCTGTCTTGGAAAAAATATTGTCAGGAAGAAGAAACATGGACAACTTACAACTCGTTTATAATTTTCCGTTATGCGGAAGCTTATCTGTTGAGGGCGGAAGCGTTGGTGGAAACCGGAGGAAGTACGGACGAAGCCAAGTCCCTGATAAAAGTGATTCGTGACCGTGCTGGTAATACGAATGATATTGACAAGATGGTAGCCGAACGTTATAACGGTAGTCTCCGGGATCTGGTTCGCAACGAAAGACGTGTGGAACTTGCGCAGGAAGGCCTTCGTTTTGCCGATATCCGTCGCTGGAACATTTTGTTGGATGTGATGAACAAGCCGATCGAAGGTATCGAATATCGCGACTTTTCGAGCGGGACGCCTAAACATACCGTTTTGATTCCAGCGGAGCGAGATGCTTATACGGCAAAAGATTTCTGGTGGCCGATTCCGCAAGCAGAGATCGACTTGAACCCAGGTCGTATCACCCAAAACGAAGGTTGGAAATAATAACCGGTTCTGAATTATAGGGAGAAAGCGCGTCAGGACTATCCGAGGATATTCTGATGCGCTTTTTTTGTAATAACATAATGATCGTATAAAAATGAAATTATCATATTTATCTCTTATCCTTGTTTTAAGTTGTGCTTGCGGCCAGCCAGGGCAGGAGATGTATCCTGATATAGCGGATGCTGCGCGTACCTCATTTTGTGTGGCATCCGATGATACGGCCCTGGTGAAGATCTTCGATTGGGCCGTAAGTAATTCGAATTGGTATGTCGGGGAGGATTCCGATCCGGTCGGACCTTGGTATGAAGCGGCTTTGCCGAATCGCCAGGCTTTCTGCATGCGGGATGTCTCTCATCAATGTATAGGCGAGGAGCTGAACGGGCATGGCAGGCAAAATGCGAATATGATGGGTAAGTTTGTCGAGAATATTTCCGAGTCGAAGGACTATTGCAGCTATTGGGAGATAGACAGGAATAACCTGCCGGCTTCGGCTGATTATGTCTCGGATCAGGATTTCTGGTATAACCTGAATGCGAACTTCGATGTGATGAACGCTTGTTACCGTTTGTACCTCTGGACAGGAGATGAAGTCTACATCAATGATCCTCGTTTTGAAGAGTTCTTCCGTTTATCGGCCAATGAATATATCGACAGATGGCAGTTGCAGGCGGATAAGATCATGGAACGTCCGGGGGTGATGCACGAAGACGATGCACGTGTCGATCCGAAGTTCAAAACCTTCCGTGGGCTCCCTTCTTATGAGGAATCGGTTCGTGGGCTGACGGTAACCGGCGATTTGATCGCTACGATCTACCGAGGATTGAAATCGTATGCACAGATTCAACGGCTGGGAGGAAATGAAGAGGCCGCCCTCCACTATGAGTCGAAGGCGGAAGAGTATGCCCGCCTATATAATACCGGTTGGTGGAATGAAGAGACTCAAAACTATTATGCCTATAAGTTGGAGAATGAAAACCTGAAAGAAGGCGGATGTAATGTTTTTCCTCTTTGGTTCGGTATCGTAGACAAGCCGGAACGTATCAATCGTTTATTGGCGATCCTGTCGGAGAAAGAGACAAACGTGGAAAGCATGTCTTACTATCCGAAGATCTTTTATAAATACGGCAGGCAGGATATGGGCTATCATTATCTAAAGGAGCTTTATGCGAATGAACGTCGGGATTATCCCGAAGTAGCCAGCGGTGTGATCGAAGGAATTGTGTGTGGACTTGCCGGCGTAGATGCCGATGTCACGGCAAACCGTATTACCACCCTTCCGCGCTTTACGGATGCTACCCGTTGGATTTCGATAGAAAATATTCCTGTATTCTCAGGAAAAATATCTATCTTGCATCAATCTGCCGGAAGTAGTACCTTCGCGAACAAGTCCGGGAAAGAATTGATTTGGAGAGCCATGTTTCCGGGTAATGTCGCCATGATTAGCGGGATGGATGCCAAGCATACGAACGATGAACTGGGTAATCCGTTCAGTTATCTCGATATTGTTTGTAAACCGGGTGAAACGAAAACAGCTGAAGCATATAAATAGAAACTTGAAGAAGATGAAAAATTCGATTAAACTTGTTGCCTTGTTGTTAACCGCCGGATTTTATTCCGCTTGTACCCAACAACTGCCTCCTGATACCCGGAGTCGCATTTCCTTGGAGGGTAATTGGGGATTGCAACTGGATACTGCCGGTACGGGGATTGCTCCTGATTGGTTGACAAAGTCTTGTACGGATTCTCTTTTCCTGCCCGGTATTACCGATATGGGGAAAATGGGAACTTACAATACGGATATGACACTGACTACAGGCCTTTCCAGGGAATATGTGTTTGAAGGGAAAGCACTGTACACGAAGCAGATCCGTATACCGGAAGAATGGGACGGAACATCCGTCCGCTTAGTGATGGAACGCACGAAGCCTACGACGATCTGGATCGATGGAAAAGAAGTTGGGGCAAATAACGATATCTCTACGGCTCAACAATATGATCTGTCCTCTTATCTGTTTCCCGGAACCCATACCGTTGCTATTTTAGTCGATAACGGCAAGCAGGCCGTGCCAGAAAAGGTCTACGGCTCTTCACATGCTTATTCTGCTTCCACACAGACAAACTGGAATGGAATTATCGGTGATTTTTATCTGGAAAGCGCACCTCTTTGCGGGATCGATGAGATCCAGCTTTATCCGGATGTCGCGAAAAAAGTCGTGACTGCCAGAGTAACCCTTCGTAACCCGGACAAAGGGGTGGGAAAAGGTATATTGTCCTTTTATGCCGAAGCCTGGAATACGGATAAACAGCATAAAACACCGGTACAGACAATTGAAGTGGACTGGACGAAGCCGGAACAGGAGCTCGAACTTGCGCTGGGGGATAAGGCTTTGCTTTGGAGCGAATTTACACCGGCTCTATACCGTCTCTCTGTCTCACTAAAAACAGATCAATCGGTCGATACGGAGCAGGCGACTTTCGGCTTGCGCGATTTCAAGGCAAAAGGACGTCAGTTCACCATGAATGGCAAAGTTACGTTCCTGCGCGGAAAACATGATGCCTGCGTCTTTCCACTGATAGCCCATACCGCAATGGATGTGGAGACCTGGCGGCACTATTTCCAGGTAGCGAAACAGTACGGCATCAACCATTATCGTTTCCACTCCTGGTGTCCTCCCGAAGCCTGTTTTGAGGCTGCCGACATCGAAGGCATTTACCTGCAACCGGAACTTCCTGTTTGGGGTAATATCGATATCGATGATACCGAATTATGCGATTATCTGTTGAAAGAAGGGCGGAACCTGCATCGGGCTTATAGCAATCATGCCTCTTTCGTGATGTTCGGATTAGGAAACGAGATGTCCGGCGAAGAAGGACTTGCCATGCTGATCCAGACCTTCAAAAAGGAGGATAACCGCCATATCTATGCTTCCGGTTCGAATAATTATTTAGGCTTTAAAGGAAAGCAGGCGGATGAAGATTATTTCACGACTTGCCGTGTCGGGCGTGAAGACGACAAGCAGTTCAACACCCATGCCCGTGCCTCTTTCTCATTTGCTGACGCTTATGACGGCGGGTATCTGAATCACACGTACCCGAATTCGGAGATGGATTTCTCGTCTGCCAATGCTTTGTGCGATGTTCCGATTATCAGCCACGAGACGGGGCAGTTCCAGGTATATCCGAATTATGAAGAGATCAAGAAATATACGGGTGTATTGAAGCCTCGCAATTTCGAAATCTTCAAGAAACGCTTGGAAGAGGCCGGTATGATCGACCAGGCGCATGACTTTATGATGGCTTCCGGTAAATGGTCGGCCCTGTTGTACCGGGCGGATATCGAGATGAACCTGCGTACGCCGGAATGGGGCGGTTTCCAGTTGCTCGATTTGCAGGATTATCCGGGACAGGGCTCAGCTTATGTCGGAATCTTGGATGCTTTTATGGAAAGTAAAGGGTTGATCGCGCCGGAAGAATGGCGGCATTTCTGTTCGGAAGTGGTTCCTCTGTTCTGCACGGAGAAGTTCTGTTGGACGAACGATGAGGCGCTCACCGGAGAGGTAGAGATCGCTAATTATTCCGAAAGTGATTTGAATGGCAAACAATTGTCTTGGGTATTGACCGACAGCAAACAACAGGTCTTGGACAAGGGTGTTTTACCTTTACAGGTCAAACAAGGAGAGTTGGCAAAGGTAGGCACATTGAAACCGGCTATCGCTTCTGTCCGGAAGGCTGAAAAAGTCACGCTCGCCTTGTCGATAGACGGCACTCCTTACCGGAATGATTATTCACTTTGGATTTATCCGGCTGATAAGGAGGTTACATCATCTGAAGATATTTGTGTGACGGATGACCTGGATGCCCATCTGAAATACCTGACAGAGGGTGGCAAAGTCCTTTGGTTCCCTTCGAAAGACAAACATAAGGATCAAACGGTAGGCGGACTTTTCCAGACGGATTATTGGAATTACCGTATGTTCCGGACTATCTGCGAAAACTTGGACCGCCCAGTTTCTCCCGGTACATTGGGAATCTTGACTGATCCTGGCCACCCTGCATTGGCTGATTTCCCGACCGAGTTCCACACCAACTGGCAATGGTTCCCGATCATCAAGCAGAGCTACCCTATGATTCTGGATCGTCTGTCCGACGATTACCGGCCGATCGTGCAGATAATCGACAATGTTGAACGCAACCATAAGTTGGGTCTGTTGTTCGAATTCAAGGTTGGGAACGGCAAACTCTTAGTTTGCATGTCCGATTTGAAAGCCGTACAGGACAAACCGGAAGCCCGGCAGTTCTATCGTAGTATTTTGGAATACATGGAATCCCCTGCTTTCGCACCGTCTTACTCCTTATCCGTTAAGGATTTGCAAGACCTGTTTACGGCTAAGGTGAAAACGGGTGAGATGAAGAAGTTATTCAATATTTCGTCTTATAAGTAGTCTTGGTTTCCTTATCTACATAGCATAAGAAAACATCGGAGTGCCTACTAATTCTGTAATCGGCGTCAGTGATTATATAATCACTGACGCCGATTACAGAATTAGTAGACATTTAAAAAAGAATTATTCGGGATGAAAAAAGATTTTTTAGGGATTCTATAAAATCAAGCTCAACGCTTTCAGGTCGTCGGCCCCGATCAGATCCACTTTTTCTTTGATAAAGAACTTTTTGAATAGTGGTGTGTCCGGTGCACCCCACCAGCGGAATAGTTTGCCTTCCGCATGGGTTTGCCGGATATATTCGCGCATCTTTTCGAGCTTTTCGGCGGGTATCTCTCCCTGGCCTTTCCAGCCGATGTATTTGGAATAATTATCGCTAATGACAGGCATTTGGGTGGCCGGAATACCTTTCCCTAAATCTTCTATCGTACCGTCTAGAAAGATAAATCGATTGGTTTCAGCAGCAATAGCCTTACGGGGACTTCTCCCTGACAGATAGAACAACACGGCACTTTCTTGCAGTTTCCCGTCCTTTTCATGACAGAAAAGAGATTCGTATGGCTCCAGTTTCTTTTTCAAGACGGGGTACATCGCTTCGCCGTCTGTCTTGCAATCGACCATCAGGTAAAACGGGCGGTCGCTGCCCGGATATACTTTGCCCCCGTTCTTTTTGATCCGTTCGACTAATGGCAAGAGATACAGTTTCTCGAATGTGATATCCGGGTTGGGGGCGACCGAATCGTGGGACACATACAGCTCGCCGTCGATTAGCCATAAATCCGCTTCCACACAATTGAATTGGAATGAAAGGGCATCGAATAGCGGACGGGGACGTTCATAATCGTTGTGTGAGAAAGCATTGTAATGAATTGTCTGGGCTTCGATAGAGCCGGATAACAGACTGATAAGCAGGATAATTACTTTTAGTTTCATATGGCAGATTCGTATTTGATAAGGCAAAGGTAAACAGTTTTATCCAATTCTCCGGGAATATTGTTTACATTTGCCCTGATCAATCTGATAAACCATGGATAGACGATTATTTTTTAAGAGATCATGTGCTGGGGCATTGCTTTTATCCTGTCCGGGCTTGTTGGCGCGGGAAAATGAAAAGAGACTGCGCTTTGGCTTGGTAACGGATATACATTTTGCTCATCGGAATGTACACGGAACTCGCTATTATGAACAATCCATCACAAAGTTATCGGAAGCAATAGACGTTTTTAATAGGCGGAAATTAGATTTCATGATTGAACTTGGAGACTTGAAGGATATGGGTGATACTCCTGAAAGAGGGCAGACTTTGTCGTTTTTAGATGAGATAGAAGCAAAGTTTCAGACCTTCGACGGCCCTGTTTATCATGTGTTGGGCAATCATGATATGGATAGTATCTCAAAATCTGAATTTCTCGCACATACGAGCAATTACGGGAGTGCGAAAGGAAAACCTTATTATTCCTTCGTACGGAACCAGATTAAGTTTATCGTGCTTGACGGTAACTGCAACGAGGATGGTTCTGATTATGATTCCGGTAATTTCGATTGGACCAAGGCGTTTATCCCCGCTGGCCAAAGAGAATGGTTGCAGCAGGAACTGAAGAAAGACGATTTGCCGGTCGTGATCTTTATCCACGAATTGTTGGATACTTTCTCCGGGATCGACAAGGAACTTTGTATCGGCAATGCGGAAGAGATCGTTTCGATACTTGAGCAAAGCGGTAAGGTAGTAGCCGTTATCCAAGGGCACCATCATGCCGGGAACTATAGTTTTCGGCATGGAATCCACTATTTTACAATGAAAGGAATGATAGAAGGAAGCCTTCCCGAAAATAATAGTTTTGCCGTCATTGAGATAGACAAAGATTTGAATATCTATATAGAGGGTTTCTATAATTGCAAGAATAAGGAGATGAAACATAATAGATAATCATTATGAAAAACTTCACAGACGAGAAGACTCTTCTTCGGGAGATAAAGAACGGAAACGGCGAAGCATTCGAATTTTTGTTCAATAGCTATTATCCTCGGTTGCGAGGATATGCTGCTCGTTTTGTGACGGATGAGGAAGCAGTCAGGGATATCATACAGGAGAGCTTTTTGAGATTTTGGGAAAAACGTGATCTGATAGAAGCTGTTTCCATTTCATCTCTTCTTTTCGCAATGGTGAGGAATGCCTGTCTGAATTATTTGAAGCATCTGCAACTGGTCGAGCAGCATAATCTGGAACATTTGGATAGGGTGGTCGGGCAGGAAGAACTTTATTATTGGGACTTTAACCTAAGTCCGGAATATACGCTTCTGTATAAGGAATTGCAACAACAGATCAGTCTTGTTATGAGTGATTTGCCTTCCCGTTGCCGTGAAGTATTTGAGATGAGCCGTTTTAAGAAAATGAAAAACCGGGAGATCGCAGATGCTCTCCAAATATCGACTACTGCAGTGGAAAAACATATAGCCAAAGCCTTAGCACGCTTTTCCGCACATTTTAAAGATAAATATCCGTTGGATGTCTATATCGCGATATTAGCTTGGCTGCTTTCCGAATGAACGAAGTCCTGTTTCTTTTGTTTTGGGGAATTTTTTTCAGGAAGGGGGTTGGGTAAAATTCATTTGGGTTGTTACATCATATAGAAAGCAAAAATTATGAAAGAGCAGGAGATCTATAATCACCAGTTGGCAATACGTTATTTTGAAGGACGCATTACTCCCTCCGAAGAAGAGATTCTTTTCCGGTTTGTGAATGATGCACCTTCTAATGAAAGAATGTTCCGCCAATGGGAGGAGGAGTGGATGCTTTCCTATAAACTGATTCCTGAAGTTTCGAATGAATGGAAACAGTTGCAACGCCGGATGCAGGTGCGTCAATCGCTGCAATTGCATGTGTTCTATTATTGAGTGGAACATATAGTTTCTATCTTTATCGGAATACGGAAACTGCCGATAACCGGTTTGCTTTAGAAACTGCCTATGGAGAAAAAAGCAAGCTGATACTGGCGGATGGAACAGTTGTATGGTTGAATGCCGGTTCTTCCTTACAGTATGCCGGTAACTTCAATTCTAAAAACAGGGAAGTCTTTTTAACTGGTGAAGCTTATTTCGAAGTGACTAAACAGTCAGATGGAACTCCTTTTGTGGTTAAAACGGATCAGTATAGTGTATTGGTGAAAGGAACAAAGTTTAATGTATCTTCTTACCCTGAAGATCTTTCTGCCAAAACGACATTATTGGAAGGCTCTATCGATATTTTATATAAAGGGAGGCATATTCCGGTTGCACCGGGAGAATTGCTGAGTCTTGACAAACAAAACGGAAGTTTTTCCCGTCAGAAGGTTCAGGCTTCTCAATATAAATCCTGGACAGAAGGGAGAGTTGAATATGATAAAATCACGCTCAATGAGCTGGCAGTCCGCCTATCCCGTAAATATGACGTTCAGATTCATTTGGGAGACGACTTGGAAAAAGATATGGCTTTCCGCGTATCACTTCGCAATGAAGAGACTGTCGGAGATGTCTTGCACGCTCTATCCGAGATTATTCCGATCCGTTATGAACGGCGGGACCGGGATATTTATATTCGAAAACAATAGCGCAATTGTTAATATATTATTAAATCTAATTCTTTAATTTATTGGTTTATGTATAGAAAACATGTAGGAAGGGCGTTAATCCTTGCCTTGATGCTTTCTGGGGCTACCTCCATGAATGCACAGCGGATTACCCGGCAATTTAAAAATGTTCCTTTAAAAACGGTATTAGCGGAAGTCGAGAAAGAACTACAGTATTCCATCATTTACAAGAAAGACGAGGTAAATGAACGGAAGCAGATTACGCGAGATTTTAAAGATGCTTCTTTGGAAGAAGTGCTATCTGCCGTATTGGATAACGGATTGTCTTATTCCGTCCAGGGCAAGAAGATTGTGATTTCCAAGAAGGAAGCCGCAGGATCATCTATCACTCAGCAAAAGCAGATCATTGTGAAAGGCATCGTGAAAGATGAAAATGGCGAACCAGTTGTTGGGGCGAATGTTGTTGAAAAGGGAACGTCTAATGGTACGATTACGGATATGGATGGGAATTTCTCTTTGTCGATATCCGAAGGTTCCAAATTAAGTATAACGTACATCGGATATTTGGACAAGGATGTTGCGGTTAGTAAAGGTAAGACAACATTGAACATCCAATTGAAGGAAGATACGCAAGCTTTGGATGAAGTGGTTGTGGTAGGTTATGGTTCTGTCAAAAAACGTGACCTAACAGGATCTGTTTCACAGATTTCTTCTTCATCGATTCAGAATCAGGCTGTGATGAAAGATCCTATGCAAGCATTGCAAGGTAAAATTGCAGGTGCGGATATTACGATGGGAAACTCTCCCGGAGCATCTTCTACCATTGTGATCCGTGGATATAATTCGATCAATGCGGGCAATGATCCGTTGATAGTGGTGGATGATGCTCCGTTCGGAGGAAAGATCGATGAGATCAATCCGGCAGAAATCGAGTCGATTGATGTTTTGAAAGATGCTTCATCCACTGCTATTTATGGTTCTCGAGGAGCAAATGGTGTTGTTATCATTACGACAAAACGTGCCCGTAAGGAAGCTAAACTGTCTGTTAGTTATGACGGATATGTCGGTGTGTCCAAGTCATTCAAAAATTATGATATGATGAGCGGTGAAAAATATGCAGACTGGAAAAGAATGGCTAATTATGGAAAGACAGATAAGGAAATATTTGATGATATTCAATTAAAAACCTTGAACTCCGGACAGTTTGTAGATTGGCAAGATTTGATGTTTAGCGGTACGGGCTATAAAACGGATCATAATGTCAGTATCAATCAATCGAATGGTCGTAATCGTAATATGTTAGTGTTAGGCTATAATAAAGACCAAAGTATTATTGATAATATGGGATATGAACGTTTCTCAGCCCGTATTAACGGGGATATGGAATTAGCAAAGAACTTGACGGTAGGCTATTCTTCTCTTTTAGCATTGACAACTCGTAATAATGGAGATAATAGTGTCTGGAAATATGGAACAGTTATTGATCCACTAACGGAGGTTTATGACGAGAATGGAGATATGCGCTTTTACAATAGCGGTTGGTATCAGACGGTATTGCATTCGAATCCTTTGTTCGATACTGATAAGAATAATGTAGACAATAAAGAAAAACGTACCCGTATCCTTTTGAACTTATTTGCAGATTGGGAAATAATCAAAGGCTTGAAATTCCGAACAAGTTTGACATATGGCTTGTCGTCAATCGAGAATGGAGTTTATAAGAGTTCTACTTCTCAAGCTCGCCAGTTGGCTTCTCCGTCTGCTGAATACAAAAAAACGAACGAGCAACAGATTACTTTTACGAATGTCCTGAATTATAAGAAGGTATTGAATGATCATAGTTTGGATGTATCGTTGGTGCATGATATGCAGACAGATAAAGCAGAATTGGTCGGTTTGACTGGACAGGATATGCCTTATTACGGTTCGTGGTTTAATGTGAATGAAGCACCAGATGTATTTACACGTCTTTCTTCTGTACGTAAATGGGCTTTGTTGTCATTTATGGGAAGAGTTAATTATACATTTAAGGATCGGTATTTGTTGACATTGACTGGACGTTACGATGGCTCTTCTCGTTTGGCAAAAGGTAATAAATGGGACTTCTTTCCGTCTGTTGCATTGGCTTGGCGTATGAATGATGAGTCTTTCCTTCGGGAAGTTGATTGGCTTTCTAATCTGAAATTACGTTTGAGCTGGGGTAATTCCGGTAATACAGCAATTTCTGAGTATGCAACACAAGGAGCTTTAGGTAAATATGTGTATTATTTCGGGACAACTGAGCAGTCGGCAATGGGATATCTGCCTACCGAGTTGGCTAATAATCAATTGGGGTGGGAAAGTACAGAAGAATATAATGTCGGCGTGGATTTTGGCTTCTTGAATAACAGGATCAGTGGTTCTATTGACGGATATATTCGTAATACACGTGATCTATTGATGAAACGCAATTTGCCGATCAATACAGGGTATGAATTTACTTGGCAAAATGTAGGTAAGACACGTAATTCGGGTATTGAAATAGCCTTGAACACTGTACCTGTTGTGACAAAAGATTTCAGATGGACAGTAGATTTGACTTTTGGCTATAACAAGAATGAAATTGTCGAGTTGTTCAATGGAAAGGAAGATAGTCCGGGAAATAAATGGTTCATTGGGCAACCTCTCTACGTTGAACGTCTGTATAAATATATAGGAGTTTGGCAATATGGAGAAAAAGAGGAAGCGGCAAAGTATGGACGTGAACCTGGTAATCCTAAAATAGAAGATGTAAATAATAATGGGGTTTATGATGAAGGCGATTTGCATACATTCAATAAAATACCCAAATGGACAGCAGGACTTTCTACAGGATTCTATTATAAGAATTTCGATTTGAATGTTTATTTCTATACACGTCAGAAGTATGGACAGCTATTAGGAGTATTGACTGACGAGGCTGGATCAACTCGTTATAATCATCTGGATGTTGATTTTTGGACACCGGATAATCCTTCTAATGCTTGTCCGAAACCTGCGATAACTAATCCACAGGAGTTATTGGTGTCAAGTGATTATGCTTATCGGGATCTGTCATTTATACGTCTGAAAAATATTAATTTGGGATATACTTTACCGAAAGAGATTTCGAAAAAGTTTTATAGTGAAAAATTCAGGGTATATTTTATGGTTGAAAATCCATATACATGGACAAAGAGTGATTATGTAGGACTGGATCCGGAAAACTGTAATAGCTATACAGACCACCGTCCGTTAACCTCATTTATATTTGGAGTAAATGCAAGTTTCTAATAATCTGATTAATTGAAAGTAGAATATGAAAATACTAAATAAAATATTGATAGGTTCGTTGTCTCTGCTATGTTTGTCGTCTTGCGACTTCTTGGATGAGACGGCTTATAATAAAGTGACTGTTGGTAATTTTTATACGACGAAAGATGGTATAACCAATGGTGTCAATGGATTGTATTCAACCTTAAGGGGAATGTATATACAGGAATACTTGATTTATATGTGTGAAGGTCCTTCGGATATATGGATCGGTCATCAAGGACATGAGCAATGGTATAATTGGACGATTGATGCGACAAATGCTGATGTCAGGAGTTTCTGGTATAGTTGTTATAAATCCGTGAATCAGTGTAATGCAGTTATTGAGAGTCTGGAAAATAATGATATTCCTGGATTGGATGAAGATCTAAAAACACGTTTTCTTGCAGAATCGTTATTTATCAGAGCACACTATTTTTATCATCTGGTACAGCAGTTTGGTGATATTCCTATGCCGTTGAAGCCGACAAATTCAGTAGAGACTACTGCACATAAAACAAAAGTAGATGAAGTTTGGAATCAAATTGTTACAGACTTGGAATTTGCTGTAGAAAACTTGCCGGAAACTTACCAGGCATCTGAATTCGGGCATATAACAAAATATGCAGCTATGCACCATCTGTCGAGAGTGTATCTTACTTTGAAACGGAGTGATGACGATTTGAAAAAAGCTTTGAATTATGCCGAGCAGGTGATCAATTCTGGTAAATATTCGTTGGTTAAATCGCACGCAGAATTATGGGATATCAATAATAAAAATAATTCGGAAGTCCTTTTCTCTGTTTTGTATACGCAAAATGCGGAATTAAATGGAGATGGTAATACAGCCCATATGTACTTTTGTTCAGCCTATTCGGAAGAACATCCTGCTGTAAAGAGAGTTATTGAGTATGGCAGACCTTGGAGCCGTGAGCGTTCTTCTGATTTTGCAATAAGTTTGTTTGACAAAACGAAAGATCAACGTTGGGATGATTGTTTTATTTCTCGGTGGAATGTAACGGAAAATTCTGTGACGGAGAATGTTTTCAGCCCGTTTACCAAAAAAGTGGAAGAAAAGGTTTGGACAAAAGGAGAGTTGGCCATGATTGATCCAAGAGAACCTTGGACACTGGAACAGATTAAAGAAGTTTGGCCTGTTTTGGTATTTCTTCCGGAATATATGCGTGAACAAATCGATCCTCTGATGGATGTCCAGTCTGAGCAGAATCCGAATGCGGAATGGCCGTCGAATACTCGTTTTACTTCTTATAAAATGTATGCTTATTTGGTGAAACATTTGGATCCCCTGCGTCCAGAAGTTAACTGGACAGCCGGATCGCGTAATGTTTTTGTTTATCGTTTGGCTGATACATATTTGTTGGCTGCTGAAGCTGCATTCCTGTCTGGAAATGCTCAGAAAGCAGCTGAATATATTAATGTAGTTCGTCGCCGTGCCGCTGTACCTGGGCATGAAGCGGAGATGGAGATTAAGTCTTCCGATGTGACGATTGACTTTATTTTGGATGAAAGAGCTCGTGAATTGATGGGAGAAATGCATCGTTGGTATGATTTGAAACGGACGGACAAATTGATGGAGCGTATGAATGATCCTGAAATCAGTCCTATGACTGCAGGGAAATTTAAAGATTATCATGTATTACGCCCGATACCGCGTGATCAGTTGACAAATGTTTCGAATCCGGAGGAATTTACCCAGAATCCTGGTTATGGCAATTAATCATTTAGAATCAATAAAAATGAGAGTATATGTTTTATTATTGACTTGTTTGTTTTTCTCGTTGCTGGGTAAACCCCAGCAACCGAGGATGATGTATGAAGATACTTCTCGTCGTGGAGTTCCTTTTTCAAAAGATCCGCATGTCGTGAATTTTCAGGGACGTTATTTGATGTATTATACGCTTCCACCGAGGTTGGATGTATCTGGTTCTGGTGCTAACATTGGCATCGCATCCAGTAAAGATTTGGTTAATTGGTCGAAAGTCGGTGAAATAACGCCGGAAAAGAATGCCGTTTATGAAAAGAATGGGCTTTGTGCACCTGGTGCTTTAGTTCGGGATGGTAAAATTCATTTGTTTTATCAAACCTATGGAAATGGAAAAAATGATGCAATCTGTCATGCTGTGTCAACTGATGGTATCCACTTTGATCGCGACCCGAGTAATCCGGTTTTTCATCCGACGGGTGATTGGAACTGTGGACGGGCTATTGATGCTGAAGTTTGTGAATTCAATGGAAAGTATTTTCTTTATTTTGCAACTCGTGACAAGGATTTTAAAATACAAATGCAAGGAGTGGCAACAGCTTCTTTGAATACTGATTTTAACAGGGAAGACTGGACACAAGCTTGTGATAAATCGATCTTGTATCCAGAGTGTGATTGGGAGGGAGAATGTATTGAAGGTGCCTCGATTGTTAAGAAGGATAATAAACTGTATATGTTTTATGCCGGAGCTTATAATAATGCTCCTCAGCAGATCGGGGTTGCTGTCAGTGAAGATGGTTTGAACTGGAAACGTCTGTCGGAAGAACCTTTTTTACGAAATGGAAAACCGGGAGAATGGAATTCAAGTGAATCTGGTCATCCTCACCTTTTTACCGATCTTGACGGACGGACTTATTTGTTCTATCAAGGTAATAATGATCATGGTAAGACTTGGTATATTACACAGCAAGAAGTTTTATGGAAGGATGGTAAACCTTACTTGAAATAAATAATGTATATGGCTTGCCCTTTGTTTCCCTGTTTAATGGCAAAAGGATAGAAGGATAGGCTGTATCATTTATTGTAAATCCGATTTACGAATTTATTTAGAAGAATATTAGTTACATTTGTCAATTAAAAAAGATCAGATAGTATTTATGAAGCAACTTGTTTTGATTATTCTATTGTTATGGGGAAACTTTCAGTTAATTTTATCACAGGGCTCTTCTGCTCGTCCCCTCATGTTATACGGCGATACCTCCCGTGTCGGGGTTCCTTATTCGAAAGATCCGCATGTGGTTAATTTTCAGGGGCGCTATTTGATGTACCATTCCATTCCGCCGATGAAGGGGGAACCTGATTCCGGATGGAATATTGGGATTGCGGAGAGTAAGGATTTGATGAACTGGACGAAGGTGGGCGAGATCACGCCTGCTCCCGAAGCTGATTATGAGAAGAAAGGACTTTGTGCACCCGGTGCGTTGGTGAAGGATGGAAAGGTGCATTTGTTTTATCAGACATACGGGAATGGGAAGAAAGATGCCATCTGCCATGCCATATCGGATGACGGCATTCATTTCAGAAGGAATCCGACGAATCCGATTTTCCACCCGGCCGGAGATTGGACTTGTGGGCGTGCCATAGATGCGGAAGTGTGTGAGTTCAAAGGACGCTATTTCCTCTATTTTGCAACCCGCGATAAAAACTACGACATCCAGATGCAGGGAGTAGCTGTTGCTCCGGGCAATACCAATTTCAACCGGGAAGACTGGGTACAGGTAACGGATTCCTCTATCCTGTATCCCGTGTATCCGTGGGAAGGAAAATGTATCGAAGGGGCTTCGATCGCAAAGAAAGGTGACAAACTTTATATGTTTTATGCCGGAGCTTACAATAATGCCCCTCAACAGATCGGAGTGGCGGAAAGCGAAGACGGCATTGTCTGGAAACGTCTTTCGGAAGAACCTTTCCTTAAGAACGGCAAACCCGGCGAATGGAATTCCAGCGAATCCGGCCATCCTCATATTTTTACCGATTTGGACGGTCGAACTTATCTGTTCTATCAGGGAAATAACGATAACGGAAAAACCTGGTATATCACACAGGAAGAGGTGATTTGGAAAAATGGAAAACCTTTTCTGAAAGGAAAGTGAAAAACGATCATAAACGAGGCTGCGTGTCAAAATGTATGAGGGTATGTCAAAACTGTCCTGTTCCCGTGCTTGACGCGGGATCGCATTAAAACCGACCTTATAAAAATCTGATTGATAAGGTCTGTCCTTTTGCGGCCCCGCATCAAGTGAGGGGACAAGGAGATATTGACACATCCCCGTTTTACCATACCTTCCTGTTCAGTATGCGGACCGAGTTGAGGACTGCCAGCAGAGCGACACCGACATCAGCAAAGACTGCCCCCCACAACGTGGCGTATCCCAATGCACCTGCCGACAACACAATCCCTTTTACAACAAGTGCCCCTATGATATTCTGACGGACAATCGTACGCGTCTTGCGCCCGATCGTGATGGCGGTCGCCACCTTGGACGGCTGGTCGTTCTGGATAACGACGTCGGCACTCTCGATTGCCGCATCCGAACCGAGTCCGCCCATCGCAATCCCTACATGGCTTAGTGCCAATACCGGAGCATCATTCATTCCGTCTCCGACAAAAGCTACGGATTTGCCCGGCTCTTCAACCATTTCCCAGATATGTGCCGCCTTATCCTCCGGCAACAGGTTTCCGTATGCCTGGTCGATACCTAAACGTCTGGCAAAAGATTTGACAATCTCTTTTTTATCACCCGACAGCAAACGGATATCCGTCACTCCTAACTTCCTCAGTTTGGCAATCGCCTCTACGGCATCGTCTTTCAACGTATCGGACAATAGCAGATGGCCGGCATATTTTTTATCGATGGCGCAGATAACTACGGTCGCTACTTGGTCGGACAACTCTTCGGGGATGGAAATCCCGCGCTCTTTCATTAAGCGGATATTCCCGACAAGCACTTCCTGTCCACCGATGACGGCCTCCACGCCGTGTCCGGCCAGTTCATGCATCTCCGATACGCTTGCTGCAGAGATATTCTGTTTCTTTGCGTAGCGGACGATCGCTTGTGCGATCGGGTGGGTACTTTTCTGTTCGACGGATAAAAGCAAGGTCAATAGTTCCGACTCGGAAATTCTATGCGCCTGTATATCCGTCACGTCGAAGCAGCCAGTGGTCAATGTACCTGTTTTGTCGAATACAATGGTATTTATCCGGGTGATGGCATCCAGATAATTACCACCCTTGAACAAGATACCGGCACGTGACGCCGCTCCGATACCTCCGAAATATCCCAACGGTACGCTGATTACCAAGGCACACGGACAGGAGATAACTAAAAAGACCAATCCCCGGTACAACCAGTCATGAAAAACGTATTGGAAAGACGGCATCATCAATCCGGTAAATGCCGGAACCGTGACGATCAGCAAAGCCAACACGATCACGGCAGGCGTATAGAACCGTGCGAACCGACGAATGAACAGTTCGGCTGGAGCTTTACGCTCGGCTGCATCTTTCACCAGCACTAAAATGCGGGCTAATGCGCTTTGTTCATAGGGACGGTTCACTTCTATGCGGACGGTTTGTCCCAGTACGATCATTCCCGCCAGGACTTCATTCCCTTTCCGAAGTATGCGGGGCATGCTTTCGCCTGTCAGGGCGGAGGTGTCGAACGATACTTCGGTTTCCTGTAAAATCCCGTCGAGCGGTATGCGTCCGCCCGGTTTTACCTCGATTCGTTCACCTGTCCGTACCTCTTTCGGGGAGACATTGATATAATTACCTTCACGAAATACGTCCGTACGTTCGGGACGGACATCAAGCAGACGGCTGATATTTTGTGAAGCACGTTCGACAGCCCTGTTTTGCAGCATTTCTCCAACCGTATAAAAAAGCATGACAGCTACAGCCTCCGGATATTCGCCGATGCTGAAAGCTCCGGTCGAAGCGACCGACATCAATGTAAACTCGGTGAAGAAGTCTTTTCGCAAAGCCTCGTGATAAGCTTCCCGTATGACAGGCAGTCCTACTGGGAGGAAAGCAGCCAGATACCAGACGAGTTTTACTGTCGGCGAGAACCAGCCTTGTCCGGTATGGTCTAAGATGAGCCCCACAATGAGCAGGATGAAAGACAGGATCGGCAATACCACGTTCGGGTGTTCTTCTCCTTTATTATGTCCGCAACTGCATCCGCATCCTGAGTGGCAAGTTGTTTTAGCTTCCATGATTCAATCTGTTTTTATTATTCCGATGCAAAGAACCGAAGATATTTTTGCAACTCGATTGCGTTTTACAGATTTGGGGACTTGCATGCCGGGCAGATTCCTTTGACCGTGTAGTTGATCGTATCCATGATGAAGCCTTCGGGCAACTGCACGACCGGGATTTTTATATGATCCATACAATAGGTCTTGTGACAAACCTCACAGTAGAAATGGATATGCCTGTTTTCAATAAAGCACGTCTCGGTGTCGCTCCGGCAGATTTCATATTTCATCGACCCGCTTCCGTCCTCGAAAGCGTGGATGGCGTGATGCTCCAACAAGATCGCTAAAGAGCGTGAAATGGTCGATTTGTCCAATGTTTCCAGTTGTGCCTCCAATTCGAGCAAGGAAATGGGATATGTTTGTTCCGACAGTTTCTGCAATATAAGAATTCGGGCGGCTGTCGGGCGTACGCCTTTATCTTTGAGTTTCTCTTCGCATTGTTTTGTTGACATGACTTTACTCTTTTTCTCGATACGGTAAAAGTACAACAAAATTAATGCAACTGAGTTGCAAACTTTTATTTTGATTATTCTGATATTTTTCGCTACTTCATATTTTGTTTTAAATTATGGTTGGTATTCGTCCATGGCTCTTTCATTTAATCTTGATATATGGATGTAACTGCATATAAATTTGATGTTTACATTGAGATGAATATAAAATATCTATGTTAATATTATTTTGAATAAGGATACAAATGGACTCTAACTGTCTATTAGTTACATCCTTTGAATTTTCAAAGCATTACATACGAAGTTTCCTGCAAATCCTCTATCACTCTATCACCACGAAGGTTGTAGCTATTGATATTCAATCGTTTGAGGCAGTGATACAGGAGGTTTTCCTCTATCACTGCCTCTATCACTCCTGAAACAGGACGTTTTATCATATGATTGGAAACCAACATATTGCCTTCTGTTACTTTTGAAAAAGCATATAAAATAATCGAATAAACAAATGTAAAAACGAATATAATAGGTGTTAAATTGGCAAAATACGGTTCTTCATTCCACAAAAGCCTTCTCTTTTTTTAGCAGAAACAAGCAGATAATTCCGTAAACACCCCCATGTTGCCATCCTTTACATCCGGGTGTAGGGAGCCGATACATCCGGGTGTAAAAGGGGGTAACATGGGGGTGTCCGGCAACTAAAGTGCCTTGCCGAGCAATGAAAACCACCCGGTTTCACCTATTTTATAGCCGTTTTTACATAAAAAAATCGAGTGATTTACAGGGATGGGAATAGAGTGTTTATCGTTTATGTTATTTACAATGCACTTATATACAGTTGTATATAAACGTGATGCCTGTCTTCCTATCAAATTGCTAGTGATAGGGTAGTGATAGGGTAGTGATAGAGTAGTGATAGAGAAAACGGGCATATATCACGAATAAAACAGGTTGAATATCAATTGGTAAAAAGGAATCAGTGATACAGTGACAGAGGAAATAGGAAAAACTTATATGATAAGCTCCTGTTTTTTCTTTGGTATGGTTGCCTTGGAAAAAGTTCAGGTTTCCGGTTTCAATCCAAAATTTGTTGTATCCCGTTAGAATTGTATAAGATAACGAAGGATAAGAAATATTTGGAAATGGGTTTATCCTATGCTGATACACAATGGACTTTGCCGGCTAATGCAACCCCAGAGGAAAAAGCCTGGGCGGATAAAGGACTATCTTGGCAAACTCGTCTTTGGATTGATGATATGTTTATGATTACAATTCTTCAGGCCCAAGCATATCATACAACAGGGAAACGTGAATATATGGATCGTGCAGTGAAAGAAATGGTTGTCTATTTGGATGAATTACAGCGTCCCAACGGATTATTCTATCATGCTCCTGATGTTCCGTATTTTTGGGCAAGAGGGAATGGGTGGATGGCTGTAGGCATGGCAGAATTATTATTGTCTACTCCGGAAGATAATCCGAATCATGCTCGTATTTTAGAGGGATACCGCTTGATGATGAAAAGTTTAAAAGATTATCAGGATAAAAGTGGTATGTGGAATCAGTTGATTGATAAGGCTGACTGTTGGCCTGAAACATCTGGTTCTGCTATGTTTACCTATGCAATGATTATGGGAGTGAAGAAGGGATGGTTAGATGCTGAAGAGTATGGACCTATAGCTAGAAAAGCATGGATTGCTTTAGTCCCTTATATTAATAAGGACGGAGATGTGGAAGAAGTTTGTGTCGGTACTGGAAAGAAGAATGATCTTCAGTATTATTATGACCGTCCTCGGATTATTGGCGACTATCATGGACAGGCTCCGATGCTGTGGTGTACTTATGCATTGTTGTGTAAATAATGATTGTCGGAAAATTATTACAATAGTGATATCTGGACAATATTAGTGATATCTTCCCAATAATTTCCGTACTTTTGTATTCCATTTTAATGCAAAAGTATGAATTATACAATAAAGTCTCCTGATTCACTGAAAGCTTCCGTTAAGCTGCCCGCATCCAAGAGTATCTGTAATCGTGCGTTGATACTTAATGCGTTGAGCTATAGTTCGTATGAGATTCGGAATTTGTCGGATTGCGATGATACGGAGGTGATGGTGAAGGCGTTGAATTCGAATGACCGTGACTTTGATATAAAAGCCGCGGGAACTGCGATGCGGTTCCTGACGGCTTTTTTGTCTAAAGTGGTGGGCGAGTGGACGATTACCGGAACGGAGCGGATGAAGAACCGGCCGATCAAGATACTGGTGGATGCGCTGAATGCGCTGGGAGCACGGGTGGAATATATGGAGAAGGAGGGATATCCTCCTCTCCGCATTTTCGGAAGTGCGTTGCAGGGAGGCGAGATTTCGCTTGCCGGTGGGGTCAGTTCACAGTATATTTCGGCGTTGCTGATGATTGCCCCCCTGATGGAGAACGGGCTGACCTTGCATCTTGAAGGGGGTGTCATTTCGAAACCCTATATCAACCTGACGTTACAGCTGATGGAACAATATGGGGTAAAGGCGGAATGGAACGGGCAGACCATTAAGGTAAGACCGCAGGATTATCATCCGATACCCTTTACCGTTGAATCCGACTGGAGTGCTGCTTCCTACTGGTATTCCATGATGGCGTTGTCTAAAAATGCCGAGATCGAATTGCTGGGGCTGTTTAAGAACAGTTTGCAGGGAGATGCCGCCGGAGCCAAATTGTTTGCACAGCTTGGTGTGGGTACGACTTACACGGACCGGGGCGTTGTTTTGAAGCACAACGGGAATAGGACCAAAAAACTGAATTATAACTTCGTAAACGAGCCGGACCTGGCTCAAACCTTTGTCGTGACCTGTGTGTTATTGAATATCCCTTTCCGTTTTACCGGTTTGCAAAGTCTGAAGATAAAAGAAACCGACCGCATCGAAGCGCTTAAGACGGAGCTTCGCAAATTAGGATATCTCCTGACAGACAGCAACAACAGTATTTTGGAATGGAACGGCGAACGTTGTGAACCGCAAGCGCATCCTGTGATCGCGACCTACGAAGATCACCGTATGGCAATGGCATTTGCACCTGCCGCCCTCGTGTTGCCGGAAGGGATCGAGATAGCTGACCCGCAGGTGGTCAGCAAAAGTTATCCGCACTATTGGAGAGACTTGAGAACCGCAGGCTTTATTATAATTGACAATGAACAATTGGCAATTGACAATTAGTTGTCGGTGTCTGGAAGTCCATTGTCAATTGCTCATTGTTAATTGTCAATTATTATGTGGTATATTGTTATAGGTATTATCGTATTGGGTGTTGTTGCTGCCATTGCCGGTTATTTTCGGAACCGGAAATTGCAGAAGATGCTGGAACGTGGGGAGATTTCTGAAATTCCCGAGGCGCAGGAACTTGTCACTGACGAATGTTGCGGACAGCATGAAACCTGTGAACGCGACAGTCTGTTGGCGGCAGTCAGCAAAAAAATCGAGTATTATGACGATGAAGAACTGGACCGTTTTCGGGGAGTCGAGGCCGATGCATACGATGAAGATGCCGTGAACGAGTTCCGTGATGTGCTTTATACGTTGCAGGAGATCGAAGTGGCTGGCTGGTTGCGTAGTCTGCAACTTCGTGCTATTAATTTACCGGATGAGCTGAAGGACGAAGCGTTCCTGATTGTCGGGGAGCGGCGCATACATTAAGTTTCATAACCATGAAACAAAAGTTCCCCTTGCATGGAACAACAGTTTCATAGGCATGGAACAGGAGTTCCCCTATAATGAAACAGAAGTTTCCTGCCGGGAAACCATAAAAAAGGATATAGGAGAATAGAAAATGGATTTACTTCAATATGGTTTTTTCCAGCATGCCCTTTTGGGCAGCCTGCTGACTGCGATCGCTTGTGGTATCGTCGGGACATATATCGTGTCACGGCGGCTTGTCTTTATCAGCGGAGGTATCACTCATGCTTCTTTCGGTGGATTGGGGTTGGGGTTCTATCTCGGGATGAATCCGATCTTGATGGCAATGTTGTTTTCCGTGCTCTCCGCATTCGGGGTGGAGTGGGCAAGCAAGACGCAGAATGTGCGTGAAGACTCTGCTATTGCCGGGATATGGTCGTTAGGAATGGCATTGGGCGTTATCTTTATTTTCCTGACACCCGGATATGCACCGAATCTATCCGCCTACCTTTTTGGAAATATTCTGACTGTTTCGACGGGAGATATTATCTGGATAGCCGCTTTGGCGTTGTTGCTGGTTATCCTTTTCTCGCTTTTCCTGCGGGAGATCGTTTATGTGGCCTTCGATAGGGATTTTGCACTGACGCAAGGAGTACCCGTCAAGTGCATAGAATATGTAATGATGTGCTGCATCGCCATGACGATCGTCCTTTCGATCCGTCTGGTCGGGATCATGCTTCTGATGAGTTTGCTGACGTTGCCTCAGATTACCGTAAACCTTTTTACATCAGACTTCAAGAAGATCATTTTCGGAAGTATTGCCATCGGTTTCTTGGGATGTGTGTTCGGGCTCGTCCTTTCTTATCTTCTGAATGTGCCTTCCGGGGCGTTTATTATTCTTGTCCTAGTCCTTTTCTTTTTGATAGTGAAAGCAATAAAAGCGGTTTTAAAGCGTTAAAAGGGGAAATGAAGAAAGGTTTCTACTATATAATCGCATTATTGATTGTCTCTTTGTTTTGGTCTTGCAGTACGAAAAAGAATACCAAGGCAAGCCGCTTCTATCACGCTTTTAATTCCCGCTATAATATCTATTTCAACGGAAAAACATCGTTTGACGAAGCGTTGCTTTCCATGCAGAACGGCTATAAGGAAAGCTATTCCGACATGATACTGATGTACCCGATCAGTGCGCAACCGAAAGACAAGCCCGAAACCGGAGGTCCTTTCGACCGGGCGATCGAGAAAAGCAATAAAGCGATCAAGCTCCACTCCATCAAAGCAAAGCCGCCTAAGAAACCGGGATGGCGCAATGATCCCAAACAACGTGCCTGGCAGGAACAGGAAGAATACAATCCGTTCCTCAAAAAGTGCTGGTTGATGATGGGGCAGGCGCAGTTCTATAATGCTGATTTCTTGCAGGCATCTGCCACTTTCTCTTACATAGCCCGTCATTATGCCCATGATGAAGAAGTGGTGGCCGAAGCCCGTCTTTGGCAGGCCCGCTGCTATTCCGAGATGGAATGGTTCTATGAAGCGGAAGATATCTTAGGAAAACTGAATACGAACGGTATCCCTCGCAAGAACCTGAACCAGTATGCGGCGGTATATGCCGACTACCTGGTGAAGAATAAGCAATATGAAGAAGCGGTCCCTTATTTCAAGACGGCGATCAAGGCAGAGAAGAACCGGCGCCAGCGTACCCGGATGAAGTATTTGTTGGGACAGATTTATGCCGAACAGGATCAGAACGGGCTTGCCTACCAGATGTTCGGACAGGTGATCAAAGCTAATCCTCCTTATGAACTGGAGTTTGCCGCCCGTATCCGCCAGACCGAAGTATTTACTGGCGGCAATTATCAGAAAGTGATCAAGATGTTGCAACGGATGGCGAAAAGCGATAAGAACAAGGACCTGCTCGATCAGGTCTATTATGCGTTGGGCAATGTCTATATGAGCCGTGAAGATACAGTCAATGCCATCAAAAACTACGAGCTGGGTGTGGAGAAAAGCACACAGAACGGTTTGGACAAGGCGATCTGCCAGATCAAACTGGGTGATCTTTATTTCCAGAAGCGCGACTATGTCAAGGCACAACCGAATTTCAGCGGTGCATTGTCCGGCATCCAGAAAGAATATAAAGACTATGAACGGGTATCCAAGCTGTCTGCTATCTTGGACGAGTTGGTCGTGCATGTGGAGGCGGTCCATTTGCAGGATAGTTTGCAAACTCTTGCCAAAATGCCGGAGTCGGAACGGCTTGCCGTGATCGACAAAATCATCGAGCAGGTGAAGAAAGAGGAGGAGGAAGCCAAGGCCCTGGCCGAGAAAGAAGCTTATCTGGCGGAACAGGAGGCAAAAGGGACTGGTATCGACCGTCCAGGAACAGAGACTGGCGGCATCACATTACCGACGACATCCGGAGGTTCCGGTTTCTATTTCTATAACCCGCAGGCAGTATCGCAGGGAAAAGCAGCTTTCCAACGTAAATGGGGACGGCGTGCGCTGGAAGATGACTGGCGTCGACGTAAGAAAGAAATGTCCACTTTCAATGAGAATATGGCAGACGAAACTGAGGATGCTTCCGAAGGAGAGGTGGGCGAACTGGCTACCGATTCGCTCGAAGCCGGACTGGAACCTGCTGCTTCCGATGACCCGAAAACACGTGAGTATTACATTCAGCAGCTTCCGTTGACACCCGAAGATATCCAGGCTTCCAATATTATCATAGAAGATGGTCTCTATAACATGGCTATGATTTATAAGGACAAACTCGAGGATATCCCGTTGGCAACCGAAGCCTTTGAGGAGTTGGAACGCCGTTTCCCGAAGCATAGTCACCTTTTGGAAAGCTACTACCAGGTTTATCTGATGGCTCTTCGTTCCGGAAACCAAGCGCTCGCTGCTGCTTATAAGAATAAGTTGGTTACGACTTTCCCTGAATCGGATTATGCGGTTGCGATTGCCGATCCGAATTACGAATATAATATCCGGATGATGGACAAGGTGCAGGATTCGATCTACCAGGCGACCTATGCAAGTTACCTGGCGGAAGATACGGTCACCGTTCGTCGTAATTATCGCGATGTCAGTGCCAAGTATCCGTTGGCGGATCTGTTGCCTAAGTTCATGTTCCTCGAGGCGCTGACCTATGTGCAGGCTGGGGATGCTGAAGGTTTCAAAAACGCCTTGAAAGCATTGGTTGAGAAATATCCGACGGCTGATGTGACGGAACTGGCGGGTGAAATGCTGAAAGGTGTTCTGCGTGGGCGTATGATGGTTCAAGGTGGTATTAGGGGAATGAGTTGGAACTTGCGTTTCGGTGTGGGGGATGATGGTACGTTGTCGGCAGCCGACTCGGCACGTGTCTTTACGGCTGAATCTAACACGTCTTACCGGATGCTGTTAATGTTCCCGACCGGAACACTCGATCGTAACCAGTTGCTTTTTGCCGTTGCCGCCTATAACTTTGCCAATTTTATGGTGAAGGAGTTCGATTTGAGTTTTGAAGAAGCCGGTCCGATGAGCATGTTGACGATTCATGGCTTCTTTAATTTGGATGAGATCTTGCATTATTATAAGATGATCTACGGAGCGGATGGCTATGCAACTGCATTGGACAAAAATGTGGCTATTCTTCCGATCTCCGACGACAACTATGAAACCTTGATGCGGGGAAAGACGCTTGAGGAATATGTCGAATTCTTCCAGGAAAACTTCGGTGAGGCCGTTCCTGAACTGGCCGCTCGTTGGAAAGCCCGTATGGCTGCCGAACAGATCAAAGAGGAAGAGGCAAAAGCTGAAGAGGTCGAAGCACAGGATTCTGAAAATATTCCGGAAGAAAAGCCGGAACCTGTCAAGAAGACCGTCCGCCCGAAAGAACAACGCCAGCAGCAGGCTGTAGAAGAAGTTGTTGTACCGTCTGCCGTAAAAGATACGGTTCCGGTAGAACTTCCGGCGGTCGATACAATGACTGTCCGTGAAACAGAAACGCTCCTTCCGGCGGATGTAGATACTGTTTCTGTACAGCCGGTTGTAAAAGATACGGTTGTTCCGGCATCGTCCGACACCGTTTCCGCTGTTGTCACTCCTGTCGAACAACCGAAGGAACTCACGTTGAAAGAGATCGAAGAACTCCGCAAGCGCGAAGCCGATGAAGTTGAAGCCCGTAAGGAAGAAGCTCGTAAAGCTTTTGAAGCTCAACAGAAAGCCGAAAAAGAATTGCAGGAAAAGAAGGCAAAAGAAAACGAGGAACTTCTGAAGAAGCAAAAGGTTGAAGAAGAAGCGTTGCTGAAAGCAAAAGCCGAACGAGAAAAACAGCTTGAACGCGACCGCAAGGCCAAGCTGAAACAGGTCGAAGCCGAACGTAAGGCGAAACTCAAAGCCCGTGAAGAACTGCGTAAGCAGAAAGAACGTGAGTATAAGGAACGCCTGAAGCAAAAGGAAAAAGAACGTAAGCAGAAGGAACGCGAATACAAAGAAAAGCTGAAGGCCAAAGAAAAAGCCCGCCGCGAAGCCCAAAAGGCCAAAGAGGCGGCTGCCAAAGCGAAAAGAAAGAGGTAAAAAAACAAGGGCCGTGTCAAATCTTTGCTGACGCGGCCCTTTATAATTAAGGAAAGTTTCTTTTAGAACTTGAAATATCCTTTCGCATTATTGTAACTGATATCTTCGACCATCTTACCGATGAACGGCAGTTCGGATGCAGGCAGTAGACCGTCTTCCACTTCGCGGCCCAGGATGTTACACAGGATGCGGCGGAAGTATTCATGACGCGGATAGGATAGGAAACTGCGTGAATCCGTGAGCATTCCGACGAAGCGGCTCAGCAACCCTAAGTCGGACAATGCGTTCATCTGCTTTTCCATGCCGTGAATCTGATCCAGGAACCACCAGCCGGAGCCATACTGCATCTTGCCCGGAACCGTGCCGTCGTTAAAGCTGTAGATCGTTGTCATCAGCAGTTCGTTATCGCGCGGGTTTAGGTTGTAGAAGATAGACTTTGCCAATACGCCTTCTTCGTCCAAACGGCTCAGGAAGCGAGCTAGCGGAGCTGCGACTTCTGCATCTCCAATTGCATCGTAGCCTGTGTCGGGACCTAATTGCTTAAACATGCGGACGTTGTTGTTGCGGGTTGCACCATAGTGGAACTGTTGTACCCAGTCGCTTTTGGCATCCATAACCGCAAATTCGTACAACATGGCAGAACGAAATTTGTTGATTTCTTCGACTGTCAGTTCTTTCTTCATACGTGCTTTCAGGAATATGGCCTCGATTTCAGCATCCGTATAGGGTTCGGCATAGAATGTAAGTATTCCATGGTCGGACAGGCGGCAGCCTTGTGACGCGAAGAAGTCGTGACGTTTCTGCAAAGCGTCGATCAAGTCTTTGAAGTTGAGGATCGACATGTCGGCAGCTGCTTCCAACTTGGTCAGATATTCGTTATATGTATCGACATTCTCGATTGCCATAGCTTTGTCCGGTCGCCAGGCAGGAAGTACTTTGGTTTTCAGACTGCTTTGGCGGATCTGGGTATGATATTTCAAATCATCGATCGGATCGTCGGTCGTACATACGACTTCCACGTTCATACGTTCCATGATTGCCTGGGCACGGAATTCCGGTGTTTGCAATTTGGCTGTGCATTCGTCGTATATCTCGCGGGCGGTGGACGGATTCAGAACCTTGTCTATGCCGAAGATACGGCTCAGTTCAAGATGGGTCCAGTGATATAGAGGGTTGCGCATGGCATACTGCAGGGTTTCAGCCCATTTTTCAAATTTTTCATACGCTGGTTTATCCCCTGTGATGTATGTTTCAGGTACGCCGTTGGCACGCATCGCACGCCATTTATAATGGTCACCACCCAACCATATTTCCGTCAGGTTGGCAAACTGATAGTTGTCGGCTATCTGTTGCGGGATCAAGTGGCAGTGATAATCAATGATTGGCATTTTGGCTGCGTGTTCGTGATACAGTTTCTGAGCTGTCTCGGACTGGAGCAGGAAATTGGAATCGAGAAAGGATTTCATGATTTATGATTTTAGATTTATGATTTATAGATTTCTGAATTATGATTTATCATCGGCGCATAAATCATAATTCAGAAATCATTTAACGATATTTCTTGATAGTTGCCAGTGCATCGCGGCAAAGTGTGGATATTGCCTCCCAATTGCCGGCTGCAATCATTTCTTTCGGGAACAGCTTGGAACCCATGCCTACGCAAGTCACGCCAGCTTTAAACCAGGCCGACAGATTTTCTTCCGTCGGTTCTACGGCGCCTGTAGCCATGATCATAGACCAAGGCATCGGAGCTTTGATGTTCTTCACGAACGATGGTCCGCCTACGTTTCCGGCAGGGAAAATCTTACACAGGTCACAACCTACTTCTTGGGCGAAACCGATTTCCGAAACGGAACCGCATCCTGGTGTATATGGGACCAAGCGACGGTTACAAACCTTCGCGATTTCCGGGTTGAACAATGGGCCGACAACGAAGTTAGCACCCAATTGCAAGTATAGGGAAGCTGTTCCGGCATCCACGATAGATCCGACGCCTAATACCAGTTCGGGGCATTCTTTTGTAGCGAACTTGATCAGTTCGGCAAATACTTCATGAGCGAAGTCACCGCGATTGGTGAATTCGAATGCACGGACACCACCTTCGTAGCAAGCTTTGACAACCTGCTTTGCGATTTCTACATCTTTATTGTAGTAAACAGGTACCATCCCTGTACTGACGATCGCATCGAGTACCTGCATTTTATTGAATCTTGCCATGATAAGATTTATGATTTCTGAATTATAATTTATGATTGAATTGTCACTTATCTTGAAACTCGTCCGGAAGCATCGCCACTCATCAACTTTTCAACTTCTTCGACTGTCACTTGGTTGAAGTCGCCGTAGATCGTGTGTTTCAAGCAAGATGCAGCGACAGCGAAATCGAGTGCTTTCTGGTCGTCTGTCGTATAAGTCAGCAGACCGTAGATCAAACCTCCCATGAAAGAGTCTCCACCACCTACACGGTCAACGATATGAGTAATGTCGTAACGACGAGACTGGTACAGTTTGCCGTTGGCATAGAGAACGCCGCTCCACGTATTGTGGTTTGCATTGATAGCGCCGCGCAGTGTGATGATCACTTTCTTTGCACGTGGGAATTTAGCCATCAATTGTGTGCAAACGGATTCGAATTCGGCAGCGTTTACTTCGCCGTTTGTGGCTGTTACGTCGAAACCTTCCGGTTTGATGCCGAATACCTTTTCCGCATCCTCTTCGTTACCAAGGATCACGTCACAACCTGCAACCAGTTCCGGCATCACTTCAGAGGCCGTTTTGCCATATTTCCACAGATTTTTGCGGTAATTAAGGTCGCATGATACGGGGATACCCATACGGTTTGCCACTTGGATAGCTTCGAGGCAAGCATCTGCCGCACCCTGTGAAATGGCCGGTGTAATGCCTGTCCAGTGGAACCAGGATGCATCTTTGAATACTTCTTCCCAGTTTACCATTCCCGGTTGGATTTCGGAGATAGCCGAGTGAGCGCGGTCATAGACGACTTTGCTGGCACGGGCTACCGCACCTGTTTCCAGAAAATAGATACCCAAACGGTCGCCGCCGTAAACGATGTGAGAAGTCCCTACACCGTATTTACGCAGGTCCATTACGCAAGCACGCGCAATGTCGTTTTTAGGTAAACGGGTTACAAACTCGGTTGCAATACCATAGTTTGCCAGTGATACGGCAACATTAGCTTCACCGCCACCAAAGGTAGCATTCAATTTATCACATTGACAAAAACGGAGATAGTCTGGAGTGGCCAGTCTAAGCATGATTTCTCCAAAGGTTATTACTTTCTTATCCATATCGATGGTTTATAATGTGTTCAGACCACAAAAGTAGAAGTTTATTTTTAAATAAACATGGAGTGTGCGCGAAAACATAATTAATAACTGAAATTATTCCAGAAAACAGATGTATCATTTGTCCTCTTCTGCTCTTCAGCCATCTTTTCGCGAAGACGCTGGATTGTTTTTTCGTATTTCTTTTGTCCGCTGAGATCGTTCCTCTCCCAAGGATCGTTTTTCAGATTGAATAACTGGGTCGTGCGTTTCCCATTCACATGATATTCAATCAACTTCCAGGTTCCATCGGAAATGCCGCGTTGATTATCCATATAGCTGTAATATAGGTAGTCGCGGACAGGCTCTTTCCCATCTAAGGAAGAAAGTAGACTGATACCGTCTACCGATTGGGGTACAGGTAGTTGGAGCATGTCGCAAAGGGTTGGGAATACGTCTATCAAGTAACATAGGTCTGCGGTCTTTTTACCGGTATGCTGTGCGGCAGCTTTGATCATCAAAGGGACGCCGACGCTATGTTCGTATACATTCTGTTTCCCCATCAGGCCGTGTTGTCCGACTGCCAACCCGTTGTCTCCTGCAAATATGATGATTGTGTTTTCATATAACCCGTTATCTTTCAGAGTTTGGATAATGTTGCCTACGCGTTTGTCTACATGGGAGATCATGGCATAGTATTCCCTGATATGTTTTTTGATTTCATCCGGACGGCGGGGAATAGCAGCCAATATTTCGTCACGTATTTCTAATTCTCCGTTATCGAACGGGTGCTTTTCCATAAAATTGGGTGGAAGTTGTATTTGGCTCTGGTCGTAAAGCTGCATGTATTCATCCGGCATGCTCCGAGGGTCATGGGGAGACATATAGGCTACCGACAAGAAGAACGGCTGGTTTTTATCTTTTTGTTGTTGAATATATTCGACGGCTTCATGGGTGAAAATATCTACGGAATGCTTTCCTGAATACATATATTCTCCTATTTCATATTCTACTTTGTTCGATTTTGCCTGGTTATGGATGACCGGACGACGTTTTCCGTAATTCATATCTGCATGGTAATCGTACAAGGGAACATTCCAGTGATCCCACATGCCTCCGAAAAAGATGGCTTTCCCTTCTTTAAAGCAACGGTTCAGGGCTTCATAGCTACTATGCCATTTACCGGTATGGAATGTATTATAGCCGGCTTTCTGAAGGGTTTCACCTATCATCGTGTGCGAATTCGGGATTGTTGCTCCCTGTTTTTCGAGGTTATAAAGATATTTTCCGGTCATTAGCATGGCCCGACTTGGCATACTGACGGCTCCGGATGTACCACCCATGATGTGGGCGTTGGTGAAGACTGTACTTTCTCCTGCCAATTTATCCAGGTTGGGCGTTTGGACTTGTTCTTTTCCTAAAAAGTTCATTCCTGAAGCTCGCATGTCGTCGGCAAGAATCAGAATGATATTGGGCTTTTTATCTGCTGCCAGTGAACTGACAACAGATAAAAAGGAAACTCCGATCAATGATAATGCTTGTTTCATTTCTTCGTGTTTATTGTGTGATTAGATATGTTCCATCTTTTTGCGTTTCGAATGTCGCTTGGAAATATTCTTTACCGTTTGACCGGACCGGGGTGGATGTAGCTATGGTTCTACCGTTCGATTTGACCGTGAATGCTTGTCTGGCACGAAGTGTACAGCTTTTCCCAGACAGCGAATGGATATTGGCTTCTGTCAATTTTCCATTCTTCCAGTTCATCGTAATCTCGAAGTTGCCCCGTGCCTTCAGGCCGGAAACAGAGCCCTCTGCCCATACATCGGGCAAAGCAGGCAACAGATGGATGTATCCGGCATGGCTTTGCAATAACATTTCAACGACACCTGCCGTATAGCCGAAATTTCCATCGATTTGGAAAGGAGGGTGTGCACACAGTAAGTTTCGGAAGAGCCCTCCTCCTCTATGTGCACTGTTTCCGAATCCGACAGGATTGAACAGGTTGGCGATGATCTTGTAGGCGTGGTTGCCGTCTAACAAGCGTGCCCAGCAGTTTATTTTCCAGCCCATCGACCAGCCGGAAGCCAAGTCGCCCCGCAGTTCGAGTGTTTTGCGGACTGCATTGAACAGTTCCGGTGTTTTGTCCGGTGTGATCTGGTCGCTCGGATGGAAACCGTACAAGTGGGAGAAATGGCGGTGTTGAGGTTCCCATTCCTTGAAGTCATATATCCATTCCTGTAGTTGTCCACGCTTTCCGATTTGATAGGGTAACAGGCGTGCTAATTTATCTTTCAATTCATTGCGAAACGATTCATCCAGATTGAACATTTCCGAAGCGGCGATCGTGCGGGTAAAAGTTTCCCGGATAATGGCCATGTCCATGGTCGGTCCCATACTCATGGCTGCCGTTTGTCCGTCTTCCGTGATGAAGCGGTTTTCCGGAGAGACACCTACCGGAGTCACCAAATGACCGTTGCCATCGTCTATCAGCCAGTCGGCAAAGAACTCGGCGGCCCCTTTCATCAACGGATAGGCCTCGTTTTTCAGGAATGTTTCATCCTGTGTGAACTGGTAGTGTTCCCATAAGTGGCTACACAACCACCCTTGCACCATCGGCCAGAAAGAAGCTGTCGGCACGTTGTCGTTCGGCAAGGACTCTCGCCAGATGGATGTGTTATGATGGGCCACCCAACCACGGCGGTTATACATATTCCGGGCTGTTTCGGCACCGGAGACAGACAGTTCCCGGATCATTCGGAAAAGAGGTTCCTGGCATTCCGACAGATTGGTGAGTTCGGCCGGCCAGTAGTTCATTTCTGTGTTGATATTGATCGTATAGCCGCAGTTCCAGGCTGGAATTGTGTCTTTGTTCCAGATTCCTTGCAAGTTCAAAGGTTGTCCGCCTGGACGTGATCCGCTGATCATCAGGTAACGTCCGAATTGGAACAGGAGAGCTGCCAAGTCGGGATCGGCGTTTCCGGCAAACTGTTCGAGACGTTTGTCGGTCGGCATCGCCTTTTGTTCGGGAGAGGAAAACAGTTCGAAATCGACTCGGTCGAAAAGGGAACGGTAATCTTCCGTATGACGTTGTTTCAGTGTCTGATAGTCATAGGAAAGGGCTTTTTCCAGAATGCTGGCTGCTTTGGCCGAAGGATCGATACCATCCCGGCTCGGACTTTTGTCGAAACCATTGAAACTTGTTGCCATACTGAGTATGAAATAGACTTCGTCCGTGTTGTATATATGGATACCGGCGTCGGTAATCTCACATTTCCCGTCTTTAGGGAAGACCGGTTTCAACTGGGCTTCGAAAAACATACCTTTCCCGCCGATCTCGTCGCCGTAAAGCATCCGTTTGTCGAACTTGCGTTTGCCGTTCGCATCGTAGAGTTCAGGGTGTTTGTATTGGTCGCCCCATTGTTCGATTTGCTCGAATGTACGCCGTTCCACATAGCCGGGAGCCTGTCCGTGCAGGATCAGACGGTCGTCAGTCCCTTTTTGCTGGGCTGTCGGATGAGGTGATGTGAAATCGAGCGAGATGTCGATGCCATTCGGTGTATCGCTTTTCAGATGCATGACGATCACATTGTCCGGATGGGAAGCGAATACTTCCCGTTCGTATTTCACTCCGTTTTGTTTATAGACTGTTGTGGCAACCGCATCCGAGATGTTTAATGCCCGTTTGTATCCGGCAGCATCTCCCGGCTTGTTGTTTTGGATATGCAGGTCTCCGAACGGTTGGTAATATTGGTGCAGGCGTCCCAGCCAGTTCTTGCAAACCAGGTCGGAAGCTGTCTTGTATTTTCCGGCTTTCATCAGCCCGACAACTTTGTCGAACATCTCCGGTGTTATTTTCACATCTTTGAAAACGACTGACGGTTCCCCGCTGTATAACGTGTTTTCATTCAGTTGAAGTTGTTCTTTCTCAACTCCTCCGAAAACCATTGCTCCCGCACGGCCGTTCCCGATGGGGAGTGCTTCGTCCCAGTTTTGGGCAGGCTTGTCGTACCACAAGGTGAGTGGTGCTTTTGAGGGTGTTCCCGTGCACGCGGCCAGCAACAAGAATGAGATCAGATAAGAAATAGTGCGCATATACATGGTATTTTTAAGATTATACAAAAAAGTGTCCAGATGCAAAGATATGCAATTCATCCAGACACTTTAAAGATTTAAAATGAATTAATATCCCGGATTTTGTTCGATCGTGGCATATACATTCCGTTCGATTTCCGAGTAGGGGATTGGCCAGAGATTATGATAATCCTCTATACTCATGCCTGTTCTGGGGTTATATCTTCGGTTCCTGTCGGCAAGTTTACCCATACGACATAAAGTCAGCATGCGGAGTTCTTCGCAATACAACTCGCGTAGGCGTTCGTCCAGGATATAGTCGATGTTTACTTCTGCCGGTTGTGCCGGATCGGCATTTGCACGACTACGAACCGTATTGACATCGGCTGCCGCTTTTGCCTGGTCACCCTTGTTGACATACGCTTCCGCTCTCAGTAGGTAGGTTTCGGCAAGGCGGAACAAGTAAACGTCTTTATAGGAGCCGTTCGCACTGTTGATTACCAGATGTTCGCCGAAAGGAGTCATCAAAGGATTACCGTTTGCGTCTTTCTGGTAGAATTCTTCGGGGAAGTTGTTAACACGAGAAATCTTTGTCATCAGCGGATACCACTGGCGGATCGAGTCAAGCTGTTTGTAATAACCGTCTTTTACCAGCCATTGCCCGAAAGCCGGAGATTCCGGATTATCGATACGCACGTCGCGGATGATGTTGTATTCCGAGTTCCGGATGTCGTTTTCCGAACCTTTGGACCAAATATCATTGAAGAAATGGCTGGTCGGCTGGATCCAGCCGATACCACGTCCACATTTGCCATCCGTCACTCCTAAGAACGCTGTTGTATTGACTTCCTCACCTGCCTCATTTTTAGCCGTTATTTTGATATTCTGGTAGTAAGGGATAAAGCTGAATGACGCATTGTAGTCCGTGTTGGAACCCGGATTTAGGTAATCATATTGCAGCACCCATAAACTTTCTTTGTTACCGCTACCCCTGTTTTGGTTGTTCAGCCGGAACAGATCCCAATAGACATCGCCGGCTTCGTTCTGACGTGAACCGAAACGGTTGGTCATAAGTGCCATTTCCGGATGGTCAATTACGGCACTTGCCGCTTGTATCGCCTCGTCATATAAGCCTAAACAGATGTTGACTTCTGCCAACAGGTGTTGTGCGACCTGCTTACTTAGCTTTCCGTCTTTTACCGATTCGATATTAGGAAGCAAAGAAACAGCTTCTTCCAGATCTTGTTTGATTTGCTTATAGACTTCTTCCCGGCTTGCCCGTACATAGTCGCGGCGAGGAGTCGTGATTTCTTCCAGAATCAAAGGGACGCCTCCGAATAGATTGGCTAGCATACGGTAAGCATACCCTCTGAACACCAAAGCTTCTCCTCTGATTACCTTTTTATCTTCGTCATTTACCTGGCTGGCATTTGTTAAACGGTTTAAAATAACGTTGGCATTGGATATGACCGTGTAGGATTCTTTCCAAACCTCTTTAGGTACGGCAAAAGTCGGTACCATCACGTTTTTATAATCATTCAACTTTGCCGGCTTATAGTAATCGGTTCCGTTGAAAGCAAAATCTGTTGCATAATAGAAAGCGAAGCGGGTGTCCATTGTCATCTCGCAAACCTGATATCTTACACGGTTATACAGGTAGTTTAACGATGATTGGAAATGAGCGCTTGTCTCCATTGAATTCTCCGGCGAATAAAAATCCAGAGGTTTTTCCTTCAAAAAGTCGTGCTCGTCGCATGAAGAAAAGGAGGCGAATGCCGCTAAAAGCATAATGCCGTATTTGATTGATTTCATATTCATATATAATTAAAATTCAAGATTAAGACCAATAGAATAGCTTCTCATAACCGGATACTTGCTCGTGTTCAGACCGGTTCCTGTTTCAGGATCCCAACCATCCCAGTCGGTGAAAGTAAGGAGGTTCTTTCCTGTTACATACAGTTTCAGCCGGTTGACTTTGAACTTGCTTAGGAAAGAGGCGGGTACATTATAGGACAATGTAACATCCTGCAAACGGACGAAGCTGCGTTGTACATAAGGGGAAAACGTGTATCCGAGCGCTTGAGTATAATAGCCTAACTGGCGGTAACGTGCGTTCGGGTTTTCCGGTGTCCAGTAATCGAAGTTGAACAGGTTGTTCTGGTAGATATTATCCGGATTGGCAAGGTCTTTGCCCGGCTGTCCGTAATAATAATTTTTTCCTCCTTGTACGGAATTGATCATGAATTTGAATTCCCAATTTTTGTAGCGGAATGAGTTCTGGATGCTGAAGCGATAAGCAGGATCGGAATAGCCTATTATCTTTCGGTCTTTATCGGCGGTATATTTACCATCGTTGTTAACATCTTCCACTTTATAAGTCCCATATTCGAATCCGTCGGGAATCAGACCATTCTGTTTGTCTGCAATCTGCCACATGCCGATGATGTTGTAATCATAACAAACTCCATACGGATGGTTGATAAATATCTTATCGGAGATCAGGTCGTCTTCCCGTCCGTCACCGTCGGCATCGATTCCCAGAATACTTTTAACCTTGTTGCGGTTACGGGAGAAGTTGAATGTGACATCCCAGGAGAAATCTTTTGTTTCTATAGGGATTCCTGTTACGGTCATTTCAAAACCTTTGTTGCTCATTTTACCGATATTGGACGGGATTTTGTCCAGACCGTTCATTTGCGGAATATTGATATTGAATAACAAGTTGTTCGTTTGCGATGTGTAATATTCAACAGTACCGAAAATACGACTGTTTAAAGCACTGAAATCGGCGGCGATATTGAACGTATTGGTCGTTTCCCATTTCAAATCGGCGTTGGCCAACGATTTGATCCATTGCATTTGTTCGGCGCTTACGCCATCTCCAAACAGGTACCCGGCATTGACAGTCGAGTCGTCCACTTTAACGGAGCCAACTCCGGCTCCCATCTGTGCCATTGTCTGATACCGTCCTACCGTACGGTTACCGTTTTGGCCATAAGAGAGGCGCAGTTTCAGGTTCTCCATCCAGTCCACATTATTTTTGAAGAAGTCTTCTTCGCTGATACGCCATGCCAAAGCAGCGGAGGGAAATACACCGAACTTGTGGTTTTTCCCGAATCCGGAGAACCCATCGCGGCGGACTGTTCCGGTGACGATATATTTGTCGTTGAACGTATAGATGGCACGCAGCATGGTGTACAGGCTGGATTCTGTCCATGCGCCTGATTTAGCTGTTTGCAAGTCTGCCTGCCCTGCGTCCAGTTTGTTGTAGCCCAGAATATCATTAGAGAAGTTGGTTGCTCCTGCCTTTGTCATCTCGTACTGTCTTTTTTCCACTCCATATACGAAAGTGGCATTGATTGCATGCTTTCCGAACTTGTTTTTATACGACAGGATGTTGTCGACTGTCCAGTTATACTCGCTGTTGTTCTCTTTTGAACCGGAACCTGTAAAGTTCGCTCCCCATTTGTTGAAGTTGTAAATCTTGTTTTCGATCAGGTTCTGCGAGAAGTTCATACGGTAATTCAATCCTTTCAGAAATGGGAAATCAATGTCTGCATAGAAGTTTCCGAACAGATTGTAACGCTTGTTGGTGTCATCCTGTTGGATAGTCAGTAACGGATTCAGGGAGTTTTTATACGGTTCGCGAATATAGTCGCCGTTTTCATCGGTTGCCGCAACAATAGGAGGAAGTCCTACAACAGTAGACAGATCGGGTGATTCACCTGAATAATCGCTGACAGTGAAGAATGATTGTACACCTACTTTCAGGAAGCTCGTGATTTTGGTATCCATGTTGATACGGATGTTGTAGCGTTTATATGTATCGTTGATTACCAGGTTCTTCTGATCTGTATAACCCATAGAGAAGAAGTAGCTGCTCAATTCGTTTTTCCCTCTTACACTCAGATTGTGATTTTGGATATAAGGGGTTTTGTTTGTCAGCATATTCCACCAGTCGGTTTCCGTCCCGTTTTCATATCCGTCCAGTGCGTTGCGGTCCATCAAATGCGAAGTCGGATCCCAATTCGGATTCGGTTGGAGCATATCGTCTCCAATACGGCTTTCTTCGAGGAAGCGGTCTGCGATCTTGCGAAGGAACCCGTCGCGTCCTTCGGGATACATGTCTTTGTTGGTCGGTTGCTGGTAAGAGAACGAACCGCTGTATTCGATTGTCGGTTTACTCATCACCTTACCCGTTTTGGAAGTGATCAGGATCACACCGTTGCTGGCTTCCGATCCATAGATGGCGGCGGCGCTTGCATCTTTCAGGATATCGATGGATTCGACATCGTTCATATTGATATCGACCATGTTCCCACGGAAAATGATGCCGTCCAGAACGATCAACGGACTGTTACCGCCACTGATGGACGTACGGCCGCGGATAGACATATCCGGATCTTTACCGGCTTCAGATACCGAGCTTACGTTCAGTCCGGGAACCGTCCCCTGTAATGCCGAACCCAAGCTGATATTCGGTGATTCCTGCAAAGTTCCCAGATCGGCACGGACAACAGACCCGGCTAGGTCGCTTTTCTTGGCCGTCCCATAACCGACGACGACGACTTCGTCCAGCTTCTGTGCGTCTTCCGCCAACTGCACGTTGATGTTCTTCTGGCTATCGACTGTAATCTCTTTGGTCACGTATCCGATATAGGAAAACTGGATCACCGCTCCCTGGGGAACCGAGAGGGTATAATTGCCGTCCATATCTGTGATGATCCCGTTGGTTGTGCCTTTTTCTACCACATTAGCACCGGCAATAGGGCCTAAATTGTCACTTACCGTACCGGAAATCGTCACTTGCTTCTGTTGCTGTTGAACCGTTTGGGCAGAGATGATGATGTGATTGTTCCGGATGACGAATGTGCATCCGCTCTCTTTCAGGATCAGTGCGAGTGTTTCATTCAAAGATTTATTGTTAACAGAGGCATTGACCTGTTTATTCAGATTAATGACCGACTCATCATAGTCGACCGACATACCTGTTTGTTTCTCTATTTCGGAGAAAGCATCTTTGATTGTGATGTTGTGGGATGGCAGTGTGATCGACTGGCTACTGGCAACTGTCTGTTGCACAAAAAAGAAAAGAAAAAACATTAACGAAACGCGGAATAAACTAATTAGCTTATTCTGTTGTGTTTTCAGGTTTAATTCCATATTTTTGTAAAATTAGATATTTAAGTAAATACTATGCATGATTTTTATCCTGCCGGATAATTAGTTAGAATGAATGGTGTTGCTCAATTTCAAGCCGGGGAGATCTGATTGGCGTCATCTTCCCGGTTCTTTTTTTCATATTAGTATCTCCTCTTTTTTAGTTTATGTACACTTTGTCCTCTTTTATTTTGTAGTTCAGTCCTTTTATCATCTCTTTCATGACTTCCAGTACTTGTTTCAGGCCCTCGTCAGGATTAAACTTCATTGTAAAGCTTCTGCCGGCGAACCGTTCCGTCTCGTAATTGATCGTTACATCGAATTTACGTTCGATGGTCTTTACGATCTGGTCGAACGAGGCCGTCTGGAATATCAGATACCCGTCGGTCCATTGCATCACGCGTCCGGCGTCGACAGTATTGAGTGCCAGTGTTTCCAGGCGGTGATTGTAGATGATTTGTTCGTCTGGCGATAAAATCAGGCTTGTGTCTTGCTTCAAACAGGGATAGACTTGGATTTTCCCTTCTTCCAACGTGGCAATCGTAACATCCTGGTCTGAATAAGCGTTTAGATTGAATACGGTGCCGAGTGCTTTGACCGTCATATGGGCGGTTTTGACCAAAAAGGGTTTTGTCGGATCTTTGGCGACTTGGAAGCGGGCTTCCCCGTTGAGGAACAGGAGACGTCTTTTTCCCCTGAAATGTTTGTCATAGACCAGTAAAGAACCGGAGTTCAACCAAACTTTCGTCCCATCGGGCAGTTTTACTTGTTTCTGTTCTCCATTTGCGACGAAACATTCTTTCAATTGAGCTTCTTCCACAACCGGATTTACTTTTGTCAGATAATAATAGGTACCGAAAGCACCAAGCAACGGCAAAAGTAGTATGGCGGCAATTCTCTTGATATATAAGCCAATTGGCTTGTGAAGCATCCGATCAGATGCTTCGATCCGCTTATGTAGTCGGGATAATTCCTGGAAAGTGGATTCGTTTGCCACGGCAGATTTCTCTTCCCATAAAGTAACCATCGCCTTTTCTTTCTCTTCCTGAAAATTCCGGTCAAGCAGCCAGGCATGGAACTTCTTCTGTATTTCCGGGGACAGGTCGTTCTCGAAAAATTTCTCTATTAATATATGTATGTTTCTTTTGCCCATTTTTCGTCTTTATATTATAGCTAACGGATGAGTGGGGAAGCACACACAGCCGGAAGTGCATTTTTTTCAGAAAAAAAGCAGCAAAGTGGAATATGCGATCTTCCGCAATTCGGCAAGGGCTTGTGTCATGTGGTTTTCTACTGTCCGTTTGCTGATATTCAGCCGTTGGGCGATTTCTTCATTGCTCAGGCCATCTTTCCGGCTCATAATAAAGATGTTCCGGCGTTGAGGCGGCATCTTCTCGACAGCAATGTCAATGAGCAGCGATAGCTCCCTGGCGTAGAGTTCTTCTTCTATCAGATCGTCGTAGGTCGATCTTCTTTGCTCTTTTTGCTGGTAGTTTTCTTCGATCAGGCTGTGTTCGTAATAATCATAGATCATGTTGCGGGCCATGCGGAAGAGATAGGCCTTAAAAGAATCTACTTTTGAGATCGTTTCCCGGTTGGTCTAGATTTTATAGAAGATATCTTGGGTCATGTCGCTCGCTTCATCCCGATTCTTTATGAAACCTGTTAAGAAGTGCTTTAGTCTTGGACTGTATTGGATGTAAAGCATATCGAAGGCTTTATGATCCCCCTTTCCAAGTTCTTCCAGATATTTTGACTCAAGGTTGATATCCATTTTTGTTTTCTATTGTACGCTCTATCCCTTTATAAATATGAAAAACGAAAGATATGGAAAATAATCTGAAGAGGCAATTTTTTTCAGCAAGAAATATCGAATTGAACAACAGGCTTCATCGAATGAAAGACCGGATAAACGATAATTTGAAGCAAGTGCCTGATAACTCGATGCAAGGAAAAAATGGTTCGTGCAGAATAATAATCCAAAAGTGTCAAATATTTTGACGCTCGCTTGCAAGGTAACGGGGAAGCGGATAACTTTACCGGAAAAAGATCTTATGCAAGCCGGAACTATCCTGATCGTTGATGATAACAAAAGCGTACTGACCTCTCTCGAACTGCTTCTGGAAGATGAGTTCGAAGGGGTGGAGACTGCCTCGAACCCGAACAGTATCCTTTCGGTCCTGGACAGTCGGCCGGTTGATCTTGTCCTGTTGGATATGAATTTCTCTGCCGGAGTCAATACTGGTAATGAAGGGCTTTTCTGGCTCCGTCGCATACGGGAGATCGCACCGGAACTTCCTGTTATCATGCTGACTGCCTACGGGGATGTCGAGTTGGTAGTTAGGGCGTTGAAGGGTGGGGCAGCCGATTTTGTATTGAAGCCCTGGGACAACGATAACCTGATCGGGAAGATACGTGCCGCCCTGCGCGAACGGAAATCCAGTCAGCTGGTGCATCCAGTGGAGAGGCCGAGTGAGCCGGCTATGATTATCGGGCATTCTCCCGTGATGATGAAACTGATCAAAGTGGTGACAAAAGTAGCTAAGACAGACGCCAATGTCCTGATCACCGGAGAGAACGGTACAGGTAAGGAGATGCTAGCACGTGAGATACACCGCCTTTCGCTCCGCAGCGGCCGAGAGATGGTCAACGTGGATATGGGAGCCGTCAGCGAGTCGCTGTTCGAAAGCGAGTTGTTCGGGCATGAACGAGGCGCTTTTACGGATGCGCGCGAGAGCCGTCCGGGGAAGTTCGAGGCGGCACACGGGAGCACACTGTTTCTCGACGAGATCGGAAACCTGCCGTTAGGATTGCAAGCCAAGCTCTTGGCTGCCTTGCAGAATCGCGAGGTCACCCGCCTTGGGAGCAATCGGAAGATTCCGGTCGACATACGCCTGATTGCCGCCACGAACCGCAACCTGCCGGAGATGGTGGCTCAGTCGCTTTTCCGTGAAGACCTGTTCTACCGCATTAATACGATACAGATCGAGATTCCGCCTCTTCGGAACCGGCGGGAAGATATCGCCCTGTTTGTCGATTATTTCCTGAAAAAATATACAGACCTTTACGGGCGGCCGGGGCTAATCCTGCATCCGCAGGCGTTGGAGAAGCTCGCGAACTATGACTGGCCCGGCAACATCCGGGAATTGCAGCATACGATCGAGAAGGCGGTGATCCTAGCGGAAAAGAATGTGATTCGTGCCTCCGACCTCTTTATCCGTCCGGGAAAGGCGCTCTCTTTTAGCGAAGTACCCAATTTAGAAGAGGTGGAGCGGCAGGCGATCTTGGCGGCTATCACCCAGAATGAAGGGAACCTGACGGCTGCGGCAGAGCAGTTGGGCGTGAGCCGGCAGACTTTGTATAATAAGATGAAGCGTTTCAACCTCTGACCCCCCGCCGATATGTTCAGTGCCCGTCTATACATACGCATTCTTTTGCAAGTGGTTGCCATCGTACTGGTGGCGGGCTTGGGCGTGGCCGGCATCGTTACGGGGCGGGCAGTCATACTGGGTTTCGTGGCCCTCTTTATCGCAGCGTGGCTGATCAGTCTCCTTGTCTATTATCTCAACGCTTCGAACCGGAGGATACAGCTTTTCCTGGATGCCATCGAGGACGACGAATCGATGCTCTATTTCCCCGAAGACATCGGAAGCCGGGAACAGCGTCGCCTGCATGCCGCCTTCAACCGCATACACATGTTGATGACCGAGAACAGACGGAAGGCGTTCGACCGCGAACTGCATTGCAAGGAATATGAATCGTGGGATAAGCTGATGCATGTCCTGACACACGAAATCATGAACTCCATCGCTCCGGTCGTCTCCCTCTCCGGCACGCTCCTTTCTTATTTCCGGACGAAAGACGCGCCGAAAAGCAGCGGGGAGATCACCGATGCCACCATCCGCAAGACGATACGGGGATTGGATACCATCAAAAGCCAGGGGCAAACCCTGATGCATTTCACCGAATCGTACCGGCAGTTCGCTTACCTGAAGCAGCCGGAGCCTGAGCCATTCCCGCTCACGTATCTGCTGCAAAACCTGCAAACTCTGTACTTGCCGGATATGCAACGGCAGCATATTGATTTCTCCCTCGTGCTGTTCCAGCCGGAGATAACGGTCCATGCAGACGAAAAGCTGCTGTCACAAGTCTTGATCAACCTGCTGAAGAACGCTATGCAGGCACTCGAAGGGCAGGCGGATGGAAAGATCCGTATGGAAGTCGATACGGAGAAGAATCAATTGCTTATCCGGGTGACGGACAACGGTCCCGGCGTCCCTTCCGACCTGATAGAAGATATCTTCGTCCCCTTCTTCACCACCAAGGCTACGGGAAGCGGCATTGGGTTGAGCCTTTCCCGGCAGATCATACGGATGCATGGAGGAGAATTGTCGGTGGCTTCGCAACCTTACCGGGAAACCTGCTTCACGGTTTCTTTACCTGTAAAGTCTTAAGAATTACCGTCTCTTGATTTCTACCCGCGAAGTGAGCGGATAGCGCAAGCCTTTGGAGGACTTATAATAGACTTCGGCCGCACCGATCTTCAGCTTGGCGCGTATCTTGATCGGGATATGGTTCTCGTCGTCGCCGATCCAGATCTCGGCGGCTTCCTTGCTTTGGGTAAAGGCGTCGTCGTAGATGTCGATATAGAAATGGCGGGTTCTGTACTTCAACGTCTCACTTCGTTCAACGATCTGCTGCCCGGTATAGCGGAAACTGATGTTGATGCGTTCGCGTCCGATCGCCACTTGGAAAGGGAAGCTCTCACCGCTTTTCATCTTGTCCCAGTCCAGGGAACGCAGATACATCGTTGCTCCCAGCATGTCGAACATGTGTGGGTCTTCCGTCACGAGCATCGTGTCGATCTTCGTGCGGGTGGGCGTATAACGGTGGGAATGAGCGAGTATCTTCTTCCTGTCGTAGGAGAAACGGATGTCGTCTATCAGATAATAGTCATTCTCGTTTACCCGCTTCTCACTCCGTAGAAGCAGCATGTCGGGGGTAAAATGGCAATCGATCGTATCTCGCATCTTATAGACCTTCTCGATAATGCCGGAGGTACGGAAGATAAGCCGGTAGTGATAGGACGGCTCGCCCTCGTATTCCGCGTCGCGGATGGAAAGGGTGGCATGGCCTGCACGGGGCATCAGAAGGCCCCATTTGAAGTATAACTCATACTGCACTTCCTCGCCGGGGCTGAACCTGTGGCGGACTGGGATTTCCTGCGCTTTCGCACACACGGCCGATAGCAATAGCAAAAATATCAGCCACAGGCGGCCGATGTCAGAACGGCATTCCCATGTTGCCGCCGCTATTATTCCTTGACGATGATTGTTGACTTTCATCTTTGTAGTTTCTTTTCTTCTTGGTTGCTTCCTTCGGCTTATTCTTCGTTATCTCAAGAGGCTTTTGCTTGGCCAGCGGGGTGGAGTTGACATTCCATGTCTCTTCGACCTGCCAGTTCTGCATGATCTCGTACATTTTGGGAGAATAATAAACTTCTTCGGGCTGTCGCTTTTTGATATAATTACCGGTATCCCACACTCCGTTGCCGTTTGTGTCGATCACGATACGGGCATAATACTTATCGGGCTTCAAGTCCATGAAGAGTACTCCGCCGTCTTTTACTTTCGCTTTGCGGACAGGGGCGTCTCCACTACTGAGCAATTCGACGAAAGCGGTCGTGTCCACACCGTTGATATTGAGATAGAGATGGCCGTATTCGTCTTCTTTCTTGATTTTGAACTCACCGGTAAAGAAGTCGTTCCACTTCCCGTAAAGGCTGTGAATGGCGGCGGAGTCCACTTCGATGCGATATTCTTCCCCATACTTCCACGGACGTCTGATAAAGTAGTTCAGGCTGTTAGTCGAATCGGGGAAGAAGTCGAAATCGACCGTATTCCAAACGGTATCGATCTTTTGGTCGAGGAAGAACATCTCTTTGTTGATATCCAATACCGGTTCGTTGAAGGTTACGGATATCGTATCGAACAAGTCCATCGAACCGGGAGCGTCTACTTGCATGCCTAAGAACACGATCGGATCGGGTTCGTCTTTCTTTTTCTTTTTTTTCTTTTCTGCCGGACGGCGGCGCAATACCAGTTGGACCGTGTCGGTTTGCGGGCGCAGGATGTTCAGGGAGTCGCTCTTCGGATAGGAGACCTGCACCTGCAGAGTGTCCTGCTTCCAGACGGTCGAATCGGCAAGCCAGTAGTTAACGGCCGCGCCGCCTTCCGTCTGCTGCACAAAATACCAGGTACTGTCTTCCGGGGTGAAATTGATGGGGACAGGCACCGGTACGGTGTCCAGCTTCGTATTGAAACGCAGCGTAAAGTATTTCTCGTCCGGGCGTTCGGGCTTTACCATATACTGGCGTTCGAATTTCTCCTTGAACAGGCGGAGTTCGATGTTGTCCGGGAAGAAACGGGTGTAACCGACCGTCCGGATCGTATCGATCGTCAGGCTGTCTTTCCAGGTCGTATCCTGCCGGGTCGTCAGTTCGAAGGAAGGGACGATGACGGAATCCAAGAAAGCGATGTCTTCGCCGGGTTGGTCGAATTTATAGTCGCGGTTCACATCGTTTAAGGCAAAAATATGATAGGTTCCAGGAGTGATATTACGAATCGTGAACTGCCCTTTGTCATTCGTACGGGAAGTACGGACGAACGGGAGTTTCACGAATGCGGAATCTTCCAAATTGTTGTGCAGGCCGATCGTAATGCCTGGCATCGGTTCTAGATTCTCGGCATTCAGCAAGACTCCCGAAACTTCGAGTGTGTCGATGATGTCTCCGGTAGAGAAAGCGAAAGAGAAGTTTTCGAACACGTTTTTCTCATTATTGTCGGAGATGGAATTGGTGAAGTCGATCGTGTAGGTCGTGTTAGGTTTCAACGTGTCTTTCAATTCGATCACCGCCTTCTTTCCGGCAGAGCGGATAACCGGTAGTTCCATCTGGGGCGGAGTGATAATCACGTTCTCCGAAGGTTTCTCGATCTGGATCAGCTCGTCAAAGAGGATTTCTATCTTTTTACCTGTATAATTAATCTGATTTGGGACCGGTGTACTGCTTACGAATTTGGGAGGTGTTTCATCATAGGGTCCTCCGTTCGGACTACCGATATTGGCACACGAATAAATGACAGTCAACAGCAGCATTCCATACAACAGGCGGAATGAATTTCGTATATATTTAGTATCCATTTATGTCTATTTCAAATACATTCGACAAACACGTGCAAAAATAGGGAAAAATCCGGTGAAAATTAGTAGGGTATCCTGCCATTAATCAATCTTTGCATTTAAACGGACTTTTGTCCGATTGTCGTTTTCAACATCCTGAACCCGATCCTGCAATACAAACATTTCTTCTTTTCGCAATATTCGCGTTTTAATTGGATCAAAGCCTGGCTGTCGCCAGCGTGGCGGACGGTGATACCGGCGTTGTAGAAGGTGGTGACGATGGTGTTCTTTTCCGGAGGAATACTTTCTAAAAGGCGGGTAGCACGTTCGCAATATTCGGGACGTTTGTTATGTAGGCCGTAGGCAAAGAGCATCGGAACGACCGTGTTTATCAGTAGGATGTTCAGGGCGTTTTCGCCTATGGTCTTTTCCTTTCGGGGAGAAGCATACCGGAAATGATAATGTGTCTCCCAATAACCGGATGGAGGAATCCTGAAATACTTTTTGATCTCTCCAGTGCTCCTGGCTTCAAGAATGGCAGAAAACAGAGTGTCGTACCGTACCCAAAGTGCGGCTAACTGTGCCACTTTCAGGTACGGAAAGTTGACAGGCCGTGTCCGTAGGTTCTTAAATACGAAATCTTCCATTGGTGACAGGCCGAACTTATGGCGTAAAAAATCGTATTCCCGTTGCAACAAGCGGTAGTAATGATCGTCGTTTTCCTCCTCTAACATTCCTGCCTGTCCGAAAAGCATTGCTTCTATCTGCGAATGGCTGTTCCGCTGTTTTTGAATGCAACGAAGCGGCAAGCTCTTTGCCAGCCTTTCAAAAGCATCATTATTCACACCAAAGCCGAAGTTTCGGGTTAAAGTAATATAAAAAACTTCATTCCAGTCTGTCTGATACGCATCCAAAAGGAGGAATATGTCATGTGTTTTCCGTTCCAGCCGCTCGCTTAGCAAGGCTTCCATCCAACAGGCTATATGCAAAGGAGCGATCCCGGTTATGTGATCGAGGCACGGAAGAGCCGCCTCCCGGTAAAGCAGCCAGTCTATACTGCGGAGAATATTTTCCGGAACAGTCAGGAGCATTTGTGGAATCGGGTTTCCGTTCGTTCGAACTGGCTGGAAATCATTAAAGCCTATAATGTGAAGGATTACACAGTCGTATGCCTTATCCGTATCATGATGATGGAGCAGCCAGTCGGAAGATTTATCATGAATTTCGACACTTCCTACCCATAGCGTTCCGTCTATTTTGATCTTCGCATTGAAAAAATCGGGACCTGCATCCGTATTCTGCATTCCGGGATCGATTACCTGGACGGGACGTCCCTCTGTTGTTATCAATGGTGTGGCCGCGTAAAGTTTGTATTTCCAAACATAATGTAATAAACGTTCCATCTTTTTTCAGAGTTAAGATTTATGTCCCAAATCTAAGCATTATTCTTTATATTTGCAGCACGTTATCAGTTGAAAGTTGAAAAATTAAAATTGAAAGTTAAATATATAAGTATGAAGATTGCACTTATCGGTTACGGAAAGATGGGAAAAACTATCGAGCAGATAGCACTTGGAAGAGGACACCAAATCGTGTCTATCGTAGATATCAATAACCCTGAAGAAATACACTCCGACAAATTCAAGAGTGCTGACGTCGCGATCGAGTTTACGACTCCGGCTACAGCATTCAACAATTATATGCAATGTTTTGCAGCAGGCATTCCGGTTGTTTCCGGTACGACAGGATGGCTTGACAAGATTGGGCAAGTCAAAGATATGTGCGAAAAAGAGGGTAAAACTTTTTTCTATGCCTCCAATTTCAGCATCGGTGTAAATATATTCTTCGCTATCAACAAATATCTGGCAAAGATTATGAATAATTTCTCCGCTTACGATATCAAAATGATGGAAACTCACCATATCCATAAATTGGATGCTCCTAGCGGAACAGCTATCACACTGGCGGAAGGAATCATTGAAAACGTGGATCGTAAAGACCGCTGGACTTTGGAAACGGCTGAGAAAACAACCGATATACCTATCCATGCCATTCGTAAAGGGGAAGTTCCGGGTATCCACGAAATCACATACGAGTCGGATGTCGACACGATCAGCATCAAGCACGATGCGAAGAGTCGTGCCGGATTTGCCTTGGGCGCTGTTATTGCCGCCGAATTTACTGCTGGAAAGAAAGGTTTCCTCGGAATGGATGATATGCTTAAATTTTAATTAATAACAGAAACAAATGAAGAAGTTTTCCAAGAAACAATGGATTAAATTCAGCATAGCAGCCGTTCTCTACCTGCTTTTCACGCTTTGGATGCAGAATGCCTGGTTGTTGTTGGGCCTGATTGTCCTTGTCGATATTTTTCTGACCGGGTATATCCCTTGGGGAGCCTGGAAACGTACCAAGAATCCGCAGGTACGCAATGTGTTGGAATGGGTGGATGATATCCTGTTTGCATTGGTTGCCGTCTATTTCATCAATATCTTTATTTTCCAGAATTACCAGATTCCCAGTTCCTCGCTGGAGAAGTCCTTGTTAGTGGGTGACTATCTGTTTGTGAGTAAGCTCAGCTATGGACCGCGCGTGCCGAATACGCCGGTCGCTTTCCCACTGGTACAAAACACATTACCCTTCTTCAACTGCAAGTCATATTTGGACTGGCCGGAATGGGACTACAAACGGGTGAAAGGCCTCGGTCATGTGAAACGGAATGATATTGTGGTGTTCAACTTCCCTGCCGGCGATACGGTTGCACTAAAAGTTCAGAATCCGGATTATTATCATTTGGTAGAACAATACGGACGGGAAGCCATCCTGTTGAATAAAGCGGATTTCGGTGATGTGATCTATCGCCCTGTTGATAAACGAGAGAATTATGTCAAACGGTGTATCGGTATGCCGGGCGACACGATCGAGATTCGTGACAACCAGGTCTACATCGATGGTGTTGCAGCCAAGAATCCGGAAAAGATGCAGCTTAACTACTTCGTCGAGACGGATGGCTCCATGTTGAGTGAGGAGCAGTTCCGTTTACTGGATGTCAGCAAAGCCGACCGTGTATTGATCGATGGAAGCTATAATCCCCAATATATGTCTATGTTGAATATTCAGCCGAATGCCAACGGGCAGTATAACCCGATTTACCATTTCCCGCTGACTCAAAAGACATTGGAAGTAGCTAAAAAACTTCCAGTCGTGAAACGTGTGGTTCTCGAACCGGATCCCGTAGGAACCGATTCCTATTATCCGGTTGACTACCAGACCGGATGGAGTCGTGACAATTACGGACCACTATGGATCCCGAAGAAGGGAACCACGATCCCGTTGACGGAACGTAATATAGCCCTTTATAAACGCTGTATCGTCAATTATGAACATAATAAATTGGAAGTAAAGGATAGTAAGGTTTACATCAACGGCAAGCCGGAAACGACCTATACGTTCAAATACGATTATTACTGGATGATGGGTGACAACCGCCACAACAGTGCCGACAGCCGTTCCTGGGGTTTCGTGCCGGAAGACCATATCGTAGGTAAGCCGATCATGATCTGGCTGTCACTGGATAAGGATCGTAGCTTGTTTGACGGCGGTATTCGCTGGAACCGTATGTTCCGTTGGGTACACCCGGATTAAGCAAATTTCTATGGGGAAAAAGATTCATAATAACATAAACGGGGCGGGTGGACGTAAAAGTCGCCTCTACGTGAGTTGGGTGGTAACGATTGTTATCGCCTTTCTCATTGTTATACCTGTCCGCCGTTTCTGTATCGAATCTTACCGGATATCAACGAGTGCGATGGAAGATGCATTGCATCAAGGCGATTATATCTTGGTAAATAAATTGCCGTTTGAAGGAAATCCGGGACGGAACAAGGTCGTGCTGTTTACCAGTCCGCTCCTGAAAGACACGGTGAGTACCCCATTGTTATTGAGCCGTTGTATCGGTATGCCTGGGGATACTATCTTGGTGAGTGGCGACGGGTATGAGGTGAACGGGAAGCTGTTACCTCACTCTCCTCGTGCGCTTAACACCTGTTTCATTACCCAGAAGAGTGCCGCCGATTTCCTGAAAGCGCTGCAAAAGTTGAGCATACCTGTGCGGAACTGGAAGAGCGAGACGTTCGGTTTTTCTTTTTCCCTGACTTCTTTCGAAGAATATCAATTGCGTGAAGAACTGACGGAAGAGATGAATATTCATTTTATCCGGAATCAGTCTGCTCCGTACAAGCTGGTTGTTCCCCGTAAAGGCCGGGCATACCGCCTGGATGAAGCTGCCCTTGTCGCTTGCAAGGAAGCGATATTGGCCGAGGCCGGAGAAAAGGCTGTTTTTCGTGACGGAAAGCTATATTTAGATGGAAGGGAAACTGCGTTTTTCTTCTTCGAACAAGATTATTACTGGATGCTTTCCGACAATGTAAACGAATCGGTCGATTCCCGCCATTTAGGCTTTGTTCCGCGTGACCATATCATCGGAAATGCCTGGTTATGCTGGTTCAGCCGTGACAAACAACGAATCTTTAAACCCGTAAACTGAATGATGCAACCCGTTTATATTTCTACTACCTATTTGGGGCCGGTCCAGCAATATTGCAAACTGTTCCAATATCCGGAAGTACACTTGGAAACAGCCGAAAACTACCTCAAGCAAACCTTCCGGAACCGTTGTACCATTGCCGCCGCCAACGGTCCGTTAGCTTTATCTATCCCCATCGTGAAGCCGGACACGTTGAAGTGTCCGACCAAGGACATCCGTATCTCCGATCATGGGAACTGGCGTCACCTGCATTGGAACGCTTTGGTTTCGGCTTATAATATGAGTCCGTTTTTCGAATATTACGAAGAGGACTTCGCTCCTTTTTACGAGAAAAAATATGAGTTCCTATTCGATTACAATGAGGAATTGCGTCAGTTGATCTGTCGCCTGCTTGACCTGCATCCGAATGTTATTTATACGGAAGAATACCAATCCGAAGTGCCGAACGATTTCCGTGAGATCATCCGGCCGAAACATGAAGGAGAAGATCCGTCCTTCTCCCCGAAACCCTATTATCAGGTTTTTCAGGGCAAGCACGGATTTCTTCCGAATATGAGTATTGTGGATTTACTGTTCAACATGGGACCGGAAGGGCTGTTGGTGTTACGTGATTCCATTGTAGCATCGAAGCAGCCCTGATTGAGAATCCTTCAGTTCTTTTTCATCGTATAGTTTTTCACCCCTAACGAATCGTATGCCTGTAACAAGGCCTCGTCGTTATCGGAAATCATCAAAAGTTTGTCGTTTTCTTTCAGCTCTGTGTTGCCTTTCGGGATGAAATAATGTCCGTCTCTTTTCACCATAACGGCAAGGGTGTGGTCGGGCAAGGTGAGTTGCATCAATTTGTTTCCATGAGAAAGGACAGCAGGAGTGATGTCTATTTCACTCATGGCACTCTTAATATCTTCCGGCAATTCGATACCGAACACATCTTTTCGCTCCGGCTCGTCGACAAGTCCGAGCCATTTGGCAGCCTGTGTTACGGTTGTTCCTTGTATCAATAGGGAAAGGATCGTGATGAAAAACACGATATTAAAGATCATGCCTCCATGATCGACTCCGGCAATCCAAGGATAAGTTGCGAAGATTATCGGAACTGCTCCACGAAGTCCCACCCACGAGATATATAGCTTTCCTTTTGTTGTAAAGTTTTTAAATGGAAGCAAACACAGGAAAATCGTTGCCGGACGAGCTATCAGTATCATAAATACTCCCACTAAAAGGCCTACTGGAGCGACTGGCAGCAACTCGTGCGGGTTCACCAACAGACCTAACGTGAGGAACATGACGATCTGCCACAGCCAGGCAAAACCGTCGAAGAAAGTTCCCATACTCTTTTTATGCACAATCTTAGCGTTCCCCACGACCAGGCCGGCAATGTACACGGCCAGATAGCCGTTCCCTTTACATAAAGTAGTCGCCGAGAAAGTGAAGAAAGCAGTTGTCAACAATAAGATCGGATATAAAGACTCGTTGTCCATATTGATCTTGTTGATCATCAGAACGGCCAGCTTACCTAACAGGAAACCGGCTATCGCACCGACGGATAGCTGGACGAGCAATTGCAGGACAGCTTCCTGCAAGTTCATACCCCCGACCTGTATATAAGCGATAATAAGCAAGGTAAGCATATATGCCATCGGGTCGTTGCTACCGCTCTCCAATTCGAGGGTCGGACGCAGGCGTTGTTTCAAATAAACCCCTTTGCTCCTAAGGATGGAAAAGACGGAAGCAGAGTCTGTAGACGACATCACTGCCGCCATCAGCATAGATTCGGCTACCGTAAGCGTTTCATAACCTGTAGACCACAAAAACACATAATAGATAAAACCTCCCGTTATAAGCGTCGTTAGCAATACTCCCACTGTTGCAAGGACAACTCCTTCCGTGGCTATCGGCTTGATCTCGGACATTTTAGTATCCATACCACCGGAAAACAGGATGATACTCAACGCCAACATGCCTATGAACTGTGCTGCACTGGGATTGCTGAACTGAATGCCTAAGCCGTCGCTGCCGAACAGCATTCCGACACCTAAAAAGAGAAGCAAGGCGGGAAGGCCGAAACGGAAACCGGCTTTACCGGCAATAATACTGAAGAAAAAGATAATCGAAGCAACCAACAGGATTGCTTCCGGATTCTCGAAGATTTGTAATTCGTGGAACATAGGCTGATAATAACGGTTTACTCTATACTTTGTCACTTCAAAGTAAAGAAAAAATAACGATATGCACAACAGCTTAACACTTAAAAGACAAGGTTATCTACTGACTAATAAATATATTCACTATATTTGTGCTGATAAAATTAACGCTATGATTAAAACAAATCTATTCCTACTATTGTTCGTTCTCCTCGCGGGAACTTCGTGCAATAGGCAGCAACATTTCATTTCGGACGATACGTTCCGCGCCGAAGTGGAGAATGACTTCCGGGCAAAGCAGGCCGCTCTGCCGGACGGAAACCTTTTTTCAGTCTTTAACCAAAAGATGACGTCCGACGAAAAAGAGGCGCTTACTTTCTTGTATGCCTATATGCCGATCGGAGATATCACGGATTATGACGGGCAACTGTATCTCGACAATATCCGCAGTTCGTTTCGTGCACGGGTGGAAATGCCTTGGGGAGACAGCATACCGGAAGACATCTTCCGCCATTTCGTACTTCCCGTGCGGGTCAACAACGAGAATCTGGACGAGAGCCGCATGATCTTTTATGAAGAATTGAAAGACCGGGTGAAGGGCTTGTCCTTGTATGACGCCGTGCTGGAAGTGAACCATTGGTGCCACGAGAAAGTGATCTATACGCCGTCGGACGCCCGGACGAGTTCGCCTTTGGCATCCGTGAAGACCGCTTACGGGCGTTGTGGCGAAGAGTCGACGTTTACCGTAGCCGCCCTTCGTTCGGTCGGCATACCGGCCCGTCAGGTCTATACGCCGCGTTGGGCGCATACCGACGACAACCATGCTTGGGTGGAAGCTTGGGTAAACGGTAAATGGTATTTCCTCGGAGCCTGTGAACCGGAACCGGTACTTAACTTGGGGTGGTTCAACGGACCGGCTTACCGTGGTATGCTGATGCACACGAAAGTATTCGGTAAATACAACGGACCGGAAGAAGTCATGGACGTAACCGACGGTTACACCGAGATCAACGTGATCGACAATTATGCCCCGACGGCCAAAGCAACGATCACCATTGTGGATGAAAACGGCCAGCCGGCTGCCGGAGCCGATGTCGAGTTCAAAATATATAACTATGCCGAGTTCTATTCCGTAGCCAATAAGAAGGCGGATGCTGAAGGGAAGGCATTCCTTTCCGCCGGTAAAGGTGATATGCTGGTATGGGCGACTAAGGACGGCAAGTTCGGATATAGCAAGGTGTCGTTCGGAAAAGACAATAACGTGACAATCACTCTCGACAAGAAACCGGGTGACATCGAAACCGTCACGCTTGATGTCATTCCTCCGGTAGACGGTTCCATTGCCGCCTGCGTGACGGACGAACAGAAAGAGGCCAACGCCAAGCGTTTGCACGAAGAGGATGTGATCCGTAATAAATATGTGGGCACTTTTTATACGGAAGAGAAAGCGGAAGCACTTGCCAAAGAATTAGGTATCGACCCGCTGAAAACAGCCGATTTCATGATCGGCAGCCGGGGAAATTGGCGTGAGATAGAGAAGTTCCTTCGCGATGCGCCTGCCGACAAACGTCCGATGGCGATGGATTTGCTGAATGTTATCTCTGCCAAGGACTTGCGTGATACGCCGGCCTCCGTGTTAGCGGACCATCTGAACAATGCCCAGGCTGTGCAAAGTTCCCTGTTTACCGAATATATCCTCAATCCGCGTGTGGCAAACGAGTTCCTGACGCCGTACAGGAAGTTTTTCGCCGCCAACGTCGATTCGGCATTAGTGAAGAAGGCTAAAGCTGATCCGCAATTAATTGTAGACTGGGTGAAGGAAAATATCAGTATCAATGACAGCCTGAATCCGCAACGCATTCCGATTATGCCGATGGGCGTATGGAAATCGCGCGTGGCCGATAAAGGTTCCCGCGATATATTCTTCGTCGCTGTATGTCGTAGCATCGGTATTCCGGCACGTATCGAACCAGTGGCGGGAAAAGTGCAATATGCGAAAGGTCTGAACTGGGTGGATGTAGACTTCGAAGCTGCCGAGCAGACGGTTGCCAAGCAAGGTAAGGTCGTCGCTTCTTACCAGCCGATCAAAGCATTGCAGGACCCGAAATATTACAGTCATTTCACGATTGCGAAAGTGTTGCCGACCGGCAAGTTGCAGACACTTAACTTCGAATCGGGCGATGTGGATATGGGGGGCGGTGATACTTGGAGTGCTCTGTTGAAAAAGCCGCTTTCTATGGATGAGGGCCATTATATGCTGGTAACCGGAATACGTATGGCAAACGGTAGCGTACTGGCCGAAATGTCTTTCTTCAACGTAGAACCAGGCAAGACGAGTGATATCAAACTGGAGATGCGTGAGAGCCAGGACGATGTACAAGTCATCGGCAACTTCAACTCCGAAAACAAATTCAAACGGGCTGATAACGGCGAGGAAACGAGTCTGTTGGCTACCACCGGCCGCGGCTATTATGTTGTCGCTGTCCTCGGAGCGCGCCAGGAACCGACCAACCATGCCATGCGTGACATCGCTGCCGTAAAGAAGGACCTTGAAGAATGGGGCCGCGGCATGGTTTTGTTGTTCCCCGATGAAAAAGGCTTCCAGAACTTCGATCCGAAGGAGTTCGGAGAGTTGCCAACTACCATCACATATGGCATAGATATCGACAAAACAATTCAGAAGGAGATCGCCGCAGCTATGAAGTTGCAGAACGCCAACACACTGCCAATCTTCATCATTGCCGACACTTTCAACCGTGTAGTGTTCGTTTCACAAGGCTACACAATCGGCTTGGGAGATCAGTTGATGAAGGTGATACATAAGTTGTAATCCCTCTTCGACGAAACATAAAAGAGGCGTAGATTAGCAGATGTCATTCGAGTCATCACTAATCTACGCCTCTTTTATGTTTTGGATATTGTAGAGGTAATTACCGGCGACGGCGTACGCTGCGGACCGGAGCGCTTTTCTGGGCTTTTGGAGCTTTGATTTTGACCTCTTTTTGTTTGCTCTCTTTTGCGGCTTCCGTCTTTCTGCCACGGGCGGAAACGGTTGCGTTTTTAGATTTCTTGCCTTTTGTATCAGCTGCCAACTGAGCTGTGTCCGGTTGCAGATAGAGAGATTTTTCGAAAGTAATCAGCTGGTTCTCGATACGTTCCTGCTCGCGTTTCATCGAATCGGGTGTCGGGCAGTAGGCTTGCAGAGGTTGGTTCATCAGATTCTGCGTCTTGAAGATATCGCCCTGGAACATCCGGCGACGGAAATAGTCGTCGAGCGTGAAAGTCATGGCGTTGTTGATGTTGGACGTCATGATATAGGCGGTATTGATATAGGGACGCAAATTTTCATAAGGAATCCAGAACATCGGCATGGTGTTCTGTCCCATATCGTCCACGATTGTCAGAATCGGACAGATCGCCAATGTCTTGACATCGAATACGGAGTTGTTCTGGTCGAAATACCACGCTTCCTTTATGTAATAGGAGCGGACATCGCCGGAAGGAATATCGCTTTCGTTCACGACGAAACCGGCAGGTTCGTTGTCTTTGCCTGGCGTCTCTTCGTAGAAGATACGGCAACGGTCCAGCATGACTTTCAAGTCGAGCTTGCGGTTGTCGCTGAAATCCTCGTAACCGTCCAGGTATTCATAGGCGGACAACTTGCCTTCGCATACCAGCTGGAAGATGATCGAGAACAAGTTCATCTGCCCGTTCATCGGTTGGGTGGGATAGTATAGAGGAGCATTCTGTTCTTTCGTAAGGTCGATCTGGCGGTAGATGACACGCATCCAGCGAGCGTTGCCGATATGCTGCGTCATTCGCTCGTTCATATCCTGTGCTCGGACGGTCAGTTCGGGCATGCCGTTCTCTTTCTTCTCTTCTTCACGGGCGCCACGGCTTGCTTCGGGACCGCGACGTCTCTGCTGCTGTTGCTGTGTATTGCCGGCCTCTTCCTGTGCCTGTATGGGGAGGGAGGCGAACAGGGCGATGGCGAGGGTTGCTATGTAATATAAACGTTTCATATATCTTTATACATTACGGGACGAGCAGACCTCGTCCCTACGTTATGTTAATTGACGATTACTTCGACGGTCGGAATGATACGTTCCTTATTGTCCGGACCTAATACTTTCACATGCGTGATGTAGAAGCGTTTGCCTCTTGCCAGACGGCGGATATAATCTTTCTGACGCTGCGAGAATTGGTTGCCTTGCGTGACTTCCGGAATGATGTTGCCCATCGAATCGTAGAAAGTCAGCTCGAAACTCAACACCTTGAACGGCACGTTCAGCAGGTCGTCGTCGATAGCCGCCTGGATGCCGTCGGCTTCCACCAAATTGCGTTTGGAGAACTGACCGCCACGGAACTTGCGCATATTGCCGTTCTGGTCCTTATATTCGATAAAAGGCATCGGGTCGGGCAGGGCACGTACGCGGAAAGTCGTTTTCGCCATCTCGACGCTGCGCCCATCCGCCATTTTAGCATGGACGGAAATGATGGCGTCTGTTCCAACCGTTGTCGGACGGGCTTCCCATTGGTCGCCTTTGCGGACCAGTGTCCCGTTCGTCATCGTTGCCGTCACGTTGCCGCTGGGCACACCCGGCACGGCGATACGGATCGGGTTGGCGATTCCGGCATACAACACATTCATCAGCATCGGCGCTACCGTCGCACTCGGTTCCGTCACGAAGTATTCGCTTTCGAACTCGCGGCGCATCACGCTGCCGTCGCTACCCGGCATTTCGATATATCCTTTGACCGGATAAGTGCCCGGAGTACCGGCTACAGCCGTAAACATGCCGTTTGCATCATAAGGCAATTCCTTGCCGTTCACATAGACGGTCGGACGTTTCGTCGAGTCGACAGCCGATAAGACGATATTGGCCTTGTACTGGCTGCCGCGCATGACGATCTGGCTTTCCGGAATCACCTGTGCCGTGATCTGGTTCACACGATAGTCGCGCATGTCGACGCTGCTCAGCAGGTTGGACAACACTTCACCTTCGGCATAGCGGATATCGCTTTGCAATTTCGTCAGCAAGGTAACAGCCGCCGCCACCGGCATATTCTCGAACAAAGCCTCTTCCCAAGTGCGAGTATTGATACCGGCCTTGTGAGGCGGCGTTGTCGACAGGCTGGCTTCGATGATGCGCGTCTTGGCCGAGTCTTCCACCATCTCGCCCATCAGTGTCCGGTATTTTTCGATGCTCTGGCGCAATTTCTTGCCTTCGCCCGAAACGGGAGACAGCATCACGCGGGAAGCCGCTTCGAGGTCGTCCTTATGATCGATATTATTGACATCGGCATCCTTACCATCGGCAATCTGCGCGATACGCACTTTCAGATCCTGCACGTAATTGTACAGGCTGTCGGAAGCCTCCTTCACCTTTGTCCCCTTTTCGTACCATTCACGTACTTTTTCGGGATTTGTCTGATAATAAGCCTTCAGTTCCTCTGTAACGATCTCATTACGGGTCGAGGTATTATCGATAGAAGTACGCAAGCTGCCTTCCACCAGTTCGAAACCGTCGAGTACCTCCGACGACACGTTGAGTGCCATCATGGCGATGAACACCAGATACATCAGGTTGATCATCTTCTGACGGGGCGAATTGGGATTATTTGCTATTCCTGCCATATCCGATTACTTCATTGGGTTGTTTGTATACGGAGCCTGCTGCTGATATCCGTACGGTTGCTGATAGGCCTGCTGGTAATTCTGCTGCTGTGCCGGCTGCGGTTGCTGCTGGTAAACAGGTTGTGCGGGCTGCGCCGGTTGCTGGTATCCCATATTGACCGTCATAGCCTGCAACAGGCGGCTGTATACCTGGTTCAATTCGGCCAACTGTCGCGTCATCTTTTCCGTTTCGTTGCGGAACACGGAACTGTCGACAACGGAGCCGTCATACATTTCGCGAATGCGGCTCAAGCCACTGTTGATATGTTCGATCGATTCGATCTGCGAGCTGATGCTCTTCAACTGTATTTCGTAGATCGTGTTCAAGCCGGAGATGTTGCGGTTCAGCATTTCCATCTGCTGCACGTAACCGCGGGAATTCTGGTTGATGCCATCCGAATTATCCGTAATGCTCTTATACGAGTTCAAAAGTGTGTCGGAAACGTCGGTCAGCGAATGCGTCACCTGGCTGAAACGTTCCATATTCTCGGACATACCCGAAAGCTGTTCCAGATATTTCTGCGTCGCTTCCGTCAGTTCCGCCATCTTGGAGATCTGTTCGGCGGCGGCGCTCAGTTTCTTGATACTGTCGGAAAGGTTTTTCGTATCTTCTTCGCTCACATCCAGGCCGAGATTGCCCAGTCCGGTAGTCTGCTTGCCGCCTAAGTTGATATTCAATCCGCCAGCAACCTCGTCGTCGGTCGTATTCTCAGGCGAATTGACCAGATTGGACATAGGCGTGTTGGCGAAATCCGGACGGTCGAGCGGGTTCTTCGATTTCAAAACCGGGAACACTTCTTCCCAGTGATATTCGTTGAATGGCTTTTCAAAAGCGGAGATAAAGAATACCAATGCTTCTACCGTCATGGCCACAAACAGGATTTGGTTACCATACGGCAAGTGTAACAACTTGAACAAGGCGCCTATAATAACGATGGAGGCTCCCCAGCTATAACAGAAATTCAGTACCCGCTTGCCTTTTTCACTGGCGAGGTACATTTCTACTCTGTTTTTATATCTTCTATATTTTCCCATGATATAATGTATATTCGTTAATTAGAGAGGGCGGGTGAACTCCGCCCCTGCGTTATTTTTTACCTTTTGCTCTCGAAAAACCGATTTGTGTACGGGCGCAACGGAAACCGATGTATGAACGCGTTTCGTTCTGGTATTCGAAGGTGCGCATATCCGAACGGATAAACTGTGCCACGTCTTTCCAGGAACCGCCGCGTACGACCTTCTTCTTCATGGCATACGGGTCTTCCTTCGCGGCATTGTAGCGCAGATCCGGATTCATGTCGCTCATCTGGCTCGGTCCGGATTCGGAATAAGAAGTCGATGTCCATTCCGCCACGTTGCCGGCCATGTCATAGAGGCCGAATTCGTTCGGAGCGAAAGAGCCGACACGCGAAGTGATCAGATGACCGTCTTCCGTATAGTTGCCTTTGCCCGGTTTGAAGTTGCCCAAGAAGCAACCTTTTCCGCTCACCAGCTCGTCGCCTGCCCACGGATATTTGTTTTCGTTCTTGCCTGTACGGGCCGCATATTCCCATTCGCCTTCGGTCGGCAGGCGGAACGGTTCGAGAGCCTGTCCGCTGGGGAAGTTCAGAGATTCCTTGAACAGGTTGGTGCGCCATACGCAGAATGCTGTCGCCTGTTCCCAGGAAACGCCTACCACAGGATAATCGTCATAGCCCGGATGCGAGAAATACATACGCATATAAGGTTCGTTGTAAGCATTGTTGAAATCGTTCACCCAGCAACTTTCGTCCGGATAGATATTCACGATACGGGTGTGGAGGAAATCCCACGGCCCGCTGAGCCGTCGTGTGATGGTTTCGTTCACGATCTCGCCTTCCTCGGTGATGTAGGCCGTGTCTTTGGATATCATGATCACTTCGTCAGGGTCGACCTGGATATCGGTGTTACGCACGCGGGCTGCCGGGTCCAGGTTGTGTTTGCGAAGGGCTGCTGACGTATAGTCGTACCATTCGTAGCGATAGACCATCTGTTTCGGATCCAACGTCTTTTCGCCGGTCACCGGATTTACGGTGTAGACACTTTCGATTGCCCGTATCTCGTCTTCATTGGCACGTTTCCAAGGAATCGGGCGGCTCCAGTCCAGATGCGGAGTCACCGGTTCGCCATATTTATCTTCAGTAATCTTAAACAGGTCATTGCCGCCATAAGCCGGGTCGGCCAGACGTTCGCGGATAATGGAATCGCGCACCCAATACACGAACTGACGGTATTTGGCATTCGTCACCTCTGTCTCGTCCATCCAGAAAGCATCGAAAGAGACGCCTTTCGTTTCAGGATTGATCCCCCACAAGGAATCCTTATCTGCGGGTCCCATCTCGAATGAGCCTCTTTTGATCAGAACCATCCCGTAAGGGGCAGGTTCGTTAAACGCCACCGATCGTACCCCTGTCACTTCGCCCCCGCCACCGGAAAGGGTTTTGCCACATGAGGTAAACAGGGCTACTGCCGCAAGTACTAACAATACTTTTTTCATATACTATAATATACGTACACTTTTATGTCTATTCTTTCCTGACTTCGATTTTTTCAACTTCAACTTGTAGCTCACTACCAACTCGTGGCTTCCACTCGTGGCTTTCAAGATGGGTATGGTAGAGATCGGAAAATCATACGCATATCCTACCTGAAAACTCCCGATCTTGGCTCCTAACAACAGGATCAGCGACTCATTCACACGCCAGGAAAAACCTCCGTTAAACATCTTATTATAAAACAGCCGGGCGGTTATGTCCGCCTGGAAGCTCTGCATGTCTGTTTTCAGGAATACAGACGGCTGTAATTCATACAACGGATTTCGAAACTGAATATTGTATCCGGCTATCAAATTATATGTGCTGGCGAGATACATGGAAGAATATTCGTCCAATATGATCTCCGTCTTGTTCAAGTGCGTGACGCCCAAACCGGCATAGAGGTTCTTGCGGTGATAGTAAAGCCCGGCGTTCAAGTCGAAGCCCATTCCGCTCACCTGCGTCTTTGGAATTGCCTGGTCTTCCTGTTGGTGGAACTGGCTGGTCGGATAAAAGACCTTTTCTCCGTCAAACGACTGGTTTACCATTCCGAACTGCATTCCGATACTGAGCGTACCGCCAAACAGTTTTTGTTTATAGGCATACTGCAAATTGACATGTGTATTGACGAAAAGCCCGATTCCTTCGGTAAAGACGACCATCCCGATGCCATGATTGGTTTTCCCGATCTTCAGTGGCATATCCGCATTGATGAAAAAGGAGGTCGGCGCCCCGTCGATCCCGACATATTGCAAACGAGACAGCGCCAACATGTTCAAGTCTCCCGTAACACCCGCATACGCCGGATTATAGTAACCCAGCGCCATAAAATACTGGCTTAGCTGCGAGTCGTATTGCGCCCGCGCTCCCGTGAGGCCGGTTACCAAAAGGATAATAAGCAGGAGATATTTGTTCATATATCAAGAAACGGAATAAATCCGAATAAATTGTATAAAAAGCAAACGAGGCGGCGGGACATAGCCCTGCCACCTCGTTATTATTTCATGCCTGTACGTTTTTATCGCACATTAATATTCTTCTTCGTTGAAGAAAAAGTCTTCTTTACTTGGATAGTCGGGCCAGATATCTTCCATGCATTCATAAATCTCACCTTCGTCTTCCATTTCCTGCAAATTTTCAATCACTTCCAGTGGCGCACCAGAACGTTGTGCATAGTCAATCAGTTCATCCTTGGTTGCAGGCCAGGGTGCGTCTTCCAGTTTTGAAGCTAACTCTAATGTCCAATACATAGCTGTCAAGTATTAATAACCACCTTACGGCGGTCAGGTTCTCAAATTTTCCGCAAAAATAAAACAATATTCTTTAGATGCAAGTATAATCCCAGATAATTTCTTTGCCATTATTCCGTATGCATTCCTTACGTGCCAGAACAAACAGATAATCAGACAATCTGTTTATAAAAACCAGGACAGGTTCTTCAACCGGAATTGTCTCTGCCAAACGGTAGATCTGGCGTTCGGCACGCCGGCAGACTGTCCGGCACACATGTGCCAAAGAGGCCGGGCGGCTTCCTCCCGGCAAAATAAAGTTGCGCATCTTGGGCAGTTCGTTATCCAGGCGGTCTATTTCCCGCTCGATACGGGTGATCGTTTCCGGCATCACCTTACTTTCTACTTTCAGTTCCGTGTTTTCCTGATCGGTTGCCAGATAGGAACCGATCGTAAACAACTTGTGCTGGATAAACAGCAGGAAGTCCTGATCCGCTTTCTCTTCAAGCGAAGTGATCAACAACCCGATAAACGAGTTCAGTTCGTCGACCGTACCATAGCTTTCGATACGTTGGTGCGCTTTCGACACCCGTTCGCCGCCAACTAAGGAAGTGGTTCCCTTGTCGCCGGTCCCTGTGTATATAATGCTCTTTTTCATATGACAATAACTTATCGTTTTATTATATAATCGCACATCCTTGCCAGATGTTGCAAAAAGGAGTACAATATTCGTCAGATTCCGGGATTTGTGCAAGGATTCAGATTATTTATTTTGATGGGAAAGAAAAAATTGCAGGCATCTTTACCAATGTCTCGTCTTGATCCAGCTTGATTATAGTTCCTCCCCCTCGTCCTTTTACCCAAAGCGTCATATTTAAGTGATAAATAAGGAGATTGCGGAAAACTTTTGTGTGCTAATATATAGATGTTTACGTTTTGTCCTATATCCTTTTTTATTTTCGGCCTAAGTCAAATACCTTTTTGCCTATGGTCGAAAACCTTTTTCACTAAGGTCGAAAAGGTATTCGACTTAGGTCAAAAACTCTATGACCTTATAGTTTAAAGCTAGAAGTATGGCCTCTATCACTCTATAATACTTTTATTCAAGTTAGCGTATGGTCTGTATATTTTTATTTGCATATTTGTTATTGTTTCCTATTATTATCACGGTCACAGATCAAATCGAGCATTGCAGTCGATGAGGTGATAGACGGATGTATAAGTCAAAAATCAATTTGTTTGTATCTTTGGATAAAGAGTCAGAAATAGACGATATAATCCCTCTTGTGTAACTTCTTGTTGAAAAACACGATTCCCATTGAATACAGGTCGATCGTCACCGTTACTTCGGGATGACAGCATACTTCCCGCCAGAATTCGCGCATTTTGCGGCTGGTTTTGATGCCTTCGAAAACAAAGACCGTATCGCCGTGCACATGTTTCAAGCATTCCTCAAACAGCCAGCTATTGTTTTGCTGCTCATACAGGGTGTTGAAAAAGACAAAATCGAGTTGCTCCATGTCTTTCAAGGCTTTCGGTAGTAAATCTTTGTAGCTTCCGACACGCAGGTCGACCGGGTTACGGGCGGCTTTGCCGAAAGCGATACGGGCGATGGAGGCAAACTCCGGTACGTTTTCCAGAGCGATACATTTCAGATCGGATGCATATGAAGTCAGATACAAAGTGGACAGGCCCATGGAAGGGCCGAACTGAAGGATGTGTTTTGATTTGAAATAGTTGGCAAGACGGAAAAGTAAGGCGCCGTGCTTGGGCCGTATCGCTTCGCGCTCGACAATCCGGCCGATCGTGCGGCGGCGCATCTTCCCCTTTTGCTGGCGGTCGGGATAAGTGATCTCGTCATCTTGGAAAAGCAGCTGCTTGCGGATCAGTTCGATGTCGTAGAAGCTATAGTATTGGCAACGCTCCTCAATCACTTTAGTGATCAGGTTGAAGACAAAGGGGGAATGAACCCCGAAGCCTTTGCGGTAACGGATGCCTCTGTATAAAAGTATGCCTTTTCTTAGTGTATTAGCTTTGGGGATAATGCGCATGATTTATGATTTTAGATTTATGATTTTAGATTTATGATTTGTGAACCTCGATCATAAATCTAAAATCATAAATCGTTAACTCTGCAAAGTTAATCATTTTCATGGAACATATCCATGATCTTTCCGCTAAGCTGCAAAAGGGAGATTTCGCATATCTTGGTGGAGTATTCGGCGATGGACTGGCGCTCTTCCGCTTCGAGCAGGCTGTTCTGGGCTTCACGCAATTCGATACCGGACAGGTCGCCCAGTTTATAGCGGTCGATCGCAATCCGGTAGTTTTCCTGTGCCGCGACCAAGTTCTCTTTTTCCAGGCTCCACAAGTCCAGGTTGTTGCGATAAGCCATCCAGAAGTTGCTCATATCGGCACGCAATCCCAGTTCGAGTTCTTGTGTGCGCAATTCTTGGTTCTGAATCTGTATCCGGGCATTCCGTTGTTCGCGTTTCCGGTTGAAACCGTCGAATACGTTGATGCCGACCGTCACCCCGTAGTTGAGGCCGAGGCGGCGCTGGAGGTCGGTCGTTCCTACCTCGTACCAGTTCGCCGTGTAGCCGTATCCGGCATTCAATTTGACATACGGATAGTTACGGCTCTTGATCTTTTTGTAGTCCAGCTCGGAAATCACCTGGTTCTTCTTGGCGATCAGCAGAGATGAATTGGAGGTAAGCGTGCTTTTCCATAGTTCCACTTCATCTAAAAACGGGTTGGGGGTAATCAGGGAGTCCTTGATCAGTACTTGTTCCTCCACATCCTCCAATGCCATCAGCCGGTTCAGGCGGATACGTGAAGTATGCACTTGTTCCAACTGGTTCAGGACGTTGGAGCTGTCGGCATTGAAGTCGACTTGCGCTTGTTGGAGGTCCAGGCGGGACATCGAGCCGATATAATACCGCTCTTCCACGATACGCAGACGTTCGCGGGACAGTTCGAGCGTAGAACGGAGGTTGCGGAGGCGGATCTTCTGGCGGATCAGGTTGTAGTATTCGCTCGAAAGGTCGGCAACGAAATCCTCGATTGTCATTCGGGTGTTCAATTCTCCCAAGTTCTGTAACTCTTTCAGTTTTTCGTAAGTGGCCTGTATGCCTAATCCGTCGAAGACGGTCCAGTTCACATTCAGGCCGATGTCTGCCGTCTCGTTGTGGATGCCGTTCGTTTTTTCTGTCGTTCCGTCGGACAACTTGTTATTGTTATTGTTAAGCGTGCCGCTAAAACCACTGCTCAGGTCGACGGTCGGCAGGTAGCCGGCATTGCCGGGAGTGGCGTTGTTGTCGCTGATCTGCTGTTCGTTACGGATGATGCGGATGGAATAATTGCGTTCCAATCCGGTCTGGATGCAGTCGTCCAGGCTGAACACCCGTTGCGCCTCGGCCGGGACGACCGTAAATGCTATACATATTAATAAAAGAAACCTCTTCATCCTCAATAGCCTTATTTCTTAATTTTTAATTCTTAATTATTAATTTTCGATTGTCTGTCCGTGGAAATAAAGCTGTACATCGCCGGGACGATAAACAGGGTAAGGAATGTCGAAACGATCATACCGCCCACTACGGCGATACCCATCGCGATACGTCCTTGTGCCCCTTCGCCCGAAGCATATACGAGCGGAACCAATCCTAAGATCGTCGAAATACTGGTCATCAGGATCGGCCGCAGACGTTGTGTGGAAGCCGAGCGGATCGCTTCCGCCATGCTCAGTCCCGCTTCCTGGCGCTGGTTGGCAAACTCTACGATCAAAATACCGTTTTTCGCCACCAGACCGATCAGCATGATGATACCGATCTGACTGAATATATTCATAGTTATATCTGAATAGCTCATAAAGATCAACGCCCCTGCAATAGCTAAGGGAACCGTGAACATCACGACCAACGGGTCTTTGAAACTCTCGAACTGCGCGGCCAGGACCAGATAGATCATGAACAGTGCGAGGATCATGGCAAACATCAGGCTGGACGAACTTTCACGGAACTCTTTCGATTCGCCTGACAGGGCCGTACGGAAACTGTTGTCCAACGTCTCCGAGGCGATACGGTCCATTTCGTCCAGGCCGTCACCGATCGTATAACCTTTGTTGAGTCCGCTGGAAACCGTTGCCGACACAAAGCGGTTGTAACGGTACAGCTGAGGAGGGGCAACGTCTTCTTTCAACGTGACGAGGTTGTCCAGCTGGATCATCTCTCCTGCATCGCTGCGGACATAAATGGATTTCAGGTCCAACGGCGTGTTGCGCTGCTGGCGGTTGATTTCGCCCAATATCTGATACTGTTTCCCGTTCATGTAAAAATATCCCATACGCTGGCCGCTCAATGCATATTGTAGTGTCTGGGCAATCGTGCGGGTGCTGACGCCCAATGAAGAAGCCTTGTCGCGGTTGATCTCGATACGGGCTTCGGGTTTCGTAAACTTCAGGTTCACGTCTGCCATCTGGAACACCGGGCTTTCGCTTACCTTCTGCATAAAGGCGGGCAAATACTCCTGTAGCTTCTCCAGGCTGGTCGCTTGTAAAACATATTGAACGGGCATACCTGCGCGACGTCCTCCGAAAGTGGATTGCTGCTGGACGAAAGCACGTGCTTCTGTCTTGCCCCGTACATTCTTTGACAGCACATCGGCAATCTCCATCTGCGAACGTTCACGATCTTTGATGTCGGGAAGTAAAACGGTGATGTATCCGTTGCTGTTATTCGCACGAACCGTTAGGGCTTGCCGCTCGGGAGCCAACGTGTCGGCCATGGCGGCCACTTGGTCTGTAAAGTCGCGGATGAACTCGAAGGTAGCTCCTTCCTGTGCACGTATATTGATCGAAATGGATGAACGGTCTTCCAATGGAGAAAGTTCGGAGCGGATGGTTCGCCAGAAATAGCCGATGGAGCCGAAAAGGATCACGACAATCGGTATGGACCACCACTTGTGGTTCAGGAACGCGTTCAGCGACTTTGCATAGATATTGTTCATGCCTTCGAAGAACGGTTCCGTCTTTGTGTACAACCAGCCTTTGTTTTCGCGTTTTCTCAGCAGCTTGGTCGCCAACATCGGCGTAAAGGTCAAAGCCACAAAGGAAGATATCGTTACGGAACCGGCGATCACGATACTGAACTCCTTGAACAAGCGTCCCGTCATACCTTCCATAAAGACGATCGGGAGGAACACGGACACGAGTGTTACCGTCGTAGACACGACGGCGAAGAATATCTCTTTCGCCCCGTCTATACCGGCCTCTTTCGGTTCCATTCCCTGCTCGATGCGGACGTAGATGTTCTCCGCCATCACGATCGCGTCGTCCACCACCAGTCCGACCGAGAGCACCACCGCCAACATTGTCAGCACATTGATGGAGAAGCCGGAGACATACATCACAAAGAATGCCCCGACCAATGATACGGGGATAACGACCACCGGGACAAGCGTCACGCGCCAGTCGCGCAGGAACAGGAAGATGATCAGCACCACGAGCAGGAATGCCACATAGATGGTTTCTTCGACCTCCGCGATGGAGGCCCGGATAAAGCGTGTATTGTCGTACACCATTTCGACCGTTACGTCTTCCGGCAGGTCTTTCTTCAATTGCTCGATACGTTTGTATGCCTCATCGGCAATTTCGATCTGGTTGGCGCCCGGCTGCGGGATGATGACGTCGATAACCATCGGTTCGCCGTTCTTGCGCATCACGCTTCGCAAGTCTTCCGGGCTCACCTCGGCTCGCCCTACGTCTTGGAAGCGGATGATATTGTCGCCGTCACGCTTGATGATCAAATCATTGAATTCCGTTGCCGTGTGCATCAGTCCTAACGTACGGATAGACAAGTCGATCGTGTTTCCTTCAATGCTCCCGGAAGGAAGCTCGACGTTTTCGGCGTCTACTGCGTTCTTCACATCCAACGGAGTAACTCCGTAGCCGGCCATTTTGATCGGGTCCAGCCACAGGCGCATGGAGTAGCGTTTCTGTCCCCAGATGTCCACGCCACTCACGTTCGGAATGGTCTGAAGCCGTTCCTTCACTGTCAGTTCGGCAATTTCACTCAGTTCCATCAACGAGCGTTTGCTGCTTCGGATACCGATCTGCATGATCGGGGTAGCATCGGCATCCGCTTTCGATACCGTCGGAGGGTCGCAGTCGCGCGGCAGGTAACGCTGGGCACGCGAAACTTTGTCGCGCACGTCGTTGGCCGCCGTTTCCAGGTCGACAGACAGTTCAAACTCTACCGTGATACGGCAACTTCCCTGACTGCTGACACTGCTCAGCGAACGAATGCCGGGAATACCGTTGATATTCTGTTCGAGCGGCTCCGTAATCTGGTTCATGATTACTTCGGCATTGGCTCCCGGATAGGTTACGTTGACCGAAATGATCGGGTTGTCCACACTCGGAAACTCACGGACCCCTAAGAACTTATAACCGATCATCCCGAACAACAGAAGGATGATCGTCATCACGGTCGAGAGTACCGGTCTCTTTATGCTTATTTCGGAAATATTCGCCATGTTGCTTCGTTACTTCAGGTTATCAATCGACACTTTCATTCCCGTCCGAAGCTGCATCACGCCGGAAGTAATCACCGTATCACCTACGCTCAGCCCTTTCAATACCTGGACCTGGCTTTCCGTGCGGAGTCCTAAGATAATTTCGGCAGGTTCGGCCACGCCATTCTTATACAGGTAGACGATGTTCTTTCCCATTTCCGGGATCAGTGCCTCGCTGGGGATCGCCAATGCGTCTTTTATGTCACGGCGGGTAATTTCGACAGATGTATAGCGTCCCGGCACGATCGACTCGTCCCGGTTCGGATAGGTTGCACGCACTTTCAGCGAGCGGGTTGCCTCGTCGATCTTGCTTTCTACTGCATAAACGGTCGCTTTGTAGTCTTGCATCATGCCGACGGACGTGTTCATTCTGAATACGATCGGCGTACCGTCCTTGATGTCGGCAGAGTAGCGTTCAGGAACGGAGAACTCGATTTTCAAGGGAGATATTTTTGTCAGCTTGGTGATAACTGTCGAGGGGGAGGCATAGGCTCCTTCGCTGACATTACGAAGGCCGATAATCCCGTCGAACGGCGCCCGGAGCTCGGTCTGGGCAATATTGGCTTTTACCAGTTCGATGTCCGCCATCAGCTTTTCATATTCGGTAGCCACTTGTTCATAAGCCTCCTGACTGACCGCGTCCTTTTCCAAAAGCGTATGCTGGCGGTACACGCGATCTTTGGCTAAAGGCACTTGCGCTTCCAACTTCTTCAGTTCCGCCTGTAACGGTTTGTCATTGATCTTGGCAAGCAGGTCACCGGCTTTCACATGCGTACCTTCCGTAAAATAGATGGCCACGATCTTGCCCGACGATTCGAACGAGAGGTCTACCTCCTCATCCGGGATCGTACTGCCGGTTACAATGGTCTTGTCGGTAAGGGACTGATATTTCAGCACTTCCGCGTTAATGTTCAAAACTTGTTTCCGAACTTGGCTTCCGGCTGGCGGAACCACTTCGGCTGCATCTTTGGATGCCTTCATACGGCTTTTAATCTGCGGGTAAGCGATCATTCCGGCAATCATCAAAACAATTGCGGCCGTCACGCTCCACTTCACTCTCTTCGTCATATTTTTCTGGTATTCTACTTAAAAACACTTATCGACACGTAAATATACACAAGTACGCGAAATTATAGACGAATTAGGTGCAAAAAGGTTTAACAAGAAACAAACTTTTGTTTTAGTCCGGCAGAAAAAACAGCAAGGACCTTCACAGGCACTTGCTGCCAAACACAAATTATGTTGAAAATCGTTTCGTTATTCCTATCTGTGTTACCTTAATTGATTTCACTGTAATTCTCTGTCGCTTCGTTGATAAGCGGTTTATAAGAATGTTTGCTAAATCGGACCGATTTTTTGCCTTTTGCTTCAGCACATCTCCCAATTGTAATTGGTGAAATCGTCACTTTGCCTTTGATAAGGCGAGGCAGATTATAAGCCTTTAGGTTGCGTTGGTTGTAAGTAGGATCTCTCTGTGGAAGTAGGAAAGGTTTGCTTAAGTTTCCTACAGAATCGATATGAGCGATATAGAGTCGGTTATAAATGCCATCCTCCCGTCGGCTGCTGAAGATAACCCAACGGCTGTTAGAGGACCATGTTGTACAGCTTTCTGCTTCCGGGCTATTCCACTCAGTTGCAGCTATCAATTTCTTAGTTTTTGTGTTATATAGATAGAGATCTGATTCGGGGATCCAGCTGGAGAAGCACCCATGAGGGGCGGCAGAACAGGCAATAAACTGTCCATCAGGTGAAATGCTGGGGAGGGTTACGCTTTTACCTGCATTTGTTAAGTCAATGAGAGTGTCTACCTGCTTGCTGAATTGATTATTTTGGGGATCAAAACCAATACTACAGATACGATATTTTATATTAGAGAATTGTTGAGGCAAACTATCTATCCGGTCACACGTACAAAAATAGAGCTGTTTCCCATCTGGTGAAAAGAATGGAAAATTTTCTAGTTTGTTTGCATTGGCTAAAAGGGGACTGGTATAGACTTCGTTTTTGGAAATATCATACAAAACTATATCGGATTGCGTATCGTATACTTCGATGATTTTAGGGTGTGCATCGTAGAAAGACATTTGGGTTAGGTTTGTAGAGAATGCAATCTGTTTGCCAGAAGGATGCCAATCCGGATAAACGAAATTGGAAATCGTATGAGGAGTCTTTGTGTTGAGTTTTTGACATGCTCCTCCTTGTATCAGAATCGTTCCCGCATTTATTTTGCGCATGTGCATGACCATTTCATTCGGGTTTCCTTGGTTAAAGGTATGACAATTGATGCAGTTCTGCCCGCTTTTTTTGTTTGATATGATTTCCGTTTCCTTGAAAGAAGATAGTTCACGTTGACAAATGGCCATACTGTTCCAATTCGCATAGGTCGGTTCTATTAAACGATAGGCTAAGTGACTATCAATGGAATCAGTGGATACATCCCACGTGAAGGGAGAATATTGATACCATTCTCCTTTTTTTCGACTGGATACGGTGATACTTAAGCTCCCTCCTTGATTTTGATGAAGTAATTGTCGCCAGCGTTTAATCGGAATCTCTACTGCGTCATGCGCCGTAATCGTGATCGGATTTCCTTTCCCTTGAATCTGGATCATCCATTCATCACCCTCATCTTGTATCTTAAAATTCAAAGGAGCAATATTGACGGGCAAAAGAGCACCTTGATACTCCGGATAAATTGTTGGGAGTATGTTAAGATTTTCTTTAATGATTGGTTGTTGATGATTTTTGCATCCATAGAGGCCACATAAGGCGATTAGAAGTATGTAAAAAATGTTAAGTCTCATATTTGTTTTTTATTATATTGTACGTAATACCAATAGGTGTCTTTATAGGGGCATAGTAATTCCTGGATTTCTTCCGGAGATTTTCCCGACTGGTTGATTTGTAAATATCGGTAGAAACGCTCTATTACAGTTTGTTCAATTTGCCATTTTGAAATCAATGAGTTATCTTTCAGTAGATAAGCATACATTAGCAAAAACTCTTGATAATGCTTGCTACTATGTATTGTGAGATGAGTCCGGGCGGCTAATTGGATAAATGCGTTATATTGATTGTTGAGCATATATTTTGCTAGCAGGAAATCGATGACTTTTTGATTGTTGGCTCCTGCTTGTGTCTCAAATTGTTCCACGTTGAAAAGCATCTCTTTGGCAAGAAAAAGCTTATTGGTTTTGGGTGAAAGTTGACTTTTTTTTGTCGAGGAGTCTGTGTTCATCTTTTGCCTAAATTTGTAAGCCCAGTCTTTGTAGAATAAGGTAGACTCCAGTAAGGCCACATATTTGAGGCTGGCAGCCCGTTTTCCCCTTCTGTATTCGATCTCCGCCAATCGTGTCAGATAGAGCGGGGAACGTCCGGATGGAGTTTGCGTGTTCGCCATGAACATATAGGCTCTGGCAGCATAGAGCATATCTAGCTGAAAATAAGTCTCAGCAGTCAGATAATTTAATAGATGGTTGGAAGACCAAAATTCGTTGACATGAGCTACTTGGAAATACGAGAATAGCTCTTTTGAAAGACGTTGCTGATGAAGCAGGGCAATGTTGGTATAGGAGGACATCAGAACATTTTGGACAGGCTTTTTTTGCATGAAGGTAATCGCTTCGTCCCATTTTTCGTGGGTGATTAGATAATGTAGTTGATAAAGTCGTTCATCCTCATTTTTGAGTTGGCTTAAGATGATCCCGATAGCGAAGAAAGCCATGAGCAGATTTAAAGCGAATCGTTTTTTGTCTGTTAATCGCTGTAAAAGATGATATGTCCCGTAAGCTAATAAGGGAGATATTAAAAATGAAGTGATAACGATACCAAGTGGATGAAGTAAGTCTTGTGTAATAAAACAAGCTATACCTATCCAAGCTTGTGTTTCATTGATGTCGAATTTATAATAAGTTAAGATAGGCAGTAGGATTGTAACGAGTGTATATAGAATCCAAGCAAGAAGTGAGTGTTTTTTCTTCGAAAAAACTTCATCGAGGAAGATGAGAATAAGATATAAATAACAGCCTATTCCAGTAAAGAAATAGCAAATCGGTAAGTTGATTAGGATCAGAAGTCTTTTGCGTTTGCCTTCCTTTTCATGAAGAGTTATTCTTGCAAGTAAAAGGGTAATCTGAAGTCCAAAAATGAGTCCCAATGATGCGTTAGGGCTTAAATAGAAGAAAACCAGTGAAGTGATAGGAATCAGTTCCCATGAGACATTTCCTCCAATTTTCCAATGGCAGATCAGGTTGCGATATAATATACCGGTTAGTCCGACTCCGGCTCCTAAAATCCATCCCCCAAAATGATTTAAATGATAAAACTGTGTGAAAAACTCCCCTATATAGGCAGATAATCCTCCTGGATTATAAACTATTTCGTTGAAATAGTCTTTGTTCCATTCAAACAATCGTAACTGCTCGGCAAAGAGCAGATGATGATTATAGAAAAAGGCATAAAGGATTACTGTAAATAGGACGAATGGTAGTAGCCCGTAGGAAAATGTATGAAGTTGTTTCATATTTACCATGGATGAATAAAATCTTCTTTAGAATAAGTCTTAACTCGTTCGTTCATTGTACTATCTTGTTCCTCTTCTGTCCGGTTGAACAGGCGGTATAACCACGCAATTGGCGTGAGGATCAAAAAATAAGTAATTCCCAACAGGATTGGTGAGGTGATCTTGTTTAACAGGTTTCCGAAACGAATCCAAACCGTACGTATTTTCTTGTATATGTGAATCCAATTCATAGGACATTCAAAATAGAGTGTAAATAAAGGGGGCAATCACTGTATTGCTTGTAGAGATTAGCAACAAGCCAATCAATAGCAAGAATATTAATACAGGTAGCAACCACCATTTTTTTCGTTCTTTTATAAAAAGTAGTAAGTCTTTCAATGTGTCCATATTTTATGATTTTTGTATGTTATTTTTATTGATTATATAATTCCCTAAAACCAAGAGATCTAAGTTGGTTGTCATAAAACAGCGGTATGCATCTTGAGGGGTGCAGACAATAGGTTCGCCACGTACGTTAAAACTTGTATTGATAAGCAAAGGGTAGCCTGTTAATTGTTCGAATGCCCGTAAAAGCTTCGTTAATTTGGGATTACTTTGTTCATCAACAGTTTGTACGCGTGCGGAAAAATCCACATGGGTAACTGCCGGAATATCTGATTTTGGTAACGCCAATCGTTCTGCGGCATCTAAATCTTGATAATGCTTTGGCAATGGTATCCGATGTTTCAGAGAAATGTTGGTTGTTATCAGCATATAATTGGATTCGGTCAGCTTTTCAAAATAATCGCCGACTTTTTCTTTTAATATAACTGGAGCAAATGGTCGGAAGCTTTCTCTGAACTTGATTTTCAAATTTAATCTTTTTTGCATCTCTTTATCACGGGGATCTGCCAAGATACTTCGGTTTCCTAATGCACGTGGGCCAAACTCCATACGCCCTTGAAACCAACCTATACATAAACCGGAAGCTATGTGTTTAGCCACTTCTTCATATAAAAATGCTTCATCCAAATAGTGATAAGAAATGTTATTCGAGTCCAAAAAATCTTGAATCTCATGCTCTGTATATTGAGGACCGGTTTGGGCGAAGTGCATCTTGTCTCCGTTCATCCCGGCTTTTCGTGAATGTCCTTGGTAAATATAATAAGTGGCCCAAGCCGCTCCTAATGCTCCTCCTGCATCTCCTGCGGCAGGTTGGATGAAGACATGCTCAAATAATTGTGAACGAATGATTTTACCATTTGCTACGCAATTTAGAGCGACTCCTCCGGCTAGACATAGGTTGGAACAGCCAGTGAGCTTTTGGGCTGTTTGAACAATTCTCAATAGTATCTCTTCCAATACGATTTGAGCTGCAAGTGCTAGACTTGCGTGTTCTGGGCGTATTTCGCTTTCTGCCTTTCGAGGTTTCAATTGAAATAATTGTTCCCAACGCTTTTCATGAACCATTCGCATTTTTTTGTGGAAGGAGAAATAATACATATTCAATGATATAGAACCATCGGGATGGATCGTCAGTAGATGTTGTTTGATCTGATCGACAAATTTTGAGGTTTGTCGGTCAGATCGATCGGCGTAAGGGGCTAATCCCATCATCTTATATTCCCCGGAGTTCACCTTGAATCCTAAATAATAGGTAAATGCAGAATAGAACAAGCCAATAGAATCAGGAAATCGCATTTCTTTTATTAATTGAATTTGATTGGCTTTCCCATGAGCGATAGATAGTGTATTCCATTCTCCTACACCGTCTACTGTTATAATCGCAGCTTCTTGAAAATCTGAACCGAAAAATGCGGAAGCCGCATGTGACAAATGATGTTCCGAGAACAAAAGTTTACAATGTTGTTCATCGAATTTTCCTAACTTGCGTAATTCACGCTTGAGCATTCGTTTGCAAAAAAGTTTTTCTTCAATCCATATTGGTATTCCTTTAATGAACTGTTCCACCCCCCATGGTGCGTATCGATAAAAGATTTCTAAAATTCGCTCAAATTTCAGATAGGGTTTTTCGTAATAGATAATTGTGGAGATATCACACAATAAAATTCCCGCTTGCTGTAAACAATAACGGATTGCATTTGCAGGAAAAGATGCATCGTTCTTGATTCGGGTAAAGCGTTCTTCTTGTGCGGCAGCTATGATCTCGCCATCTTTTATCAAAGCTGCGGCTGCATCATGATAATATGCGGATATACCTAAAATATAGCTCATTTTATTATTAATTGTATAGGTCGGCTGCATCCTGATTACCCATTTGTAGATAGATCGATCGGATTGCTTGCCGGATTGAATCATTCGATTGCCAATTTAATTCTTGTTTGTACTGGATGATCTTATGGCAAAGCTCTTTGAGTCCGTTAAATTTCGGATTTCCGTTTCGGAGTATATATTCAATGTAAGGAAGAGCCAGATCGGGTTGATCGAGCCGTAAATGGATTGCAACTAAGTTCTGTGCTGTTTGAACCGTGGGATACAGGCGGAAACTTCGTGTGTAGAAGAAGATAGCTAAAGGATATTCTTTTCGGATCTCTGCGAATTCTCCTCCTTGACCAAGGAAGGTGAGGTCGTAAGGGTTATCCGTGATACGAACCCGGAGAATATCCAAACATAATTTTTCATTCTTGCTATTAAGTGCGTACTGATACAGTTGATCCATGGATTGATACCAGTTTTTTTGTCGTACGTAGTTTGCTGCGATCTTTTCTACTTCTGTTTTAGGGGTAATTGTAGAGAGATCTTTTTCATAGAATGGGAATCCTTTACGCAGTTGTAAGCAAGCATATTCTCCAGCTAAGGAGTCAAACTCTAAAACAGGAAAGTTGTATAGATCTTCTGAAGTGCCGATTTGTAGTTTTTTGTTGGAAAAACAGGATTGGTTTTGCCGAAGAACTTCCAAAAAGCAATTTGCGATCACCCGATGCCCTTCGATAGTAGGATGTACATGTTCCAGCAATAATTCTCGTCCGGGAATACCGAACGGGCTTTTTCGGTTAAATTCCTCTTCGGTATTTACCAAGTAAATATTATCGTCATCTTTGGCTAATTCTCGGATGATCTCATTAATCTCTTTGGATGCTCTAAATCTAAGGGCGTCCAAGTCTCGTGCCCGACTGAAGGATGTGTATGCTGCTATGCTATCTTGTGCTTGCAATTGTTCTTGTGCCAGTTGATAATATTCATCGGCGCTATGTTCGTCAGACGATATGCTTTTGAAAGGCTTTAAGTCTTTTAAATTAACTCCGACAGTTGAGAAGAAAACTGGTATTTGGTGTTTTTTGAACAGATTAAGTACTAATTTCATATTGTTTTGAAACTGTTCCAGTCCTTGTTGAAATAGTTTGCTTTTGTAGGGGATCACTTGCTCTTTGACCACATATTTCATCAAGTTGTCTGAGAACTCCTTTTGAGGGCTTAAGTGGCTTTTTAAAGAATCGAGCCATTGAGTAAGACGTAACTGACGCAAACGGATTGCCCAACGGATAAATGTTGGATGGCTACCGAGTGTATTATTGGAGCCTACACCCAAAGCTCCGTAATACTCGTTGTGTCCACCATAAATAAAAATCGCATCTGGCTCAAAATGAACGAGTTCTTGTGCGAAATCGTAAAAAGTGTAACTGTTGATTGCAGTCAGAGCTAAATTGATGATCTCGATATCTTTGTCTGGATTTGTCTTTTGCAATTGGTATTTCAGCATTCGTTGGAACGAAATATTATTGGGATAGGGAAATCCCATTGCTGCTGATTCGCCCAGAACAAAAATTCTGAATGTGTTTTTTTGTTTCTTTTTCCGAAAAAACTCTACATTTCCGTTTGTGGCTTGTGATTGAGTAAAGTACCTTCTACTGATGTTTTTGTTGAGATATAAATATTTACCATTCGCTGTTTGCAAGAAAAGATGGTCTAAATCTACACCATATCCGAAAGCTCTCAATCCACACTCTATTCCGATAAGAAAAAGCAAGGAAAGAAATAGATAGATACCTATCATCAGCAGATATTTGGATGTTTTACTCATATTAGGCCGTTTACATTGTGATGATTAAGGACTGTCTTGCATTTTCTTGTGTTAATGAAAAATGCAAAAACAGTCCTTAAATAGATCTGATTTATTTAACGGTAACTTCTATTACTTTACTATAATTATAGAATCCGCCAGGGTTAACAGCTAAGGCTCCTACCCGGAAGTAGAAAGTCTTTCCGCTTTTGAGATTCTCGAACGTATGAGAATAAGTGGCAATGTCTAATTCGGTCTCCGTACCAAGTTCTACAGATTCTTTAGCCGTAAAGGTGTTTTTATCCACATACGGAGTCTTGCAGTAGTAGAATTCTACTGCTTGTATTGTTTTATCTAAAACATTGTCTACGGAAGTTTTAACCGTAACTTTGCCTGTTTCGTTGGATGTCGCTTCTGCCGATATGCGCAAAAACGGTGTTACTTCAAAGTTCATCTGTTTTGAACCTGAGACTTCCATTTCGATCGGTTCTACTGTCTCAAAAGGCCCTTCGGCTAAAATCTTGTATTTACCGGTAAATACTGCTGTATTCGAGAATGTGCCATCTTGGCTCACCCATGAATCGTTGGGTTGTACAGACCATTCGTCATTATAAAACTCATACATACGTATTTTTGTCCCGTTTTGAGCTTGTCCGGGGACATTTTCTTTTGTCTCTTTGTCTATGATCGCTCCACTTAGGGAAGCGGTAGGTGCGTCATAGTTGTCAAGCCCGCAGGAGCACAAGCCACAAATTAGTGTTGCATATAAAAATATTTTTTTCATGTCTTTAAATATGAAAAGATTAATAACCCGGATTTTGTTCTAATAAATCGTTTTGAGCTACACCCGGAATCTCCAAGTAGTATTGTTTGTCCAAAAACGTTTTGGGCAGATTCAAGGTATTGACCGATTTCTCGAAAACATATTTTTTGGTCTTATAGTCCAACCAAGGAATTAATGCCGAGAAAGTTGTGTTGTTCATTACTTTGGAAGCAACACGCCAACGGACCAAATCCCAGTAACGTAAATTCTCGAATGCCAATTCTACGCGTCTTTCGTTTCGGATATCATCCATTGTCAAGCTATTTTTCTCCTTGATACCAGCACGTTTACGTACTTCGTTCACTTTTTGGAGAGCTTGGTCTTTTAGTCCCAATTCGAAAGCGGCTTCCGCATAATTCAGCAAGGTTTCTGCATAACGGAACACCATAAAGTTCGTTTCGGAACGGTCCATTTCTACTCGATTGGTAGGATCCATGAATTTCTTGATATAAAATCCTGTACGACTGCAATCACCTGCCATGACGAGCCCATCTTTACCTCCGGTTTTCATAGACGGATCTTCGCTGAACACATCCGTGAATGCCGAGGCAGCCTCTTTGGAGCCATCATTTTTGATAATGCCGCGTCTTACTTCCAACTCTCCGTTTTGCCAAGGAGAACCTGGGTAAAGAATAGAGGCGAAGAAACGCGGGTCTTTATCCTTGAAAATATCTTCTGCGTTTTCGTAATAGATCAGATTTCCACTTGCATCGGTTGTTTTTAACGTACCAGGTGTTCCATCTATATACTCATATGATTCTACTAATTCCAACGTCGGACTTGTATTGGTTCCCCAGTCAATTTTGAAGGAGGGAGCGGCCATAGCATAATCGAAATTATGCGCTTTGTCAGGAGATGCAAAAGCTTTTACAAAGATAGCTTCGCTGTTCATTGTTTTGTCTAAGAACAGTTGTTGGTAGTTGGCAGCAGGATCCGGATCTTGATTGAATAGAGCGAACTTGCCTGATTTAATGATCATGTCAGAGGCCTCCATGGATCTTTTGAAAAAGTCGTTTGCCTTATCTGCAGGAATACCTACCAAGCCATTCAACTGTACGGTGCCATAGCGACTGATGGAGCCTGCATAAAGCAGAGCTCTTGCTTTCAAAGCGGCTGCGGCATATTTGGTTACACGGAACTGGTCTGTAGATCCGTAGGATTCAGGCAAACCGGCGATCGCTAAATCACACTCTTCAGCAATGAAGTTCCAGACTTCTTCTTCCGTATTGCGCGGAACCTTTAGTTCTTCTACGTTGTTTCCGGTATATTCTTGTACCTCTTTTATCAAAGGTACACCACCATAGCGTTTTGCCATTGTGAAATAGTGGAATGCCCGTACAAAGTGTGCTTCCGCTGTCCAACGTTGTTTCAAATCCTCGTTCAATGTAGAGGTTTGGATGTTTTGCAAGAACACATTGGCGATACGTATTTTATTGTATTCCCATTGTTGCAAGCTGGAGAGATCCAATACCGGGGTGTAGGGATAGCCCCATGAATAACTACGCATGGATTCGTCTGTGTAATGCCCCAAGGTACCCCAGTTAATCAACCATGCATGAGGTTCGACGAACATATCTTCGTACATTCCGGCCATATAAGCGTTGACCGCATTCTCATTGGACCAAACCAAGTCTTCAGATATAATATCCATAGGATCACGGTCCAAGAAGTCGTTGACACAGGACGACATGCTAAATAGCCCACACAAAGACAGTACTAATAATTTTATGCTTTTCATATTTTAATCAAATTCTTAAAATGTAACATTTACACCAATATTCCAAATTTTCAACTGCGGATATAAGATTCTATCGCTACTGGGTGCTTCTGGGTCGCCAAACGGCAGATTATCAAATGTCAGTACGTTATTTCCGGATACATACAGACGTAATCTTTCAACATAAACCTTGCTTAACCACTCTTTGGGGAAGGTGTAGCCGAACTCGATGTTTTTTACACGCAGGTAGTATGAGCTGATGTGGTTGAAGGTAGAAACACGAGTGTTAGATGGCTTCCCGGAGTTCCATGTTGACGGATATTTCCCCGGAATCCATGCCGATTCAGGATCATACAAGTCTTCGCGATGCCATCGGTCCATAAAGCATTCCAATGTATTGGACCCGTTGAACATGGCATTACCCAAACAACCAGACATATATACATTGTAATTGGTTGCTCCTTGCATCAACAAGGAGAAGTCGAAACCTTTCCAAGAGGCACTCAGGTCCAAACCGAAATAAATTTCTGGCGTGTTGCTACGGGTAATTGGTTGAATATCGTTATTATCAATTACGCCATCGCCATTGAAATCCTCGTATTTCAAGTCGCCCGGCATCATAGTCGTGTTGCCGGCGTCATCTTGGATTGCCCAGTTATTGATGTCTTCTTGATCTTGGAACTGACCTACACATTTGTAACCGAAAGACATATTATTCCAACGATCGCTAAAGTTACTGGTCCAGTTCTTATAGGAGTTGATTGGATCAGCTTGTTCAATGTGGCGGTTTTTCGCGCGAGTGAACGACATATTACCTTTGACCGAGTAAGTCCAGTCTCCTACTGTATTTGTGTGTCCTAATACCAACTCAAAACCTCGGAAATCATCACTGTTTAAGTTTTCTTGTGGGAAAGAAGCTCCAAAAGTGTTGGGTAATGAACCGGAACGGTATGCAAATAAGCCGTCGCGTTTCCGGTAGAAAACATCTACACTTGCTTCTAATTTACGATTCCACAAAGATGCATCGAAACCGACATTTAGTATCTTGGATGTCAACCAAGAATATTCTGTGTTAGCCAATCCTTTTGTTATCAATGAATTGACTACATCGCTACCGAAGATATAATTTGTTCCACCCGGATAGTTGTAACCTGTCAGGTATTGGAACGGAAGAACTTGCGGATTACCGCTAGAGTCCAAGAATTGGTCATCCCCCATGACGCCATATGATGCTCTGATCTTTAAGTTGTCAAAAATTTGGGTGTTATTCTTGATAAATGATTCTTCGGATAAACGCCATCCTACGGATACGCTCGGGAAGAATCCCCAACGGTTGTTTTTGTAGAATTTTGCGGAACCATCTTCGCGAAAAGAGAATTCGAATAAATATTTGCTTGCGTAATCATAATTGATACGTCCTACAAAAGATGCGTTGGCCAATTCGCTTGCTACACCTGCGTTATTTTTGTTCTTGTCCGAACCTGAATTTATTTGGTCAAGGGCATCAATTGCAAATTGACGGTAGGCCTGCAAATAATCATCCAAATCTTCACGTTGTTCATACAAGAACAAAGCCTGCACATTGTGTTTGTCAAGGAATGTGCGATTGTAATTCAGAGAGAACTGAAGCATGTTCTGCTCTTGTGTGTAATCTTTGCGAGTCAAGTTGGACGGCGAGTTTCCTGTGAAAACCGTATTGTATTTACCAGATTCCTTATCGTATGAATAGAGTTTGAACTCTTTCGCAAAGGTTTTGAATTCTTCTACTTTTGTCAAATAGGAAAATAAAACCTTGGCTGACAGTCCTGGAATAAACGGCATATCATATTTTAAGGAGAAAACACCATTGAATAATTTCTTACGTTCTTTTCGATAGCCAGAAACATCTGCATCTGAACGTGCCAGGGGATTTTGGAAGTTGGTTAATCCATAGTGCTTACCTTCTTCGTCGTTGGCGTATGGAGAATAGTAAGGGTGCATACGGGTGATACCGTGAATGATATAAGTATCGTCGTCATAAGGTGCCATCTTGTCTTGTACATGTCCGCTTAACTGCGCATCTGCGGTCAAATACTTGGAAATTTTCGCAGAGATGTTGGAACGGAAGTTGTAACGAGAGAAATTGATATCTTTTGTGGCATACAAGCCTTCTTGATTTAAGTAACCTACTGACATGAAGTATTTCACTTTTTCGGTTCCTCCGTTCACATTGATATTATGTTGAGTCTGTGGAGCATTCTTGCGGGTTAGGATGTCTTTCCAGTCGTAGCTTTTGTATCCTTCTTGAGTGCCTTCGCGGAACAAGGCTAATTTATCCGGTCCATAAACGGGGGCATTCCCTCGGTTGATCGCATCTTCATCGGTCAACTCTGCGTATCCGGCAGCATCTACCATATCTGGATAGCTTGTGAAGTTCTGCCAGCCGATAGATCCGTTGTATGTGATCTGCGCTTTCCCTTCTGCACCTTTTTTGGTCGTGATCAATACGACACCATTACCTGCCTTCACTCCATAGATGGCTGCGGAGGCGTCTTTTAATACGGAAATGCTTTCGATTTCGTTTGGGTCTACTTGGAAACCTGGTTGTTCAACTCCATCTACCAAAATCAGAGGTTTCCCGAATCCGCGAATATCCACGCTAGATTCGGCACCCGGCGTACCGCCTGTGTTTTGTACACGGATACCCGGTAGACGACCAGCCAAGGCATTCGAGATATTGGCTACCGGGGCTTGGATGATTTCATCTGCACCAATTGCTGCAACGGCACCTGTCAGGTTTACTTTTTTTTGTGTACCATAACCGACGACTACAACTTCGTCTAAACTCTGCGAGTCTTCTTTTAAGACGATTTTGTACTCCGAATTTTGGTTAACAACGAGTGATTGTTCAATATATCCGATATAGGATATTGTCAGTTTGTCACCATTATTTACTCCCTCTAAGGTGAAGTTACCATCGATGTCTGTAACTGTACCATGTGTTGTACCTGCTACGACAATATTCGCTCCAATAATGGGGATACCGTTTTCATCGACAACTGTGCCTTTTACTGTCTTAGCGTTGACATAGTTTTGTTTAGAACTCGTTTTTGTTACGATTGATTCTGGACCAACCTTTGTGTTAGAATGCCATGGCGTAGCCATTATGGTCGGTGAGGTCATGACCGATAATAGCACTAAAGTGGCAAATACAGGTTCCTTTTTCATAATAAAATTATTTTGTTAATATTGAATCTAAACATCATTTGAGGCTTAGATTGTTATTGAGTTTATTTCATGAGTAAAATAAAATCAGACTGATAAATTTGTTCTTATATAAATTATGTATTAAAACACATCTTATGAAAATTACTTTTATCTGTTAAGTGCCTTATTGGACTTTGCTTATTATTTGATTTAAGTATACTTTATAGTAATCTGTGTTTTTACATAGTTCGATAAGAACTATGGTATTATGTAAAACATAATCTGTGATAAATTTAAAACTTTTACAGTCGACATCGCGACAAACAAATTTTAACTCATAGTATTCCCCAATGATCGCTAAGAATTTATAAAAATCAACTGTTAAAAATAAAATCAATGTGATTTTTTTATAAAAAACGCGTAACGAAATAAAAAAAATCATATCTTTGACCCGGATATGAGATTTCATAATACCATAGTTCTGATAGAACTAAATTACAAAAACACAGAAAAACGCTATAAAAATATGCAAAATCTAATGAGCATGATCTAATAAAGACACTCAACAGATGTAAGCCGTTTTCGTGGTATGTATTATTTCTTTTAAATATATACTCTATGTTGAAAAAAACTAAATTAGTAAGTCTGATGCTACTGGCAGGAACTTTAGCTGTTCCAGAAAGTGCTTTTGCCGAAATTACTCCGGAAAGGCCGTCAGTAAGTCTATCCCAACAAAATGGGAAAGTAGTATGTGTGGTGGAAGATTCGTTCGGCCCTGTGATCGGAGCTTCAGTTGTTGTAAAAGGAACAACCAACGGAAATGTGACAGACATGGACGGCAAAGTTGTTTTGGAAAATTTGAAGAAAGGAGATATTATTCAAATTTCTTACATTGGATACGCGACACAGGAAATAACCTATACAGGACAACCGTCAATCCCTGTAACATTAAAAGAAGATACCCAGGCGCTACAAGAAGTAGTAGTAGTAGGTTACGGTACACAGAAAAAAGAGAATTTGACAGGTGCTGTGGCAGCTGTTGCCGGTGATGTACTAGAAAACCGTCCTATAACAAATGTTGGACAAGGATTACAAGGTGTTGTTCCAAACTTAAACGTCACCATGAGTAAAGGTGGTGCTCCTGGTAGTAGCTCTGACTTTAATATTCGTGGTAACAACTCGATTAACGGTGGTAGCCCTTTAGTGTTAGTTGATAATGTTCAAATGGATGCCAACCTTGTTAATCCGGAGGACATCGCGTCTATTTCTGTTTTAAAGGATGCCGCATCTGCTGCTATCTACGGTGCCCGCGCTGCTTATGGCGTTATTTTAATTACAACAAAGAAAGGTAAAAGTGAACAAAAACCTCAGATTTCCGTATCAGCAAGTGGTTATTGGCAGAGCCCTGCATTAAGGATGCACAATATCAACTCTTTGGAGTATCTGGAAATGAGAGATATTGCTGCCGCCAATAGCGGGATGAGTTCCTTGATCACTCCGGGACAATTAGACTATGTAAAGAAATATATGGATGGCTCTTATAAGTATTCAGAATATTTCGATCAGTCGCAAGATCAAAGTCGATGGATTTATTGTGGCAACACTGATTGGTTTAATGAATTGTACAAAACAAGTTTCTCTCAACAATATAATGTAAACATTAGTGGTGGAGACTCAAAAACAACTTATTACGGCTCTGTCGGATTTGCTGACCAGAATGGTATTTTAAAAACAGCTGATGATAATTACAAGAAATTTAATGCGACACTGAATCTTTCTTCACAACTGACAAAGTGGTTGCAGGTCAGTGCCAAAATCGCAGATAATTATTCAACAGAGGATCACCCCATTACCAACTCTACAGCAGGAATCGATGCCTATGGAGGTATGTTGAAAAATGACTTAAGCCCGTTAATGCCTGTACGTTTTGGCCATACAGGAAGACTCGTTTATAGTCCTGGCGCAGCAGCCATCAATGATTCTAACTTAGGTATCCAAACTTCAGGCGATTATATCTATAAAGAAGAAGGTATTAACAACTATTCAGGTCAGAACGGGAACACAAATCCCGCTGCTGTAGGAGATTTAGGCGGATATACCAAATATAAAATCAACGATTTATGGTTGACAGGTGCTGTAAAAATCACTCCTTTGGAAGGATTGGTTATCAATGCTGATTATACATATAATATTTATAGCAAGAATGCATCAGAGGTTCAACGGACATTTACAGATTATACGGCTGTAGCTGGAACAGAAGCTCTTTATGGTTGGACAAAGCCAAGTTATGCAAATTATACTACAAATGAAGATTACTACTATGCATTCAATGCATTTGCAGAATATTCTAAATCATTTTTAGAAAATACGCATAACTTTAAGATTATGGCCGGTTATAACCAAGAAAAGAAATCCAACAAAAAATATAATGCAAAACGTACCAATCTGATTGTTGAAGATATTCCTGACTTGGATTTGGCGACAGGTGAACAAAGCATGTCTTCAGAAGATACATATTGGGCAATTAATGGTTTCTTCTTCCGCTTCAATTACAATTACAAACAACGTTATCTACTCGAAGTTAACGGCCGTTATGACGGTTCATCCAAGTTTGCAAAAGATCATCGTTATGCATTCTTCCCATCTGTTTCCGCAGCATGGCGTATCTCAGAAGAAAATTTCTGGCAGCCGTTAAAAGGTTGGTGGAATGATATGAAAATCCGTGGTTCTTATGGTTCATTGGGAAATCAGGTAATGGATGATCTAGGTAATTTCCCATATTTAGCAACATATGGGACGAATTCTTCCTACAATTATTTGATTAATGGATCCAAACCTGTTATTGTAAAAGCACCGGGGCTTGTCGCTCCTGATTTTACTTGGGAAACAGTCACTCAAATGGACTTCGGTTTTGATGCTTCATTTCTGAATAATCGACTGACGGGAACATTTGACTGGTATCGTAGAAATACAAAAGACATGTTGGTAGCCGGAGCAACTTTACCTGCAACATTGGGCGCCAGTGTTCCTAAAAGTAACTCTGCTGACATGAAGACCATAGGCTGGGAACTTTCTTTAGGATGGAATGATCGATTAGAAAATGGATTTTCTTATTGGGTAAAAGGTGTTTTATCTGACTATCAGGCAACTATTACCAAATATGCCGGAAATGACGCAGGTTTCTATTCACAAAGTGATGGTGATGGTAAATATTATGTAGGACAAAAGATTGGTGAGATTTGGGGATATCACTCAAACGGCCTTTTCCAATCAGACGATGAAGCTGCAACAATAGACCAAAGCGAACTTTATGCTGGAAAATGGGGTGCGGGTGATGTAAAATACGAAGACTTAGGTAATGATGGTAAAATCACAAAAGGGGAAGAAACAATCTATAACCCGGGTGATAAGAGCATCATAGGTAATAAAACACCTCGTTATCAATTTGGTATTACCGTTGGATTTGATTATAAGAACTTCGATTTCGAGATGTTTTGGCAAGGAACAGGAAAACGTGACTATATGTTGAGTGGCGCTCAGTTCTGGGGATTCACCAGCCAATGGGATGTTCCATATACTCCGGCCCTTGATTATTGGACAGAAACAAATACAGATGCTTATTTTCCAAGACCAGGATGGCAAAATGGCGGTAACAGAGTCACAAGTGACCGTTATTTACAAAGTGCAGCTTACGGGCGTTTGAAGAATTTGACGGTAGGTTACACAATTCCGAAGAATCTAACGACAAAGTGGGGCATTTCTCGTTTGAGATTATATGTGACAGGAGAAAACCTACTCACTATCACTCCTCTGAACGATGCCTTCGATCCCGAAACATTGGGAGGAATGACATACCCGATTAATCGAAAAGTTGCAATTGGATTAAATTTAACACTGTAAAAAACGAAAGATGACAATGAAAACTAAACATATCTTATTAGGATTAAGTCTTGGATTGTTAGGAGGATTTACGGCTTGTGACGTGACAGACCTCAATCCAAAAGACAGCATTACCGACAATAGCTACTGGAATACAGTTAGCGATTTGGAAAATTATGCCAAAGGCTTTTACATGAACCTGACAGGAAAAGGTTTAAGGGCAGATGGAAGTGAAAATTTGGATGATTTAAATACTCTTGATGAAAGAAGTGACAATCGTCTGGTCGCTTCTCCCGACCAATGGTTGTTCAACGAATGGGTAATACCTTCTGAAGCAAATTTCGATTCAAAATGGTATTGGAACAATATTCGTAATCTAAACTATTTTATGACTCGTTACCAACGGGTAAATGCGACAGAATCTGAAGTAAATCCGGTTGTTGCCGTAATTCGCTTTTTCCGAGCTTTCGATTATTTCGATAAAATCAAGACATTTGGAGATGTTCCTTGGTATGAAAAGGATTTGACAACTGCCGATATTGACGAATTGTATAAAGCACGTGACGACCGTGACTTTGTACTAGGGAAAATTATCGAAGATCTGGAATTTGCAATTGAATGGTTACCGGAAAAAAGTGCAGCAGAGGTAGGTGCTTTACATAAAGATGCCGCTCGTACATTTTTAGCCCGTGTTTGCCTACATTATGGAACATATAAAAAGTATCATAATGTTTCGACATCACCTACATCTCAGGAATTATTACAAAAAGCGGCGACTCTTGCCAAAGAAGTGATGGATAGTGGTCTTTACGATATCGTACAAGGCTCGGATGCCGGAGCAAACCAGTCTGCTTTTGCCGATTATCCCTTGTATTATGCAAACCAGTTTACACAAGAGGATTTAACGACTAATAAAGAATGTATTTTAGCACGTGTTTTCGAAGCAGACGTATTGACTCATAATCTTGCTCGTGGTGGAGGAGTCGGCCTTTCTAAAGATTTTGCAGAATCATTCCTTTGCAAGGACGGTTTGCCTATTGCAAACAGTAGTGAATACAAGGGAGATGAAACACTGGATGATGAAATGGCAAACCGCGATCCTCGTATGTATCAGATTATAGACAGTAAATATCGTCCATATACGGTCAAAAGCAATGGTATGCGTGTAGTAAATTCCGGTATTGATGATAAAAAGGAATTTAGTCCGTCTGAAGAACCAGGAACAAATGTCCATTCAGCTCCGGGATTAACCGGGACTGCCACAGGATACTCACCTATCAAACTGGTGTCAGCAAGCCAGAGCCAACAAGATGCAGTGAAAACATCTTCTTACGACTGGTTTGTTTTCCGTTACGCAGAAATCCTGCTGATCTACGCTGAAGCCAAATGCGAATTAGGTGAATGCACACAGGCTGTTTTGGATGAGACGATTAATAAATTGCGCGACCGTGTTGAGATGAAACATTTAACAGTATCTCCAGTAGCCGATCTGAATCCGGTTGATTATGGGTATTCTATAACTCCGTTGTTATATGAAATCCGCCGTGAACGTCGTATCGAGTTGGCTTTGGAAGGTTTCCGTTATGATGATATCATGCGTTGGAATGCGATGAAACTATTCGAAAATCCTAAAACATATCTAGGCATGCGTGTTACAGATAAAGTAAAAGCGTTATACCAACCTGAAGTATTTGAAGGACCAACAGCCCGTGATTTAATCGAATATAATGGTAAAACTTATATCCGCATGTATTCTGGTAAAAGTTTGAACGAAGCCGGCCGTAAATGGACAGGAAACGACAAGCGTCTGTACTATCCTATCCCAACAAGTCAGATTACATTGTCTGCAAGCCATGGTTCTCTTCTAAAACAAAATCCGGGTTGGGAATAAATCTCATACAAGAGGGAAGGTTAGCCTTCCCTCTTTATTTCCCTCAATAAAATATAATGAGAATATATTACTTATCTTATTGTCTGCTGGCTAACAGGACGTTTATATTACAACCCTATAGAATATATAGAGAGTTACACACATCATAAATGTTCCGAAATCAGGCATGTATACAGTAGGTGCTCAAAACGGGATTTTATATGAACAAGAAAGACTTAATATTAAATATTCTTTTATTTATTAGTCAAATAATAGTCTTTTATTATTTCTTCTGCTATTTATTCCCTTTTAAGGAACAGCTACAAATGTTTCAATTTACATCACAGTACCTAACTGAAACACTGAAGCAGGCTGGTGGTGTCGCTATTTATATATCGGAATTTCTCTCTCAATTCTATGTGGTATTTTGGACAGGACCTATCATTTCTGCTCTACTTTTAACTTTAGTGGCTTTATTATCATCATTAATACTGAAAAAGATTAACTCACGAAACGATTTACCTCTTATTTTCCTGTTACCCTGGCTATCTTTACTAATTATTAGTTTAGACTATGATTATTATGAACAAGGAACTATTGCTTATTTATTTTTATTGCTTTTTCTATGGCTATATACAAACATAAAAACACGAATAAAATTTATTTATGGCATTTGCATCATTCCTATTTTATATGGAATAGCAGGTCCTATCGTACATTTATTTGCTATATCGGCATTGTTCTTTGAGTTTTTAACCAATGGAAAGAAAAAATATATTAGTATTATTTATTTGTTGATTGCCGCACTTTCAGCAATTGCAGGTACTTACTTAGGATATAGTAGAAATTTAACTTTAGCATTTTTACCAGAGGCTTATTGTAATCCACTACAAACAGTATCCGGGATATATTATGCATGGTATGCATTACCTATGACAATGCTTCTGGTTGCTTATTTGAAACGATACAAAGAACCCGTTTCTCTAAAAGGGAAATGTATATGGGAAGGGGCACAATGGGCAATCATGTTTCTATTGGTCTATCAAGGTATCTTTCATTTTGGGAAATTGGATGCACAGCATTCCATGAAGCAGGACTATTTGCTCCGGACGGAACAGTGGGACCTTGTTATCAGTGAATTTAACCATGATGTATTGTCTAAACGCCGAATGTGCGGTTTAAACTTAGCTTTGGCACATAAAGGCCAGCTTTCAGAGAGATTGTTAGATTATCCTCAACACGGTATTGAAACCTTGATGCTACATTGGGATCAGTCGATCTATACAGCACAACTGCATAGTGATCTGTATTATTGTATGGGAATAATAAGCGCAGCACAAAAATTCGCTTTTGAAGCGTTTGTTAGTTCTCGTTCTTCCGGTAATCCCCGGATGTTGAAAAGGCTGATAGAGACAAATCTGATAACAGGGTCCTATCCGATTGCGGATAAATATATTCAATTGTTGGAAAAGACTTGGTACTATAAGGATTGGGCTACTGCTCACCGTCGATTTCTTTACAATGATAAAGCAGTCGAGGAAGATAAAATTTTAGGAATGAAACGTCGCTGTTGGAAGGCCGAAGCCTCTGCTGCAAAACTATATACAGATCCTGTCAGTTCATTAATAAACTTGCTCCCGGCTTGTCCGGATAATAAAGCAGGATTAGCATATTTGACTTCGTTTTTACTGTTGAACAAAGATATTGAAACTTATAAAACCTTGCAGGAGAGCTTGTACCGTTCTCCCGCCTGGCGCGATATGACGGAATGCCAGCAGGAGGCAATCGTGATTTGCAGTCCCAATGATCCGCACTTCTGGTTAGAGCATGGGGTGAGCATCAAAGTAAGGAACAGAGCGATCGCTTTTATGCAGAAAGTGCAAGATATTTCCCGTTCGGGGCAGAATCCTGCGGTCGCTTTGGCTTCCGAGTATGGCAAAACGTATTGGTACTATTATATGTTTAATATGATGGACAAATGAAACAATTGCTTTTTTGCATATTCCTTTTGTTGTTGGAAGGATGTTCTTCCAACCAGCCACCTGCCGTCTCCGGGCAGATAGATGAACTGCCGACCATCTATCCGGATTATATTGACGTAACCATACCACAATCGATCGCACCTTTGAATTTTGCCGTGCAAACGGAAGGGAAAGCATGCGCGGTATTTACAACCGAAGGATATGCATTTACCGTTTACGCCTCCAACGGAGCCTTTTCCATTCCCAATACAGACTGGGAAAAGTTATTGACTGCGGCAAAAGGAAAACAGGTAGAGGTATCTGTCCTGACAGAAGAAAAAGGGAAATGGAATGCCTTTCTTCCGTTTCATATCCGGGTTTCCGAAGACCCGATCGATCCGTATATCGCTTACCGCCTGATCGATCCCGGTTACCAGCTATGGAACGAGATGGGAATCTATCAACGCGAATTATCCTCTTTCGATCAGGAACCGATTCTGGAAAACCGCCTGACGGATAATAATTGCATGAACTGCCATTCGTTTTGCATGCAGGACCCGGACAAAATGCTGTTCCATGTCCGTGCAAAGTATGGCTGTACCGTGTTTGTGGATGGCGACCGGATAGAAACGCTCGATACGAAAACCGATCGGACGATATCGGCATTGGTCTACCCTTCCTGGCATCCTTCGGGAAAGTTTGTTGCTTTTTCCATCAATAATACAACCCAGGATACGCATCCGGTACATCGTACAGAAGTATATGACAAGGCATCGGATGTAGTTGTCTACGATGTAGAAAAACAGGAAATCGTCACGACTCAAGCACTATTCTCAAAAAAACATTTTGAAACATTCCCGACTTTTTCACCGGATGGAAAACAACTTTACTTCTGTTCCGCCCCGGCATTGAAAGTTCCGGGCGAATTGCGTGACCTTCGTTATAGCCTTTGCCGCGTTTCTTTTGATCCTGAAAGCCGGACTTTCGGTTCTGTTGTCGACACGATCTTTCAAGCGGAAACAGAAGGGCAAAGCATTTTGTTTCCCCGTGTCTCGCCAGACGGAAAATATCTGCTTTGTACAACGACATCTTACGGAACCTTCCCTATCTGGCACAAAGATGCGGATCTGTGCATGTTCGACCTGAGCACGGGTGCGCAAGTTCCAACAGAAGAAGCGAACAGCCCTGATACGGACAGTTATCATTCCTGGTCGTCCAACAGCAAGTGGGTGGTATTCAGCAGCCGTCGTTTGGACGGCTTGTACACACGTCCTTTCATTGCTCATGTCGGTGAAAGAGGCGTTCTCTCAAAGCCGTTCGTCCTGCCTCAGAAATCAACGGAATATTATACATTTCTCACCAAATCGTATAATATCCCGGAATTTGTCAAGGGGAAAGTGAAAACGGATACATACAAATTAGTTTCCCGAATAAAAGAAGGGAAAAACCAGCAGATCTCATTTACAAAATAACAACATGAACACAAAGAATCTTTTAATCACCGGTATGTTTGCCGGGTTATTTCTTTCCTGCAAGGAAGTAGAGCCGCCCGCACCTGTTTTGCCGGTTCCGACGCCGGAGCAGATCAAATGGCAGAAAATGGAGAATTATGCATTCGTGCATTTCGGGTTGAACACATTCAATGATTTGGAATGGGGCTATGGGAATACACCTGCGGAAACATTCAATCCGACAGACCTGGATTGCGAACAATGGGTACGTATCATCAAAGCGGCCGGCCTGAAAGGGGTGATCCTGACAGCTAAGCATCACGACGGCTTTTGCCTTTGGCCGACCAAAACGGTCGACTATAATATCTCTAACTCGCCTTATAAAAACGGAAAGGGCGACATGGTTCGCGAATTGTCCGATGCCTGCAAGAAGCACGGCTTGAAGTTCGGGCTTTACCTCTCTCCCTGGGATCGTCATAATGCCGAATATGGGCGGGAAGGATACCAGAAGACCTATCATGAGCAAATCAACGAACTGATCTCCAACTACGGTCCGTTGTTCGAGTTCTGGTTTGACGGGGCGAACGGAGGAAATGGCTGGTACGGTGGAACGAATGAAACGCGTTCGATCGATCCGAAAACCTATTACGGCTACGAGACTGCCCGTGAAATGATCAAAGCGAAACATCCGGAAGCGATGATCTTCGGCGGAACGGTTCCCGATATCCGCTGGATCGGCAACGAGTCCGGTTGGGCCGGCGAAACAAACTGGTCGCCCTATTCGTTGGACAAGGAGACACATTATACACAAAACCAATGGGGAATGAAAGACGGAAACCAGTGGTTGCCGGGAGAATGCGACGTATCGATCCGTCCGGGGTGGTTCTATCATCATCGTGAAGATCATCAGGTTCGTACTGTTCCGAATCTGGTCGATTTGTATTATCGCAGTGTGGGGCATAATGCCAACTTCCTGCTGAACTTCCCGGTAGCACTGAACGGACAGATTCATCCGGTCGATTCGGCACGTGCCGTCGACTGGTATCATACGATCCAAGCAGAGTTGAAAGATAATCTTTTGGCAGGTATCCAGCCAAAAGCAAGCGAAACCCGTGGGGGTGCTTATAAAGCATCGAATGTGACGGACGACAACTGGGATTCTTATTGGGCTACTTCCGACGGGATGACGTCGGGCTCGCTGACTTTCCCGTTACCGACAGGGACTTCGCTGAACCGGGTGATGATTCAAGAGTATATACCTCTTGGACAACGTGTATGCGCCTTTACGCTTGAAGTGGAAAAGGATGGCAAATGGCTGCCGGTGGAAACAACCGATACGCTTTCGACAGTAGGTTACAAACGTATCGTCCGTTTCAAAACGACTCCGGCAGATGCTTTGCGCATTCATTTCACAGAGGCAAAAGGCCCGTTATGTATTAATAATGTGGAAGCCTTCCTGGCTCCCCCGCTGTTGGAACAGCCGCGTATCGTGCGAAATGCGAAAAATGAAGTCCATATAGATGTGGAAAGCGAAGGAACCGACATTTATTATACAACAGATGGAACGGAGCCGACGGCACAGTCTGCAAAATATGAAGTTCCGTTTATATTGGACAAGAAAGGAACCGTCAAAGCGATTACTTATGATGCGCAGTCCGGCAAATCCGGTCCTGTAGCCAGCCGCCGTTTCGACCTGCCAGCAGTCGATTACAAGGTGACCAGCCCTGCCGATGAGCGGACAAATCTCATGTTTGACGGAAACGGTTATTCCACCTATTATCTGCCCGAAGGCAAAAACGAAATAGTAGTAGAGTTGGCCGCCCCTCATACGATAAGCGGTTTTGTTTACACCCCTAATCAGGGACGCGATTCGCAGGGACATATTTCAAACTATCAATTGTCAGTGGATGGAAAGGTCGTGGCTTCGGGCGAGTTCTCAAACATCAAACATAACCCGATTGAACAAGAAATACATTTTGCTCCTGTCAAGGGCAAAAAATTAGTTTTTAAGGCAACACGAATTGTTGATAACGTAAAACGTGTTGGAATTGCTGAGTTTTCAGTTATCACGGAAGACTAAACGATTTTCAACATAATTTGTGTTTGGCAGCAAGTGCCTGTGAAGGTCCTTGCTGTTTTTTTTAGGGCCATTCGGTCCTTCCGCAAAAATCGCCCTTATGCTCCTGAAGTCATACACCGGATTCTCCGACAGGCAGCTGGTGGAACATCTGAACAGGAACATACACTACCAGATGTTCTGTGGAATCATGAGAGCCACATGCGTTTTCCTACGGACATGAAACTCCTTTGGGAAAGCATCGAATGGCTCTACAGCCATATATGCCGGCATTGCAGGGATCTCTGGGCATAAGACGTCCGCGCAACAAATACAGGAATGTGGCGGAATCCTATCTGTCCTACTGCAAGAAAAGAAAGAGGAGAGCTTCAAGGACAAAAGTGATTATACTCTATCATCTTCATATGCCATGTATTTTGTGGGAACATTTACTGAATATCCCTAAATAGACATTTTATTTAAATATTGTTTATTGAAAATCAACTAAACCTAAACAACTTTTGCAGTGATAGTTTCAAAAAAGATGCATGAGTTCTATCAGAACTATGGTTTTTAATTATCTCATATCCGGGTCAAAGGTATGAAATTTTCATTTCGTTGTATGTTTTTTTATTAAAAAAGTTCATACGGCACTCATTTTTAACAATTCAGACTTACAGGCTATCAACAAGCATCAGACAATATCAGACTTTTGAACCTTTTTAAGCACAAGAAGTAATTTGCGGCTTATCATTCAACTCTATTTTTGTACAATATTCACACTTATCAGATACATTTCTTCATAAATACATGAGTTCTGATAGAACTTATATCTCTTTCTGTGCATGGGTGGTCAAAAAATAATCTTATTTTTATAATATTGCATATTTGTCTGAAAGTTTTGTGGTTATGCATATTCTCATCAGCACAGAACATGATTTTGTATCTGTCGAAAAACAGAGAAAAGGGCAATAGGCAATGAAATACAATGCCTGTGTTAATTTATCTAATTTTAGTGCAACTTTATTGAAGCTCAGTAGTCGGGATGGGGTGATTTCTTGGATGTTTTTTCATAAACATCTGTCACTCTATCACTAAATGTCGTGTGAGTCTTGATAATCAGTGCGTATCTAAAGTGATAGATATCTGTTTTATATATCACGCTTCTATCACCATCTGTAATCGTTCATCTATCTGTTTTTTGCATAAACTCCAAGCATTTTAAGGTAAAAGTAGGGAGACAATTTCACCAACACCCCCATGTATCCGCCCCCGACACCCGGATCTATAAGAGCGTAAGATCCGGGTGTCGGGGGCGGATACATGGGGGTGTTGGGTAAGTTTTATTACGTGTTTTTCATTGATTTGTAGCTGTATTTACATAAAAGAGCCTTGTCTTTGATGATATAGGAGAACAAGCCCTTTTTCCTTTTCTTGTTTACCTTGCCCTGCAAATTGTCAGCTTGTTTTAGTAGAAATTCAATCACGTTCGAAATCGGACAGCACTTCTGCCGTAGTAGCGTTGATGTTCTTGTCCAATACATAAATGCGGTAAGACAGGCTCAGTTCTTTACCGGGTTCCAATGTGAATGCCTTCTGCTTGGTCGGTGAGAAATTCCACATGACGTCACCGGCAGGCTTGTTGACTGTTTTGTCCCATACGCGTAAAGGCTCAGGATAGTTCAGGTTGGAAGGGGAGGCAACGATTAGGATACAGGCCTTTTCGTTTCCGGCTTTCCCTTGGTAGTAGCACCAACGGGCTCTCGAACCGTCAGCTTCGTCGCGGGAAAGGCCTTCCGAGGTGAGCATTTCGGCTGTCTGATCGTTCCAGTCTTCGCGCGTACGGATGCATATGCCGCCATAACGGTAAGCTTCCATGGTGATCGGGCTGGGGCTGGCGAGGCGGATAGTGGTATGATAGTCGATGTAATAACCTGGTAAGGATGTTGTCCCGATGTTGATCTTCAGGCGTTCGTTCATTGCTACTTTTTCTGCGGGAGAATCGGGGTAGACCACATGGTCCAGTGTCGCAACAAAACCGTTGTCGGATACGTGTTCGAAGTTGCGGAAGCGAACTGTTCCTTGTTTTTTGTGGAGATTCCAGAAATCGATCTCGTTTCCTTCGAACGTAGTTTTCGTCCAGGCATACCACAAACCGAAATGATGGTAATGGTCGGCGGGAGAACAATTGGTCATCACTTCGCCTCCCAATGTCTTCAAAGGATGGATGAAACCGCTGCGTTTATAGACCGAGTCAACGCCAGGGGCTGGGTAAACCGTGGTATAGTTGTAAGAGAACAACAGTTTATCTCCTATCTTATAGTCTAAGGTTTTCCCCGTGTCGACGACGGAACAGGATGTTTCGGAAGGCTGACAAGAGCCTAAGAACAGAGAAATCAAAAAAACACCAATAGAAAAAATAGCAGTTTTCATAATATGACAATTAAATAATAATCAGTTATCCGGCAAGACCTTGCCTGTATCGGCTACAAAAAAACGAAATTTTTTCATTTCGCACAATCCGTTTGTGATATCTGATGCAAATAAAACCAGCTAGCAAGCAGCGTTCTAATTGATGAAATATTTCTTTAATCGTTTGCGTGATATGGGGATTTAGCATACCTTTGCACGATAATAACCATAGATTGGAGGAAATTTCTAAATACAATTAAATAACTTAAATTATTATCTTATGTGGTTACTTAATTCTTCTATCGGGAAGAAGCTGATAATGAGTATATCAGGTCTTTTTCTCATTCTGTTCTTGGTGTTCCACTTATGTATGAACATTGCGGCAGTATTTTCTGGTGAAGCGTATAACGTGATTTGCGGTTTGCTGGGTTCTAACTGGTATGCTTTGCTCGGTACATTGGTGTTGGCTGCAGGTGTAGTCGTGCACTTCGTGTATGCTATTATCTTGACTCTGCAGAATCGTAAGGCTCGCGGTAACGACCGTTATGCCATCAACGCTCGTCCGAAAGGTGTTGAATGGGCTTCTCAGAACATGTTTGTTTTGGGTGTGATCGTTATCCTGTTCATGGTTCTGCACTTTACTCAGTTCTGGTACAACATGATGTTTGCCGAACTGGCAGGTATTCATGGTGACATTCATCCGCAGGATGGTGCAGCGTTTATCAATTTCTACTTCCAGGGCAATGTTGTGAATACGGTGTTGTATCTGATCTGGTTCGTTGCTCTGTGGTTTCACCTGACTCACGGTTTCTGGTCTGCGATTCACACAATTGGCTGGAACAATACCGTTTGGTTAAGCCGTTGGGAATGTATCTCTAAATGGGTTGCCACTATTATTTGTGGCTTATTCGCTGTTATCACAGTTATCTTCTACCTGAACGGTGTAGGTGCTTAATTTCGGATATTATTTTTTCAATTTGAAAATAAAACATTATGACTCAAATAGATTCTAAAATTCCTCAAGGCCCGTTGGCTGAGAAGTGGACAAATTATAAAAATCACCAGAAATTGGTGAATCCCGCAAACAAACGTCGTTTGGACATAATTGTAGTAGGTACTGGTCTGGCGGGTGCTTCTGCTGCTGCCTCTCTGGCTGAAATGGGATTCAATGTATTGAATTTCTGTATTCAGGACTCTCCCCGTCGTGCGCACTCTATCGCTGCACAGGGCGGTATCAATGCGGCAAAGAATTATCAGAATGATGGTGACTCGGTTTATCGTCTGTTCTACGATACAATCAAAGGTGGTGACTACCGTGCCCGCGAAGCAAACGTCTATCGTCTGGCTGAAGTGTCAAACTCTATTATCGACCAGTGCGTAGCACAGGGTGTACCATTCGCTCGCGAATATGGTGGTCTGTTGGATAACCGTTCATTCGGGGGTGCTCAGGTATCCCGTACGTTCTATGCCCGTGGTCAGACCGGACAGCAGCTGCTGTTGGGTGCTTACTCTGCATTGAGTCGTCAGATTGGTTTGGGAAAGGTGAAGATGTACACACGCCATGAAATGCTGGATGTTGTGAAGGTTGACGGACGTGCTCGCGGTATTATTGCCCGTAATTTGATTACCGGTAAGATCGAACGTTTTGCCGCTCACGCAGTCGTTGTTGCGACAGGTGGTTATGTAAATACATTCTTCTTGTCTACTAACGCGATGGCGTCTAACGGTTCTGCTGCATGGCAGTGCTACAAGAAAGGGGCTTACTTTGCTAATCCTTGTATGGTGCAGATCCACCCGACTTGTGTGCCGGTGAAAGGTGACTTCCAGTCTAAACTGACTTTGATGTCTGAATCACTGCGTAACGATGGTCGCATCTGGGTTCCGAAGAAACTGGAAGATGCGAAGGCATTGCAGGCCGGAACAAAAAAGGGAAAGGATATTCCTGAAGCAGATCGCGACTACTATCTGGAACGTCGTTATCCGGCATTCGGTAACTTGGTTCCTCGTGATGTGGCTTCACGTGCCGCTAAAGAACGTTGTGATGCCGGTTTCGGTGTAAATAGCACGGGCTTGGCGGTATTCCTGGATTTCTCCGACGCTATCAACCGTTTGGGTAAGGAAGTGGTTAAACAGAAATATGGTAACCTGTTCGATATGTACGAAGAGATCACGAACGATGATCCGTACGAAACTCCGATGATGATTTATCCTGCATTGCACTACTCAATGGGTGGTTTGTGGGTAGACTATGAATTGATGACTTCTATTCCGGGGCTGTTCGCAATCGGTGAAGCCAACTTCTCTGACCACGGCGCTAACCGTCTGGGTGCTTCTGCTTTGATGCAGGGATTGGCTGATGGTTACTTTGTATTGCCTTACACGATCCAGAACTATCTGTCTGACCAGATCCAGGTTCCGCGCTTCAGCACTGACCTGCCTGAATTTGTGGAAGCAGAAAAGGCTATTAACGCCCGTATCGCGAAGTTGATGAACGTGAAGGGTAAAGAAACAGTCGATTCTATCCACCGTAAGCTGGGACATATCATGTGGGAACACGTCGGTATGGCACGCGACGCGGAAGGTTTGAAAGAAGCTATCCAAATGTTGAAAGACCTGAAGAAGGAATTCTGGAGCAATGTATTCATTCCGGGTGAAGCGAACAGCTTGAACGTGGAATTGGACAAGGCATTGCGTTTGGCTGACTTTATCGAAATCGGTGCATTGATGGCACACGATGCGTTAGACCGCGCAGAATCTTGTGGTGGCCACTTCCGTACGGAACATCAGACCGAAGAAGGCGAAGCTATGCGTCATGACGATAAGTTCATGTACGTCTCTTGTTGGGAATACCAGGGTGAAGACAAAGACCCGGTTATGCTGAAGGAAGATTTGAACTATCAGTTCGTTGTTCCTCAAACACGTAACTACAAGAAGTAATAATCATCAATCACAAAAATTAGAATCATGGATAAAGATATAAAGGTAACACTTAAAGTTTGGCGTCAGAAAGGTCCGAAAGATAAAGGACAGTTTGAGACTTACCAAATCGACAAAATCAATCAGAGTGTTTCTTTCTTGGAAATGTTAGACATTTTGAATGAACGTTTGGTTAGCGAAGGCAAAGAACCTATCGTATTCGACCACGACTGCCGTGAAGGTATCTGCGGTATGTGTTCATTGTATGTAAACGGACATCCGCACGGACCGGCAACAGGTGCAACAACCTGTCAGCTCTATATGCGCCGTTTCAATGATGGTGAGACGATTACGATCGAGCCGTGGCGTTCTGCCGGTTTCCCGGTAATCCGCGACTTGATGGTAGACCGTTATGCTTATGATAAGATTATCCAGGCAGGTGGTTTCGTTTCTGTAAACACAGGTGGGGTTCCTGATGCTAATGCAATTCCTATTTCTAAGGCTGATGCGGATTTGGCTATGGATGCTGCTGCTTGTATCGGCTGCGGTGCTTGTGCTGCTGCTTGTAAGAACGGTTCAGCTATGCTGTTCGTCTCTGCAAAGGTTAGCCAGCTGGCTCTTTTGCCTCAGGGTAAGGTGGAAGCTGCTCGCCGTGCAAAAGCAATGGTTGCTAAGATGGATGAACTGGGCTTTGGTAACTGTACGAACACTCGCGCTTGCGAAATGGAATGTCCGAAGAACATCTCCGTTAGCAACATCGCTCGCTTGAACCGCGAGTTCATCTCTGCTAAGTTACAAGACTAATACATTATATATGTATGTATATGGAAAAGCCCGTTGCCAATGGCAACGGGCTTTCTTTATGTTCGTTCAAACCCACAAAAAAGCCGCACTCCCTATAATAAAAGTGGATGCGGCTTTTTTGTTGCTTTCCAGTGAAACAGTCTCTCGATTCCCTCTCTGCAAAGACTTTGTTAACCTTAGATCTAAAATACTATGAAAAAAACTCACTGCAAATATAAAGTATATTTACTGAATACGCAAGAGTTTGTAATTACATTTTATTGCAAATTTGCTACTTTTTGTTTTAAAATTGACACTGTGTGCGGATTCACACTGTTATTATATCAACAATCGATCGATTCTGACACTTGAGAGTCGCTTTGAAATCCGTATCCTGTATGAAATTTGTCGGGGATGGAATCCAGAATGTCGAATAATGCTTCCACTGTTTCCGCACGTAGCATGGCGACGCGTGTCTGCTTGAAGTCTGCAATACCTTTAAACAGCGGAGTTGCAGCCAAATGGCGGCGAATGTGGAGAATTCCCCGGCGCTCATCCAAACGTTCCACGCTTTGTTCCACCTGCTTTTTCAGTATGTCCAGATACCATGAAAAAGATTCGGCAGGCAATGTCTCGCCTGTATCCAGATAATGCCTCACTTCTCTGAAAATCCAGGGGCGGCCTATGCTGCCCCGGCCAATCATAACGGCATCCACGCCATATTGTTCGAAACGTTGTTTGCAGATTTCGGCGGAAGTCACATCGCCATTGCCGATGATGGGAATTTGTATGCGGGGATTGTTTTTTACTTCACCGATCAGTGTCCAGTCTGCCTCTCCTGTGTACATCTGTGCCCGGGTACGTCCGTGGATGGAAAGGGCTGCGATACCGCAATCCTGTAGCTGTTCGGCCAAGTCTACGATGATCCGGTTGTCGGCATCCCAGCCCAAGCGGGTTTTTACGGTGACAGGGATGTTCACCGCTTTGACGACTTCACGGGTGATGTCCAGCATCAGTGGAATATTGCGCAGCATGCCGGCGCCTGCTCCTTTGCCTGCCACTCGTTTGACAGGGCAACCGAAATTGATATCGAGAATGTCCGGATGAGCGGCTTCGCAAATTTGCGCGGCTTCGACCATTGTCGGAACATCACGGCCATATATTTGTATGGCGACCGGACGTTCTTCATCCGCCACATTCAGCTTTTGCTGTGTTTTATTTACACTGCGGATCAGGGCGTCTGCTGAAACGAATTCGGTATAAACCATATCGGCACCAAAACGTTTGCACATCAACCGGAAAGAAATATCTGTAACGTCTTCCATCGGAGCTAAGAAGACGGGGCGTTCGCCTAAATCTATTGTACCTATTTTCATATTTATATTATCAATGACGGGGACAAAGGTACTGATTTCCTGCTAAAAACAGGGATAAAAGGATATCTACTAAAAAGTGTAGTAATTGATCAATAGAAAGTACAAATGTCATACTGTCAATGATATAGATAAAATGATAAGCTGAAATCATGATAGTTGCATGATAGTAGTATGATAGTTAAAAATAGAAACTATCATGTCTTAAGGTATTGAATAACAGATTCTAAAGGACAACAATGACAGTATGATGGTTGTTTTGCAAATCTTTATAGAAAATGGTATTTGATCACGATTTTGATGCTCTGAGAAACGGATACCCATGCAATTCTTCTCGGATATTATTCCTACCTTTGCGAACGAACCAGTAAATGTATAAGAACTTGAACGAGAAAGATTTTGAAATAATGGCGCCTGTCGGTTCGTACGAATCACTGATGGCGGCTATCCAAGGGGGAGCCGATTCTATCTATTTCGGTATCGAAGGATTGAATATGCGTTCGCGCTCTTCCAATAACTTTACGACAGACGATTTGCGCAAGATCGTTGCGCTTTGTCGTGAGCACGGTATTAAGAGCTATTTGACCGTCAATACGGTTATTTATGGGGAAGACCTGCCTCTGATGCGCGAGATTATCGATGCGGCGAAGGAGGCGGAAGTTTCAGCGATCATTGCGGCCGATGTGGCAGCTATGAACTATGCCAACAGCATCGGACAGGAGGTGCATCTTTCCACACAGCTCAACATTTCCAATGCGGAAGCACTGAAATTCTATGCCCGTTTTGCTGATGTTGTCGTCTTGGCGCGTGAGCTGAATTTGAAACAGGTGCATGAAATCTATCGGCAGATCGTCGACCAGCAGATTACGGGACCGAAAGGAGAACTGATCCGTATCGAAATGTTTGCCCACGGAGCTCTCTGTATGGCCGTTTCCGGTAAATGTTACCTGAGCCTGCACGAAATGAACGCTTCCGCCAACCGGGGAGCTTGCATGCAGATTTGTCGGCGTGCTTATTCGGTAAAAGATAAAGACAGCAATATCGAACTGGATATCGAAAACCAGTATATTATGTCGCCTAAAGACCTTAAGACAATTCATTTCATGAATAAGATGATGGATGCAGGTGTACGGGTATTCAAGATCGAAGGACGTGCCCGCGGTCCCGAATATGTCCGCCTGGTGACCGAATGCTATAAGGAAGCTGTGCGTGCTTATTGCAATGGCACGTTCGATGAAAAGAAAGTTGCCGCTTGGGACGAACGCCTGCGCAGTGTGTTCAACCGAGGATTCTGGGACGGCTATTATTTGGGGCAACGGTTGGGTGAGTGGAGTAGCAAATATGGCTCCGGCGCGACTAAGAAGAAAGTGTATGTTGCCAAAGGAATCAAATATTTCGACAAGATCGGCGTGGCGGAGTTCGAAATGGAATCCGGTAACCTGAAAGTGGGTGATGAGATCCTGATTACCGGACCGACAACGGGTGCGGTTATGCAGACGATAGAAGAAATCCGTGTGGACTTGAAGCCGGTGGACGAGACCGTTAAAGGTGAACGGTTCTCTCTCAAGGTGAACGAGAAGATTCGGCCGTCTGACCGATTGTATAAAATGGAAAAGGTTCAACTTGAAAAGGTATTTGAATAATGAAAGAGTATATTTTTAAACTGACAGACAAGGTCCGTGACTACGAATGCGACCTGCAAGGAGTGGTCAACAACTCCAATTATCAGCATTATATGGAACATACTCGGCATGAATTCTTGGAGTCGCTTGGCGAGAACTTCGGAAAGATGCACGAAAAAGGGGTTGACGGATTTGTATCGCGGGTAGAAATCCAGTATAAGACCTCGCTCAAGAGCGGCGACAGCTATATCTCTTGCCTCAATGTCTATAAAAAAGGAGTCAAGCTCGTATTCGAGCAGGATATATATAGGGCTTCTGACAATGCATTGGCGACGAAAGGAATCGTCGAGTCGGTTATCGTTGAGAACGGAAAGTTGACACGCGGTGAATATTTCGACGAAATGCTAAAAAGAATAGAACATACATGACTGACAAACGGATTTACCAAATCGGCCTTACTATGATAAACGGCGTGGGAGATATCCTGGCGCGTCATCTCCTGCAGGCTTTGGGAGAAGCAGAGGCTGTGTTTACTGAAAAGCAACAGTTGTTAGGAAGGATCCCTGGTATCGGCAGCAATATTGCTGCCGAAATCAAACGCCCGGAAATCTTGCAACGGGCGGAAAAAGAGTTGGCTTTTATCGAGAAAAACAATATTTCCTGTTATTATCTGACTGATACAGATTATCCGGTGCGCTTGAGAGAATGTCCGGATGCCCCTATACTTTTCTATTTTAAGGGAAATACTAACCTTGATGCGACCCGTATCATCAGTATTGTGGGTACTCGCAACGCGACCGAATATGGTCGAGAGCTTACCGAATCCCTTATAAAAGACTTGGCAAAAGTGATCCCGGACTTGTTGGTCGTGAGTGGATTGGCTTACGGCATCGATATCTGTGCCCACCGGAACGCTTTGTACAACCGACTTCCGACTGTTGCTGTGCTGGCGCATGGCTTGGATCGTATCTATCCTTCCTGCCATCGGAATACGGCTGTCGAAATGCTGGAATCGGGCGGTCTGTTGACCGATTTTCCCAGCGGTACAGAACCAGACCGTCCAAATTTCCTCCGGAGGAACCGGATTGTCGCCGGAATCTCGGATTGTACGATCGTGGTTGAATCGGCAGAAAAAGGAGGCTCTTTGGTAACTGCCGATATTGCATTCTCTTATGGCCGGGATGTCTATAGCTTTCCAGGGCGTGTCGGTGACAGCCATTCCAAAGGATGCAACAATTTGATCCGACAAAATAAAGCCGGCCTGATCACTTCTGCGGACGATCTGCTCTCCGCTCTTTGTTGGGATATCCAAGCTGGGGCTACTCCCGTTCAAACGGAGTTGTTTTTCGCCGAGGCGGAAACATTCACCTCGGAACAAAATCCGGTTTTAGCCATTATGCGAACGCGGAATGAGATCCATATCAACGAGCTTGCCTCAGTGTTGGAGATACCGGTACATCAACTCTCTATGCTATTGTTCGAACTGGAAATAAACGGGAAGGTAAAAGCGTTGCCGGGAAATCTCTATAAGCTGTCCTGACCGGCTTTTTCGTATACGATTTGTATGTGGGAGAAGAAACGGAACCTCTATAAACAATTAAAGGCTGTCTCACGACAACCCCTAACCAACTTTGTTAACCTTAAATCTAATACTATTATGAAAAAACCACATTGCAAAGATACACTCGTCAAGAGCGTTTGTCAAGCATTTTGTCGCTAATACTTGTTAATCAGATGAGCATAAATAGCAAAAAGATTTTAATCGGCTATAAAGAATCCTTTAAACTGCGTTATTTTGTTAAATCGAGTCCTTGAAACAGGTACGGATAGTCCGTTTCGATCACGTCGGGACGAGTGCTGATCTCTGACCGGTAACCGGCGGTTTTCTCTGTTTCCGTTTTCGCGCGATCATGTGTCGGAGCAACGGAAATCATGCACATGACTCCGTTACGGTGCAGAGCGTCATACAGTGGTTGCTGTTCAGGCTTCATCTTCGGGCCTACATAAGCCATTACCTGTTTCCAGGGGATGCCGGCTTTTTCATAATTATCGAATTCTTCCCGATTCTTACACCAGCAAGAAAACATCGCATCCGGTTTCCGGTCGAGATAATAGCGGGCTTGACTGGCGTTATGTACCGTGTACATGACGTTAACAGGCTTTTCTGTTTCTATAAAATCAGCCATAACTTCTAAAGGTACATCCTTGATATCCAAATTCAGGATTGTTTTGCCTTTGCTCCATTCCAGGCATTCTTTTAAAGTTGGAATTTTGAAGGCTGTCACGTTGCCGTTTCGGTCCACCAGATTGAATTGTTGCAGTTCTGCATAAGTGTAATCTGAAACCTTTCCTTTCCCGGTAGTTGTCCGGTCGATGGTTTCGTCGTGCATCAATACGATTATCCCGTCTTTTGTCAAACGCGGATCTATCTCGAAAAACGATTCCATATAGGACAAGGTCTTTTCGAATGATTCGATGCAGTTCTCCGGATAGCCGTCTAGCATTCCACCACGATGTCCACTGATTACAATCGGGCGATCGGGAGCATACCGGAAATAGGCTTGTAGATCCCGGCTGTTCTTCACAGTAATGTAATGAGGATTTTGTTCTTTGTCTGAAGCCAAAAGATTCCCGGCCGGCATAAAACCCCCTAAAAGGAGTACCAAAATAAAAGATAGCATTTTCATGATATTGTATTTATATAGATTCTTTGTCAATTATGCGGCTTAAAAGTAAGACTTTTTTATCAGTGGCGTACTATAAAAGCACTATAAAAACATGAAAATATGACAGGCAACAAGATGTGCAAAGAAAGAGGCAGGTATATAAAAAATTAAGGATTGTCATCTCGACAACCCCTAACCAACTTTGTTAACCTTAAATCTAATACTATTATGAAAAAACCACAATGCAAAAATACACTAGCTAAGCTTGTTTGTCAAGCCTTTTACGGATAATATATGTTAAGCTCTAATAGCTATTTTGTCAAAAAATGTTGGTTATTTATAAACTATACAGATTCCATGTAAAAACTGCTAATTCAAATACTTTTTATCGTCGGAAAAAGTGAAATCCCATGCTTAAAAAGTGTCCCCTTGGAGTATATAAAATCATTAATTAATATAGGGGATGTTTTGGTGTGGCTGCTTATAGATAAATTCCTTTTTGGCGCATGCAGCGAATAGATGATGGATTATTAATTGTTAATACAAATTAACGCATTATTTCTTGCATATTTACGATGTATTCGTAGATTTGCGATACGATCGTAAAAAATAATATAGAAACATGGAAAGATTAACAAGACAGGAAGAGGATGTAATGCGCTGGATCTGGCAGATCGAGCCGTGTTTTATCAAAGACATCCTGGCGAAGTATGAAGAGCCTAAGCCTCCTTATACGACACTCGCTTCTATTGTGAAGAATCTGGAACGTAAGAAATACGTGAAAGCGAAACGTTACGGAAATACTTACGAATACAGGCCGCTGATCCCACAGGAGGAATATAAACGGACGTTTATGGGAAGTGTGGTGAACAACTATTTCGAGAATTCTTATAAGGAAATGGTCTCCTTTTTTGCTAAGGAACAGAAGATATCGACCGATGAGTTGAAAGAGATTATCGATATGATTGAAAAAGGACGAGAATAAACTGTTAAATACATAATGCCATGACACCGGAATTTGCCTACTTCTTGAAGGTAAATGTAGCTTTTATACTCCTTTATGCCTTCTACCGGCTGTTCTTTTATAAGGACACCTTCTTTAAACTACGCCGTACCATTTTGTTGGCATTTTTCGGGGTGTCATTGCTTTATCCGCTGATGAATATTCAGGATTGGATCCGGGAGCAGGGGCCGATAGTGGAAGTCATACAAATGTATTCAGCCATTTTGCCTGAAACGACAATAACCCCCGGCAATGTTCCCCAAACAAATTGGCATGATTTGTTACTTTCCGGTATTTCTTATTTTTATTGGAGCGGTGTAATTGCCTTATCGTTCCGTTTTTTAGTACAGTTGAGCAGCATCTTGTTACTGGCACGGCGGTCGGAAGTGACTTTGATCCGTAACGTACGTGTACATCTGTTGAATAAACCGGCCGGTCCTTTTTCTTTTTTCCGGCTGGTATTTCTGCATCCCGACAGCCATTCCGAGAAAGAGATCGATGAGATTTTGGTACACGAGTGTACGCATGTCAGCCAGTGGCATTCGATTGACGTGATTATTTGCGAATTGGTTTGTATCATCTGTTGGGTGAATCCGTTTGTCTGGCTGTTGAAAAGAGAGGTACGTCATAATCTGGAATATTTGGCGGATGATACGGTACTTGAATCGGGCTATGACAGTCGTAGCTACCAATATCACCTTTTGGGGTTGGCACATACCAATAGATCGGTGACCTCTTTATCTAATAACTTTAATATGCTGCATCTGAAAAATCGGATCAGCATGATGAATAAGAAACGTTCCCGGAGCATAGGGAGGACGAAATACCTGATTTTTATACCGATTGTGGGCGCCTTGCTGATTTTGAGCAATGTCGATGCATTGGCCCGGATCACGGACGAACTGACGGAAAGCACGTTTGCCGATGTTTTACTACCGGAGGCTATCTTGCCGTTCCCTTTTGTCGGTGATGCTTCTCCTGCTGAAAAACGTGAGGAGTATGTGCTATCGGAGGAAGGAATTGAGGCTGCCAGACGTGCCCGTAACCAGGTGTTTACCGTTGTGGAGGTAATGCCGGAATTCCCTGGCGGACAGGGTGCTCTGCTGAAATTCCTGGCGACGAATGTCAGATACCCGGAATCGGCCGTTAAAAATGGTATAGAGGGACGGGTTAGCTGTTCTTTCGTTGTTGGAAAAGACGGAGCTATCTCGGAGGCAGAAGTGATTCGTGGGGTAAGTCCGGAACTGAATGAGGAGGCTTTGCGTGTGATAAACTCCATGCCGGTATGGTCGCCGGGAAAACAGCGTGGCAAAGCGGTTAATGTCAAATATACGGTACCGGTAACTTTCCGGCTTTCCGGTGGAAAGAAAAAAACATCCTCTCGTATCGTGCAGAGGCAGATTAAAGAAGTCGATACGTCCGGTCGTGTCTTTACGGTAGTGCAACAGATGCCGGAATTTCCGGGTGGACAGGCTTCGTTGTTGAAATATCTGGCAACACGCATAAAATATCCGGCTATTGCTCAGGAGAATGGAATACAAGGACGTGTCTCTTGCTCTTTCGTTGTCGACACGGATGGAAGTTTGAAAAATATTGAAGTGATCCGTGGAATCGATCCTTCGCTGGACAGGGAGGCTGTCCGGGTGATCCGGGAAATGCCGAAATGGAATCCTGGCGTACAAAACAATATGGCTGTAGCCGTAAAATATACGGTTCCGGTTACTTTCCGTTTGCAGTAATTGACCAGAATCGGTCATTAATACGATACCATTATGAAATGTAAGTTTTCTCTATTACTGTTTCTTTGCGTACTGTCCCTTTGGGGACAGGCGCAGAGTCTTAATCTTCAGGAATTGGTCAATAAAAAACAATTTCAGGAAGTTGTAGCACGTGCAGATAGTCTTACTCCTGCCGATTCAGCCGATTATGCTACAATGTCGGCAATCGGGCAGGCGTATGAAGGACTGTTGCGCTATAAGGAGGCCTATCAGTGCTTTTCTCATTGCTTGAAGATGGATACGAACAATGTGGATGCATTGAATGCCGTTGCCAGGAATGCGATCAATTTCGGAAGGATAGCGGAAGCTAAACAATGTTATCGTAAAGTATTGGGAACCGACAGCATGAACTTCTATGCCAACTATCAGTTGGCGCGTCTCTATTATCAGTTGGGAGATTATGGTCGAGCGACGGAACACTATCATATACTTGCTTCCATCGAAGGTGAAAATCCTTCTATCCTGACCGGGCTGGCTGATTGCCATATTAAAAGAGGGACCGGTCCTAATACGATGATCGCTCTTTCTTTGTATGCCCGTGCTTTGGAGCTGAACCCGGAAAATGTGCGTGTGGCATCTTCTCTGATAAATACGTTATTGCGGATGGGGGACGGACAGGGAGCTTTGCAGGTGTGCGATACCGCCTTGTTCTATAATCCGGATAACAGCCAGATACGGCAGAGTAAAGGGATGGCTCTCTATATGACGAAAGATTATAAGCAGGCTGATTCAGTCTATACCGGTCTATTGGCCGATGGCGATTCTTCTTTTTTGAATCTTAAATATGCGGGGGCGGCCCGCTATATGTCCGGTCATGCACTTGATGGGGTCGAGCTGCTGGAGAAGGCCTATGAAATAGATTCGACGGATGTGGAAACAGTCATGTTGTATGGCGCTTCCCTGGGAAAAACATACGACCGTAAACGGGCTTATGAGCTTTTCGATCTGGCGGAAACGAATATGCAGCCGAAAAAATTCCTAGTTAATATGTTGACGACCTTCCGAGGTGATGCCTTGGAAAGGGACGGCCGTTGGCCCGAAGCGGAAAAGCTGTATTATGCCGCATGGAAGGAAGACCCAACCCAGTTGCACTTCCTGTATAAGATCAGTACACAATACTGGGATGTCGATCCGGGACTCTTCCAGCAGGAGGAAAAATTGCAAAAGACGATTTTCAGTAGATACACTTACCTGACAGCCTATATGAAGACAGACAAGTCGCAAAAGTATCTTTATAATTACCGCCCTTTCTTGGAAGCGGTTTGTGAAGATGCCTTTTTCCGGAATGCCGACGAAGTGACGATGTTGGCTCCCGATGGGAAAAAGACAAAGTTGGCTGTCTCCGATCTGCGTGCCTTGGTCGCCCAGTTACCGCAAATGCCGGAAGATGAACGTCTGAGGCGCGAGAAGATGCAGGAACATATTAAAAAAGCCAGGGAAAAAGAAAAGGAATTGCGTAAAAGCGGTGCTAAACTCGATACGCTTGCCCTGAGTAAGGAAGAAAAAGAGAAAGCACGGAAAATGTTGAAAGACGCCGACTTGGAATAGATAGAATATCTGAACAATATAATCGATATAAATATGGAATATAGAAAAGTATTTCTGTTGAGTGTAGTCGTGTTTCTTTCGGCTTGTGCGGGAAAGAATGTCGAACAACCGGTAACTGTCGAATTCGAACCTGTGGAGTCGGAGTATCCGATAACCATTCCGTTCGAGGCTGGAGTCGGTGTCGAGCGGGAGATTAAGTTGAGCGATATTGCCGATTCCGTACAGTATGTTCCGTTGGAAACGAATGATAAGTGCCTGATCGATTTTATAAATTCGGGGAAGGTGGTAAAGACCGGTAAATATTGGTTTGTTTCCAGTAATACGAGGTTGTATCAGTATACGACGGATGGAAAGTTTGTCAGGAACATCGGTTCGAGGGGTGGTGGTCCCGGACAATTCAACTATTTCCAACAGATAGATGTGAACGAGGATACGGGATTGATCTTTATGCTGACAACTTCCGGGAAGATCAATGTCTATGAGATGGAAACCGGAAAATTCCTTTATGACATAAAGATACCGGATAAGGAAACGGCACAATTTGCCATGTTGAATGATACCTTGGTGGCGACCTTCATGTTGAATAGCAGTGGGCAACAAAAAGAACGTATCTATATCTCCAGCCAAAAAGAGAATATATTGAATACCTTTTATCGTTCGGACCTGTTTGAAGTCAAAAGCGGAACTCGGTGGCTGATGATGAGTGGCATAGACAGATACATGTTCCGCTATAAAGATTTGATTTGCTACAAAGAGTTTTACAATGATACTTTGTTCGTTGTGACGGAAAAGGAGCTCCAACCCCGTTATATCTTCGATTTAGGCAAATATTCCATCCCCATTGACTGTCGCATGGAAGCCTGCGATGGTGACTGGAAGACCTACAACACGATTGCTGCTCCATATATCCGCAACCAGGTGATAGAAACCGATTCATTGCTTTTTATGCCTTATAATTATTGGGCGGGAGAAAAACAACGGGAGCGTCATATGGTGCTTTACGACAAAAAGGCAAAGGAATGTTTTTCCGTTCCGGGAGGTTATATCAAGAACGACTTCCCCGGTGCTTTGCCTTTGCGTCCGGCGACTTCTTTGGACTGGAACACTCTGGTCTCTGTCTGGGAGGTCGGTGATATTATGAAAGAAGCAGAAAAGAATCCGGAAGTCCTGGAACATCCCCAATTGAAAAAATTGACAGAAGATGATAATCCGGTATTGATGGTCGTTTATATGAAATAAGCTATGATGCGTTTTGTTGGAATAGTACTATTGATCGGGCTGGTTGCCGGCTGTTCGCCTAAGCAACCGGTCCCGGTCCGTATCGGTTATGTGGAAACGGATGTTCCGTCAAGTAGCCAGTGTGTGGAAATAACCGGTGCTTTCCAGGGCCGGCCGTATCAGTTACGAATGGCATATTCCCAAAACGGGAAGGTGAGTTATAAAATATTGAACGAGACGCCTTGCATTATGCAAGATACGGTTTTGCGTCTACAGATGGCAGTCGAGCCAGTCCACAAACATACGGCACGTTTTACATTGAATGTCGATTCTTTACAAATAACCAAGGAGATAGAACTGGAAGATGTCCTGCACTGTATCTTATTGGAAACCTATCCCGACCGCCCTTTTTCTACTTCAGATACGATCCCGCTTACTTCCTACACCAGTGGTGCTTTGCGCGAAATACTGGTAGACGGAAAATTACTACAGGGCGGCAGCTATTGCGATGTACGGAATGCCAAACTGTCGCCGCAAGAGTGGCATAAGGCTTTTGATATGAAAGAATATATCTGGTTCGAGCTGTTGTTTGTTGGAAAGTAGACGGCACATGCTATGTTTTTTCAATCCTTTTATTGCGTGAGGTGATAACAAAATATATCTTTGCCATTGGATATAAATAAGGTATTCGTTATGAAGTAGTAACGATTGATAAGAGTCTGCTCGTAGAAGAATAGATCTGTGGATAACAACTAAAAAAGGGATTGTGATGATGAAGAAATACCTGTCTCTTTTGCTTATATGCTTGCTTGCCTGGCCTGGGATGGCGGGAGAACGCAAGAAAGTCGCAGTCGTGTTGGGCGGTGGCGGTGCAAAAGGTGTGGCGCATATCGGGGTATTGAAAGTGTTGGAGGAAGCCGGTATACCGATCGATATCGTGGCTGGGACCAGTATGGGGGCGATTGTCGGAGGTTTGTATGCTATCGGTTACAGCCCGGATGAGATCAAAAGAATGGTAGAGTTGCAAGACTGGGATATGTTGTTGAGCGACAAAGTGAAACGTAGTCATCTCCTCTTTCCTGAAAAAGAGAAGGCGGAGCGTTATATAGTTTCCTTGCCTTTCGGGTTGGAGAAGAAAGACCGGGTGATCGATGGAGTTGTGAAAGGCCAGAACTTGCAAAACCTCTTTTCGGACCTGACGATCGGTTATCACGATTCGGTCGATTTTAATTCTTTTCTGATCCCGTTTGCTTGTGTGGCGGTCGATATGGTTAGTGGTAAAGACTATGTATTCCACAAAGGCAGCCTTCCGCTTGCCATGCGTGCCAGTATGGCGATTCCGGCGGTGTTTACCCCTGTCCGGTTGGACAGTATGGTGCTTGTCGATGGCGGGTTGAACAATAACTATCCGGTGGATGTCGCACTTGCTATGGGAGCGGATATCGTTATCGGCGTGGATTTGGCAACGAGCGATCTGCGTAGTTACGACCGCCTGCATTCTCCCGGTGACATCGCAACGCAGATCATCGCTTTACATGGCTATGACAAATATGAGCGGAACCGTGACCGGACCGATCTGCTGTTTCGTCCGGATATGGAACCTTACCGTTCTTCCAGTTTTGCTCCTGCAGCTCTTGATACGATGTTACACAGGGGAGAAGCTGATGCTCGCCGTCATTGGAACGAAATCATGGCTTTGAAGCGTAGGATCGGTCTTTCGGATACCGATACCTTTTCTATACAGTCGCGGCGCCTGGCGCATCGTCCTGTTTTGCCTGCCGATACATTCTATGTCCGTCATATCCGTTTCGATGGAGCCGATCCGCGCGACCTGAACTGGTTGCATCGTATCTGTGCGCTAAAGGAGAACAGCCATATTACGTTGAAGGAACTGCGCAAATCCATGTCTATTCTGGTCGGGACAAATGCCTATGCTTATGTAAACTACAAACTGACCGGCGAGAGCCAGCAGGATCTGGTCTTGACCTTGCAGCCTAAATCGGAAAGTTCTGTGAATTTAGGTATACGTTTCGATTCGGAGGAAATCATCGGAGTGTTGGTGAATGCCACCTATCATAAGGGGAAACGGAATCATTCCCGTTTTGCTTTTACCGGGCGTGTGGGGAGTAAGATATCCTCTGCTATGCTGGATTACTCGATAGAACGTTCTCCGCTGCGCAATTTCAATTTGTCGTATAAGTTCAGTTATAATAATTTGGACATTTATGAGAAGGGAGATAAACGGTTTAACACCACCTATACACACCATCTTGCAGAATTCGCTTATTCGGATATGAACTGGTTGAGCTTCAAGGTGAAGGCCGGACTGCGTTATGAATATTTTAATTATAATTCCTTTCTTTACACAGGGAGTGATGAATTGTATACTGTGAAACCGGAGGGCTTTTTTAGTTATTTCGCATCGGCACATCTCGAAACATTGGACCGGCGGTATTTCCCAAATAGGGGAGTTTCTTTGGAGGCGGACTATTCACTCTATACGGACAACTTTGTGAAATATAACGGTAGCTCTCCTTTCTCGGCTATCGGTTTGAAGTTTATGACGGTTTGTCCCATTAGTTCACGTTTGAGTTTGTTGCCTGCGTTTTACGGGCGTGTCCTGATCGGGGGAAATACGGCTTTTCCGTTCTTAAATGCGATCGGTGGGGAGACGTTCGGACGTTATTTGTCTCAGCAATTGCCTTTTGCCGGGATCAATCATGTGGAAATCCTGGATAATTCGGTCGTGGTGGCTCGCCTCCAGCTCCGGCAACGTATTGCGGGGAACAACTATATCACGCTGACCGGCAACTATGGCATTCATAACAACGATTTTTTTCATCTGCTGGAGGGGAAAAGCCTTTGGGGAGGCAGCCTGGGATATGCCTATAACAGTATTGCCGGTCCTTTGAGTGCAACGTTCGGCATGTCCAACCGTAATTCGCATTTGCAGTTTTATATGAATTTGGGATTTATGTTTTAAATAATATATCAAAGGATGAATGCAGAAATAATACAATTCCTGACGGAACTGCGTCAGAACAATAACCGGGAATGGTTTCAGGCCAATAAAAGCCGTTACGATTCCCTTCGCAAGGGCTTTATTGACGAAGTACAACAATTGATTGACCGGATCGCCCTCTTCGATCCGGAAATAGCCGGATTGGAGGCGAAAGATTGCCTGTTCCGCATTTACCGGGATATTCGTTTTTCACCGGACAAGACTCCGTATAAGATTCATTTTGCAGCCTATATGGCTTCCTGTGGGGGACGGGGCAGCGAGCGTGCCGGCTATTATATTCATCTTGAACCGGGTGGCTGCCTGCTTTCGGGTGGTGTTTGGTGTCCGCCGCCTGCCTTGCTGAAAGCACTCCGTAAAGACATTTATGAAAATATAGAAGATTTTGTCGCCATCATGGAAAAGCCGGCTTTCAAGAAGACATATCCGACAATGGAGGGGGAAGTCCTGAAACGTATGCCTGCCGGCTATCCTTCCGATTTCAAATATGACGAAATCCTACGTCACAAAGATTTCAGTGTCGTCTCCTATAAACCGGATGAATTCTTTTTCGAACCGGATTGGATGGATAAGGCCGTTGAAGATTTCAAACTTTTATATCCGTTCAACCAATTCTTGAATTATACGGTGGATGAGTATTTAGGAAGAGTCTGATTGTCTCGTCCTGAAATAGGTTGGCCATGCCTCTTCGGTTTCACCTCTATATATTTAAGTGAAAAACAAAGACGTTACAATATCAATTAATCAACAAATACACAGGTATTAACAACTATTACTACCACTCCTTTGCTTTTCGCCCTTAGTCGAAAAGGTTTTTGACCAGTGTCGAAAGGGCTTTTGACCAAGGGCGAAAAGGCTTTCGACTAAAGGCAAAAGGTCTATGAGCAGGCTGTTTGACAATAGTAGCATGGCGATTGTCACTTAAATAGAGCCTTCCGGAGCTGACTTGGTCTCTGATGAAGGCTGACGTTTACTTTCAATATATATTTTCTGTGTTTCGTGATATTTTTATCGAAAAACAATAAAAATATTTGGTGGAGTCAGAAATAATATATTCTTTTGCATATCGAAAAACGATAAATATTATTTGAAAAACGAACAACAATTACATAAAACATTATGAAACAATTCTTCAAAACGGTATTTGCATCCACGCTGGGAGTGTTGGTTGCTTTGGGAATCGTAACAATGGGTTCCATTTTTTTCATCATAGGAGTAGCCGCCAGTGCTGACGGTTCTTCTGAGTACAAACCGGATAAGAACACGGTGTTCAAATTGTCTTTGGATGGTGTCTTGGTCGATCAGGCTGTGAAGAATCCTTTTTCGGAACTGATGGGAGAAAGTAGCAATCAAATGGCTGTGTCGGATGTGATCAAAGCGATCCGCCGTGCAAAGGCAAACGATAATATTAAAGGTATTTATCTGGAAGCCGGTTCGCTTTCTACAGGCTTTGCAGGGATTGAGGCGATCCGCCGCGAGTTGGAGGACTTTAAGGATAGCGGTAAGTTTATCGTGTCATACGGCGATTATTATACGCAGGGGGCTTATTACCTGTGTAGCGTAGCTGACTCTGTTTTCCTAAATCCGCAAGGTAGCGTCTCGTTGGTTGGTCTTGCATCACAGGGGTTGTTTTTTACCGGGTTGGCTGAGAAAATCGGAGTGGAACATTATATCTTTAAGGTTGGAACTTATAAGAGTGCCGTAGAACCGTTTTTCCTGAAAAAGTTTAGCGATGCCAATCGTGAACAGTTGACTTCTTTCTTGGGCAGCGTATGGGGGAACTTGACAACCGCTATCGAGAAAAGCCGTAATATCTCTTCCGACGAATTGGATCGTTACCTGAACGAAGGTCTTGCAATGGGCCAGGCTTCCAATGCTGTCGATTATAAATTGGCGGACGGGCTTCGTTATCGGTATGAGGTGGAAAACTGTGTGAAAGAAATGGCCGGACAGGATGTGAAGGGCAAGCTGAAAACTGCCGGAGTGGACAAAATTGTCTCTATCAAAGTAAAAGAAAAAGAGAACAAGAATAAGATCGCTGTCTTGTATGCGGAAGGTGAAATCCGAGACGAAGATTCTTCTTCTCCTTTCAGTGCCGACGAACAGGTGATTTCAGAAGAAATGGCAAATAAATTGCGCAAGCTGAAAGATGACGATGATGTAAAAGCCGTAGTCTTTCGTGTGAACTCTCCGGGCGGTAGCGCTTATATCTCCGAACAGATATGGAAAGAAGTGGTCGAGCTGAAAGCTAAGAAGCCGATCGTTGTTTCGATGGGTAACTATGCTGCTTCCGGTGGCTATTACATCTCTTGTGCCGCAAACAAGATTGTCGCCGAACGTACGACTTTGACAGGTTCAATCGGTGTATTCGGTGTCGTCCGTAATTTTACCGGAACATTTGATAAGGTAGGTGTAACTACGGATATCGTAAAGACAAATACATTCGCTGATTTGGGGGACATCAGTCGTCCGATGCGTGAAGATGAAAAGGCGTTGATCCAGCGTGGTGTAGAACAAACATATGATTTATTCCTGACTCGTTGCGCAGATGGCCGCGGCATGACAAAAGCTGAGATCGATTCGATCGGACAAGGACGTGTATGGACAGGCGAACAGGCATTGGAAAGAGGTTTGGTCGACCAGTTGGGCGGCATGGATGATGCGATCAAAGAGGCTGCGACTTTAGCGGAATTGACTGATTATTCTGTAATAGTAGCAGATGGCCCGAAAGATTTCTTTACCAAATTCATGGAGAAGCAGATGGATGAAGTAAAAGTCTCCATCGCCAAATCTGTAATGGGCGAAGAGCAATTCAAACTGTTCTCAACGATCCGCCGGGCTGAAACGGAATCCGGTATTATTGCCCGTATGCCGTTTGATATAAAAGGTTTATAATGGAAGGTAGGGCGGGGTTTGCCCGCCCTTCTTCTTAAGCAAGAATGCTATAGGTTATGAAAAAGCAATTGAATTTAATCTGTGTTTTGATATTTTTCTTTGTCGGTTTGTCTTTGGTTCCGAGCATCTATTCGATGGGTAATGCATTTGTGGACGGTTTCAAAGAAGGAATGTCACAGGCTGAAGAAGCGCATGAGCAGGGAACAACAAACATTAGTGTGGGAATATTAAGCCCGATGACTCTTAGTTTATGGCCGAAATCTTTGGCTGCCACTTCAGATAAGCTATTCAATCAGAAGGATCAGGAGTGGTATCCGGCTTCACATATCAAGACATTGGTCTGGGCGAAATCCAAAGATGTTGGAATTGCAAGATATGTAAGTTTCCTTATGCTGATCGGTCTGTTCTTTATTATAAAAGCGATCATCCAATTCTATAAGCTTATCAATGCGATTAATCACGAGGTGATATTCGATTGGATGAATGTACGCCGTTTGAATCGCATCGGACGCAATCTGCTGATCTCTTTCATATTGACACAAGCTTATATGATAACGAATTACTGGGAGGCAACCCGATTATTCGAGTTGGAAGGTTATGAACATAATTTCTGGTGTGACTTTCAGCCGATGACATTGATAATGGGCCTGATTGCTTTATTGGTAGGTCGTATTTTTGCAATCGGTCTGCAGATGAAAGAGGAACAGGAGTTGACAATTTAAGAATCTGATCATGATAAATAAGACACAAGCGATGTCTTTTTTATTGTTCCGGCAGTTTGAGTCTATGTATTCTTTCGGATATGATTGTGAATGGAATTTCGGTCTTGCTTATAATTTATTACCCGAATGTCTGTTCCGTATATGAAATAATGGGGGAATGCCCTTTACTGGGTTCTCCGTTCTTAGTATAATATTATCTGCTGCCTGTATTTATTGCTTGAATCGGAGTTTGAGTATTCCAGCTTGGCAAACATCTGGAGATGCGGGTAGTGAAATTCATAATGTCGTAATTGACGAATAATCAGAGGAGTAAGATATGGCTATAATAGTGAATTTGGATGTGATGATGGCAAAAAGAAAGATCACTTTGGGTGATTTGGCCGATCGTATCGGTATTACCCCGGCAAATCTTTCGATCTTAAAGACGGGTAAAGCCAAAGCTATACGCTTTTCTACTCTTGAGGCAATTTGTAAGGAGCTCGATTGCCAACCGGCGGATATACTCGAATTTAAGGAAGATGAAACGTGAAGTCTTGGATATGAATGATTGTTTTCTTACAATATGTAAGTATGCCAGGCTATATAAAGGCGGATGAAGTGCTTAATATTGTTAAATTAGATGTGTATGCTGACAATATGTAAGCAAAAGTTTGGTTGGTTATGGAATAGTACCTACATTTGCACCGCAATTTGAAAGTAATCTTAAAGTAATAATTATATGAAGACTTCGATTTTAAGTAAAAGCATTCTTGTTCTTGCAGTTATGTTCTTGTGTAATCTTGCAATGAGCGCAGCCTCTCCCAGAGAGTACATGTATGATACGAAGGAAGAGAATGGTAAGGTTATTTCAAAAGTCATTTTCTTAAATGACAATGGGCTTTTGAATAAAGAAGTTAAATATGAATTTTCTTACAATGAAAACGGCAAAGTGTCAGAAAAGAAGGCATATCGCTGGAATAAGAGTAAGGATGAGTGGGTTCCCTATTATCTGACGACTTATTCATACGATGCAGAAACAGGGGAAATCAACACCACATACGGAATGTGGGATAAAAAGAAGAAAAGTTTTAGCTTAAATGTCCAGAATATGGTTGCTCCGGCAACAAGTTATAACGACATTTTCTCATAATACCTATTTTAGAATATTTCATAGACACAACCGAAAATGGCGCGAATAACAAAAGACGTGAGTCCCTGTTATTAGCGCCATTTTCATTTGCTCCGATCATTTTCGTGAGATCACGAAAATGATCGGAGTTTATCTTGTTTTTATTTAATGATCTTCTCTATTTCCGAAAGATTCTTCTCTACATCGGCGTCTGTGACTTCGTAGTTTGTCAGGTCGCCTGCCAGATACTGGTCGTAAGCGGCCATGTCGATCAAGCCGTGACCGGACAGGTTGAACAGGATCGTACGTGGTTTGCCTTCGATTTTAGCCTGCTCTGCTTCGCGAATAGCGGCAGCGATAGCGTGGGAAGATTCGGGTGCCGGTATAATGCCTTCGCTCTGAGCGAATAACGTGGCAGCTTTGAATGTCTCAAGCTGCTGGATATCTACAGCATCCATCAGGCCGTCTTTCTTTAATTGGCTGACGATAGAACCTGCACCGTGATAACGCAGACCGCCTGCGTGTATATTGGCCGGGGCGAAGTTATGCCCTAAAGTGAACATCGGAAGCAGTGGCGTGTAGCCGGCTTCGTCACCGAAGTCGTACTGGAATTGTCCACGTGTCAGTTTCGGGCAGGAGGCCGGTTCGGCAGCCACGATACGGATATTTTTTCCTTGTGTCAGCTTATGACGCAGGAATGGGAATGCAATACCGGAGAAGTTTGAACCACCACCGAAACAAGCGATAACTACGTCCGGGTATTCTCCCGCCATCTCCATTTGTTTTTCAGCTTCCAGGCCGATAACTGTCTGGTGGAGCATCACATGGTTCAGCACGCTACCCAATACATATTTACAATTGGGCGTCTGCATAGCCAACTCGACCGCTTCGGAGATGGCTGTTCCCAGGCTTCCCTGATAATTCGGGTGCTTGGTGATAATGTCGCGGCCCGCACGTGTACTCATACTGGGCGAGGCGATCACCTCGGCTCCGAACGTCTGCATGATAGAACGGCGGTAGGGTTTCTGGTTGTAGCTGACCTTTACCATATAGACAGCCAGTTCCAATCCGAAATGTTTGGCGGCCATAGCCATGGAAGCTCCCCATTGTCCGGCGCCTGTTTCGGTCGTGACATTGGTCACGCCTTCCTTTTTGCAGAAATAGGCCTGCGGAATAGCGGAATTCAGTTTATGAGATCCGACAGGGCTGACACTTTCGTTCTTGAAGTAGATGTGAGCCGGCGTGTCGAGTGCTTTTTCAAGTCCGTAAGCGCGGACCAACGGAGTCGGACGCCAGATTTTATACATGTCGCGAACTTCTTCCGGGATTTCGATCCAGGCATCCGTCTGGTTCATCTCCTGGTCTACCAATCCTTTGGCAAATAGAGGATAGAGATCTTCAGGCTTGAGCGGTTCCTTTGTTTTGGGGTTGAGCGGAGGAAGCGGTTTATTCTCCATGTCTGCTACGATGTTGTACCAGGCTGTAGGAATATCTTTCTCCTGCAGTAAAAATTTCTTACTTTCCATGATGTTGTTATGTAGTTTACATTATTAATCGATTTGGCCTTTAAGGCTTACAACTTGGAAGCAAAGTAACAAATAATATTTCGTTCTTCAAATGAAATACAGGAAAATATATATCTTTGTGGCTCAACTCTGTTAAACAGATAACAAACTATAAGAATGAAAAAGCTGATATTACTGCTGGCCGGCATCTGCATGGCCTTTCCGGCATTCCACATCTTGGATTAATTTCACCTGCGGGACGAAATGGAAGGGGCACTTCTTTGCCGGTTATACCAAGAACTTGGGAACGGCCGACGTATTAGTTTCCGCCACCGAGTATGGTATTGGATATAGACCAGGTTTTCTCTACCAATATCGCTTTCTCCTACAATCTGCCCCATTGGCAAATCGGTATGGAATATATGCCGACGACAGCTTGGTATGGTGATACGGACAAAGCCTTCGGCAGACCGTAAATACGCATAGTGTCACGAACCATCGTATATTGGGACTTGTGATGTATTACTTTTAAAGGTTCGAAGAATTTCCCTGTTCCTTTTTCCAAGCGTTTTTCAGAGCTCTAAGAATTATCCTTGAATAAAACTATGGTTCCTAAAATAGGAACTATGACTTGCTTGGTGTGGATGTATTAATAATGTTATCCTCTCCGTTTTTTGTATGGGTGTCAGGGGCGCTTTTACCAGGATATTTCCTGTTTTTCGGATAAGGTTAAGGTGTAGTAAGACTCTTCTTGTTTTGCAGTAATCCCAAACTTCCTTACCTTTGCAATCAATTTGAAAAGACAGAAATGAAAAGATATTTGCTACTCTTCGCGGCCTTATGCATGGTTACGGCCGGTCATGCTCAGAAAAAGAATTTTTCTTATAAATTTTATGGACAGGTGCGTGGCGACCTGTTTTATAATTCACGTGCCAATGCTGAAATTGTGGATGGGCTATTCCACCTTTATCCTAAAGACAAGAATTTGGATGCCGATGGTAATGACCTGAATGCCACGGCAAACGGGAGTTTCTATCTGCTCTATTCCCGTTTGGGAGTAGACGTGACGGGACCGAATATCGGGAAAGCCGTGACAACAGCCAAGTTAGAGGCGGATTTTCGCGGCTCCGGAAGCAACTGGGCGGTCTTGCGTATTCGCCATGCTTATATCAACTTAGATTGGGGAAAATCGGCGGTATTGGTAGGACAAACCTGGCATCCGTTGTTCGGCGATGTATCTCCGCAAATGTTGAACCTTTCGACCGGTGCGCCTTTCCAACCGTTTAACCGTAGCCCTCAGATCCGTTACCGGTACACGTCGGGCAAAGGGTTGCAGCTGACAGGAGCCGTGTTGTGGCAGTTGCAGTATTTGTCTGCCGGCCCGAACGGAAAAAGTGAGGAATATATCAAGAACAGCTGCATCCCGGAAGTCTACGTCTCGGCTGATTATAAAGTTGATGGTTTGATTGCCGGCGTCGGCATGGAAGTGCTGTCCTTGAAACCCCGACAGCAAACAACGGTGGACGACCGGGTGTATAAAGTGAACGAGCGGGTCACTTCGTTGTCTTTTGAGGCACATGCCAAATATATGACTCAGGATTGGGTGATTGCAGGTAAGACGTTGCTGGCTTCCAATCTGACGCAAGCCTGTATGTTGGGTGGTTATGCGGTTACCTCTGTCGATCCGCGTACAGGTGAACAGGAGTATACGCCTTACCGTCATTCCATGACTTGGCTGAATATAGTCTATGGCAAGAAATGGAAACCGGGAATCTTTGTCGGCTATCTGAAGAACTTAGGAACGGGAAAGACGATTGCCGGGCCGACCTATGGTGTCGGATTGGAGGTGGATCAGGTGTTTACTACCAACCTCCAACTCTCTTATAATCTGCCCCACTGGAAGCTGGGAGTGGAATACAGTCCTTCTCTTGCCTGGTATGGAGATATGAATGCAGAAAATGGTAAAATAGAAAACACGCATTCGGTGACGAACCACCGTGTGTTGGGTGTTCTGATCTATATGTTTTGATGAAAAAGATATTGGTTATAGGTGCTAATGGGTTTGTCGGGAGAAGAATCCTGGATAACCTTTCGGAGAACGGGGCCTGCGAAGTATTCGGCTGTTCCCTTCATCCGGATATCCGTCCGGAAGGGACCCATACTTTCGTTCGGTTGGACATCAACGACTATCCGGCGGTGGAGGCCTTGTTCGACCATATCTGTCCTGATGTCGTTGTCAATTGTTCGGCTCTTTCCGTCCCGGATTATTGCGAGCAGCACCGTGAGGAGGCGTATGCCATTAACGTGTCGGCGGTAGAGAACTTGGCGTATTGTTGCGAGCATCAGGGGAGCCGATTGATCCATTTGTCGACAGACTTTGTGTTTGACGGGAGAAGTGACCGTCTTTATACGGAAGAAGATCTGCCCGCTCCGCTCAATTACTATGGCGTGACCAAGTATCAGGGAGAACAGGCGGTAGCGAGTATTTGCCGCAACTATGCTATTGTCCGTGTGGTTGTCGTCTATGGGAAAGCGTTGCCGGGACAGCATGGCAATGTCCTTCAATTAGTCAAGAACCGCTTGGAAGCAGGGCAAGAGATCCGTGTCGTCGCCGATCAATATCGCACACCGACTTGGGTAGAGGATATTGCCGACGGAGTGGAACGGCTTGTGCATACCGATGATTCCGGTATTTATCATATCTGTGGCGCGGAATATCTTTCTATCGCAGAAATGGCATACCGTGTAGCCGATTATTTCGGACTGGATCGTTCACTGATCTGTCCGGTCACAACGGAAGAGATGAAGGAGGCAACGCCACGTCCACGCAATAGCGGACTGTCCATCGAAAAAGCAAAACGCGAATTGGGCTATCGCCCGCATACGCTGGAAGAAGGACTGAAAGAAATGAAGATATAATTTAGGCACGGATTACACGGAAAGAAAATAAATTTATCCGTGTAAATCCGTGCCTAAAAGATCCTGATAAAGGAGTTTTGACATCTCCTTCTCTTTATATCCAAATATCGTATATCGTTTATCCGATATTCTTTACTTTCAACAGATATTCTGCAATCTGTACAGCATTCAGGGCTGCCCCTTTTTTGATCTGGTCGCTTACTGTCCAGAATGTCAAGCCGTTCGGGTTCGTGATATCCTTACGGATACGGCCCACATAAACTGGGTCTTTTCCAGCGATGAACAACGGCATCGGATAGTCTTTCTTCGCTGGTTCGTCCTGCAGGATGACACCTTCGGCTTCGGCGAACGCCTTACGAGCTTCTTCTACGCTGACCGGTCGTTCTGTCTCTACCCAAGTCGCTTCGCTGTGGGCACGCATAACCGGAACACGTACACAAGTTGCGCTCACCTCGATGTCAGAGTGCATGATCTTGCGTGTTTCGTTATACATCTTCATCTCTTCCTTCGTGTAGCCGTTATCCGTAAATACGTCTACGTGAGGGATGACATTGTAAGCCAGTTGATAAGCGAACTTTTCCACAGTCGGTTTTTCGCCTTTCAGCAGTTGTTCATATTGTTTTACCAGTTCGGCCATTGCTGTTGCGCCTGCACCGCTGGCAGCCTGGTAGGTCGATACGTGTACACGCTTGATGTGCGACAGGCCTTCGATTGCCTTCAATGCAACGACCATCTGGATGGTGGTACAGTTCGGATTGGCAATGATACCGCGCGGACGATTCAGTGCATCTTCCGGGTTCACTTCGGGAACTACCAAAGGTACATCGTTGTCCATGCGGAATGCGCTGGAATTGTCGATCATCACAGTACCATATTTCGTAATGGTTTCTGCGAATTCGATAGAAGTACCGCCACCGGCCGAAACAAAAGCAACATCGATTCCCTTGAAGTCGTCGTTATGCTTAAGCTCCTTGACGGTAATTTGTTTACCACGGAAAGTATAAACACGTCCGGCACTGCGAGATGAGCCAAAAAGCACAAGCTCATCCATTGGGAAGTTTCTCTCGTCGAGTACGCGCAGGAATTCCTGTCCTACCGCTCCACTCACTCCAACAATTGCTACTTTCATTTTGAGCACTAATTAATTTGTTTATAAAAAAAATAGTATAACTTTACAACGTTTACGGAAAGCTTTGCATTTCCTTCATTACAACGTTTTGGGGTGCAAAGATATGCAAATTATAAACAAAACTAGAATGCTATGAAACAATTTATTCTTTATCTCTTTATATTACTTCCTTTTTGTGTGAATTCACAGGTGAATGAGACGTTTGACGGCCCGATGTTGGGGGCCGACTGGATCGGCAAAGACAGAGGGCAGTTTGTAGTCAATGCTGATGGCAGGCTTCAGTTGAATATCAAACCGACAGAGTCAGGTACTGCTTCCATAGGCAAAGAAATCGCCTATTCGCCCGATATGCAATGGGAGTTCGATGTTTATATGCAAAACCAACCGAGCGACGAGAACAAATTATGCATCTATTTGTATCAGGAAAATCAAGAACGTTATTATTATGTACGTCTCGGGAATACCGGCAACAAGGAATTAGGACTGAAGCGTAACGGAAACGGGAATTTGATTCTGCCACAGACCGATTTTGAAGAGTCGCCATTGTTGTTACATGTGAAAGTGACGCTTGAAGACAATCTCCGGTGGAGTTTGTATTACAAGACAGACGATATGGAGGGATACCGCCTTGAAGGTTCAGCCATGTACACGATCGAAGAGCCGGTTGAGAGAGGCAACTTGGTATTTACGTTTTATTACACGAAGACACGAAGTTCTCTTTTCAGCATAGATAATGTGTGTGTGCTTAATCGGGTGACGGAGACACCGATCGAGCCGGACAAGCCTGAAGAAGAACCGGGAGAATCAGAAAGTCCGCCAAAGTTGCTTGAGATCGAGCCGCTATCGGCCTCCAACTTGCTGTTCGCTTTTGATAAGCCGGTTGATATTGATAAGGCTGTCTTCAGTATTTCGGATATTGGAGACGCTTACCTCAAAAAGTATGTAGATGCAGGGACGAAGCAATTCGTAAGCACTTTTTTCGATCAAGAGATGCAGTTGGACCATTCATACACGATCTCTTATGCCGGTCTTCGCTCTTTGTCGGGAAAGGCGATGCCGGATGAAGCTGTCGAAGTCGTGTTGAGAGGGGAAGAAGAACCTGGGACGGATAAGCCGGAACTGAAGCCTGATCCGGATGAACCGGAGAGCTATCCAGCAGGTTCGGTCGTTATCAATGAAGTCATGGCAAAGCCGGGAGATGGAAGAATGGTGGAATATATCGAATTACATAATACGACTGCTGCTACCGTCTCGTTGGACGGATGGGTGTACAAGAATGTGACGGGGAAGAAGACGAAAGCCCTGCCAGAGATGGATTTGCCTGCTGGCGGATATGCAGTTTTACTGGACCAGGAGGATGCGTTGTCCTTCCCTGTCCAAACGTTGCTGATTCCTATCGAGAAGTTTCCGGCTTTGAATGACAAAGGAGCTGTATTGCAATTGTGGGATGCTGCCGGGGGCAAGATAGAAGAAGTGGCGTATGAAGCGGCTACCTCCGGAGTGTCGTGGGAACGAGGCACTTCAGGCTGGCATCTTTCTACTGATCCACGTGGTGGAACTCCCGGTGCCGTTAATTCTTCTCCCGATAAGGAGGAAGATCTGCCGGTAGATCCAGACCGACCCGATGTCCCGGATAATCCGGATGATCCCAACATTCCGGGCGTCACAGAACCGATCCAACCCGGAGAAATCATCATTAACGAGTTGCTCCTCGACCCATATGTCGGAGGCAGCGAATATATCGAATTGTATAATCGTTCGGAGCATTCCTTGTCTTTGTCCGCCCTTTCTGTCGCCATCCGTAAATCGGACGGAACACTTAGCACTCGCTATCCATTGACTTCCGTCCTGCATAATCTGGAGGCAAAGAGTTACCTCCTCTTAACCAAGAACTTGGAAGGTGTGACTTCTTTTTATGATATAGCCGATCCGTCTGCTCTTTGCGGATTGGCAAAGCTTCCTATTCTTGCCAATACATCTTCTACCTTAGTGTTGTTTCGTACAGCGGATGAAATAATAATAGATGAAGTCGCCTATTCGTCTAAATGGCATGCTCATTCAGTCAAAAATAAAAAAGGTGTTGCCCTTGAACGTATCGATCCGGATGCCGCTACGCAAGACGCGGCAAACTGGACCTCCGCTTCCGAAACAGTTGGCTATGGCACACCTGGCTATCAGAACTCTCAATACAAAGACGCTTCATCGGGCGGTGCCACGGGTATAGAACCTCCTGTGTGGATAGAAGAGTCCGGTAGTTACACGGTGTCCTACCTGCTCGACCGTCCGGGATATAGCTGTCGCGCTTTCGTTTTCAATACCTCCGGTCTGCGTGTAGCTGATATATCCAATCATGAGTTGTTAGGCATCTCCGGTAAGATTACATGGAGTGGCGTAGCCAACAACGGAAGTCCGTTGCAAACAGGTGTCTATATCTTTTATGCTGAAATATACCACCCCGAAGGTACAGTGAAACGCTTTAAAAAGGCTTTCTTGATCCGGTGATAGAGGATTTATTCATAAACTGCCTTATACCAGCCGACTCTTTGTTTATACCATTCGAGCATTTTGGGTAGAGATTCTTGCGGAACGAAAATGGTCAGGCCGCAATAGCTTTTGATCGGCAACGCATTTCCTATGGCGGCGTAGTAGGATTTGGGCGTATGGGCCTTGTAGACGACTGCTTTATCCAGGCAACTGATGAAACGATCGTATTGTTCGGCTGTCGCCAACTGCTTGATATAATCATTGAAGTCATAAAGCATTCCTGGGCTACGGTATAAATATTCCAGTCTTTGCATTTTCTTTGGATCGAGACTGTAAATATCGCTTTCGGTCTTATCTGCCAAGATATCATGTGTTACGCTTTTCAGATTATCCAGTTCGCTTGTTTTCGTGAGCGATACGGTCGCATACGGATAGGTATTGTTCAGGTAATGGTTGTAGAATGTTTCACCAACCTTTTCCAGTTGCAGGTCAGTAGCGAACAGTTGCGGCATCATCTCTTCATAAGGCCATCCGTCCGCCATTGTTTCGGTGGGAGAAGCTAAGATATATTCAGCTTTGTTTCTAAGCTCATAAGTGCATTCGACGCTTGCCATGTAGCAGGCATCGAACAGGATAAAATCAAATAGATCATCTGGCAGTCCCTTTGCCAGATCGTCGATCTCCATCCAGTTGTTGCCGTCCTGTCCGAACGCTTTCAGCTTATTCTGGTAGTCGGAAGGAAGCCAGGCTGTCCCATGACTCCATAACACCAACCCGTAACTGTCTGCCGGATATTGTGAAACCACTTCGCCGATCACGCTCCGCATCACGTCCGGATCAGCCGAATTCTGCTTTTCATAGTCCTTCAGATGGATTTTCTTGACAACACCGTTTTCTTCTTTTATCCGGAGAAGTTCCGGGGGCGAACCGGCGGGAGCATAATAAACGATCAGGTTTCCTCCGTTGAGATTTTTGCTGGTCGCCCCTTCTATCATGCTTTCTATGTTTTTCGAGGCGAAGCTGTTGAGGCTGTTATTGGCCATCATATAGACTAATATGGTGCGGGTTGTCCGGGGTTCCGGAGTCTCGTTCTCGGAGCAGCTTGTGAATCCTAGGCAAAGGATGATAAACAGAGTGATAAGTTTAAATTTCATATACCCCCAATACTAAATAGTTTATTCTACAAAGATATGCAATAAATCTGTCCGAATGTGTATTCAGTATCGATTCTGTTTATAAATATATAGATTTTACATATTTAAATAGGTGTCGGTTCCGATATGCGGCACTCTGAGAAATCGGCCTGGGATGACCGGTAAATTAATCCGTTTCATACCATCAACTAAATCAAAACACCCCAAGAACTAATTCATAACATATAGTAAAGTATCTGTTGGTAGTCACTATCTATTGCCTATACGTAGTACTACCTATAGACGATATGTAGTGCTACCAATTTGCGATAAGTAGTACTACATATAAATAATATACTGTATGTCTTGATTTAGTTTACTATGACTTCCGAGTTAGTTTAGGGTATGTTTCGGATTAGTTGTTCCGCGAGGGTGGGAGATTCCGGATGAATTGCTTTTTTAATCAAAAGGTTGGAATGTATGAAATAGATTGATTTCTACACGTTTTCGTCTCTTTCGTTGCGGATGGCGCGTGGAGATTTGCCGAAGTTGGCCCGGCAGAAATGGGAAAAGTTAGACAAGGATTCGAAACCGTACTTATAGCAGATCTCGGATATGCTTGCATTCGTGGTTATCAGGTCGTTTTGTATATCCAGGCATTTCTTTTTGGTCATCCATTGGTAAGCTGGCTCTCCGAACGTATCTTTGAATAAACGCCGGAAGGTGATAGTGCTGTATCCTCCTAATTGAGCAAAAGACTCGACATCTTTCGCTTTCAGGTAATTTTGCATGACAAAGTAGCGGAATGTTTGGCTATACCTATATATAGGTGCATAAAAATTGGCGATCTCTTTCAATGTATAATAGCAGTTGAGCAGGAAATACAACTCCGTCTGCTTGGCTTTCAGGAATTCCACACACAGGAGTTCGTTGTTGAGGTACATTTTGAGCCCGTTGATAAAAAGGCGCAAAGGGAAACACATATCCATGACGACAGGGAGCATGGGAGACTCTTTCGCCAGTTCCAGTCCTTTGTTGAAACGGTCGGTACAAATGTTTTGCGGAGCCTCGAACAGGTAAAGGATGCATTCTGTGGATTCCAGGATGTGGAACTCTACACGTGAACCGATCGGCTGCATGATGAACTGCCCGTCGTGAAATACCGTATCCGGATGCTCGTCGCTGGTTACCCGAACGGAGCCGGATATCAGAAAATAGATCGTATTTTGTGAACACCGTTCTTTCGGGATCATCATTCCTTTCGGGAAAGAACGGTATTTGAATATCTGTTTCTGATAGTGGGAGCAAGAAGAACAGTCTGTATATTTCTGACAGATAAAATCTGACATCCGTGGCTGAATTTAAAGTTTTACCTTTTTGCTTTTACCTTGATTTTCATTATGGAAACGATCTACGGCTGTGACTACATAACGGTATTTGCGCTTTCCGTCGTCGTAGGGTAGCAGATAGTTCGTCTCGCGTGTGACCGCTACGATCTTAGAAGGATCGTCCAGATTGACCGGTTCCTTGTTTTCGAAGCGGTAAATGACGAAATAGCTTGCCAATTCGGGATTGGTCTTGCTCTGTTCCGCCTGCCAGTGCAACATATAGCCCTGGGCAGTCCATTCGGCTTTCAGTTTCTTGACCTCTTGCGGAGCCCGGTTGTGCAGATGGGTGTAGGCCGGGATTAATGCCGGATAACGGTGGTAGTTCTGTTTCAGGCTGTCGGCCACCCCTTTGTTATTCCAGAGTATTTCGTTTGCAGGCCAAAAGCAATTGCCTTTTACTTTCGAGAGTGAACGTTCGTAAAGCATTTTGCGGGTGAGTTGGTCTGCTTTCATGGTACGTGCTACGTTTTGGCCGATATACAGATGCGTGCCTTCCCGCGTCGCGTTTTTGTTCCACCATTGGATCAGCGTGATGTAGTCGGCAGCCGGATGTCCGATCTCCCAATATATCTGTGGAATGTTATAGTCTATCCAACCCTCTTTTACCCAGCGTGCCACATCGGCATACAGGTCGTCGTAGTTTTGCAATCCGTTGGTGTTGCTGCCTGAACCGTCGGGTGTGCTTTTTTTGTTGCGGTAGATGCCGAACGGGCTGATGCCGAATCTTACCCACGGTTTGGATAATAGGATGGTACGCTTGATCTCACGAATCAGCTTGTTTACATTTTCTCTTCGCCATTCTGCACGTTGTGATACTTTATATCCTTTGTTCAATCCGTATTTTTGAAAACTTTTGTCGTCCGGGAAAGGCATGCCCGCTACCGGATAGGGGTAGAAATAGTCATCCATATGGATCGCGTCTATATCGTAACGGCTCACGATATCCCGTACCACTCGGCAGATGAACTGCCGGCTTTCCGGTAGTCCCGGGTCAAACAGGATTTGCTTGTTGTAGGTCACGAACCATTCCGGATGCTTATTATATATATGTGAATCGGCAAAACGGGTATTCCCGGCTGTGCTTGCCCGATAAGGGTTCAGCCAGGCGTGGAATTCCATATTCCGTTTGTGGCATTCTTCGATCAGGAAGGCCGTCACATCGAAGTCTCCGGCTGGGGCGAGTCCCTGCCTGCCGGTATAGAAACGGCTCCAGGGTTCGATGTCGGATTTATAGAAGGCGTCGGCTTCCGGGCGTACCTGGAAGATGATAGCGTTGATCCCGCATTTTTGCAGATAGTTGAGCTTGCGGATAAAGTCTTTCCGCATTTGTGCGGGTGTCATATCCTTATATTCTCCCTGGAAAGCTGTCTGTATCCAAGCTCCGCGAAATTCTCGTTTCGCTTCTTTTCCAGTCGGTTGCTGCGGTATTTGTTGTGTCGTCTTACAGGATGTTACTGCTCCAAGCAACAAGATCAGTAACAGACGGAGGTGTTTTGCCATCATGAAGTCTGTGATTTGAGATTCTTTTGTTTGTTGTCTTATATACTTTGTACAAGCCGACACAAAGATAGCAAAAGTTTAAAAGTCTCTATCGTTTTTTATGTTATAAACAATGGTTTTGGAAATAATGCTGGATAAAAACTTGTTTGAAAAAGCATTTTTGAAAAGATATAAATCAATATAGAAACCAGAGGTGAAAGATAATCTTGCTACTTTTACCGTCGGAATCTTAAAAAGAACAGATCATGAGAAAACCTCTGTTTAAAACATTGCTTTGCCTTTCGTTGTTGGTCCCTTTTACGGGAAATGGGCAAGATAAAAATGCACTTGAGGCCGGTTTTATGAATCCGGCTGAAAAGGTACAAACTTCCGTTTATTGGTATTGGATCTCCGGGAATATCTCGGAAGAAGGAGTGAAGAAGGACCTGTATTCGATGAAAGAAGCTGGGATCAACCGGGCTTTTATCGGGAATATCGGCTTGGAAGGGATTCATACGCCCTATAAGACCGTTCCGTTTTATAGTGAAGAATGGTGGAAGATATTGCATGCAGCCCTTAAAACAGCGACGGAGTTAGGGATAGAGATCGGTATCTTTAATTCACCCGGATGGAGCCAGTCGGGCGGTCCGTGGGTGAAACCGGAGCAGGCGATGCGTTATCTGGCATCGGTAAAGGCGGAAGTCAGTGGAGGAAAACAGGTAGAGGTGATTTTGGCGAAACCCGATAAAGACTTTCAGGATGTGAGGGTGATCGCTTTTCCCTCTGTCGGTAAGAAAGCGACCCGATTGTCGGCGGCAAATGCAAAAGTGACATCTGCTATGTCTTTGCAAAACCTGAACAGCCTGATTGACGGAGATAAGGAGACTGCCGTGCTTTTTACGGAAAAAAGCGAAAAGCCGGTGGCGATTGATTTCAGGACGGACCAACCGTTTACTTTACGCAGTTTGCAAATCTTCCCTGCCCGTCAGCCGATTCAAACCAATGCCCGTTTATTAGTAAAAGAGAACGGAGGCTATCGGATGCTGTCCGAATTTAAGATCGACCGTTTCAATGCGAATTTGAATGTCGGCTTCGATCCGTATGCTCCGGTTGTTATCTCTGTCCCGGAGACGACGGCAAGCGAGTTCCGGTTGGAACTGGCTAACACGGCATCTGGTACGGGATTGGGAGAGGTGGAATTCTTGTCCCTTCCTGCTGTGGAACGTTATCCCGAAAAGACATTAGCCAAGATGTTTCAGACTCCGCTTCCTTATTGGCATGAATACCAGTGGCCGGTACAACCGGAAGTGGGTGATCCCTCTCTGGTTATCGATCCGGGGAAAGTATTGGATATTTCAGCTTTCTTGCAAGGAGACCGCCTTATCTGGAAAGCTCCGGCGGGAGAATGGACGATCCTGCGTACCGGTATGCTCCCGACGGGCGTGACGAACAGCCCGGCTGATCCCGAAGCGACCGGACTGGAGATAGATAAGATGAGCCGCAAGCATGTAGAAGCGCATTTCGAGGCTTTCATGGGTGAAATCTACCGTCGTATTCCGGCTGAAGACCGTGCTTGTTGGAAAGTAGTCGTACAAGATAGTTACGAAACGGGCGGACAAAACTTTACCGACGATTTCTTGTCGGAATTCCAGGCGCGTTACGGCTATGACCCGTTACCGTTTCTTCCCGCTTATGAAGGATATGTGGTCGGGAGCGAGGATCGTTCCGACCGTTTCCTTTGGGATTTGCGCCGTCTGATCGCAGATAAGGTCGCATACGATTATGTCGGCGGCTTACGGGATGTCTGTCATAAATATGGTTTGACGACCTGGTTGGAAAACTACGGGCATTGGGGGTTTCCCGGTGAGTTCCTGCAATATGGCGGACAATCGGACGAGATAGGAGGTGAGTTCTGGAGCTTTGGCGATTTAGGGAATATCGAGAACCGTGCCGCCTCTTCCTGCGGACATATTTATGGAAAGCAGAAGATCTCGGCCGAATCGTTTACCAGTGGAGGGACGCCTTTCAGTTGTTATCCTGCCATGATGAAACAGCGTGGCGACCGTTTCTTTACGGAAGGAATCAATAATACGTTGTTGCATGTCTATATCTCGCAGCCTTCGGAAGAACGGGAGCCGGGGATGAACGCCTGGTTCAGCAGCGAATTCAACCGGCTGAACACCTGGTATCCGCAGATGGATTTGTTTACATCCTATCTGAAACGAGTCAACTATATGTTGCAACAAGGCTTGAATATTGCCGATGTCGCTTATTTCATCGGCGAAGATGCTCCCAAGATGACCGGTATCGTAGACCCTGAACTGCCGAAAGGCTACCAGTTCGATTATATCAATGCCGAGGTGATCGAGCGCGACCTCTTTGTAAAGGACGGTTTACTGACGTTGCCTCACGGCACTCAATACCGGATACTGGTACTTCCGAAGCTTGAAACCATGCGTCCCGAACTACTTGCCAAGATCAAGAAACTGATCGAAGACGGTGCAGTTGTCTTAGGTCCGGCTCCGAAACGTTCGCCGAGTGGAGAATCATTCCCGACGGCTGACAGGCAGGTTGAAAAGTTGGCCGGCGAATTATGGTCCGGTTTGGACGGGCGAAGTGTGAAGGCTGTCAAAAGAGGAAAGGGCGAATTGCTGTTCGGTATGACAATGGAGGAGGCCTTGAAGCATATCGGTTGTGTGCCGGATTGCGGATTGCCGGCAGATGCTCCGGTTCTCTATGGACATCGTTCTGCCGGAGATGCAGATATCTATTTTATCTCCAACCAGAAAGACGAGATGATTGAGATCCGTCCGGAATTTCGTATCCGTTCAAGGCAACCGGAATTGTGGGATGCGACAACAGGCCGTATTCGTACGCTTCCGGCCTATGAGGTGACAGCTGCGGGGACAGTCGTTCCATTGAAGTTGTATCCTTATGAGAGTGCTTTTATCGTGTTCCGTCGGTCGGCCACAAAAGCAGAGGGGACAGGGTTACAACTAAACTATCCGGTTCTGCAGACGCTTGTCCGCCTGGATGCTCCCTGGAAAGTATCCTTTGAGGAAAAGAGAAGAGGCCCCGCAAGCCAGACCTTTGCCCGCCTGGAAGATATCAGTAAGAACGAGAACCCCGATATCCGCTATTATTCCGGTACGATTTGGTACGAAACGGAATTTAAGTTGAAAAAGAAGCCTGAGGGCGAATTGTATCTGAATCTGAACGATGTCGGTGTGATGGCAAAAGTGAAGATCAACGGTCAGTATGCCGGTGGTGTCTGGACGGCTCCCTACCGGGTAAATGTCACGGATTTGGTTCGTAAAGGAAAGAATAAAGTCGAGATAGAGGTCGTTACCACTTGGATGAACCGTTTGATCGGCGACAGTGGTTTGCCGGAATCCGAACGGAAAACCTGGACACCCTGCAATAGCTGGAAACCAACCGATACGTTGCAGAAATCCGGCTTGGTCGGCCCCGTTTATATAGAATGTGTAAATTGATTGTTTCCGAATGTGAATGTCAGTCGTTTACTTGGCAAAACGGCAATCCTTTTTTACCTTTGCGTTGTTTATATTGGGTACGGATTACACAGATGTGTAATCCGTGTCTATATGTCAGGCTGATAAATCATCATTATGTCCGAAAACAATTCTATATTCATCAAAGGAGCTCGAATCAATAACCTGAAAAATATCGATGTCGAGATCCCCAGAGATAAACTGGTCGTTATAACCGGCCTTTCCGGTAGTGGAAAATCATCATTGGCATTTGATACGTTGTATGCGGAGGGGCAGCGCCGCTATGTGGAGAGCCTTTCGGCCTATGCTCGTCAGTTCCTGGGGCGTATGAGCAAGCCGGAATGCGACTATATCAAAGGTATTCCCCCTGCCATTGCCATCGAACAAAAGGTGAACACCCGTAACCCGCGTTCGACGGTGGGAACCTCTACGGAGATATACGAATACCTTCGGCTCCTGTATGCCCGTATCGGGAAAACCATCTCTCCCGTGTCGGGGAAGGAGGTGAAGAAACATCAGGTGAGCGATATCGTGAAAGAAGTTTTGGGTTATCCCGCCGGGACTCGTTTTGCCGTATACGCCCCTGTCGTCCTGCCGGATGGGCGCAGTATCAAGGAACAATTGGAAATCCTGCAAAAAGAAGGTTACACCCGTTTGTCTATCAATGAGACCGTTTACCGTATCGGTGAAGTATTGGCGGATGACGCATTGCTTTCCTACCCGGTGATTGAACTGTTGATAGACCGTCTGGTCGTATCGGATGACAAGACATTGAAAAGCCGTCTTGCTGATTCTGCCGAAACGGCATTTTTTGAAGGGCACGATACTTGTATCATCCGTATCTACACATCCGAAGGAACGGTTGTAAAAGAATATTCCAAGAAATTCGAGGCCGATGGTATGGTGTTCGAGGAACCGACCGATATGATGTTCAGTTTTAATAACCCGTTAGGCGCCTGCCCGACTTGCGAAGGTTTCGGGAAGGTGCTCGGTATCGATGAAAATTTGGTCGTGCCGGATAAAAGCTTGTCTGTTTTCCAGGGAGCGGTAGTCTGCTGGAAAGGCGATGTGATGGGAGAATGGCTGAAAGAGTTTATAGTGAAGAGCGAGAAATATAACTTCCCGATCCATCGTCCTTATTACGATCTGACGCAAAAGGAGAAAGACTTGCTTTGGCACGGTGCCCGCGGACTGCACGGCATCGATGACTTTTTTAAATTTGTGGAAGAGAACCTGTATAAGATACAGTACCGTGTGATGTTAGCGCGTTATCGTGGAAAGACCGTTTGCCCGACTTGCAAAGGGTCCCGTCTGCGTCCCGAAGCCCTTTATGTAAAGGTAGGGGGAAAGGATATTGCGGAACTGGTTACCCTTCCGATCACGGAAGCAAAAGCCTTTTTCGATCACCTTCAACTTGGCGAGAACGAGGCATCCATTGCCAAACGTTTGCTGACGGAGATCACTAACCGCCTGCAATTCCTGTTGGATGTGGGGTTGGGTTATCTGACGCTTGACCGCCTGTCTTCCTCTCTTTCCGGAGGAGAAAGCCAGCGTATCAATTTGGCGACCTCTTTGGGGAGTAGCTTGGTCGGGTCTCTTTATATATTGGACGAGCCGAGTATCGGGCTCCATTCTCGTGACACCGATTTGCTGATCAAGGTGCTCCGGCAATTGCAGGCATTAGGTAATACGGTGGTCGTGGTGGAGCATGACGAAGAGATTATCCGTGCGGCCGATTACATTATCGACATCGGTCCGAAGGCCGGTCGCTTGGGCGGGGAAGTGGTCTATCAGGGTGATGTGGACGATTTGAAAACCAGTAGCAACAGCTATACCGTCCGGTATCTGACGGGAGAGGACCAGATAGAAGTGCCCCTTTATCGCCGTCCCTGGAATAATTATATCGAGGTGAAAGGTGCCCGTAAAAACAATTTGAAAGGGATCGATGTGAAGTTCCCCCTGAATGTGATGACAGTCGTAACAGGCGTCAGCGGTTCGGGTAAAAGTTCGCTCGTGCGTGATATTTTCTACGAAGGTGTCAAGCATTATTTGGACGAGGCTGCCCGCTTGATGGTTGACTGTTCCGGCTTGGAAGGCGATATGCACATGATCAAAAGTATTGAGTTTGTCGACCAGAACTCCATCGGAAAGAGTTCCCGTTCCAACCCGGTGACCTATATCGGAGCCTACGACGAGATCCGTAAACTTTACGGTGAGCAGCCTTTGGCTAAGCAGATGGGCTATTCGGCTGCCTATTTCTCCTTTAATAAGGAAGGCGGGCGATGTGAAGAATGTAAAGGAGAAGGCAGGATCACGGTCGAGATGCAGTTCATGGCCGATATCACCCTCGAATGCGAAACCTGCCACGGCAAGCGCTTCAAACAGGATGTGCTCGATGTCGAATATCACGGTGCGAGTATCTATGATATGCTGGAAATGACCGTGAACCAGGCGATTGAGTTCTTTGGACAATATCCGGGATCACAGGAAAAGAAGATTGTCAAAAAGTTGAAACCCCTCCAGGATGTTGGGTTGGGGTATATTAAACTCGGACAGACTTCATCCACTTTGTCCGGTGGTGAAAATCAGCGTGTGAAACTTGCTTACTATTTGGGTCAAGAGAAGCAGGAACCGACACTTTTCGTCTTTGACGAGCCGACGACTGGCCTGCATTTCCATGATATCAAGACGTTGCTAAAGGCTTTCAATGCCCTGATCGATAAAGGTCATACGGTTGTCATTATCGAACATAACATGGATGTGATCAAATGTGCCGACTATCTGGTAGATCTCGGCCCCGAAGGTGGGAATGCCGGAGGAAATCTGGTTTGCACCGGAACGCCGGAGGAGGTGGCCATGTGCGAGGCATCTTATACGGGAAAATATTTAAAGGATAAACTCTGATAAAAATGGAGAGGCGCGTTAGTAAAACACGTCTGTCACGATAATTTGAGGAAGGTGTGCCAATTTGATATCACTGGACGCAGATGACGCAGAATACACAGATAGACGTAGGTTTATTTTGCTGATAATTAATAATATCTGCGTTGATCTGCGCTCGTCTTCGTTGTTTGCGTCCCATGAATACCGATATTTGACACACCTTTCTCAAACTATGTCTGAATTAGTGAGCAGGATTTTGTTTCGACTATTTTATTTTTTGCTCTTTTCCTGCTCTGCAACCTGATGAACGCGGTCGGCAACATATTCTACTTTGTCCAAGCCTGCGTCTTTCAGGTTCATCGCTTCTTCTTTTGCCTTTGAAGCGAGGTGGTGGAGATTTGCGTGGAGGCAACGGAATTTTCCATCATCTTCCATTTTGCGGAGTACATAACCTGTGACAACTCCGACTACCATACCGATTAATAAATCTTTCATACCATTACGTTTTTAAATGATTACTACTTTAGTTTTGTTTATTCAAAACAAGAGGTAAATCCGTATTGTTTCGGTTTTTAAAGTATTTATAGGTATTGCGGGAAAATATACGGCAACCCGTTTCTTTCCGCTGAAAGAGGATTGCCGTATAAAAGTTAGGAATAAGGTCTTGGTGATTTCTTCGCGTCTTCAAAATAAGTAATATAAGTGTGTGTTTCTCTTTTTTACAGACAAAGGTAGAAGGGGGATGTTACAAAATTGTTACAGTGGGTGTACAGTCTCGTTAAAATGTTTTACTAAAATAAAGGACTGCTATTGCTGGGTCATTGAAATACTGTATTTTTGTGGGTATAACAATCAAATAAATCAAGACAATATGGCTCAGTACAAACGTATCCTGTTGAAATTAAGCGGAGAATCGCTTATGGGAGGTAAACAATATGGTATAGACGAAGTTCGTCTGAACGAATATGCGACGCAGATCAAGGAAATTGCCGAAATGGGTGTCCAGATTGGAATTGTGATTGGTGGCGGCAACATCTTTCGCGGCCTGAGCGGGGCTTCCAAAGGCTTCGACCGTGTGAAAGGCGACCAGATGGGGATGCTGGCAACGGTCATCAACAGTTTGGCCTTGAGTTCTGCCCTCGTCGCTCAGGGCGTGAAAGCCAAAGTGCTGACTGCTATCCGTATGGAACCGATCGGCGAGTTTTATAACAAATGGCGTGCGATCGAATTGCTTGAACAGGGCCATGTTGTGATTATGTCGGGCGGTACTGGCAATCCGTTTTTTACGACTGACACAGGTTCTTCCCTGCGTGGTATCGAGATCGAAGCGGATGTGATGCTGAAAGGAACCCGTGTAGATGGTATCTATACTGCCGATCCGGAAAAGGATCCGACTGCTACCAAGTTCTCGGACATCACCTACGACGAAATCTATACGCGCGGCCTCAAGGTGATGGACCTGACTGCCACCACGATGTGTAAGGAAAACAATCTTCCGATCATCGTCTTCGACATGGACACCAACGGTAATCTGAAAAAGGTGATGAGCGGTGAAAACATCGGAACGCTGGTGCATAATTAATGCTGAAATGAATAACAAACGTATAGAGGTGCTTGCGAGTGCCCTGGTGGGTTGTATCTTCACCTTGAGTGCGCAAGACCTGACAATGAAAATAACGAAGAGATACCTCAATCTGCCGGTTTCGCATCAGGTAGACCGGGCTCTGATGACATTTGATGTGGGAGGGCGGCAAGAGCGGGTGTTTGAGATTCGTTTGGCCTCGGGAAAACCGGACTATTGGGTGTTTTGCGATATGTCTGCCTTGAAGAACAAAGAGATAAAAATATCTTATACTGGGAATAAAACAGGTATAAACAAGATTTATCAAGCAGATGAAATAACCGGACAAGATAGCTTGTATAAAGAAACCAACCGTCCGCAAATCCACTATACTCAACGTAGAGGATGGAACAATGATCCTAATGGATTGCTGTATTATGACGGTGAATATCACTTGTTCTACCAACATAATCCGTATGAACGCGACTGGGGGAATATGCATTGGGGGCATGCAGTAAGCAATGATTTGATACATTGGGAAGAGCTACCGATCGCCCTGTATCCCGACGAACACGGTACGATGTTTTCCGGTTCGGCAGTGATCGACTATGATAATACTTCTGGCTTCGGAAAGAATGGTATTCCGGCGATGGTGGCTATTTATACAGCTGACAACCCGGAAAAGCAGGTGCAATGTATAGCCTATAGCCTGGATAAAGGACGCACTTGGACAAAATATAAGGGCAATCCGGTGATCGATTCTAAGGCCAAATGGAACAGTAAGGATACTCGCGATCCGAAAGTCTTTTGGCATAAACCATCAGGTAAATGGGTCATGGTGCTGAATGAGCGCGATGGACATTCCATATACAACTCTGACAACTTGAAAGACTGGACATTCGAAAGCCATATTACCGGTTTTTGGGAGTGTCCTGAATTGTTCGAACTCCCTGTCGATGGGAATAAGGACAATACTAAATGGGTGATGTATGGTGCTTCCGGGACTTATATGTTGGGTGTGTTTGACGGAAAGAAATTTACACCTGAATCCGGCAAATATTACTATTCGACTGGTTCTATCTATGCTGCCCAGACGTTTACGAATATACCTGAGTCGGATGGCCGTCGTATTCAGATCGGTTGGGGGCGTATCTCTCATCCGGGAATGCCTTTTAATGGGATGATGTTATTCCCGACGGAGTTGTCTTTGAGAACGACGAAAGACGGCATTCGCCTGTTTAGTAAACCGATCGACGAACTTGACCGCTTGCAGACCTCAGTCGGAAAGTGGAGAGCGCTGACGGCAGATAAAGCTGATGAACTGCTTCGGCAGTATAAGGATGCAAGTACATTGCGTATCCGTACAACCCTCAAATTGTCTCATGCCACGAATGCCGGCCTGAACCTGTTCGGGCAGTCATTACTGGATTACGATATGAATTACAATCGGATCAATGGTGTGTTTTATTCGCCCGAGGACATGACAAGCATGGAAATCGCGGCCGATATTATCTTGGATAAAACTTCTATTGAAGTTTATATTGATGATGGGGCTTATTCTTATTCGATGGAGCGTCGGCCGGACTTGAAAAACAGGGAAGGATTCCATTTTTTTGGAAATAATATCGAAGTAAAAGAAATGGAAGTATACACGTTCCGATCCATCTGGGAGTAATTTAGAAAATATAAAATAAGTAAATTAATGAAAGATAGTAAACCTGTTGTTGTCGGTATAGGCGAACTCCTTTGGGATGTGTTGCCAACGGGGAAACGTGCCGGAGGCGCTCCGATCAATTTTGTATACCATGCTACCCAATTGGGGGCCGAAGGATATGCGGTCAGCGCGGTCGGGAATGACGTGTTTGGGACGGAGATCGTCCAGGAGTTGGATAAGAACGGTATCTGCCATTTGCTGGGGACAGTCGAATATCCTACCGGAAGCGTGATGGTGGAGTTGAAAGACGGTATCCCGGCCTATACGATTATAGAAGGTGTTGCCTGGGATCATATACCTTTGACTCAGGAAGCCGTCGATCTGGTGAAAGAAGCGGATGCCATCTGCTTCGGTACGTTGGCGCAGCGTTCGCCCGAATCGCGTGCGACGATTCATGCGTTACTTTCCTATGCCCGTAAAGAGGCGCTTCGGTTTTTCGATGTCAATATCCGCCAGTCTTACTACTCGAAGGAGTTGATCGCCAGTCTGCTGGAAGAGGCGAATGTATTTAAGATCAATGACGAGGAACTCGACCTGATACGTGAAATGTTCTCCCTTTCGGAGGATGAAGATACAGCTTGCCGCCAATTGGTTGAGCGTTACAGCCTGCGCTATATGATTTTGACTGCCGGCAGTCGCTACAGTTCTGTCTATACGGTTGCCGACAAGTCGACGATTCTTACTCCCAAAGTCGAGGTGGCTGATACGGTCGGGGCGGGAGATTCTTTCTCTGGAGCATTCGTTTATTCTATATTAGCCGGTAAATCCTTGCGCGAAGCCCATCAAACAGCTGTCGGGACAGCAGCTTTTGTTTGTACGAAAGAGGGTGCATGGCCTGCTTATCCTATATAAAGACTGATTATGAAAGAGAAAAGCTTGTATATAAGGCTGATCCCAGTGATGTTAGTTTTCTTCACGATGGGATTTGTGGATTTGGTAGGAATTGCCTCCAACTATGTGAAGTTGGATTTAGGATTGACGGATTCCGAAGCGAATATCTTTCCTTCTTTAGTGTTCTTCTGGTTTCTGATCTTTTCCGTCCCGACGGGAATGTTGATGAATAAGATCGGACGGAAAAAGACGGTCATGCTGAGCCTGGTTGTTACCTTCGTGTCGTTGCTGATCCCATGTTTCGGCGATGGCTATATGGTGATGTTGGTCTCTTTTTCTTTATTAGGGATTGGGAATGCTTTGATGCAGACCTCTCTGAACCCGCTTCTCTCTAATATTATTACTGAAGATAAGTTGGCGAGTAGTTTGACTTTCGGGCAGTTTGTCAAGGCGATCGCTTCTTTTCTGGCGCCCTATATCGCCATGTGGGGAGCGACTGCGGCGATCCCTTCGCTGGGATTGGGCTGGCGTGTACTGTTTCCGATCTATATGGTGATAGCAATTGTGGCGATTTTACTGTTGGGGGCGACTTCTATCAAGGAAGAGGCACCTGAAGGCAAACCTTCCACATTTGCCGAATGCATTGCCTTATTGGGTAACCCGTTTATCCTGTTGATGTTTGTCGGTATCATGTGTCATGTCGGCATAGATGTCGGCACGAATACTACCGCCCCGAAGATCCTAATGGAACGGTTGGGGATGGACATACATGCGGCAGCGTTTGCAACGAGCCTCTATTTTATCTTCCGTACGGTCGGTTGCCTGACTGGTTCGTTGATCCTGGCCCATTGGACACCGAAGAAATTTTTTGTTGTCAGTGTCGTGTTGATGGTAGCTTCGATGGCGGGTTTCCTTTTGTTCGACAGCAAGGCTCTGCTATATGTCAGCATCGCTTTGGTCGGATATGGCAATTCGAACGTCTTCTCCATCCTTTTCTCTCAGGCTTTATTGTCGATGCCCCAACGGCAGAACGAAGTATCCGGCTTGATGATTATGGGACTTTTCGGTGGAACGGTTTTTTCGCTCTTGATGGGCTTTGCTTCTGATGCTCTTCATTCGCAGACAGGCGCCTTGCTGGTTTTGGCAGTCGGAGTGTTTTACCTGCTTTTCCTTTTTACAAAGCTGAAGTAGTCCCAGCGGTTCGGGAATAACATATTTCCATAAACAGTTTGCCAAAAAGAAAAACTTTACTATTTTTGTTTGCCTAACAAACAAAGAAAACAAAAATATACAATCACTTATGGCAGATATAAAACAGTATGTAAAGGCGGCAGAAGAGAAGATGACCTTTGCGATCGAATATTTGGATGAACAGTTGTCTCATATTCGTGCCGGTAAGGCGAATCCGAAAATCTTGGATTGCGTGAGAGTAATGTATTACGGTGCTCCTGTTCCTTTGACAAATGTGGCTACCGTAACTGTTCCGGATGCGAGAACGATCATGATTACTCCTTGGGAGAAGAAGATTATCAAGGATATTGAAAAAGGGATCATGGATTCCGAAGTCGGTATCACTCCTGAAAACAATGGTGAAGTGATTCGTTTGGGTATTCCTCCTCTGACGGAAGAACGTCGTCGTCTGTTGGCTAAACAATCTAAGCAGGAAGCGGAAACTGCTAAAATCAGTATTCGTAACGCTCGCCGTGATGCAATTGAGCAATTGAAGAAGAGCATTAAGACTGACGGAACTCCTGAGGATGTCGAGAAAGATGCAGAAGCAGAAGTTCAGAAGGTTCATGACAAGTATATCAAGAAAGTAGATGAACTCTACGCTGCAAAAGAAAAAGAAATAATGACGGTATAACGAGTTGAGAGTTGAAAGTGGCGGAATAGATCCTTCCTTTCCTCCTTATCTTTCAACTTTCAATTTTCAACTTTCAATTAACATGAGGGGATTGGTTATTAAGAATACGGGTAGCTGGTATACCGTACGCACCGATGATGGTCGCGATATAGAAAGTAAGATCAAAGGAAATTTCCGCCTGAAAGATATCCGTACCACCAATCCTGTTGCGGTCGGAGACCGGGTCGATATTGATATCAATACCGAAGGGACCGCCTTTATCACCAAGATCGAAGACCGGAAGAATTACATCATCCGCCGCGCTTCCAATCTTTCCAAGCAGTCGCATATTATCGCCGCGAACGTAGACCAGGCGATGCTGATCGTGACAGTCAACTATCCGATTACCACTACCGTTTTTATCGACCGTTTTCTTGCTACAGCCGAGGCTTATCGTGTGCCGGTGAAGTTAGTCTTCAACAAAATAGATCGCTATCATGGCGGTGACCGGGAATTATTGGACGATTTGGTCACTCTGTATACGACGATCGGCTATCCTTGCTCTATGCTTTGTGCCCGTACCGAAGAGGGCTTGGATGTGTTGAGAGAAGACCTTAAAGGGAGAATCACTTTATTGTCGGGTCATTCAGGTGTGGGGAAATCAACTATTATCAATAAACTGATCCCAGGTGTCAATCTCCGTACCGGCGATATCTCCGAATACCATAACAAGGGAATGCATACTACCACCTTCTCTGAGATGATTCCTTTGTCGGATGGCGGTTACCTGATTGACACTCCAGGTATCAAAGGTTTTGGCACGATCGAAATGGAAGGTGCGGAAATCGCTCATTACTTCCCTGAAATATTCAAATTCTCCGCTGATTGCAAATTCAATAACTGCTCTCACCGCCATGAGCCGGGCTGTGCCGTCTTGCGTGCCGTAGAAGAACATTATATCAGCGAATCGCGATATAAAAGCTACCTGAGTATTCTTGATGATAAACAGGAGAGCAAGTATAGGGAAGAATATTAGACTGCCGGCAAGCTCATCCCTGTGATCTTGCGGTATAAATCCAATGCATATACATCTGTCATGCCGGAGATATAATCGAGGACGCACTGTACTTTGCCGTAGACGGTCGGTGCGTTTGTGTCGTACTGTTCCGGGATGCGTTGCAACAGGAGCTTACTGTAGGCATGATCCTGGTTCATGACAGCTTCTGTCAGCGTGTCGATCAAATGACTGAAGATATGGTAACCTGCTAGTTCAATGTCTAAAACTTCTTTGGCGCGGTATATCTTTTTGTAAGCGGTTTTTGAGCAGGTGTCGTATGCGGCTTTTGCCTGATCGCAAATGTTATCGATAAGCGGAGTGTTGTATGTTCCGCTGAGGATATCCTCTTCGTTTTCGAGGAAGATGCGGGAACATTCGTCAACCAAGAGGCCGATGATACAGGAACGTAAGTAGGCGATCTGTTCGTTGGTATCGTCTACCATCTTCATGACACGGACAATATGGTCGAGGCGTTCCCCTTCGAAAAAATTGAGGAGCAACCGGATGGCTTCTTCCGTTGTTAGGATATGCAGTTTGTAGGCATCCTCGATATCCATGATCTGGTAGCAGATATCGTCAGCTGCTTCCACCAAATAAACAAGCGGATAGCGGACGAACCTATTTGCGTCTTCCGGGTTCCGGCTAATGCCTAATTCGTTGGCAATGCGCAGGTAAGCCTCCTCTTCCGACTGGAAGAAACCGAATTTTCCTTTCTTCCCTGCGTAAACGGAAGAATACGGATATTTGATGATGGAGGCAAGCGTGCTGTATGTCAGGGCAAAGCCCCCTTTGCGGCGCCCGATGAACTGGTGGGTGAGCAGACGCATGGCGTTCGCATTCCCTTCGAAATGAAGAAAGTCTTCATAGCGCCCTCCTTCGTTGAGAATCTTTTCCTGTAACTTTTTTCCGTTACCTTCAGCAAAGTAAGCGGAGATCGCCCGTTCTCCTGAATGTCCGAATGGCGGGTTGCCCATGTCGTGGGCAAGACAGGCGGCTGAGACGATGGAACCTATTTCCGGGAAATTGACGCTTCCGTCGGGATATTTCAGCATCAGGCCTTTGGCGACATTGTTGCCTAATGAGCGTCCTACACAGGAGACCTCTAAGCTATGTGTCAAACGGTTGTGCACGAATATACTGCCCGGTAGGGGGAATACCTGAGTCTTGTTCTGTAAACGGCGGAAAGGGGAGGAAAAGATCAGGCGGTCGTAGTCTCGCTGAAAATCGGTGCGTTCATGTTTGCGTTCGTGATATTCTTCCATTCCGAAACGTTTGCCGGAGAGTAATTGATTCCAGTTCATCTTGTCTTGTTTGCTTAATAGATTAATTCTCCTTTTCCTTGGCGGATGATTTCAAAGTCGTCTGTTGTGCAGTTGATGACGGTCGAGGCTTCCGTACCTCCGTAACCGCCGTCGATGACGATGTCCACTAGGTTTTCATACTTCTCCTCGATCAGTTCGGGGTCGGTACTGTATTCGATGATCTCGTCTTTGTCATGCAAAGACATGGTCAAAATCGGATTTCCGAGTTCCCGTACAAGTGTACGGATGATATTATTGTCCGGCACGCGGATCCCTACCTCTTTTCTGTTCTTGTAGATTTTTGGTAGCTCACTGCTGGTCGGCAAGATGAAGGTAAAGGCGCCCGGTAGGTTTTTCTTCATCAACTTGAAAGCAGCGTTGCTCACTTTGGCGTATTCGCTCAGATTGGAAAGATCATAACAGATAATGGACAGGTTACTTTTCTGCGGGTTGACGCCTTTCAGCTGGCAGATCTTTTCGACTGCACGCACATTCAACGCGTCACAACCGATGGCATAAACGGTGTCGGTCGGGTAAATCACGAGGCCACCGTCGCGCATGATATTGACCACCTTGTCTATCTCCCTGAGATTGGGGTTTTCGGGGTATATTTTTACGAGCATAGCGTTATGAGTTGAAAATTGAAAGTTGAAAGCTGAAAGTTTGAGAAAACACGAAGTAAACTTTCCACTTTCACCTTTCCGCTTTCACCTGATTTACGGCTTAACCGTAAATGATGTGTCCGTTTTCGTCGGTATATTCTTCCAGACCTTTGCTGTACTGGTTCATGGCACGAAGGCTCATACCCATGCTTGAGAAGCCACCGTCGTGGTAGAGGTTCTGCATTGTGACTTTGCGGGTGAGGTCGGAGAACATCATAACGCAATAGTCTGCACATTCGTCGGCTGTGGCATTGCCCAGCGGGCTCATCTTTTCGGCGAAATCCATCAAATGATCCATGCCTTTCACGCCACTACCGGCTGTAGTCAATGTCGGTGACTGGGAAATGGTATTGATACGCACGTTCTTTTCACGGCCATAGATGTAGCCGAAACTGCGGGCAATGGATTCCAGTAGGCTCTTGGCATCTGCCATGTCGTTATATCCGAAGAATGTACGTTGTGCTGCCACATATGAGAGGGCGATCACTGAACCGTATTCGGCAATGGCATCCTGCTTTTTGGCAACCTGCAACATCTTGTGAAAAGAGATTGCGGAGATATCCAGTGTCTTTTCCAACATGCTGTAGTCCAAATCATCGTAAGTACGCTTCTTGCGCACGTTCGGGCTCATGCCGATGGAATGTAAAACGAAATCTATCTTACCCCCTAATATTTCTACTGATTTAGAGAAAACCGTTTCCAAATCTTCCACGCTCGTAGCATCCGCCGGAATAACTTCGGCGTGCAACTTCTCAGCCAGAGCATCCACCTGTCCCATACGAACGGCGATCGGTGTATTGCTCAGTGTGATCGTTGCTCCTTCTTCTACGGCTTTTTCAGCCACCTTCCAGGCGATGGACATGTCATTCAGCGCACCGAATATAATGCCTCGCTTGCCTTTCAATAAATTATGACTCATACCTTTTATTTTAATATGTTACGGCACAAAGATAGTAAAAATGTGCAAGATACGCAATCGCTTACATGAAACCCCTTCAAGTCTGGGACAGGATAGGGCCCCCGGATATTTATTCCCTGTAGTACACTCTTTTTACCCTCGGCGAGATAGAGGTAAGTATCTCGTATGGGATGGTCTTTAGTTTGTCCGAAAGTTCGCTGACAGGGAGTTCTTCGCCGAAAATGATGACGGAGTCTCCTTCGTGTGCGTCGGTATCGGTGACATCGATCATGCAGGCATCCATACAGATATTGCCAATGATCGGGCAACGGTGGCCATTAATCACGACCTCGCCACCACCATTGCTGAAATGACGGTCCAAGCCGTCGGCATAACCGATCGGGATAATCGCGATGCGGGAATCGCGCTTTACATAGCTCATCCGGCTGTAGCCGATGGAATCGCCTGCCGGAACGTTTTGTATCTGCAAGATAGTCGTCTTCAGCGTGCTGATGTTACGCAACCCTTTCTGACCGGAGGCACTGACTCCATACAGGCCGATGCCGAGACGTACCATATCCATCTGATAATCGGTGAACCGTTCTATTCCGGCCGAGTTCAGGATATGCTTGATCACCTTGTATTCCAACCCGGCTTCCAGTTCTGCTGCCACGCGGGTGAACGTATCCAGTTGCTTTTTTGTGAAATCGTCGAAGATATAGGAGTCGCTGCCTACGAGATGTGAGAATACGGAGCGAGCTACTACGCCGCTCTGTTCTTTCAGGCGACGGCAAACCTCCGGTACATCTTCCGGCTGGAAGCCTAAACGGTGCATTCCCGTGTCGATCTTGATATGGATCGGATAAGAGGTGATGCCCCTGCGTTCCGTCTCTTTTATCATTGCGTCGAGCAGACGGAAACTGTACACTTCCGGCTCCAGCTGGTTTTCAAACAAGACATTGAAGCTGCTGAATTCCGGATTCATGACGATAAGCGGGATCGAGATGCCCTCCTTGCGCAGTTCTTCTCCTTCGTCGGCAACGGCAACAGCCAGGTAGTCGCAACGATGTTCTTGCAGTGTCTTTGCCAGTTCATAGGAACCGGCTCCGTATCCGAAAGCCTTGACCATGCAGACCATTTTAGTTTCTGGCTTCAGCTTTGAGCGGTAATAGTTGAAGTTATGGACAACGGCATCCAGGTTCACTTCCAAGATCGTCTCATGCACTTTCTTTTCCAGCAGCTCGGATATACGTTCGAAATGAAATTGGCGGGAGCCTTTTATCAGGATCAATTCGTCTTTGAACTTTTTGAAAGACGGAGACTTGATGAATTCATCCGTTGTCAGGTAAAATTCTTTTTCGATATCGAAAGCACCTCCGTACTCTTTCAAGTCACGGCCGATACCGATAATGCGATCGATCTTCTTTCTGCGCACCAAGTCCGCAACTTTCTTATAAAGAGACTTCGGCAACGTTCCCGATTGCAGGATGTCTGAAAGGATTAGTGTGCATTTTAAATTCTTCTCTACGCGGCGGCTCTGTTGGAAGTCGAGGGCGATATCCAAAGAATTGATATCCGAATTATAGGTGTCGTTTATCAATAGGCAGTTGTTGATACCCTGCTTTACGTCCAAGCGCATGGCAACCGGTTCGAGGCGCTTGAATTTTTCGATATCGTTTACGCTTGTCGGTTTCAGATACAACATCACGGCCATACAGTGGATGGCGTTTTCGATAGAAGCGTCGTCCGTAAAAGGAATCGTGTATGTCCGGTCGAAACCTAAAAGCGTGCAGCGGATAATGGTTTCGGAATCCAGTTTCTTGATCGATTCGATATACAAAGGGGCTTCCGAGTCTGTCCGACTCCAAGTGATTGCTTTGTGGGACAGGCAGGCCGACTCGATGCAGTTGGCGATAAAAGCATCGTCGCCATCATAGATGATTGCTTCGCAGTCGTTGAACAACGTCAGCTTTTCTAGACATTTCTGCGTGGAAGAGATAAAGTTCTCCTGATGCGCTTCCCCTATGTTTGTGATTACGCCGATGGTTGGTGCGATGATCGGTTGAAGGCGTTCCATTTCGTCCGGCTGGGAAATGCCTGCTTCGAAGATGCCTAATGTATTTTTGTCGCTCATCTGCCATACCGACAGCGGAACCCCCAATTGCGAGTTGTAGCTCCGGGGGGAGCGGACGATGTTGAACTCGTTGTGCAATAATTGATAAAGAAACTCTTTTACAATCGTTTTCCCGTTGCTTCCCGTAATGCCGATTACCGGAATATTGAAACGTTTCCGGTGATGGGCCGCTAACTTCTGGAGTGCTTTCAGTGTATCCTTGACGACAAGGAAGTTTGCTTCAGGCATCGATTCGAACTCCGGTAAAAAAGTGCTGACTACGAAGTTGCGTACACGTAATTTATATAATCCTTGTATATAATTATGTCCGTCGTTGGTCTTTGTCTGGAGGGCAAAGAATAGACTTTGCTCGGGGAATGAAAGACGGCGGCTGTCGGTAAGCAATATACTGACAGGAGCGTCATATAATTTTGGGGCGTCAGCTCCAATTATCCCGGCGATTTCTTTAATTGAATATTCCATTCTTTTCTCTATAATTAAGTTTAGAACTTCTTTTTAATCATTTCGACTTCATTTGTCATATCAAAGTAAGGGAATTTCTCGTTAAGTCGTTCCATCTTTAACAAAGTTTGCGAGATGAATCGTTTATAGGCTTCGCTTTCCGGTTGAAACGGCTTGTGGTTAATGGCCTTTTGGATATCCTTCCATTCTTTAAGAATTGACAGCGAATCAGGTGAAAGCATGCTGCCTGTGAACCGTTCCCAGATATATTCGATCGCCGTGGTGGATGGATGCAGCATATCGTCGGCATAGAAACGGTACTCCCTCAATTCGTCCATCATGATTTCGTAAGCTGGGAAATAGGCGGTGTGTTCCGGGAATTCCTTTTGCAGAGCGTCGATGGCAAGCAGGAGGGTAGCTTTGCTGAGCTGGTTACCGTGTGCTCCGTCTTTCCAATGGCGGATCGGACTGACGGTGAAAAGTATCTTCAGCTCTGGATTCTGTTTCCAAAGCGATAGAAGCAGACTTTTCCATTCCGCTACGATTTCTCCTACGGTAAGTAACTGTCGGTCGAACATCTTTTCTGGCAGCCTATGGCAATTGGATACGACCTTTCCCGAACTTTTCAGCTTGTAGACCCATGCCGTGCCGAAAGTAAGGATCATCCGTTGGGCTTTCAGTATCGTGTCAGCGGAACTGAACAGTCGCCTATTGATGTTGGCTAAGCATTCCGTTTCCGAAGGTGAGGAAAAACGGCTGTGATGGCTGAAGCTATGATAAATCCCTTCATGCTGAAAAAGATCATCTCCTGTGAACTGTTCCGGCTGAAGTAACATGCGAATCGCTTCGGCTATGGACGAAGGATTATAAAGCGTACCGAATGGGTTCAAATCGGTCTTGAACTTGTTTCCCTCCAATTTTTTTCCTATGTTCTCGGCAAAGCAGGAACCAAGCAGAACCGTTTGCACCGTATAGGAAAATGTAAATGGGGTTTTGGGGATTGTGATGTGGGTGTAAAATTCCATATTGTATTTAATTGCCATATATTTATTCGTTTTTCAATCACTTCCTTTACAAGTTTATGCAACTTTTTTCAAATAGGTAAATTTTATCTCCTTTTCGAATTGGATATTTATCTGTGAGCATAAGCTGTCATTGTTTCGGACTTCGACACTTTTGGTTTAAACACATATAATCGCAAATTTGGCTTTTTACAGGTGGAAAGAAATAAAAAATGACAATTGACAACTAAAAGGCAGGCCTTTGATTGTCAATTGTCATTTTTTTGATCATTATGAGATGCCTGATTAATTGGCGATTATCAGTTAATTAAACTCTTTCCCATATTTCATCTGTGCATCGGCAACGAATTGTTTGATGCGTTGTTCGTCCTCTTTCTTGCAGATCAGGAGAACATTGCCGGATTCGGCCACGATGCAATCATTGATGCCCTGTATGACGGTGAGGCGTTTCGGATTGTCGAGGGCAACGATATTGCCGTTGCTTTCGTACATTATCGCTTCACTTTTTAGGAGCGCATTGTTTTGTTCGTCTTTCTTCGCCAGGTCAAACAGCGATCCCCATGTCCCGAGGTCGGCCCAGCCGAAGTCAACACAAAGCATATATACGTTGTCCGCTTTTTCCATGATCCCGTAGTCGATGGAGATATTCAGGCAGTAAGGGAAGTTCTCGGCGATGAAATCTCGTTCTTCCGCTGTGTTGAACTTTTCTTTGCCCAAATCGAAACGGAGGGAGATATCGGGGAGAAATTTGGAGAATGCTTCTAAAATGGTGTTGACGTTCCAGACGAAAAGACCGGAATTCCAGAAAAACTCGCCGCTCTCCATGAATACTTTTGCCAGTTCCAAATCCGGCTTTTCAGTAAAAGTCTTCACTTTCGTGAATTCGCCCAGCATGATATCGCTGCTTTGGATATATCCGTAGCCTGTTTCAGGACGGCTCGGTTTAATGCCTAACGTAACTAGTGCATTGTTGTCTTTTACGAAGTCGAGGCTTTTCTGCACATCTTTCAGGAAAATGTCCTCTTTCAGAATCAGATGATCGGAAGGTGCGACAACAATATTTGCATTCGGGTTGCAAGCTTTGATATGATATGCCGCATAAGCGATGCAAGGAGCTGTATTACGACGTGCCGGTTCCAATAATATCTGCGATTTTCCCAACTCTGGCAGTTGCTCTTTTACAAGTGAAGCGTATTGCTCATTTGTTACAATATAGATATTTTCGATCGGAATAATCTTGGAGAAACGATCGAATGTCATCTGTAGTAGCGACCGGCCTGTACCGAAAAAGTCAAGAAACTGTTTAGGGTAACTTTCTCTGCTGAAAGGCCAGAAACGGCTTCCGATCCCACCGCCCATGATAACGCAATAATTATCTTTCATGATGATCCAGGTTGTTTTTTTAGTTATACTCTTACAAAGTTAACGAAATATTCCGGGATTTCGTTTATCCATAAATCCTAAGAAGATATAAAATGAAAAAAAAGAGGAAAATGTTTGCAGGTTTAAAAATAATGTCTACCTTTGCAACGCAAATGAGAAACAAACTTACTCAAAGCAAATGCCCAGATGGCGGAATTGGTAGACGCGTTGGTCTCAAACACCAATGGATTCACTTCCATCCCGGTTCGATCCCGGGTCTGGGTACCAATAAACCCTGATAATCGACTGATTATCAGGGTTTTTCCTTTCTGTAAGGCGTACTAAATGTGTACTGAGCGACAAAAACAAGAATAGAGTGTACTTTTGTGGTTTTCATCCTTTCATCTTTATGATTTCTTAACTCTTATGCATTCTTTTCTGTCTTATTATTGCTGATGTTTTCTCGGAAAATGCGATTTCCACCTTATATTTGTATCTGAGAACAAAATTATATAAGGTACAGTTATGGAAAATCATATAGAAACCAATTTTAGAGAGATACAGAAGATATTAGATAGTGTTGCGTATCGCATGGCTATAAAACTAAAGTAGATGCACTATTTTTAAAGCGTGAATATCTGACACAGGCTCAGCTAAAGGATTATTTGCGGCAGGAAATTTTCCGTGTTACCGAAAATATAGTAGCCATTCAGCAAAAATACCGTGTCGTGCGTGATATTGTACAGGATATGGATGTTCCCGATTTTTTGTGGGAAAGCGGTTATTTTGAGGACTTAAACTCTAATGAGAGGAAAAAGTACATTGTTTTCCGCTGTTCTGATTTTGATATGGACGCATATTTGCATGAACCGTCTTGCTATGATGAACGACTTCCCTATTTTTCCATCATTGTTAGCCTTGTGGTACTTTCCAAGTATTTGTACTTTCTGCAAGAACAGGAAAGCAAATACTATACAGATTCTATTGTCTCCCAAGAACAAGTCTTGCCAAAAGAAAAAGATGAAAGTGTAGAAACCACTCCAGCCAAGATTGTGGGTAAAAGCAATCCCTTCAAATCCACTTTGAAAGCCAATGAAATCAAACTTCTGACTGAATGTGTGAACGAAGCGAATATGTTTACTACTACTGTCAGCACCAAAATACTTACCGATTTTTTCAACTGTAAGTTGGACGGTGTATTGAAAGTTAATAATACCCGTCTGTTGGCTTACCTAATGATGCAACTCAGCTGTTATAACTACATCGTTTATGAGTGGCAGTCAGTTATAGCAAACAACAAGTTGATATTGAAGAAGATAAAAGGAGAACCGCTTACACGCACTGACTTGTCGAGTGCGACAGACCAGGCGAAGAACATCTATCCGAAAGGATATGAAATTATAGACAAATACATCAAACAACTGCAAAAAGGTTGAGCATAGATTGAACGCTCAAACAAAGGTCAATTAGACTTCATTTTCAACCTCTTAACTTTGCTCCCGTTAACACAAAAGACGAGGGTGCGCACCTTCATATTGTTTCACCTAAAATCCCAAACGATATGGAAAAAGACTTGGAGTTAAGAGTTTCCGAACTCGAAAAGATGTTGTTCCTTTCAAAGAACGTGCTTAGCTTCGATGAAGCGAGCAGGTTCTTGAACCTTTCTAAAAGTTACCTGTACAAGCTGACTTCGGGTAACTTGATACCCCATTACAAGCCGCAGGGCAAAATGCTTTATTTTGAAAAGGCTGAGCTGGAAGCATGGTTGCGTCAGAACCCGGTGAAGACGCAGGCGCAGATAGAGCAGGAAGCGCAGAAGTATATCCTTAACCGTCCTCTAAAGAAATAATGGCTATGGAAAACAAGACGAAAGAGGAAATCGGACAAGGTACAGCCATGACGAAAGAAGATTTTGCAGCCCTTTGGAAAACCATTCGTCTAAAGGTGACGGACACTTATGAAGTACCGCCCGAAATTCTTTGGGTGAACGGTTCTACTATCGGCACGTTGGGCAATTTCAGTGCATCCACAGGCAAAGCCAAGAGCAAAAAGACATTCAACATTTCCGCCATTGTTGCGGCAGCATTGAAGAATGACGAGGTTTTGAAGTATTCGGCATATCTGCCACCGAACAAGCGCAAAATTCTCTATGTTGATACCGAGCAGAGCAAGTACCATTGCCATAAGGTCATGGAACGTATTTTGCGCCTTGCCGGACTGCCGACCGATAAAGATGTGGACGATTTTGTTTTCATTGTGTTAAGGGAGCAGACCCCCGACAAACGTAAGCAGATAATTGGCTATATGTTAGAGAATATGCCCGATGTGGGGTTGCTCATCATTGACGGAATCCGTGATTTGATGTACGACATCAACAGTCCGAGCGAATCGACCGACCTAATCAACCTTTTGATGCGCTGGTCAAGTGGGTATAATCTGCATATCCATACCGTACTGCATTTGAACAAGGGGGATGATAACACAAGAGGACATATCGGTACAGAGCTGAACAACAAAGCTGAAACCGTCCTGCAAATCACGAAAAGCACGCAGGACGGCAATATAAGCGAAGTAAAGGCGATGCATATACGTGACCGGGAGTTTGACCCGTTCGCATTTCGCATCAATGACAACGCTTTGCCCGAAGTCATGGACGGTTATGTATTCCAGCAACCCAAACAAGACAGGAACTTTCCGCTTACAGAGCTGACGGAACAGCAGCACCGGGAAGCATTGGAGAACGGTTTTGGCAAGCAGGTTGTACAAGACTATTCCAATGTGATAGCGGCATTGAAACAAGGTTACGCAAGTATAGGTTATGAGCGTGGACGCAATGTCCTTGTGTCGCTTAACAAGTTCCTTGTGAACAAGCGCATGATTGTGAAAGAGGGTAAGGGCTATCGCTACAATCCCGATTTTCATTATTAAAAGTCGGTTTGGTTTAGTCCGGGTGTATATATAAGCGGAACGGACTGTCTGTTTCCCGGTATCGACAGCAGGCAGGTTTAGTATGGTACGGGTATATATATGACGGACTAAACAGGACTGGCGCACTTTTCAACGATTTTTTAATCCCCAAAAAGAAAATATTATGAACATCGAAGATGTGAAACAAATACCCATCGCAGATTATCTGCATAGTTTAGGTTATTCGCCCGTCAAGCGGCAGGGTAACGGTTTATGGTATAAATCACCATTGAGAGAGGAACACGAAGCGTCCTTTAAGGTGAATACAGACCGCAACCTTTGGTATGACTTTGGCGCAGGAAAAGGCGGCAACATCATTGCCCTGGCAAAGGAACTTTACTTTTCCGACAGTCTGCCCTACCTTTTAAAGAGGATAGAAGAGCAGACCCCGAATGTTCGCCCAGTCAGTTTTTCTTTTCCCCAGTGTAGGACAGAACCAAGTTTCCAACATTTGGAAGTCCGGGACTTAACTCATCCGGCATTGCTCCGTTATTTGCAGGGACGGGGTATCAATATTGAGCTGGCAAAAAGAGAATGTAAGGAACTTCATTTTACCAATAACGGGAAGCCATTCTTTGCTATCGGGTTCCCGAACATGGCAGGAGGTTACGAGGTTCGCAATTCCTTTTTCAAAGGCTGTATTGCCCCGAAAGACATCACCCATATACGGCAGCAGGGAGAGCCGAGAGAGAAGTGTCTGGTATTCGAGGGATTCATGGACTACCTCTCTTTCCTTACGCTCCGCATGAAGAACTGTCCGACCATGCCTGACCTTGACAGGCAGGACTATGTTATTCTTAACTCGACTGTCAATGTGCCGAAAGCCATTGATGTGCTATACCCGTATGAACGCATCCACTGTATGCTTGACAATGACGAGGCGGGGTATAAGGCGACACGGGCTATCGAATTAGAATACTCCTACCGTGTGCGTGACTTCTCGCACAATTACAGAGGGTATTCGGACTTGAACGATTACTTGTGCGGCAGGAAGCAGGAACAGAAAAACGCAGCCAGCCAAGTACAGGAAACGAAGCAGAAAACCGGACAATGTGCCGTCCAAAAACAAAAGAGAGGTAGGGGCATTTAATCCGGCAGGATTGCCAGCGGCTGGCGGTTTCATAGGGAGAGCAAGGTTATGTTTCGGTAGACCGAAACCACCTTGCTTTGCTCACCGCAAAGGAAACCGCTCCCGTTGGTCGCAATTTCTAAGATACCATCAAAAAGTAAAAAGACATGAAAAGGATACAGGATAAGCCGGGCGGTCGTCCGGCAAAGAAACGGACGGAAAAGCAGAAAAAGGTAGTCAGTACGAAGCTGACCGAGTTGCAATATTACGCCATCAGGAAGCGAGCCGGGGAAGCCGGGGTGCGCATCAGTGAATATGTCCGGCAAGCAGTTATTTCGGCAGAGGTCATACCCCGGCTGAACAGGCAGGATGCAGATGCTATCCGCAAGCTGGTAGGGGAAGCCAACAACATCAACCAGCTGGCGCATAGGGCAAATGCCGGAGGTTTCGCATTGGTGGCGGTGGAATTGGTGAAACTCAAAGATAGGATTTTTGAAATCATAAACCATTTGTCGGATGATTGGAAAAATAAAAAAAGGAAGCGGTTTTAAGGGCTGTGTGAACTATGTGCTTGGTAAGGAGCAGGCGGTTTTGCTTCATGCGGATGGGGTTCTGACCGAGAGCCGGAGCGATATAATCCGCAGTTTCTGTATGCAGACCGGGATGAATCCCGACTTGAAAAAGCCGGTTGGACATATTGCACTAAGCTATTCGGCAGTGGACGCACCCAAATTGACAGACGAGAAGGTGGTACAGCTTGCACAGGAGTATATGCGTGAAATGAAAATCACCGATACGCAGTACATCATCGTGCGCCATCAAGACCGGGAGCATCCACACGTGCATATCGTGTTCAACCGTATAGACAACAACGGCAAGACTATTTCGGACAGGAACGATATGTACCGTAACGAACAGGTATGCAAGAAGCTGAAAGCCAAACATGGGCTTTATTTCGCCAAGGGGAAAGAGCAGGTGAAACAGCACCGATTGAAAGAGCCGGACAAGTCGAAATACGAGATTTACACGGCTGTAAAAAATGAAATCGGCAAATCCCGCAACTGGCAGCAGTTGCAGCACAGGTTAGCGGAAAAGGGTATCACTATCCAGTTCAAACGAAAGGGACAGACCGATGAAATACAGGGCATATCCTTTTCCAAAGGAGAATACACGTTCAAAGGCTCGGAGATAGACCGCAGTTTCAGTTTTTCCAAACTGGATAGATATTTCGGAGATACAGGTTTGAATGTTGCCGAAAGTCAACGGCAAACAGCTTTCGCACCTATTCGGGAACAAATACCCACACGGAGTAACGCAGAAAGTCCGTTTATAAGCGGTTCGCTCGGTCTGTTTTCTGCAGCACCGTCTCCGGTGGATGAAGAGCCGAACTTGAATTTGAGAAAGAAGAAGAAAAAGAAAAAACAACTTAAATTGTAAAGACATGGAAGACAACTTGATTTTAGAGGGGCTTCTCTCTATGGTTACGGAAATGAAAGAGAAGCTGGAAGCGCAGGTAACGCCAGCCAGCCGGGAGGAAACTCTCGAACGGTTTGGAGCGATTGAACAGGCATTGTCAAGACTGCACAGTAACCCAGCTGTTCCTATGGAGAAGTTGCAGACTATCCAAAGTCAGCTTGACGATGTACGGAAAAGGATGCAAGGTCAGCAGCAGCATATCGAGGACACCAAGAGAATATCATTGGAAATCTATCGTAATTTTAAAATAATGGTTGATACCTTAAATTCCTACAAGACGGATAAAGAGGAAGTTGCCCCCTTGCCGTTCTATCAACGGATTTACAACAAGGTTACTTCTTGGATTCGTCCGGGATTGTTTATTTTTTCGGCAGTGCTGGTTCTCTGTTCCGCTTCCATATGGTTAAATATCCGTTTGGCTACACAGATGCAGCAGTTACAGGACAATGATATGAAATACCGTTATTTGCTGATGCAGGGTTGGGCAAACGGAGAAGTCCTTGATATACTGGAAACCAAATTCAACTGGCAGAGGGATAATGATTTCATTCAAATTCTGACCGATTCTGTGATAGATTTTGAATATCGCAGCAAGAAACAGGCGGAAGCATTGGAACGTGCAAGGCTGTTGAACGAGCAAGCCGAACAGCTAAAGAAAGAAGCCGATAAGTTGGGTAAACCATAAACGAAGTAAAGCTGGAGTGATGAAATGAAAACTTTCTTACTCCGGCTATTTCGTTTTTGATATGTAATTTTGTGCTTAGCTTACTAATCAACAATTTCAAAACGCACCAGCATGGAATAGTCCTTTTTAATGGTACGGAAATTGTCGAATGAGGCAACATTCGATGATAGGACATTGCTTTGCGCTATCGGAAAAGCATTACCGCTATCTTTTTCCACAATGCGTATGACATTGCCTAATCTTTTACCCAAGGCTTCAACCAAATAAGTAGCTTTTCGCTGTGCAGCTTTTAGTGCTTCTATCTTTCCTTTTTGGTGATATACCAACATATCTTTATTTTCCAATTCACCGATGCGCATCGTATTAATGCCTTTCGTATCTATGTGCTTGATTATTTCATCTATCTGTTTGAAATCAGTCAGTGTAATATCAAATTGCTTGGATATTAAAAAATCCTGTCCTTGCTTTCGCCAATAATCGCCAATCTCTTGTGTACGGATTACATCTTGCGTAATACCTACTTCGGAAAGTTTCTTTCGCAATCCTTGTTCTATTTGTGACAATGGCACTTTGGTGTGATACTCTTCGGGCTTAGACTTTCCATCAAATTCTTCCTCGAAGTATTCACGAATTTCAATGATGTAGTGAATTTTGTCCGGCATGATTTCTATTTCCGATGTACCTGTCACTTCAATGTAGTGTTCATTAACTTCTTGCGCTTGCGCAGTTAGAACCATAAAGAAGACAATAGCGGATAAAAATAGTTTTGTTTTCATGATGGTTAGGTATTTATTTGTTTTTAATCAGTTAAACGCCTGTTTTTCTTATCTATATAAAACCAAGTTTCGCTTTCCCAATAATGTTTTTCTCCGTCTGATTCAGGAACTACCTTTCGTTCACCTTTTAAAGTTGCTTTGGTTTTTCCTCCTTTAAATGGGTAGGCAAACTTAAATTGAGGTTCAATTATTACATTACCCAATGAATCGGCAAAACCTACCAATCCATCCTCGTTCATTATACGGAAAAGCCCTTCTTGTATGTAGTCGGGACCATTATCATATTTGAATACATAGAAAAGTTCTTTGCCCGCATCATTGATGCAGATTATTCGAGCGTCCTTTGGCTTGTTCTCATAAGCAAAACCTATTTTTTTGATAGTATCTGTTTGACAGTATCTGTACTTGCCGTATGGCACAATGGTATCGCCCCGTTCATTCAGATAACAGACCGGAACACCCACCTCCAAATAAGGCTCTGTGGTATGGGCAGTCAGTGTGGCGTCATATCGCATCAGAATTGGAGTGTCACAAGAACTGTAGCCGATTATCAAAACATCAGTATGAGGGTTGATAGGAGTTGTCGGTCTATCCAATTTAAATTGAAAAACAAGAGTGTCCTTTGGGGCTGGTAAAGTTATAGAAATACCCGTTACAGCATTGAATGCATTTAGTGCAGCTCTTTTGAATTTTCGGTTGTTACACGAAATAACTTGGGGGTTGGTAATATATCCGTTACCATCTAATTTATATGTAACATAGACCATTCCTTCTCGATTCTTTTTCTGTAATTTAGGTGGATACTTACATGATTTGCTTAGAGTTTTGATAAGCCAATTATAGTTATTAACTTCATTTTTTGTTGGACTATCATTCTTGAATAAAACAGGTACAGTCCAAACAGAGTGCCGATATTCACCTTTACCATGAAAATTGATGGTAGGAGTCCACCGTGGCATACCTTTTATGATTTGCAATACTTGGTTGTCCCATTCTTGTATGCCACAACCTCGTAAGGTCTCTACCTTTATTATTTCTCCGTAAGAATCAATGCGTATCGTATAAATCCCTTTGATTTCTTTTTTACCGTTTAATAGATTGGAATCGTATGTTAGGCGTTCATTAATGTAGTCGGTAATTGCATACGGATTTGCTTTTTCAAAATAAGACACAGCTTCCCATTCCACAAAACTTTGTTTCAATTCTTCTTCCCTAACGCTGTCCGCCTTTACCTTATCCCTATAATGTTGGGGCAGGAAAGGGACATATACCGTATAAAGACACTCCATTCGTTTGCCGTTTTTGTTCCTGCAAGGCAGGCAGTGTGGAAGTTCTTTGGTCAGTCTGATGACCTCTTTGTCAAAATCTTCATGGATGGTCGTCAAAATGGTATTCCAGCGTGGTAGCCCTAATGTGTCAAGAGCAAACATCACTACGGAATAACCTGCCACATTCTTTTTTAGCAACTCTTCTGGGTATTTCATTTGGGAAACATAGTATTTTGTCAAATCGTAATCCCATACCGCCCATCGGGGAGGTTCTATCGTGGATAAATCTTTAATTGGTTCTCCGGTTATTTTAGCAACACCTTTATTCCAAATATCCTCTTTACGCCAAATACTATCCAAGCGTTCTTCGTTCTGCCTTTGTCCTTGAACACTGTTATCTGTTGTACATCTGACAGGTGTAACTCCGATTGTCAAACTTTCCGGCAGATATTGGAGAACCAACGTACTATCTGTCAGTTCTTGAATAATGTAATTCTTTTGAAAAGATTTTATTGTATCTCCATGCAAAGAGTAAGAATCGCATATTTCAGTTTGTTTTTCATCATATAGAAAGGTCTGTTTCCATCCAGCGCTGCGGAATTCCATTTCCATAGCATAGTGTTTGTCTTTGGGAAGTTGCACTTTCCATATTTTATTCTCTAATAAAGCAGACATATCTGCCGAATTCTTGTCTTGGGCTAAAAGTGGGCTGACAAGATTGAGAGAAAATATAAATAATATGGATAGAAAATATTTCATTCAACCAATTATATAAACAACATCCAAATATAATGTAAATGAGTAATAGAATAGCGTATTAAATAATTTATTTCTTCCTGTATTTGAATAAATTAACTTTTAATACTCAAGTAAAAATCAGTACATTTACAAGTTTAGTTCATACCTTTGTTTATATATCCAAAACGGACAAAACCTATTTTTTGTCGGCAGATTATATGTTGCTGGCGAAAAGAAAAACAGTATTCTTTTTTTCGCCAGTGTTACTTTTTATGATAGGTTAGTAATTTGAGGAAGCAATGAACTCCTTTATTTCTTCCTCGCTTGGAAGTTCTATCATGTACTTCTGTACGAAGATATTCGGGTCTAATCCGGCAGTGGCATACTTAACCAATGTATCTCCCTTTTCTGTGCAAAGCAGAGTTCCGATAGGCGGATTATCATCCGGCTGCATCACTTCCGCCTTGAAATAGTTTAGATACATATTGAGTTGTGAAGCATACTCATGGCGGAACTTGTCTATCTTCAATTCCACAATAACGTGGCACTTCAAGATGCGGTGATAGAACACAAGGTCGGCAAAGAAATAATCTTCGTCTATCAAAATACGTTTTTGTCGGGCTTCAAAGCAGAATCCATGCCCCATTTCCAGCAGGAAGTGTTGTAGGTTGTCAAGAATGGATTGCTCTAAGTCGTTTTCTGTTACTAAGGCTCGTTCATTCAATCCTAAGAACTCTAAAGTAACAGGGGTGTTGATAACATCTTTAGGTTGTAATAGGGTTGCTTGTTGCTAGACTAAAGCGGAGAGGGCTTCTTTGTTTTTGGAGAGTCCGCTACGTTCATAATACAAAGATGATATTTGCCGTTCCAGTTCTCTTGCAGACCAACAGCCACGTATTGCTTCCGTTTCATAGAAAGCACGCTTTGTCGGATTTTCGATTTTGGATATGAACTTTAAGTGAGAATAAGGTAATTTATTGAACAACCTTTCAGCAGGAATACTCCACTTATTATATTGTATTTCTGATGTTTGTAATTCGGCACTCAGTGTGTGCCGAATTGGTTCCGTGAATTCGGTGGACAGCGTGTGCCGAATTTCATTTCCTGCCATGATGTAGTGTAATACTTGTTCTTTCAGTTGTGGATAAACAAGGTACAGCCGCCTAAATTCACGGAATCTACGTTCATTCAGACCTTTTGTTTTCAGCCGTTGTTCCAGCTTTTTCAACAGTTGTTCACCGTATGCGGCACGGTCTTCTCCGCTCTGCTCAAATTCCACGATATAGCAACCCATGAGCCAGTTACGGGAAGTAAGGGCAAGGTTTACAGCGTGTGCGGCTTGTGCCTACAACATTCATGGGGTACTTCTCTTTCAAGAAGTCTTTGAAACGGCTAAGCGCAATTTGCACCATGCGAATATCTTTCTTGGTATAGCTATTGATATAGGCTTGAAAGTAGTCCAAGAAATTAACAGCCCTGTCTTTCTTTAAGCGGTAACCCAACATGCTTTCTTTAAACTCCTGTTCACGCTCTGCACGTATGCGCATGGCGAGTTCCAATGTTTCCTTGTTCTGTTGCCGTTCCGCAGGGGTACGGGGCTTGTCTATCAGATAAAGGCTAAGGTTTTCTTTTCGCCTGTGATGCTTGATAGCGAACTTTGGCCTTCCTTGCATCTTACCACTTTCGTAATACACCTGATTACCGTTTTCATCCAATACGGGCTTTTCCTCTCTACCTAAATAATACTCTAAGTAAAGGCTTATTCTACCGTCTGAGAGCTTATTTTGCTCCAACTTGGGGTTCTCTTTCGTTTTATTTTCTAACTTTGCCATTGTTTAGAGGTTTTATCCCGATTTAGGTACCGTAACCGGGTAATTACACTAAATAGTTGATTTTCTTTTGTTTTCCGATATTGCAAAGGTGCAAAAGAAAATGATATTTCAAAGTGTACTAAAAGTGTACTGAATAACAGAAAACGGGCAAAATAGGGCAAAAATGGAGAAAACAGGAGATGTGCAAATGGTTGATAATGAGTAGAATAAACTCTTTTTGTTTTCCTGTGATTTCTATGGTTTGTATCAGGTCTGGGTACAAGAGATCCTGACAATATTGATTGTCAGGATTTTCTCTTTTATAGAGCGGACAAATCCTTTAATAGTTTGATAAAGCAATGAAAGCTTTTCTGGTTCCGTTTGCACGGCGGGCGGTTCTTAGCTTGGAATATAAACTTAGTAAGATGCTAATATTATGATGAAGAGTCAGAATTCGGCAATTGGCCGATCGCATGTTGTTTGGCTGGATGTGGTACGTTTTGTTGCCATGTTTACCGTGGTTTGTTGCCATAGTGCAGATCCGTTTAACTTTTATCCGGGTGAACCACCAGCTAATATCGATCAGATTAAGTTCTGGGGAGCAGCTTATGGATCGTTTCTCCGTCCTTGTGTCCCCCTGTTTGTGATGATTACGGGAGCCTTGCTGTTGCCATTGAAGGACGATACTTCCGTCTTTTATAAAAAAAGGATCAGCCGTGTCTTTTGGCCTTTCCTGATTTGGTCTGTGCTTTATAACCTGTTCCCTTGGATAACCGGACAGCTAGGCTTGTCACCGGAGGTGATCTTGGACTTTTTTCCCTATTCGGGCGAAGAAGTGGCTCGTCAGTCATTGGATGTTTCCTTGAGATATATTGCGGAGATCCCATTGAATTTCTCGATTGTAGATGTGCATATGTGGTATATCTATCTATTGATCGGGTTATACTTGTACTTGCCTGTTTTCTCTGCCTGGGTGGAAAAAGCCTCTGAAAAGGCCAAGCTATGGTTTTTGCTGGCCTGGGGCGTGTCGACACTGTTGCCTTATTACTATCAGTTCGTTTCACCTTATGTATGGGGAGGCTGTTCCTGGAACTCCTTCAATATGTTGTATTATTTTGCCGGGTTCAACGGCTATCTGCTTTTAGGACATTACCTGCGCAATCACGACTGGAGTCTGAATAAAATCTTGTTGGTCGGGATCCCGATGTTTTTGATCGGCTATGTCGTAACTTTTTTCGGTTTCCGCTATGTAACCGCTCTGCCGGAATACAGCGAAGAATTGCTGGAACTTTTCTTTACCTATTGTTCTCTTAACGTCGTGATGATGACGGTCCCCGTTTTCCTATTGATGAAAAAGGTGGATGTGCGATCCGAAAAGATCAAGAGTTTGCTGGCAAACCTGACGACTTGTGGGTTCGGAATCTATATGGTGCATTATTTCTTTACCGGTCCGGGTGTCGTTCTGATGCGTGCCTTGCATGTACCGGTGGCTTTACAGATACCTGCCGCCGCGGTTGTCGCATTTGCCATTTCCTGGTTGATCGTAGCTTCCATTTATCGATTGATGGGGAAGAATGCCAGGTATGTAGTAGGGTAACTTTATACTGTAATAAAGTAAAGCTATTCAAGTCGATGTGCCTATGTGTCAGGAAGGATGTGTGGGTAATTTTTAAACAGCATCTTCTCAGATGGTCGTCGAATGCTTGGGGGGAGCTCAAAGTTAAGTCAGAAGAAAAAATGCTCGATTTTCTGGTTGACACTCCCTTATTATCCGTCTTAGCATTGGCTTGATGTCAATGATCGTATTCTGGCTAATGGGACGTTTTTGCCATAATGTGGCTCAAATACAAGCATATTAGGTCCTTGAAATGAAAAAATGCTGTACATTTGCAGGTATAGTCTAATAACAACGGGATAATGATGCTAAATGGCAAGTTGATAATCGACGAACTGCTGATAATTTTATTTGTTTTTACTCTTTCTCTTTTCCCTGTGGAGGCAAGGACGACAAGCGGCAATGGTCAGAAGGTTTTGGTCATTAGCTCTTATTCTCCGATCAAGGAAGAGGGAAACCATCTGATTGCGTCTTTCATAGATCAGATGCAGGTAGATTCGGAAGCGAAAATATTTGTTGAGTATATGGACTGCGAGGCTTCTCCCGTCTTTGAAACCTGGGTAGGATGGATGCGGCAGCTTTTTGCTGCCTATAAGGTAAAGCCGGATGTGGTCGTGCTGCTAGGCAATGAGGCTTGGTCTTCCTATCGGGTCACTTGTGTGGATAGCTGGCATGAGATTCCTGTCGTGTTGGGTTATGTGAAAGGAGCCTTCATTGATTATGAGAATAAAGACAAGAAGCTGTTTTCGGTTGCCGATATGATGCCGATGAAAGAGTCGTTCGGCGATTTCAGAATAACGGGATATTCCTATAAGGATTTTGTCATTGAGAACCTGTCGCTGATAAAACAACTTCAGCCACATATCCGCAAAGTGGCGTTTTGTTATGACAATCGTTATAATATGGCGTTTTTCGAGTCTTATATCAACGATCTTTTCGAGCAGATCGATTCGCTCGACCTTCGCTATATGGATGGCTGTAAGCTGTCTACTCCCCAACTACTCGATTCGATTGCCTGTATGGATGATTCCTATGCCATCTTATCGGCGGGATGGTATACCGATGCCCTTCAATATCCCCATGCACATTCGATGCTCCACAATGAGCTGGCACGTTATACGTCCAAGCCGGTTTATCAGGTTTTGGATCAGGGCACGTCGAACATGAATTACATCGGTGGCTATTTTATTTCCGGAGAGGATTTGGGTAAGGACTTGGCTTTGCTGACTCATTGTGTTCTGACGAAAGGATTCGAAAATAGTCCGGCTTTTCAGTTCACTCCTTCACTTCCCAATTACTATATCAACTATCCGACGCTTGTAGCTTCAGGGATCGACCCCTCGTTGTTGCCTGAAAATACGGTGTTCTATAACGAAGAACCTTCATTATGGCAAGAACATCCGATAGAAGTGATCCTGTTTGTCTGTTTGGTTATTTTGATGGTGGTTATTTTTATTGGTATCTTAAATTACAGGAAACGAAAGGAAGACGCTTACAAGACGGCAAATACCAAAATGATGGAACTTTTGAGCCGGATGCCGGACATGGCAACCATCTATGACTTCGATCTGAATATAGTGGATATCGTGAACCCTGATAATCACAATTGGAAAGATGTCGACACGAGATGCCAGATAGGGAAGAATCTGAAGGATCTTCATCTTGAATATCCGCAGGCTAAAGAGATGTTGGATGAAATTATCTTGCATGTGAAGCGGACGGTCGAAACGGGTGAGGTGACTGTCTTTAATTGCAAGTACGGGAAAAAGGATCGGATCAAATATACAAAGGCACGTGTTGTGCCGTTTGAGAATAATTCGGTTATCTGCTTTACCCATGACGTGACTCCTTATGTCGTTGCCGAAAAGGAAATCCTGCGTTTGAAAACATTCCTGCAATCGATCATGGATAATCTGCCGGTAGGATTGTTTATCAAGGATGTGAGTAATGAGTACCGCTATCTGTTCTACAACAACAAAGTCTCCGAATTTTATAAAGAGGCCTTTGATTGTATGTTGGGGAAGAATGATTTTGAAGTGAACGATTTGAAAGCTTCTCTTTTCAGGGAAGAAGATAACCGGGTGTTGCAAAGCGACAAGCCGATTTCTTTTAACCGGGTATTGTTTGATGAAGAAACCGGGTTACCTGTCCGTTGGGCTGTTACTACTAAGACGCGCTTGGAAGATAAAGAGGGAAACCTATATATTGTTGCTACAATGGTTGATACGACGGATATTCGTAGGAATGAACTCGAGCTTGATGATATACGCCGGGAATTGTCCGTTGCCCTTGATGCCGGTTCCCTGTCGGCTTGGTGCTATGATGTGCAGAAGGATACATTCACCTCTCTTTACCGGAAGACGCTTGCCAACGATGGTTTGAGCAATAAAGGTGCACTGGATTTATTGCATCCGGACGATAAAGAAAAATACAGTCGGTTTATGTCCCGCCTGTCCAGGGGAGTAGAAAACAAACTGAGGGAAGTGTTTCGCTTCCGGCGGGGTGAAGGCTATGATTGGTTCGAAACCTATGCAATCGGGTTGAAGTCGGAAAAGACTGGCGAGGTCGAACAGATTATCGGGACGGAAAGAAATATAACGGGTGAGATGAAGAGACGGCAGGAACTTGAAGAGAACAAACTACAGTTGGATTTCACTCTTGATGCTGCTCAGATTATCTCGTGGGAGTACAATCCGGATACTCGGATTTTCTACTCGCCGCGGTCTACCGTGTTCGAAGGAATGACAATTTCGTTGGATGAGTATCTTTCGTTCGTAGATCTCGAAGACCGTGATTTGCTTCGGAAAGGTTTGGAAGACCTTGCCTGTGGAAAGATCCATGTGATGGAGGTCCAGATTAGGACAATGGTCCCAGCACTGGGAGATCGCTGGTTCGAGATGCATGCCGTTCCCTATGGACGGAATGAAAATGGAAAGATACGTAAGCTCATCGGGTTGAGGCGCGATATTACGAACTTGAAGATGACGAACGAACTGATCCGCCTGCGTAATAAGGCGGAGGAGGCCAATCGGTTGAAAAGCGCTTTCCTGGCCAATATGAGCCATGAGATACGAACGCCCCTAAACGCGATTGTCGGCTTCTCGAACCTGATTGCGATGGCGGAAGAGCCGGATGAGATCGGTGAATATGTCAAGATCATCGAGACGAATAATGAGCTTTTGCTCCAGTTGGTCAATGATATTCTCGACCTTTCGAAGATCGAAGCCGGGCAGATGGATTTCAATTATTCGGCAGTCGACTTGTCCGAGATATTCAATAACTTGCAGCAGGTCTATAAGTCGCGTGTGAAGGATGGTGTCGATTTGGTTTGCCATCTGCCGTCTGTTGCTTGTGTGATCCATTCGGAAAAGAATCGGCTGACACAGGTTCTCTCCAATTTCCTCAGTAATGCTTGCAAATACACTTCGGAGGGTTCTATTACGATGGGATATGAGAGGATAGGCGCTATCCTGCGCTTTTATGTGGCGGACACCGGCAAAGGACTTGCCGAGGAGAATATTCCGCATGTTTTTGAACGTTTTGCTAAATTTGACAGCTTTGTCCAGGGAACGGGGTTGGGGCTTTCCATCTGCGAGTCCATCATACAGTCTTTGGATGGCAAGATCGGTGTGGATTCGGAGTTAGGTAAAGGCTCGACTTTCTGGTTCACGATTCCCTACAATCCGGTAAATGAATAAGATGAGTATAAAACAAATAACAATAAAATGGAAAAAGTAAAGAAATCGTTGGTAAAGAAAGAGTATCTGGTTCCTTTTGTATTAGTCACATCTCTGTTTTTCTTATGGGGTTTTGCACATGCTATTTTAGATGTGCTGAACAAGCATTTCCAGGAGGCGCTTGTCATGACGAAGGCTCATTCTGCTTTGATCCAGGCAACGATGTACACGGGTTATTTCACAATGGCTATCCCAGCCGGACTTTTTATTAATAAATACGGATACCGCCAGGGGGTGGTGTTCGGTCTGATCCTTTACGGGATCGGATCGTTGCTTTTCATTCCGAGCGAACAGTTGATGTCATTCAACTTCTTTCTCTTTTCCCTGTTTGTGATCGGTTGCGGACTGACGTTCTTGGAGACGGCAGCCAATCCTTACGTGACAGAGCTTGGGGATCGCGAGACGGCAGCCAGTCGTTTGAATCTGGCACAATCCTTCAACGGGTTAGGTTGTATCTGTGCACCTGTAATCGGTGGGATGCTGTTGTTTTCCGGCAACGGAGATGCTAACATTGCTTTGCCCTATACCGTGATGGGCGTTATCGTCCTGTCTGTTGCTCTTATTTTCTTCCACATCCGCTTGCCGGAGATCAACCATGACGATTGCGAAGATACGACTGCTGAGGCTAAAGCCGGGTTGAAAGGATTGTGGAAACATCGTTGTTTTACCTGGGGGGTGATGGCCTTGTTCTGCTACGAAATAGCGGAAATATCGATTAACAGTTTCTTTATTAATTATGTGACTGACGATGGGTGGATGGATGCACATGATGCAGCGATCGTTCTTTCCTTTGGTGGATTGGGCTTGTTTATGATCGGGCGTATTATCGGTAGTTGGATTATGAGTTATATCCGGGCAGAGAAAGTCTTGTTTATCTGTGCGATCTTTACCGTTTTGGGTGCTCTGTTCGTTACCCTGAATTTAGGTACTCTGTCGAAAGGTGCTCTATTTGCCTGCTATATCTTCGAGGCTATTATGTTCCCGACGATTTTTGCTATCTCGCTGAGGGGATTGGGTGACTATACCAAGCGTGCTTCGTCCTTCTTGATGATGTCTCCGATAGGAGGAGCTGTCGGACCGTTATTGATGGGCTATGTAGCCGATATCTCGACAATGTCGTTTTCGTTCGTCGTACCGCTATTTGGGTATGCCGTAGTCCTTATTTATTCCTATATGGTGATGGCTAAGAAACTGCGTTGATTTATGATTTCAGATTTATGATTTATCAGTGATACATAGCTCATAAATCATAAATCTGAAATCATAAATAGTTTCACTTATACCTTTCGATAATATCCCAAACATCCTTCTCTGTTCCCCCGAAAGGTCCTGAGGCTTCCAGCTTGATTGTACACATGGCGGCGGCAAAACATCCTGCTTCTTTGTATGAAGCTCCTTTGTTTCGCATGTACAGATAGCTGGCCATATAGGTATCGCCACATCCCGTAGCGTCTACAATCTCTGTTGGAGGGTATGCGGGTATTTCATGAAATTCGCCGTCGGCATAAATGACAGATCCCATGCTTCCTAATGTCAGCAAAACCTCCTTAACGCCCCAGTTGGCTAATTTCAGAGCAGCTTCACGCGGATTTTTGCATCCGGTGAGAACTTCCATTTCGTGTTCGTTGGCTTTCAGGATATGGATGTATTTCAGTGCCTCTTCCTTTTCCGGCCAGTCTACGGCGAAAACATTCTCACCGCGAACTTCACGCAGGTAGCCTTGGGCATCGACCGATAACATCCCTTTGGTCGATAAATATTTGATTACATCTAAAGAAAAATCGTCCGCCAGCAAACTTCCCAAATGATAGATGCGGGCATCGACATCCTGTAACCCTTCAACTGTGAACGGATCGGCTTTTGCCAATACCCGCTGCGTCCGGTTGTTCTGGTTCTCGCCATATGTATTTTCAAAATAGACGGAATGGGTACTGGGCAAAACCTTTACATCGATCCCTTTCCTGCGTATTTCTTCCACCGCGTCCATCTCACTGACAGCAAGAGCTGTTACCAACAGGAAGTCGGAAGTATCTAATTTGCTCATTCCATGCGCGAAATAGAAAGATGTTCCTCCCGGCATATGCAGTGTCCTTTTCGGCGTTACAATCTTATCCAACGTAATGTGGCCGATGCAACAAAGATTATGTGTATTCATATTACTTATTTAATCAGGCTGCAAAAGTATATAAAAACAAGAAATAAATTGTTGCTATGAATATTTTTAGCTCTTCCTTCGCCAGTTTGAATAATGAAACTTGCCATTAATAGTTTGTCATAGGCTCAAACAATGGAAATTTCTGATAACTCATGCCCTATCATGCGAATTGTTTCCACTAGATCCGAGAAACGCTGATTGGAGAGCTTATTGGTTCCTTCTCTCGGAAGTTCTTGTACTTTATGCACAGCTATCGACTAAAAATTAGATACGTTTGTCTTGAATACAATATACAGTTTACTTGTCTAACCAATAACTATTATTATATTTGCATTGTGCAAATAGCACAATTGCGTTGTTTAACTGATTCTTTCAAATAAAAATCTGGAAAATTTGAAAGGGGGAAGAATGGGTTAGCATATCCCGCATCGTATCCGTAAGTATGGTGTGGGAGTATGTTGCTTATTTACTTCCAAAGGTTTTCCAGAGCCCTATTTGATAGATAAGTCACAGCTCTCACACTCTATATAATAATTTAAAGATTAAAGTTTGGAGATCGAGAACGCCGTGATTTTATTCACACAGAAGAAAGATGCTGGTTGAAAAGAAAATACTATCCGACCATTTTGAAGAAATATATGTCTCTTGGTTTTCCCGGATGAAATATTTCGCTCTAGAGTATGTCGTGTCAGAAGAAGACGCAGAAAATATCGTCCAGGACGTATTTACCGAATTGTGGGAAAGAAAAGAGATCTTGGCTTATGATGTGAATCTGGTTGCCCTGCTTTTTACTTCGATCAAAAACCGTTGTATCGACCTTTTACGTCACCGCATTGTTGTAAAGGAAGCTGTCAACCTGATACAGGAAGAGTATCAGGCTACTTTGCGGATGAAACTTGCCTCCTTGGAATTATTCGATCAGTCTCTACTCTCCGAGCAGGATATCGAACGGATCATTACTGAAGTGGTAGACTCTTTGCCTGAAAAATGTCGGGAAATTTTTATCAAAAGCAAAATAGAGGGGAAAAAACAGAAAGACATAGCTGCTGAATTGAATATTTCCCTTAAAACTGTTGAAAATCAGATGGCTATCGCCTATAAGAAAATTAAAAGCGAATTGAAAGACTATCTCCCTTTATTAATATTTTTACTCGCTAATTAAAAAAATCCGTTTATCCTCTTGGGGGTTTTGGTTCCCTGATCCGTTTATTAAGAACAAAAGCGGAAAATATGAACGAACGGATACATAAATACTTTTATGAGGAACTTTCCACGGAAGAGCGACTATCCCTGCTGCGCGATGTCGAGGCGAGTGAAGAACTCAAAAAAGAATTTGTAGAGTATCAAAATCTATATGCCTTGTTGAACTTAGGACATCAGGTGCAGGATAAAACAATCGGCAAACAGAAATACGACTGCTTTATTTTGCAAAAGCAACACTCCGTGATGTGGAAGCGTTGGACACGCCGGATCGGGTATGCGGCTGCTATCCTGATATTGGTCGTTTCAACAAGTATATTGACATATTGGTATACACAGCCTGAGCAAGCGGAGTTTTTATCGGAGAATGTGATGAATACTCTGTACACTCCTGCCGGACAGCGGGCACAACTGGTCTTGCAGGATGGGACGGAAGTTTGGCTGAATGCGAAGTCGAAGTTGATCTATCCAGCCCGTTTTACCGATGATAAAAGGAATGTTACGATCGAAGGAGAAGCCTTCTTCAAAGTGGCGAAAGACCCTTCCCGCCCTTTCATTGTTTCTACGCATGATGTCGATATGGAAGTTTTAGGCACCCAATTTAACGTGTGCAGCTATCCTGCGACCGGCTATGTACAAACCAGTTTGTTGGAAGGTTCCGTACGCGTCTTTTTCCGGAATAAGGAATCTGACGGGATCATTTTGGAACCGGATCAACAAGTGACTGTCTCGAACGGAAAGATGAAGGTAGAACCGATTCGCCTGAAAGCTCATTTTTTATGGCTTGACGGTATATATGCCTTTGAAAATGAACCTTTGATCAATATTCTGGAAAAAATGGAACTTTACTATGACGTAAAGATCGTAGTAAAAGACACATCTTTATTCAAAGATACTTATACGGGAAAATTCAGGCAGCGCGACAGTCTCGACGATGTTTTCCGCGTATTGCAGCAAATCCGCAAATTCAAAGTAGAGAAAGACACAGAGCGGAACATAGTGACCTTAAAATAAGAACATGTCAAACATAAAAATGTATAGCCTATGATGAAAGAACAGTAGAAAAACAAAAGCGGCAGAAGCTACCAACAACTGCCGCAGAAGTTAAAGCAAACACAAGTCGTAATTTTTTAGTATTCACTTTAAATTTAGAACAAAGATATGAAAAGAAAAACTTTGTTGTTGCCTTTTATTATCTATAATAGTAACATTAAATATTTTTTTAGGATTATGAGAATATCACTTTTCCTATTGTTTGTATGTGTGTTTCAATTGATGGCAGAAGAAGCAGATGCACAAAATGCAGAGATCAAACTTAGCCAGAATAGCATGACAATAAAACAATTGGTCAAAGAGATTGAGGCGCAAACTGACTATTTGGTTGTGTTTCGGGATCAGGATGTGGATGTCAACAAGACTGTTTCTTTTAACACAAAAACAGCTACAGTTGCAGACTATCTAGAAATGATTACTAAAAACACAGGTATTAGTTATCAGTTTGAAAATAACTATATTACGTTATTGTCTACCTCTTCTAAATCTGTAAATCAAGAGAAAAAGAAAAAAATAAGTGGACAAATAGTTGATACTTACGGTTTAGCGGTTATAGGGGCAAATGTTGTAGAAAAGGGAACGACGAATGGTACGATAACGGATGTAGACGGAAATTTTTCTTTGGAAGTCGATGAAAACAGCACGTTGGTTGTAAGCTATATTGGGTATACTCCACAAGAAATAATCGTAGCAAATAAATCAAATTTTAGTATTAAATTGAAAGAAGATACCGAAGTATTGGATGAGGTTGTAGTGGTAGGTTATGGAACAGCGAAGAAAAAGGATCTTACAGGAGCTGTTTCTAGTGTAAAAGCCGAAAAATTATCAGCTCAGGCTCCTCGAAATGTACAAGATATTTTACGTTCGAATGCCGCTGGTTTGAATATTGGTATAGCTACTGATGCTAAAGCTGAGGCTGATTTATCTGTTCGGGGTAAAGGTACTTTATCTGCGGGCAGTTCACCTCTTATTGTTTTAGATGGAGTGATTTATGAAGGAAATTTGTCAGATATAACTCCTGAAGATATTGCAAGTGTAGATGTTTTGAAAGATGCGAGTTCGTCTGCCGTATATGGAGCAAAAGCCGCAAATGGAGTTATTGCAATTACAACAAAAAAAGGAATTCAAGGGAAACCTGTGATTAATTTCAATGCAAATATCTCTTTTGCAAAATCTGCGAATCAACCTAAAATATTGGATGCTGAGGGATTCTTGAAATTTAGGCAGGATTATAATGAAGGGAGAAATTCGGATGAATATTTGGCTAAATATCCTCAAATATTTGTAAATCCATTTAAGCTACAAGGTGTCGATCCGCTTGTTTGGTATAATTATGACCAAAGTGTACCTGCCACATCTGTCACTGATAAACAATTGGAAACTCAATGGTTATCCCGTCTGAATTTACTGACTCCTGAAATTGATAATTATTTTGCAGGTAGAATTACGAAATGGGATGATCTTGTATTTCAAACGGGATTACAACAAGATTATACAGTTAGTGTATCGAATGCTACAGAAAGGACTTCGCAATATTACTCATTGAACTGGGCGGATAGGGAAGGTATTATTACCGGAGATAAATATACAAATTTTAGAGCAAGAATGAATGTGAAAACAGAAATCACATCATTCCTTTCTGTAGGTATGAATGCTCAATTTTCCTCTCGAAATGAAGGCTTTTTGAAGTGTCTTTGGGAGCAAATGACTATGATTTCACCTTATGGAGCAAATGAGGTGGATAATTTAGAAAGCCCTTATAGACGAAATCCGACAGGAATGGACCCTGTCAATCCTTTCTATGATAATATGTATACAGAAAGGAAAGATTTGTATCAGAATTTAAATGCAAAACTGTATGCAGAAGTTAAACTTCCATTTGGAATCGAATATACTTTGAATTTCACTCCTTACTATAGTTGGCATGATTATTATAATCATTATTCATCTGAAGGAGAAAAATGGGAAGCTATAGGAGGAGCTTCAGTTAGAACGAATACTAAACAGTACAGTTGGCAAATAGATAATATCATTCGCTGGAAGAGAGAATTTGCTCAGAAGCATAAAGTAGAAGTCACACTGTTAGCGAATGCAGAAAAAGCTCAGTATTGGTCCACTACGGCAGAGGCTCAAGGATATACGCCTAATGATGTTTTGGGATATCATCAGTTGCAATCGGGATCAGTACAAAAAGTATCAAGTGATGATACGTATCAAACAGGGGATGCTTTAATGGCTCGTCTATTTTATTCGTTTAATAACAAATATATGTTGACAACTTCTATCCGACGTGACGGATATTCTGCATTTGGAAAGAAAAACCCTCGAGCAACATTTCCTTCTGTCGCTTTAGGATGGGTTTTTACTCAAGAACAATTTATGCAACAAGCAAATTCGTGGCTGAATTATGCAAAATTGAGAATTTCTTGGGGAGAAAATGGAAATAGAGATATTGGCCAGTATGCAGCATTGGCTCAAATGAAATCAAGTTTGAGACCTTATATTGACCAAACAGGCAATATTTATACAATTTCTCAGATGTTTGTAAATACGATGGCAAACCATAATTTAAAATGGGAAAGAACTGCTGCGTTTAATTTTGGTTTGGATTTCTCTTTATTCGATGAATTGTTGAGTGGTTCCATTGAAACTTACGTATCTAAGACAAATGATTTGTTAGTAAAACGAGCATTACCCGATGTTACTGGTTTTAATAGTGTAACTGCCAATTTGGGGCAGTTACAGAATAAAGGATTTGAATTAACTTTAAATGCAAATATTATTAATTCAAAAGATTTCAAATGGTTCGCTTCTGGTAATTTTTCTTTAAATAGAAGAAAAATAAATAGCCTTTATGGTGATATGGTCGATGTTTTGGATGAGAATGGAAATGTTATTGGACAAAAAGAGTCGGATGATGAAACCAATAAATGGTTTATTGGTCAAGATCCGGATCGTATTTGGGATTATGAGAGAGCTGGAGTCTGGCAAAAAGATGAACGTGAAGAAGCTGCGATTTATGGGTGTCAACCTGGTGATTTTAAATATGTCGACCAAAACGGAGACGGTATCATGAATAATAAAGATAAAGTTTTTCAAGGATATACAACTCCTCGTTTTCGTTGGACTTTGAGGAATGAATGGACTTATAAAAATCTCTCATTATCGGCTGTCTTATATTCTTATTTAGGACATTACGGCGCTTTTCAAAGGGCTGCCAATAATTATTCGTTTCCAGATAGAACTTCGGACTATGATTTCCCAAGATGGACGGCTACAAATCCAATAAATGATTATGCACGTATTGGCTCAAAGAACATAGGAACTAATTATGTAAATAAGTCATTTGTACGTTTGGAAAATGTGACGTTATCTTATCATTTTCCGAAAGAGTGGATAAATAAATTTGCTATACAGTCTTTACGTTTATCGGGTAGTATTCAGAATGCTGCAGTTTTTGCTCCTCATTGGAATTTCTGGGATCCAGAGAGCGGCTCTGTTACTCCTCGTACGTTTAATTTAGGTATTAATGTTACATTGTAAAAATTAGATTATGAAAAGTAGGAATATATATATATGCGTTGCTGTAGCTTTTTTATCGCTCAATTCTTGTACAGATAGTTGGTTAGAGCCTAAGCCATTATCTTTTCATACTCCAGAAGATACTTATGTTGGAGTTGATGGGTTTGAAGCTACTTTGTCTGCATGCGAAGCTGAAATGCACGATGAGTATAATGGAGATGGATGTGCCATCCTTACAGAGATGATACAATCGGATATTTGTGTGGAAGGAACTACTGATAAGGCTGGGCCTCAAATGGATATGGATAAATCTTTATTACCTGATATGCCTTTGGACAATATGGATTATACTCGTGTCGGATGGTATTGGACACATGGTTACAAAGCCATTAAATCTGCAAATATAATCATTGCTCGTATTGATGAAGGAAAATTTGCAAATGAAGAAGATAAGAGTCGGATTTTGGGACAGGCTTATTTTCATAGGGCTTATTGGTATTATAAATTAGTTCATCAATTCGGCGATATCCCTTGGTTAGATTACGAATTGGCAGAACCTAAGACCGATTTTTATTCTTACGACAGATGGAGTATTTTGGAAGAATTAAAAAGAAATTTGGAATATTCTTATCAAAATGTACCTGATAATGTCAATCGTGGGAAAGTTTCAAAAAGTGCTTGTGGGGTTTTGTTGATGAAAATAAATATATGCTTGGGATATTTTGACGAAGCAATACAAATAGGACAATCTATAGTAGCCGAACATCCATTAATGACAACTCGTTTTACATCAAATCAAAACAAACCTAAAACCAATTTAATGCATGATCTGCACAGTGTTGAAGCAAAAATGGATATATCAAATATCGAGGGGTTGATGTATATTGTATCATACCCTAATGCTCAAGGATCTGTAAGATCTCAATTGATGAGAAATACAATTCCACGTGTAGTTGGAGTTACGACCCCAGACGGAATGTCTGGAATTGTTTATACTGATAATGTGGAATCTCAATATGAAATAAATAAAACGTATGGAAGAGGTATTGGTAGAGCCCGTTGTACTAATTATTATCAGTACACAATATGGACGGAAAAGGAGAAAAACGATTTAAGAGGTGTTTATAATCGTGATAGTTGGATAAGTCCATCTGATTTGTATTATAATGATCCGACGTTAAAAACAAGTGGAAACATTTATTATGGTACACATTTGGTGAAAAACCCAGCAATGTCTGTAGAAGATTCTATTCGAGCTTGGTATCAATGGCCTCATTATAAACTATATGTACCTGATCCACTTTCTTCGAGTTGGTATTGGGGAGGTGAAACTCCTATGTATATTTATCGCTCGGCGGAAGTTTATCTATTGATGGCAGAAGCTTATTATTGGAAAGAACAACCAGCTAAAGTTGCAGAGATGTTGAATGTCGTACGTAATCGAGCTGGAGCAGAATCTTTGACCGCTTCAGATATTAATATCGGTTCAATTTTAGATGAACGGGCGCGTGAGCTGTATTATGAAGAAAATAGGCACGTAGAAATTACTCGTATAGCTTTTACTTATGCTCGTACTGGTAGAAATTGTGAATATTTTGGAAGAAGTTATAGTCTTGATAATATATCGGGACCCGGAGGTGCTGGTTCTAATATTAAACAAGAGGGAATCAATTTTTGGTATGATTGGGTAAATGCTAAGAATAATTTTTATAATAAAGGCATCAAGCATCGTTGGGCTGAATATAAAATCAGTGTCCATCATCTGTTATGGCCTGTTCCTGCATCAGCTATTAATGCGAATACGAAAGGGGTTATAAATCAGAATATCGGTTATCCTGGTGCAGAGAAAAATGTAGAGCCACTGAAAGTTGGTCAATTATAACAAATGGATGTTTTATTAAAAATAGAATGAATCATGAGATCATTTTCTTATATATTATTTCTTTCTTTGATTTGTAATTTTGCTTATGGTCAAGCGATCATAAAAGGAATAAATTATGATGAAAGTAAAGTCCCTGATTTTGTGCTGCCGGATCCTCTTATTTGTAATGACGGACAGCAAGTAACCACTGCGGATGAATGGGAAAAGGTAAGAAGACCGGAAATTTTAGAGATATTTATGTCTAAGGTCTATGGACGGACACCGACTGATAAAATCGATGTGTCTTATACCTTATTGGCTTGTGATCCTAAAGCAATGGATGGTAAAGCAACTTGTAAACAAATATTGTTCACTTTTACAAATGGGAAGAAAACAATAGATGCAATTCTATTATTATATATTCCTAACCATGTACAAGGAAGAGTACCTGTGTTTGTTGGATATAATTTTATGGGGAATCAAACGACAACATTAGAACCATCGATTTACTATTCTCCAGGATTAAGGTTTGTACATGGCAAAGATAGTCCCGTATGGACAAGAGGAGCGCAGAAAAACCGTTGGTGTTATGATAAAATATTAGAACGTGGATATGCTGTAGCGACTATGTGTTATCATGATATCTATCCGGATCGAGCAGAGTTGAGAGATTATAGTGTAGCTTCTCTTTTCCCTGATTATATATCAGGATCCAAAAATCATGATGAGTGGGAAGCAATTGGAGTTTGGGCTTGGGGATCAAGTCGTATTGTTGATTATTTGGAACGTGAGGGAAGAATAGATATGAGTAAAATTGCAATAATGGGACATTCCAGACAGGGGAAAGCTGCGCTTTGGTCTGGAGCTCAGGATTCACGTTTCAAAGTGGTCATATCGAATGATTCTGGTTGTGGAGGAGCTGCCTTGTCAAAAAGAGTTTATGGGGAAAATATTGCTCGCATAACAACTGTTCTTTCTCATTGGTTTTGCCCTGCATTTAGTCAATATGCAGGTAATGAAGAAAATTTGCCTTTTGACCAGCATGAGATGCTGGCTTTAATAGCACCACGCCACCTTTATGTAGCGAGTGCGGAAGGCGATCTTTGGGCTGATCCTAAAGGTGAATATTTATCTGCATATTATACCAATAAAGTTTATGAATTATACAAAATGAAAGGGTTGGACTCACCAGTTCCTCCGGCTGTTCATCAACCAATTATGAATGATGTAGGTTATCATATACGGGCAGGTAAACATGATGTGACAGATTATGATTGGGAGCGCTTTATGGATTTCTGTGATTTACATTTTAAGTAAATTGGATTTCCTGTAAAGATTAAAAAATGGAAATCTTGGATTTTGGTTTCTGAAGGAATATTTATTCATTATTCAACATAGCTTTTCAAAAACTTGATATACCTCTAAGAAACAGCACAGCGTAGGAGGCTAAGCTAGTATCTTAGAGGTATTTTCTATATAAGAATATTTGAATCTATGAATGATGATTTAGAAACAACCATCATGCCATCATGCTTCTTGTGTGAAGGTTGAATATCAAGATATACAGCTATGATAGTTCTCATTTCAACTATCATGCAACTATCATAAATCAGCTGTTTAATCATCATTTTGGTCGTTTTTATCGGAAATAGATGTACTTTGGAAGTGTTAAAACAGAATGTTTTTGAGAATGTATAAGCCTTTTTTGCCGGAATAAGGTACTTTGGAAAGCAAAAGAGGTTAGTTCTTTTCCTCAAAATACGCGTATCAGGTCCATTTACACCCCCATCTGAGCGGTCTTGAGACCTGGGTCTGCAGGGGGATGACACCCGGATCTCGACAAAAATATATAGCTATATTACTGAGAATAAGCTATATGTTGTGTGTGAAAAAGCTATTATATCTATGATAGTATGATAGTTAAAAAAACATCCATCATGCCTGCTATCATTCCATGTAGAGATTGATATTCATTATATAAAAGGCAAAGCATGATGGTATGACAGTTGTTTTCGCAATCGAAATTCATCTCTTTGCAGAGATATGTACCTCCTTCATGTGAATCGGATTTGTGGATTTTTATAAAACCTCTACCACCCTCTCCAGGGCCATCCCGTGCGATCCCTTTATCAGCACATGATATCCTTCCAAGGGATTTTTGCGCAAGGCTTCGATCAGCTCCTCTGTTGTGGCATAGGTGGTGAAGTCTTTTCCGGCGGCTTTTTGGAAATGTTCGCCGCACAGAAATACTTTATCGTAATTACCTTCCTTGATCCGGGCTACGACTTCGGTATGGAGTTCGTCGCTTGTAGGACCTAATTCGCGCATGTCGCCTAAGATGAGAGCTTTGGGCGAGACAGGCATTGTGGCGAAATTGTCTAAAGCGACTTTCATGCTGCTCGGATTTGCGTTGTAGGCATCGATGATCAGTTCGTTATTTTCAGTCTTTTTCAGTTGTGAACGGTTGTTAGTCGGCTCGTAAGCGGCAATGGCACGGCTGATGCGTTCTGCCGGAATCTTGAAGAAACGGCCAACAGCAACGGCAACTAAGGCATTGTCCAGATTGTAGCTGCCGATCAGATGGGTTTCCACTGTGTGGATTTTGCCCTGTTGTTTCCATTCGAAAGTCAGGTAGGGATTGCAGCTGACTACACATCCCCAGGCAAAAGCCGTTTCATCGGAACCGTATGTGACCTGTTCGATTCCATTGGCGATCTCTTTCAGATATTTATTATCCTGATTGATGAATATCTTACCTTTCGTGCGGCGCATATAGTCGTATAATTCACCCTTTGTTTTGATCACACCTTCGAATGAGCCGAAACCTTCCAGATGGGCACGCCCGACATTGGTGATAATCCCGTAGTTTGGCTGTGCTATGTCGACCAACTCTTTGATATCGCCCGGATGGCTGGCTCCCATTTCGATCACAGCCATTTCGTGGTCGTGCGTCAGGCGGAGCAAGGTGAGAGGTACGCCGATATGGTTGTTCAGGTTGCCTTCGGTGTAGAGAAGGTTGTATTTGGTAGACAGGACGGAAGCCAGCAGTTCCTTGGTCGTTGTCTTTCCGTTTGTTCCGGTGATACCGATAATCGGACAGCCGATCACTTTACGGTGGCGGTGCGCTAATTGCTGCAAGGTCATCAGCACGTTGTCCACAAGGATTGTGCGTTCTCCTATAAAATAATCCGGATTGTCGATTACCGCATACACGCAACCGGATGCCAGCGCCTTTTCTGCATATTGGTTACCATCGAATTTATCCCCTTTCAAGGCAAAGAAAATCGAACCGCGAGGGCAGTTTCGGCTGTCGGTTGTCACTTTCGGATTGTGTATAAACAATTCATATAGTTCAGGAATAGTCATAGTCTTTTTCCCTTTATAATTTCTATGAGAGTTATTTTGCGCAAATGTAGTGATTTAATGTATTTACCTTTATCTTTGTCGGAAAGAAAAATAAGAATGTTACATAAAACGCTCAATATTAGAGGAACGCTTACCTCACTCGATACTCCGCTGGTGATGGGGATTCTGAATGTCACTCCCGACTCTTTTTATGCCGATAGTAGGAAGCAGACGGAAGTTGCAATTGAGGAACGCATACAGGCAATTTTATCCGAGGGAGGACGGATCATCGACCTCGGAGGTTATTCTTCCCGCCCCGATGCCGCAGAGGTCTCACCGGAAGAGGAGATGAAACGTCTGGCTTTTGCCTTGAAAATACTGAATACGCATTATCCGGATGTGACCCTGTCTGTCGATACATTCCGGGCGGATGTGGCACGTCGTTGCGTCGAAGAATACGGCGTCGCGATAATCAACGATATTTCGGGAGGAGAGTTGGATGCTGGAATGTTTGAGACGGTCGCCCGTTTGCATGTACCTTATATAATGATGCATATGCGTGGAACTCCTCAGACGAAGCAGCAACATACCGATTATGCAGATATAATGGAGGAGATTATGCTCTATTTTGCCCGGAAAGTCCGACAGCTCCGTTTGTTGGGAGTGAACGATATTATATTGGATCCCGGTTTCGGTTTCAGTAAGACGGTAGACCAGAATTATACGTTAATGGGACATCTGCGTGAGTTTAAGGATTTCGGTTTACCTTTGCTCGTCGGTGTTTCCCGCAAGAGCATGATTTATAAATATCTGGGTGGAACACCAGCCGACAGCCTGAATGGAACGACAGTCCTGAACACGATCGCTTTGTTGAATGGGACGGATATCCTTCGTGTCCACGACGTAAAAGCCGCAGTAGAAGCAGTCAAACTCGTTTCGAAAACTTTCAATTTTCAACTTTCAACTTTCAACTGTTAATATTATGTGGATGAATTTCGGAATAAAAGACCTGATTGATGTTTTATTGGTAGCCTTCTTCTTGTACCAGACATATAAGCTGATGAAGAATTCCGGAACTCTGGCTATCTTTAGTGGAGTAGTGTCGTTTATTATTGTCTGGATTCTGGTTTCCCAAGTGTTGGAGATGCGTTTGATGGGAGCGATACTCGACAAGTTTATCAGTGTCGGTTTCCTTGTGCTGGTGATTTTGTTTCAGGATGAGATACGTCGTTTTCTGGTGGCGCTCGGTTCGCACAGGGGATGGAAGTTTCTGGGAAAAATATTTTCGAAGAAGAACCATGACAAGGAGAACGAAGGGAAGTTCATTGCCCCGGTTGTCCTGGCCTGCATGAATATGGCGAAGAAAAAGACGGGAGCACTGATATGCATCCAGCAGGATGTCGATCTGACTGTTTATGAGCATACCGGTGAAATGTTCAACGCTGATGCCAATGCCCGCCTGATCGAAAATATATTCTTCAAAAACAGTCCTTTGCATGATGGCGCCATGATCATTGCGGACAACCGTATCAAGGCTGCCGGCTGTATTCTTCCGGTTGCCCAAAACGCTAATTTGCCGAAAGATATGGGATTACGCCATCGTTCCGGCTTGGGAATGTCGCTCGAAACGGATGCACTGGTAATCATCGTTTCGGAAGAACGTGGGAAGATATCGGTCGCTCATAATGGTAAAATAGAAGTGAACGTTACGGCAGAGGATTTGCAACAAATCCTGTCAGGGGAGAAGGAAGTAACAAATTATTGTTAAATGTTCTGAAACTGATAAGTCTGCATGTAAATCTTTTACTGATTTTGCAAACTCTATATTGCATTTTGCCTACTTTTGTACCCGATTATTGTGATATCTAACTAACAATATAATAAAAACAGATCTTCCGCTATGGACTTAATGCAAGAGATTATTGCACGCGCTAAAGCAAACAAACAGCGTATCGTTCTTCCTGAAGGAACAGAAGAAAGAACATTGAAAGCTGCCGACCGTTTAGTGGCCGACGAAGTTGCAGACATTATCCTGATTGGCAACCCCGCTGAAATCAACAGCCTGGCTGCTCAGTACGGGTTGAACCACATCGGACAAACTACTATTATCGATCCGAAGAATCACGAAAAGAAAGCCGCTTACGCAGACCTGCTTTTCCAGCTGCGCCAGAAAAAGGGTATGACTCCTGAAAAGGCTGCCGTTTTAGTAGAAGATCCTTTGTTTCTTGCCTGCCTGATGATTAAATCCGGCGATGCCGACGGTGAAATCGCTGGTGCACAGAACACGACCGGCAATGTGTTGCGTCCCGCTTTGCAGATTATCAAGACTGCTCCGGGTATGAGTTGCGTTTCAGGTGCGTTCCTGATGTTTACAAAGACTCCCCAGTATGGTAAAGAAGGCATTTTGGTATTTGCCGACTGTGCCGTAATGCCGAATCCGACAGCACCAGAATTGGCAAGTATCGCTATTGCTACAGCTGCTACAGCCCGCGATATCGTAGGAATGGAACCGCGTGTCGCCATGCTGAGTTTCTCTACGAAAGGCAGTGCCTCTCACGAGATGGTCGACAAGGTTGTCGAAGCTACCCGTCTGGCAAAAGAAATGGCTCCCGACCTGAAGGTTGACGGAGAATTGCAGGCCGATGCCGCTTTGGTTGAAAAGGTCGCTTCATTGAAGGCTCCGGGCAGCGATGTTGCCGGACAGGCTAACGTTTTGGTATTCCCGACTCTGGAAGTGGGCAATATCGCTTATAAGCTGGTTCAGCGTTTAGGAGGTGCAGAAGCTGTAGGTCCTATCCTGCAGGGTATGGCTGCTCCGGTTAACGACCTGTCTCGCGGTTGCTCTGTTGACGATATCTATAAGATGGTTGCGATTGCATGTAACCAGTCGATAGGTTTGAAAGCGAATAAATAATTTGATTTATGAATTATGATTTATGTGACGATGATAAATCATAATTCATAAATTCCTAAAATCCCAACTCATAAATCATTAAATCATGAAAGTATTAGTATTAAACTGCGGTAGTAGTTCTATTAAATATAAATTGTTCGATATGACATCCGGTGAAGTAATGGCACAGGGTGGTATCGAAAAGATCGGTCTGCCCGGTGCATTCCTGAAACTGACCGACAAAGACGGTAAGAAAGTTGTTTTGGAAAAAGAAATACCCGGCCACAAGGAAGGTATCGAATTTATCCTGAGTATTCTGACTGACAAGACATACGGCTGCATCAAGGAATATAACGAAATCGACGCTGTCGGCCACCGTGTGGTACATGGAGGTGAAAAGTTCGCTTCCAGCGTGAAGATCGACCGGGATGTGATCAACAAGGTAATCGAATGTTCGGATCTGGCTCCGTTGCATAACCCGGCTAACCTGAAGGGGATCGATGCTATGGAAGCGTTGATTCCGGGTATTCCCCAGGTAGCAGTATTCGATACGGCTTTCCACCAGACAATGCCGGCTAAGGCTTATATGTACGGTTTGCCTTACGAGATGTATACGAAATACGGTGTGCGCCGTTACGGTTTCCATGGAACAAGCCACCGCTATGTTTCCCGTCGCGCTTGCGAAATCCTGGGCGTTCCTTATGAAGAACAGAAGATCATTACGGCTCATGTAGGCAACGGTGGTTCCATCGCTGCCGTAGATCATGGCAAATGTGTTGATACTTCTATGGGGCTGACTCCGGTTGAAGGTCTGCTGATGGGTACTCGTTGCGGTGACGTAGACGCTGGTGCTCTTTCCTTTATCATGGAAAAAGAAGGATTGGATGGTCATGGTTTATCAGACTTGATCAACAAGAAGAGTGGGGTTGCCGGCTTGGTCGGTGGTTCCTCCGATATGCGTGATTTGGAAGCAGCCGTAGAGGCAGGCGATGAACGTGCTACTATGGTTTTGGATGTTTACAACTACCGCATCAAGAAATATATCGGTGCTTACGCTGCTGCCATGGGTGGTTGCGATATCTTGGTTTGGACCGGTGGTGTCGGTGAAAACCAGTGGGCGACACGTCGTGTCGTTTGTGAAAACATGGAATACATGGGCATGAAGATTGACGTTGAAAAGAATGAAGGTATGCGTGGTGAAGAAATGGTCATCAGTACACCGGACAGCAAGGTTACGATCATTGTGGTCCCGACAGACGAAGAATACATGATCGCTGCCGATACAATGGATATATTAGGTAAATAATAATTATTCTAATCCTCACAGCTTACAAAACATTAGGATTAGTGTTTAGACTGCCCCGACACCGGTTGGGGCGGTCTTTTTTTATAAAATGAAACGGTCAAAATCTTTACAATAAACAAGGGGTAGATAGAAACTTTCATCTTTAAAAGATCTGACAACCTGATTGTCTTGAATTGTAAAAAGACATTGTCCTGTCTCATCGGATAATATGACAGATGACTGTTCCGCCCCTTCTGTGCAAATGTTCTGAATAAATTCGGAATCAATGGCTCTTTGGAATGCATCGTTTATTAATGCTGTTCCGTTGTTTGATTTAAGATGGGTATTAATACATTCTCGAACGATACGGGTTTTGTACTCAAAAGAATCTCCTTCACTGCTTGATAGAGCTTTGATTGCACAGAACAAAGCTTTACCTGCCGTACTTTTACCAGAATCGTTAATTCCGGTAATGACTGTTAAGCCACCAATTTCTATTGAAGTGAAGCATGCTTGATTTTGCTTATATTGGAGAGTTCAGTTTGCATCGTCTTTCTATTTAGTATGATTATACAAATGTAACGATAAATATTAGTAAAAACTAATTCTCTTCTTACTCTGTTTCGAACTGCTCCATATACAGCATTTCCCCGTCCCAGACGATATAGGAGAAATATTGCATCCAGTCACCCGCGATCAGTAGGCGCGCGGTACGTGAAAGCATCAAGTCGAGCATGATATGGCGGTGTCCGAAGATAAAGAAGTTGATATCCGGGTGTGTCTTGAGGTATTCTTTTGCAAAGAGGGCCATATACTCGTGGTCTTCGCCCTGGTATTCGGCTGCTTCCCTTGTCTTATGTTTTTTTAATCCGCTTTTACGACTGCTGAGCGACCAGCCGAGAGCGAAGCCGAACGTCCAGCGGGGATGGATGCCCGCATACAGCCATTGGCAGAATTTATTACGGAAAAGGGTGCGAAGGAAACGGAATGCCTTGCTTCTATAGTCTACCTCGTCGCCATGTCCGAGGAAGAACCGTTTGCCTAAAAGGTCTACAGTGAGCACATCCCGGTGGATGATCGCACCTATCTCCTTTGGCAGATAGTCGAACATCCAGATGTCGTGATTGCCGATAAATATATGGATTTCCACTCCATTATCGGATAGTTCCGCCAATTTACCAAGGAAACGGACAAAGCCTTTCGGTACGACGTATTTATATTCATACCAATAGTCGAACATATCCCCTAGGAAATAAATAGCCATTGCCTCGTCTTTGATGCTGTCCAGCCAGCGTACCAGTCTCTTTTCGACGGCAAGCGGGTCTTTATGGAAGCGGGCACCCAGATGGGCGTCCGATGCAAAATATATTTTCTTTCGAAGGGAATCCATGTCTCTATAAAAAACCTAATTCAAGTTTGGCCTCTTCGGACATCATGTCCTTATCCCATTCAGGTTCGAACACGAGGTTTACTTCCACGTTGTTCACGTCGTCGACAGATTCTATCTTCATCCGGACATCTTCCAGAATGAAATCGGCGGCAGGACAGTTGGGGGCGGTGAGGGTCATGTCGATGCGAACGTTCTTCTCATCGTCTACCTCTATGTTATAGATCAGGCCAAGATCGTAGACGTTAACCGGGATTTCCGGGTCGTATACGGTTTTAAGCATGGCGACAATCGCTTCTTCTGTTTGGAGGAATTCGTTGTTCATATTTCTTTAATTTGAATACAAACGTACGAATTAATTGACAATTGACAATTGACAATTGACAATTAATAACAGGAAAGGGTGGCTTCTGCTTCGTAACCCATAGCTTTACGATGGCTAATGCATAGAGTTACCCTTCGTAAAGCATAGCTTTATCTCACAGGGTTCCTTCGTCCGAATAACTGTAGTAGCTGCCGTCGGCCAGGACAATATGGTCTAACAGTTGTATTTCGAGTAAGCGGGCAGCGTCCCGAAGGTGTTGTGTCAGCAGGTCGTCCTGCCGGCTGGGGCGGGGATTGCCCGAAGGGTGGTTATGACAGAGGATGATGCCTACCGCAAGGGCATTGATCGCGGCTTTCAGAATGATGCGCAGGTCGGCTGATGTCTCGCTTATCCCGCCTTGGCTAATCTTGACCTTTTCGATCACCAGGGAAGAACGGTTCGTGAGTGCGATCCATAATTCTTCGTGGGGAAGATCGCAGAGCAGGGGATAGAAAATCCGGTAAACATCGCTGCTGGAGTGGATAACGGGACGTTGAACCGGATCGCTGTTGCCACGTCGTTTCCCAAGTTCGAGGGCTGCATTGATTGTGATAGCTTTGACTTTGCCAATGCCTTTAAACTTAAACATCAGTTCTTTGACGGATAATTTGCCTAAAGCATTCAGGTTATTATTGACGGAATTTAAAATACGTTGTGACAGTTGGACGGCAGTTTCCCGGCTGTTGCCGGAGCCGATCAGAATGGCCAGTAATTCGGCATCGCTGAGGGAAGCAATACCTTTCAATAACATTTTTTCGCGTGGGCGGTCTTCTTCTGCCCATTCTTTTATTTTCATAGCAAGAAAGTTTTGGATGATTTTAGATTTATGATTTATGATTTATCTTGTCAACGTATAAATCATAAATCATAAATCATAAATCATATATTTTACCGGATACGTCCTACGTAAGAACCGTCCTGTGTATTGATTTCGATGATTTCACCTTCTTCAATGAACAACGGAACGCGTACTTCAGCACCTGATTCTACTGTTGCAGGTTTCAAAGTGTTGGTTGCTGTATCACCTTTGATACCCGGTTCCGTATAAGTTACTTTCAACTGTACTTTTACAGGCATATCTGCGAACAGAACAGTTTCTGTTGAAGCGTCTGAAACGACTTCCACAATCTGGCCTTCGATCATGAAGTCCACACCGTTGATCAGGTTTTTGTCGATGATGATATCGTCGAAAGTTTCCTGATTCATGAAATGATAGTGTTCGCCTTCCTGATATGTATATTGGTACGGGCGACGTTCTACGCGTACGTCTTCCAGTTTTTCACCGATGTTGAAACGACGTTCGATCTGACCACCTTTTACAACGTCTTTCAGGGTTGTACGCATAATCGTGTTACCTTTTCCCGGTTTTACATGAAGAAAATCGACGCAGAAATAGAGTTTACCGTCCAAACGGATACATGTTCCTTTCTTGATGTCCTGTGAATTAATCATACTAATGTTCTTTATATTATATTGTTAATTTATCTCGTGATGGATTTCGGGTGCAAAAGTAGTGTTTTCCTCTTAAAGTAACAATAAACTTCTGTAATTTTATTTGGAAATAGGTTGCAAATCAGTTTGATATGCAGAGGGGGTATAAGGGCTAAATACGATCCCGGATCAAGTCCGGGATAACGGGAAGTTAAAAAAGCGAGATAATAAAGCTGATAACCGGAACGAGGATAGCCGTCATGATCCCCATCAGGCCGATGGCAAGTCCGCTCAAAGCTCCTTCCACCGCACCGATCTGAATCGCAACGGAAGTACCTACCCCGTGCGAAGAGGCGCCCAATGCCAACCCTTTGGCTATGCGGCTTTCGATGCCTAACACTTTCATCACGAACGGCCCGACAATACTGCCGAATATTCCGACCGCCACTACGATGACGGCTGTCAGAGAAGGAATGCCGCCTGACTTCTCGGCAATGCCCATCGCAATCGGTGTCGTGACCGACTTGGGTTCGAGCGTGGCGACCAACGCGGCATCTGCTCCCATCAGTTCGCCGATCGCTATAACGCTGACAATCCCGACAATCGCTCCGACAAAGACGGACGTCAGGATCGAAATCACATTTCCTTTCAGGTATTGGATCTGCTCATACAATACATATCCTAACGCCACGACCGACGGCCCCAACAGGAAATGGATCAGGTGGCTGCCTTTCTGAAACGATTCGTATTCGATATCCATCGTTTTCAAGACAACGATAATAACAAATATGGAGGTAATAAGCGGATGCAGCAGGCTGATACGCGTCTTTCTGTACAAAGCCAAAGAAGCCAGATAAGTACCGATTACCAGAGTCAGTGAAAATACTTCCGATTGTGCCAGGTTATTCATTTTCGTCCGTTTCCTTTCCTAATTTTTGCTGGATGAGTGCTACGCTGGCAATTACGAGTATGGTGCTGACAACGGAGGCTGTTACGATCACAACCCAATACTGGGAAATGATACCGAGCGAATTCATTAATCCCACACCCGCCGGCAGGAAAAACAACCCCATGTTTTCGGTCAGAAGCGTGGAGAGCTTCTTCACTTTGTTCGGCTTGACGACTTTGAATGCCAGTGCCAGGAATAACAGCACCATTCCAATTACGCTACCTGGGATAAACCCGTCGATAAAATAACTGATAAACTCTCCTGTAAAATAGAAGAAGAGGATGTAAAATGCTTCTATTAGCATATTCTTACTGTCTTTTAGATAACCGCTGCAAAGATAACATCTTTGTAAGAAATATGTTCTACAACATGTAATTTAATTTCGATTTTAACAAAAGCATTATGGATGGCTCAAGGTAACCGCATCAAAATTTTCCAAGGGCGTGATCCGCACACAAAGTTTTCTGCAAATCCTCTATCACTCTATCACAACGAAGGTTGTAGCTATTCATATTCAAGCGTCAGAGGCAGTGATACAGGACGTTTTCCTCTATCACTCCTCTATCACTTCTGAAATATGGAGCTTTTGATATATGATTAAGAATCAGTGTGCTATCCTCTTTTTGTTTTTGAAAGAGCATATAAAAGAGTCGAATAAACAAATGTAAAAACGAATGTGGCAGGTAGTAAATCGACGAAATACGGTTCTTCATTCCACAAAAGCCCTCTCTTTTTTTAGTAAAGACAAGTACATAATTCCGTAAACACCCCCATGTTACCATCCTTCACACCCGGATGTATCGCCCCTCTACACCTGGGTGTAAGAGGGGGCAACATGGGGGTGTCTGGCAACTAAAGTACCGTGCTGAACAATAAAAAACACCCGGTTTTACCTATTTTACACCCGTTTTTGCATAAAATAATCGAGTGATTTGCAGGGATGGGAGACAGGGGATTGTCAGTGATAGGGCAGTGATAGAGAAAACGGGCATATATCACTAATGAAACAATTTGAATATCAACTGATAGAAAGAAATCAGTGATACAGTGACAGAGGAAATGAGAAAAACCTGTATGATAAGGTCCTGTTTTTTCTTTGGTATATTTCATACGGTTCCCGAATTTTGATGAGGTTACCCTATGGATTACTATGGTTTTCACTCCTGTTTCTTGTTTTTCCGTATATTTGTACTTCTAAGTTATCATATAAGATTGAAAAATTGAATGGAAAAATGGTCAATGAACTACTTTTTGAGCAATTATTTCGGATGTATTATGCGGAGTTGTGCCGCTATGCATCCCGTTATTTGTCAGATAAACAAATTGTAGAAGATATTGTCCAAAGCTTTTTTATTGCCGTTTGGGAAAAAGACGGTTTGACGATCAACGGGGATAACTTTTTGCCTTATGCTTATCGCTCTGTCTATAACCGCTGCTTGAATTACTATAAAGCTGAATTATCGAAAGAAAGTTTTCTGGCCTCGCTTGTAGAAGAGTGGAATGGACAAGCTGAAGAGGAGAATGATTTCCGGTATAAACAAGAAGTGCGGGAGGCTCTTCGTAAACTACCCTCTAAATGTAAACAAGTATTTCTTCTTAAATGTATAAAAGGATTGAAATATAAAGAAATAGCAGAAGTGTCCGGAATATCGGTCAATACTGTCAAGTATCATTTGGGAGAAGCTTTTCGAATTATGCGGGAAGAATTGATTGATTTACAAGGAACAGTCTTGCTTTTTATGCTAATGAAACCTGTTTTTGACGTTGTCGTGTAGCTGTTCGACATTGTCGAAGATATACGAATATATGTTCGGCATTGCCGGAAACAAATTACATGCAGACTGAATTTGTCATAGATACATGAAAAAAGTTTATTTTTTCCTACCCATTTTCCTGTCCACTGTTGTCATATAATAAAAGGTATTGCAAATGAAGTCTGAAACGATATATGAGATCATGTTGTCTGTCCTGTCCGAAGATGCGACCGAAGACGAGCATCGCCTGTTGAATGAATGGCTTGCTTGTTCGGAAGCCAACAGAAGGCAGTTCGAGCAAGTGGGTGAACTATATCGCAGTTTCGAGACTGTCGGAAAGCAGGATGATTCTGAATATGATGTTGAACAGGCTTGGATGAGGGTACGCAACCAGACTGTAGAGAAGAAGAAAAAGTTTAACTTAAAAGGTTGGTTGCCTTATGCGGCCTTGGTCGCTATTTTGTTTTCCGTAGGACTTTATTTTATGAACAGATCTGCGGAGCAGGATTGGACTGTTGAGGTAGATGTATTGAAAAACATAAATCAACCGACTTTACTGTTGGATAATGGGGAACGGATTCCGTTGAAGCAGGATAGTTTTTCGATTCAGCAGGGCAATATGGTGATTCGGAATAATCTGGTTGGACAACTTTCGTATGAGTCGGACCGGGAGCAGCCTTCAGATGAAGAAAAGCTGTCTTGGAATCACTTGGTGATACCGAAAGGGAATGCTTACGAACTGGAGTTGGCAGATGGAACACACGTTTGGCTGAATGCTGAATCGGAGTTATCTTATCCGACTCGCTTTGCAGGAGAAATGCGCGAGGTCCGGTTGAAAGGAGAGGCGTTCTTCGATGTGGCTAAGAATCCGGACTGTCCTTTTGTGGTGAGGACGGATGAGGTCGCAGTCCAGGTTTTGGGAACCTCTTTCAATGTCTCGGCTTATCAGTCCGAGCAAATGGCTCGTGTCACACTGGTAGGAGGTTCTGTGGCTGTAAAAGCGAATGGTGGCGAAGAATTCCGGATTGTCCCCTCCGAGCAGTTCTGTTATAATAAGGAAAGCCGTAAGTCCGGGATACGGGTTGTAGACACGGATTTATATACATCTTGGGTAAAAGGAGAATATATTTTCAAAGATGCCGCGTTAGAGGAAATCTTTAATAAGTTGTTGCATTGGTATGATTTTACCGTCCGGTATCAAAATGAACAGTTGAAAGATAAGCGTTTTTCTTTGGTCATAGACCGGAAAATCAGTTTGGAGCAATTATTGGAGTTGATCAGTTTTACGTCGGATGTAAAATTGGAACGAAGCCAAGGAAATATCATTTATGTTAAACAAAAAAGAGAGGAGGTATGATGACTTAGATATCATGAAAACACAAAAAGGAGACAGTATGTACCAGATACTGTCTCCCGTAACAGATTACTAAACATTTTTATAACTCAGTTTAAACCTGTAAGATACAAATTTATGGAAAAAAGTAGATATGGGGCTTTTGTGTATGCACAAAAAGTCTTAAAGCACTCGTTATTTTTATTTTTACTCATCAATTTATTAAGTATTTCGCCGGATATTTCGGCTTCAACCACTCTTTTAGAGCAAAAGTACACGTTGAATTTATCTTTTAAAGACGCCCGTTTGGAGCAAGTTCTGGATGCTATTATGAAACAATCGGGAGTGAAAATAGCCTATAGTAGTGATGAACTTCAAAAGGACCAGGTGGTATCGGTGGATATCCAGACTTCTGATATTTTGACAGCATTACGCTCTGTATTGGGCGACGGTTATTCTTTTAAACAAATTGAGGATTATATCGCAATCGCCCGGAAAGAGATATCCGATGCATCGGATATCGTCAGCAATATTGCTGACGATAGAAATTGGACTATACAAGGACAGGTTCTTGAAAATATAGAACCTCCTTTTCCGTTGGCTGGAGTTAATATTGTAGTAAAAGGGACAACCTTGGGTACAGTCAGTGATGGAAATGGTTATTTTAGCATTAAGGCTCAAAAAGGAGATGTTTTAATTTTCCGATATATTGGTTTTAAAGATTATGAATATGTTGTCTCACGTGCAATTAGTAACTTAACAGTTTCTTTGAATGCCGAATCGGAAAAGCTGGATGAAATTGTGGTGACGGGGATCTCGGAAGAAAAGAAATTGAACTCGATTTCGTCTGTATCTTCTTTAGATATCAGTAAAAATCTGTCGACTAAACCAATTACATCCCTTTCTCAATCTCTGCAAGGAGGGATTACGGGATTGAATGTGACACAAAATTCTGGTCTACCGGGTGCTGATGCTGCAACAATTAAGATTCGCGGTATTTCTTCATTGGAGACCAATAATGATCCTTTAGTCTTAGTTGATGGCATTCCGATGGATATGAATCAATTGGACCCGAATACGATTGAAAGTGTGACGGTTTTGAAAGATGCGGCTGCAGCAGCAATTTATGGTGCTCGTGCTGCCAATGGTGTGATTGTCGTAAAAACGAAGCGAGGTATGCCAGGAAAGGTAAATGTTTCTTACAATGGCTATTTTGGCTTGCAGGAAGCAACGTATTTACCTGAATTTATAGATGGAGCCGGATATATGGAGATGGTTAATGCTGCAAACTTGAATATAGGTGGAAATGCAGTTTATTCTAAAGAGGCAATAGAAGCAACTCGTAACCATACTGATCCGATCAATTATCCGGATACTGATTGGGCAGATTGGTTATTCAAAACGGGTTCGCTGCAAAGTCATTCGGTTGCTGTTTCAGGAGGTAGTAATTTAGCTCGTTTCGCTTTGACTGTGAATTATTTGAAAAATAATGGATTAGTTGAAAATACTAATTCAGATCGATTGAATATTCGTGCTAATACATCTGTTAACTTGTTGGATAATTTGTCTGTGAATATGGACTTCAATTCTTATCGGACAAATAGAGAAAAACCATTATTTGATAATGGTGGGGATATTTTTACCTATATCTATCGTACACCACCTACGACAGTTATCCATTATCCAATGAAAGAAGGCAGTGATATTGTTTATTATGGGAATAGACCTGAGCAGCGTAATCCTGCAGCGATTATTGAACGTGGTGGAATTCGAACTAATTTGGAAGATAATATTAGTATCAATATTGCGCCTCGTTGGGAGATTATCCCTAAATTGATAGTTCGGGGACAATATTCATATCGAATCAGTAGCAGTGCACAACGGGATGAGCGAGAAGCCTATAACTTTTTTGATTACAATTCTGGTGCATTTTTACAAACATGGGGAGCGAGTTATGGAGCTTCCAAAGATCGTTCAAGTTATTACTATTTGGGTGGAACAGCCGAATATACATTTGAAAAGCGAAAGCATCGCCTGTTCACTATTGCCGGTTATAATCAAGAATTAACCAATAGTGGCGATTGGGATCGTTGGTCCATGGTTTCTTTGTTTGCAAAGGCCAATTATACGTTTGATTCTCGATATTTGTTGGAGGCGACTGTGCGTCGGGATGGCTCTTCTCGTTTTGGAAAAGGCAACAAATTTGGGGTTTTCCCCTCTGTCGGAGCTGGGTGGAACTTACATGAAGAGGCTTTTATGAAGCCATTGAAGGATCAGATTTCCGAGTTTAAAGTGAGAGCTTCCTATGGTTTGTTGGGCAACGAAAATATTGGGTTATATAAGTATCAGTCGTTGATCGATGCGGGCAATGGTAATGAGACTGTATTTGGAAATCCGGATATTACATGGGAAACTGTCCATATGCTGAACATTGGTGCGGATATTCGTCTCTTCAAAGATCTATCTATTACTTTTGATTATTATGATAAATTGACAACCGATATGATTATTACACCGCCGACTTCATATATCGGAGGTACTTCTTCAGCACCGTTAAATTCAGGTGAAGTTCGTAACAGAGGGTGGGAATTGGATTTTACGTATGGAAAACAGTTGACAAAGGATTTTGGGTTTAGTATACATGGTGGTCTTTCACAAAATAAAAACAAAATAGAAGAACTGTTTGGTGCTCCTTATGATCATGGTAATCGCATTCATCAAGTAGGATATGCATTGAATAGTCATTATGTCTATCCGACAGATGGTTTGTTGCAAGAAAATGATTTTGTGAAGGATGCTTCTGGAAATTTGAAACCGAAAGATGGCGTTGTTATTTTTGACGGGCAAAAACCGGGAGATATCCATTATTTGGATCAAAACGGGGATGGTCGTATTACGACAGATGATCGTGTTATCCGGGGAGATGATCAGCCCAATTTGAATTATTTTGCCAATATTACGTTGGATTATAAAAACTGGAATCTGGAAGTGTTATTTCAGGGTGTGCAAGGAGTGGATGCTTATTATTCCGAACCCTATTCTTTTGGTTTGAACGTAGGAGGAGACGGGCAAACTCCTTTAGCTGTCCAGAAAGACTATTGGACTCCGACAAACACGACTGCACGTTATCCGAGAATGGCTCCTAACTCTTCTTATGGTAGTAACCATCATACATCTGATTTTTGGCATTTTGATGCCAGCTATTGTCGTGTGAAATACATTCAGTTGGGCTATTTGTTCGATCAAATGGGACTGAAAAAAATAGGAATCTCTAATATCCGGATCTATGCCAATGTTCAAAATCCGTTTACGTTTGCCAAGGAAAAATTGGTTGATCCAGAAAGCCGTGGGCAACGAGGATCTTATCCATTAGTGAAAACTTATTCTTTGGGACTTAGTTTGAATTTCTAATAATAAAAAGGTTTGATTATGAAACAATATAATTTTTTTAAAATAGCTGTACTTTCGTCTATATTGTTGATTGGAACTACTGGATGTGAAGATTTTTTGACAAAAGACCATCCAACGGCAACAACAGACGATGAATTTTGGAAGACGATGAATGAGTGTGAAAACGCATTAGGGCAATGCCGTTCATGGCCGAAAGCCGGACATGGTGGGGATGATTTAAGTTTTGTATGTATGGAAGGTATGACAGATAATATGTATTTTTTGTCCAATTTTGAACAGCGTATTGTCATGATGGGAAATGGTTCTTTGGTTCCTCCTACATCTAATAATTCACCTTCTTCTTGGGAATCGACTTTTTGGACTTGGCGTTATTATTATCAGAAAATCCGTCGCTGCTGCCGTTTCTTGGAACACGTGGATGCAGCCTATTTTTCGGATGAATCTGAACGAACACGTATGAAAGTGGAAGCGCGGACATGGCGGGCTTGGTACCATTTGAATTTGTTGCGGTGGTATGGCCGGAATGATGGTATACCTATTGTTGATAATTCTTTAGATCCTACGGAAGTGTATATCGGGCGTAATACGGTGGAAGAGTGCCTTGATTTCTTAAATCGGGAGTTTGATGAGATCCTAAATGTTCAAGATGAAAAGGCTTTTCCTTTCTTGTGGGACGAAGGACGCCGTGACCGTATCTGCCAGGCAGTGGTCTTGGCTATGAAGATGGACATTAACTTGCAGTTCAAGAAATATGATTTGGCAAAAGCGGCAGCAAAGCGCTTAATAGATTCGAGAGCATTTGAACTGTACTATGATACGGAATCTGAACCTTCGGATCTGTCAGCTAATTATCGCAACTTGTTTACCTATAAAGGAGAGCAGAATAAAGAACGTATCTTCTTTACCAAAGATGGTGCAAACGATATATGGTTCCGTAATATGGGGACGCCATTGGGAGGACAAGGTTGTGCTGCTCCTTTAAAATCACTGTTGGATACATATGAAACAATAGATGGTAAGACGATCCAATCTTTACCTGCATCCGAACGTCAACAATACGAAAAGAATCCGTTGTATAAACCACGTGATCCTCGTTTGGCTGCTACTTATATACTTCCTGGAGATAACTCTTCTATCTCTAATTATACCTATACGCCGTTTGATCCTGGAAGTAGTGACTATGTGGGCAAGACTGGTGCTTCGCGTTCTGGGTATATGTTGAAGAAGTTTATTGATGAAAATGACCGTTCTACAGGCTATGGATCGTTAGATTTTCCTCTGTATCGCTATGCCGAAGTGCTGTTAGATTATGTAGAATGTTTGGTTGAAACGGGGGATTGGCAAAATCCGGATGTTGAGACTTATATCAATATGATCCGTCATCGTGCAGGATTACCGGCTATGGACAAGTCTGTTTATAATACACAGGAGAAGGTGCGCGAACTGTATCGTCGTGAACGTCGTGTGGAACTTTGTTTTGAAAACAAACGTTATGATGATATTCGTCGTTGGGGAATTGGGACGGAAACAATGAGTGGTCCGATTTATGGAGCTTGGAATCCGAATGATGAGGCTTTCGTATTGATAGAAACCCGTGCTTGTGTGTTTCCGAAATATGACTCTTGGCCATTACCACAACAAGAGGAAACGGCTAATTCCAATATAAAACAACCTACAGGCTGGTGATTGGAATTTGAAATGTAGAGTGTCATAACATTTATGACGATCTTTTGGGTATGGAATTTACAGCTTAACACGGAATGAATATACTTTCATTCCGTGTTAAGCTGTAAATTCCATGGTCAAATAATGTTTATTAGTAAAGCGGATTTTATTTTGAAACATACTTTTGTGTGACAGATTGTTTTTTTGCTTATCCAGCCAGTGCAGACGTAATGAACATGTAGATCATCATACCTATAATATCGTTTGTGATCGTGATAAACGGTCCGGTGGCCAGAGCTGGATCGATCTTCAGTTTATCGAGAGTCATGGGGACCAGTGTCCCGAAGATACTGGCGAACATGACAACTGCAAACAGGCTTAAGGAAACCGAAGCGGTGATGCCTCTGTCGCCTAGCATAAAGAAATTATAGATAAATACGACTAAACTGATGATGCTGGCGTTAATCAGTGAAACGACAGACTCTTTCAAGATCTGAGGCAGAATGTTCCCTTCCTTCAAGCTGTTGTTGGCCAGGCCTTGTACCACGATGGCGGAAGACTGGATGCCGACATTTCCACCTGTTCCTCCAATCAACGGAATAAACAGCGCCATCTTGGGGTTGACGGCAAAATTCCCTTCGAAATTACCTAAGATCAGTGAGTTCCCTATTCCGCCTATCATACCGATCAGGAGCCAAGGAAGGCGGGCGGCCGTTTGGGTGAAGACATTATCCGAAGTTTCCACATCCTGCGAGATACCGGATGCCAACTGGTAGTCACGTTCGTGCTGTTCGCGGACTTCATCCATGACATCGTCGATGGTGATACGTCCGACGAGACGCCCGATGCTGTCGATAACAGGTAGGGCGACCAGGTCATATTTTTCGATCGTCTCGGTCACCTCTTCGATACTGTCACTGTCGCGGACGGAGATCGGGTCTTTCTTCATCACATGCTTGATCTTCGAGACGGAAGGATTAGTGATCAGCTTCTGCAGGGGGAGGACTCCGCGAAGGCGCTCATCATCGTCAACTACATAGACGTAATAGATCTCATCCATGTCTTCAGCTTGCTTGCGCATCTCGTCGATACATTTGGGCATACTCCAATTCTCGTTCACCACGATCATTTCGGTACCCATCAATCCACCGGCAGTGTCTTCATCGTATTTCAAGAGGTCGACGATGTCGCCCGCCTGTTCTACGTCTTCGATGTGCGAAAGAATCTCTTCCTGGGTATCTTCGTCCAACTCACGCATCAGGTCTACAGCGTCGTCGGTCTCCATATTGTCCACGAAGCGTTTGGCAATCAGTTCGTTCGGAAGTTCTTTCAGCAACTTGTGACGGTCTTCTTCATCCAGTTCCATCAGAACATCCGCTGCCTTTTCACCATCCATCAGCAGATAGAGGTAGATAGCCTCTTGCAAATCAAGCTCCTGGTACAGTTCGGCTATGTCCGCCGGATACAGTTCGTCCAGTATCTCCTTAATCTTAGCATCATCCTTCTCCGTGATGATGTCTTTTAGATGGTCTATATATTCTTTCGTCAGTTCAATCATGCTTTGGAGAATTTATGATTTATGATTTATGATTTGTGAAACAATGCAAGCTCCATAAGTCATAAATCATAAATCTGAAATCATAAATCTTTTAAGTTTCGCTCCGTTATCAGCGTCAGTTCCACGAACTGCTCTACGGAAAGCTGTTCCGGTCGTTTGTTAAAGATCGGGAGCGAATAATCGGGACAATCCTTACCCAGCAGAGGTTTCATGGAGTTGCGCAATGTTTTGCGACGTTGGTTGAACGAGGTTTTGACAACCGTCTTGAAAAGCTTCTCGTCACATCCCAACGATTTTCGGTCATTGCGCACCATCCGTATCACCGCACTCTTGACCTTTGGAGGCGGATCGAATACATTCTCGCTGACCGTAAACAGATATTCCACTTCGTACCAGGCCTGTAGCAGGACGCTCAGGATGCCGTATGTCTTACTACCCGGACCGGCAGCAAGACGTTCGGCCACCTCTTTCTGTATCATACCCGAACAGCAGGGAATATGTTCCTTGTAGTCGAGCACTTTGAAAAATATCTGACTGGATATATTATAAGGATAATTGCCAATCACACAAAACTGGTCCGGAAACAACTTGCCGAGATCCAGACGCAGAAAGTCTTCGGCCAAAATCTTGCCTTCCAAGGCGGGAAAGTTCTGTTCCAGGTAATCGACCGATTCCATATCCAGCTCCACTACTGTCAGATCGTGTCCTTTTTCCAGTAAGAATTGGGTGAGGACGCCCATCCCAGGGCCAATTTCCAGTACAGGTAACTGCTTGTAATCGGACAATGTATCTGCAATACGCTCAGCTATTTGCAGATCTTTCAGGAAATGTTGTCCTAATGCTTTTTTGGGCTTAACTAATCTCATCCACTTCTTTGGTGTAATGTGTTCGTATTTAAATATAATGCTTATCTTTGCAGGCGTACAAAAATACAACAAATAATTTAAAGTCATCTACGTATAATGGATTTTAAAGCAATTCTACGCACGTTTCTCAAGATAATTCTCCCGCTTGCATTCGGTTGTTTACTCCTTTGGTATCTGTACAGTAAGATGGATATTGGCGAGATCTGGAATGTGATTCGTAAGGGGGTCCGTTATGAGATTATTCTTTTTTCCCTTTTGTTTGGCTTGGGAGCCAATATTATCCGGGGATTGCGTTGGGGACTGCTGATTCGTTCGTTAGGTGATAAGGTGAAGACCTGCAATGTGATTTATGCTGTGTTGGGGAATTATGCTGTGAACCTTGTGCTACCACGTGTCGGTGAAGTCTGGCGTTGCGGGATGATAACCAAATATGACAAGATCCCGTTTACCCGCCTGTTGGGGACGCTGCTGATCGACCGTGTGAGCGATACCATCATGGTCGGGCTGATCACAATGTCCATCATTATCTTCAATTTTGATTTTTTCCATAGCTTCTTTGCGAAGAACCCTGCGTTGCTGGATGGTTTTCAGTCCATGTTCAACTCGATATGGATTTATGTGGCCGGCGTAATTTTTATTGCCGGAATTTGGTTTATATTCACATATATGAGTAACTTTACGCTGGTCAAGAAAGCAAAGTCGATGTTGCAGAACGTCTGGGATGGAATGAAGAGCATCTGGCTGATGAAGCGTAAAGGTCTTTTCGTTATTCAAACCCTGTTGATCTGGACAGGATATTTCCTGTATTTCTACATCACTTTCTATGCTTTCGATTTTACCCGTGATTTGGGTGTGACGGTCGGTCTGATCGCTTTTACGATGAGTAGTATCGCTGTGGCAGTACCCGTGCAGGGGGGAATTGGTCCGTGGCATTTTATGGTGATCGCCACTTTGATGTGCTTCGGAGTAAAAGAAACCGATGCTGCGGCTTTTGCTCTGGTGGTGCATACGGTGCAAACTGCCTGGCTCGGAATTACGGGACTGTTTGGTGTGGTGGCGCTACCTTTTGTAAACAAAGGAATTGACAATGGACAATTGACAATTGACAATTAAATGCCCGGTTGTCCATTCGATATATAACATTAATTATTAACCTAATTGTCAATTGTCCATTGATTAAGTTGTCAATTGTCAATTAAAACGCAGTTTTATTTATGTCCGCAGAAATCAAAAATCTTTCTCCGCAGCCAGTTTGGGGTTATTTCTATGACCTTACGCAAATCCCTCGTCCAACCGGACATATGGAGGCTGTAACCCGTTTTATGGTAGCTTTTGGTAAAGGATTGGGATTGGAAACTTTGCAGGACGAAGTGGGAAACGTTTTGATTCGTAAACCGGCTTCTCCGGGAATGGAAGGACACAAAACCGTGACCATGCAGTCTCACCTCGATATGGTTCCGCAGAAGAACTCTTCGGTAAAACATGATTTTCTAACCGATCCGATCGATGCTTATATAGATGGAGATTGGGTGAAAGCACGCGAAACGACATTGGGGGCTGATAACGGTATGGGTGCTGCTTTTGCTATGGCTGTCCTGGCGGACAAGACATTGACGCACGGTCCTCTGGAAGCCCTTTTTACCATTAACGAAGAAGTGGGAATGGATGGCGCAGTCGGTTTGAAGCCGGGTTTCCTGAAAGGGGAAATCCTGTTGAACTGTGATTCGGAGGAAGAAGGCGAGTTGTTTGTCGGTTGTGCCGGTGGCGCCGATCTGAATGTCTCCATGCAATTTAAGGAAGATACTTATATTCCGGAGGGCGATGTTGCCGTGAAAATCAGCCTGACCGGCTTGAAAGGCGGCCACTCTGGTGTGGATATTCATTTGGGACGTGCGAATGCGAATAAGCTGATGTTCCGTTTCTTGAAAGAGGCCGTACGCGATTATGGGGCTCGTCTGTCATCTGTCGACGGCGGTTCGTTGCGCAACGCTATCCCGCGTGAAGCTTTTGCCGTAATAACAATTCCTGGAGATAATGTGGAAGCTCTTTGGGAGCTTGTGTCCGATTATCAGGAAATGTACCGCTATGAATATAAGGGCATTGAACACAATATTAATTTTACGGCCGAAATGACCGATATGCCGGCAACTCTGATTCCGGAAGAGATTCAGGATGATCTGATCAATGCGATAGAAGGTTGCCAGAACGGTGTGATCAGTATGCTGGTCGATTTTCCGGGCACGGTCGAATCGTCTACAAACTTGGCAATCGTCAAGTCCTCGAACGAAATGATCGAGATTCAGATTTTGGTTCGCAGTTCGTCCGAGAGCCGCAAGGAAGCTGTTTGTTCGAGTTTGGAAAGTATTTTCTCTCTAGCCGGGGCGAAGGTGGAATATTCGGATGGTTACGGCGGATGGCAGCCGAATATCGATTCGCCGATCCTGAAAATCATGCAGCAAGCTTATTTGGATTTGTACGGAAAGAAGCCGGAGGCAAAGGTTATGCATGCCGGTCTGGAATGCGGTATCATCCAGGAATCCTACCCCGATATGGACATGATCTCTATTGGTCCGGACTTGCAGCATCCGCATTCTCCTGACGAGCGTGTAAGCATTCCGTCTGTTGCCCGTACGTGGGACTTTATTGTTACGACGCTTGCGAGAATCTGATTCGTATATATAGTGAGGAATTGTCAAAAAGGGTTGTAAGCTATCGGGCTTACAGCCCTTTTTGACATGGCTCCTTTATGTTTTTGTAAGACGTATCTGTATATCCTGATTGCTTTGTTTGTCTTTGTAACCGCTGTAACTGTTACGGGTGTAATAAAAGAGTCCTCAAATATGGACAATGGAGCCTGTTTTTAGGGCAAATATTCGTTTCGAAAAATAAGGAAAAGAGGGCTGTTTTGAGCGGTTTTCTGTAAAAAGGTATATTTGGGCACTTTGGCGATTTTCGTAATAGATTGATTGATAGCAATGTGCTAATTTATATAATGTACACGTAAAAGGGTTTTTTTAGGGGGTAATCTAGGTATAGATACGGATATAAAATACTGATTTTTAGGAAGATATTAAGCGCATGAGAAATGACTAATGAAAACGTACGTTTTTTTTCGCCATTTTTTCAGCTACAAAAATACATATACTTTTTGAACCTGCAATTCTTTCTTCAAAGATTTTTCTTTTTCTATATTCTTTCTTATCAATCAGATAGCTTAGCAAGTACGAAAAACCACTTTTTTATCACGAACCGTTGAAAACCTCCTCCAAAAATGACTAAAAAAACGTACGTTTTCATTAGTCATTTTATAGGATGATCCCAAGAAGGGACTTATAGAACTGAATTTCATTATATATAGTATTATTAATTAAATTATTAGATTATGAACAAAAAGTTTTCTACTCTTTTGGCTACACTCCTTGTAGCCGGTGGAATGTCTTCTGCTTCAGCGGCTGTAACTTCGCCTTCAACGAGTACTCCGATTACGAAGATTGAGACAACAAAAGCTTATCAATTGTATGGAGGGCTTGACCAATTATTGGTTATGACCAAGAATGCTAATGGACAGTACAATGTAGAGTTTCTTCCTGCTAATCAAGTTAATGATTTGGCTTCTTCTTTATGGACGATTAGCTATGTGACTAATCCTGTAGGAGGTCCAGATTTTACTTTGGTTAACAAGGCTACTGGTTGTCCCTTGTCTGTTAATCTGAAAGATTTGACGGTTACTCCTGATGATATTAAAGTAGGTGGTAATATCAGTTCTTGGAAATGGTATCCGGCAGTAACAAAAAGTACTGGTTTTACCTATAATGATAATATGGCATTGAAGTCATATTTCACTACTGACTCAGTTGCTTATCTGACTTATTCTGGAAATACGGTAAAAGCTGCTAAAGCACATGCAAATGATTTGGCTTCAATAGGTGGTCAATTGACACTTGCGCCGTATAGTGCTGCAGCTTACGTTCTTTCTGCTAAAGAATTGAATACTAAGATAGGAACAGATCCTGAAGGTCAATCTTTCAAGCTGTCTGCAACTCCGGAATTAAAGATTGGAACAAACAGTTCTTTAGGTAATATTTTTACTAAAAATACATTGCGTGCTTGGAATCAAGCTGCTGTAACAAACGAAACGAATTTTGACTTGCATAGTGGTTTTTCAAACTGGAATTCAACTTCAGGCTATGTTTGGTTGCAGGTTATTGATGGAAAGGGAGATGATAAACCTTGTGAGGATACCTATATAATGGCTGATACTGCTTATATCGATGGTCTTCATGTTAATAATCAGGATTTTGTGCAATTTACAGATACTACTCGTGCAATAAAAGATATTGCTAATGGAGAAGATTATCTTAAAAGCTTCCAGCCTGGTCGTAACGGAAATTCATCTTTGTTCAAGTTTACTTACTATCCTACGGAAGATAGTTTAGCTATCGATGTATTAGAATATAATAAGAAAGCGGCAACTGCTACTTCTTATTTAGGTAAAACAACGGTTTGGACAGATGTTAAAACATTAGAAAATAGCGTTATTTTAAATCAATTGACCACTGCGAATGAATTGACTCTTGCGGCTGTTCCAACAGGTGTTTCTCGTAACATCAAGTTCACTTTGGGCGAAGGTACAACTAACCGTACATCTAAAGACAATGGTGTTTATGTAATTAAAAACAAGAAAGGTCAATATTTGGCAGTTCCTATTTACAACACGAAGTTATCAGGTTGGAGTGCTGCTGAATGGGTGACTGTTGATGCAGACGCACAAGATGTAATGCGTATGCCGGCTTACCAGTGGGTTGCTGTTAAGAATGATTCCATGACAGTTGACACGAAGAAGATTTCTTCTATGACAATTACAAACCGTGAGTTTGCTGGTACTGCTCAATCTATCCAGTTGCGTCAGAATCCGGGTGCTGAATACTTGTTTACACAAGAAATTATTGTTCCGGGTGACTCTTTGATTGTTGAAGCTGTACCTGCTTCTGTTATTGCCAACAAAGAATTAGGTTACTTGAACTTGGAAGATGCTGAATTGGCTGTTATGACTTATAACTTCAATTATTTGCATTCTTATGCAGATGATAAGTTCATCGGTATGATGGAAGATTCAGTTTTGAATGTGAAAGATGGCAAGTATGCATTCTTTATGAAAGAATCAAAAGAAGCAAACTATGGTTTCACTTCTCCGTATGTTGCCGGTTTAAAACAATTAACCCGTGTTATTTACACTCCGTATGTAAAGACTGCTAACGGTGATCGTTATATTACAATTGATGCTGAAAAACGCTACAGAATGACTTATGATGAAGCGGAAGCACAGAAGTTCTATCTGAAAGAAAACAACTTCTACAAACCGGCATCTAAGGAAGCTGCACAGCCGTACTACGCATTTATTAATGTAACAGAAACAGCTGATTCTACAAAGATGGGTTCTGCAGATCAGGATCTGAACGTAATCTTGAGAGATCAGGTATTGAATGAAACTCGTACTTCTGCATTTGCAGTAGTTCCGAACGATGCTCCTCTGTATCGCCGTTTCAATACAGAACTGGAAGGTGCTGTTGAAGGACAGGAAGATGCGACGAAGATCTTGAAGTTCAAAGAATTCTATCGTGGTGAATACTTGATGGATGAAAATAATAAAAAATTCCAGGATGAAGTTGTTAACTATGTAGGTATTGAACGTGCAGATAAAGCTACAGGTTTATCATTCTATGTGGATACAGTTGTAGTGAAAGGTACAGCAGGTCACGAACAGAAACCGCAGTATTTCGTATATGTTGACAGAGTAGTTGTTGATCCGGTTCCGGGTAAGGAATGTCAGGAAGGTGATAATCATGTTGATGCCAACGGTGATCCGACAGATGCTGCACATTGCGTTCATGCAACTCCTTCTAAAGCAGGTTTCACTGTTGCTAAATACATGGTTAGCTTCGCAGACTCATTAAGCGCAAAAGATGCTGACAAACTGTATAAGTTTGGTGAATACACTCGCGTAGGTTTCGTGAAAGGTTTGCATATCGGCGACAGCCTGTATATCTTGACAAATGGCTTCGAAAATATGGAAGCAAGCAAGTTGGATACTGCTGCTATTCGTGCTAACTACAAGGCTACAAGCAATGAGTTCAATATTATCGATTTGAAAGCAGAACATACAGACGCTCATCATAACTATACTTGGTCATTCCGTTACACAAATCCGGAAGCTGCAGCTGCAGTTGATGAAGATGCTCGTCGTTTCTTGATCGAATCTGATAAGAAAGATGCAGATAATGATATTGCTCCGTCTAAGGCTGCATGGTTGAAGAGCCAGAATGGTTGCTTAGTATTGTCTGATGCTGCTACTTCAACATTCGAAAATGCTAAGACAGGTGGTGACAACGCTCTTATCTTCAATATCGAAGTAGGTTCAGAAAATGATCTGGCAACAGACAACGAAGAAATCGCAACTTCTGAAGTAACAGTTATCGCTGGTGCAGGTCAGGTAACAATCGCTAATGCTGCCGGTAAGAAGGTTGTTGTTTCTAACATCCTTGGCCAGACAGTAGCTAACACAGTTATCACTTCTGACAATGCTGTAATTGCTGCTCCTCAGGGTGTAGTTGTAGTAGCTGTTGAAGGCGAAGAAGCTGTTAAGGCTATCGTTAAGTAATAATAGAAAATTCATCATCAGGTAGGGATACGAGCAATCGTATCTCTGCTCTGAAAAAGAATAAGATTTTATAAATCAAATAATTCTAAATTTTACCGTGCAGCTTTCAAGCTAATTATCCCGTGATGGGTGAACAGGCGGTAATATTAATACTAAAGTAAATAATTAAAAAAAGTTCATCTGCCATTATCCCTGTGAAGAGAAAAGGCAGACACAAAATGAAGCCTCTCCGGTAGCAATATCGGGGAGGCTTTTGTTAAAAAGAGCATTGATTCTGTATGTTTTCAGGGCAACCGCACCAAAAATTGCTATCCAAGACCATCTCTTCTTTTTCTATAAAAATTTGCAAACCAACCATCATACTATCATGGCTGGTTGTTAGCTGTTGTTTCACAATATGTTAAAGCATGATAGTAGTTGTTTTCTACTATCATTCTACCATCATGCATCTATCATGCTTTTTATTTAATAGTTTATTTATATAACCGATAATGAGCTGTTTATATTTATATAGGCCAAAATGACTATCGACAGAAACGAGATTATTTAACACAAAAAACGCTCTTTTCGCCGGATAAGATGCAAAAACAAGGCATAAAAGTGTCCTCAACATGGCAGATAAACATCCCCACATCCCCGGAAGAGCTTCGCACAGACCCGGATCTGCACCTCTTCCACACCCGGATGTCCGTGGCTCTTACACCTGGGTCTCAAGCAGCTATTCAAGCTGTTTTTGGCAAAAGAAAAGCTTGTCTTGATGAAAAATGAAGCTATTTTAACCTGTTCTGCATCTATTCCCGGACGGTCTCTGTTTTTATTGTATAATTGACACACAGTATGTTATCGTTTTTCACTATGATGGTTATGATAGATGAATAATAGTTCAAAATGGTAACTATCATGCTGTAACGAGTTGTTTTAAAGCAATATACGGGCGATTATGATAGTATGATGGTTGGTTTTGCAAGAACATTTATATAGTCATCGTCCGTATCGGTGGCGAAAACAGATGGACGCTTTATGAAAAGAGCGTGTTCTATTTTTCTATTCCCAAAGAAAAAAATTGTACTTTTGTGAGCTACATTAATAAAGATTGAACAATGGCTAACGATGAAATGAAACAAATCTGGAAAGTGCCGGAGCCGACCCTTAGGAGGTTGCCGTGGTATCTTGCCTTTTTGAAACTGATGAAAGGAAGAGGGGAAGCTTTCGTATCATCTACTCAGATTGCCAAAGAAATTAATGTGGACCCCAGTCAGGTGGCGAAAGACCTCTCTTTTGTGAATATTTCAGGGAAGACACGTGTCGGCTATGAAATCAGTACGCTGGTGGATGTGTTGGAGGATTTCTTAGGTTTTACGGCGCAGCATAAAGCATTCCTGTTCGGTGTCGGTAGCTTGGGAGCCGCCTTGTTGCAGGATTCCGGTCTGAAACAATACGGATTGGAGATTGTTGGAGGTTTCGATGTCCGCCGGGAATTGGCCGGAACCGAGATTAACGGGATACCGGTCTACCACATGGATGATTTTCCTGCTAAGCAGAAGGAATACGGAGCGACGATCGGAGTGATTACCGTCCCTGTCGACAAGGCGCAGGAAGTGACCGAATTGATTATCGCCGGAGGAATCAAGGCTTTGTGGAACTTTACCCCGTTCCGTATCCGTGTGCCGGAAGATATCGTGGTGCAAAATACCTCTATGTATGCCCATCTTGCTGTGATGTTCAACCGCTTGAATTCAATCAATCACTGATATATGAAAATAATAGCCGTAGGAATGAATTATGCTGCTCACAATAAAGAGCTGCATCATTCGTTAAAATTATCGGAGCCTACTATCTTTATGAAGTCCGACTCTTCGTTACTGAAAGACGGCAAACCGTTCTTCATTCCTGATTTCTCTTCGGAGATTCATTACGAAACGGAGATCGTCGTGAAGATAGACCGGCTGGGAAAAAACATTGCCGAACGTTTCGCCCATCGTTACTATAACGAGGTGACGGTAGGGATTGACTTTACAGCCCGCGATTTGCAAAACAAGCTGCGTGCGCAAGGTCTGCCTTGGGAAATCAGCAAGGCGTTCGATAATTCGGCTGTTCTTGGGACATTCGTCCCACTGGAGCGTGTGGGAGATGTGAACCGCATTCCTTTCCATCTGGATATTAACGGGAAGACCGTCCAGGAGGGAAATACACAGGATATGCTTTTCCCGGTCGACAAGATCATTGCCTATGTGAGTCGTTTCTTTACGTTGAAGATAGGTGATCTGATCTATACCGGAACCCCGGTAGGCGTGGGGCCGGTCAAGATAGACGACCACTTGCAGGGATATATCGGCGAGCAGAAGCTGCTGGATTTCTTTGTGAGATAACACGGAAAAAACGTATGAAGAGAATCTTATGTGTCTTGCTGTTTGTATTCGGTCTGCTCACTTCTGCTTGGGCGGATAGTAGCCGATATGCCTCCGAGTCGGTATTGAACTCCGGGAAATGGGTGAAGATACAGGTGGCGGAAGATGGTATTTACAAACTGACGGCTGCCGATCTGAAAAAGATGGGCTTTTCCAATTTGGATAAAGTAGCTGTCTATGGCTACGGAGGATGGCCTTTGGATGAAGATTTCTCTACTACCTATATTGATGATGTCCCTGAGGTAGCCGTATGGAGGAGTGTGGATTATCTGTTGTTTTATGGGAAAGGGCCGCGCAAATGGGAATATTCTTCTTCTGATAAGTCCTTTATCCACACCAACAACCCCTATTCCAATTACGGATATTATTTCGTGACCGAGAAAGAAACAACCGGGCGTACGATGGAGAAGGCTGCATCTGCTGCAGGAGCCACTTTGCAAGTGACAACTTTCGATGACTATGTTTTGCACGAAGAAGAGTTGGTATCGGTGAACAGTTCCGGGCGTGAACTGTATGGGGAATCGTTTACTTCTACTTTATCCCGTGATTTCACGATATCGGTTCCGGGTATTACGAACGACGAGGGAAAAGCCACTCTGTCTTTTATCTCCCGTGGCAACGGAACGATTACTATGAATGTCGATGGAAACGCTTTAATATCCGGTTCCGTGTCTGTCCCGTCGGACGAATACGAAGTGGCACGGGAACTGTATCGCGAAAGAGCTTGGACGGCTGATAAAGGTGAGACTGTAAAGGTCAACGTCGGATACAGTACGACCGGACATAAGAATGTGCACTTGAACTATTTCCGTCTGCAGATGAAGAGGCAATTGAAAGTATATGACAATTATACATTCTTCCGCAGCCTCTCGGCAAGAGGCAATGCTTCCCGCTTTGTGATTCAGGGAGCCGATGCCAGTACGCTGGTTTTTGATGTGACCGACGGTGTAAATCCGCAACAGATGGAAACGTCTCTGAACGGGACAGAGTTGTCTTTTTCGATTCCTGCTTCCGCTTCCTTGAGGGAGTTTGTCGTAGTAAAACCTTCACAGATCAAAGCTCCCGTGACGGTCGGCGAGGTGGTGAATCAGAATCTGCATGCTTTGCCACAGCAAGATATGATCATTATTGCCCAGCCTAATTTTACCACGCAGGCAGAACGTTTGGCAGAAGCGCATCGGACAAAGGATAACCTGACGGTCCGAGTGGTGACGCCAGAATCAATTTATAACGAGTTTTCCAGCGGTACACCGGATGCAACTGCTTATCGCCGTTTTATGAAGATGTTCTACGACCGGCAGACTTCGGGAGCTGATGCTCCTAAATATTTACTGCTGTTCGGCGATGGCTCGTTCGACAACCGTAAATTGACTTCCGCCTGGAAATCGGTGGATATGAGCAATATGTTATTGACGTATCAGACGGAAAACTCATTAAGTAGTCAATCGTATGTGATTGATGACTATTTCGGATTTCTGGATGATGCGGATAATAAGAAATCCCTTCAAAATAAAAAACTATGTCTGGGGATTGGACGCTTTCCTATCAGGACTGTGGAGCAGGCGACTCAGATGGTGGATAAGGTAATCTCTTATATGGAAAATAAAAATACAGGTTCGTGGAAAAACAATCTGTGTTTTATGGCTGATGATGGTAGCAATACGGATGGATTTATGACTGAGCATATGGAGTTTGCTGATCAGTTGGCAGGTTATGTCGAAAGTGAACATCCTGAGTTTTTGGTGAATAAGCTGTATTATGATGCCTATAAAAAAGACATGACGGCAGGAACTTATCCGGATGTAAGGAGTGGCTTGCAAAAACTTCTAAAAGACGGACTTCTATTGTTTAATTATACCGGACATGGAGGGACAACGGCTTTAAGCGATGAGAAAGTGTTAACACAAACAGATATCAACCAGTTTACTTATACTCATCTGCCGGTATGGGTGACGGCTACCTGCGATTTTACGCGATTCGATGACTTGAATACGTCTACCGGAGAAGATGTCTTTCTGAATAAAAGCAGTGGGGGCATTGCGCTGTTTACGACTGTTCGTGTCGCTTATTCCAGACCTAATTTCCCGATCAACGACAATGTTATTCGTAATTTGTTTGAAAGAAATAATGGGCGTCGTCGTACGCTGGGAGAAGTGATGCAAGCAACGAAAAACACCTTGTCGTCCGTTTACAAACTTGGTTTCTGCTTGATCGGAGACCCAGCTGTAAAAATGGCTTATCCAGAATTTGGAATGAAAGTGACGACCGTAAACGGGCAATCGGTAGACGGAAATTCAATATCTTTTAAAGCTTTGGAAAAGATCACTGTCGAAGGAGAGGTGTTGGATGCTTCCGGGCAGTTGGTAACTGATTTTACTGGTATAGTCAACCCGACGGTAAAAGACAGCAAGGTGACTGTCACCTGCTTGAAGAACAGCAATAAAGATGACAGTCCGGCTTTTACCTTCACCGACTATCCGAATACGATTTTTATAGGGAATGACTCCGTGCGCAACGGAAAGTTCAGCTTTACTTTTACGGTTCCGAAGGATATTTCTTATTCTAATTTGCAGGGGAAAATGAATCTCTATGCCGTCGATACGGAAAGTGGCAATGAGGCACAGGGTAATTTCGACAATTTCATTGTCGGAGGAACTTCCGACACGGCGGAAACCGATACGATTGGTCCGGAAATCCGTGCCCTTTACCTGAATGATACGACATTTGTAGATGGCGGCCAGGTGAACACGACTCCCTATTTTGTCGCTGAGTTATGGGATAAGAGCGGAGTGAATATCACGGGAAGCAGTGTCGGGCATGATATGATGCTGGTAATAGACGAATCGACCGTCCTGAGCTATAACCTGAACAGTTATTACGAACTGTTACCTGGCGAAGATGGGACCGGTATCGTGAAGTTCCCGATCCCGGCGCTTGAGCCGGGTAAACATACGGCGGAGTTCTGGGTGTGGGATATCTTGAATAACTCGACCGTGCGGACATTTACTTTTGAAGTGGTCGAGGGACTGAAACCCTTCCTGTTCGATGTGATCGCAACACCGGGTATCGCCCGTGAGCAAGTGACTTTCCATCTTATGCACAACCGTCCCGAAAGTCGGATGCGGGTGGGTATTATGGTCTACGATCTGGCAGGCCGACAACTTTGGAAACATGAAGAAAGCGGAACGTCCGGTCTGTTCGAAAACTATACGGTTTCCTGGGATCTGACATCCGGTGGTGCCCGTATGCGTCCCGGTGTTTATATCTACCGGGCAGCTATCAGTACCGATAATTCCAAAGACGCGACAAAAGCAAGGAAATTCATCATTTTAGGCGAATAAGAAGGAACGCATAAACTCCATCGTGTTTATCGTTGCAGTCAGGACAAAGAATCCGATAATAACCCAGTCCAGTATCCGGTACATGCGGACCGGCAATCGTGTGTATAGCCAGCCCAGCAGGATCGGGACTGCAAACATCCAATGCCCACCGAACAGGATCGCCTCGTTCATCCCGTAGCGGATGATAAAGTGGATCACGAAATCGATACTCAGGTACATAAGTAGCAGTTGTACATATTTGTTTTTCAGATTGAGCAAAGCCGAGGCCGCGACTAAAAACAACAGAAACATGATTACGGCATTGTTCCAACTGTGCAGGTATTCGCTGGGACGCAATACGACCTCTTTCCCGACTAGCTGTTGTGTGAGAGGCGTGCTTATAATCGTATTGCCCCAGAAATCGACCAGTGCTTGTTTGCCGAATGTCTCGTCGTGGATAAAATACTGTCCGAGTTGCCCGGTCGTTTCGATAGGAGACGGGCCTTCCGGGTTGAACAGTTTCGCTTTGAGGGTGTAAAAGCCCATGACGGCAGCTACGCAAATGACAAATGGCAGCATGACTTTGAATCCTGTCCGTATTTTACGCCAGAACGGTGCTTTATTCAGAAACAGGGCCATTGTCGGTTTGGCTGCGTTGGTGATTGTTATTCCTCCACAAAGGAAAGAGAGAAAGAGGATCGTCCGGCCTTTTATATATCCGGTCAGCATGTATTCCCTGGAAAGCATTAGTAGTGAGAAGACGAGCAGGAAAAAGGAGAACGGATAAGATTCTGTGGTGAATGATAAGACAACGGTCGTGAAAAAGCATCCCGTGAACCCTGTCAGTAACAGTGCCCGCCGAGAAGAAATCCGGACGATCTGCTTCAGGTAACGATAGATCATGACCAGTCCGCCGGTTATCAACAGGTTCATCAGCGTCAGGCAAATAATACCGGAAGTTTTCTCTTTGAACAGGGTTGTCAACAGGATTGTCAACAGTGTTTTCAACAAATGGAAGATGCCGAAAAAGGGATGGCTGATGTCGAATGCTCCTCCGCGCGTGTGGAGATGGAATAGGTTGTCATAGCCCAAGTAACTTCCCGCTCCCCCGTTGGGTACATCGATCAGTTCCGTATGAAAGAGCATCCGGTAACCGATACACCCGTAAAGAAGGAAGAAGAAAAGGAAAAGCCCGGTTTCTATCGGGGTCGTCGGAAATAACGTGTGCTTAGTCTCTCTCCACTCGATCCGGAGAGCGCGAAACAGGATAGACAGGCAGGATGGCATCATACTATATGTTTATTTATTGTTGAATGGTTTATAATGGGGGACATCTGCAAGGGCGAGCAGTTCTTTGTCGCCGGAACTGTCGCCATATACATGCAGCGTCTCGGAGGCGAAATCCGGATATAGCCGGCGGAGCCTGCGTACCTTCTCACCTCCTTTACAGTTGGGCGTGGAAAACCGCCCGGTCAAAGTCTGCTCCCTAACTTCCAGCCCTGTTCCTTCCACGAGCCGGATTCCGACAGTTTGTGCCCAGGGACGTATCCAGTCGGGCACGGACGCGCTGATAATGGCGATCTTGTTTCCTTCTTCCTGATGCCTGCGTATTTCTTCCAAGGCCGCAGGATAGACGAAAGCCGGTATACGGGAGGCATATTCGAGACAAGCCTGTTGGAAATCCTCCGTCTTCATTCCTCGCAGGAAAGAGGTGATCACAAGCTCTTTGGCCCGGTGCGTGGAGAGAATGCCCGTTAAGGCTGCTCCTTTCAGCAGGATAATCCAGGGGAGCCGCAGGAGGAAAGCCTTCCGTCCACAAGCCTGAATTAGAAAATCCGGCAAAGAGTCGCGGGAAATGATGGTTCCGTCGAAGTCGAATATTGCGATTGCCATATCAATAAATAAGTAAAGCGAATACGATAAACCAGCCGGCCACGGTCAACTGCAAAGTACGGTCCTGTAAGAGGATGTCGGTCGGGTTGCAATTGCTCTTCTCCACCAGGATGATTTGCAGATAGCGCATGATGCCTGCCAGTACGAAAGGAACTGTGGCATACAGGTATTCGCTGCTCCTCGACGTCACTTCGGGCGAAAGCGTATATAATATGTAAGTCACGGCTATGATGGAAGAGAGAAACGACAGGATCACGTTCAGGTAGTCGATCGTATATCCGGTAATATTCTTACGTGAAATCTGTCCGGTCTCCATGAAATTGAGCAAATCGTCCCGGCGCTTGGCAAAAGCGAGGAACAAGGAGAGGATGAATGTCATGATAATCAGCCAGTGCGAAAGTTCTATCTCCCCGGCGGCAGCTCCCGCTTCAAGCCGGATGATGAAACCGCAGGCGACAATCATGGCATCTATGATCTGTACCTGTTTGAGGTAAAGCGTATAGGCTAAGTTCAGGAGGATATATCCTCCTGACAACAACCAGATCTGGTTGTTGCTTGTATACATGAAGCTGAAACATAATGCACTCGTCGCATATAGCAGGAACATGAAGACAAGGGCGGCCATCGGAGAAACTTTCCGGGAGGCGATCGGACGGAATCGTTTGACCGGATGCAAGCGGTCTTCACCCGCATCCATCAAGTCGTTGAAAATATATACGCCACTGGTGAGCAAGCAGAAACCTGCAAACAGGATTGCAACATTCCACAGCCTGTCCGTATCTCCTATCTCCTGTGCAAAAAATATGGGAAGGAACAAGATGATGTTTTTTACCCACTGGAAAGGGCGCATCAGAAGAAATAATGCTTTAACTTTGCCTGTCGATTGTATATCTTTCATACTCAAAAGACAAAAGTAGGAATTTTATTTGAGCATACAATAAAGTTCGGATTATTCAGTTTATAATGCAGTAGGAGCGGTTCGTGAATCGTCCCTATTGAATCGGAAAATAAATTTAAGGATAGACATATGATAAGTAAATTCAGAATCGGTGTACTCGTTATAATACTTAACTTCTTCGCTTCGGTTGCGATGATTTGGGGACAGGATAATCCTTCTTTGCTCCAAATGGCGGTTCCTTCGTTGAACATCGCTCCGGATGCACGAGGCGGCGGTATGGGAGACATGGGCGCGGCGACTTTGCCGGACATCAACTCGCAGTATTGGAATGCTGCCAAATATGCTTTTATGGGAAGTAAGGCGGGAGTCAGTTTGTCATATACGCCGTGGTTGCGTAAATTGGTCAATGATGTGGCCTTGGTGAATATGACCGGTTACTACAAATTAGGAAATAGCGATTTACAGGCTATCAGTGCATCTTTGCGTTATTTCTCGTTAGGTGAAGTGAATATATGGGAGAACATCGGGGAGGTCCCTTATGGTTTGAACCCGTATGAGATGGCGTTCGACGTGGCTTATAGTCGCAAGCTGTCCGAGTCTTATTCAATGGCGGTAACCTTGCGTTACATCCGTTCGGATATGGGGACGGACCAGAATGACGAAAGCAATGCGGGCAATGCTTTTTCTGCCGATATTTCCGGTTATCTGGAAAAATATGTGCTGATGGGTAATGCCGAGGCATTGTGGAGCTTTGGTTTCAACCTGTCGAATATAGGGAGTAAGATCTCGTATGACGGGGGTAATACGAACCAGTACCTTCCGGCAAAGCTGACGTTGGGGACCGGTTTGCTTTATCCGATTGACGATTACAACCAGATCGGCGTTTATCTGGACCTGAACAAATACATGGTCCCGTATGCTCCGCAAAAGGAAGAAGGAGAGACTGATGCCGATTACCAGACGCGTGTGGACGACTATAAATCATGGTCGAGCCTTTCCGGTATGTTGAAGTCTTTTACCGATTCACCTAACGGCCTGCTGAAGGAGATCATGGTTTCGGTCGGAGCCGAGTATAGTTATAACCAGCAGTTCTTCGTCCGTGGTGGTTACTTTTACGAGAATGCGAATGTCGGTAACCGTAAATACTTTTCTGTAGGTGCCGGTTTCCGTATGAGCGTGTTCCAGTTGGATGCTGCTTATCTGATTAGTACGGTTCCGCAGAACCCGTTGGACCAGACACTTCGTTTCTCCCTGTCTTTTGATATGGACGGGATCAAGAACTTGTTCAGATGAAAGTTAAAAGTTGAAAGTGATGAAAGTGCGGGTTGGGTTTGGATATGATGTGCATGCATTGGTTCCGGAGCGTGATTTGTGGCTGGGCGGAGTGAAAATAGAGCATACGATGGGCCTGCAAGGGCATAGTGATGCGGATGTCTTGATTCATGCTATTTGTGATGCCCTGTTGGGCGCAGCTAATATGCGTGATATCGGTTATCATTTCCCCGATACGGCAGGTGAATATAAGGACATCGACAGCAAGATCCTGTTGTTCGATACAATGGAATTGCTTCGTGATGCCGGATATACATTGGGTAATATAGATGCGACTGTCGCCGCCGAACGTCCGAAACTGAATCCACATATTCCCGAAATGAAACGGGTGATGGCTGACGTCCTCCAAGTAGATGTAGAAGATATCTCCATCAAGGCGACGACAACCGAGAAGTTAGGCTTTACCGGACGACAGGAGGGAATAGCTGCATATGCAACGGTGCTGATACAGAAATAGTCTACCGCTTCCAGGTCTTTATCTATAATAGTTTTAGAAGTTCCCCTTGGGTGAAAATTTATTTTCATGTAAGGGATAATTTATTTTCTCTTACATGAAACAAGGGTTTCACTTACGGGTAACAAAGTGAAACTAATGTTGTATCTTGTTTATCCCGCCGTTAATTTGTAGATTTGACCCCATAAAGAAAAGATGAAATATGAAGAGTAACGATTGGAAGGACCGTCTGGGGATCATGTATTCTACGAACCCGGATTTTCAATATAATACAGGAGACGAAGAGGAAGAAGAAACGCTTCCGAAAGAGAAGCAGCTGCTGCGCATTGCTTTGGATAAGCGGAACCGGGGCGGCAAGGCCGTGACATTGGTAACCGGTTTCCGGGGAACGACCGGCGATTTGGAAGCACTTGGAAAATTTTTGAAAGTGAAATGCGGTGTCGGTGGCTCGGCCAAAGACGGGGAAATCATCGTACAGGGTGACCTGCGTCCTAAAGTGCTGGAAATATTGCAAAAAGAAGGCTATGTCAAAAGTCGTATAATCTGATCGTATGCTGACAGTCTACAGAGCTTCCGCCGGAGCCGGGAAAACGCACAAGCTGACCGGTGAATATCTGACTTTACTGTTTACGGGACCGGGCGCTTTTCGCCGTATCCTTGCTGTGACCTTTACGAACAAGGCGACAGACGAGATGAAGACACGTATTGTCGACGAACTGTACAACTTGGCTTCCGGAAGGAAATCGGATTATGTGGAATTGCTGAAGTCGGCCTATTCATTGACGGAAATCCAGGTTCGCAAACAGGCGGCCCAAATACTGATCGATATCCTGCACGATTATTCGGCGTTCAACATCAGTACGATCGACCGCTTTTTCCAGCAAACTATGCGTGCCTTTACACGCGAGATTGGTTTACAAGGTGGTTATGGGATCGAAATGGATCAGGAACTGGTGCTCACGACGGCTATCGACAACCTGCTGTCCGACCTCGAAAAGCCTGAAAGCAAGGACTTGTTAGGCTGGCTGCTCCGGTTTGCGGAGGATAAGATAGAGAGCGGAGGGGAGTGGAACTTGCGTAAAGATATTATGGCCCTGAGCCGTGAGGTCTTCAAGGAGAGCTATAAGGCTTTCAGTGAAGCGGTCGGCCGGGATATAGAGGACAAGAAAGCGCTGGAAGATTACAAGAACGAGCTGTACGGCATCATCCGTTCGGTAGAAGCGACCGCTAAAGAATTGGGAGAACGCGGCCTGGCGATCCTGAATAAATATGGGCTTAAAGTTACCGATTTTAAAGGGGGCAGCCGTTCGCCTCTGACGCTTCTCGACCGTCTGGTGCAGGGAGAGATGAAAGAGCCGTCCGCTACTTTTATCGGTTTGGCGGATAATCTGGACGGCTGTTTCACGAAAACGGTTTCGCTCGGTACCCGGCAGATCATCGGATGTGCCTTTGAGGATGGTTTGAACGATTGCATCAAAGGAATTATTTCCCTGTTCGGTAATCTGACTGCCTATAATACCGCCCGTGAAATTGTCCGTTATTATTATACGTTGGGGATCCTGACCGATGTGTCCCGCCAGATAGCCGCTTATCGGGAAGAAAAAAATGTGATGTTGATTGCCGACACGACCGAATTGCTCAGTAAGGTGATCGAAGGCAGCGATGCTCCTTTCATCTATGAAAAAACCGGTACACATGTCGACCATTATATGATAGACGAGTTTCAGGACACCAGCGGAATGCAGTGGAACAACTTCCGTCCGTTGATCGAAGAGAGCCTTGCACATAGCCGGGATAATTTGATCGTAGGAGATGTGAAGCAAAGCATCTATCGTTTCCGTAACTCGGACTGGAAGTTGCTGGACGAACAGGTGCAAGCCGACTTTTCTCCTGAAGTAGTTCATGAAGAGACGCTGAAGGATAACTGGCGCAGTTGCCGGAATATCGTGGAGTTTAACAATGCCCTTTTTACGACACTTCCGGGTGTCCTGCAGGCTGTCTATAATGAAGCGCTGTCCGTCTCTTCCCTGAGCGAGGAACAACGAGCGGCTTTTTTCACTAAGATCATGTCCGCCTATGATAAAAGTTTCCAACAGGTTCCTCCCCCTTTCATGCAGAAAGACGGGCATGTACGGATTGAATTTCTCTCCGGAGATAATGAGAAAGATTGGAAAGAGGAAGCTCTCGGACGTTTGCCCGGCGTGTTGGAGAAATTGCAGGATAACGGATATGCGCTAAAAGACATTGCTATCCTTGTTCGCACCAATCAGGAAGGGGCACAGGTGGCAGATACTTTACTGGCTTATAAGGAAGAGCATCCTTCCAACCGCTACAACTACGATATTATTTCGGATGAGGCTCTGTTTGTCAGTGGTTCGACGGCAGTCCGTTTCATGGTTTCTTTGTTGCGTTACCTGAAGAACCCCGAAGACCGGACGAACGAGCAGATCGCTTTATATTCCTATCAAGTGTTGAAAGGGAGATTTGGTGTCGAAACTCCGGCTTTTCCACCGGAAGTCGTCTCTGTCCTGCAAATCCTTTCCCGCCAGTCCCTCTATGAAATAACGGAAGGTCTGTTCCGCCTTTTTGCCGACGACTTTCCCGAAAATGAGCAGGTTTTTGTCCAGGCTTTCTTGGATATGGTGTCCGAATATACCCAGAAGGAGAGCGCAGACCTGAACCGTTTCCTGAAATGGTGGGACGAAACGGGCTGCCGGAAAACAATTGCCACACCGGACGGACAGAATGCGATCCGTATCCTCACGGTTCATAAGTCGAAGGGGTTGGGCTTTAAAGTCGTAATCATCCCTTTCGGGGATTGGGAGATCGACCATAAACCGACAAAACCAGTCATCCTCTGGTGCCATCCGGAAGAGAAGCCGTTTGATCGCCTGCATCTGGTTCCCGTGCGCTACGGCCAGTCGTTGGGAAAGACGATTTTTGCAGGCGATTACTTTAAGGAACGCTTGCATGCCTTTATTGATAACCTGAATACTTTATATGTCGCTTTTACTCGTTCGAAAGATGAGTTGATTGTATTCTCTCCGCGCCCGAAGAAGATGAAGGATGCAACTGGTGAAGTGGAAAAGATTTCGACTTTGACCGATGCCTTGTGGGCTGGTCTGCGCACGGATATGCCTGATACACGGGAGGGTGAGAAGCTGATCTCGTTACCTGCCGCTTTCGATACCGAAACGGGCGTTTTCGAGTTGGGCGACTGGTGGCATCCGGTTGCAAAGGAGGAGAATGGGGACATTCAGGAGATCGGGATGGCACGCCTTAGTTCCATCTCTCCGGACGACCGTTTGCAGTTGCGCCTGCATGGCAAAGGCTATTTCTTCGATAATGCCCGCCGGAAACATGGGGCTTTGATGCACGAGGTGTTGAGCCGTATCCGTACCCGGAAGGATATTCCGCAGTCGGTCGAACGATACCATCAGGAAGGGGTGATCGACAAAGAGGAAGCGATAGCACTTGTCGCACGCCTCGAAGAGTTGTTGAACCTGCCGGAAGCCGCTTCCTGGTATGACGGTACGGCACGTGTGTTGAACGAGGTCGACATCCTGTTCGGAAAAGGGCTGTCCAAGCGTCCGGACCGTGTGATGATTACCGGAAACCGTGTGGTCGTGGTCGACTATAAGTTTGGGGAACATGCCGACCAACGCTATCATAGTCAGGTAAGGAACTACCTGAAACTGATCCGGCAAATGGGGTATGACGAGGTTGAAGGTTTCCTTTGGTATGTTGAATTAAACAAAATAGAAGCGGTGAAAGGGTGATATATTTTTGTTATTCGGTAAAAATGAATATTTTTGCAAATTCTTACGATAAATACTCGATTAGATTAAAGAATGAAAGTACATAAAGAAGGAACAGGTCTATTATTAACGCTTTTCACGATATTCTTTGTCGTGGACGTTGCGCTGTATCATACTGTCGGTAGAGGTTGGGTGTTCTATACCACGACTTTCGTCACCACAGTCCTGTTCTTGTTGGTACTTAACTTCTTCCGTAGCCCGTTCCGTCGTTTCCCGTTCGATTCGGAAGGATTGGTGATCGCCCCTGCCGATGGTACGATTGTGGCGATTGAGGAAGTGATGGAGAATGAAATCCTGCACAGGGAATGCTTGCAGATATCCATATTCATGTCCGTTTTCAATGTACATGCCAATTGGTTCCCGGTGAATGGGACTGTCAAGCATGTATCACATCAGAACGGGCGTTTCCGTGCCGCCTACTTGCCGAAGAGCAGCACGGAGAACGAGCGTTCGGCTGTTGTCATTACAACCCGTAACGGGGTGGATGTATTGGCACGCCAGATTGCAGGTGCGTTGGCACGACGTATCGTGACCTATGCCAAAGTCGGTGATAAGTGCCATGTGGACGAACAGATGGGGTTTATCAAGTTTGGTTCGCGTGTAGATGTTTACCTGCCTGTCGGGACGGAAGTCCTGGTCGAAATGGATCAGAAGGTTACCGGTAACCAGACTCCGATAGCCCGTTTGGGAAAATAAGAGAAATAAATGAGCATCAAGAATAGTATACCTAATTTTGTTACCTGCTGCAGCCTGATATCTGGTTGTATCGCTTGCATTATGGCGTTAAGGGGAAACTTGCCGATGGCGACCTTGTGGATTGTCATTGCGGCTGTTTTTGATTTTGGTGACGGTTTTGCCGCCCGTTCCCTGCACGCCTACTCTCCGATGGGGAAAGAATTGGATTCTCTTTCTGATATGGTAAGTTTCGGTGTCGCTCCAGGAATGATCGTTTATTGGTTGTTGGAGCAGGCATGTATGACGGCTCCTGTTTTGGGAGAGGCGGCAGGCTATGTTCCGTATATGGCTCTGGTGATACCGGTCTTTTCCGGGTTGCGTCTCGCCAAGTTCAATATCGATGAAAGGCAGACGACTTCTTTTATCGGTATGCCTGTCCCGGCCCATGCTCTTTTCTGGGCGTCTATCGGCTATGCGTTCCATTCTGCCATACCAGTGGACAGCATCGGGTTTATTGCCGGAACGATAGTTGCGGCGATCCTGTTTTCGTCTTTGCTGGTATCTGAAGTTCCGATGTTCTCATTGAAAGTAAAGTCGTTGGCATGGAAAGGCAATGAGTTACGCTATATTTTAGTGGCCGGGGCGGTGGTCTTTGTGACTCTCTTTGGTGTTCTGGGCATTGCCGGAACAGTCATTCTCTATATAACCTTGTCTTTTTTTAACAAAAGAAGGTAAACAAGAGTTCGTATCTTTGTGTTTGTGTAATAAACCAACTAAGTGACGGAATATGTTTAAGTTTTTGTTTGTTATGTTCTTCTTCTTTATCCTGTTAGTTTTTCTAATGGGATTCTCTATCTTGCGTACCTTTAAAAATATCCTGTTCGGAAGCGGAAGTAGTGGAAAGAAGGGTGAACAACGCCGTCAAACAAGCGGTTACTCTTCCGACGCGCGCAGTAACAGCTCTGCACGAGAAGAATATGCTTCGCAGGTCTCCCGTAAAAAGATTTTTGCAAAAGATGAGGGGGAGTATGTGGATTATGAGGAAGTGAAATAAGTTGTTCAGCGCTTGCGCTGAAAGAATTTGCGCATTTCTTCGGCGCATTCGTTTTCAAGAACCCCTTTTTTGACTGTCGCTTTTGGATGTAAGGCTTTCGGTGCGTATTGCTGGAAGCCTCTTTTTTCGTCTGTCGCTCCGTAGACGATCTTGCTTAGTTGCGACCATCCGATTGCTCCGGCACACATCACGCAAGGTTCCACCGTCACGTAAAGGCTGCATCCGGTCAGATACTTGGCTCCTAAGACGCCGACTGCCGCCGTTATCGCTAACATCTCGGCATGGGCGGTTGGGTCGTTCAGACGTTCCGTCTGGTTGTGGGCGCGGGCTATGATCTGGTTATTACATACGATAACGGCACCGACAGGAACTTCTCCCTCTTCGGCTGCTGAGCGGGCTTCTACTAGTGCCTGCTTCATGAAATATTCGTCGTTGAATGGATCCATCATCTTCTCATTTCGTTTTCATTGAAGAGGGTAGGATAGTCCTCTTCCAGGGTTTTAAGTATGTGGGACAGGATTGTCTCACGGTACCAACGGGATTTGTTGATGATTTTATACCTGGCAAGATAACGTTCCACTGCCTTCTGCTCATCGTCGTTGAGCATGAAAGTGACCTTGTGCACGCGTGGGTGATTCGGCTGTGGAGATGAATATTTACGTTTCAGTGTCATAGTTTGCAAATGTAAGGGGGAAAGCGCAAATAAAAAAGAAAAACAGTATATTTGTGCAAATTACATGGAATGGCTAAACGGAACGAAACAGGAAAAGACGGTGAGTCGGTTGCACGTGCTTTTCTGGAAAAGAAGGGCTACAAGATTACCCATACGAACTGGCACTGGCATCATTATGAGCTGGACATCGTAGCAGTCAAAGATACCTGGCTGGTTGTGGTAGAGGTGAAAACGCGTTCGGATGATTATCTTTTGGCGCCGGAAGATGCGGTCGATGCTCCTAAAATCCGCCGTATCGTGGCGGCAGCCGATGCGTATGTCCGCTTTTTCAATCTTGAACTACCGGTCCGTTTTGACATCATAACCGTAATCAAAAAAGGAGAGGAGTCTGAAATAGATCATATAGAAGATGCTTTCTATGCTCCTTGCCGCAAATAAAACAAAGAACAGTATGAATATAGAAGAAGCCAGGGAATATTGCCTGTCGCTGAAGAATGTGACGGAGTGTTTCCCTTTCGATGATGTTTCACTGGTGTTCAAAGTGGAGGGGAAGATGTTTTTGCTCCTGCCTCTGGATGCCGTGGAACCGTGTGTGTCACTGAAATGCAGCACCGATTATGTCGAGGATCTGCGCGAACGATATACGGCAGTGGAAGGTGCTTGGCATTTTAACAAGAAATACTGGAACACCATCTACCTTGACCGGGATATGCCGGACAGCGAGATCAAGCACTGGATCCATCATTCTTATCGCGAGGTGATCGCCAAATTACCGAAGAAAATAAGAGAAGCTTACGAAAATGAATGACAAAAACGAAACTCCGAAGATCATCCGGCTTGTCGAGACAGATTCGACCAATAACTACCTGCGGGAACAAAGTGCAAAAGCCAGGTTGCCGGAAGGTAGCCTCGTCATAGCCGATTTTCAAACAGCCGGAAAGGGGCAGGTCGGAAACTCATGGGAGTCGGAAGCTGGGAAAAATTTGATGTTCAGTATTCTTTTATATCCTGATTTCCTTCCTGCGAACCGACAATTCCTGATTTCCCAGATTGCTTCCCTGAGTGTGAAGGAAACGTTGGAGAAGTACACGGATTCCGTCACGGTAAAATGGCCGAACGATATTTACTGGAAAGATCGTAAGATATGCGGAATGCTGATCGAGAATGATCTGTCCGGGCAGTATCTCTATTGTTCGGTAGTCGGTATCGGGCTTAATATCAACCAGGAAATATTTCGTAGTGATGCCCCCAATCCCGTATCCTTGACTCAGATTACAGGTAAGACGTATGACCGGGAAGACGTATTGGCCTGCTTCCTGCGTATCTTCTTTAACTACTATTTCCTATTATTACAGGAGAAGGAGGAAGAAATCCGAGCTGCCTATATGGCGGCCTTATATCATGGTGACGGTTATTATTTCTATATTGATGAAAACGGCTCTTTCGAAGCCCGTATCCATGCCATCGAGCCGACCGGCCATCTGATCCTCCAATTGCGCGATGGGGAGCGGCGAAGGTATGCCTTCAAGGAGGTAACAACCGTTGTCCCCAGATAAGAGAAAGTATGCAAGACTGAATTCGGTTTGCTGATTGGCATAATTCAGGGCAGTATGTCAAAACTACCTTGTTCCCGCGTCAAGTTCGGGGACAAGTACATTTTGACACACTGTTCTGAATCTTATTATCTTCCTGGTTGGTCTGTCATTGTAAACACCAGGTTCCCGCCATTCATGACATCCTTGTGGCTGATTGTAAGACCTGTGACCGGCTTTCCGTTCAGTTCTACTGATTTGACGTATTTGTTGGTTTTAGACAAACCTTTGGCTTCGACAGTGAATGTTTTGCCTTCGGGGAGAGATAGGGAAATCTTTTCTATTTGAGGAGCTCCTAAAACATATTCCCCGCTGATCGGGTTGACCGGATAGAAGCCCATAGCCGAGAAGATATACCAAGCGGACATCTGGCCGCAGTCGTCGTTACCGCATAGACCGTCCGGTTGGGCCAGGTAGAAACGGTCGAAGACTTCGCGGATCACCTGCTGTGTCTTTTCCGGATGGCCGGCATAGCTGTAGAGGTAAGCTACGTGATGGCTAGGTTCGTTGCCGTGTGCATATTGGCCGATCAGGCCGGTTACGTCGGAAACGAAACCTGTGTTTTCGGCTGTGCTTTCGAGGAAAAACAATGAGTCGAGTTTGGTCACGAAAGCCTCGTTGCCACCCATCAGGTCGATCAGGCCTTGTACGTCGTGCTGTACATGCCAAGTGTACTGCCAAGAATTGCCTTCCGTGAAATCGCCGCCCGAAGAACTGGCGTGTGAGAGCAGGAAGGAATTGAACGGCGTACGCCAGTTGCCTTTGGAATCTTTTCCTCTCATCAGCTTGAGTTCCGGATCGAAGAGGTTCTTATAGAAGGCGGCACGTTTGGAGAAACGTTCGTAATCTTCCGTCTTGCCTAACGCTTTTGCCATCTGGGCTACACAATAGTCGTCGTAAGCACATTCCAAGGTCTTGGATACCGATTCGGTGTCGATAATGTCGAACGGGAAATAACCGTATTTCTCGAATGTTTCCCAGTCGGAGTTAAAATGGCTGACGGTAGCGCTCGCTTTGACTGCCTGGTAAGCCTCTTCTGCATCGAACCCTTTGAATCCTTTCAGGTAAGCATCCACGATCACCGGAATAGCGTGATTACCGATCATGCAGAAGTTTTCTTTTCCCCACAAAGCCCAGATCGGCAGAAAACCCTGTATCTTCTGGTGGTCCAGCATCGTCTGGATCATGGCGTCTACTTTGTCCGGGTTCAGGATCGTATATAGCGGATGAGCGGCGCGGTAGGTATCCCAAAGTGAGAATGTGGAATAGTATTCGCCTGTTGGAGACATATGAATATTGTCGTCGATGCCACGGTACCGTCCGTCGATGTCGGCAATGTTGTTAGGCTGCATCATCAAGTGATACATGGAGGTGTAGAAACTTGTTTTTTCATCTGTCGTACCTGTAACCTGAGCGCGGGAAAGGAGGGCCTGCCACTGGTCGCGTGTGGACTGGTGGACAGCATCGAAATCCCATGCCGGATTTTCTTTTTGCAGGGAAGCGAGAGCTCCATCAATGCTTACACTCGACATGGCGATTTTCACCTGTACGGCTTCTCCCGGTTTCGTGTCGAATTCGAGTATCAGGCGTTTTGCCTTTTCTCCTTTTTCGGCGGGGAGTTCTTCCTTGACCGTATAAGGACGGTCGAATTTGATCACATAGAAATAATGGCGTGTCACCCAAGCACGAGTCTGGTTATGTCCGGTGATCGTCTGGTTGTCCGGCATTTCAAGCTCGGCTTCTAAGACATGTGTCTTCAGCGCATCCTTGCTTCCGACCATACCGCGTTGTAGGTCGACTAGCAGACGTGCCGGCCCTTCGTTGTTGAATTTATAGCGATGGAGAGTTGTGTGGGCAGTAGCCGTAATTTCAGCATCGACACCGTAGTCGGATAAGGTGACTGCATAATAACCCGGTGATGCTTTCTGGGTGGATTTGTCGTATTCGCTTTTATAAGTATTGTCTTTGATATCGCCACAGAACGGGAACAGCAGGATGTCGCCCAAGTCCGGACAACCCGTTCCGTTCAGATGCGTTTGAGCAAAACCTTCGATAAAATTATCTTCATAGTTATATCCTGAACAGTATCTCCAGGAGCCAACTCCGGATTCGGGGCTTGCCTGTATCAGTCCGAACGGTGCACAAGCACCCGGAAACGTGTGTCCGTTGTCCGCATTCCCGATAAAGGGATTAACATACTGGCAATAGTCTTCCTCGACATTGTCTTTTGCTTGGGGTGCAGGGCTGCACGCACTGACCATCCCTAACAGAGACAGTCCGATCACAAGGTCCTTCATGAATTAGAATTTTATATTTGCAATTAAACTTCGTTATTCCTTTTTTCCGTCTTTTATCTTATCCCGAATCTTCAGCCGTTTGATCTGCAGGAAACGCAATAGGCCGATAACAAGAACAGTCGCCGCGATTACCCCGAAATACTGTACATAATCAGGATCGACTTGTTTGCCAGGCCAACCGATTATGCTCATAACGATCAGGTAAATCAATAGAACAGCAGTTGTTATGTTTACTTTCTTCATCGAATCTCTCGTATTTTAAATACAAAATTAGAGAAAAAATATGATTTATGTTTGCCTTTGTTTCTATTTAACGGATAAATGCTGGAAAATCCTACAAGAAAGGTGGACAAGCCGGATTTATGTATATCTTTATCGGCGATTTGATTCTATATGTATGAAAGGCGGATCCGAGATATATTCTTTTAATCAGTTGTTTACTGACTATAAAGGTCGTTTTGTCCATTTTGCCAACACCTATGTAGGCGACAGTATGGTTGCGGAAGATATTGCGATCGAAAGCCTGATGTATTATTGGGAAAATAGGGGAAAACTTGCACCTGACTCGAATGTTCCGGCCTATATTCTAACCGTCATCAAGCACAAATGCCTGAATTATTTGCAACGTTTGCGTACTCGAGAAGAGATAGTCGAGTATTTGAAGGATTGTGACACTTGGGAACTGAACCTGCGCATCGCTACCCTCGAAGCTTGTAATCCTGAAAAGCTGTTTACTGACGAGTTGCAGTCGCTTGTCGATAAGGCGTTGGAAACATTACCCGAACAGACACGTGACATCTTTGTCCGCAGCCGCTACAACAACCAAAGCCATAAGGAGATTGCGGTAGCCTTGGGTATCTCGACGAAAACGGTGGAGTTCCATATTACCAAGGCTTTAAAAGTCTTGCGTGTAGCTTTAAAAGATTATTTCCCTTTACTGGCTTTCCTGCCAAAATTCTTTTGCTGATACTTGCCTGTCGATAATTGTCGGCAAGTCTGCTGACGGTTGTCGACAAAAGTCCGACTGGCGTGAAAAATTTTCGATATCAGGCGATAAATAAGCAAAAATGATGGGCAAATTCCAAGTGCATGGTGTCTGGTTGAAACTTTTTCTCAAAAAAATCCCTTTTCCGTTAGGGATATTTCCTGCTTATTTGCTTTATAAATAGAAACGAAAAAAATGGAAAAAGAAACACTATATAAATTCTTTGATGGAAAAGCTTCCCGTGAAGAGAAAGAAGCTGTCCGTATCTGGCTGGAATCTTCTCCCGAAAACGAGCAGGAGCTTTTTAGGGAACGCGAGTTTTTCGATGCAATGATTCTGTCGGGCAGCACAAAATCGGCCGGGGAGGAAAAGAAATCCCATCCTTTCTTCCGGACTGTTTTGTTCGAAGCCATAAAGATTGCCGCCGTGTTTGTTATTACCGTCGCCTGCGGAACGTATTTCTATAAGTCGGAAATTAGGAAGATAGGAGAGGCAATGAATACGATTAAGGTTCCTGCCGGTCAACGTGCCAACCTGACTTTGCCGGATGGTACGAACGTCTGGTTGAATGCCCGTTCCGAAATGCGCTACCCGGCTGTCTTTACGGGCAATAAGCGAGAGATAACCTTGGATGGAGAGGCTTATTTCGAAGTAACTCACAATGAAGACAAACCTTTTGTTGTCCAGACGAACAAATGTAATGTCGAGGTGCTGGGAACGAAATTTAACGTGGAGGCATACAGTGACTCCGAGGATTTCTGTACGTCACTGATGGAAGGTTCGGTACGGGTATCGGATAAGGGGAATCCGTCGGAAACCGTTTTATTGTCCCCTAACCATATGGTTTCTTTGGAGAATGGCCAATTGTCTACATCTCCAATATTGGATTTTGATGTTTTTCGCTGGAAAGAAGGATTGATTTGTTTTCGGAATATGAATTTCGAGCAGTTGATGCTACGTTTTGAGAAATGTTATGGAGTACGAATTGTGGTAGAAAACAAACATCTTGTCAATTATATCTGTAGTGGTAAATTTCGTATTTCAGATGGGATAGATAACGCGTTACGCATTTTGCAGAAAGATGCGAAATATTCTTTTGAGCGGAACAACGATGAGTCCGTTATTTATATTAAGTAATGTTTAATTTTAAATCAAATGCTTATGGTATAAAATCTTAGTTAACCTTTATATAAAATGCCGACAAGTGCCCCACACTTATCGGCATTCGATTAACACAATTAATTAAACTGTATTAATAAACTTCTTATACAAAGATATGAATAAAAAATCTTTGCCGGATATCCTTTTGATAAAAAGATTCCGACGTAAACACTTTTTTAGAGCCATGAAAATAACCACTTTATTGTTATTCATGTTTATTTTCTGCCTCCATGCGGAAAATTCTAATTCACAAAATGTCAGTGTAACGATTCACAAAAATGATGTTCGACTTGAGAATGTCTTGAATGAGATTGAGAAACAGACTGACTATTTGTTTGTCTATAACAAAAATGTCGATGTTGACTGTAATGTATCGGTATTTTTTTCAAAACTCGATTTACAGGAAGCATTGAAAAATATATTTGGCGGATTGAATATCCAATATGAGATTGATGGGCGTTATGTTCTCCTTTCCAGTAATAAAAAAGGAGATAGGCGAATTGAATCTTTACAGCAAAGTGGGAAAAAGAGAATATTAGGTACTGTCGTTAATAAAAATGGAGAACCGATTATAGGTGCAAATGTTATTGAGAAAGGTTCGACAAATGGGATTATCACAGGAATAGATGGAAAATTTGTTTTATCGGTTGATCCTACAAGTACGTTACAAATTTCTTATATTGGTTATCAGACGAAAGAAGTTGGAGTATATGGTAGCTCTTCTTTAATAGTGGAACTTCAAGAAGATATGGAACTGTTAGATGAAGTAGTTGTAGTAGGATATGCTGTCCAAAAAAAAGCAAATTTATCAGGATCTGTAGCTACACTTGATACCAAAAAATTGGAAGATAGACCTGTTTCTAATATTGGTCAGGCCCTACAAGGTGCTGTGGCAAGTTTGAATGTTGATCCTACTAGTGGAGATCCTAATGAGTTGCCATCATTTAATATTCGTGGTTTTGCATCAATTAATGGTGGTTCTCCATTGGTTGTAATTGATGGGGTTATTTCGGATGCGAATCAGCTTAATACTTTAAATCCTGCTGATATTGCAAATGTTTCAGTTCTTAAAGATGCAGCTTCCGCTGCTATTTATGGGTCAAGGGCTGCCTATGGAGTTATTTTAGTAACAACAAAAACAGGAAAGACCGAGAGGGTAACAGTGAATTATAATAATAATTTCTCTGTACGGTTCTTAACAGAGAAACCAAATATATTTTTGAATTCTTATCATTTCTATAATGATTGGAATATTGGAGCTGGTGCTCAAGTTTTTGCAAATGAATTGTTGGATGTGGCTAAAGCTTACATGAAAGATCGTAGTAATCCGGATGGATTATGGATGCCGACAATGGGGCAACAATTTTATGTATTGGCTAATAATCCATATGATGTATTCTATAAAAAAAGTGCATTTTCTACCAATCATACAATTGATATATCGGGAAAAACTGAAAAATTGAATTATTATATTTCAGGTGGTTATACCTATCAGGATGGAATGATCCGTTTTGGTGATTTTGATTATAATAAGTATAATATACGTGCTAAATTAGATATTCAGTTGACACCTTGGTGGAAAATTGGAAGCAATTCCTCTTTTGTATCAAGTTTAAATAGATCAAGTTCTGCCTATCTGATATATGCTGATCCGGATAATTACCGTTTAAGTACTCAACTTGGGGTTTCTGTAGCTCCTGTTCAAACTTCTGATGGACATTGGTATGATTTGAATAGTAGTTATGGTGATTTTGAAGAGGGAGGTCAGGCTAAAAAATATGATGATACTTTTTCTCAATTATTTACAACGAAAATAGATTTACTAAAAGATGTATTGACATTAAACGGGCAGTTTAATTACTCTATACAGCGCGTAAAAACAGATTTTAGTACATTGTCTTATGATGTATATGTTGCTCCTGGAATTTTTGATTCTAAAAGGAACACTCCTAATTCAATGACTAATAGATATGGTACGGTTCGACATATGACTTATGATGCATATGCTAATTTCGATAAGACTTTTGCGGAAAAACACGCTTTGAGTGCGGTCCTTGGATTTAATCAAGAAGATTATCGTTATGTACAGCTGAATATGAAAAAAACACAGCTGGTTTCTCAGAATCTTCCGAGTGTCCAGTTAGCATATGGAATGCCGACTGTGGGAGAAAATATAGAAACATGGGCTTTGCGGGGTGCTTACGGACGCTTGAATTATATTTTTGATAATAAGTATATTTTTGAATTTAATGGCCGTTATGATGGAACATCACGTTTTCCTCATGATGATCGTTTTGTTTTTAATCCATCAGGATCAGTAGCTTGGGTATTGTCAGAGGAAAAATTTTTCCAACCTTTGAGAACGATCTTTGATCGGGTAAAGATAAGAGGCTCTTATGGACAGTTGGGAAATCAGGATGTAAATGCTTATGCTTATATGGCAACAATGGCAGTGGCTCAGTCTGATTTGATTTTAGGTGGTAAATTACCGATGTATGTAAGTGCTCCAGAGTTGGTATCAAATAATTTAACATGGGAAAAAGTAACAACAGCAGATATTGGTGTAGATTTAACTCTTTTTGATAATCGCTTGAATTTTACAGGTGATATTTATCGTAGAAATACAAAAGACATGTTAACTTTAGGAGAAGTGTTACCAGGGGTATTAGGTGCTAATTTACCAAAAGAAAATTCTGCAGATTTGAAAACTACAGGTTTTGATTTAACGGTGAGTTGGCGTGATCAAATTAAATTAGCAGGTAAGCCTTTAGAGTATAGCTTAGAATTTAATTTATCTGATAGCAAATCTGAGATTACGAAATTTTCTAATCCGACAGGAACCTTAAATTCTTATTATAAAGGGCAGAAGATTGGTGAAATTTGGGGATTGACATCTGATGGTTTGTATAAATCTGATGAAGAGGCCCAAAAAGGACCCGATCAAACAGAAATATTGATTGCTCCGTCTCAGTATCCTACAGTGGCTGGTAGTTTGAAATATAAAGATTTGAATAATGATGGAAAGATCACTCGTGGTAAGTATACGTTGGATGATCACGGAGATTTAACAGTGATAGGAAATGATCAAATTCGTTATCGTTTTGGTGCAACTTTTGCTGCTAATTGGAGTGGATTTGATATCAGTGCGTTTTTTCAAGGTGTCATGAAGCATAATTATTATCCGACTGCAAGTGATAAAATTTTTTGGGGTAAATATTCAGCTCCTTGGTTTGATCAACTGGAGGGGCATTATTTTGATCGTTGGAAAGAAGATAATCCGAATTTAGATGCTTATTGGCCGGTATTAAGTCATCGTAATGCTTCGACTGCCGATCGTGAAATGAATATACCACAAACTCGGTATTTACAAAATGCAGCTTATATTCGGTTGAAGAATTTAACGTTGGGATATACTTTGCCTGGAAAATGGGTATCTAAATTGTCTATTCAAAGAATGAGGATCTTTTATTCTGGCGATAATTTATTCTGTTTATCTGGTTTGTATAGCGACTATAGTGTAGATCCGGAAAATTTAGGAGCAAATAGATATCCTTTCCAGAGATATAATTCATTTGGTATTAATGTTACATTTTAGAGAAGATGAAAATGAATAAAAAAATATTATTTAGTATCGTTGCATTAAGTCTGGTTTTGTCAAGCGGTTGTAATGATGATTTTCTGGATCGTTATCCAGAAACAAATGTTACGGAGGCAAATTTCTTTAAGACTTCTTCTGATTTAGAACTTTACTCCAACCAGTTTTATCGTTATTTTGAGTCAATTCGATATGATTATCCGTCAGATAATATTTGTACACCGACAACGAACGATGAACTTTTTCAAGTGATGTCAGGCGGTATTTTGCCTTCGAATGCAACTCAGTGGAATTGGACTGATATTAGAAATGTTAATTTTATGATAGCCAGATCTGGAAATGTATCAGGGGAAGAGACTGCCCATTTTGTTGGACTTGCTAGAATGGTGAGAGCTTATTTATATTATTATGATAAAGTTCTTCGATATTCAAATGTCCCTTGGTATAGTAGAGATTTACAGACGACGGATGAAGATCTTCTTTATAAGACACAGGATTCTCGTTCGTTGGTTGTTGATTCTGTAATGGCAGATTTGAATTTTGCAGTGGTTAATATGAAATCAAATACAGACCGTACACTATTTTCTAAAGAAGTGGCATTGGCTTTATTGGCTCGGATTGCTTTGTCAGAGGCTTCTTGGCGTAAATATCATGCTGAATTAGAGTTGAATGATGCTGATAAGTATTATCAAATTGCTATTGCCGCTTGTGAAGAGTTAATGAGATCTGGGTCTTTTTCTTTAAATATTGATTATGCGGCTAATTTTAGAAATAATGATTTAAAAGGAAATCCGGAGATGATTATGTATCAGGATTTCAATTATGGAGATCCAAACCGTGTATGGTGGAATCAATCATGGGAAGGACATGGTATGTTGTCTCGTGATTTGATGGAAACCTATTTGTATATTGATGGAGATAAAGCCAAACCGTTCACATCTGTAGAAGGATATAATGAAATGAGTTTTGATGAATTTTATAAGAATAGAGATTCTCGTTTAGAGGCTACTTTTTGGACTCCAGGATATGTCTGTACGAACTGGACGTCTCCTCGTATTCCGAATTTAATTTATGGAGGATATGGCATAAAGAAGTATGACGGTTTACCTACTAATCAGAATGGTTATGCCGCATCTGCAATTTGTTGGAGTGATTTACCTATATTCCGTTATGCAGAGATTCTATTAATTTATGCTGAAGCGAAAGCTGAGTTAGGTATATTGACACAAACCGATTTGGATAATACAATCAATTTATTGCGTGACCGTGCGAAAGTTCCAAGAGCAACATTAGCTGATTGGGAGGCAAATGTAGATCCTGTATTGTTAAAAAAATATCCCAATGTACTGTCTTCTCAAAAAGCTGCAATTCTTGAAGTCCGTAGGGAAAGACGAGTAGAATTGGCCGACGAAGGTTTCCGCTATGATGATTTGATGCGGTGGTCATGTGGTGATTATTTTAGTCAGATACAAGCTGGTATTTATTTCCCTGATTTTGGTTTATATGACTTGAATGCAGATAATGTTCCGGATGTCTTAATTGTCGCGACTAATGCGGATAAAGAAAAATATGCAGATGAAATTGCTCAATATGGTATCCTCTCTTATGTTATAGAGGACGGGCAAGTCGCTTTGACAGAAGGTACTAAAGGGTGTATTAAGCCTGCAGGAAAAGATAATGTCTTTACCTTTGAATCTCCAAAGCATTATTATTATCCTATAAGTGAACAGGATATGGTTATTAATTCCAATTTGACGCAAATTAGTTTTTGGAAATAATTAGAGCGAGTGCAAAGAGTAGGGGACGAGTAGTTGTTCCCTTCTCTCTTTTGTGTCAGAATAAATCTATAAGATAATGAGAGGAAAATATAAATTTTATATATGGATAGTAGGTTTTGTTTCTATGTTTTTACATGGAAAAACAGACGCACAGCAAGCTCTTTATCCTTTGTTAGAAAAAAAGAGTTGGTCTCAAGTTCTTGAAGAAAACGAGTATAAATGGCATCCCCCTTATACGATTAATTTATTGATTCATCCGTTACATTCTTCGGATTGGATTTATTTAAATCCTTCTATGGTGGTTTCTCGTAGGCATGTTATTCGAAATATATCTTCAACTAATTTTGAACAGCGTAAAAAGGCAGAAAGTCAAGAAGATTTGGTCGTCCAATTTGCGTTTGATAATCCACCATTTATACCAGACTTTAGATTAACCAATTTAAGATTAGCAGAGGATAAGTATCCAGTTGCAACTGCTGATTATTTCGCAAATGATATTTATTATAAAATTGAGTATGCTGCTACAGTTTTAGACGATAGCCAAACTTTGCTATGTTTGCGAGTAGGGGCAAAAAATGAAAGTGATAAAATCAAACAAATTATGATTCGGAGTAAGATTGGTTATTATTCTGAAAATAAGATGTTTGATTATCATTACATTCCTTATCGTTGGACTAATGAAAAATGGAAAGATTATGATCAAGTAGTTTTGAAAGAACATTCCATCTATAAAGGACAACAATTAATAGGAGAAGTTGTGTCTGAGAATATGAATCTGTTTTGGGAAGAGAAGAAATCTTACACCGATAAAGAATATGAAGATATTTTATATCCACAAGTGTGGTATGGATCGGGGTATGTCACTCCTGAATTTCGGGTAAAAGATATGCATCGTGTAGTTTGTGCTATGAAAGAGGTTCAACCAAATGATTCTGCTTTTTTTGTTCTGAAATTATTAGTGAATGATTCTTTAATAACCTCTTTTCACGAAGAGTCATTGAAACAATTGACATTTAAGGATGTTAAAGAAAAAGCGATTGCCGATTTTAAAGTTCCGTTTACTGATAAAACATTGAAAACTGAGTTTAAAAGAGATGAGTGGGAAGATTTATTTTGTTCTTTACAGTTAAGTACTTTACAGCTTTTGGTCAATGATTTTCAGAATAAAATGTATCAGCCAGCTCAAGGTGGAAGTTCAGAGCGTTTTTTTGTTTGGGTATTTGAGGCTGTACAGATGTTACGTCCTATGCTAAGAACTGGACAATTTGAATCGGTAAAGAAATCTTTGGATTATATTTTTTCATTACAGGATGCGGGCTTTCCTCCTGTTGGTAAATTTACAACAACATCTGGTGCAATTGGTACAACGGGGCCGAGGTGGGCTAATACTACAGGTATGGCATTAGCGTTGGCTTGTGATTATTATCTTTATTCAAAAGACCAGCAATTTATGGAGGATTATTTGTCTAAAATTTTGAAAGCAGTGCATTGGATTTTAGGGGAAATCAAAGCAACTCGTGTGTTAAATTCGGATGGTTCTCGTCCGCTGACTTACGGATTAATGCCATTTGCAGTGGCTTCAGATGGAGATGCTGGATATTTTGTAAGTGCAACAGATATATTTTCTTTTTGGGGATTAGAGAAAGCCGTATTGTTTTTGGAAAGTATTCGACATGCAGAGGCTGTTTCTATGCGAAAAGAATTGGAACAATATCGATCAGACTTGTTGTTTACAATCAAACATTTGGCACAACCTAACGGCTACATTGATCGAAAGATAACAACAGATGATAGTAATGTGCAAGAAGCAATCAAATTTATCAATACAGATATAATGGCTCCTATTGCAACGGTGGGTATAATCTCTCCCGAATCAGAGTTGTTTAAAAAATATATTGATTATTATGAAAATAATGTGGCTGTAGATTATTTTATGGGGAAAATGGATCGGGAAATTTTCTATATAATTCAATGCGAACATTATTGGCAACCTATATATTTAATGTTGGGAGAATGGAAAAAAGCATTTATGACACTTCAAACCTGTTTAAAATATGGTATGTCTCATGATGCACATCAGACACAAGAGCGATTTAATTTACGAAATCCGGCTTTTGCACCTTGGCAGCCGAACGGAAGTGGTAATGGGCGGATTATTGATATGATGCTGAATGCTCTTTATTTTGAAAATAAAGATGAAGTTACTATTTTGGGAGGAGTTCCTTTTGAGTATTTGATTTCTAATCGGATAACTACTGTTAAAAATTTATATACATTAACAGGATGTGTGAATCTGGTTGTAAAAGCCATTGATGATAAGCATTGCCAATTGGAACTGTTTTCGGAACAAGTTTTACCTAAGAAAATCAGAATCCCTGAATATTTAAATCCGGAAGTACGAGATAGAAATGTAGAATCTATATCTGGTGGTGTGTTTAAATTGGTAGATAATAAAAGAAAAATAACTTTTTTATTGACAAAGTCTTATGAATAAGAGTTCGTATCAACGCATTATATATGTAATATTGATTTTTTTATATTTTTTTTCATCAGCTCATTCTCAATTGAAATGGCATAATCCTTTAAAAGTAAATTATCCGGTAGTTCAAAACTATGGTTTTGAAAGAAGTGATGAATATTTGTATGGGCGTTTACCTTGTAAGGCTAAAAAGATAGTTTCTACTTCAGTATGGAATTTAGCATGTCAATCGGCTGGGTTGGCAATCCATTTTTATACGAATAGCCCTCAAATTTGTGTACGTTATATGGTTTCGGATCCGTTAAGTTTTCCACATATGCCTTTAACAGGAGTGACAGGTGTAGATCTTTATTGCATCGACAATGATGGAAAATGGTATTATTGTTTTGGTGGATATAGTTTAAAGGATACAGTGATTTATTCTTATTCTAGATTTCCTCAAAATAAATATCATGATAAAGGATATGAATTTAGGCTATATTTGCCTTTGTATAATCGATTAAAATGGATGGAAATAGGTGTTCTTGATACTTATGATCTAACTTTTATCCCAGCCTCTGATGAAAAGCCGATAGTCCTTTATGGAACATCTATTACTCAAGGGGCTTGTGCTTCGAGATCTGCTATGGCTTGGAGTACGATTTTACAACGTACATTAGATTATCCTTTGGTCAATTTAGGATTTTCAGGTAAAGGAACTATGGATAAAGAACTTATTGGTCTGATTGGAAATATCAATGCTCGTTTGTATATTTTAGATTGTTTGCCTAATCTATATGATTTGTCTAGGAACGATTTGATTGATCGATTGGTATCATGTGTTAAGAAGTTAAGAGAAAAAAGTTCCGTTCCTATATTGATGCTTGAACACGCTGGTTCAAGTAATATGGAGATGGATACGTTGCAATATTCTTATGTGGCAAATGTAAATGCTGGATCTCGAGAAGCTTATGAACAACTTTCTGCAGAAGGTATTCCTGAAATCTATTATTTATCTCGTGAGGAACTGAATTTGTCGATGGATAGCTGGGTCGATTTAGTTCATCCTAATGACTTTGGCATGAGTCAATATGCAAATGTGGTGGAAATGAAGGTCCGTGATATTCTGAATATACCCTCCAGTACATCTTCTACGACTTGTCCGGTTACTCAACGCCGATGTGTCGATTATGAATGGTTGGACAGACATTTGAAGATTGTCGATTTAGTTTGTAAAAAGAAACCAAAAGCCATTATACTTGGTAATTCGATTACTCATTATTGGGGAGGAGATCCTAGTTGTGATATTAAAAATGGTTCTGAATGTTGGGAGAAAGAAATGAATCCAAGAGGTTATTTGAATTTGGGGTGTGCTTGGGATCGGATTGAGAATCTTCTTTGGAGGGTTTACCATGGAGAACTGGAAGGATATGAAGCCGAAAAAATAGTTGTTATGATAGGTATTAATAATGTAGGGTTGGATTCGGAGGAAGATATAGTTAAAGGTATTAAATTTCTTTTATCAGAAATACGTGTTCGGCAACCTAAGGCTGATATTAAGGTTGTAGGGTTATTACCTTGTAGAAATCAAGAGCACCAAGTTAAAAGTATCAATAAACAGTTGAAGAGAATAGCTGAAAGGGATGCATACTTCTATTCTGATCCTGGTAGGCTGCTTTTATTGGATAATGGTTGTATTGATGAATGTCTGTTTACAGATGGAACTCATCTCAATGAAAAAGGATATAATCGTATTGTAAAAGAGTTGATATCATTCGAATAGTTTTATAGAATGTGAAAAGGACCTGTTTCTGTATTTTATTTAATAATCAGAAACAGGTCTTTATGTAGTAATTTCTTTGATTTATTATTGAATCACTATTTTAGAGGTGATATATTCCTTTTTTGTATAGATTTGTAAGAAAAAAAAACCGTTTTTTTTAGGTAATGTGAAAAAGGAGGTGCCTGTTTGAATGTTTCTTGTATAAATAGTTTTTCCAAATGTGTCGTAAATTCTAATCCATCCAGCTTGGGGTATATTGTGTAGTTGCAATTCTCTTCCTTTTATGAAAAAATGAAAGTCTGATATTGTTGGATTATTTGTATCCGTATTTTGATCGTTAGTATATGGCTCTGAAAATTTGATATTTATAGGAAGATCTGTTTGAATAGTTTGAATTGGTTGTGTTGATGAACTTTGACTGGAGATATTGATAATAGTTTCAGTTGATGCTTTTACAAAGAAGGCGGCGAAAGGAGGGAGGGCATAGTTGCTATTAAGGGAATAGGTTTTATAACCGTTTCCGTCATATACATAGATATTTCCATCCAAAGCCTTGTTTTTTTCGATTTGGGTTAATGGAAGTAGTGCGGGGAATGGATTGCCGCACAAATACCAGCCGTGGTTTTCTTGATTGCCTGAAGAACTGTCGGAATTTAAAGGAATTGCAATAGCTCCTATATTGGCAAAATTTTCGGGGATGTCGCCGGGTCGAGATGAAAAAGATAAAGTTCGGTTTGTCGTTTTCTCGTCTAATGCGATCAGGTAACCTTTGTTTTTTTCGAACAGGGGGACATTATCGGGACGGATGGGCACGACTTCCCAATTCCCGGCAGATTGGTTGGACGATGCCCGCTTGTCTCCGTTGTAGGATTGGACATAAAAATAGTTGCCTCCGTCGTTAGGCGTAGCATCCTTTTGTTCGAAGTGGAGGTCGATGCCAGGCGGATAAACGTCGAAAGGAAATGAGATAAAATACCATTTGCCGGGTTCTTCAAAAGTTTTATGGAAGGTGATACGGCCGGAAAGAAGTATTGTCCCTCCTGAATGGAGAGAGGCTTTGTTTTCGTATAGGTCCAAATTCTGTAGGATAAACAGGCTGCCAGGATTGATCTCCAGTGATCCGGAATGAATGGCGATATCTTTGCAATACGTATCTGTTGTTATACTTACATTCCCTTTTATGAGCGCATTCCTGTGGCGGAGTGGAGGAAGATGCGACCAAAGGGTTGTGTCGTTCCAGTTTCCGATACCAGAGAATAGAGAATATGAAGGGATGTCGCCATAAGCAAAAACGCTATCGGTCATATAATATCCATTCTGTGTATTGACTTTTTTGTTTGTCGTTATAGCAAAAGAGCTTGGATTGCTTCCGATTGTAAGATATCTGTAACCCATGTAATCTTTACCTTGTTCAGGAGTGTTTCCTGTTATGACTTCATCGGAATTATTACGGTGAACGTTAAATAATAATAACTCACCGGGTTCTAGTTTGAGTCCGGCAATATGTGATACGATTTTTACATTTGTATAATTATTAAGCGAGAAGGGGGAAAAAATGATTCCGGAACCGACAGGTATCTTTATCGTATGTTTCTCTTGGATAAGAGAAGAATTTACAGTTAACGTATATCCCCAATTATCCCATTCTGAATCCCCGAATGTCTGCAATCTGAGCGTATCCGAAACAAGCCTATTTTCATCGCTACCGACAAAACTTTCCCATGAGGATGGATTGGAAACTTGTGCCTGGAGCGGATAAGCTGCACCGAAGAATAAAATCTTTACAAGTACATACTGAACAAAATGTATGACTTCCTTTTTCATAGTTAATACTATTTTGATTTGATATTATGGGTACAAATATACATAAATAATTGAATTTACTATCTTTGCCGTATGAAAGAATTTATTATATCTGAAGCACAGACAGAAAAGGCTGTTCTCGTAGGACTGATTACTCCTGAACAGAATGAGCAGAAAGTGAAGGAATATCTGGATGAATTGGCCTTTTTGGCCGATACGGCAGGTGTCGAAGCTGTGAAACGTTTTTATCAGAAACTGGATTATCCGAACTCCGTGACCTTTGTCGGTTCCGGCAAGTTGCAGGAGATAAAGGAATATGTGGTGGAAAACGAGATCGGATTGGTGATATTCGATGACGAACTTTCCGCCAAGCAATTGCGTAATATCGAGAAAGAGTTGCAGGTGAAGATTTTGGACCGTACGAATCTGATCCTGGATATCTTCGCCCGTCGTGCACAGACTGCTCATGCGAAGACACAGGTGGAATTGGCGCAATATAAATATATGTTGCCCCGCCTGACTCGTTTGTGGACACACTTGGAGCGTCAGCGTGGCGGTGTCGGCATGCGTGGACCGGGTGAAACTCAGTTGGAAACGGATAAGCGTATCATCCTGGATAAGATATCCAAGCTGAAACGGGACCTGGTCGAGATCGATAAGCAGAAAAGCGTGCAGCGGAAGAACCGCGGAAAGATGGTCCGCGTGGCACTGGTCGGTTATACCAATGTCGGAAAGTCCACATTGATGAACCTGCTTAGTAAGAGCGAAGTGTTTGCCGAGAACAAACTGTTCGCGACACTCGATACGACTGTCCGAAAGGTGATTGTCGACAATCTGCCTTTCCTGCTGTCCGACACGGTCGGCTTTATCCGTAAGTTGCCGACCGAACTGGTCGAATCTTTTAAATCGACTTTGGATGAGGTGCGTGAAGCGGACTTGTTGGTGCATGTCGTCGATATTTCTCATCCGACGTTTGAAGAACAGATCGAGGTGGTGAACCGTACCTTATCGGAAATCGACAAGACGGAGAAACCGATGATTATGGTGTTCAATAAGATCGATGCTTTCACTTTTGTCCCGAAGGATGAAGATGACCTGACTCCGCGTACACGTGAGAATATCGATTTGGACGAGTTGAAACGCACTTGGATGAATAAGATGCAGGATAATTGTATCTTTATCTCAGCCAAGGAACGGACGAATATCGATGCACTCAAAGCCTTGCTGTACGAGCGGGTGAAACAGATTCATATTACTCGTTTCCCTTATAACGATTTTCTTTTCCAACAATATGATGAAGAATGAGTGAAGGATATTTAAGGCATCTGCTATCGGAAGAAATTGCAGATTTGGAGAAGAACGGCTGTACGGCCGATAATTGGGAAAACATAAAGGTCGCCAGCCCTTTTCATGCCGAACACGTTTGTAATGTTCATTTTTCAGGGAATGTGGCATTGGGCCTTTTTGAAAAGGAATTTACTCTTCCGGGAGGGGTGAAGAAATATAGCGGTATCCGGAATGCAACTTTGCATAATTGTGAGATCGGCGATAATACGCTGATTGAAAACGTGCACAATTATATTTCCAATTATTTCATAGGCGATGATTGTTTCATACAGAACGTGAATGTGATCTATGTGGAAGGAAAGTCCTCTTTCGGGAACAATGTAGAAGTGTCTGTACTGAATGAGACAGGAGGCCGTGAAGTACCCATTTATAATGGCTTGTCTGCATCATTGGCCTATCTGATAGCTTTATATCGTCATCGGCCGGCTTTAATACTGCGTTTGCAGGCGATGATTGCCGATTTTGCCGAACGGCAGACTGGCAACTATGGTTTTATCGGCAACCATGTGAAAATAATCAATACAGGGACTGTGCGCAATACTGTGATTGCCGATTATGCAACGGTCGAAAACTGTACCCGTCTCGATAACGGTACGGTCAATAGCAATGCGAATGCTCCGGTGTATATTGGCGACAGCGTTATCGCGGAGGATTTTATCATTTCTTCGGGGGCTGTGGTTGCCGATGCCGCCAAGATTATCCGTTGTTTTATCGGGCAGGCGTGCCATGTGACGCATAACTTCTCTGCGCATGATTCACTTCTGTTTAGCAACTGCGCTTTTGAGAACGGAGAGGCTTGTGCTATCTTTGCAGGACCTTTTACTGTGTCGATGCATAAGAGCAGCCTGCTGATTGCCGGCATGTATTCGTTTCTGAATGCCGGAAGCGGCTCGAACCAAAGTAACCATATGTATAAGCTGGGCCCCATCCACCAGGGTATTGTGGAGAGAGGTTCCAAGACGACCAGTGACTCCTATATCCTGTGGCCTGCGCGTGTCGGGGCTTTCTCTCTGGTAATGGGGCGCCATCACCATCATAGCGATACGTCGGACATGCCTTTTTCTTATCTGATAGAGAAAGACGATGAGACTTACTTGGTTCCCGGTGTAAACCTGCGTAGCGTCGGTACGATCCGCGATGCGCAGAAATGGCCGAAGCGTGATAAGCGTACCGACCAGCAACGGCTGGATATGATCAACTACAACTTGCTAAGTCCGTATACCATCTACAAGATGATGAAAGCTGTCGGAATCTTGAAGGACTTGCAAGAGTTGGTGGGTGAGACATCCGAAGTCTATTATTATCAAAATACTCGTATCAAAGGTTCCTCTTTGCGTACGGCCCTCGATCTTTATGGTATGGCAATCAATAAATTCTTGGGGAACTCCTTGATCAAGCGCCTGGAAGGAACGGATTTCTGTTCTATGGAAGAAGTCTGGTCACAGTTGAAACCGACTTCTTCAGCTGGTCGTGGGGAATGGCTGGATCTTTCCGGGTTGATCCTTCCTCGTGAAGAATTGGACAGGTTGATCGAGAAAGTTGAAGAAGGCGAGATAACTTCGCTTGAGGCGATAGAAGAGTTCTTTGCAGCCATGCATTCCAATTATTATGATATGGAATGGACATGGGCGTATGATATGCTGGAAGAGTATTACGGTGTGAACCTGTCATCAATATCGGCAGCACAGATCGTCGATCTTGTCCGCCGCTGGCAGGACTCGGTGATCGGATTGGATAACCTGCTTTATAAAGATGCGAAGAAAGAATTCTCCCTTACTTTCATGACCGGTTTCGGTGTGGATGGTTCGGATAAAGAGAAGCAGGAAGATTTCGAAGGTGTGCGCGGTGCATTCGAGAGCAATCCCTTTGTCACGGCAGTCAAAGAGCATATTGTTGTCAAAAGGGCTTTGGGCGATGAGCTGATCGAACGCATGGAACGGCTGTTCTAATCCCGCGGCTTGCTACGTGGATGATGTTCCAGTATCTCTTTCCGCAGGAACTGGCGGTCGATATGCGTATAGATTTCGGTGGTGGTAATCTTTTCATGTCCCAGCATCTCCTGGATAGCAAGCAAGTTGGCTCCCCCTTCCAACAGGTGGGTGGCGAAGGAATGGCGGAACGTATGCGGGCTCACGTTCTTTTTGATACCGGCCATTTCTGTTTGCTGCTTGATGATATGAAAAACCATGATCCGCGACAGAGCCGTTCCTCGCCGGCTCAGGAACAGGATGTCTTCGAATCCCTTTTTCACCGCGACATGGTTGCGGTCATACAGGTAGTTCTTGATCTCCTTGATAGCTGTTTCCGAGATGGGGACCAGGCGTTGCTTGCTCCCTTTCCCTTCCACCTTGATGAATCCTTCGTCGAAATAAACATCCGTGAAGCGTAGTGAAACCAACTCTGACACGCGCAGTCCGCAGCTATACAAGACTTCGAGCATCGCCCGGTTCCGTTGCCCCTCCGGCAATGTCAGGTCGATCGTGTCCAGGATGCTGTTAATCTCGTTGACAGTTAGGACTTCAGGAAGTTTCAGTCCGATCTTGGGCGATTCTAACAATTCGGTCGGATCAGTTGTTATATAATCGTCTAGGAACAGGAACCGGTAGAAAGATTTGATCCCTGAAATGATCCTTGCCTGTGAACGTGGGTGGATGCCGATATCATGTAGGCGGGCAACAAACTGTTGTAGGTCGTCATATGTGACATCCGCATACTTCTTGCCTTCGCTTTCGACGAAGTTTGTCAGTTTGTCGAGGTCCGTCAGGTAAGCGTCTATAGAGTTGGCCGAAAGCGCTTTTTCCAGACGGAGGTATGTTTTGTATCGTTCTATTTTGTCATTCTCTCGGTGCATGAAACGAATTGTGATTTATGAATTATGATTTATGATTTATGATTTACGGGGAAGTATGAGGAGCTGAAGGTTCGTCCGGTAAAATCTGCTTATGTAATGGATTTTACCCTAATGACTTAGCACCAATTCATAATTCATAAATTATAAATCATAAATCTTTACTATCTTTGCCGGATATTTCCTGTCCGTAAAAGACAGGGCAAAGGTAATAAATTACGGCAAAATGAAGAAAATTCAGATTATCAACGGCCCCAATCTTAATCTGTTAGGCAAGCGTGAACCGACAGTGTACGGAAATGCTTCGTTTGAAGGCTATCTGAGTGAGTTGCGTGCCAAGTATCCACAATGTGAGATTGCTTATTTTCAGAGTAACGTGGAAGGTGAGATGATAAACAAGATCCATGAAGTCGGCTTCGATTACGACGGGATCATTATGAATGCAGGCGCTTATACGCATACATCCATTGCCCTCCACGATGCAATAAAAGCTGTAACGACTCCGGTTGTGGAGGTACATATTTCAAACGTACACGCCCGTGAATCTTTCCGTCATGTGTCCATGATTTCAGCCGCTTGCAAGGGGGTGATCTTAGGGTTCGGGCTGGATTCGTACCGTTTGGCGGTGGAAGCGGTGCTTCAATTGGCAATGGATAATTGACAATTAGGAAGAGATAGAAATTTGTTTAGGTAAAAAGAAGTTTAATAAAGGTTTGGCTCTTGGAGTTGAGGATTGGCTGTTTTTAAAATTGTCAATTGTCAATTGTCAATTGTCAATTTTAAAAAAGGGTTATATGTTAAAGCATACGAAGATTGTTGCTACAGTTTCCGACCAGCGTTGTGAGGTCGAGTTTATCGACGCGTTATACAAGGCTGGAATGAATGTCGTGCGCCTCAATACGGCTCACATGGCGGAAGAAGGTTTGACCAGAGTCGTTAATAATGTCCGTACGGTTTCCAACCGTATCGGAATTTTGATGGATACTAAAGGGCCCGAAGTGCGTACGACTGCTGCGCAGGCTCCCATCGAGTTCAAGACCGGGGAAATGGTTAAGATCGTGGGAAACCCGGAAGGGGAGACTTCGCATGATTGTATTTGTGTCTCATACCGGAATTTTGTCAATGACCTGACCGTCGGCAGCGATATCCTGATCGATGACGGGGATTTGGAACTGAAAGTAATCGATAAGAAAGACGATTTTCTGGTTTGCGAAGTGGAGAACGACGCGACCTTGGGAAGCCGTAAGAGCGTGAACGTGCCGGGTGTACGTATCAATCTGCCTTCCTTGACAGAGAAAGACCGTAAAAATATCCTGTGGGCGATTGAAAACGATCTGGATTTTATCGCTCACTCATTTGTCCGAAACAAGCAGGATGTAATGGATATCCAGCGCATTCTGGACGAACATAACAGCCCGATCAAGATCATTGCGAAGATCGAAAACCAAGAGGGTGTCGACAACATCGACGAGATCCTCGAAGTAGCCTACGGTATCATGATTGCCCGTGGTGACCTGGGTATCGAAGTGCCAGCCGAAAAGATTCCGGGTATCCAGCGTGTGTTGATCCGTAAATGCGTGGAAGTAAAGAAACCGGTTATCGTGGCTACCCAAATGCTTCACTCCATGATCAGCAACCCGCGTCCTACGCGTGCCGAAGTGACGGATATCGCCAATGCGATCTATTACCGCACGGATGCCTTGATGTTGAGCGGTGAAACAGCCTACGGAAAATACCCTGTCGAAGCTGTCCAGACGATGACGAAGGTAGCCCGTGAGGCAGAAAAGACGAAACTTGCAGCCAATGATATTCGTGTCCCTATCGAGGGTAACGACTTGGATGTTACGTCTTTCCTTGCAAAGCAGGCTGTGAAATCATCTTCCAAACTGCATGTAAAAGCTATTATTACAGATAGCTATACCGGCCGTACGGCTCGTTACCTGGCTGCATTCCGCGGTACTTCCACTGTGTTCTCGATCTGCTACAATCCCCGTGTCATGCGTATGCTGTCCCTTTCTTACGGTGTCTGGGCTGTTCACCAGCCTTATAACGACAGTCGCCGCGGCTATTTCTATGATGCGCTGAACGAGCTGATCAAAAGCGGACGCATCACCCGTAACGACATGGTGGCTTACCTGAGCGGCAGTTTCGGTGAAGGTGGCGGTACGAGCTTCCTTGAAATTAATAATGTAGGGAAGGTATTGGACGCCGGAAGTAATTATCAGTTGCCGACGTTTAAGGAATAAACAAAGATTTATGGTTTATGATTAATATCCCAGCAAGCAAATCATAAATCATAAATCATAAATCATGAAGATGACAATAGACGAATATATCCTTTCTCATAGTGACGAAGAAGGTGCACTGCTCTCGGCCCTGAACCGGGATGCGAATGTGAACCTGCTTCGTCCGCGAATGCTGTCGGGGCATCTGCAAGGGCGGATATTGAAGATGTTTTGCCGGATGCTTCGTCCCCGCCGTGTGCTTGAGATCGGTACTTATACAGGATATGCTACTCTTTGTATGGCGGAAGGGCTGGAAGAAGGGGCTTTGATCCATACGCTTGAGATCAACGACGAAATGGAAGACTTCATCATGAAATACCTGAAACAGTCGCCCCATCAGGATAAGATACGGGTGCATTTCGGCGATGCCCTCAATATTATCCCGGCACTCGGTGAAACCTTCGACCTTGTTTTTATCGATGCCGACAAGCGGTTGTATTCGGAATACTTCGACCTTGTTTTCCCGATGGTGCGTGCCGGCGGCTTGATTCTTGCCGACAACACGTTGTGGGACGGTCATGTGGTGGAGGAGCATCCTAAGGATAAACAAACACTCGGTATTCTTAGTTTTAATGATAAAATCAAAGAAGACCCGCGTATTGAAAAAGTTATCTTACCTTTGCGTGACGGCCTCACGATGATCTGGAAAAAATAAAAAAGCAAGAAATTATGGAAAGTACAAGATTAAGTAAAATAGAGCGTCTCCTGCAAAAGGAGCTGAGTGATATCTTTCAGAAACAGACACAGGCTATGCATGGTATCCTGATCTCTGTCAGTGTGGTACGTGTAAGCCCCGATTTGAGTGTGGCACGTGCTTACCTGAGTATCTTCCCGTCCGACAAGTCGAAGGAAATGCTTGAGAATATCCGGGCGAATACGAAAGCCATCCGCTTTGATCTCGGACAGCGCATCCGGAAACAGGTCCGCAAGATTCCTGAACTGACATTCTTTATCGACGATTCCCTGGATTATATCGAAAATATTGATAATCTGTTGAAAAAGTAAAAGAATACCGCGTTGAACTTCCCGTTTTATATAGCCCGGCGTTACCTTTTCTCGAAGAAATCCCACAATGCCATCAATATCATTTCGATGGTGTCTGTTTGTGGAGTGGTGGTCGCTACAATGGCCCTGGTGTGTGCGTTGTCTGTATTGAACGGGTTTGTCGGGCTGGTTTCTTCGATGCTCGGCAATTTCGATCCGGAGCTGAAGATTCAGCCTGTACATGGAAAGGTGTTCGATCCGACTCTTCCGGCTGTCCGGGAAGTGAAGGAGTTGCCTGAGGTCGCTTTGTTTTGCGAAGTGCTCCAGGATAATGCGCAGGTCCGCTATCGGGATCGCCAGATTACCGCGACGGTCAAGGGTGTAGATGATACTTTCGGCCGTCTGACGCGGATAGACAGTATTTTAGTCGATAGCCGGGAAGGTTCCTTTGTCCTGTCCGACGAAGTGGCCAATTACGCCAACTTGGGTGTCGGAACGGCTTTTTCTTTGGGGGTGCGCCCTAATTATGCCGATCCTTTGGAAATTTACGCTCCCAAGAGGAATGAGAAAGTCAATCTCGCCAACCCTGTCGCCTCCTTGAATTTGGAATATGCTTTTGTCGGCGGCGTATATGCCACTAACCAGCAGATGTATGACGAGAATTTCGTCCTGCTGCCTTTGCCGATGGTCCGCTCTTTGTTCGATTATGAAAAGGAAGTCTCGGCGATAGAGTTGTCATTGGTTCCCGGTGCAGACATCAATTCGGTCAAAAGCTGTATAAAATCACTCTTAGGCGATGATTTCTCGGTCAAGGACCGCTATGAACAGCAGGAAGCCTCTTTCCGGATGATGCAGGGGGAGAAGTGGATGATCTTTCTGATCCTGTGTTTCATTCTGATCCTGGCTCTGTTTAATGTGATCGGTTCGCTTTCCATGCTGATGATAGAAAAGAAAGAGGATGTCCGTACGTTGCGGAATATGGGTGCGGACGACCGTCTGATTCGTCGTATTTTCCTTTTCGAGGGTTGGATGATTTCCGGTCTCGGCGCTTTGATCGGTATCGTTATCGGATTGGCCCTTTGTTTGTTGCAACAGGAGTTGGGTATTATCAAATTAGGTCAGGCAGCCGGCTCCTTTATTATCGATGCCTATCCGGTCCGTGTCGAAGCCGGTGATATCCTTATTGTCTTTATAACCGTCCTTTCCATCGGCTTCCTTGCCGCCTGGTATCCTGTCCACTATCTGGGGAAGAAATGGCTTACCCGATAATCATTGAAAGATAAGATATTACAAAAAGATTGCGGTTCGTTGCCCATTCATAAATAATATGTATATTTGTGGATGAACTAATAAAACAGTAACTATGAAAAAGGAAGGGTCGGATCTGAAAATCATGGAAGAGATGGAAAGAAAAAAGTTGCAGGACAGGTATATTCGCTTCGATTGGGCCATTAAGCGTCTGTTGCGCCAGAAGGCCAATTTCGATGTGCTCGACGGTTTCCTGACCGTCATGCTGAACGAAGAAATCAAGATCGTCGAAATCCTCGAAAGCGAAGGCAACCAGGAAAACGCCGACGACAAGTTCAACCGCGTCGACATCAAAGCCTTGAACAGTAAAGGCGAAATCATCCTCGTCGAAATCCAGAACACACGCGAACTGCATTATTTGGAACGCATCCTCTACGGCGTAGCCAAAGCCATCACCGAACATATCTCGATTGGCGAAGGGTATGGGAAAATCAAGAAAGTCTACTCCATCAGCATCCTTTATTTCGATATTGGTATCGGGACAGACTATATCTATCACGGCCAAAATCATTTCGTCGGTGTACATACGGGTGACCATCTGCGTGTCAACACGCGTGAACGTGATGTGATCGTCTCGCATCTTCCCGCTGAAATCTTCCCCGAATATATCCTGGTCCGTGTAAACGAGTTCGACAAAGTGGCACTCACCCCTTTGGACGAATGGATCGAATACCTGAAAGACGGCACGATCCGTCCCGATACGACTGCACCGGGTCTGAAGGAAGCCCGCGAGAAGTTGAAATACTACTCCATGTCCCCTCAGGAACGCCTTATCTACGACCGCCATCTCGACGCCATCATGATCCAGAACGATGTGATCGACACGGCCAAATTAGAAGGGAGAATAGAGGGAAAAGCGGAAGGCCTTGCCGAAGGCATGCGTCAAGTCGCTTCGAGGATGAAAGATACGGGTGTAGACGTTGCTACCATAGTAAAGTGTACCGGCTTAAGCGAAGAAATAGCTTTGTCTTTGTAAGGGGTGTTCATTTCTCAATCTCTCATTATTTGTACGCAGAAGGCTTGGTTCTGAGAACTGAATCAAACTGCCTTTACTTCAACATACAATAGTATGACTGTTTGTGCTTTAGCGGGTGAATGCAGGTACTAAAAGTGCCTTCACCGCTTACGTCTGCCTCCATCAGGGATAAAGTCGGGCTCCGGAAGGTTCTATTTAAGTGACAATCGCCATGCTACTGTTGTCAAACAGCCTGCTCATAGACCTTTTGCCTTTAGTCGAAAACCTTTTCGCCCTTGGTCAAAAGCCCTTTCGACACAGGTCAAAAACCTTTTCGACTAAGGGCGAAAAGGTAAGGAGTGGTAGTAATAGCTGTTAATACCTGTGTATTTGTTGATTAATTGATATTGTAGCCTCCTTGTTTTTTACTTAAATATGTGGATGTGAAACCGGGGAGGCATGGCCAACCCAAATCAGGACGAGACAGGGTGAAGGCAAATTTTTGAGGTGAAGGCAGTCCGGATGTCTGTCTTCACCCTTGTGTGATATGATAATCAAAAGGTTTCAAGGGTGGGTGAAGCTGAAATGATTCATATCTGCCAATATGTGAACTTCAATGGTAAATTAGAAACAACCGTTATAGCATCATGTTTCTTGTGTGAGGATTGGTGATATAATATACAGGTATGACAGTTGTTTCCGTTATATCATGTAGAGATCGATTTTGTTTATATATTTAATGTACGCATGTACATTAATTTTAGATATGTAGGGCTTTGGGGTAGTTCCTCTATAAATATCAGAGTTTGTCTCGTAAATAAGCATTTTCGTACAGGATAGCTTATCTTGTTGATAAGAAAGAATATAGAAAAGGAAAAAATATTAAGGAAAAGGATTGTCGGTTGAAAAGTTATGCGTATTTTTGCCAAGAGAAAATCGTACGCAATGGTATTTGATTATAAGATTTAGAAGACGTACGTGTTATTTGATTGATTTATTTACACTTTAGTATTAATATTAAATTATTTGATTATGAACAAAAAGTTTTCTACTCTTTTGGCAGGGGTTGCATTGTTAGGTGCGATGTCTGCTAATGCAGGGAATCCTGTAACATCTTTGCAGAAAACGGGTAATGGCTTGTATCAATTGAAAGCTGCTGATGGAGTGTTAGCGATGACTCCGGAAGGTGCTTTAAAATTGGAAGCAACTACTGAATCTGCAAATTTAGCAAGTACATTGTGGTGTGTTGAAGTAACTGAAGAAGGTTACGGTAAAGCTCCTATCTTTGATTTTACAAACAAAGCTACCGGTCAGCGTCTGGATATCCAGTATGCTGGTACTCTGTTGGAAGGTTTGGCTGGAAAAACGCCTTCTTATACGGACGTAGAAACGGCAAATGATTCTACTCGTGTCGGTGGTGAAATCTCTGGTTGGGCATACTTGAACCAGTATACATCTATTCCGGCAGCAGAACAAGCTGGTAAGACATTGTATTCTTATTTTAAAGCTGACTCTGTAATCGGTTTGGTTGCTAACGGAACAAATATTCAAGTGAAGAAGTTAGGTGCAGCTGATGCTTATAATGATGCAGCTACTGGTACTGAATTAACGACGTTTATTCTTCAAGAAGCCGATATGATTCGTTTGCAGGCTCCTGAAATCAATACAATTTTGGGGTTGCAAGCTGCGGATAAGGGGGTTGCTTTGACATTTACACCGGATGAACAGGGCGAAAAGGTTGCTGTCGCCAACCCGTTCAATGGAAAGAATGCTGGCAAATTCTTGGCTGAAGCTATTTCTGGTGATAATGATTATGTATTTGTGTTGACGGCAGATAGTTCTTATCTGCGTGTTGATACTGCTATCGTTAACGAAAGCGGTGAGAGATTCCGTGCATTTAAGTGGTCTGATCTGAGCTATGCTAAACGTCAGGCAAGTACTGCTGCTACAAAGCCGACTTCTGCTGCAGACTCTATTTCCAAAGTAACAGGTCTTTCAGATCAGTATAAGTTCGCATTCTCTTACTATCCTTCAAAAGATAGCTTGGTAATCCAGGTTAAATCTGCAATGGATTATGATCCGAAAACTGCTACTAATGGTTCTGATTGGGTTAATGATGCTGCTGCAACTGTGCTTCCTACAGCTGCTGGTACGAAAGGTGTGAACAACTTTGTAACTGTTCAGGATTTGATCAAAGATAAAGTACGTATTGTAACTATCTATGACAAGAAGGAAACTGATATTTCTTTGGGTTATAAAGGCTGTGAAGCCGTTTACAACGGTCGTACTTCTGTTGAGGACGGTTTGTATTTCATCATGAATCAGAAGGGGCAATATTTGGCTTCTCCGATCCATGTAAATGGTGGCGAAGCTACTTGGGTAACAGTAAAGGCAGACGAACAGTTGACAGCTCATATGCCGGCTTATCAGTGGGTTGTGTTGAAAAAGAACACGGCTGATAAGGTAAAGGCTTATTCTCCTGTTACTATCACAAACCGTGAGTTCGCAACCGAATTGTCTGCTACAGCTCAACTGATGTTGAATGAAGGTGCTAAATATATGTATACTTCTGCTGCTACTGGTATTAATATCGAGGCAACGGACTCTTTGATCTTTGTACAAGTAAAAGATGCCGAAGGTGTTAAGGGTAATGCAGCTTTGATCGCTGAAGCTTATCAGGATTCACTGTTAGGTTATAAGAATATCCCGGACGCTAAGTTCTTATTGGATGAATATACATTCAAATATCTGCATCCGTATGCAACAGGCGAAAACAGCAAGTATTTAGCTAAGGGTGCTGGTAAAGATTCTTTGCTGAATGTATTGAACGGTAAAGATGCATTCCGTCTGATTGAAGACGAAATTGCTGATTATGGTTATACAGTAACGGCGGATGTTGCAAAACGTGTTGGCATCAAACAGTTGCGTAGAACAGAATATGCAATCTCATTGAAAGATGCTTATATGGACGAAGCTAAGGAAAACAAGTATGCAATGTCAGCTTACGCTGATCCTATCGATTATTTCTTCTTGAAAGAAAATAACCATTATGAAAGTGAATGCTATTATGCAATTGTGAAGGCTAATAGTGATACAATTTCAAATGTTAAAGCTGGTGTAACGGATGATATTCTGGATGCAACAGTTAAGGTACAACCACTGGAAGAAACTAGAACTTCTGCATTTGCAATCAATCCTGATAAGACTCCGTTGTATCGTCGTTTCAATAATGCAAATCTTGGTGAAGCTGATGGCCGTGATACTTTGAGATTCTATGAAAACGTACGTCATGAATATCTGATGGACGAAAATAATAAGGAAGGTGGCTTGACAGACGAATTCGTTAACTATGTTGGTATGTGGACTGCAGACAAAGCAACAGGCTTGGCATTCCAGATTGATACAACTTGGGTAGTTCGTGGACGTGGCTATATCAAACCTCAGTACCTGATTTCTGTTGCTCATAATGATTTTGCAGGTATCGAAGGAACTCCTTGTACTGAAGATGGTCCGCATATTACACCTGACGGACAGATTACAGACGATCCTATGGCTTGTAAGCATGCTCATCCGGCTATCCCAGGATTCGAAAGAGCTAAATATATGGTAAGCTTCCAGGATTCTGTTGCAGTTTATGGTCAAGACAAACCGTATGCAGACGTAGCTGGTGGTTATACTCGCGTTGGTTTCGTTGAAGGTATCCGTGTTGCTGATACATTGTGGATCTTGCCGGCTCAATATAGAAGCGTGGCTAACGACAAAGTAAACTTTGCAACTCTGCAAGCTTATAATGATTCTGTTGTGGCTAAGGGTCTGCCTGCTATCAAGAATCTGTTGACTGAAGATGTTCATAAGAACTACGTATGGTCATTCCGTTATGTACATCCTGAAAAGGCTAACAATGTAACAGAAGAAGGTCCTGAAAACTCATTCTTGTTCGAATCGAACATTTGGCCGAATTCTGCAACTACCGTTAATGAATCTATCGCTCCTACAGAAAAAGCTGCATGGCTGAAGATTCAGAATGGTTGTGTAGTTTTGACAGATGATAAATCTACATTCGCTAATGCTAAGACTGGTGGTGATGGTGCTTTGGTTTTCAATGTTGAGAATAAAGAAAACGATCAGTTGGCTACAGATAACGAAACTATTACAACATCAGAAGTAACAGTGATTGCTGGTAACGGAAACGTTCAGGTAGTTGGTGCTGAAGGCAAGAAAGTTGTTATCACTAACATCTTAGGCCAGACAGTTGCTAACACAGTTATCACTTCTGACAATGCTACAATCGCTGCTCCTCAGGGTGTAGTTGTAGTAGCTGTTGAAGGCGAAGAAGCTGTTAAGGCTATCGTTAAATAAGTTCGATGCATTTATTAATTAAATAAATCGATTGCTCCTCTTCTCGTGAGAAAAGAGGGCAGAAAACAAATAAGCCTTTCCGGTAGAAATATCGGAGAGGCTTTTTGTGCATATATACGAGTGGTATGATTGGGGGAATTTGAAGAAGTCGGAGCTGCTTATCTTCCGGAGAATGCGATATTTGAAAATAACCCTGTATAATCGTCCAAATACGCGATTCTGACAGGGTTTAGGGGTGTCAGAATGTGAATGTTTTTCCGACCTGTTGATAACTTTTTGTTACTTTTCCCATATATTTCTTGGCGGTTAAATTAGGAAATGTGTACTTTTACCCTCCAATAGGGTGATGTATGTGCAAATCAACCAACTACAGGCCCTTATTTTAAGGAAAAGTTTAACATGAAGTAGCGAAGAAATGGAAGAAAAAGAAGTCTGTTATCATGTGCCGGTAATGCTTCATGAAAGTTTGGAAGGACTGGACATTCAACCATCCGGAGTGTATGTCGATGTTACCTTCGGAGGTGGAGGGCATTCGCGTGAAATCTTGAACCGGCTGAATGACGAAGGGGAGCTTTATGGATTTGATCAAGATGCCGATGCGGAGAAAAACATTCCGGCGGATTCCCGTTTTGTATTTGTCCGCAGTAATTTTCGTTACTTATATAACTTCATGCGTTATCATGGTGTAGCGGGTGAGGTCGATGGGTTGTTGGCCGACTTGGGCGTTTCTTCCCATCATTTTGATGACAAGGATCGCGGGTTCTCTTTCCGTTTCGACGGAGCGTTGGATATGAGGATGAATACACGGGCTGGACAAACTGCGGCGGATATTGTTAATACATATACGGAAGAACAGTTGGCAGACTTGTTCTACCTTTACGGAGAATTGAAAGTGGCACGCAAGCTGGCCTCCGTCTTGGTGCGCAGCCGCGAAATAAAGAAGATAGAAACGATCGCCGACTTTTTGGAAGTGATAAAGCCCTTTACGGGAAAAGATAAGGAGAAGAAATTCCTGGCTCAGGTATTTCAGGCCTTGCGTATCGAGGTGAATGATGAAATGCGTGCCTTGCGCGAGATGTTGCAACAGACGCTGCAAGTGTTGAAACCCGGCGGACGTCTGGTTGTCATCACCTACCATTCTTTGGAAGACAGGTTGGTGAAGAACTTCCTGAAGACGGGTAACTTTGAAGGAAAGGCGGAGCAGGACTTCTTTGGAAATATAAGATCTCCGTTTCGCCTGGTAAACAATAAGGTGATTGTTCCGTCGGACGAGGAGATCGAACGGAATCCCCGCTCCCGGAGTGCCAAGCTAAGAATTGCGGAGTTGGATAATAGAGTCTGATAACTTTCAACAGAAAAAGTATGGCAATGGAAACGAAACAGAAGGAAAAGAAGAAGGAGAATCGTTTTTCTTTTTTGTATATATTGGGGGGTGGGATCCTGAAAGAGGATTTCATTGTCAGGCATACGAAGATGATCGTGCTTGTTGTCGTACTGATATTCATATTTATCGGTAACCGATATGTCTGTATGCAGCGGTTGCGTGAAATCGACCGCTTACAACAGCAATTGCGCGATGTGCGGTTCGAGGCGCTGTCCATTTCTTCGGAATTGACAGGCAACAGCCGTCAGTCGCAGATTGAACTGTTGATAGAAGAACAGGGTATAGAATTGGAAGCGGCGAAGAATCCGCCGTATGAATTGTATAAGTAAAAGATGGCTGAAGAAGAGATCGGATCAAAAGAACAAGCTCCTAAGAGTAACCGGATTTTATTCTGTTACTTCTTTATCGTGCTGTTGCTCGGATTGGTAGCAATAGGCATCTTGGTGCGTGCCTTCGATACGGCTTTTGTGGAAAGGGAGACTTGGATGAAGGTGGCCGAGAGCCAGAAGCGTCCGAACCGCCTGATCTATCCCAGCCGTGGAAATATCTATTCTTCCGACGGCAAGCTGATGGCGACCAGTGTGCCTTGCTTTTATCTGTATATCGATTTCAACGCAGACTGCTATACCCATCCGACCAAGAAGTGGAACAGCTTGGATACGCTTCTGAAAAGTAAACATAACGGGATCGACTCCCTTTCTTTTTACCTTTCCCGCAAATTGAAAGACAGGACGCCTGTCGGATATAAGAATTACCTGCTGAATGGTCTGAAGAAGAAAAGCCGCCAGTTCCCCGTTTGTGACGGTAAAGTTTCCTATTCCGACTTGAAGGAAATAAAGAAATTCCCGTTCTTCCGTTTGGGACGGTTCAAGAGCGGCTTCTACACGCGGGAGATGGTCGAACGGCAGAAGCCGTTCGGGACATTGGCCTCCCGTACGATCGGCGACACGTTCCGCGATATCGATCCTAAAACAGGACTGACAAAGGGAAAGAACGGTCTGGAATTGCAATACGATACTTTGCTCCACGGCGTAGCCGGCCTGAATTCCGTACGTCGTCTCGGTGGAGGATGGACGAATGTCGTAGAGGTCGATCCGGTGGAAGGAATGGATATCCGCACGACGATCGACATCAATATCCAGGATATAGCCGAGAAGTCGTTGCTCGACATGCTGAAAAAGATCGACGCTGCATCGGGTACGGCTGTCGTCATGGAAGTCGCGACAGGCGAGGTGAAAGCCATTACCAACATGGGGCGTATTCGTGAAGGCGTCTACGGCGAGGATACCAACCATGCCGTGGCAGACGAAACGGAACCCGGTTCGACCTTTAAAGTCGCCTCCATCATGGTGGCGCTTGAAGATGGTGTCTGCCAGCCCGGCGATACGGTCGATGTCGGCAACGGTATCTATATGTATAAAGGAGCCCGTATGACGGATCATAATAACCATAAAGGTGGTTATGGCCGTATTTCGGTGGAACAGGCTATTTGGTATTCCTCCAATATCGGGGTGGCCAAGACGATCCTGAAAGGATATGAAAAGAATCCGACTAAGTATGTGGAAGGGCTTTACCGTATCGGTTTGAATGAAGACCTCCGTCTGGAAATCCCTGGAGCGGGCCGTGCTAAAATCCGCCGGCCGGACGACACTGTGCGCTACTGGTCGAAGACTGCTTTGCCGTGGATGTCTTTCGGGTATGAGACTCAGATCCCGCCGATCTATACGCTTGCCTTCTATAATGCGATTGCCAACAACGGTAAGATGGTGCGTCCGATCTTTACAAAAGAAATCATGCACAACGGCAAGACCGTGCAGAGTTTCTCTACCGAAGTGATCCGGGAATCCATTTGCTCGGAGCGTACGCTGAATATGATAAAGGATATGTTGTTAGGCGTAGTGGAAAAAGGAACCGGCAAGGCCGTCCATTCTGACTTTGTCCGTATTGCCGGTAAAACCGGTACGGCCCAGATCGCTTCGGGAGGTGTTTACCGCCAGGCTGGCCACCAGGTCGCCTTCTGCGGCTATTTCCCGGCCGACGAACCGAAATATTCCTGCATCGTCGTGATCCGTCAGCCGCGCAACGGCTATCCTTCGGGGGGCACGATGTCAGGCGGCGTAGTGAAGGCGATAGCCGAGAAGGTCTATGCCAGCCATATGTCATTCGATATCCGCGACATGGAAAAGGATTCATTGGCAGTGACGTTGCCGCAGCCGAAAGCCGGTGAACGGGGAGCGTTGGAATATGTTTTGGACAAACTCGATATAGAAGCCGATAGCGACAGTATCGAAACCCAATGGGTGACGGCTAAGCGTGAGGACGGCAGGGAAGATGTGGAACTGAAAGATATCCCTATCCGCGAAGGATTGGTGCCGAATGTGGTTGGCATGGGAGCGAAAGACGCCGTTTACCTGTTGGAAAGCGTTGGATTACGGGCTTCGTTGAATGGTATGGGGCGGGTATCTTCTCAATCCGTATCTCCCGGTTCACGGGTTTCGAAAGGACAAACCGTTTCATTAACATTAAAATAGGCTATGGAACTAAAAGAACTTATTCATCCGTTGGAAGTGCTTGAGGTCGTAGGAAACACCGACGTGGAGATCTCCGGTATTCAGTCTGATTCCCGTAAAGTGGAAAAAGGCTTTTTGTTTGTGGCGGTTCGGGGTACGACCGTAGATGGCCATGATTATATCCAAAGCGCGATCGGGAAAGGGGCTGCCGCAATTGTTTGCGAGGAAATTCCTGCTCTTTCGGATGAAGACATACAGGTATCCGAAAGCAAACCGGTTTTTATCCGGGTGAAAGATTCGGCGGATGCTTTAGGCAAATCACTTTCTGCCTGGTATGAGAATCCTTCGGACAATCTGATATTGGTTGGAGTGACCGGCACGAACGGAAAGACGACAATTGCGACGCTCCTGTACGAGATGTTCCGGAAGATGGGGCATAAAGTAGGATTACTCTCTACCGTTTGCAATTATATCGATGGCGAAGCAATCCCGACTGATCATACGACGCCTGACCCTGTCACCCTTCATAATCTGATGGCTCGGATGGTGGAAGCCGGTTGCGAGTATGCTTTTATGGAAGTCAGTTCGCATTCGATCGACCAAAAGCGTATCAGCGGCCTGTCGTTCAACGGAGGTATCTTTACCAATCTGACGCGTGATCACTTGGATTATCATAAGACAGTCGAGAATTACTTGAAAGCCAAGAAGAAATTCTTCGATGATCTGCCTGCTTCGGCTTTTGCACTTACGAATGCGGACGACAAAGCCGGTCTTGTCATGTTGCAGAATACGGCTGCCAGGAAGCTGACCTATTCGCTTCGCACATTGGCCGATTTCAAAGGAAAGATATTGGAATCCCATTTCGAAGGGACTGAAATGCTGGTTAACGGGCGTGAGGTGATGACACGCTTTGTCGGCCGTTTCAATGCCTATAACCTGTTGGCAGTGTATGGAGCTGCTGTTTCGTTAGGCAAAGATCCGGAAGAAGTGTTGGTGGTGTTGAGCGATCTGCATTCGGTTTCCGGTCGTTTCCAGACGATCCAGTCTCCATCGGGATATACGGCAATCGTGGACTATGCCCATACGCCTGACGCATTGACGAACGTGCTCAACAGCATCCATGAGGTGTTGAACGGCAACGGCCGTGTGATCACGGTCGTTGGCTGTGGCGGCAACCGCGACAAAGGAAAGCGCCCGATCATGGCGAAGGAGGCTGCCAAGTTGAGCGACCAGCTGATCCTGACCTCCGACAATCCCCGTTTCGAGAAACCGGATGAGATCATTAAAGATATGGTTGCCGGCCTGAATGCTGCCGATATGGAACATACGCTCTGCATTACGGACCGTGCGCAGGCGATCAAAACAGCCACTATGCTCGCCAGGAAAGGCGACGTGATTCTGGTTGCAGGCAAGGGCCATGAAGATTACCAGGAAGTAAAAGGCGTGAAGCATCATTTTGACGACCGGGAACAGTTAAAAGAAATATTTAAGAGTTGAAAGGTGGAAGGTGAAAGTTGAAAGTTATATTCAGCAGTATTTAACTTTCAACTTTCAACTCTCGACTTTCAACTGAAAAACGAAGTTTTTTATGTTGTATTATTTGTTTAATTATTTGGATCAGCTCGATTTTCCGGGTGCCGGTATGTTCAAGTATGTATCATTCCGTTCCGCCCTGGCATTGATCCTGTCCTTGTTCATCTCGACGGCTATCGGACGTCGTATCATCGACAAGTTGCAACTGTTGCAGATCGGCGAGACGGTGCGTAACCTCGGCCTGGAAGGGCAGATGAGTAAGAAAGGGACGCCGACGATGGGAGGTATCATCATTATCATTGCGATTGTGGTGCCGACCTTGCTTTGTGCGAAGCTGACCAATATCTATGTGATCCTGATGCTGGTGACGACCATTTGGTTAGGGGCGTTGGGATTTGCCGACGACTATATCAAGGTGTTCCGGAAGAACAAGGAAGGCATGCATGGCAAGTTCAAGATTATCGGACAGATCGGTCTGGGGTTGATCGTCGGCCTGGTGCTTTTTATGAGCCCCGATGTGGTAATCAAGGAGAATATGGAAGTGCGGCATGACAATGTGATCGAGGAAGTCCGTTACCATACGGTTGAAAAGAAGTCGACCAAGACGACGATCCCGTTTGTGAAGAACAACAATTTCGATTATGCGCAGTTGGTCAACTGGGCAGGCGAATATAAGGAAGAGGCAGCCTGGCTGGTCTTCGTTCTGATGGTGATCTTCGTGGTGACGGCCGTGTCGAACGGGGCGAACCTGACGGACGGCCTGGACGGCCTGGCGGCGGGAAGCTCGGCGATTATCGGGGTGGCACTCGGAATACTTGCGTATATGTCGTCGCACTTCGAGTTCGCCTCTTTCCTGAATATCATGTTCATCCCCGGAGCGGAAGAACTGGTGGTGTTTGCGGCTGCCTTTATCGGGGCAACGGTCGGATTCTTGTGGTACAATGCTTATCCGGCACAGGTGTTTATGGGTGATACGGGTAGCTTGACGTTAGGCGGTATCATCGCTGTATTCGCAATCATTATTCGGAAGGAATTACTGATCCCGATCTTGTGCGGCATCTTCCTGGTGGAGAATCTCTCCGTCCTTATGCAGACGTTCTATTTCAAATATACGAAGAAGAAATACGGTGAGGGACGGCGCATTTTCAAGATGGCTCCCCTTCATCACCATTTCCAGAAGCCCGGTAATGCGGGAATACAGGCTTTGATACAGAAACCTTTTAACGTGGTGCCCGAATCGAAGATCGTGGTCCGGTTTTGGTTGATCGGTATCATCCTGGCAGTTATAACGATTGTGACGTTAAAGATGAGGTAAAGTGATTTATGATTTATAATTTGTGATTTATTATCGACGCATAAATCATAAATCATAAATCATAAATGAATAAAGAAATCATAAATCAAATGAAGAAAAGGATTGTTATCTTAGGGGCCGGTGAAAGTGGCGCAGGTGCTGCCGTGCTGGCAAAGGCGAAAGGATTCGATGTGTTCGTTTCCGATTTCTCGTCCATCAAACCCAAGTATAAGGATATGCTGGATGCCCACGGTATCTGTTGGGAAGAGGGCCGGCATACCGAAGCCGACATCCTGAATGCCGACGAGATTATCAAGAGTCCGGGGATTCCCGACAAGGCTCCTATCATAAAGAAACTGAAGGAGAAAGGTACGCCTATCATCTCCGAGATAGAATTTGCCGGACGGTACACGGATGCCAAGATGATCTGTATCACCGGAAGCAATGGCAAGACGACGACGACCATGCTGACTTACCACATCCTCCGGCAGGCGGGAGTGGATGCGGGGCTTGCCGGGAACGTCGGGAACAGCCTTGCCCTCCAGGTGGCTGAAGATCCTCACGCCGTCTACGTGATCGAACTGAGTAGTTTCCAGCTCGATAACATGTACGACTTCAAGGCGGACATCGCCATCTTGCTGAATATAACGCCTGACCATCTGGATCGTTATAACTACGAGATGCAGAACTATGTGGATGCCAAATTCCGCATTATCCGGAACCAGACGGCTGAAGATGCTTTCATATTCTGGAACGACGATCCCATTATTGCCCGCGAAATCGCCAAACGCCATCCGCAGGCAACTCTCTACCCGTTCGCCGAAACTCACGAAGCCGGCGTAAAGGGCTATACGGAAGACAAAAAGATAATAATTGAAACCTCAAACGGAACGTTTACAATGGAAGAAGATTTATTGGCATTATCGGGAACGCATAATCTGTATAATTCGCTGGCTTCTGGTATCGCATCCAAATTGGTGGATATCCACGATGAGAATTTACGGGCTTCGCTGAGCGACTTTACCGGGGTGGAACATCGCCTGGAGAAAGTGGCACGTGTGCGCGGAGTCGATTTTATCAACGACTCGAAAGCTACGAATGTAAACTCCTGCTGGTATGCCTTGCAGAGCATGACCACTCCGCTGGTCTTGATACTGGGTGGAACGGATAAGGGAAATGATTATTCCGAAATCGAAGAGCTGGTGAAGAAAAAGGTGCACGCCCTTGTATTCCTCGGTGTGGACAATGCCAAGCTGCATGGTTTCTTCGACGGGAAGGTTCCTGTTATCGAGGATGCCCGTTCGATGGAAGAAGCCGTATCGAAAGCGTATAAGCTGGCCGAAAAGGGAGATACCGTCCTGTTGTCACCCTGCTGTGCCAGCTTCGACCTCTTCAAGAGCTATGAGGATCGTGGCGACCAGTTCAAGGCTTGTGTGCGTAACCTGTAAAGAAAGACGAAGAAATGGATTTAGCAAGTAAACTGTTCAAGGGCGACCGGGTGATATGGGTGATCTTCATGTTCCTGTGTTTGGTCTCGGTGATCGAGGTCTTCAGTGCAACCAGTACGATTGCTTATAAGAATGCGAATCATTGGGCTCCTATTGTACGTCATGCGACTTTCCTGTTGGGAGGTTTCGTGCTTGTACTGTTGATGCACAACATACCGTGCAGGTTCTATTCCTTGTTGAGTTTGCTTTTGCCGGTCTCGATGGTTCTGTTGGCCATTACGCCCTTTGTTGGTGTCGTGGTAAATGGGGAACCTCGTTGGCTGGAAATTCTCGGAATCCGTTTCCAGCCCTCGGAAATAGCCAAGATAGCCGCTATCGGTTATACGGCGTTTATCCTGAGCAAGCGGAATTGGTTCACGGATAAACAGATGTTCTGGTACATCTTGGGAGGTGTTGGGGGTGTTTGTTTTCTGATCTTCTTCAATAACGGGTCGACCGCTATCCTGCTGTTCGCCGTGACTTTCATGATGATGTTCATCGGGCAGATATCCATCGGACGTTTGCTGAGATTGGGCGGTGCGGGTATCATCGGCGTCTTGATGTTAGTGGGTTTTATACGGTTTGCCCCGGACAAGGTGATCGACTTGATGCCGGATCGTGTGCACACTTGGAAAGCACGTATCGAGCGTTTTTCCGATCCGGCGGATGCCGTCAAGTTTGAACCGGGAAGAGCTGTCAGCATTGACGGTGACGACTATCAGGTGGTGCATGCCAAGATTGCACTAGCACGTGGCGGTCTGTTCGGGAAGTTCCCCGGACATGGGCAGCAACGCGACTTTCTGCCGCAGGCTTACTCGGACTTTATCTATGCCATTATTATAGAAGAGATGGGAATCGTCGGGGGTGTCTTTGTCCTGCTCCTGTATATCATCTTGCTTGTCAGGGTGGGGATGATTGCTCGTAGATGTGATAAGCTCTTTCCTAAATTCCTGGTGCTGGGCTGCGGATTGTTGGTTGTCGTCCAGGCCTTGACGAATATGGCGGTGGCGGTAGATCTGATACCGGTGACCGGACAACCTTTGCCGTTGGTCAGCCGGGGAGGTACGTCGACTGTAATCAGTTGCGCCTATATCGGCATCATCTTGAGCGTTAGCCGTTTCGGGGCCAATATGGGAAATGAGGAAGAAACACCGGAAGAAGAAGGGAGTGCTGCTGTTGCCGAAGGTGGTACGCTTCCGAAAAGCGAAAGGATCGCGGATGCAACCCTTGATACCGTTTCGGACAAACTGTTCGAAGCGACCGCGAAAGCTCCCGTGGGTGAAGAGAATCCATTGGAGGCCGTGCGGACAATAGAAGAAACAACAACAGAAACTAAAATATGAAACAGTACCGAATCATCATAAGCGGCGGTGGAACCGGAGGGCATATCTTCCCGGCTATCTCCATTGCAAATACCTTCAGGAAACGTTTTCCGGAGGCGGAAATACTGTTTGTGGGAGCTGATGACCGGATGGAAATGGAGAAAGTGCCTGCCGCCGGTTATCGCATCGTGGGGTTGCCGGTTAGCGGCTTCGACCGTGCCCACTTGGCCAATAACATCCGTGTCGCAGGCCGTTTGCTCAAAAGCCTCAAGCTTGCCAAAAAGACGATACGGGAGTTCAAACCCGATATTGCCGTGGGGGTAGGCGGTTATGCCAGCGGGCCGACACTCTGGATGGCTGCTTCCTTAGGAATCCCTACCTTGATACAGGAGCAGAATTCCTATGCAGGTGTCACGAATAAGCTCCTGGCAAAGAAAGCCGGTAAAATATGCGTCGCCTACGAAGGCATGGAGAAGTTCTTCCCGGCCGACCGTATCGTCGTGACCGGCAATCCGGTCCGTCAGGATCTGGAAGAGGCGTCGGACAAGCGGGAGGAAGCCTTGAAGTTCTTCGGCCTCTCCCCGGATAAGAAGACGATTCTGGTGGTCGGCGGCAGTCTGGGTGCACGGACGATCAACCGCAGCATACAGGGAGATCTGGATAAACTTTTCGCTTCGGATGTCGACGTACAGGTAATCTGGCAAACCGGACGTTATTACCATGAAGAAGCCTTGAAACATCTGAAGGCTTACAGGGGAATGCCGATCTGGTGCTCAGACTTCATCACCCGTATGGACTATGCCTATGCGGCGGCCGATCTGATTATCTCCCGTGCAGGCGCCAGTTCTATTTCCGAACTTTGCCTGCTGAAGAAACCGGTGATCCTGGTCCCTTCTCCCAATGTGGCGGAAGACCATCAGACGAAGAATGCTTTGGCATTGGTGGGTAAAGATGCTGCTGTCATGGTGGCCGACAAAGATGCCGAACAGCAATTGGTGTCGAAGGCTCTCGAAATCATCCACGACGACGAACGTCTCCGTGTCTTGGGCCGCAACATCGCGACATTGGCCCAGCACCAGAGCGCGGAACGCATAGTGGACGAGATCGTCAAGATTATCGAAAAGAAAAACCTATGACTTTTTGCCGGAAAAGCTATGGCCTTTGGTGAAAAAAGTTATAGTCTTTTACAAGAAAAGCTATAGCCTTTTCTGAAGAAGATGCCGTTCTTTTATGGCAAATACGGTGGGAAGATCGTATCTTTGTAACAAAGAATAGTAACGAGTAAGAAAATATGGATATAAACAACATAACGGCTGTCTATTTTGTCGGGGCCGGCGGGATCGGAATGAGTGCCTTGATCCGCTATTTCCTTTCGAAGGGAAAGAAGGTGGGCGGTTACGACAAGACTCCTTCCGGTCTCACGGAGCAGTTGAATTATGAAGGAGCCGCCATTCACTATGAAGACAATGTCGACCTGATCCCCGACGACTTTACCGATCCGGCAAAGACACTGGTCGTTTATACTCCTGCCGTTCCCGAAGACCATTCGGAGCTTTGCTATTTCCGGGGGAATGGTTTCGAGGTGATGAAGCGTGCACGTGTGTTAGGCGAGATCACTGGTTGCAACCGGGGATTGTGTGTGGCCGGTACGCACGGCAAGACAACGACCTCTTCGATGGTCGCCCACCTGCTGAAACAGTCTCATGTGGATTGCAATGCTTTCTTAGGCGGTATCCTGAAGAACTATGACAGCAACCTGATGCTTTCCGACAAGAGTGACCTGACCGTGATAGAAGCGGACGAGTTCGACCGTTCGTTCCATTGGTTGAAACCTTATATGGCCGTTATTACTGCGGCCGATCCCGATCACCTGGATATCTACGGGACTCCGGAAGCCTATCGTGAAAGTTTCGAACATTTTACCTCGTTGATCCGCCAGGACGGTTGCCTGCTTATGAAACAAGGCATCAACGTCACTCCCCGCCTGCAGGAAGGCGTGAAGTTTTATACTTATACCGGCGCTCTCGACGCAAAAGAACTTTCAACTTTCAACTCTCAACTCTCAACAGGAAGTCCCGACTTTTATGCGGAGAACGTCCGCATCGGAGGTGGCGAAATCTTCTTCGACTTTGTCGGTCCTGATGTCCGCATCCCCGACATACAGCTGGGCGTGCCCGTGAAAGTAAACATCGAGAACGGAGTTGCCGCTATCGCCCTTGCCTGGCTGAACGGTGTGACACCGGAGGAGATCAAGCATGGTATGGCGACCTTTGCCGGTCCGCGCCGTCGTTTCGACTTCCATCTCAAGAAAGAAAATATCGTCCTGATCGACGACTATGCCCATCATCCTGCCGAGCTGAAGGCAAGTATTCTTTCCGTGAAGGAGCTGTATGCCGGACGCAAGGTGACCGGTATTTTCCAACCGCACCTCTACACCCGTACGCGTGACTTTGCCGCCGACTTTGCCGCCAGCCTCTCGCTCCTGGATGAACTGATACTGCTGGATATCTACCCGGCACGTGAGGAGCCGATACCGGGTGTCACTTCACAGATTATCTTCGATGCCGTGACCATTGCCGACAAGCGGTTGATCCGCAAGGAGGAACTGTTGGACGTGGTGGCTGCCGAAGCCGGTAAGTTCGAAGTCGTCCTGATGGTCGGAGCCGGCAATATTGAACTGTTGGTAGATCCGGTAAAACAAATATTGGATAAAAAAGAATAAATCGTGATCCGTATCGTATCCATAATCGTTGCAACACTGTTGTTCTGCTACATTGTGTTTGTCTCCTTCTTCTTTCGGGAAAGCAGGCAGAAGGAGTTGTGCCGTGACCTGCAAGTAGTGGTCGTGGACAGCCTTGACAAGCATTTTGTGAGCGAGAGCGATTTGGTGCATATCCTCAAGAAGGCTGACTTGAACCCGATCAAGAGGCCGATGGACGAGATCAACACCGACCGGATTGAAAACGAATTGCTGAAAAACGAAATGATTGCCCGTGTGGAAGCCTATAAGACTCCTTCCGGCATGATTAAATTGGAAGTGGAGCAAAAAATTCCTATCTTGCGTGTGATAAGTCCGAGAGGCAACTATTATGTGGATAATCTGGGAAGCACGATGCCTGTCAGCCGCCGTTATGTGGCGCACGTTCCGGTTGTGAGCGGATATGTGGAAAAAGAGCTGGCGGTAACCGACTTATACAAATTTGCATTATTTTTGCAGGAGAATGATTTCTGGAATAATCAGATAGAACAGATTTACGTTCATCCTGATAACGAGGTGGAGCTGATTCCGCGGGTCGGTAACCATCGTATCGTACTGGGCTCCTTTGCTGATTTCGAGGAGAAGCTGGACAATCTCCGGCTCTTCTACGAGAAAGCGATCCCGAAGGTGGGGTGGGAGAAGTACAGCATTATCAGTTTAAAATATAAGGATCAGATTGTTTGTACTAAAAGATAGAGAATATGGCATACACAGACTTTATAGCGGCCATCGACCTTGGCTCTTCTCACATGGTCGGCATGGTAGGCGCGAAAGGCCCTGCCGGGACACTTTCCATCATTGCCTACGAAGTGGAGAACTCCGATACCTGTATACGAAGAGGATGTGTATATAATATAAAAGATGCAGCCGGCAAGATCGTGCGGTTGATCCGCAAACTGGAAAACAAATTGGGCGGTTCCCGTATCGGTAAGATATATGTCGGGGTGGGAGGCCAGTCGCTTCGTTCGATTAACCATGCCGTGTCGAAAGTGCTCGGTAGCGGTACGGTGACTGAAGAGGTGCTGAAGGAACTGGATCAGGAATGCCGGCAGTATCGTCCCGATATGCTGGACGTGCTGGATATAGCCGCTCCCGTTTATTATCTCGACAACCAGCCGGAAACCCATCCGGTAGGTTTGGGGTGTTCGCGTATTGAAGCCCACTATAAGTTGCTCGTTGGCCGTCCGTCTCTTCGTCATGCCGTAACCACGAACATGGCGGAGCAGATCAAGCTCGATGTGGCTGGTGTTGTTGTTGCGCCGCTGGCGTTGGCAGACCTGATCCTGACGGAACAAGAGAAATTGAAGGGGTGTGCGTTGATCGACTTCGGTGCAGGCGTCACCTCTGTCACGGTGTACAAGGATGGCAGTCTGGCCGGTCTCTACGTTATTCCGTTGGGCAGCCATCTGATCACTCGCGACTTGATGTCCTTGGGTATGCCGGAGAAGGAAGCGGAACGTGTCAAGCGCACCTACGGTAACGCTATCTGGGAAAAAGATAACGAACAGCAGATGGTCACGGTAGACTTGGCCGACGGACAGCATTCGAGCGAGATCAAACTTTCGGATATCAATATGGTGGTGGAAGTCCGCAGCCGTGAGATCATCGAAAACATATACGCCCGCATGGAAGATGCGGGAGTGGCGAAAGATCCCGGTTACAGTATCGTGATTGCCGGCAACGGAGCCGCTCTGAAGAACATGCGTGAAGCCCTCAGCGAACGTTTCAAGATGGATGTTCGTTATGCTTCCGTCCGGAAAGATCTGATTGCCGACGGCGAGATGATTGCCAATAATCCCGAGTATACGACCGCAGCCGCCCTGTTGCTAAAAGGAACGGAGAACTGCGCCCTTTATATCGCTCCCGAACCGGAGAGACCGAAAGTGGTAGAACCGAAGATCGAGCCGAAAGAAGAACCCGTGATCGCTGAAATAGAAGAAAAGCAGGAGGAACCGCCTGTTGAAAAGCAGTCAGCGGCTACGACTAAGAACCGCAATTCCGGAACAAAGAAGGAGGAAGAGAAAAAGAACCGTAAGGGCTGGGGTATCGGCGACCTTTTCAAAAATGCGGTGGATAAGGTGGGAGAAGGCATTGACAAGGCCTTGAAAGATGAGCAATAATCGGTAACAATAAAAGACAGACGACAATGGACGATAATACATACGATTTTGATTTGGCAAAAGCGCCTCAGACAATCATCAAGGTGATCGGTGTCGGTGGCGGTGGTGGTAATGCGGTCAGCAATATGTATCGCGAAGGTATCCGGGATGTATCTTTCGTGTTATGCAATACCGATAATCAGGCGTTGCAGAAGTCGGAGGTTCCTAATAAATTGCTGATCGGACAGAATACGACGCATGGACTTGGTTCGGGGAATGTTCCGGAAGTGGGAGAAAAAGCCGCCTTGGAAAGTGAAGAAGACATCTACCGGATGTTGGATGACGGTACTCGTATGGCCTTTGTTACGGCCGGAATGGGAGGTGGTACGGGAACAGGAGCCGGGCCGGTAGTCGCTAAGATCTCTAAAGATATGGGGATTCTGACTGTCGGTATCGTTACGATACCTTTTGTCTTTGAAGGACGGCCGAAAATCGTGAAAGCGCTCCGTGGTGTCAGAAATATGGCGCAGAATGTCGATTCGCTTTTAGTGATTAACAATGAGCGATTGAGAAATTTTGCCGACATGCCGGTTCCACAAGCGAATCGTAAAGCGGATGAAACATTGACAATCGCGGCCAAGAGCATAGCCGAAATCGTGACGACCGATTTGGAACAGAATGTCGACTTTGCCGATGTCGACACGACGATGCGTAACAGTGGCGTAGCTTTGATCAGTATCGGTTTCGGAGAAGGAGAAGGACGTTTGCGACAAGCGATTACGGAAGCTTTGGAGAGTACGTTGGTCAACGATGTGAACAATATTTTCAATGCTAAACGGGTAGCGTTTGTCATTTATTATAGCCATGAAGACGAACTTCGTATCAGTGAAATGGACGATATACATGATTTCATGTCGCAATTCAAGACTGAATACGAGGTGAAGTGGGGACATGGTTATGATGACAGTTTAGGGCATAAGATCAAGATTACGATCTTGGTGACCGGTTTCGGGTTGGAAGATATCCTGACCAAGACGGAACAGCAGGAGCTTGTCACAGAAGAACAACTGCGCGAAATGGCAGAGAAGGAAGAAGCGGAAAGAAAAAGACGAGCGGAAGAAGATGCCTTGATGGGACGTTATTACGGTGAATATATCGACTCGCGTCCGAATGCCGAAATCGTTGTATTTGCCGTCGACGAATTGGACGATGACGCTCTGATCTCTTTCATGGAAGACAAACCTGCCTACAAGCGGACTGCCAAAGACGTGCAGCAGATACGCCGGAAGGGTGAGGAACCGGTACGTACCCAAGGCATGTCGTTCACCTCGCCTGCCACTAACCAAAACAAGAAGCCTAAATCTGGCGGCACAGTTATTAGTTTTAGGTAATGAATAATGACTAATTGATAATTAATAATGAAAAATTAATGATGAGTAGTTGGATACGCGAAGGTTTAATTATTCATTCTTAATTCTTTAATTTACAAAACTATGGATTTGTTCGAAAGAGTCAGCGAAGACATTAAAAACGCAATGAAGGCGAAAGATAAAGTCGCCCTTGAAACACTGAGAAACGTGAAGAAGTTTTTCCTCGAAGCGAAGACCGCTCCGGGAGCCAACGATACATTGACAGATGCCGATGCATTGAAGATCATGCAAAAGCTCGTCAAACAGGGTAAGGATTCCGCCGCTATCTACGTGCAGCAGGGACGTCAGGATTTGGCCGATGTCGAACTGGCACAGGTAGCCGTTATCGAAAAGTACCTGCCGAAACAGATGTCTGCCGAAGAGCTGGAAGTCGAGCTGAAGGCAATCATTGCACAGGTCGGGGCTACCGGTCCGAAGGACATGGGTAAGGTAATGGGCATTGCCTCCAAGGCATTAGCCGGAAAAGCCGAAGGACGTATGATCTCGGAAGTCGTTAAAAAACTTCTGAATTGAAGATTGGAAATGGAAAATTGAAAGATAAAGAAGAATTGTTTTATTTTTCAGTTTTCCATTTTCCATTTTCTCTCTCTTGTTGTATCCTTATCAATCTAATTTTCAATTCTCAATTTTCCATTTTCAATTACCGATTATGATTACTTTTGTTTGTTGCCTTATTGCACTCATCGTAGGTTATTTCGTCTACGGTAAATTCATCGAACGTATTTTCGGCATAGATGCCAAACGGCAGACTCCTGCCTATACGCACCAGGACGGCGTGGATTATATTCCGATGCCAACTTGGAAAGTCTTTATGATCCAGTTTCTGAACATCGCCGGACTGGGACCGATCTTCGGCGCCATTATGGGAGCGAAGTTCGGAACCGCTTCTTTCCTGTGGATCGTGTTGGGAAGTATCTTTGCCGGTTCAGTACACGATTACCTGTCCGGGATGTTGTCCCTGCGTCATAACGGGGAGAGCTTGCCTGAGATTATCGGCCGTTACCTGGGCGTGAACTTCAAGCAGTTCATGCGTGGTTTTACGGTAATCCTAATGGTGCTGGTCGGCTCCGTGTTTGTGGCCGGGCCTGCCGGCTTGCTGGCAAAGCTGACACCGGAACATCTGGATACTACTTTCTGGATCATTGTCGTGTTCTTGTATTACATCCTGGCGACCTTGTTGCCGGTCGATAAGATTATCGGGAAAATCTATCCTTTGTTTGCTGCCGCTTTGTTGTTTATGGCGATCGGCATTCTGGTGATGTTGTTCGTCAATCATCCGCCGTTGCCTGAAATCACGGACGGGATGCCGAACACCTATCCCGGTCATCTGCCTATTTTCCCGATTATGTTCGTCAGCATTGCCTGCGGTGCCATTTCCGGTTTTCACGCGACACAAAGTCCGTTGATGGCCCGTTGCATCAAGAATGAGAAGTACGGACGTCCTATTTTCTTCGGCTCCATGATTACGGAAGGTATCGTTGCGTTGATCTGGGCTGCTGCTGCTACTTATTTCTATCATAACAATGGTATGGGTGAAAACAATGCTGCCGTTGTCGTCGACAGTATTACGAAAGAATGGCTCGGTACGGTAGGTGGTATATTGGCAGTCTTAGGTGTGATCGCCGCCCCAATTACCTCCGGTGATACGGCGTTTCGTTCGGCCCGCCTGATTGTGGCGGACTTTCTGCATCTTGAACAGCGCAGTGTCTCCAAGCGGCTCATGATTTGCATTCCTTTGTTCTTGGTGGCTATCGCTCTTTTGCTTTACAGCCAGAAAGACAAGGATGGTTTCGATATGATTTGGCGCTATTTTGCTTGGAGTAACCAGACACTCGCGGTGTTTACCTTATGGGCATTGACTGTCTACTTGGTGATCTCGAAGAAGCCCTATATCGTTACGCTGATTCCGGCTTTGTTTATGACGGCTGTCTGCTCGACATACATCTTTGTCGCTCCTGAAGGCTTAGGCATGGAAAACGGCATTTCACAGATTATCGGCTTTGCCATAACAATCGTTGTTTTAGCCTTCTTCCTGGTTTGGAAGAAGAAGACCGGCAATATATAATATAGTAGGACCGGTCTTCTCTGGTACTCAAGGATGGCCGATGCTGCCTGCCCTTTGCCCGGAGTAGACCGGACGGTTAAGCCTTGATTTTTTGGTTACTTTTGGATCAAGCCAAAAGTAACAAGTAAACCATTATTTACCAGAAATCGAAGGAAAAATGTCAGAACTGTAAACTGAGGCTTGGTGGCAATCTCTTATCTTTATCCACAGAAACATATAAAAGGATAACTACCATGAAAAAACTGATAAGTTTAGTCAGCCTCTTTTGCCTGTCGGTCTTTTTACCTTTGTCTGTTATGGGAGAGCCCATTGACCGGGAGGCCGTTGTCAAGCGGCATCGCGTGTGTACGACCGGGACGCTTCTGAAAAGTCCGGCACAAGTAGGTAACGGCAAGTTTGCCTTCGGGATGGATATAACCGGATTGCAGACTTTCGTCCCCTTCAACACCCTGTCCGACTGGAGCTGGCATAGTTTTCCCCTCCCCGAAGGGATGAGAGCCGAAGATTACCGTCCGGTTGTCGTGGAGACGCACGGCAAAAAGATTGCTTATGAACTCCGCAATCCCGACCAGCCCGAGCTGTCCGAATGGCTGACCAAGAACCCTCATCGCTATAACCTGGGCCGTATCGGTTTCCGTCTACTGCGTGAAGACGGTACGGAAGCGCGGGAAATTGACCTGGGCAATGCCCGGCAGGAAATCGATCTGTGGACAGGTGTCGTCTATAGCCGTTTCGAACTGAACCGCAAAGAGGTGAAAGTGCGTACCGTCTGCCATCCCGATAAAGATATGATCGGAGTCAGCATCGAGTCCGAACTGTTGAACGATGGTAATATGAGCATCTATCTCGACTTTCCTTATCCCGACGGACGCTATTTCAAACACTATATAGGACGCTACGACACGATCTCTGGCCATACTTCCACCTTCGAGAAGTTGGCTCCGAACTCGGTCCGTATCGCCCGTACGATGGATGACACGCACTACTACGCCACCCTTGACTGGACCGGCCCTGCCACTTTCAGCCGTGAATCTGAAAAGGCGCATACCTTCCTCCTCCAGCCCCGGCATACTTCCACCTTTTCCTTTACCTGCTGCTTCTCTCCTGAACCGGTCGCCGATGTGACCGAGCCGGTTGCCTCTATCGAACGGAAGAGTGCTGTCAGTTGGGAGAAATACTGGCGTTCGGGAGCTGCCGTCGACCTCTCCGGAAGCAAAGATCCCCGCTGGCTGGAACTGGAACGGCGTATTGTCCTCTCGCAGTACTTGATGCGTGCAAATGAAAGCGGACTGTTCCCACCTCAGGAATCCGGTTTGGTGAACAACGGCTGGTTCGGCCGTTTCCACTTCGAGATGATTTGGTGGCATGGTGTGCACTACGGGTTGTGGAACCGGATGGAATGTTTTGATAACTATCTGAACGTCTATAAGGACTTTATGCCGGAGGCCCTCGAACGTGCCAAGAGCGAAGGTCGCAGTGGTGCACGTTGGCCGAAGTGCACCGGAAACTTCAACCGCGAATGGCCTGGTAGCGCCCATGCCTATCTGATCTGGCACGAACCCCATCCGATCTACTTCGCCGAGATGCAATACCGTCAGAAACCTGTTCCCGAAACATTGGAGAAATGGAAAGACGTCGTGCTGAACACGGCCGATTATATGGCAGATTACCTTTTCTACGACAAAAAGACGAAACAATATGTCCTGGGTCCTCCTGTCGTTGTCGTTTCCGAGAATACGGACCCGTTGCAGACCATCAATCCGATTTTCGAGTTAGGCTATTTCCGCTACGGCTTGCGCACGGCGTTGGAATGGGCGGACCGGCTGGGCCTGTCGGAAAAAAGAACGAAGAAATGGAAGGAAGTACTTTCGAAGATGGCTCCCCTTCCCGTTGCCGACGGCGTCTATACCACCTACGAGGGCATCCCCGATATGTGGACAAAATATACCTACGAGCATCCGGCCCTGACCGGTGTCTACGGCATGTTGCCTGGTGATGGGGTAGACCTGCCGACCTTCAAGCGCACGTTGGAGAAAGTCAGCAAAGAATGGCAATTCAACCGCATTTGGGGTTGGGATTTCCCGATGTTGGCCATGGCTGCCGCCCGTACGGGACAGCCGGCACTGGCTATTGACATGCTGATGCACCCTTCCGCCGGATTCCAGTTCGACGAACATGGTTTGGCGACAGGCGGTCCGTTTCCCTATTTCCCTTCCAACGGAGCGTTGCTGACGGCAGTCGCCATGATGTGTGGCGGTTGGGACGGCTCGGAGGGGGAGGCTCCCGGTTTCCCGAAAGACGGGAGCTGGACGGTTCGCTACGAAGGGTTTGTGCCGATGCAGTAATAATGGCCGTTTGGGGGAGGAAAATCGGGCAATCACCGAAAAACAAACAAATAGGCATTGGATCAAAAACGGATAAGTATCCCTCTGAAACGTAGTAAGCATCAAGGATTTCCTTGAAAAAGACCGATTTTTGAACCAAAACGGGACTGATGAAATTTAAGACTTGGTAATTGGGAAAATAATTTATTGTAAATCAAGTGATTGGTGGGTCAAAAAATGACTAAAAAAAACGTTCCTTTAAATTTGTCATTTTCCCGAGACAAAAATACGCATTCCTTTTTAAACCACAACTCTTTTCTGTAAAAAAATTCGTACCCCTATATCCTTTCTTATCAATTAGATAGCAATTGGAGTACAAAAAACCATCTTTCCAATACGAACATCGAAGATAGGCAAAAAAAATGACTAAAAAAAAGGAACGTTTTTGCTATCAAAGTACAAATGTTAACACGTGTACATTATATATACGTGTACATAATGATAGTAAGAAGTAAGAACTGATATTTCAATTAACTGTATTATTAATATTAAAATTTAGATTATGAACAAGAGATTTTCTACTCTCGTTGCTGCCTTCGCAGCAATTGCTACTGTCTCTTATGCACAGATCGGTGACAAGTATGTGCATTTGAAGACCAGTTCTACTTACCTGACTTGGGATAAGGCTTCTTTGGCAGACTCTGTGACACTTGGTAGTAAAGGTACTACTAAGGCGGATATGGACTCTGCTTTGTGGAAAGCCAATTTGGTTCGTGTCAATATGCCGGGTAATGACTCTATCTACACATTGACGAACAAAGCTACTCAGAAACAGCTTTCTTTCTCTGCTAAATTGAATGGCGCAGATAAATTCGGTACGGCTATTGCTGCTGGTATTAGCGAATTTAAAATTAAACATGGTACGGGTGGTTATAGTATTATCGGTACAACTACTGATGGCAAGTTGGTTGAGATGACTCAAGCTTCCGGCTTGTTGATGGTTGATGGCAAAACTGACAAAGCTGGTACAACAGGTACGGCTGCTGTTTTCACAGTAGAAGCAGCTGAAGCAAATTATGATGTAACAAAAGCAGACCTTGCTCCGGTTCTTCCTTCATTCAAATTTGACTTTGCCGGTCGTGACGGTGGTCTTTTCACTGCTAATGAATTGATTCCGGTTCCTGTCGGTAACAAATTCCGCTTCCAGGTAGTTGGTCAGGAAAACAGCACGAAGGGTACAAAGAAGCCGCAGTATATTACAATCGATACTGTAATGGTGGGTACTGCCGCTTCTGTAAAAGCTGCTTCTTTCCAGTTGGATACAACTATTACTGTTACATCTTCTGCATATAAAGGTGCTTTGAATGAAGGTTTGCAGACATTTACTTTGAAAATGGACTTGGGTAACGATTCTATCGTTATGACAACTGATTCTATTGTTCGTTTCAATACAGCTGGCGAATTTGAAGTTGCAGATCATGGTGCTGGTTCAGGAGTTACTTATCTTGTAGGTTACAAGAGCTTTGATGGTAGTGCTAAGTTGGTTGTAGACTCTATCCAGATCAATGCTCCGCTTATCACAATCTCTAAAGGTACTCCGGTTAAACTGGCTGGTGGAACAGGTGTTTATTCTTTGCAGTTTAAAGGTACAGGCGGTAATGCAACTAATAATGATAAGTATTTGACTGGTACAAGTGGTACTTATGCCGAAGCTGCTTCTGTATATGTTCCTTCTACTCAGTTCTATGTAAAGGAAAACGAAGATGGTACTTATTCTGCTCAGGCTCGTGATATTGTCTCTGCAACTGTTTCTTCAGGCGTTACCACAGGCTCTAATGGTGAAAGTTTAGCTGTTGTTGCTCCGGCACAACCGTTTACAAATCAACCTTTGTACGCAGTAGATGCAGCTAAGAGCATTTACACTACTGTTGGTGGTGATACTTTGGTATTCACAAAACTCGATGTAGATATGGCTAACAAGCACATCGGTTACAAGTACTATACAAAAGAAGAAATGGGTTACGGTGCTGTTAAGTTCAATCTGGCTTCTAAAGCTGCTGATGATATCTATTTGACTTTGGTTCAGGATTCTGTAATTGCTGGTGCTAAAGGTGCTGACAAAGCTGTTGAATTGCGTCTGATGGAAGGGGCTGATTTGGCTACTGTTGGTGATACTATTTATTATGGTGCTCAGGCTTTAGGTGATACATTGGTTCGTGTTGCTTATGCAATGGAAAAAGCTTATAATGCTGAAGGTCGATTTGCTTATGAAGGCGCTGTTGTAAAATTGACATCTTCTACTAACGGAGCTGTTAATGAAAATCAAAAACGTTTCTTCTTCGCAGAAAATCCTGTCGGTGGCTCTTATAAGGTGGTAGCTGCTAATGAAAATACTGCTAAGATGGTTACAATGAATATCTCTAATCTTACTGTAACTTATGATAATCCGACTGCAAGTGTTGAAACTTACTTCAACATCGAAGGTGCTGAAGCTCCTGTCTATGCTAAGGTTGATGCAGGTCATTACAATGTAGTAAACGGTAGTGAAATGTTGACTGCTTCTGCTGGTATCGCTAAGATGTTGCGCGTAGGTGACGAACTGAAAGCTGCTGCTGATGATTCTGACTTCTCTCTGTATGTTGACTCTGCTTATGTGAATCGTGGCGATGACAATACAGAATATGGTTACTACATCTACAAAGGTGCAGAAGTTAAGAACGACACAATCGTTGGTAACGTTTTGGCTGCTAAGGGTGACTTCGTTGCAAACAATGCTACAGGCGACAGCGCAATCTTCCGTGGTGTAACTGTTGTTGCTGATACGATTGCTTATACTGGCGATCTGAAAGATGGCAAACAGAATAAATATAAAGTAAGAGATGCTAAGAATACTTCTCTTGTTGGCTTCAAAGTTGTTGACGGTGAAGGTTATGAAATCGTAGCTCTTAATACAAACAAGAGTTTGGCTGTAGTTAACGGTACGGTTATCTTCTCTAACACTGTTGCTCCTCAGGTATTTACTTTGGACGCTGCTGAAGCTCCTACTGCAAACGAAGGTGTTGAAGTATCTGAAGTGAAAGTGATCGCTACTGAAGGTGGTGTTCAGATCGTAGGCGCTACCGGTAAGAAAGTTGTTGTCAGCAACATTTTAGGCCAGGTAGTGGCTAACACAGTTATCACTTCCGACAACGCAACTATCGCTGCTCCTCAGGGTGTGGTTGTAGTAGCTGTTGAAGGCGAAGAAGCTGTTAAAGCTATTGTTAAGTAATTGGCAAATAGATTGTAAAAGTGTCGCGTACATCAGTGCGCGGCACTTTCGAAATATTAAAATCAAATAATTCTAAGATTCATCGTGTGGTATTCCCGGAACACATCAGCTTTTACAGCTCTCCGTCCGGATCGACCAATTACCCCGCGAGGGCGAACAAGCGGTGAATATTAATACTAAAGTAATGAAATTAAAAAAAGTTCATCTGCTCTCCCTCTGTGAAGACCGAAGCAGACAAAAAACAATCCCCTGTAGTCAATGATTGCAGGGGATTCGTTTTTTCTGGAAAGAAATAGGAAAGATACTTGATCTTCCGTCCTTTATGACGATATATTTACCGTCGAAGTAACAGGGCAACCGCATCAAAATTTTCCAATATGACGTTTTATCATATTGTTGAATAGGTATTAAATTGGCGAAATACGGTTCTTCATTTCACAAAAGCCCTCTCTTTATTTAGCAGAAACAAGCAGATAATTCCGTAAACACCCCCATGTTGCCATCCTTAACATCCGGGTGTAGAGAGCCGGTACATCCGGGTGTAAGAGGGGGTAACATGGGGATGTCCGGCAACTAAAGTACTGTGCCAGACAATAAAAACTACCCGGTTTTACCTATTTTATAGCCGTTTTTACATAAAATAATCGAGTGGTTTGCAGGGATGGAAATAGGGTGTTTATTGTTTTTGTTATTTGTAATGTATTAATATACAGTTGTATATAAGCGGAGTGCCTATTTTTATCCAAATTGCCAGTGATAGGGGTGTGATACCGTAGTGATAGAGAAAACGGGCATATATCACAAATAAGACAAGTTGAATATCAATTGGTACAAAGAAATCAGTGATACAGTGACAGAGGAAGTGGAAAACGATTTTGTGACACGCTTTATAAGAAGTGGTCATATGTCTTAAGCAACATCGAGATCATGGAACGATTATCCCAAGGACTGAATAATCAGATATTCCGCAATCCGGCTTACAGCATATGATACTTCTTCAACTCCTTCCTCAGTTCTAACGCTTTCCCCTCTGTGACCTTGTCCATCAATGCCCAAAAACGGTCACTGTGGTTCATCTCGATGGTGTGGCAAAGTTCGTGGAGGAGGACGTAGTCGATCAGGTGCCAGGGCAGGAGCATCAGGGAAAGAGAGAGATTGATGCTGCGACGTGGTGTGCAACTACCCCAATGGCTTTTGCTGTTGAAGATTTTTACATCCGTGCAGGTGAAGCCGTGCCGGGAGGCCAGGTCGAGCAACCGTGAAGGTAAGAGGCGGCGGGCCTCATGCCGGAGGGCTTGCTCAATGAAGTCTTTCAGGAGTTTTTGTACACGTTCGTCGGCGAAGTCGGTCTGCGAGGGACAGGCGATATGCAGGACGCCATCGTCTAATTTCATATAGAAGTTAGCCCGGTCGGTACGGAAGACATGGAGGCGGAACGTTGCGGTTTGCATCTTCGTCTCATCTGTCAGGAGCGGGCGGGCGGGATGTTTGGCAAGGGCGGCAAGAAGTTTTTCCTTGTTTTCCCGGATAAAAGCGAGCATACGCGCTTCGTTTCCACCCGGAGGCATGGTAGCCGTAATCGTCCCTTTGGAGATTTTCAGTGTGTAACGGGTAGCACGGGGACTGGTGCGGAGGTGGATGGTTCCTAACTCTTTATCTTGTATCGTCTTTTCCATATCGTTCACAAAAGTAATATTTTCCAAGCAAACAATATATGCCCGGAATTACTTATCTTTGTGCCCGAATAACGAAAATGAGTATAAACAATAAATAATTAAGCAATCATGAGCAAGAAAGCCCTTTTAATGATTCTTGACGGCTGGGGTATCGGCGATCAAGGTAAAGACGATGTAATCTTTAACACTCCCACTCCTTATTGGGACAGCCTGCTGGCCACTTATCCTCATTCACAGTTACAGGCAAGCGGTGAAAACGTTGGGCTGCCTGACGGACAAATGGGTAACTCTGAAGTCGGACACCTCAATATCGGGGCCGGACGTATCGTTTACCAGGATTTGGTGAAGATTAACCGCGCTTGTGCCGACAATAGCATCATGAAGAACCCTGAAATCGTTTCTGCCTTCTCTTATGCCAAAGAACATGGCAAAAATATCCATTTCATGGGGTTGACCTCCAACGGTGGCGTACACAGTTCTTTCGACCACCTGTTCAAACTTTGCGATATCTCCAAGGAATATGGAATCGACAATACTTTCATCCACTGCTTCATGGACGGTCGCGACACAGACCCGAAGAGCGGTAAAGGATTTATCGAACAACTGACGGCCCACTGTGCACAGTCTGCCGGAAAGATCGCATCCATCGTCGGTCGTTTCTATGCAATGGACCGCGACAAACGTTGGGAACGCGTGAAAGAAGCCTACGACCTGCTGGTTGAAGGCAAGGGCAAACAGGCTACCGACATGGTTCAGGCCATGCAGGAATCGTATGATGAAGGCGTGACCGACGAGTTTATCAAACCGATCAACAACGCTACAGTAGATGGTACGATCAAAGAAGGTGATGTCGTGATCTTTTTCAACTACCGCAACGACCGTGCAAAAGAATTGACTGTCGTGCTGACCCAGCAGGATATGCCGGAACAGGGTATGCACACGATCCCTGGTTTGCAGTATTACTGCATGACTCCGTACGATGCTTCTTTCAAAGGGGTCCATATCCTGTTCGACAAGGAAAACGTCCAGAACACATTGGGAGAATACCTGGCTGAAAACGGGAAAACACAGCTTCATATCGCCGAGACGGAGAAGTACGCTCATGTGACTTTCTTCTTTAACGGTGGTCGCGAAACTCCGTACAAAAATGAAGAACGTATCTTGGTTCCGAGCCCGAAAGTCGCCACTTACGACCTGAAGCCGGAAATGAGCGCTTACGAAGTCAAAGACAAGTTGGTTGAGGCTATCAATACGCAGAAGTTCGACTTCATCGTCGTGAACTATGCTAATGGTGATATGGTTGGCCATACCGGTATCTATAGTGCCATCGAAAAGGCCGTAACGGCTATCGATAACTGCGTGAAAGACACGGTCGAGGCTGCCAAAGCCAACGGCTATGAAGTAATCATCATCGCCGACCACGGTAATGCCGATCACGCGCTCAACGAAGACGGTACTCCCAACACGGCTCACTCCCTGAACCCGGTTCCTTTTGTATATGTGACAGAAAACAAAAATGCAAAAGTGGAAAACGGTGTCCTGGCCGATGTCGCTCCGTCTATCCTGCATATTTTGGGCATGGCACAGCCGGCTGATATGACAGGGCAGGACTTGATAAAGAATTAAAAATTAAGAATTAAAAATTAAAAAATAAGACTGGTGAATAATGTGATCCAGACTAAATCGTATGCGTTTGCTATTCGTATAGTGAACGCATACAAGTTTTTAACAAATGATCAAAAGGAGTATGTCTTATCAAAACAGATGTTGCGGAGCGGTACTGCTATAGGAGCATTGGTTGCAGAAGCACATCATGCACAAAGCAGTGCTGATTTTCTTAATAAAATGAATGTTGCTTTGAAAGAAGCTAATGAAACATTTTATTGGCTCTCTTTATTGAGAGATACGGATTATTTAAGTGAACAGATTTATAAATCTATCTCGATTGATTGTAAGGAATTGATTGCTCTTTTGGTTAGCATAGTCAAGTCTGTAAAATCATCATTAGGGAGATAAGCATTTATTTTCTAATTTTTAATTTTTAATTTTCAATTTAAGAAGTGATTCAAATAGACAATACCCTAGTCAGCCTCGACGTTCTCGAACGCCAGTTCTTATGCGATCTGTCGCATTGCAAAGGTATTTGCTGTGTGGAAGGTGATTCCGGTGCACCCCTGCTGGAGGAAGAGGTGGGCGAACTGGAAAAAGCCCTTCCGGTTATCTGGGACGATCTGGCGCCGAAAGCTCAGGAGATCATCAAGAAACAAGGCGTTGCCTATATTGATGAAGAGGGAGACTTAGTGACTTCTATCGTAAACGGGAAAGACTGTGTTTTTACCTGTTATGATGCGGACGGAACTTGCAAGTGTGCGGTGGAGAAGGCCTATCGCGAAGGTAAGCTCTCTTTCTATAAACCGGTTTCCTGCCACCTTTACCCGATACGTGTGGAAAAGTACGATACGTTCGAAGCGGTTAATTATAATCGCTGGAGTATCTGCAAAGCCGCAGAGATACTGGGTAAGAAAGAAAAACTCCCGGTCTATAAGTTTCTGAAGGAACCGCTGGTCCGCCGTTTCGGAAAGGACTGGTACGAGGCTCTTGAGGAAATTGCCGGAGAGTGGGAGAAACAGAAGAACGAAGAGTGATTTAAGGCTAAACATAAAAGAGCCATGTATGCGGATGATGCATCATCTGGCGTACATGGCTCTTCGTATGTCTTTATATCCCGTTTTAACTATTGCGTATCAAGTCGGCCGATTTGCCTTCCTCGTTCAGATAGGTTTCGATATGACGTTTCTTTTTGTCTTCGAGAATTTCATTGATGGCGATCAGGATGCCGGTCTCTTCCACCTCCCCGAACTCATGGTTGATAGCGGTGCCGAATACACGCATTTTAGGGGAGAGGCTCATATAAGCATTGACCAACGGCGGCACATTGATGCCGAACTTGCGGACTTCTTGGTTCAAGACCTTGTAATTGTCCTTGAAGTTGTCATACTTGAAAAGCTCCTGCATTTTTTCTGGATCCGTGCCTGTTTCCAATGGGCAGATCGGAGTGATCAGTTTCTCCGGGTCGGGGAAGTGCATGTTCAGAAAATACAGGATCATGTTGCGGGCTTCGGAATTGTAGGTGTTATACATCGTTACCTTCCCGAAGTAATACTGCAAGCTGGGGTCCACCACGGAAAGAGCCCCCAGGCCATCCCAAAGATTGTCCAATACGAACAATCCTTTCGCGCTGCCACTACGGGTCGACTGGTATTCCAGCGTTACGAACGAACGGCCCAGCTCGACCGTGTACGGTAAATATTCTTTATTGAACTTATCGGAGAAATTGAAAAGGTGGGAAGTTGCTAAAACAGGTTTGCCGGCTTTGTCGAATTTTACATCCGAACCGCAGAGGAAGCGGTAGCCGCCTAAAATCTGTTCGTCTTCAGGGCTCCATACGATAAGCTGGCGGTAAGCGTCGTCCATCGTATCGTATTCGTCGATATCGACCGGAAAGCCGGTCCCGCCTCCGTAATATCGGAAAGCGATTTCCCTGAGTCGCCCGATCTCCTGCATCACGTTGGGAGAGTCGTGGGCTGTGATAATGTATATCTCATTGTTGGATTTGTTGGTCCTCCTCAGCTTCTTGTCCCCGGTCAGTTCAGCTTTCAGGAGAGCACGGTCAATCGGTTTGATGATGTCTTGCATATAATAAAATCAATTATTTCTTTAGATTATAGACGATTTCCTTCACCCACTCAGCCCACTCAGCCGGTTTACGGCTACTGTCGAAAGTTTGCCAGGGAATCGGCTTCCCGAAATGGATGCTGTATGTCTTGTGCTTGCTTTTGAACATCTCGTCGGGCAGGTAGATCATTTCGTAATTCATCTTTATGCCCAAAGCTTTCCGCATGTTGGCGAGACGGTAGAAAAAATTGGAGTTACGTCCTTCGAAAAACACCGGTACGATGTCCCGCCGGTATTCCACGGCCTTTTGGATAAACGACTTCTTCCATTCGGTGTCCTGTATCTTCCCGTTTTGTTTGCGTGAGCATAAACCGGCGGGAAATGTGATGATCTGGTTGTCCGAAGCGTATGCCTTTTCGATTAGTTCGGCGTTCTTTTTCCCCTGCGCCCCATGTTTGTTGATAGGGACGAAGATCGACCTCAGGTTAGACAGGTAGAGCAGCAGGTCGTTCACCAGGTAGCGGATCTTCCCGTCGAAACGTCCGCCGATAATGGCCGACAGGCAAATCCCGTCCAGTCCGCCCAGCGGATGGTTGGAAGCGAATATGTACCGCCCTTCGGCAGGAATATTCTCTTCGTTTACCAGTTCCAGATTCAAGTCAAAATATCCGATCAACTCCTGCATGAACGCTACCCCGTCTTTATCGTGATACCGACGGAGGATCTCGTTCAGCTCATCCTGATGAACAGTACGGATCAGATAGTCAACCATAAAACCGGGAATCTTACGGGCAACCGAAGGCGCCTTTTGCCGTAATACCTGTTTGATGTCTATCTGTGTAATACCTTCTTGTATCATTTCACGTAACTCTTACGGGAGGCAAAGATAGAGTTAATAATTAAAAGTCAATGCTTTCGGGAAAAGTTTTTAAGTGTCGGCTACAACAATTCATGTTGTACAGCTGTTCTTACTAATTAGTACGGAACGTGCAAGATATGATGATACGTCTGTGAAAGGGATGTAAGGTGTTAGTTTAAAAATAGATAGAAAGAGTATTGCAATCCTTTGGTAATGTATTTTTAACATTTTGGGTATTCTGTTTTTACCTTTTTTGTGTAAATATTAAATTAAAAGGCGCGTTATTTGTGATATTAAAACGAGAGATTTATTGATATGAGGAAGTCTACGATTTGGTTGCTTGCGGTGGTGATGGCTTTTGCTTTTGCCGGTTTGCTTTTTTTGCAGGTAAAATATGTAAGTATCATACTCAAGAAAAGTAGCGAGCAGTTCAATGAAACAGTCAAACGATCGATGCACCAAGTCTCGAAAAATCTGGAGCTTGATGAAACGGCCCGGTATCTGGAAGAAGATCTCAGCCGTGACGAGGCCAACAATTACCTATACCAGAACGAACAGAGCAGTCTTGGCGGTGGGATCATCACTGAGAAAAAATACAAGATGCAGTTCACTAATGCCGATGGAACTGTAGAACATATCGAGTTTCATAGCGATATCCGGACACGCAAGTTTGAACCGCTTTCTTCGCTGGGCAGCAATAAAGTACCTAACAGCATCGTTAGTACGTCAAAAGATTTGCAGCAAACGCTGAAACGTCGTTACCAGTACCAAAGCGGGTTGTTTAACGAAGTGATCTTGAATATCTTGCATACGGCAAACCTGAAGCCGATCGAAGAAAGGATAGATTTTAAAAAGCTGAATAATTACTTAAAATCAGAATTTGTTAACAACGGATTGAACCTGCCGTTCGTCTTTGCTGTTATTAACAAAGACGGAAAGATCGTCTATCAGAACGGGGATATCCCTCCTGTATCAGACGTGATTCAACAGGTGCTGTTCCCCAACGATCCTCCTTCGAAGCAGAATTACTTGAAAGTGTATTTCCCGACGAAGGGTGATTATATTTCAAGTTCTGTAACATTTATCGTACCGTCAATCATCTTCTCGCTGATACTTTTGGTAACGTTTATCTTTACCATTTATATCGTGTTCCGTCAGAAGCGACTTTCGGAAATGAAGAATGACTTTATCAACAATATGACGCACGAACTGAAGACACCGGTTTCGACCATCTCGCTTGCCGCACAGATGCTGAAGGACTCGGACATCACGAAGAGCCCCGATGTGTTCAAGCATATCTCCGGGGTGATCAACGACGAGACGAAACGATTGGGCTTCCTGGTGGAAAAGGTGCTGCAAATGTCGCTGTTCGAACGCCAGAAAGCAGCCCTCAAGCTGAAGGAGGTGGATGCGAACGATTTGCTGGCAAGCGTTGCCAATACATTCGCCCTGAAAGTCGAGAAGTATGACGGCACGATCGACATCGACCTGCAGGCAGAAGATTCGGATATCTACGTGGATGAGATGCACATCACGAACGTACTGTTCAACCTGCTGGACAACGCCGTGAAGTATCGCCGCCTCGAAGTGCCGCTGACGCTGATGTGCCGCACCTGGAACGAGAACGGCAAGTTGTTGATATCGATCGAGGACAACGGCATCGGGATCAAGAAAGAATACCTCAAGAAAGTATTCGACCGCTTCTTCCGCGTGCCGACAGGAAACGTACACGACGTGAAAGGGTTCGGACTCGGACTTGCTTACGTCCGTAAAATAGTAGAGGACCATAAAGGTACGATACGTGCCGAAGTGGGAACCGGAAATGTAGGAACAAAATTTATTATTACTTTACCTCTTATAAAAAGTTAGTTATGGAAGAAAAACTAAAAATCTTCTTTTGCGAAGACGACGAAAACCTGGGTATGCTATTAAGAGAATACTTGCAGGCAAAAGGTTATGTGACTGACCTCTTCTCCGATGGAGAAGCCGGTTACAAAGGTTTCACCAAAGGCAAATATGACCTTTGCGTACTTGACGTGATGATGCCGAAAAAAGACGGCTTCACGCTGGCTCAGGAAATCCGTTCTATCAACCCTGATATCCCTGTTATCTTCCTTACGGCCAAGACTATGAAGGAAGATATCCTGGAAGGTTTCAAAATCGGTGCGGATGATTATCTGACGAAACCTTTCAGCATGGAAGAGCTCTTGCTCCGTATCGAAGCGATCCTTCGCCGCGTGAAAGGCAAGAAAATGAAAGATATTCCTTTCTACAAGTTAGGAAACTTCTTGTTCGATACCCAGAAACAGACACTGGCTATCGGCGACAAGGTTACGAAGCTGACAACTAAGGAATGCGAACTTCTGAGTCTCCTTTGTGCACATGCAAATGAAATATTGGAACGTAATTATGCACTGAAGACTATCTGGGTAGACGATAACTACTTCAATGCCCGTAGCATGGATGTATATATCACGAAACTTCGCAAGCTGTTGAAGGATGATCCGGGAATCGAAATCATCAACATTCACGGTAAGGGCTACAAGCTGATCACTCCTTCCGGAGAAGAAGCAGCCCGTGAAGAAGGCATTCAGGTTCTTTAATCAGAGCTTAACAGGACGCAAACTACACGGACAAGCGCAGAGTAACGCAGATGTCATTATCTATAAAGGATAAGTCTGCGTTACTTTGCGCTTTTTCACTATATTTGTGTGCAATTAAATAACGATATGATGAACGATAGACCGCTTATTCTGATTACAAACGATGACGGCGTTGAAGCCAAGGGGATAAAAGAGCTCACCGAGTGCCTCCGGGACCTTGGGGACATTGTGGTTTTCGCTCCCGACGGGCCCCGTTCGGGAATGGCAAGCGCGATCACTTCGCTTGTGCCGATCAAGTATACATTGGTGAGGAAAGAAAAAGGACTGACGGTTTATAGCTGTACCGGGACTCCGGTCGATTGTGTGAAACTGGCCATCAACGAGGTGTTGGAGCGCAAGCCTGACCTGTTGGCCTCCGGGATCAATCATGGTGGCAATCATGCCATCTGCATCCAGTATTCTGGTACGATGGGGGCAGCTGCCGAAGGATGCGTGTTCGGTATTCCTTCGATGGGCGTGTCGCTCTTGGATCATCGTGCGGATGCCGACTTTGCCGAGAGCTGCCGTTTAGGGCGCATGCTTGCACGGCGGATCATAAAAGAAGGATTGCCGCATGGCACTTATCTGAACCTGAACGTTCCCAATGTCCCGAACGTAAAAGGGATGAAGGTATGCCGGCAGGCGGACGGGCGCTGGACCAATGAATTCAAACGCTCGGAAAACGCAGCAGGCGAACCTGTCTTCTGGCTTGCCGGTGCATTCGAGAATGCCAAGCCGATCCATGCCGACAACGACACGTTGGCGCTCGACAGCGGCTACGCCTCGCTTGTTCCTTGCAAGATAGATGTGACGGACTATGATTTTTTAGCTGTGCTAAAAAATCAGTTGAAAGTTGAAAGTTGAGAGTTGAAAATTGAAAGTTGGAAGTAGATAACGTGAAATTATTCCGGTTCCAGCTTACTTTATTCTCTTGATCTTTGCAACTCTCAACTCTCAACTTTCAACTTTCAACTGAAAAAATATGAAATATTTTTTAATAGCGGGCGAAGCTTCCGGTGATCTGCATGCCTCCAACCTGATGGCAGCACTGAAGAAGCAGGATGCCGAAGCGGATTTTCGTTTCCTGGGCGGCGATCTTATGCAGGCAGTCGGAGGGACGCTGGTGAAGCATTACAGGGATATGGCTTTTATGGGCTTTATCCCCGTACTTCTCAATCTCCGTACGATCCTGAACAACATGAAAGCCTGCCAGGAGGAAATCCGGCAGTACAGGCCCGATGTGGTGATCCTGATCGATTATCCGGGATTCAATTTGAAGATAGCCAAATATGTAAAGACGCAGTTGGGACTGCCTGTCTACTATTATATTTCACCTAAGATATGGGCTTGGAAACAGTATCGTATCAAGGATTTCCGTCGCTACGTGGACCGGATGTTCTGCATCCTGCCTTTCGAAGTGGAGTTTTTCCGCAATCTCGACTATCCGGTGGACTATGTGGGCAATCCTTCGGTCGATTCGGTTGCCTGCTATAGGGAGAAACAGGCGGCCGGACCTGATACATTCCGTGAGGACGAACAGTTGGACGAACGCCCCGTATTGGCGCTGTTAGCAGGCAGCCGCCGTCAGGAGATCAAAGACAACCTTCCGACCATGCTGAAGGTGGCAACCGCCTATCCGGGCCACCAGCCTGTGATTGCCGGTGCTCCCGGCTTGGAACCGGAATATTACAGGCAATATATCGGCGACGCGGATGTGAAGATCGTGTTCGGCAAAACCTATCCTCTCCTCAGTCATAGTGATGCGGCGCTGGTCACATCGGGGACGGCTACGCTTGAGACATCGCTTTTCCGTGTGCCGCAAGTCGTCTGCTATTATGTCGCGGCCGGCCGGCTGGCAAGTTTTATTTTCCGCCATTTCTTCCATACGAAATACATTTCGCTGGTCAATCTGATAGCCGGACGCGAAGTGGTGCAGGAGCTGTTCGGTGTCCGATTTTCGTATGACCAGATACATGATGAGTTAGGACGTGTCTTGAACGATCATGCCTACCGTAGACGCATGCTCGACGGCTATGACGAGATGATCCGCCTGCTTGGAAAACCGGGCGCTTCCCGGCGTACAGCGGAGCTTATCTATCAATCACTGAAGCATTAACATTTTTTGTAAACAGTCTTTGCAGCATTTGCAGAGTGTTTATCATCTTCCTTTTTAGAAAGAAAAATAAACAAATTAGATACATGTTATGAAGACGTTGAAAAGTTTTATGCTATTGGTTGGAATCTTGTTAGGTTCTACAGTTTTTTATTCATGTTTGGATGATGACGACGCTTACAGCGAATTTTGGAGAGATAGTGTCCAGGCTATTGTAACGGTAAAACCATTGAGTGATAATTCTTACTATATGCAGCTCGACGACAGTACGACGCTGTTCCCGACAAACTCATATGTGCCTGAGAATTTGAAAGAGATCCGTGCGTTCGTTATATATAAGAACGACGAGAAGAAGACTGAAGGCTATGATCAGTCTGTTCAATTGTTAAGAATGGATACCCTTCTGACCAAACCGATCGCTCCTGACCTGGGATCGGAAAATGATTCCTATTACGGAACGGACATGCTGGCCTTGAATGGCGGTAGCATTTGGTCTAAGAACGGAGTGTGGATCGAGGACGGATATATCACGTTCGATTTCTATATTCAAAGAGGTTACAACGACAATGTCAAGCATTTCCTGAACCTGGTACAGACAAACAGTGCCGATCCGTATGAATTGGAGTTCCGTCATAACGCTTATGGCAATATCGACTCGTCCCTCAGACCTTCGGCCGGCTTGGTGTCTTTCAAGCTGGATAAGTTGCCGAGTACGGAAGGCAAGACGGTGAAGTTGAAGATCAAATATAAATCTTTCGCCTCGAACGACTATAATACCGTCGAGTTGGATTACAAATCAAAAGATACGGGAGATACAGAAGAATAATAACCTTCCCACATAACTTTTATTTTTATCATTTAGTTCAGAGAGAGAGGCATCGGGATGATGCCTTTCTTTTTGTGTACCCTATAGCTTTTGATGTAAAAGGTTATAGGCTTTTTCTTGGAAAGCTATAGATCCTTTTCAGGTATGTGCTATCTTTTTTGCTTTTTCTTGCCGGAAAGATGCAACGTTTCTCCGGATGCCCTCGTTTATATATATGAAAATGGAAGAAACAAATGTACATCTGATCGAGGAGTGCCGGCGTGGTAACCGGACTGCACAGCTCGCCCTTTACAAGCAATTTGCACAGCGGCTGTATGTCGCCTGTCTGCGTATTGTCGGCAACGTGTCGGAGGCGGAGGAGGCGATGCAGGATTCTTTCCTGAAAATATTCACCCGCCTGGACCAGTATCGGGATGGACAATGTTTCGAAGCATGGATGCACCGTATAGCTGTTCATACAGCCATTGATTACGTGCGCCGACAGACGCCTGACTGGGAAGAACTCTCGGATGACTACACCGAACCCGACGACGACGGGCCGGATGAGGAAGAAATCCGTTATTCGGTTGCCCAAGTGAAGGAAGCCTGCAAGAAACTGCCGGCCGGCTATCGCGTGATCCTCTCGCTCTACCTCTTTGAGGGATATGATATGGAAGAGATTGCCTCCATCCTGAAGATCCGGCCGTCGAGCGTGCGCAGCCAGTATCTCCGGGCAAAGCGCAAATTATTGGACATAATAGCAGCAAATAAAGAAAATGGATAAACTGAAGAATTTCATAGACACGAACCGGGAAGCATTTGAAGACGACCTGTTACCTGAAGGCCACTTCGAACGCTTCGAGCAGAAGCTGGCTGTTCCGCGCAAAAGCCGGGCTACGTTATATAGCCTTTGCGCTTTTGCCGCGGCAGCTTGCATCGCCCTGCTGTTCCTCTTCAAACTGCCGGGTGGCACGCCTTTGCCTATTCAACCAAGGCAGGTGGTCACAGGCCAGCATGCCTGCGAGGTGAAAGAGGAGATAGAGGAACTTCGTCTCTACTACAATATGCAGATGAGTGATATCATCTCACAGATGCAGGCGATGTACAAACTGCAACGGACTCCTGGAACGGAGGAACTCTTGAAAGAGACAAAACGTGTCCTGACAGACAATTATATGTTCGAAGAAACGGTCCTTCCGACTCTGCCTTGCTCCAATGCCGGCCTTTATGCCATGAACCTGCATTACAGTACCAGCTTGGAAAGTCTCAACATCATGTTGAAACAGATGGAGAATATGGAAGATTTCAACAGGAATAGTAAACAATAAACACGTTAATCAACACATAAAACAATTTATCAACACATGAAAACAGCTTATCAACACACCAAGAAGGGACAATCCTGCTTTTTACGGGTCGGTCTGTTGATGCTCCTGGTTTTGTTTTGCAGCGTATCCGGTTGGGCTGCCAAACAGGAAAGCATCAAGAAAAAGGAAATCAACAAAAGCTTCAATGTCGGTAAAAACGACATCTTGCAAGTTGACAACCGTTACGGAAACATTACGGTTACGCATTGGAGCAAGAGCGAAGTCTCCATCCGTGTCGTGATCGAGGCGAAAGCCCGTAATGACGAAAAGGCGCAGGCTATCATCGACCGTGTCAACATACGGATGGAAAAGATGGGCAATACGGTTTCGGCCGTTACAAGCCTGAGGTCGCAAAACGGGAATGGAGGCTCTAACGAATCCTTCACCATCAACTACTATGTCAATATGCCGTCTGAACTGACGTGCGACCTGACACAGAAGTACGGCAATATCATCATGCCGGAAAACAATAAGGGAAAATGCGATCTGCATGTCAAATACGGCAATCTCAATGGCGGTAATTTCACGGGACCTCTCAGCATCGACGTGCAATATGGCAATATGGATATCTCCGATGTCGACAACGCCACTTTGGACCTGGCCTATTGCGGCAAATCCTCTATCCGCAACGGCTCGCAACTGAATATCGACAGCAAGTACTCCAACCTCAGTCTCGGAAATGTCCGGAAGATGAACACTGAAGCCAAATACGGCGACATCCATATCGACAGGCTGGACAACGGCTATATGGAACTGAAGTACGGAAATTGCAAGATCGACGAGCTGAAACAGGGCATCACCGTCGACGAACTGAGCTACAGCACGCTTACCATCAAGGATCTTGCCAGCAACTTCGACAAGGTCAATGTGGATGCCCGCTACGGTAATCTGAACATTTATATCGATGTGAACGCCTCCTTCCGTGTCGTTGCCAACAATATGAAATACGGCAATTGCAAGGTTCAAGGCGGATTCAATATCCAACGTCGTAACCAGGACGAAAACTCGGTCGGTTTCGATAGCCGCGACGACCAAAGGAACAAAAACAACTACACCCTCGATGTCAACAACGGTAAAAACGGCCGTATCAATTTCGAAGGAAACAGTTATAGCAACATAAAGGTGATGGCAAAATAATCCCTGCCGCCCTGTATCGGACAAATGAAAGAAGCCCCGGTATCGCTTGGATACCGGGGCTTTCTTATTTTGATAAAAGGAACGACTGCTTAGTCAAGTTCTTTGATAGTGATGTTACGATACCAAACGTCGTCTCCGTGGTCCTGGAAACCGATGAAACCTTCTTTGTTTTCACCACCGCAGTTCAGCAACAGTTCGTAAGCCAACGGCCATTTGTCTTTGCTGAATTTGCTGTTATCCAACATTTCCTTCCACTGCTGTGTCCACAAATGATATTCAACAACCGGTTCATCGTTCTGATAGTGAACTACCGTACCTTTGTAGCACATGATCTTGCCTTTGTTCCATTCGCCGAACGGTTTAGAGTTCTGAGGCTTAGCCGGGATCATGTCATACAGGGAAGCAGACTGGCGGTTGCCGTCTTTACCCAACTTGGCGTCCGGATGGTTTGCATTGTCGAGTACCTGATATTCAGGAGCAGAGATATAAGAAGGCTGTCCTTCGACTTCCTGGATCATATACAGTACGCCGGAGTTTGAACCTTTACCTACTTTCCATTCGAATTCAAATTCATAGTTTTTGAATTTGTGAGCGAAAACCAAGTCGCCACCATCTTTAGCACCAGCTTCACCTGCACCGGATCCTTTGATATGGATCGTACCGTCTACCACTTCCCAGGCAGCAGGCACATCCGTACGGCCGTAGCCTCTCCATCCATTGAAAGATTTACCGTCGAACAAAGTGACTTTGCCATCGGCATCTTTCGGGAAAGTAGACAGGTCGACAGTAGGCAGATCGTTCATGAGTTTGTATTCAGGAACGGCAGCTTCTGTCTTTGCCTCTTCTGCAGGAGCAGCAGCTTCTTCTGTTTTTTTACCACCGCTACAAGATGTGAAATAACACATCATAATTGCGGCACTTGCTAATAATACTGACTTTTTCATTCTATTTATTTGTTTAAAACTAATTATCTCGGCATATCAGGCAACTTCCAGCCCTGACGATAGTTATGCTTGATCATTTCGGCAGCATACTGTTTTGCATTGACAGGATCTGTCCAGTCTTTTGCAAATGACGGGTGTCCGTCCTTGATTGTGAAACCATCCTTGATACAAGTCTTGATCATTTCGTTATCGCCGATGTTGGTGAACTGCATGTTGTTGCCGTCCCATTTCAATGTACGGTGCAAACCTTGCAGGCGGACTGCCAATACCCCCATCACGATCATTTCGTTGAACGGACCAGCTTCCAAGAAGTTTGATTTTGTCTGTACGCGGTTAGATGCACTTTCTTTACAAGCACGAACCCAGTCCATTTCATGGTTCTTGACGCGACGGCATACTTTTGGTGCGTTAGGAACACGACCGGACAGCAAGAACGGTTGTTGGCCGTAGCAACCGCAAACCAACGTATCTTTTGTTCCGTGGAAGATTGTCAAACCACCACCAGGACCCATCAGTTCTTTACCCTCAGGGAAGCCTTCCGGGCGGTTCGGCATCATACCGCCGTCATACCAGTGCACTTCTACTTCCGGCATAGCCAGTTTTGGCATGTTTTCACGAGCCGGGAAAATGAATTTAACGTGCTGTGCGTTAGGCGCGCAATCACGGAGCAATAGGGTAGAGGAGGCTTCAACGCTTGTAGGATAGCCTAATTTCAATGCTTTAAATGCAGTGTGCATAATGTGGCAGGCCATATCGCCTAAGGCTCCTGTACCGTATGTCCACCATCCGCGCCAGTTCCAAGGGTGGTAGATTTTGTTGAACGGTTTCAATTCTGCCGGACCGGTAAACAAATCCCAGTTCAGGGTAGAAGGAATCTTGTCTGCTTTTTCCGGAGTATTCAAACCCTGCGGCCAGATAGGACGGTCTGTAGCACATTCTACTTTTGTGATGTCACCGATTTCACCGTTCCAGATCCATTCGCAAACCAAGTCGGTTCCTTCAGCTGAAGAACCTTGGTTACCCATCTGGGTTGCTACATTAGTAGAAGCTGCCAACTTGGTCAGCAAACGAGATTCGTATACTGAATGGGTCAACGGTTTTTGACAGTATACGTGTTTGCCTAATGTCATGGCATCAGCCGTGATCATGGCATGAGTATGATCGGCAGTTGCGATGATGACAGCATCGATGGATTTACCCATTTCGTCATACATCTTACGATAATCCCAATATTTTTTTGCATTCGGATGTTCTTCAAAAGTGCCTTTTGCATACTTCCAGTCAACATCGCAGAGCGCTACGATATTTTCTGTGTTCTTTACATTATTAATGTTGGCATGTCCCATACCGCCGATACCGACAGCGGCAATGTTCAACTTATCAGTCGGAGCTACATATCCGTGAGATTTTCCCAGGATGGAACCCGGAACGATTGAGAAAGCTGCAGCAGCTGCGGCTCCTCTTTGAAGAAATGATCTTCTTGAAATGTTCGACATAGTAATAATTTTTTATAGATTAGCACTTAATTATAATATTCGATGTGATTTCTTGTCTTATAAAAACACAAACTGGCACAAATATAGCCAATGCAGAAGTAACGGCAAGTCTTCCTTTCGGCTTTCTTCTTTAAAATAGTTTTTTTTAACAGAGGTTATAGATAAAGTCTATTTTTCCATAAATAATATCTATGCTTTTAGGGGAAAACATTTTGACGCTTTCCCTATATTTGTATAGAAAGAAAACTTATTCATCCAATCTCTTGTTATTAAAGTACGATACCGATATGAAAAGGGAGCCTGTATACATACGAATATATCATTTTTATCTGGAAGGATTTCGCGAAATGAAGCTGGGTAAGACGTTGTGGCTAATCATATTGGTCAAGCTCTTCATCATGTTTTTTATCTTAAAACTGTTTTTCTTTCCTAATTATTTAGGAAAGTTGGATGGAGATTCGGCTAAGGAAGAACACGTTTCGGGTGAATTGATCAATAGAGCAATTACTCCTTAAATTATATAATTTATGATCGCAAGCATTGACACATCTTTGATTGACTGGTCAAGAGCGCAATTCGCTCTCACTGCCATGTATCATTGGCTGTTCGTGCCCCTGACACTGGGGCTCGGCGTTATACAGGCCATCATGGAGACCATCTATTACAAAACAGGTAACGAGTTCTGGAAAAAGACAGCGCAGTTCTGGATGAAACTGTTTGGTATTAACTTCGCTATCGGTGTTGCCACCGGGCTGATCCTCGAATTCGAATTCGGAACGAACTGGTCTAACTACAGTTGGTTTGTAGGAGACATCTTCGGAGCTCCCCTTGCTATCGAAGGAATTCTGGCGTTCTTTATGGAAGCGACTTTTATAGCCGTGATGTTTTTCGGTTGGGACAAGGTGAGCAAACGCTTCCACTTGGCTTCCACCTGGCTGACGATCATAGGAGCAACTCTTTCCGCCCTTTGGATCCTGATCGCCAATGCGTGGATGCAATATCCGGTAGGTATGCATTTTAATCCGGACACTGTGCGCAACGAGATGTTCGATTTCTGGGCGGTGGCCTTATCTCCTGTCGCCATCAACAAATTCTTCCATACCGTACTTTCCGGATGGATCGTGGGAGCCGTCTTCGTGATGGGTGTCAGCAGTTGGTATCTGTTGAAAAAGCGGGAGACGGAGTTCTCGCTCGAAAGCATCAAGGTCGGTGCGGTTTTCGGACTGGTCGCTTCCATACTTATTGTATGGACGGGTGATGGTTCGGCTTACCAGGTCGCCCAGAAACAGCCGATGAAGTTGGCTGCGATGGAGGGCTTGTACGAAGGGGGCAACGGAACAGGTCTGGTTGCCATCGGCCTGCTGAATCCCGACAAGACGAGTTATAAAGATAATGTAAATCCTTTCATCTTCGATATCAAGATTCCGAAACTGCTCTCCTTCCTTGCCGAACGCGATGTGGATGCATACGTTCCCGGCATCGTCAACCTGATAGAAGGCGGTTATACGACCAATAAAGGAACGGTTGCCCTTTCTGCTGCCGAGAAGATCGAGAAGGGGAGGATTGCCATCCAAGCTCTTGCTGATTATCGCAAGGCGGTAAAGGACAAAGACCAGGTGGCTGCGGAGCAAGCCCGTAGCCTGTTGGACGAGAACTTCGCTTATTTCGGATACGGGTACATTAAAGATCCTGCCGACCTGGTTCCTCATGTCGGCTTCACTTTCTATTCATTCCGCGTCATGGTGCTCCTGGGCGGATATTTTATTCTGCTATTCATCGTTGCTTTGATCTGGAGCAAAAAGAACAAGTTTGCCGATGCCCGCTGGTTGCAATGGGCGAGCCTGTGGACGATTCCTCTGGCCTACATCGCCGGGCAGGCGGGGTGGATCGTGGCCGAAGTGGGACGTCAGCCGTGGGCTATCCAGGACATCCTGCCGACAGGCGCATCCGTGTCCAAGCTGGCCACTTCATCGGTACAGACGACCTTCTTCGTCTTCCTGTTTCTCTTTACCGTCCTGCTTATCGCGGAGATCGGTATTATGGTGAAGGCGATCAAGAAAGGACCTTCGGTGAATTAAGAATTATGAATTAAGAATTAAGAATTAAGAAATGAGTGTTATGGATAGTACATATATATTGTTACAGCATTACTGGTGGTTCCTTGTTTCCCTCTTAGGAGCGCTATTGGTTTTCCTGCTTTTCGTACAAGGCGGACAGTCCTTGCTTTTCACGATCGGCAAAACTGAACTGCAACAAAAGATGTTGCTGAACTCGACCGGACGCAAATGGGAGTTTACGTTTACGACCCTGGTCACTTTCGGAGGTGCGTTCTTCGCCTCTTTCCCGTTATTCTATTCGACCAGTTTCGGCGGAGCCTACTGGGTGTGGATGCTGATACTGGCTTGCTTCGTTCTGCAGGCCGTATCGTATGAATACCAGTCGAAGAAGGGGAATCTCCTGGGCAAAAAGACGTATCAGGTATTCCTGCTGTTGAACGGCATCTTGGGCCCGATCCTGTTGGGTACGGCTGTCGGTACGTTTTTTAGCGGAGCCGAGTTTGTCGTCAACAAAGGACAGCTGACCGATGTCGCGATGCCGGTGATCTCCACCTGGGCGACCCCCTGGCACGGACTTGAGGCTGCTTTCGTGTTCTGGAACGTATGTCTCGGGCTGGCGGTGTTCTTCCTGGCACGCATCCAGGCATTGCTTTATTTCATCAACAATATCGACGATGCCGAGATTGTGAAACGCAGCCGCAAGCATTTGCTGATCGAGACGGTGCTGTTCCTTGTCTTCTTCCTTGTCTTCCTGGTGCATCTGTTGCTTGCCGACGGGTTTGCCGTCGATCCGGAGACAAAAGAGGTGTATATGCAGCCCTATAAATACTTTATGAACCTGGTCGAGATGCCTGCCGTATCGGCCGTGCTGTTGGCGGGCGTGGCCGGTGTCTTGTATGGCATTGCCCGTACGATCTTGTCGGATACATGGAAAAAGGGCATCTGGTTCTGCGGGACAGGCACGGTACTCACGGTGCTGGCGCTGCTGCTTTGTGCCGGTTGGAACAATACGGCTTATTATCCTTCGGTAGCCGACCTGCAAAGTTCGCTGACGATCGCTAACAGTTGCTCCAGTCCGTTCACATTGGAAGTGATGAGTTATGTCTCCATCCTCGTGCCTTTCGTCTTAGGCTATATTTTCTATGCCTGGCGTGCGTTGGATCTGCGGAAGATCAGCGGGGAGGAAATGCAGGAGAAAGACACGCATGCCTATTGATGCGATGCTACAGGCTGGTCCCATAAAACAAAGGAAACGGCGAAGCTCACGCTTGGCCGTTTCTACATTTAACCGTTTTAAACAAAAAGAAAAAGTTAGTTAAGGCTTAGATGAAAATATCTTAAGTCTTTTCTACTGACTCTAAATAGCTTCCATAAGGACAGCAAACAAATATATGGAATACCTGTGACCCTCGGAACAATCTCCCCGCTTTTTTTGTTATTTTTCACAGTACGCCAATGCTTTTGTATTATCTTTACACCCGAATTATCCGAAGGACCTTATGGCAGAATTTAACATAAACATATTGGGATGCGGTTCGGCGTTACCTACCACGCGGCATCTGGCAACATCACAGATCGTAGATTTACGAGACAAATTGTATATGATTGATTGTGGGGAAGGTACCCAAGTGCAGATGCGGCGGATGCGCGTCCGTTTCGGCCGTCTCGCCCATATCTTCATCTCTCATTTGCATGGCGACCACTGCTTCGGTCTGCCGGGACTGATCTCCACGCTCGGCATGCTGGGACGCACCGGCGAGCTGGTCGTGCACGGTCCGAAGGAGGTCGAGACTTACCTGCGTCCCGTGATGGATTTGTTCTGCCGGGGCATGGAGTTCGAAGTGCGTTTCAATCCTGTCGATACCCGCAGCCATTCGTTGGTGATGGAAGACCGTTCGCTGTCGGTCTACTCCATCCCGCTGAAGCACCGGATTCCCACCTGCGGCTATCTCTTTGCCGAGAAACCGAAGGAGGCGCATATCATCCGCGAGATGACGGATTTCTATCAGGTTCCCGTCCGTTGCATGAAAGATATCAAGCAGGGGCAGGACTATGTCACGCCCGAAGGCGAGGTCGTTCCCAATTCCCGCCTGACGCGTCCGGCTGCTCCTCCCAAGCGTTATGCGTTCTGTTCCGATACGGCCTATAACCGCTCGATCATCCCGATTATCGAAGGGGCGGACCTGCTCTATCATGAAGCGACTTTTGCCGAATGCGATCTCGCGCGTGCCAAAGAAACCTTCCATTCCACCGCACGCCAGGCAGCGGAGATCGCCCGTGATGCCCATGTGAAACGCCTCGTCATCGGCCACTATTCCGCCCGCTACGAAGACCTGTCCGAACTTCACCGGGAAGCCGAAGCGGTATTCCCCGGCACGATATTGGGGAATGAAGGAACGGTGATACCGGTTTAATCGAAAAAGAGGTGCCGTAGGAAGGTGTGTCGAAACATGGAATGGCCATCGATCATTAATAATACAGAACTTTGTGTATTATCCCAAAAAATATTCCTACATTTGTACGATCTTAGGGTTTGGTATATGAAGGTATTGATTACATTCGTTTTGTTGCTGGCTGCATGGGCCGGTTGTCCGCTTGAGGTGATGGCACAACAAGCGAATACGACCGTGTCCCGGACGACCGTCGCCAAAGACAAAGAACCGGATTCGGTTGAGATCAGCGCCTATGATAACAAGATCGTCGTCGAGAATGCTCCGGCCGGTAGCAAGCTCGAAGTCTACAGCGTGGTAGGCATCCGGGTGAAAGAGATACCGATGAAGCAACCCTCCGGCGAATATACGGTGGACCTTGCCAAGGGTTACTACATCGTCCGCATCGGCGACACGGTCCGTAAAGTGTCCATCCGCTAACACCCGTTCAGGCTCCCCATAAAGACATCCCCGTCGCGTATGCAATCAGTGCCCATCCCACGAAGGAGGAGGCTTGTCCCGTGCCGTTTGTCCGTACTCCGAGAGTGTCAAGAGGGCTCCTATACATCCCAGCACCACCTCTGAACGGTCCGCCCACAGGGCCATTATCCCGAGGGCGGCCAGATACAATGCCAATGCTGTCCGAAGGCGTATCGTCCGGCACATCGTCCGGCAACTTGCCCGGTATCGGGCGAGGCGGCTTTTCATTCTTCTCATCCGTTTTCTTCTTTTTCAGGTTCAACAAGAAGCCCAACAAGGCTCTGATAAATTCAAGGATTTGTTTTAGTTTGTTCATGATGGGATTTATGATTTAATTGTCCATTGTTCATTGTCCATTGAAACAGTTCCAGTTGTTTCCCGATCTCTGCTTCGAGCGCGATGATGTTGCGGCGGTAGAGGTCGCGGTTGTCACCGTTTTGTTCGCTGATGTAGGGGCTGTAGGCGATCTCCTTGGCGTAGGCTTCGGGCTGGAAGCTGAAATGGTAGGCGCGGGGATAGGCGGAACGGATCAGGCGGGCGAAGTCGAGGAAAGAGAGGTGTGTGGCTTCGTAATGCCTGAAATGGTGCGTGCCGTAGGCCGTCTCGAACGTGGCCCGCTGTCCGTGCCAATACGCGTTGGAAGCGCCATACCCCATCAGTCCGAAGAAATTATGATGTTCCGTCGCAAGCATGGAGGTTCCCCATCCGCTTTCGAGCGCACCCTGTGCGAGGATGATCCTGGCGTTCATGCCGAACAGCTTTTCCGCTTCGGCGGCAGCCTCCCGGCAAGTATGTAAAAAGTTGATCTTTTTATCCATTATATATCGGTATTTATTTGTATTTCAGATTGATAATGACTATATTTACATATTATAATCAAGAAGAAAAACGATGGAAAATTCACTGAATCAAAACAAAGTATGGGGATGGGGCGAACTGGCCCTGATGTACTTCCCGAATATCTCGCAGAAGAGCGCGACCATGCAATTGTTGAAATGGATACGCGTCAGCGACGAGCTGGTCGGTCAACTGGAAAAATCGGGCTGGCATCCTGGCAAGAAATACCTCACCCCCAGACAAAAGGATTACATTGTGGGACATCTCGGAGAACCCTGAAGAGGTGAAAGTTGAAAGTTGAAAGTTGAAAGTGATGCTTCGCGTTCGTACAAATAACTTTCAACTCTCAACTTTCAACTTTCACCTCTCAAAGTTCTCCCGGGCGGTCATCTTCGCCCCCTGCGCTGCCCTCGTCCGGAGCACCGGAAGCGATCTTCTCGAACGTGTAGTTCTTGATCGCATCTTTCAGCAGCTTGCCGGGGCGGAAGACGATGCGGCGGCTTTTGATAAGCGCATGGTTGAACTCCTTCTCGGTCAGCGTGCCGGTGCTGCCGAACTGCAACTGGAAGCTGCCGAGCTCGCCTACTTTGACAACCTCGCCTTTGCCGAGGTTGCGGCGCATCACGTTGACCAATTCGTCGAGGATTAGTTTCACATCGCCCGAAGAGGCGGTGGACTGGGCCGAGATCAGGTCGCACAATTCATACACGTCGCACGTGCCGGTCGTATTGGCACTGGCGTAATACAGTTTCGAACCTTCGGCAGCATCTTTGCGCATGTCCTTGCGCAGGACCAATTTGTACTTTGCTGGCATAACATCAGGATTTTTAGGTAAAACATTTGTTTCTTAATCACATAACAAAGATACAACCGCTCCCGTCGTCCCTGCGGAATGTGGCGGAACGGTGTGGCAAGAGGGGGAGGAGAGGGGAAAAACGGGGAAAGCCGGGGAAAGCCGGGGAAAGCCGGCAAGTATGCTTGGCTTTGAAATAAAAAAAAACTATACCCCACAGGGCAAAACCCTATACCTTTTTTCCGTGGAAGCTATGGCTTTTGGGGGAAAAAGGTATAGGGTTTTTCTCTTTCTGAAATCGGCTGCGGAGGGAAAAGGACAATTTGACCGCGATATTTTCCCTACACTTTTTGGGGGGTGACGGGCTTGTTTTTCTGATACTCACCGTGGCTTATTCTCTTGATGAACAGAGGGTTCAGCTTATAAATGAGGCGTCTGACCAGCCTTTTGTCCATCCCTTCCGTCTCACCGATGGTGTAAGCTTCAGCCAGGGTGAAGCGCTCCGGCAATTTCTCCAGCAGGATGCGTCCCTTGCGGGGGCAGGACAGTTCGGGAGCGCTTTCGTTGTGGCGCAACTGCGTCAGGAGCAGGCGGCTGTGTTCGAGGCAAGTCTCGACGATGGCGAGCGCAGCCTTGAAATGCTCTTCGGTGCAATACTGCGAGTCCATCCCGTAGCCCTCCTTGCCGCATCGGGTGGCGGTGAAGATCATGCAGAGGCGGAAGGCGATCAGCCCGTGGCGTTTGATGACGCTGAGAAACTCCTCGTCGCCGAACAGGTCCGCTTCATGCAGCCATTTCTTGAAACACTGGTTCAGCCGGGCCCACTGTGACAGCGTCAGGCATACCTGCAACGGGCGCCGGCGAAGCGTCTTGGCGATGTTCATCATCTGTTCGGAGAGTTCCGACAGCTTCTTCGGCATATCCATCTTGTCGCCTTCGGGCGAGACATCCTGCCAGACCGCCTCGCTGCGGCACGTATAGAGCAGCAGGCGGCTCAGGAGTCCGCTCTCGCTGTCGGGGATCAGGCGGGAGAACTGTCCCGGTGTCCCGGAGAGCAGCAGGGCGAGCCGTGGAGAGTCGATGCGGATCATCTCGTTGTCCGTCTTGCGCGACGAAGAGACCGGTTCGTGATGGAACGCCTTGCGGAGCAGGTCGTCAAACATCCCGTAGTCCTGTTTGCTGGCCGATAGGATCGTGTCGATTTCGCTGTCAGCCATCAGCCCGCCGATGTTGCCGTTGTCGCGCAGGTGGACAAGCATCTTGGCTTTGGTGACCTGCGTCGGGATGTTGAGGTAGGCCTTGGCGGCAGGTTTCGGAGCATCCTTTACCACGACGGAGCGGTGCTTCTGGTGTGCCTCCGCCTTCTTCTGCTCCCACTCTTCCAGGGCTTGCATATATTCGGCTTCGGCCTGTCCCGTTTCCGTCTTGATCAGTTCTTCGTACAAGTCGGCCAGATGGCGCATGTCGTTGATGCACCCCTTGCCGTTGGCCGCGGGAGCCACCTCGACGGTGAAAATGTGGGGGAACACCCGTTTGCGATGATATTTGCCGGACACTTCGGGGAGGCAGGCGCTTGCCACCGTGCACGCTCCGAGGAGCGCCATGTCGCGCTCGCGGTGCTGCGGATAGAAGGCGACCGCCTCGCGGAACAGATCGGGAAGCCATCCGTACACCTCGTCGGGAATGAGCGGGGTCCGCTCGCGCAGGACTTCGCCGCTTGTCTCGATTTCTTCCGTCTCTAAGGGATGTCGGGTTTTGAAAACTGTAGGGGAAATTTCGCGGTCAATTTGTCCTTTTGCTCCGCCATAGGTCGCATGCTCGTTTATATTTCCTTGATAAGCAGAATGTAACGCCTGTTCGATCTCTGTCGCCGTGAAGTCTGCCGCTTGCAGGCGCAGCGTGCAGCATGCGGCTGTTTCGGTGTACGAAAAGCCCCTCCGGTTCGCCTCGCAGCCGAGGCGGTAGACCGTCTGGTTACGCGCTCCTGCCAACGGCGGGATGCGGTCGAGGAAACGTGCGACAAACGCGTCGACACCCTTTTCGGCCGACTGCTTTTCGGGGATGTGGAAGACTTCCGCGTCCGGATTGTAGTACGCCTCCCCGTCGTCGCCCACGTAACAGCAACGGCTGATGTCCTTGCACTTGGCATCGCTTGCCACACCGCCTGCCTTCTCGAAGAAGGCGGCGACAAGGGGATAGGCTTCGCCGTGGCGTTCCGCCGGGCAGTCTACGCGTACGAAGACCTTCAGCCCTTCTCCGCCGGGACTGACGAACATCGCCAGCGTGGAGCTCAGCGCCCGGAAGGCGAGGATCAGTGCCGGCAGGTCCTTCACATGGTCGAAATCCAGTCCGACGACCTGGCTGTACGTTTCGATCGCACTCGCCTTATGTCCGCCCTTGAACACCCCCGAAGGGGTGAACCCCGGCAATCCGCCCTTCAGCTTCCGGGCTTCTTCGGCACGCCCTTCCGCCAGTGCGGTGCGGTAGGCGAGGATCTCATTTTTCCAGCGGCGGCGCCGGATCAGGATGATGATTTCTTCAAGAGTTAAGACTTTGCACTCTGTCCGGAACAGGCTGGCGTAAAAAGATACATGTACTTGTTTTTCCATGATATTATTAATTTAAGGCAAAATGGATTGCCGGTTTGTTTATGCGACAAAGGTAAGCTTATCCCAGTGTGCAGGCAACTATGCCAAAAGCGGATTTTTGAAATATATAATACTGGTTGTTAGGTGTATATGAATTTTGTTTTTGACGGAGCATATTGCTTTTTAACATTTTTATTTAGAATAAATTCTTGTCTGATTAATGGATTTGTTTGAAAAATAAATACTTATAGAAACTTTGAAAAGTTTCGGGTAACGATTTGGAGATTGTGCTAATTTCAGTATTTTACAGTCTCATACTCATGAGAAAACTTTTTCGAAGTAAAGGTAAGAATATTTTTTGAATAAGCAATGGCTTAGTAGAAAATAGGAAAAATTACATTTCTTGTATTTTGCCGCCAAAGAAAACAATCACATATATCAGGATTCGAATTTAGAAAAGCAAAGATCTTAATGAGAAACTAGACTGATAATTAAGAATCTCTGGAAGATGTAACAACCCGTTACACATTCAGAGATTTTACTGTGAATATTCATTGATTACGGAAACGCTATGTATTCGCGCATGTTGTTTCGGTAAACACTGCCGTAAAAATCCGCATTATAGACGGAGACATGCGATCCCAGCGTTTGTTGGAACAGGCTTGTATAAAGGTCCCGTAATGGAATTTCCGGATTCTTGTCTATCCGGTCCAATAGCACGAAGGTATAGTGGTCTGTCGAGAAATCCAAATTGCCCGAAGCTCCGCTGAATGGCGGAGTTTCCCCATGCTCGATGCTTTCGAATATGCGGCTCATGGAACCGGCCGTCCACATGCCTTTCCCCTCGGGTTCCAGGTTGAGCAGGGAGGCTATCGCCTCATTCATCTCTACCCCTTGGACGGTTGCATATTGTGAAGCATAACAAGCCACCATCACGGCATCATAGACTGCCGATTCCCCGAGCGACGGCTTTTCTCCGAACTTCACCTGATAAGACATGTCAAATCCTGTGGTCGGGTCTGGCACACTGGCAATGCCCTCTATCCCGTTCGACTTGTCGCCAAGCGTTTTAACCAATTCAGATGAATAGGCGATGTCTGAAAAGAGCAAACGTCCCTTGAAACCGGACTCCTTATATAGTTCAACCATCCTGCAAGCCTCTTTTACGGTTGAGGGAGCGCATATCAGACAATCTCCCCCCCCTCTTTAGCCACGAAGCGGAACTTGTCCGGCAATTCTTCCGGCCGGTAGCCGGCTACATCCACCGGTTCCAATCCCAATTCAACCGCTTGGAATGCAAACCTGTCCTGAAAAGTCTGTCCGTAAATGCCATGGCTTGCCAGCAGTGATACCCGTTTCGCCTGATACCGCTCGGCTTTGGCCAAAAGAAGTTCCGATTGGGTGATGTCGCTTTTCGCCAGACACCATAAGAAGCCGCGTTGGCCGAACGTCCGTTGCAATTCTTCGCCGGTTGAGAATGTAAACATGGGCTTGTAACTTCGGGCACATTTGCTTGCCACAATTTTCGTGTTGGCGGTATAGTGGGCAAAACCATTAGTACACTTTTTTTCGGGCGAAAAGTAAAAAAGTTATTTTATTTTCAGTACTGTTTAAATGATACTTGAATGGCATTCAAACGAAACAATCTTTTCTACTTTCTTCCTCCAAAAGTGTACCGATGGTTTTGCACATTATAGAGGAAAAGGGATTCGGATATCTTTTCAAATGATTAGAAGATTTTGACGGATGTAAGTAATCCTGTTATTGGTTTTTATTGGGTGAAAAGATGAAAAAGTAGTATTAAGTTCAGTATTTTTATCGAGTTACTCGTTTAACTTATAAAAAGTGAAAAATGAAAAAACGAAATAATATTGTTAGAATTAGATTTTTGTCGGATTTCTTGCTCCTTTACGGGTTGGTGGCGCTTTGCTACTCTCCTGTATTCTTCAACGGATTTTTGGATTCATGGGATGACCAATGGATGGTGATGAACGTGTTTACGGAGAGTGATTTTCGGAAGGAAAACCTGATGGAGGTGTTTACACAATCCTACAAAGGACAATATAGTCCGTTGGTGGAGTTGAACTATAAATAAACGAACAAATAAAATGCTTTATGAAATATATTACAATTGTATTATTGTTTTTGTGTCTTATGTCATGTCATAGTGGACGCCAATCATCTTGTGAGGATGTTCCGGTAGAGAAAGACTCGGTACAATTACGCGTGATTCCTGTTTCTATTTCGGATACAGCCTATCGCAATGTAGACCAGACTTTCGAACAAATCTCGTATGTGGTATTGTCGGACAATGTTGTAATAGGAGAAATAGTCCGTACTCTTGTTTCTGATGAGCGTATCTTTATATTGGATAACCAAAATAAGCTCTTTTGCTTCGATATGCAAGGAAAGGTCGAGTATGTGATTGATGAGCATGGTTCGGGTCCTAACGAATACGGGAATGTATTGGACTTTGCCTTGAACCCCCCCGTTGAAGATGTTGTGGATGTACGATTCAACACGCAGGAAGTTGCATTGTTACGATATGTATACCGGCAAACGTCGTCAATCTATCTCTGCCGCTTATATGGCACCGGAACGCATGGCGATTTGGAACGGCTCTTTTTTCTTTTTCATGGGAGATCATTATAATTATCCTGATAATCCGGAAATGCACTACTCGTTGTTTTGTTCTTTGTCCGGAGCTAAAATCGATAAATCTTTTTTTCCCCATGATAGAACGTCAGAGTTTAGGTTTTCCTATGGGAAGGAACATCCTTTTTATTATAATAACGATAAGTTGTATTTTATCAAGGATTATGAAACAGTCGTTTATCAGTTGACATCAGAATCTGTTACACCTGTATACAAGGTGGAATTGCCGGACTCTTTACCGTTGGATGTTCTGATGGAAGTGACACCATCATTGAAGTTGATGCAAACCCGCTACTCATGGTTGTTGAGTAATGCTTATGAAGCGGATGGTTTTTTGAATTTATGGTTTCAGAAACAGGGAAGCTGTTATGCAGTATATTATGATTTGTTGAAAGATAAACTCATATATGCCGGTAAGCAGGTTAATAATCATCCTGTGAAAGATTTGTTATTTATATCTCAAATTCATGGAGTGTATAAAGATATGTTTTTTTCTGTGGTTCCTTCTTTTGTAATCCAGTACAAGATATCTGAAAATCCGAATGTTTTTCCGGATGATCTGAAAAATTTAACGGAAGAAAGTAATCCGATTATTGGCTTTTATCGGGTGAAAAGATGAAAAAGTAGTATTAAGCTCAGTATTTTTCCTTGGTTATTCGTTTAGTTTATAAAAAGGCGAAAAATGAAAAAACTGAACAATATCGTTAACTTTAAATTCTTGTTGGGGTTCCTGCTCCTTTATGGATTGGTAGCGTTTTGCTATTCTCCTGTTTTCTCCAACGGTTTCCTGGATTCGTGGGATGACCAATGGATGGTGATGAACGTATTTACGGAGAGTGGTTTTCGGATGGAAAACCTGATAGCGGTGTTTACACAATCCTATAAAGGTCAATATAGCCCGTTGGTGGAATTGAACTATATGGTGCTGTACGGCTTGTTCGGCTATGATCCGTTTTGGTTTCATTTGATGAGCATTGTCTGGCATTGTGGATGTGCCACGTTGCTTTTTTTCTTGATTTTCCGTTTGTTGGAGATGTCCGGCCAATCCGGATCTCGTCGAAGTTTGTGGGTGGCTGCCTTGACTACCTTCCTTTTTGCCATTCATCCGGTGAATGTAGAATCTATTGCTTGGATCAGTGCGGTGAAGGTTCCGATGTATGTATTTTTTTATTTGTCAACCTTGTTGTTGTATCTTCGTTATGTCCGGTCACAAAAACTCGGTTGTTATATAGCAGCTTTATGTTGTTTTGTCTGTTCGTGTTTGAGTAAAGAACAAGCCTTTGTTTTGCCCCTGTCCTTGCTTTTGGTAGATTGGTTTATCGGTCGTAATCTGAAATCATCGGATTTGTGGATAGAGAAAATGCCATTCTTTATTTTATCGGCAGGCTTTGCCTTGTTGACGTTGGACTTACAGGGACCTCGTAGTGAGGCGGTGTCTTATACGGCAGTACAACGTCTGTTGTTCGGCTGCTATTCTTTGTTCGAATATTTTACGAAGTCCTTGCTTCCGATCAATCTGAATTATTTATATCCTTTCCCAATTTTGCCAGGAGGTAGCGATATTCCGGTTCGTTTTTATGTTTATCCGGTGCTTGTGGCAGGCTTGTTCGGAGTTTTGTATAGTTTCCGTAAGAAACGTCTTTTGATGTTCGGCAGCTTGTTCTTTGTCATTCATTTGTTGCTATCGCTACATGTCGTAGCCATGCCTCGTTTGGGAATAGTTGCTGATCGTTACCTTTATTTGTCCCTTTCGGGTATTTTGTTGTTAGTCTCATATAAAATCATAGGTTGGGTGGAAAAAGGGTATCGTGTGTTTCCAAAGCTCCTGTTGTTTTCATCAATACTTTTCTATAGCCTTTATTTTATGAGCTATACGTATAGCTACAGCAAACAGTGGGAGGATACGGACACCGTGAAGCATTATTTGCGTAGTTTTTATAAAGGAGAATACGAAGAAAAAGATATAAACGGTCGTGAAAATCACGATTGAAGTATTAACAAATTAAAAACTTAAAGACAATGGTACAATTAAAGAAAAAAGCCGTGTTGTTAATTGGAGCATTGATGTTGCTCCTCGGTATGGGAATGAATCTCCAGTATGCGCTGGATGATTATGGGTTGGCAGATAATAATGCCGTGATTGCTGTTTGGGCTCAACAGACGAAAACAGGTGATGATCCTGCTGGTACAGGAGACATACAGAAAGGATGTAGGGATTGTAATCTTGCTGGGGGAGGAGGTGCTACTTCTTGTTCCTGTATATCAGGTTCAGTATCTGCATTTGGTGTAACTGCTACAGGTAAAGGATGTGAAGTCTCAACAGGAACTGGTTATTATTCATGCTGTAGGGTAACAAGCGACGGTTTATGCAGATGTCCATCTTGTAAAAATTAAAAATAGGGCTGTACCGAAATTATACATTTTTTCCATATTATGATTGATTTGGGGTTTAATGTTAACTTAGAAAAAATTAGATCGGAATTGTCATGACAAAAGTGTATTATAGGAACAGCCCGTTAAACTAAATAAGAATATGAAAAAGAATATTTGTTTGTTGCTAATAGCGGCTCTGATGTGTTCTTGTGCCGGACAAGATAATGGAAAAGATGATTTTATAACTATTTCGATTGATCCTGAAGACTCTCAAATTGTATCCATTGCGGATTTTTTCGAAAAGATTGCAATTGTCCCGTTGGAAACGAATGACACTATATTGATAAATGCAGTGTATAATATTATTCCATTGAATAAACGTTTATATATTTTGGACCGGAGAAGTTCTTCTGTTTTTATTTTTTCTGATCATGGAGAAGCCAAAGCGGTTATCCATGATCAAGGAGATGGTCCCAACAAATATACAAACGCATCAAGCATTGCGGTTAATGGAGAAAAGAAAGAACTGTATGTGATGGATAACCAATTGAAGAAAAAGTTTGTATATGATTTGAATGGCCGTCTATTACGTGTGGATACAATTCCTTATAAAATAAGCCAAATATTGTTTTTAGGGGAAGGAAGGGAAGTCTGGGCACGATCAAGCATTGAACCTGAAGATGGATATATCATGAATTGTTTTAAACAGGATGAGTTAGTGGCACAATATCATCCTTATCATTATGAAAATGGTGCAACCATTTCTTTTTGGGAGTCTCCGTTCGTTTTGTTTGAAGATGGCTTATATACCCATATTATGTATAATGATACGATTTATAAATATGATTTTAACTATCCCAAAGGAGGTTTAGTGATTAAATTAGGCCATGCCATTCCGAAAGAATTGATAGCTTTGCCGATGCAAAGTAGGGAAGATGAAATATTCAAATATCTCAGGAAAAATAAAAAGGTTGCTCATTCTCCTTATTTATATATTTCCGATGAGACTAAAGTCGGAGTCTCATATCAATATGATGGTTATAATTGCTTTTATATCTACGATAGGCTAAACGGGGAAAGTTGTTCTTTTAGAGGACCTCATATTGGGAAAGTTCATATTGTTGATATCTTATACGGTACAATTGCCTGTGGCGATTATTTCTATTATATACTTGATCCGTCTAAATACCAGGATCTGGAAACGAAAAAAAAATCAGAGATACAGTCGTTTTATCCTGAGTTGTTCAACACGCTGGAAAGAGCATCTATTGATGATAATCCGATTCTGATGGTGGCAAAATTAAACAAAAAAATATTTCGAAATGAATAAAACTATACATTTTACATATATGTCTTTGATATTGACTTTGTTCGTTTTATTTATTATAGGTTATATTCGGCAAGGTGATAACAAGTTGATTTATGAAAGTTTAAAGAAAGATTCGTATAATTATCATCAAATATATAGTATTAATTTAGAACAAATGAATACTGATAATATAACAGTTTCAGATACATTGTCTGTTTTGAAAGAAAATGGAGAAAACATATTAGTATCTGAAATTCTAAATACAGGTGATAAATTTGTAATTCGTTTTAATGATGCAGGATGCATATCATGTATGCAATATTTTAAAAAGCACATTGATTATATTAACATGTTTATATCGGAAGTAGGAGCTCAAAATGTAATTTGTTTGTTGAATTCCAATAATCCGAGGATTATACGGTCGTTTAAAAAACAGTATTGCATTTCTTGTGAAGTTTATGGGCTTTCAATAGGACTTTTATCTCCTATTATGGAAGTAAGTGATACTGTTGTTGCTTATTATTTTTGTGTTTTATCGAAGGAGTATTTAATGGAAAATTGTTTTATAAATATTCAAGAAATTTCAGAACGAACAGATGCTTATTTTGAATCGATAAAACGTAAATTCGCTGTTTTGGATGGTAAGGGGGATTAAAATAATCGTAATTGTTGTATTTACTTGTGTGTTGATTCGCCTCTTCCTCGGTGAACCTTGCTACATTCCATCCGAAAGCATGGAGCCGACTCTATGTACCGGTGATTGGGTTTGGGTGGACAAAGCTTCATGCGGCGCTTTGCTACCCGACCGTTTTGCTGATATTCCTTTGCTGAATGTTTTTACCTGGATTACGTTTTTGCGTGAGAAGGATTTGAAAAACAATTGGAATTTGGGACGTATGCCGGGATGGCGAGAACCGCAAGAAAATGATATCGTCGTTTTTCGTAGCCTGGAAAATCGGAATATGCTTTTGGTAAAGCGGGTAATCCGAATAGCAAGGCGAGATGGTGTAAATTGGTACTATATGATGGGAGACAACCGCAATAATTCGGTGGACAGTCGTTTTTTCGGGGAAATTCCGGAGAGTTCGATTGTCGGCAGGATCAGTCGGGTATTGTTTTCTGTAAAAGATAAAAAACGCATATTAAAAAGAATAGAATGATGGAAACGGACATAGATTTGATACTGCCTGTTTATAATCCGGATGAGGGTTGGGAGTTAACCGTTGTCTCGAAATATAAGGAACTGGAAGTCTTGTGGAAACATGCAGACATTCATTTATATGTGGTAAATGATGGTTCGGCAAGAGGCTTTGAGAAAGTTGTCACTGATTATATCCGGCAAAATATACCAGAAGTTCATATTTTGAGTTATTCGATCAATCATGGGAAAGGTTTTGCTTTGCGTAAAGCCGTGTCTGCGTGTAACTCTGATTATATCCTTTACACGGATCACGACTTTCCTTATACGCTTGATTCTATGTCAAGGGTATTGGAAATGTTACAGCGAGGAGTTGATGTGGTTGTATCGACTCGGGATAAGGCTTATTATGATTGTTTACCGTTTTCTCGTCGTTTAATCTCTCGATTTGTTCGTGGCTGCAATCGTTATTTATTGCAAATGAACTATTCGGATACGCAAGCCGGTTTGAAAGGGTTTAGCCGCAAAGGACGTACTGTTTTCCTTTCTACTTGTATAAATACATATCTGTTTGATTTGGAGTTTGTTTACAAGGCATGTCATCATCCGGATTTGATCATGGAGGAGGTTCCGGTGAAGCTTAGAGAGGCTGTCTGTTTTTCGGTATTTGGCTTTGAAATTTGTTGGAAGGAACTTTTACGGAGTTTATATATGAAAAGCAGTGAAAGATGGAAATATAAATTTGGCGTATTACCTAAAAAATAAGATTATAAGAGATTGTTTAATTTTTGTAATACTGTTTGTATGTTCTTGTTCAGCATCCCGAGTCATGAAACGGAATGTACAATTGAACGCTTTCCCGATGATCCATAAAAGCATTCCAAACCGTCTGTTTTATTCGTCGAACGGCTTGAATGAAACAGACGGAAGGGAACTGAAAATATTGGGAAATACAATAATTGAAAAAAGTTTCCTTTTAGCTCAGTAGTTTTCCCGAGTTGTTCGTTTAGTATAGGTAATAGGAAATAAAAATGGATTTTGATTATAGACTTTTAGCAAAATATTTGACAGGCATGCTTTCTCCTGAAGAAATGAAACAGGTGGAAGAATGGCGTGAATTATCAATTGATAATGAGGAAGCTTTCTCTAAATTGATGAAACTTCGCGTTTCGTGGAAGTTCACTCAATATAATACGCCTGAGCATATTGAAAAGGCATTGAATGGATTGAATGCCAGGATAAATAGTAGAAGGCAATTTCAAATATTTTGCTCTGTGATGAGATATGCAGCCGTAATCTTGTTACTTGTATCTTTTTCTTATGTGGGATGGGGCTATCTGAAGCCGGACAATTATGTAACGATTAGGGTGGAACAAGGGGAAGATGTGAAAAAAATCGTGCTTGCGGATGGATCGGCTGTTTGGTTAAAGGAGGGGTCTTCTTTGAGGATACCTGAGGTTTTTGCCGAAAATAACCGAAAGCTCTCCTTGCAAGGAGAAGCATTCTTTGACGTTGCAAAGAATGCTCAGTACCCACTATATGTTTCGACCAATTATGTGAATATTAAGGTTCTTGGAACCGCTTTCAATGTAAAAACAGACGAGAAACACCAAAACGTAGAAACCGTTTTAGCAAGAGGTAAAGTTGCTTTACTCGATAAGCAGTGGAACCCCATTTTAGATATGTCACCGGGAGAAAAGGTGACATATGACAACAATAAGAACGAATATGCCACAGAGGTTGTGGATGTGAATGTATGTACGGCGTGGCGACTGAACCAGTTTGTCTTCGAAAATGTCACGTTGAGGGAAATAGTTAACCAACTCTGCGTAAAATTTAATGTAAACATAAATTTAGAATCAACGAAGCTTGCCCAGCGTAAGTTCCGATGTGTGATCAATGAAGATGAAAGCTTGCCTGACATCTTGAAACTCTTGAAATATTTAGCTCCCATCCAATATCGGATAGAGGGGAAAGAAATCTTTATATATGAATAATAAAAAATGAATGCCTATGATGAAATGACAGATTAGAAAAGTAACACACACAACAAAAGAAAACTATAAACTTAAAAACTTAGTACTAACATTATTGAATCACATGTATGATTAAAAATGCATCAATTGCTACATTAGCAATGTTTTTGTCAGCTGCATCGCCCGCTATGGCGACAAGCGATGCGCATTCTTTGTATGTGAATCTGGAACTGGCCTTGAATCAAACGACAGTCGGTACCGTCATACGAAGTATTAGTGAACAAACTGGGTATGAATTTTCTTATGATGAGACTTTATTAAATAAGAAAATCTCCAAAGTCTCTGTTAATCTTAAAAATGAACATATAGAAAATGTTCTGAAAGAGGTATTTAAGAATACAGGGATCTCTTATAAAATAGTAAATAATCGTGTATTTCTGAAGGATGATAGTGTAAAAAAAATAAAGAGGTCAGAGTTTGCACAAAATGGAGTACAGCAAGAAAAACACACAATATCAGGAAGGATTGTCGATAAAGAAGGTTTAGCGATAATCGGTGCGAATGTTACGCTTGAAGATAACAAAGGAATTGGTACAATAACAGATGTAGATGGAAAATTCGTTCTGAATGGAATATCGAATGGGGCAATTCTACTTATTTCATATATTGGTTATATAGATCAAAAAATTAAGATAGATGGAGGACAAAATTCTTATCAGATAACACTGCTTGAGGATACTCAGAAATTGGATGAAGTTATTGTAATTGGATATGGTGTTGAAAAAAAGGTTAATTTAACTGGTGCAATAACGAATGTGAAAACGGAAGAGCTCTCAACGATTTCAACAACTAATTTATCAAATACGTTAGCTGGACGTGCTCCTGGGTTGACTATTGTTGGAAGTTCTGGCTTTATGGGGGCTAGTTCTGAAATCCGTATGCGTGGTGGCTTCGGAGATCCGTTGTTTGTTATTGATGGGATTATTAGGGATAAGGCCGCATTTGATGCTCTTGAGCCAAATGAAATAGACCAACTTAGTTTTTTGAAAGATGCTGCTACAGCTTCTGTTTATGGGTCTAAAGCTGGAAATGGGGTTGTGTTGGTGACAACGAAGTCTGGTGCAGATGCAATGGGTAAACCTAAATTTGAATATCAAGGATCTTACACATTTAATAGGCCAACGCGTAAGCTTTTTTCGGATGAAATGAGTGCTTATAAAGAATTGGTGTATCAGAATTTGGTTGCTGAAGCAAACGGGTTGCCTTTACCGAATAATGAAGAAGAGATGGAATATGCAAAAACACATGATTATAATGTCAATGATTTGATTTGGCAGAATCCGTGGAATACGAAGCATTCTATTAGTGCTACAGGAGGAACAGAAAAGGTAAAATATTATGTGTTAGGCAACTTTATCAGAGAAGAAGGCTCTTATAAAAACTTGGAAAATAATAAATACTCTTTCCGTTCAAACTTAACAGTGAATTTGTCTAAATATATATCTTTGAATGCAAATATATCTGGATATCAAAAAGATGATAGACGATTTAATTGGCCAGGAAGTGGAGATGATAGTGAAGATATATTTGATTTTTATCGGACTACATTTAATTGTTTGAGAACAGTTCCTTCTTATGCTTATTTAGATGGTACTCCTGCGAATGAAAAAACAGATTATCCAATTTATCCGGATGTAAGCAACTTTAAAGGTTGGAATGTTGCTGATGTTGTGTTAGGTGACCGTTATATTAAGACACGTAGGCGTAATGTGAATGGAATTTTATCTTTAAATATTGATTTAGGTAAAATTTTGCCGGGATTGTCAACTAAAATCACGGGAAATTACATTATAAACGACTATGCTCGTAAGAAGTATATGTCTCATCAAAAAGCATATAATTTTCAGTCTGGAGATCCTGATAACAGATTTATACCGGGACCATTAGATTTGAATAAATATAATATTTATACATTTGGTTCTAACTATGAGAACTTAACGTATGGTGCTCGTCAGTTTTGGAATGAACAATTTGACTGGACATTAAACTACAAAAATTCATTCGGAAAACATGAAGTCGGTGGAATGATTACTTTTGAACAAGCAGAAAGTCAAGGTGAAGCGATCTATGCTACAGCTAATGATCCTTTGACAGATTATGATCAGTGGTTTGTATTTTCTACAGATCCAGAAAGACGGACAGTCTCTGTTAATGAATCCGAAAATTTAGGTTCGCATCTTTCTTGGATTGGACGTGCTACTTATAATTATGATTCCAAATATATGGCAGAATTTTCATTTCGTTATGATGGAAATAATAAGTTTCCGAAAGATCGCCGATGGGGTTTTTTCCCTTCAGCTTCTCTTGGATGGCGTATTAGCAGGGAAGCTTTTATGGAAAATACTTCGGAGTGGCTTGATGATTTGAAAATACGTGCTTCTTATGGTACGACTGGTAATGATTTGAATACTTCTAATAAATCGATTGGGTATTTTCAATACATAGAAAGGTATACTACCGGAAGTAGTTATATGTTTGGAAAAGGATTGGCAAATGGTATTCAAACGGGTAGTATGCCTACTACTGATTTAACTTGGGCCACATCGGCAACAATTAATGGAGGAATAGATTTTACTCTGTTGAGTAATAGATTGAGCGGAACGATCGATGGCTTTTATCGGAAAGAAACAGATATTTTGGGGTCTCGAACTACTACTTTGCCTAGTACTTATGGTGCTTCTTTAGCCCCTGAAAATTATGCAGAACGTTCATGGAGAGGAGGGGAGTTTACTTTGACTTGGAGAGATAAAGTGCAACATGGCATAAATTATTCTTTGTATATGAATATCGGATATTCTAAAGATCGTTGGGATGTATTAGACGAATCTGTTATTTACATGACGGGAAATCTAAAGGATTTATCTTTGGTCGGTATGTCGGCAGGTCGTATTACAGGATTGAAGGTAGATCATTTATTGACAGATCAAGCAGAAGTTGATGAGTTGATTGCTAAAGGTTTTAAACAATATGGACGAGATCCTTATTTGGGTGGACTTTTGTTCCAAGATACTCGTGGTGATGGTTATTCTTTAGGACCGGATGGAAAGATTGATGGAAATGACGCTTATAATTTACTAAGTGAAAATGGAACTCCTCGTATTAATTATGGTTTTGGGGGAAGTTTTAGTTGGAAAGGAATAACAATCGACATGCATTTCCAAGGAGTGGGTAGCTATGATCGTCTAGTTGGTTGTGATGCAACTAAAGGTATTCCGCAATATGGCGGAAACACTCGTCCTTATTATCCAATTTGGACTAGTGATAAATGTTGGAGTCCTGAAAATCCAAATGGTGTTTATCCCCGGGTGATCGGTAAAAATCAGTATGAGTCGGGTTATGGAAATACAGATTTTTGGATGCGTAATGGAGCTTATGTTCGCTTAAAAAATTTGAATATAGGGTATAATTTGCCAGCTTCGATCTTACGTCCGCTGGGATTACTTCATGCTCAGGTGTTTATGAATGCAACAAATTTGTTTTCTATATCGGCCATGAATGAATTCATGGATCCGGAGCAAAAATATTATGATTCATTTCCTTTGATGAGATCATTTACATTTGGACTTAATTTTTCATTCTAAAAGTTGAAATTATGAAACTGAATAAATTAAAAGATTCATTAGTCGGTTTGGCTATCGTTCTATTTTTTAATGGATGCAATAGCTTAGATATATCGAATTTGTGGAATTATGATGCTGAATTGGTTTGGAATGATGATAATTTGGCAACTGCATATGTTACAGATCTTTATGGAGATATTTTTAAAGGTTGGGATACTGGTGCAGATAATACGGCCGAACAACAGACAGGTATTCCTTTTATGTTAAGCACGATTACGACTTCTGGTAGTGGCTATAAACGTTGGAATTATACGAATATACGTAATATAAATTTAGGAATAGAGTATCTTGCTGAAGGGACTTGTTCTGAGTCTGTAAAAAATAGCTTGACAGGACAAATGCTTTTTATGAGAGCTTATCAATATGGTGAAATGATTGTTTATCATGGGGGAATGCCTTATATTACAAAAGTACAGGATAAAGATAAGGACGATTTATTTGTGACTCGAAATTCTACAGCTGAGTGTTTTGATTTGCTTATAAAAGATCTGGATGATGCTATTAGTTTGCTTCCTGCAAAAGCGAAAGGAAATGATTATGGACGTATAGATCAGTGCTTTGCAAAGGCTTATAAGGCGAAAATGTTACTTTATAAAGCTTCTCCGCAATTTAATCCTTCAAATAGATATGATAATAAGTATTGGAATGAAGCATATGAGGCAGCAAAAGAAGCTTATGATTTTTGTATCTCTCAAGGAATTAAATTGACCGATAAATATAGTGACAATTGGCTTGTGGATGGGAACTCGGAGGTTGTATTTCCTATTATATATAGTAATCCTGATAAAACTGCAGGTTGGGAGAATACGATTCGACCGGCTTCATTGAGTCGGAGTAATGCTAATAACACGCCAACTTGGGATATGGTAAAAGCTTTTCCAATGTTAGATGGTAAAAGCTTTGATGATCCAACTGGCAAGTATTATGTAGGAAATGAGGATGTTTTTTTACAGAGATATTGGATGAATAGAGATCCTCGGTTTGAAGATTGTATTTTATATAACGCAGCTTTGTATCCCGTATCTGGTACATCGACTGGATACCGTCAATATACATCTGTTGGGATTGCTGTTCGGGAGGATTCATATGGAATTAATCCGAATGTAGGAAGTACAGCTACGCAAAATGACGTTATTAGTGGGATGTATGTCCGTAAAGGTTCTGATGTTTCTTTGAGTCAAGATTTGGTATCTACTTTTGATCATGATTATCCATTTATGAGATTAGCAGAAGTTATGTTTATTTATGCAGAAGCGGCTAATGAAGTGGGGCACCGGGATGTTGCAGTTGATATGTTGAAGCAAATCCGGAAGCGTGCAGGGATCGAAGCCGGAGAGGATGGATTGTATGGATTAAAAGTTGGTGGTCGAGAAGAAATTCGACAGGCAATTTTGGATGAACGTAATGTGGAACTTTGTTTTGAAGGGCATCGTTTTATGGATCTTAGAAGAACTCGTAATATGATGCAATTAAATGGATTACAAAAATATGGAATTGAAGCGATTGCTATTAATGAAGATGGATCTGAAATGACGATAACAGAGGCTCAGAGAAAAGCGAATTCCTATTTGTTGACTCCTGAAAATTTCAAATATGTTCTTAGAATGGTTCCTATCAGTGCTATTGCTGAAAATAAATTCTTAATTCAAGAATCCTATTATTTCTTTCCAATCCAAGAAAGTAAAATATTGGAAAATCCGAATCTCGAACAAAACAATAATTGGGGCGGAACTTTTAATCCGACAATGGAATAAATTATTACTTTTGTTTTTTCATAAATGAAGAGGGAGGCCAAAAAGACTTACAACCCTTTGGTTGTCCCTCTTTTTAATTTTCTTTATTTATAACTTAATCTATATCAGATGATGAAAACTAAATTCTCTTTATTGATTTTTGCATTGCTGTTTGTGTGTTCCGGAATGATGGCTCAGGATAAGATAACGATTGGGGTTATCCAATATGACTTGGGCGATGTAGATAAAAGCTTTAAGGATCTGCATGATCAGGGATTTGGTTCTTGTGAACTTAATTATCAGAAAAACAAGTTTACAAAAGATTTTGCTGAAAAAGTAAAGGCAGCCTCCAAGAAACATAATATAAAGGTAACAACGGTTGTCGGTGTGCCCGGAAGCCATTGTGTTTGGAATTTTCGCCAGGGACCAGCTACGATTGGTCTGGTGCCAAAAGAAGAACGGGCAGAAAAAATTAAAGTATATCATGAAATGATTGATTTCTGTGCAATGGCGGAAATTCCCGCTATGCACTCTCATTTCGGTTTTATACCGGAAGATCCCTCTTCCGAACAATATAAAGATTTTATCAAGGTCATGCAGGATTTGGCGAATTATGCCAAGCAGCGCGGTGTGATGATCTATTTTGAGACCGGACAGGAAACGCCGACGACTTTGATTCGTGCCATTAAAGACATCGCTACTGGTAATGTGTTTATCAATTGCGACCTGGCTAATTTATTGATGTACGGAAAAGCGAATTCTCTTGATGCCGTGAAGCAGTTCGGCAGCCTTATCAAGGAATTCCATGCTAAAGACGGTAGATATCCGGACCCGAACAATCCGTATGAATTGGGAGCTGAAGTACCCATTCCTACCGGAGAGGTGAATTTCCCGGCTGTCATCGCAGAACTGAAGAAGCAAGGATTTCAAGGAGCATTGACTATTGAATGCGAATTGAATGGTGCAAGACATGATTATGTGATAAAAACACGTGAATATCTGCAAGGATTATTAGATAATTAGTATATTTGTCAGATATTATTTATATTATTAAAATAATAGGTTGCTAATCTATATAAATTATAATTTACTATGAGAACAAGCAGAAGAGGTTTTCTGAAAACTCTTGGAGGGGTTGCGCTCTTTTCGATTGTGCCGCGTCACGTATTGGGAAATGGGTATATCGCTCCGAGTGATCAATTGACTAAAGGTATTATTGGTACCGGAGGGATGGGAAGAGGCCATGTCAATTATGCCGGTACACGTTTGGTTGCCGTTTGTGACGTTGATAAAAATCACCTTGAATTGGGAAAGAAACTGGTGAAGGAAAAAATAGCCGCTTATCATGATTTCCGCGATTTGATTCTGGACCCGAATGTTGATATTGTGCACATCGCCACTCCACCTCATTGGCATGGTATCATGTCTGTCGAGGCCGCTAAAGC